>OFDC01000022.1_pt1 | contig 234785 bp, 210 predicted proteins | sample 1520941 | NCBI WGS metagenome assembly OFDC01 (sample SAMEA94258168, study PRJEB24077) | hot springs metagenome | biome: Aquatic biome; feature: Water | place: India | collected 2012-12-06 | depth 5 m
ACATCCTGGGGCTGGAGAAGGTCCCAAGGGTTCGGCTGTTCGCCGATTAAAGTGGCACGCGAGCTGGGTTCAGAACGTCGTGAGACAGTTCGGTCCCTATCTGTTGTGGGCGTTTGAAGCTTGAGAGGACCTTTCTCTAGTACGAGAGGACCGGGAAGGACGCACCTCTGGTGTATCTGTTGTGGCGCCAGCTGCAGTGCAGAGTATCTACGTGCGGATGAGATAAGCGCTGAAAGCATCTAAGCGCGAAACTCGCCTCAAGATGAGGCTTCATTGAGAGTCGTCATAGATGATGACGTTGATAGGTTGCAGATGTAAAGTCAGCAATGACAAAGTCAAGCAATACTAATTACTCGAAAGCTTATTAATACAAACTCTATCAATATATCACAATTTTTAGGTGATTATAGCGTTGGGGTACACCTCTTCCCATTCCGAACAGAGAAGTTAAGCCCAACAGCGCAGATGGTACTAGGGTAACACCTGGGAGAGTATGTCGTCGCCGCTTTTAAAGCCCCAGCAAATTGTTGGGGCTTTTTTTTTAATCCAACTTCAGCTTATTTTTGAACCCATGAACTACACAGTAGCAATCGTCGGAAGACCTAACGTAGGAAAATCAACGCTTTTCAATAGACTTACCGAAACTTCGGAAGCTATCGTCGAACCAACTGCCGGCGTCACCCGTGATAGAAAATATGGTGAAGCGTTCTGGGGCAAAAAAAACTTTATCGTTATCGATACAGGTGGAGTACAAACTGACTCTGACGATGAATTCGAAGGCGAAATCAATCTCCAAGTCAACCTAGCTGTTGAAGAAGCAGACGTGGTCCTCTTCCTCGTTGATGTCCGCGATGGACTCACCGATTGGGATAGAAGCGCCGCACGTCTATTCAGAAAAGCCAACAAAAAAATAATCCTAGTAGTCAATAAAGTTGATACTAGCGATAAAGAAGCTCTTGCTACCGAATTCTATGAACTCGGTATCGGAAATGATATGATCTGTATCTCTGCCAATAACGGATATGGTACAGGTGAATTGCTGGACGAAATCATCAAAGACATTCCAGATGTTGAAGAAGGCGAAAAGATTGAACTACCTCGTATCGCGATCGTTGGTCGCCCGAACGTTGGGAAATCATCCCTTCTTAATACTCTCCTAGGACAAGATAGAAGTATCGTGTCGGACGTAGCTGGTACAACGAGGGATTCTGTAGATACACTTTTCAATGCATTCGGTAAGGAACTTATTCTTGTCGATACCGCAGGTCTTCGCAGAAGAAAGGCCATCGAAAGTGATATCGAGTTTTATTCAACTATTAGAACTATCAAAGCAATTCGTCAATCTGATGTTTGCTTATTACTTATAGATGCCGTTGAAGGTATCACCAAACAAGATCTCACCATCTTCGGTGAAATCACTGAAGCTAATAAGGGCATTGTGATTTTGGTCAATAAATGGGATCTTTACGAGAAGGATCATAAAAGTGTCGATCAATATACCGCACTTATCAAAGAGCGTATAGCTCCATTTACTGATGTGCCTATTTTCTATACATCGAATGTTACCAAACAACGTGTATTGAAGGCGGTGGAGAAGGCTATTGAAATCTATGAGAACAGACAGTTGAGAATACCAACGTCGAAACTCAATGAAATCATGTTGCCTATCATCGAGAATTTCCCTCCACCAATTGTGAAAGGAAAAGAGGTGAAAATTAAATACGTCACACAACTTCCAACGAAATCTCCCGCGATTGCATTCTTCTGCAATACACCTCAAAATGTAAAAGAAGGATACCAACGTTTCTTGGAAAACAAGTTGAGAGAACATTTTAATTTCTCAGGAATACCTGTTCGTTTGTACTTTAGACAAAAGTAGGATCATAGTCCTGCTGTCACGAATACATGCAGAGGAGTTCGAAAATTATATTATTCTTCGTATCAGTTATCATATGGATCTCTTGTAAAAAAGATGATCAAGAATTACCTATTGATCAAGGTGAGATTAATCCGGAGTATTATTCAGGAGGAAGCACGACATCATTTGATGCTAGTGCAGCTGCATATCGTCGGCCTTTGTGTAATCTGCCAGCAGCGGGCAACGCTCTTCATTCGGAGGGCGATCTAATTTTTCATCAAAATTTCAATCCAATAGGATCAGCGAATGCGCCTGGTCTGGGCCCTTTATTTATTGAAACGAGTTGTGCAAGTTGTCATATACAAAATGGAAGGGGTAATCTGATAACGAATTCTCTTGAAGGTTTCCTATTGAGGATTAGTGTACCAGGTACAGGGATTTATGGTGAGCCTCTCGGTATTTCAGGCTTTGGAGGACAATTACAAACAAATTCAATAGAAGGTGCTCTTCCAGAAGGTGAAGTGGCAATTATATGGGAAGACGTTCCTATAACATTTCCTGATGGCTATCAAGTCGTCCTAAAACAGCCTTATTTTTCTATCAATAATCCTTATACGAGTCTACCACTGTTTTACCTCAAAGGAGGGCGCACAGCGCCTCCAATTTACGGTGCAGGGTTGCTAGATGCCATATCTGACGAAACCTTATTAGCCATCGCCGATGAATTCGATAATGATGGCGATGGTATTAGCGGAAAGATTAATCGTGTTTGGAACAAACAAGAGAACGCTCTCACTATTGGGCGCTTTGGTTGGAAGTCCAGCAACCCAAATGCACTTCAACAAACAGCAGAAGCCTTTAGTCAGGATATGGGTATCACCAATTTTCTTTTTCCAATAGAAAATTGTGAAGGTCAATCAAATTGTGTTGGCGGCACGCAAGAGGGCGGGGATATTTCAGCCGACGTATTAAACACTACCAATTATTATATTCTTACACTGGCGCCTCCCGCACCAAGAAATTTAGAAGACCCCATCGTGATGCGCGGAAAACAATTATTTTCCGAACTATCATGTGCTAAATGTCATTTGCCTGAAATCACCACAGGCACGCACGCACTGGCTGAGTTGAGTAATCAAGTGATTCGTCCCTACACTGATTTATTGTTGCATGAATTGGGAGCCGGTTTAGGTGATGGCCGTCCAGATTATGACGCTGGTGCAAATGAATGGCGCACTCCACCTCTTTGGGGCATCGGTCTCACGAAAATCGTCAATCCAAATGCGGGGTTTTTGCATGATGGCCGAGCTGCTACTTTGGAAGAAGCTATCCTATGGCATGAAGGAGAAGCGGAGGATTCCAAGGTGGGCTACATGAACTTAAGTGCCGCAGATCGAGCAGCGATCATCACTTTTTTAGAAGCATTATAAATCACAAAGTGATTTGCTTCTTTAACTCTCCCGGAGTCATTCCCTCTAGTTTTTTGAAGATTCGAATGAAATAATTCGGGTCCGAAAATCCACTGGCATATGAGGCTTCTTTAATATTTAATCCATCGTGAACCAACAAATCTCTCGCGTAAGAAACGCGCTCTCGAATGATGAGTTGTTTTGGAGTAATCCCAAACTCATGCGTGAATGAAGTATAAAAAGCACTTTTACTCATGCCTGCAATTCTGCAAAGCTTTTGAAGCGTAATAGGAGAGGTGATGTTTTCACGAATGTATTGAATCACTGCAGCAAAAGCATGGTCAGTGATATGTGAATCAGATTTTAGTTTTTCTAAATTCTGAAGTCGAAGAATACAAAGGACAAGTTCCTTAATGGCTAGATCCACATAAATGTCTTTCAGAGGATTTCCCTCGGAAAAAACCTTCATGACTTTATTACTTAAATCGGCAAGCTCACGATTATTCTTGAGCATGATTTTATTGGGATCGATTTCCCAGATTCCCAGTTCTTTCGTTCTGCCCATCTTTTCATTGATGTAAGAAACTTGTTGATTCAAGTATCCATTATCAATCACTAGCGCTGTGCATTGCGTTGGCTTCGACTCTTGTGCTTCGGGAAAATCAATTCTCATCAATGTTTCGGGAAGTGCCATTACACTTTCTCCTGGCAAGTAATTGAATTCATCGATTCCTTCTAAGTGCATCACCTTTCTTCCGCGCAGCATTGAGGTGATAGTAAATCCAGAAAACTTTAAAAGAAAATCAGAGGCCTTTTGATGTGTTTCAAAAATATTGAGCTGACATAGATTGGTATCGAATGAAGTCTTCTGCTCCACAAGGCTATGCAGCTTGTCTTTTGGCGTAAGAGCAAAAGGAGTTGGACGATACATTTGGTTGTGGTTTTGTCTGCTGTAAGCGAATATAGAATAAGTATTCGTCCGCTTAACAAAAAGTGAAATTTGGAAGATTGTGCTATTGGTTTGGAAAAAAGTGCGATAAGAACGGTGATTAAAAAACATCCTTCGCAAAAACAAACCAATTTGAACATGACAACACAAACAGCACCGTTCCCATTTGTTGGAACAGAAGTATCTTTCAAATCAAGATACGACAACTACATTGGAGGTCAATGGGTAGCTCCGCGAGGAGGGGAGTACTTTGACAATATTTCTCCAGTGAATGGACAAGTCTTTACACAAGCTGCAAGATCGGGTAAAGAGGATATTGAATTGGCTTTAGATGCTGCGCACAAAGCGTTTACAACATGGAGCAAAACGAGCGCTACAGAACGAAGCAATATTCTCTTGAAAATTGCTCAAGTAATGGAAGACAATCTCGAGTATATCGCGACAGTTGAAACCATTGATAATGGAAAGGCTATTCGTGAAACTAGAGCTGCCGATATTCCATTATGCATTGATCACTTCAGATATTTTGCAGGTGTCATCAGAGCGGATGAGGGCAGCATTGCAGAATTAGATGAAACAACGGTAAGTATTAATTTACATGAACCTATTGGAGTAGTAGGGCAAATTATTCCATGGAATTTTCCATTATTGATGGCGACTTGGAAAATTGCTCCTGCTCTTGCGGCTGGTTGCTGCGTTGTTGTGAAGCCCGCAGAGCAAACCCCAACGAGCATTATGGTTTTAATGGAACTAGTTGGTCATTTATTACCTGCTGGGGTACTGAACATCGTAACTGGCTTTGGTCCTGAAGCAGGAAAGCCTTTAGCTACATCTACTAGAGTTTCGAAAGTAGCCTTTACAGGCGAAACCACTACGGGACGTTTGATCATGCAATACGCATCTGAAAACTTGATTCCTGTGACAATGGAGTTGGGCGGAAAATCGCCGAATATTTTCTTTGAATCAGTAGCTGCGAAAGATGATGAATTCTTTGATAAAGCAGTAGAAGGTGCTGTGATGTTTGCATTGAATCAAGGAGAAGTATGCACTTGTCCTTCGAGAATTCTTGTTCAAGAAAGCATCTACGAAAAGTTTATGCAACGAGTAATTGAAAGAACGAAAGCAATTAAGATGGGAAATCCACTCGATGGATCAACCATGATGGGAGCACAAGCTTCGCACGATCAGTATGAGAAAATTCTATCATACTTCGATATCGGTCGTCAGGAAGGTGCAGAGGTGCTTTGTGGTGGTAAAGCACACAAGTTGAATAGCGGTTTGGAAGAAGGCTATTACATCGAACCAACTATTTTCAAAGGCCACAATAAAATGCGCATTTTCCAAGAGGAAATTTTTGGACCAGTAACTTCAGTGACCACTTTCAAAACAGTGGAAGAAGCAATTGCGATTGCGAATGATACTTTGTACGGATTAGGTGCAGGCGTCTGGACGCGTGATACGCACGAAATGTATCAAGTACCTCGCGCTATTCAAGCCGGAAGAGTTTGGGTGAATTGTTATCATCATTATCCAGCGCACGCTCCTTTCGGAGGATATAAGAAGTCTGGCTTCGGTCGCGAAACGCATAAGATGATGTTGAGCCATTATCGTCAAACGAAGAATATGCTAGTGTCATACAGCAAGAATAAATTAGGATTCTTCTGATGGAATTGAAATCATTTAGCCAAGTAGACGCAACAATAGAGGCATGTGAGCTTATCGCAAAATTGAAATCACAACATGGTGAACTTATGTTTCATCAAAGTGGAGGATGTTGTGATGGATCTCAGCCGATGTGTTTTGCAAAAGGTGAATTCAAGACAGGAGATAGTGATGTGTGTATTGGAGAAATTGAAGGTGTTCAATTCTGGATGGCACGCGATCAATATGAGTATTGGAAACATACTTTTCTTACACTAGATGTTGTGAAAGGAAGAGGTTCAAGTTTTTCACTTGAAATTCCTTTAGGCTTGCGATTTATAATTCGCAGTAGATTGCTCAGCGTAGAGGAGCAATTTAAACTTCAAGAAATGAAATAAAAAAAGGCTGTCGCAAGACAGCCTTTTTTTCTTATTTATTTTGAAGAATTTGTGCTAGATCCAGTGTGAATTGTTTGGATGACAAGGAGTGTAAGTGATTTCCATCAGTATATTTATACTTGGATGAACTGTTTGTCAAATCGAAGTATGCTATTTTTTTTTCAGAACAAAAAGATTGCATTCGATCATTGAAACTTTCAAAATGTAATTGTTCTAACTCAAGCATTTCTTTGCCAGTGGGCATTCTTACAATCACAACTTCTCCATGTTTTTTTAAGAAATCAATTGTTTTTTCGAAATAGTTCCATCTATTTTCTGAAATAATATTATTTGGAGGACATTGTTTTTTATAGTCTTCAATTTTTTCCTTTGTCCTTGTTTGAACTGCTAGAGAGTCCATGTCGACACTTACTTCTAGCCAACCATCATCATGCAAGTAAAGGGGAAGCTTCGTCTTCGATTTATCGAAAATGATTTGAGCGTACTGATTATCATAATGCTCGAGTAGATAGAATAGATTTGGATTCAGATCAACAAATGGAGTGTTGAGCGCCCGTTCTTGTTCACTGAATTCAGATTCTTTATTAATCGTCTCTGCCTTAGAACACAAACTCCATGGATCTACGCTAACAATAAAGATTCCGTTGCTAGAAGATGGATCGATTTTCTTTTTTATACTTTCAAAATAAGTCGGACCAAAAGGGCTATGTCCTAGAGTAAATGCATAGTTGTAAATGTCTTTTCTGTTCAAAGCAAGATTGAGATCATTCGCGACAATTCCTTGCGCGGCGCGCGAGGTTCCAATGATTAGTGATGATTGCTTTGGTGTGGTAAATCGAGCGTATAAGGCATCGGTAGTCCCGTCTGCTAAAGAAAATACCAGCCAGCCAACTACAGCTAGCGGTAATAAGAAAAGGAGAGTTCGGAGAACGAATTTTTTCATTTTAGAATTGGAAATAAATGAATTGTTGTTCTCTTCCTGCAAATAGGAAAATAATGATTGCGATGGTGTAGTACACCATCCATCGGAGCATCACATTCGAGACACTGTTCTTTATATTTTCAAGTGCAAATTGTCCTCTTCTCCCAAGCCATTCGACTACGAAAAATAGTGTAACGAGGCTGGTTAAGACGATGCCCATTTTTCCAAAAACAAAAACATAAATATCAGATAATACATGTTCTTGATGGAAAGAGCTGAATATTTCATTGATGAAGGCCCAGGCATGATTGAGGTTTTCTGCTCTGAAGAATATCCATGCAAATACGGTGAGACAGAATGTAAAGAGCATCCCAAAGAATTCACGAGGTGTTGGGAAAATTGAATGCTCTGCAATAATTCCAAGATTGGTTCTATTCTTTTGGAGTAATAGAAGTGGTAAAAAATAAATTGCATTTAATAGTCCCCAAACAATGAAAGTCCAATTCGCGCCGTGCCAAAATCCACTTACAATAAATATGATGAAAGTATTTCGCACTTTTTTCAAAGTGCTCACTTTACTTCCGCCAAGGGGGATGTAGATATAATCTCTAAACCAAGTGCTCAAGGATATGTGCCAGCGGCGCCAAAACTCAGCAATGTCTCTCGAGAAATAGGGGAACGCAAAATTTCTCATCAGATGGAATCCGAAGAGTTTAGCGGTACCAATGGCTATATCAGAGTAGCCTGAAAAATCGCAATAGATTTGGATTGTAAAAAGCAAAGCACCGAGAGCAAGCACTCCGCCCGTGTGATCTTCATAATTATTGAAAATCATATTGGCGTATTCTGCACAATTATCTGCAATGACAATCTTTTTAAACAACCCCCACAGCATTTGTCGGAGGCCGTCTTTGGCGTGATCAGAATTGAAAACTCTTGGTGTATAGAATTGAGGTAGGAGATTGGTTGCTCTTTCAATCGGCCCAGCGACCAGTTGAGGAAAAAATCCAACGAAAGCGAAAAAGGCAATAGGATCTTTGGTTGGCTCTAGTTCTTTTCTATAAACATCAATGGTGTAACTTAATGTTTGAAACGTATAAAAACTAATACCAACAGGAAGAATAATGTTCAGTGTGTTGGGCTGAATAGGATGTCCAAAGAATTTGAAGGCCTCTACAAAATTTTCGATGAAAAAATTATAATACTTGAAAAAACCAAGCATTCCAAGATTGAGGAGCAAGCTCAAGTAGAGCATGTACTTTCTTCTTTGATCTGTTTTTTGTTGATTGATATACAGACCAAGTGTAAAATCCATTCCTGAACTCAACAAGAGTAGTGAAAGGAATTTCCAATCCCACCATCCGTAGAAGATGAAGCTGGAAATAACAATGACCATGTTTTGATAAAGGAGTCCTTTTTTTCCAGCAATCCAAAACAATGCGAATACTATCGGCAAAAAAATCGCGAAGTCAATAGAATTGAAGAGCATGGCTTTGGTTTAGGAGGCGAAAATAAGGAAACATTTATTTCCTTTCCTAAAACACCGCCTTCGCGATTTCAGCGGTACTTTTTGCTTTACCCATGGTGTAGTAATGCAAAACTGGTACTCCCGCAGCCTTAAGTTCTTTTGATTGTTGAATGCACCATTGCACGCCGATTTCACGCACTTCGGCATCTGACTTCGCTCGCTCTACAAGATCTACCAATTCATCTGGCATATCGATGTGGAAGTGATGCGGAATCACGCTTAGTTGTGATTTAGATGTGAGTGGCTTTAGACCAGGAATAATTGGAACGTTGATCCCAATTGCTTTACACTTTTCTACGTATTCAAAGAATTTTGAATTGTCGTAAAACATTTGAGTGACGATGTACTCAGCACCAGCATCCACCTTTGCTTTGAGATATTTCAAATCACTATTCAAATTCGGAGCTTCGAAATGTTTTTCTGGATAACCAGCAACTCCAATGCAGAAGTTTGTTTTTTGAACGTCCTTCAAATCGGGATCAAGGTAATGGCCTGTATTCATTTTCACTACTTGCTCGACGAGCTCGTTCGCAAAATGGTGACCCTCTGCTTCTGGCTTGAATCTTCCTTCACTCTTGATGGGGTCGCCGCGCAATACAAGCACATTGTCAATTCCAACAAAGTTTAAGTCGATCAACGCATCTTCAGTGTCCTGTTTGCTGAAACCGCCGCAAATGATATGCGGTACGGTATCCACGCGGTATCTATTGGTTACTGCTGCGCAAATACCAACGGTGCCGGGACGTTTTTTTACGACATGTTTTTCAAGTAAACCATTTCCAGCATCGCGAAAAACATATTCTTCTCGATGGTAGGTTACGTCTACAAATGCTGGTTGAAATTCCATCAACTTATCCATCGTTTCGAAGATGGATGAAATATTTTGTCCTTTGAGAGGAGGAAGAATTTCAATGCTAAAAAGCGTGTCTTTCGCGCCTGCGATATGGTCTATTACTTTCATATTATAAAATATTTGGAGAGAGCCAACGTGATGCTTCTTCGAAGCTTATTCCTTTCCTGTTAGCGTAATCTTTAACTTGTTCTTCGGTGATTTTTCCTAAACCAAAATACTTTGCATCGGGGTGTGCGAAATAGTAACCGCTTACACTAGCGGCAGGGTACATCGCAAGTGATGATGTCAATTTCATTCCTATGTTTTTTTCGACATCTAACAATTCCCAAATGGTTTGTTTCTCGAGGTGATCAGGGCACGCAGGATATCCTGGTGCAGGTCTGATTCCACGATATTCCTCTGCAATCAATTGCTCGTTTGAAAGACTTTCATCCTTTTGATAGCCCCAATAATATGTTCTCACTTCTTTATGCAGGTACTCAGCTGCGGCTTCTGCTAAACGATCCGCAATGGCTTTTGCAAGAATGCTATTGTAGTCATCGTTGTTCTTTTCAAACGGTTCAATGATAGCTTCTAGGCCAAATCCAGAGCTCACTGCAAAACAACCAACATAATCTTTGATTGTTCCCTGAGGTGCAACAAAATCTGATAGTGCTAAATTCGGTTGTGAGCTGGTTTTAGCTGTTTGTTGACGCAGGGTTCTGAATGTTTTTCCTTCGGTAGGCAACACGATATCATCCGCATCATTACTATGTGCTTCGAAAATACCCAGCACTGCGCGCACTTCCAATTTTTGATGTTCGATGATGTCATCCAACATTTGCTTTGCATCTAAGAATAGATTTGTTGCTTGTTCTCCAACGACACTATCCTCAAGGATTGCGGGGAATTTTCCATGAAGTTCCCATGTTTGGAAGAAGGGAGTCCAATCAATGTAGCTCGCAATTGTTTTGAGATCCATTTTTTTCAAGACAGTAACGCCTTTGTGAGTTGGATTGAAAATAGTCGTTTCATCGAATTTGAGCGAGGCTTTATTTTTTCTAGCATCGCTTATTGACTTCAACGCTTTTTGATTGTAGTGTTTTTCATAGTTGATACGCACTTGCTCATATTCTGCTTTTACTTCTTTTTCGAAAGCAATTTTCTCAACTTCGTTTTCACTGACTAATTGCGTAATGACTGGCACAGCGCGTGAGGCGTCTAGCACGTGAATTACATTACCAGTATAGGATGGTGCGATTTTCACAGCAGTGTGTACACGACTCGTTGTGGCTCCGCCAATGAGAAGTGGTATGTTGAGTTTGCGACGTTCCATTTCTTTTGCAACGTAAATCATCTCATCCAGCGATGGTGTGATGAGTCCACTCAAGCCAATGGCATCTACTTTTTCTTTGATAGCTGTTTCGATGATTTGTTCTGCAGGAACCATTACACCAAGATCAATGATCTTGTAGTTATTGCAGCCTAGTACCACTCCGACAATGTTTTTTCCAATGTCATGTACGTCGCCTTTAACAGTTGCTAGAAGAATTTTTCCAGCACCGTTGCTATTTTCGGCCTCACCCAGCGCTGCGCTTTCTGCAAGGAGGAAAGGCTCAAGCACTGCTACGGCTTTCTTCATTACTCTTGCTGATTTGACAACTTGAGGTAAGAACATTTTTCCTGCTCCAAAAAGATCTCCTACTATGTTCATTCCTGCCATTAGTGGGCCTTCAATCACATGGATAGGTCGTCCATATTTCACGCGAGCCTCTTCAGTATCTACTTCGATGTAATCGAGGATTCCTTTTACCAATGCATGTTCTAAACGCTTTTCAATAGTCCATGTGCGCCATTCTAAATCTTCTATTTTTTCTTTCGATTTCGAAGATTTATTTGCGTCAGCAAAACCGAGCAAACGTTCGGTCGCGTCTTCGCGGCGATTCAAAAGCACATCTTCAACGAGCGTTAGCAGTTCCTTTGGAATTTCATCATACACTTCTAGTTGAGAGGGATTCACAATGCCCATGTCCATTCCATGTTGAATACCATGATAAAGGAAGGCACTATGCATAGCTTCTCGTACATTATTGTTTCCTCTGAAGGAAAACGAAACATTCGATACACCGCCGCTGACAAGTGCTCCAGGGAGATTTTCCTTGATCCATTTGGTTGCACGGAAAAAGTCCAACGCATTATTGCGGTGTTCTTCCATGCCTGTTCCAACAGGGAAGATATTCGGGTCAAAAATGATATCAGTAGGAGGAAAGCCTACTTGATTGACAAGAATCTTGTATGCTCTTTCACAAATTTCAATTCTTCTTTCATAGCTATCTGCTTGGCCTTTTTCATCAAATGCCATTACAATGACTGCTGCTCCGTATCGTCTAACTTTTTTTGCTTTAGCAATAAAATCTTCTTCTCCTTCTTTCAAAGAAATAGAATTGACGATTGATTTTCCTTGTACACATTTTAATCCTGCTTCAATAATTTCCCATTTCGAAGAATCAATCATAATTGGTACGCGCGCAATGTCGGGCTCGGACGCGATGAGATGAAGAAATCGGGTCATAGCTGCTGCGCCATCAATCATTGCTTCATCCATATTGATGTCGATGATTTGAGCGCCACCTTCCACTTGTTCGCGAGCAATATTCAGGGCTTCATCAAAATTTTGATCCTTGATGAGGTTTAAAAATTTCTTAGAACCTGTCACGTTGGTTCGCTCTCCGACATTTATAAAATTGGAATCAGAAGTAGCAATGAGCCCTTCCAATCCGCTGAGTTTTATTTTGATATTGTTGGTCATGATTCTTATGCGAGGGTAGTTGAAATAGCAGCTTGTCTAGGTGCATATGATTTCGCAACGTTTGCGATTGCTCTGATGTGATCGGGAGTAGTGCCGCAGCATCCACCAACAATATTCACAACACTTCTTTCGAGGTATTCTTTGATCAACTCAGCCATTTCTTCTGGAGATTGATCGTAGTGTCCCATAGCATTTGGTAGTCCTGCATTAGGGTATGCACTAATCAAGCAAGGTGATTCGTCGGATAATACCTGTATATAAGGTTTCAGCTGAGAAGCGCCCAGTGCACAATTAAAACCAATGCTCAGAAGAGGAACGTGTGATAAGGAAATATTGAATGCGGATGCGGTTTGTCCAGATAACGTGCGACCGCTTGCATCTGTGATGGTGCCGCTAGCCATGATTGGAAGTTGGACATTTTTTTCATCCATTAATTCTTGAAGGGCAAAAAATGCGGCTTTCGCATTCAAGGTATCGAAAATGGTTTCAACAAGGAATGCATCGACACCGCCTTCTAGCAATCCTGCTGCTTGTTCTTTGTACGCAACCACTAATTCATCGAAGGTAATACCTCTAAAGCCAGGGTCGTTGACGTCTGGAGAAAGGGATGCTGTTTTGTTGGTTGGGCCTATTGCTCCAGCAATAAATTTCTGAGTGTCGCGGCCGTATTTTGCATAATATCTTTCTCTTGCTTTAGCAGCGCAATGCACTGCTGCAACATTGATTTCATAAGCTAACTCGCTCATGTCGTAGTCCGCCAGTGAAATCAATTGTGCATTGAATGTATTGGTTTCAACGATATCGGCACCAGCTTCAAAATATTGAAAGTGGATGTCCTCGATAATATCTGGTCGCGTGAGGCAGAGCAGGTCGTTGTTGCCTTTTACAAGACTATTATGATTTTTGAATCGCTCACCTCTGAAGTCTTCTTCTTCAAGGGTATGTCGTTGGATCATGGTACCCATTGCACCATCTAGAACCAAGATTTTTTCTTTTGCGATTTCCTGAATACTTTTTTGCATGATATAAAGCTCCTTATTGGGGTATGGCTTTAGCAAAAAATCAGGAGGGTTGGACTCAAAGAAATTTGAATCGCCTCATCTCTTCCCAATTGCTTGGGTTGGAGTTGGCACCATTGCATCTTAGTTAAAAGAGCCGGTTGCCAAGACATCATCGGGCCATTTCCCTCCGTCTTTCTTGATAAAGCGGTGCAAATATACAAAATATTTATCATTTTTGAAGCCTAAATCAATAACCAATGAAAAAAATCTACTCTCTGATTTTTGCTTTGTTCCTTTCTATCGGTGTCTTTGCACAAGATCCCTATTTCGAATTATTTGTTTTGTCAAGTGATTATGTACCACTTGCGAATTCAACGTCTTTGACTCAAGGAATCCCTTATGACGATCCAGAATACGAAGTGAATATCGGGTTTGAATTTGATTACCTCGGCAACACCTTTTCAAACATCATTTTCGGTGGATACGATGGTTATGGATGCGAGTTGTTGTTCTACAGCGATGGCTTCACACCTCCGATGCATCAGATTTCTCCCTATATGATGGACATTATCGATGGTCAACTTGATAATAATGGAAAAGCAGATACAGATATCCGCTACATCACAGAGGGTGAACCTGGTTCAAGAATTTTTAAAATGGAGTGGTCGAATGTTGCATTCTACAATGAGGGCAGCCCTTATGCCATGAGAATGAACCTTCAAGTTTGGCTCTATGAACAAGATAATGCCATTGAGTTCTATTATGGCCCAAGAACCACCCTTGATCATTCGATTATTACCGATTATGCAGGTGTTCCAGTGACCTTTATGAGAAACTTTAGCTTGGACTCTTACACATGGGAAGATGGCTTTGCATTGTCTGGTGATCCTACTAATCCTACTTGGATGACCTTGAATGACGCGGCAGCTGTTGGGACCAATCAACATCTAAATGAAACACCTTCAAATGGCACGGTGTATCGATTCTTTCCTTTGCTAGTGGGAGTGGAAGAAGATACAGATAATACTGTTTCTATTTATCCTAATCCCGCTTCTGATTTTATCCAAATAAATAGACAAACAGATGAACAAGTAAAGGCTACTATTTATAATACTGTAGGACAAATTGTATGGTCTAATACACTTATTGGTTCATCTTATAAAATTGACTTGAATGAGTTTTCTACAGGAGCCTATATTCTTCAGGTTGAGAATAAAAACTCAATCGTAACAGAACGCTTTATCGTGAGATAAACATTTACCTATTACATTTGCCACCCGAATTAATACATAATTAAACAATAATATGTCTTATCTATTTACGTCAGAATCTGTTTCTGAAGGGCACCCAGACAAGGTTGCGGATCAGATCTCAGATGCACTTATTGATCACTTCTTAGCATTCGATGCGGATAGTAAAGTAGCGTGTGAAACGCTTGTTACTACTGGTCAAGTAGTGTTGGCTGGTGAAGTAAAATCTAAAGCTTATTTAGATGTTCAAGAAATTACTCGCGGAGTAATTCGTCGTATCGGTTACACGAAGAGTGAATATATGTTTGAAGCAAACTCATGTGGTGTGCTTTCAGCAATTCACGAACAATCACCAGATATCAATCAAGGTGTAGAACGTAAAAAGAAAGAAGACCAAGGTGCAGGTGACCAAGGTATGATGTTCGGTTATGCGTCTCGCGAAACGGATAGCTACATGCCACTTCCTTTGGAATTGTCGCATTTGTTATTGAGAGAACTTGCTGCTATTCGCAAGGCTGGAAAGCAAATGAAGTATTTGCGTCCGGATGCTAAGAGCCAGGTAACTATCGAGTACAGTGACGATCATCAACCAATCGCTATTTCTGCGATTGTGATCAGCACACAACACGACGATTTTGATAAGAGCGACAAGAAGATGTTGGATCAAATCAAAAAGGATGTTCAAGACATCTTGATCCCACGTGTAATGAAGAGTCTTCCTGCGCGTGTTCAGAAATTATTCAAGACGAAATATGTGCTTCACGTTAATCCAACTGGAAAGTTTGTGATCGGTGGACCACACGGAGATACTGGTCTTACAGGACGTAAGATCATCGTTGATACCTATGGTGGAAAAGGAGCTCACGGTGGTGGTGCTTTCTCTGGAAAAGATCCAAGTAAGGTGGACCGTTCTGCAGCTTATGCAACACGTCACATTGCTAAAAATCTCGTAGCATCTGGTGTTTGTGATGAAGCCCTCGTTCAAGTGGCTTACGCTATCGGAGTTGCTCAGCCAGTAGGTTTCTACGTGAATACTTACGGTACAGCTAAGGTGAAAGCTACTGATGGCGAAATTGCCAATAAGCTTGCAAAGATTTTCGATATGCGTCCATACGCAATTGAAGAGCGCTTTAAACTTCGTACTCCTATTTACGAAGAAACAGCAGCGTATGGTCACATGGGACGTAAGCCTGAAGTGAAAGAGAAGTCTTTCATCAAAGCTGACAAAACTGTTCTTAAAGTGAAGGTAAAATTATTCCCATGGGAAGAGCTTGACTACGTTGAGAAAATCAAGAAAGCATTCAGCGTTAAGTAATATCAACGGATAATATTCTAAATGCCGACTCCAAAAGAGTCGGCATTTTTTTTATCTTGGCTCATCATGAATCATAACTGTTGTGGGATGAATAGGATGTGGGTTAAAGCGAATATGAGCTTCATTGCTATCATGATGCTGTCAATGGCAGCAGTAGCTCAAACAGTAGATTCTATCGGTGTTTCTGATGAACCTGTCCTGAAGTTTACCAAAGAAATTGCTATATCACGGTTGTCTCATCTGCCTGTTAGAGAAGAGATCAATAAGACCCTTGAATGGAGTTGGACCAACTTAGGGCCAAACATTCAGCCTGTTGAAAACCGCCCTGGAGGTAAGGCCTTGCCAACATACGCAATCAATCGAGGAAATGGAACCGGGCGCATCAACTACTTATGTCAGCATCCAAAATTCCATCAAATTTTATTCGCATGCTCGCCCACTGGTGGTGTGTGGATTTCTTTGGATGAAGGAAATAATTGGACCAACGCCGGCACGGATAAGCTCAGTATTTCTGGAGTTTCATCGATTACGCCAGATGCAAGAAAGAAGGATAGATGGTGGCTTGCAACAGGTGATGGTGATGATGTCTTCCAATATTCGGATGGTGTTTGGATGACAAGCGATGGGGGAAAAAGTTATCAAAATATCAACGGAAAAATTCCTGGGAAGCAGTTACCCTTTGGCGATGCACAAGATTTTTATGGTCAAATTTCCGATGTAAAATCGAATCCAAAAAAGCCGAATCAACTTTTTGTAGCTTCGAATAGAGGACTCTTTGTGACTACAGACGCAAGGTTTCCAGAGATTTTGGAATGGAATAAAATTTATGACGGTCATTTTTATGATATCAAAATTTTTAATGGAAAACGAAGAAGTAAAGATTTCATCGTAGCATCTGGAAGCCAATTGGCATTAAGTAATAATGGGGGCTTGACTTGGGAATTGGTCAATGCACCGGATTACAGCAATAAAGAAAAACTGCCATTTGTAAGAATGGTAGTTCTATGGCACAAGGCTTATAATGATGAGTTGATGGTCGCAGTGACCAACGCAAAAGAGCTTACGCAAAGCCTTACTGGCGAAGGCAGTTTGTATTCTTACAACATGCGCACGAAGCAATGGACATTTATTCGTTCGCTGAAGAAGGATCTCAATAATATGATCACAACGCGAGCCCGAGCCATTGCCCTTGATCCCAAGAATCCTCAAAAGATCATACTTGGAAATGTTCAACCGCTCTTCATTTCAACAGACAAAGGCGCAACATTTTCTCGCGTTGAAAAGAACCAAATGCACGATGATTGTCATCATATATTATTCTCACATGATGGTAAAAAAATATGGGCATCTCATGATGGCGGCGTCAGTGTGAGCATGGATGGTGGAGCTACTTGGCGTATTTCTGATAATGGCATAGGAGCAGCGAATATTTTTGGAGTCAGCACTGCGCAAACAATGGAACCACAAATACTTTATGGAGGTTATGATGTGGGTGGTAATTTATTGCGCGATAGCATCTGGTCGCATGTGAGTTGGGGGGATGGATTTGAAACCATCATTCATCCCACCGATCCAAACATCATGTTTACGACCATGCAAAATGGCAATATTCAAAAGACCACAGATGGGAGCAATTTCGATGAAGGAAAAGATCCGGCCTCTGCGAAAACAGAATGGCATACGTGGATTGACATGCATCCTACCAACCATCAGATGATATTCTGTGCTGGGGCAAAATTGTCTCGCTCGATGGATTTGGGGAGTACATGGCAAACGATTTTTGAGCCTGCGAAAAAAGATAAGGGTCTCTATAATGCCTATCGTTTTTTCTTCAGCAATGATCACCCAGGAGCAGCATATGTTTATGTGTTGGACACTACTCGCGTAGCTCCGCAAATTTGGAGAACCTTTAATGTGACCGCCGGTGAGCCTAATGAAATTATTTGGGAAAAAGTGATGGATGTTCCTGCAAAAGGTTGGATCATGAGTATTCAAGTGGATCCATTTGATCCGAAACAATTTTGGGTGCTTTATTCAGGGCAGGAGAAGACTGGAAAAATTTGGCGCTTCGACGGAACACAATACACCGACGAAACCTCGAATTTAGGATGGGCCAAATGCGAGTCGATGATCCTTCAAAAAGGAAATGAACGCAGACTTTATATCGGTAGCAATTATGGTGTTTTTACAAGAAGGTGGAATGAGTCGCAATGGACGCTTCTAACGGGCTTGCCGGGCACTCAAATCAAATCATTAGACATTAATTACGCTGCCAATAAATTGGTAGTTGGAACGTATGGAAGAGGAGTATGGTGGGGAGATTTAATCCCACGATAATTTATTACTTATTGAATCGCAATACAACTCGATCAACCCCAGGCAAACTATTCGATTCTAGAAGGTTTTGTGCATTCAAAATTCTTACGTCGTTTTCTTGAACCACATACAGCTGATTATTCACATTGTCATACGACATTTGAAGCGGTGCATAACTAGAACCAACAGCTATAATATTTCCATTAAATGTATACCGACGCAAGCCGTCGGTGTGCTGAATGAATAGTGCGCTGTCTTGCAAGTGAGCATGCGTTACAGCACTGCTTGGCGCGAATCTGAAGTTGGTCCATTCATCAACGTAGTTTGCTGAGATCTTGTAGACGTTCTGTTTGTATTCTTCAGCAGATTGATAGATCCAAACATCATCTTCTCCAACAGCATTCATCCATTCAATTTCTGAATTCAATGGGGTAGAGTGTATCAATGCACCAGAAGATTTTTGATACACTTCAATTCTGAATTGTGTGTTGGTTTGATTTGCAGTCGAAACGATCACTTTAGAATTAGTAACAGCAATTTTTTTTGGAATATAGTTTCCCCCAATATTGAATTGACTCACGGAGGTTCCTGTGCCGCTGTAGGCACGTACGCTGCCATCTTTACAAGCAAGCCAATAAGTTCGAGAGGCTGCGTGCCAAGTCGCATCATTCCATAAAATATTACCGAGGCCAAATGGAGCGGGTGTCGATGAAATAAAAACTCCATCTTCCATTCGTACTGCACTTAACCCATCATTTGCATTTCCTGCAATCAATATGCTTTGTGCATAATAATCTGGTTGGAGATGCACTAGTTGTAGCGGAAGAATAAAACTCTGTTGCCATTGATTGTTCTGAAGCTTTACCCCTTCAAGCAAATTCGAGCCTTGTTGATTGAAGCCAATCACCTCTATGAGCTCACGCGGTGCTTCGAAGATTTTAAACTCTCTAATGGCTAGGCTTTCATTTGTACCGTCGGATACGCGAAATTGTAAATAGTAATCTCCTGTTGGCAAATAGATATCATCTATTTCAATGCTCCCCTCAATTTCAATATAGCTACTGCTAAAACTGAATGTTCTTGTTGCAAGTACTTGTTGATTATTGCTATTGAAAACAGCTACCACTGCGGATTCTAGCTGTGTTTCATCTGTGAGATTTGCACTGAACTGAATTTGTTGTCCATAGTTATAGCTTGACTGAAAGGGTGCAGTCACCACAATTTCAGGCGGAGTGCCATCTTCTTTTTTACAAGAAAAAAGAAATAGAACCACTGATATGTATAAGAGACGGTGCATTTCGTTAATAAGTCTTACAATGTGATCTTACAAAACCCTAGTCTTTTGATTCTAAATTAGTAGTTTTCAAGGCGATAATATTTTGAACAATCCACGTTCATTAAAATGCGGATAAAGTCAAATCGCGACATCGAATATAAGCCGACAACTTCTAAATTTGGCATCCCTCAAAATGGACGGACAAGATAACAGACAAAAACGAAGAGATCGTATGCAGGGCATACGAGATGCCATGAACTCTGCTATGGGTGTGGAAATGGGAAAGCTCCCACCACAAGCAGTAGATCTGGAAGAGGCTGTATTGGGTGCAATGATGTTGGAGCAAGGCTCCCTCAACGCTGTCATCGATATTCTGAAGCCTTCAAGCTTTTACAAAGAAGCACACGCGAAAATTTATGAAGCAATTATGCTTCTTTTCTCAAAGGGTGAGCCTGTAGATATTCTTACAGTGACGCATGCTTTAAGAAAAGCAGCAACGCTAGATATCGTTGGAGGCCCGCTTTACATTTCGCAGCTTACCAATCGTGTTGCGTCTTCTGCAAACATCGAAACACACGCTAGAATCATTGCGCAGAAGCACATTCAGCGCGAGCTCATTCGTATATCGAGTGAAATTATTCGTGACGCGTATGACGAAACCTCTGACGTATTTGATTTATTAGATAAAGCTGAAAGCAATCTTTTCCAAGTAGCTGAAGGTAACATTCGTAAGAATTACGATAAGATGAGCATGTTGATCAAGACGGCATTAGACCAGATTGAAACAGCTCGACAAAATACAAGTGGTGTTAGTGGTGTGCCTACGGGCTTCACCGCTCTAGACCGCGTCACCAGCGGATGGCAGCGTTCGGATATGATCGTCGTAGCTGCACGTCCTGGTATGGGTAAAACAGCGTTTGTACTTTCAATGGCTCGCAATATGGCGGTTGAATTTCAAGTGCCTGTTGCAGTGTTCTCGTTGGAGATGTCGAGCGTACAGCTCGTGCAACGTTTGATTGCAAGTGAAACGGAGATCGATGCTGAGAAGCTTCGTAAAGGAAATCTAGCAGATCACGAATTCCATCAATTGCACCAACGAATTTCTCGTATCGCTGAGGCACCAATTTTTATTGATGATACTCCTGCGTTATCCGTTTTCGAATTGCGTGCAAAATGCCGTCGTTTGAAAGCACAGCACGGTATTCAAATGGTAATCATCGATTACTTGCAGCTGATGACAGCTGGTGGAGATAACAAGGGGGGAAACCGAGAGCAAGAAATTTCGACCATCTCAAGATCGATCAAGCAAATCGCAAAAGAATTGGATGTACCGGTAATCGCACTTTCTCAGTTGTCACGTCAGGTGGAGACGAGAGGTGGAGACAAACGTCCATTATTGAGTGACCTTCGTGAATCGGGTGCGATCGAGCAAGATGCCGACATCGTGGCGTTCATCTATCGTGCGGAGTATTACGGCATCAATGAGGATGCTGATGGTAATCCAACACAAGGAAAAGCAGAAATCATTATCGCTAAGCATAGAAATGGTTCGTTGGAAGACGTGCCTCTTCGATTCATCGGTCGACTCGCGAAATTTGCGAACCTCGATGGATTCGACTATGACAATCCAGATTACGGGAAAACAATTCAAGCAAATACATCGTTTACTTCTGGCGGACAGGCAAGTTCATCAGGTGGTGCTACCACTATTACAGTAGCATCAAAATTGAATACGATGTTGGATGATGATGAACCGTTTGATTACGGTGGCGAGCCTGCTCCTTTTTAATTATATTTGACATGGCGCGAAGGTTGCCAAGGAGGAAGCAATGAAAAAGTGGATCGTCATCTTATTCTGTAGTTTTATCACCATTAGCTCGACAGCGGGAAAAATTCTTATTCCGATGGACGAGAGCCAAACCAATCACTTGAAAGCGTATGGTATGGCGTATTGGATTCTTGAAAATAAAATCAATATCGAATGGCTTTTAAATTATCGCGGGGGAAGTTTTCTCGTCGATAATTATCCTGATATCACTAAAGAATGTCAAATTCGCGGCGTCGGATTTCAAGTCATTGCAGATGTTCAAGCGCAGCAGATTTACAATGAGATCAACGATCCAGAAGTAAATATGGAGCGTGTGAAATTAGAAGTCGCTCCCAAAATTGCAGTCTATTCTCCACAAGGCAAACAGCCTTGGGATGATGCAGTAACATTAGTTCTTACTTACGCAGAAATTCCATATACGATTGTCTATGACAGAGAAATCGTAAAAGGTGAACTCGTTAAATATGATTGGCTTCACTTGCATCACGAAGACTTTACAGGGCAGTATGGAAAGTTTTATGCAAACTATAAAAATGCGGCTTGGTATCAAGATGAAGTGAAGAGTCAGGAGGCACTTGCATCAGAATTAGGTTTTTCAAAGGTTTCTTTAATGAAGAGACAAGTGGCTGTCAATATTCAAAGTTTTGTAGTTGGCGGAGGATTCTTGTTTACGATGTGCAGCGGTACGGATAGCTATGATATTGCACTCGCTGCTGTTGATGTGGATATCGTTGAAAGTGTTTTTGATGGCGACCCCAGCGATCCTCAGGCTCAGAACAAACTCAACTTTGAAAATGCATTCGCATTCAAAGATTATCGCATTGAAAAAAATCCAATGGTCTATGAATTTTCATCTATTGATGGATCAGAGGATCATGGTAAAATTGGTGAGTTAAACGACTTCTTTACCCTCTTCGATTTCAGTGCGAAATGGGATATCATTCCAACTATTTTGACACAGAATCACACACAAGTGATCAAAGGATTTATGGGGCAAACTACATCTTTTCGTGAGCAATACATGAAGAGCAACGTCACCATTATGGGAGAAACAAAAAGAACGAATACTGCAAAATATATTCACGGTGAATTAGGGCAGGGGCAATGGACGTACTACGGCGGCCATGATCCAGAAGATTATCGTCACTTGGTAGGTGATCCCCCCACAGACCTCAATCTGCATCCCAACTCGCCAGGCTATCGCCTCATCCTAAACAACATTCTCTTCCCCGCAGCCAAAAGAGAAAAGCAGAAAACGTAAGCGTTTTGCCAATTCTCAATTATCGAATCTCAATTCTCAACTCTTTATTTCAATTTCGAATTTCGAATATTGTCCCTTCTTCTTAATTCATATCCGTTTGTTCTATTCGATCCCCGATGGTGAGTTGATCTACTACTTCCATTCCTTCGATGACTTTTCCGATGATAGTGTATCGGCCATCGAGTGAGGGCATGAGACTGTGTGTTATGAAAAATTGACAACTCTCTGTATCCTTTCCTGCGCTTGCCAATCCGATAGATCCTCGCTCGTAGCGCAGTGTTGTAAATTCACTTCGCATCGGTTGATCCAATCCGCCCATTCCATTTCCGATGGGGCATCCGCCTTGCGCAACAAAATTGGCAATGACGCGATGGAAATATTTGTCTTTGTAAAAACCTTCCTCGGCCAATTTTGAAATTAGCCCCACGGAGGTCGGAGCCTCATTCACGTAAAACTCTGTTTTGAATTTTCCCTTTGTTGTTGTCCATTCAATGGTGACTATGTTGGGCAGGGAAGCGATGTACTCCCAATTCGGTTGATAGGTGCTGGTTGGTTTAGCCTCTTCCATTTTATTCGGAAGCATGGCATTGTGCGCCCTAACTAGTGCGTTGTATGATTCTATATCTCTTGGTAATATTAGTCCTTTTAAAGCGGCGTTAATTGCGTCGTCGAGCTTGAGCATTTCCTCATCATGAAACTTCTTTTCAGGAGCGTCAGAAAGATATACTCCAAATGTTTCCATCACTCCTGTATTGCCCAAGGAAAGTGCGGATGCGATGACTTCAGACAACTGAACGGTACCTTTCCATTGATCTTTGCTGTGAATGCTTACAAGGGCTTGCGCTGCGGCATAAGTGATGACCTGCGATTTTTCTTTCAATAGAATATCGATCAATTGATCTGTTCTGTTCGGGGCTTGACCGAGTGCTAGTACAAAAAATGATTTATCGTATTCATTAGATGCCGCATAGTAATTGCCCAAACATTCTTCGCCTGACGCATCTGCTCCGTTGATGATTTTCACCTTTGAAACTGTCGCTTTGATTTGAGCAGAACGGGAAGCCGTGGCCGCAGTGATACTCGCTATCTCATCGCTTGAAATTTTTCCAATAGTTTCTAAAGCTTCTATCACCACTAAATCATTGGAATGTGAGAGCGTTTCGATGGCTAAAGATGATTTATACTTTCCATTTTTTGCAAGCATTCGAATGGCTTGAACATTCAAACGATAATCAGAATTGTTGGCTTTTGAGATAGCCGCTAATAGATCATTGCCTTCGCTTGTGTTTAACTTAGATACAATCGTGATCAATGAAATACGAACGTCGGGGTCGCGCTCGGTTTTGATCCATTGCATGAAATAACCTTCGTGATTTGCAAACCAATCTCCGTTGAATGATGCAATACCATTTGCCAAAGCGATTTTAGCATTTCTTGAAGCGGTTTGTAATGCAAACTGCGCTCTACGCGGGAGTTCTGGAGAATAGATTTTGTTTCTATGCAAATAAGTCATCGCATAACCGAGTCCAATCTGCACTTCTTCTGAACTAATTTCTACGTTGGATAAAAACTCAACGAATTCATTTTCGCTTTCGTCATAAATGAAAGCACCCACTGTTTTTTCTTTCGAAGTAATGTTGATTTTTGGATCAAAGAGTTTGGCTGCAGCAATCATCAGTTCTTTCAAAACGATCGGAGCCTTTTCCTTTTTTCCCCAAGAAATCAAGTAAGCCACATCGTTTGCAGAACCGGTTTGTCCGATTGCAAAAGCGGCGTTGGCACGCACTTGGTCGTCTTCATCTTGAAGGAGAAGGTAAAGATCGGGGAGGAGCGTGGAGTCTTGTAAGGAGCCGCAGAGCAGAGCGGCCATGGCTTTCAATTCTTTTTTATCACTGGTAAAAAAGCTTTTCACCTTTTTACTATCACGAGCATCTGCTGCTTTGTATAATTCTTGTTTTGCGGGATCACCGAATGAGTTGAGAGCCTTCGTTTCGGAAGTACAACTTGTGATGCAAATAAAAGTAAGAGAAGTAAGTAAGAAAATGGTCCATTTAATCATGGACTCAATATACTAGATTATTCTTTATCCATCATTATTTCCATTTGGAAATAGCCGAAATGGTCGTTGATGGAATGAATCTGATACTTGATATCATCGACAGATCTCTTTGCAATGGTGAGGAGTCCAAGACCTGCTCCACCTTTGTAAGTGAAGTCTTCATTGCAAAGTGTTTCGATGTATAATTTGCGAAGTGCGTTTTTATCGAGCGAAACAACGTCATTCATTTTTTTCTCAAGGCGAGGTTGATCCGACTTCAATAGAAGATTTCCTGTGAAGACGTGATAGCCTGCTTCGCTGCGAGAAAGAATGAGGTATGCATGCATTCTACCGTTTGAGTCTTTAGCACCATGAAGCGAAGTGTTTTGTAGGATCTCGATAAGAACGCTACAAATTCTGCGCATGGTTTGTCTCTTATCTCCTGCTTCCATGATAGAGCTTTCGATAAGTTTGATGGTAGAATCTACTTTTGTTTGAGAGAAGTCGCCGAAGTGGCTGAAAACAAGGGTTTCCTTCATAGGAGAGTTCAAAGTCTCCAACACCAATTGGTGGTAGATGCTCTGAATTTCTTCTAGTGATTTGCCTGCTATTGCTGTCATTCTGTGGCTAAGGTTCCTTGATTCGTTGTGCAAATATACTAAATTTTCGACGAAACCCAAAAAAATATTGACGAATCGCTATTTTTAATAGCTAATTCTTAAAATTTGAGTGTTTAATCGAAATCAAATGTATACGATGAATCGGATATTCCTACCGCCGAAAATCGGAATTTATAAACAATACCCCTGCTAACTTCTACACGCTTAGAAGTTGAGCAGGGGATTGACCTGGGTTAATTAATAAAGACGCATATCAACCGTTACTCAACATGCGGAAAGAATTTTTAGGAAGAATAAACTCACCATCTTCCGGTCTGCGAATCATTTGATAGAATTCCTGACACAAATAATTCACCGGCCTACGAAAAGGTCTGTTTTGAAGATAGCTTTCCCAAACTTCCAACGCCAACTTCTTCGTTACATTCCATGCATATGGATTGTAGCCATTCGGTCTTGCAAAACTGTCAATGTGCATTTTTACTTCTTGTAGGGTTGTCATAATGTATCGTTGTTTGAATTTGACGATACAAATGACCTACTGTTGATTGTAACGTATTTACAACCAAAAAAAATCTTCAATTTTTTTTCTGAAACTATGAATAACGCTCTAGAACTCGAGCGATTCTTGATCGAATCTCTTTCTTCAATACCTCCGGCCCGAGCACTTCAACTCGCGGTCCCTGACTTAAAATAAACGCATAGAGCTCTTCAGTCAAAGAGACTTCCAATTCGATTTCAATTTGATCCGCACTTTCGCTCACCACGCGCTGACTCGAATGGATGGGCTGACTCATTACAAATCGCCCTGCATAACCATCAAACTTAAGTCGCACCTTCTCGGGCTGAGATTGACTTTCGGTAATGCCGATGCTGTACTTAAATATAATATCTGGGTTAAAGCTTTTGGCAATCTCAAACACCTCAGTATTTACCTCCAACTTTTCAATCCTCTCCAAACCAAAGGTGGCAACGGCCTTGCGCTCTGGATTCCATGAAATCAAATACCAACGGTTTACATATTCCTTCAATAAATATGGATGCAACACATAATCCTTCACTTGATTGTCCTGAAACTTTCTATAGCTCACACGAATCGATTGCTTCTCTTTAATCGCATTGAGTAGTGCTCCCAAGTATTCTCTGCCCTTGCTGACAGTACTTTTTTCAAACTGAATAATGTTCTCTAGTCCTTGCTCATCGGGGCGGGGACTGATATTGACGCGACTGATAATTTTTTCTATCGCACTTTCATATTGCTGAAAAATGGGGACCTCTTTAAATTGATCTAAAGTAGCCACAGCAAAGCGAAGCGCCTGTAGATCATCATCACCCAAACTCATGTCGGAAATAGAGTATTCCGGATCGGTGTAGAAATATCCTCCATGTTGTCTACTGTAGGCAATCGGTGCATAATAGCCGAGCTCGCCCTCATTCTTCATGGCCCATATATCCTTATCAATGGTACTCAATGAAATAGCATCGCCTCCGCTACCATACAAAGCTTCTTCACATGCCGCGCGCAAATCTTCTCTCGATGGATAAGGCTTACCAGGATTGGTAAGGCATCTATCGATGATACGAAATCTAAGAAGAGCATATTTATTCGCAGGCATGCTTCGATTTTTCTTTGCTCAAAATAACAACAGAAGTCATCATTTTTTACAGAAAACTTTTGCACTTGCTTTATTTTTATACCGATGAAAAGAAAGATTGTCAAGCGACTTTCCATAATTGGATTATTACTCATCGTCGGCTATATCGGTTATCTCTACCGATATGAAATCATGGGGTCGTATCGTGACAAATTCGGGTGGGATCTGCCCGAAAATCCCCGTCCAGAGGGCATGTCAACCATTGATTGGGCGGAGATGAATTACTCTAAACAAATGAAAGAACTATCAAAAGAGTATGAAGTACCGTACTCTTATTTGATGGCACTAGTGATTCTTGAATGCGGAGGAGACAAACCAGCAGGTCGTCGCTTCGAGAAGCACATTAAAAAGAAATTGGAGAAAGTAAAAAAAGGAACGGTAGATCGTTTGGAAAATGTCAACGCATCACACCTCAATAATTGCGATGACGGTTGTTTGGAAAATCTCGCAACAAGCTGGGGACCCTTTCAATTGATGGGATACAAGGCGGTGGCGCTCGACGCAACTGTTGCACAACTTCGACATGAAGAAAAGGCTGCAGAAATAGGAGTGAAGTGGATCGCAAAAGAGTATGGCCATTTTCTTAGAAAAAAGAAATTCAAAGACGCATTCCACTATCACAATACAGGTCAGCGATTCCCTTTATCGGGTAGACCAAAAACACACAGCCCATACTATGTTTCAGATGGGCTGCGCTATATGAAGGAATTTGATAAACGAGAAAAAAACAATCGTCCTTAGAATGGTAGATCGTCTTCGATTGGATCAGTGATCGTATCAATCGGTGAAGGAGGAGGTGGCATATCATTACCGCCCATTGGCGCATTAGACGCCGCTCCTAGGTTTTCAATTTTCCAAGCTACAAGGCTATTAAAATACTTGTCTTGCCATTCTCTACCACGAATGTCGAACAATACTTTTACTTTATCACCACTCTTGAATCCATTTACAAGTGTTGTTTTGTCTTTCAATAATTCGAACATGATATGTTGCGGATATTGATCTTCTGTGCTCAAAACAAATTCTCTTTTCGTGAAGCCCCCCTTCAATTCTTTTTCATCAAAGATGACTTTGATTTTTCCTGTAATTTCCATTTCTATCGTGATGTTAATTGTTGAACGCTAATAGTGTGAGCCACGCCTCCTGCACGTTTCCGGCATTCAGCAATTCTGCTGCTCTTTGATGCAGCGCTTGTTCAAGTGCCGCTGCATTATCTTCTAATTCAATAAATATCTCTGCGAGTTCTGTGAGCTTGTATTCGTTCACTGAAGTCTCATCAGGAAGTACTTCGACGTTTCCCAATTGCCCTAAATGATTTCCTGTAAGAATAGATGACAAACGAATGTCACTTGGAATTTGATCCACACCGATTCCCATTTTCTGATTTGGTTTTGCAACTTCAAAAAGCCCTTGTGACGCACGGGTGTACCAATCTCCGCCGAGTCGTGCTACTTGATCAATTTTAAATGGATCGATCAATCCATTTTCTCCAATTACTTTTTCATCGATGTGCATGCGAAGCACTTCGCAGATGACTAAGTTTCCCGCTCCGCCTTCGGTGCCGAGCTCAATGATTTGATTGACGCGACATTCGAATTGTACTGGTGATTCCGCAACGCGTGGAGGTTTCACTACTTCTGAAGCTAATTCTGTAAATCCAGCTTTCACAAACTCATTCACTCCTTCTGGATATTCAACACTTGCCAAGGAAGTCTGCTGCACCATATCGTAGTTAACGATATTGATCACACATTCACTCACTTTTTTCACATTCTCAAACGTGTGCTTGGTCGTGTTGTCGCGACCTCTGCGTGCTGGTGAGAAAATGAGAATAGGAGGGTTGGCGCTGAATAGATTGAAAAAACTAAAAGGCGAAAGGTTAACTCTTCCTTGCTCATCGATGGTGCTTGCAAACGCCACTGGACGCGGCGCTACAGCTCCTTGCAACATAAGTTGCAACTTCATCACTGGAAGTTCTTTCGGATTAATCGTGATCATTTTTATCTAAAAAAGGAAAAACGCTTACGGACGAATGTTACCATTCTCGTCAAGACTTTCCATTACTTTTTTCTTTAAATCTTCTTTGAAATCTGCAATGCGATTCAATAATTCATCGTCACCACTTGCTAGGATTTGCGCTGCTAGAATGCCAGCGTTTCTTGCGCCATCCAATGCTACTGTTGCGACAGGAACTCCCGCAGGCATTTGAAGAATAGATAACACACTATCCCATCCATCGATGGAGTTCGAGGAGTGAATAGGCACTCCGATCACGGGTAGTGGAGACATGGAAGCCGCCATTCCTGGCAAGTGTGCTGCTCCGCCTGCGCCTGCAATAATTACGCGTAATCCACGTTGATGCGCGTTTTTTGCATAATCGAACAAACGTTCGGGTGTGCGATGTGCACTCACAACTGTCATTTCATAAGGCACTTTCAAGGTGTCAAGCACATCCGCAGCTTGCTGCATAATGTTCAAGTCACTCTTGCTACCCATGATGATTCCAACTTTGGCCATGTTTCGAATTTTAGTGGATGATTCCCGCTAAGGTGGCCGAAAGATACGATGCTAGGGTTCCGCAAAGCAATGCGCGCATTCCCAATTTTGCTAAATCGCCTCTGCGTGAAGGAGCAATTTCACCAATACCACCAATCTGCATTCCGACACTAGAGAAGTTTGCAAATCCGCAAATAGCGATACTTACAATCAACAATCCTTTCTCACTCATTATTGGAAGAGTGCCAGAAGTCAAGTTGCTGAATGCGACAAATTCATTGATGGTTAATTTTTGACCAAGTAGCGCTGCTGCGTTGGATACGTCTTCAAATGGAATACCCATCGACCAAGCAATAGGATAGAATAATTTTCCAAAAACAAAATCCAAAGAAAGCATAGGGTGAATAGCGCCTAGACCATAATTGATCAAAGCGACAAGCGCGATGAATCCGATCAACATGGCGATAACGTTCAAAGAAATTTTCATCCCGTCAGCGGCACCATGACTGATCGCGTCGATGAGGTTTTTGTATTGGCTTTTTACTTCCAATTTCACTTTGCCCATTGTTTCGCTTTCCTCTGTTTCTGGATAAACGATTTTCGAAATAACCAGAGCTCCGGGAGCGGCCATTAAGCTTGCTGCGATGAGATACTCCGCCTTTGCGCCCATATTGGCGTAAACGATCAATATACCACCTGCAATACAAGCAAGACTTCCCGACATCGAAGCGAGTAATTCGCTTTTGGTCATACCTGGCAAATATGGTCGAATCATTACTTGCGCTTCTACTTGACCAACAAAGGCACTTGCTACATTGCTAAGCGCTTCTGCACCGCTCACGCGCATCACAAAGTTCATTGCCTTTGCAATGATCGCTACTACTTTTTGCATGAAACCAATGTGATACAATAGGGCTACAAGAACGCAAACGAGAATGATGGTGGCCATCACGCTAAATGCAAATACAAATCCTCCTACACGATAATCCATTACTCCATCGGGTGTATTGACCATCACGCCACCAAACACGAATCCTGCGCCTTCTTTAGCGAAGTGTTCGATTTTCTCCATTCCTTTCCCTAGTTGTTGGAAAAACCAGGTCACAGGCTGCACTTTTAAGATGAGCACTGCAATAATTGTTTGAAGTAAAATACCAGAAATGACAAGACGGTAGTTGATGCGTTTGCGGTTATTCGAGAATGCAAATGCAATACCTAGGATGAGGAGAATCCCTAGGATCCCATGAAATCTTTCCATTGTATGTTTTGGTTATAAGGATTGGCAAGGTAAGAAGGAAAGGGAGAAATTAGTCTCCTTTTCTCTTGTTGATTTCGTCGCGAATGCGACTTGCTTTTTCATATTCCTCTTGTTCAAGAGCAATATTCAATTGCTTTTGTAGCTCATCAATACTCAATGAAGTTGGTTCTTCTTCTTTGAGCATTTCCTCTACTTGTTCGTCGATATCAGAAATATCGTCGCCTTGAGCTGCTTCTTCAGCATTTACTCCGGCTTGATCAAGGATAAATTCTTCACAGAATACGGGACAATTGAATCGAACGGCAATGGCAACGGCATCGCTGGTTCTTGCGTCGATTTCTGCAGTGCGACCGCCCATACGAGCGATCAGCTTTGCGAAGAATATACCTTCTACTAAGTTGTAGATTAATACTTCTTCGATATCGATATCAAAGCCATGTGCAAGGCTGCGGAAAAGGTCATGGGTGAGGGGACGACTGGGGGTCATTTTTTCTAATTCAATCGCAATGGCTTGTGCTTCTACACCACCTATCACAATTGGTAAACGGCGATGGCCGTCTACTTCCGCTAATATCATTGCATACGCTCCACTGGTGCTACCGCTAGGTGCGATATCTGCGATTTGAAGTTCTATTTTATTACCCATAATATTTCAGGAAGCAAACGACTTCCTAGTGCTTTCAATACGAAAATACTACTGAAAAAATGAAAAACAAAAAAGGAGGTGATTCGCGTACACGAATCACCTCCCGAGAAGATTATTTAGACGCGTTGAATTGACGCGCTGCTTCAATCAATTTTGGAACAACTTCGAAAGCATCTCCAACGATTCCGTAGTCAGCTGCCTTGAAGAAAGGAGCTTCTGGATCTTTGTTGACTACCACGATGGTCTTACTTCCGTTTACACCCGCTAAGTGCTGGATTGCTCCGCTGATACCTACCGCGATATAAAGGTTTGGACGAATAGTGATACCCGTTTGTCCCACGTGTTCGTGGTGAGGGCGCCATCCGATATCGGATACTGGACGTGAGCATGCCGTTGCAGCCTTGAGTTCTTTTGCAAGATCCTCGATGATTCCCCAATGCTCAGGGCCTTTCAATCCGCGACCTGCAGATACCACTAGTTCTGCTTCTGGCAGTGGAATACCACCTTCTGCTTCTTCTTTCTTTACTTCTTTTACTTTGATACCAGCATTTCCAAGATCAGCGCTGAAAGCTTCAACAGCTGCGCTATTTCCTGAATTGCTTACTGGATATGAGTTTGGAAGAAGTGAAATTACTTTTTTCGCTGAATTCACAGCGATATCAGCAATTGCTTTTCCAGAGAATACATTTTTGCGCACTACAAATCCACCTGAAGTCTCAGGGATTGCTGTTGCACCGGGGATAAGACCTGCGTCAAGACGAGCAGCAACACGAGGCGCTACAAGCTTTCCAGTGATATCATGTGAAAACACAACTACATCTGCTGACTCTTTTTGAGCCGCAGCAATGATAAGTCTGGTTAATTGTTGTGAATCAGAAGTCCCTACAGAAGCGGCATGCAACACTTTCGATGCGCCTGCAGAACCAAGTCCGCCGTCGCCATCGATGTTGCCTACTGCTAGAGCAACTGCTGATGTACCAAGGTTTTCAGCCAATTTAGCGCCGTAGCTTACTGCTTCAAGGCTGCTCTTTGGGAATTTGCCATTGTGGCTATCTACGAATATTAATACTGACATTTTCTTAAGTTTAAAGGATTAGATCACTTTTGCTTCTTCGTGAAGGAGACGAATTAAATCACCAGCATTGTCTGCATCGATGAATTTACAAGCGCTCTTCGCAGGAGGGAGGCTATATGCTTTAACAGTAGTCGAAGCTTCTGCACCGAACGCTGGAACTACATCCAACGGCTTGGTACGCGCCGCCATGATACCGCGCATATTTGGAATACGCTGTTCAGCCATTCCTTTTGCCGCGCTCAATACAAAAGATCCAGAGACCTCAACAACCTCTGTTCCGCCTGGGATTTCGCGTTCTACTGTCGCTACACCGCCCGCTACATCTAGCTTTGTAGCTAGGGCAACGTAAGGTAGATCAAGTAATTCAGCGATCATTCCAGGAACTACAGAACCGTTGTAATTGATGGTTTCTTTACCACACATAATGATGTCGAAACCCTTGCCCTTCGCGTATTCTGCGATTTGCTTTGCAACATAAAGCGAGTCGCTTTCTTGAGCATCAATGCGCACTGCATTGTCCGCTCCGATAGCCAACGCCTTACGGATGATGGGTTCATAATCAGCAGCACCAACAGACACGATCGTTACATCGCCGCCTTGTGCTTCTTTGATTTCCAAAGCCCTAACAAGTGCATACCACTCATCATAGGGGTTCACAATAAATTGTACGCCGTTCTCATCAAACTTGGAATTACCGTCTGAAAAGGCGATTTTTGAAGTGGTATCAGGTGCTTTGCTGATACATACGAGTATTTTCATTGAAATCCTTTTTATGTATTCGGGATGCGAAAGTAATTACGAATACCATTTTATTGAACGAACCTTTGCTTATTTTCGCACCCAGATTTTAAACAACATGAGAGAAATTCAGTTCAGAGAGGCAATTTGTGAAGCGATGTCAGAAGAGATGCGTCGCGATGAAAACGTTCTTCTTCTAGGGGAAGAAGTTGCAGAATACAATGGCGCATACAAGGCTTCCAAGGGAATGTTGGATGAATTTGGCGCTAAGCGTGTCATCGATACTCCTATCGCAGAGTTAGGATTTTCGGGCATCGCGGTTGGTGCTGCAATGAACGGTCTTCGTCCGATCGTTGAATTTATGACTTGGAACTTCGCAATTCTTGCGGCGGACCAAATCATCAACTCTGCTGCGAAAATGCTTCAAATGTCAGGTGGTCAATATAATGTTCCAATCGTATTCAGAGGACCAAACGGTCAAGCTGGTCAATTGGCAGCCACTCACAGCCAAAGCTTTGAGTCATTCTACGCACATGTTCCAGGTTTGAAAGTAATCACTCCTTCTAATCCATACGATGCGAAGGGATTGTTGAAAGCTGCTATTCGTGATAACGATCCAGTTGTTTTCATGGAATCTGAAAAGATGTACGGTGATAAAGGAATGGTGCCAGATGGAGAATATATCATTCCAATTGGTGTAGCTGATATCAAGCGTGAAGGTACTGACGTAACGATTGTTTCTTTTGGTAAAATCATGAAGACTGCACTTGCAGGTGCTGAAGAATTGGCAAAAGAAGGAATCAGTGCAGAGGTGATCGATCTTCGTACGATTCGTCCATTGGATATCGATACCATCGTAAATTCTGTAAAGAAGACAAACCGATTGATCATTCTAGAGGAAAGCTGGCCAGTGGCAAGCATTTCAAGCGAAATCGCATACCGTGTACAACGTCATGCTTTTGATTATTTGGATGCTCCTATTCGCCGCTTGACACAAACAGATACGCCTTTTGCATTCGCACAAACATTGATCGACGCGGCTTTGCCACAGGTATCGGATGTTGTAAAGACTGCGAAGGAATTGCTTTACGTATAATCTTTCAAAGACATATCGAAACCCCTTTCAAATCAAGAAAGGGGTTTTTTTATGCACCGGAAGATTGTGCTACATTTTAGTGATTAAGAAGTTATGACAGAAGGGTAATGCACACTATATTCGCGCCCGCATTTAAAATGAACCAATAACCAACATCATTTTTCAATGAATAATTTAATTTATGTGCCAATTGGTTTGGCAATCGTAGGACTTATTTTCATGCTAGTGAAAATGGCCTGGGTAAAGAAACAAAACCCAGGTAATGAAAAGATGCAAGGCATCTCTAAAAGCATTAAAGAAGGAGCTATGGCCTTCTTGAGCGCAGAATATCGTTTGCTTGCCATCTTCGTGGTATTGGCATCTGGCGCTCTTTTCGCTATTTCAACTCAAGTAGAAACTACAAGCTGGATGATCGTTCCAGCATTCATCGTGGGAGCAGTATTCTCTGCTGTCGCTGGTAATATCGGTATGCGTATCGCTACTGACGCTAACTCAAGAACAACTGAAGCTGCTCGTACATCGCTTCCAAATGCACTTAAAGTGTCTTTCGGCGGTGGTACTGTAATGGGCCTTGGTGTTGCTGGTCTTGCAGTATTAGGTCTTAGCCTTTTCTTCATGGTATTCGTTTCATCATTCATGAACAAGGGTGGCGAATTCTACGATGAAATGACAATGGTACTTGAAGCCCTTGCAGGTTTCTCTCTTGGTGCTGAATCTATCGCATTGTTCGCTCGTGTAGGTGGCGGTATTTACACAAAAGCGGCTGACGTAGGAGCTGACCTTGTAGGTAAAGTTGAAGCAGGTATTCCAGAGGATGATCCACGTAACCCAGCTACCATTGCGGATAACGTTGGTGACAACGTTGGCGACGTTGCTGGTATGGGTGCTGACTTGTTCGGTTCTTATGTGGCGACAGTATTAGCATCTATGGTACTTGGTAACTACATCATCAAGGATATGACAGACGCTGCTGGTACACAATTCACAGATGCGTTTAACGGAATGGGTCCAATCCTTCTTCCAATCATGATCGCTGGTGTAGGTATCATCGCTTCTATCATCGGAACTTTCTTGGTTCGTGTAAAAGACAATACAGCTAGAGAAGCACAAGTACAAAAGGCTCTTAACCTTGGTAACATTACTTCTATCATTCTTTCTGCTGCTGCAGGTTGGTTCTTGGTAGATTGGATGCTTCCAAAAGAAATCAATATGGAATTCTTCGGTGAAGGAATTAAAATGGTTCCAAGCCGTCACGTATTCTACGCTACTCTTGTAGGTCTTGCTGTAGGTTACTTGATTTCTGCATTCACTGAATACTACACAGCTCTTGGTAAGAAGCCTGTTTTGGATATCGTGAAAAACTCATCAACTGGTGCAGCTACCAACATCATCGCTGGTCTTGCAACAGGTATGATTTCTACTTTCTCATCTGTACTTCTTTTCGCAGGTGCGATTTGGGGTTCTTATGAATTAGCTGGTTTCTATGGTGTAGCTATCGCAGCTTCTGCAATGATGGCCACTACTGCAATGCAGCTTGCAATCGACGCATTTGGTCCAATCGCTGATAACGCGGGTGGTGTTGCTGAAATGAGCGAACTTCCAAAAGAAGTACGTGAGCGTACAGACATTCTTGACTCTGTAGGTAATACTACAGCAGCAGTTGGTAAAGGTTTCGCAATTGCATCTGCGGCATTGACTGCCCTTGCACTTTTTGCAGCTTACGTTACATTCACTGGTATTGATGGTATCAATATCTTCAAGGCAGATGTATTGTCTGCATTGTTCATTGGTGGTATGATCCCAGTGGTATTCTCTGCACTTGCAATGAAATCTGTTGGTAAAGCTGCAATGGACATGGTAATGGAAGTACGTCGTCAGTTCAGAGAGATTCCAGGAATCATGGAAGGTACTGGAAAGCCTGAGTACGGTAAGTGTGTAGAGATCTCTACAAAAGCAGCGCTTCGTGAAATGATGCTTCCTGGTGCTATCACTATTATTTCTCCAATCATCATTGGTGTTGTAATGGGTGCTGAAGCATTGGGGGCTTATATGGCTGGTGTTGCTGTATCTGGTGTTCTTTGGGCTATTTTCCAAAACAACGCTGGTGGTGCATGGGACAATGCTAAGAAGTCTTTCGAAGCAGGTGTAATGATCAACGGTGAAATGACATTCAAAGGTTCTGATGCTCACAAAGCAGCAGTAACTGGCGATACAGTAGGTGATCCATTCAAGGATACTTCTGGTCCATCGATGAACATCTTGATCAAATTGACATGTCTTGTAGGTCTTACAATCGCTCCAATGTTGGGCAACCACGGAGAGAAGAAAGAAATAGAAGTAACAGTTACACAAGAAGTTGTAGCTCCACAGACTACCGAAAAAACAAACATTGTTCAATACATGCCTCAAGCAGACGGTAACGTGAAAGTAATCACCACCACTACTGAGAATGTAAACGGTAAAGAAACAACGAACACGTCAACTGAAGTGCGTCCACTTACTGATGCTGAAAAGGCTCAAATGAACGCAGCTCCTGCAACAAAATAATTTTTTGAAAATGAAAAAGAACTTCCTATTTATTCTTTTCGCTGCTGCAGTATTCGCTGCTTGCCAAAGCGGAAATACAAACAATGCTCAAGTACTTGATGCATGCGGCTGTGCGAAAGAAGAATTAAACGCTGAGAAGAATGCCGACACGATGAAAAAGTGTGAGGAATCTCGTAAGGCTGATGCGAAGTTTGAAGCAGACTTTCAAAAATGTCTCGTTGCTGCACGCGCAGGTCTTGATACAAGCAAAGTATCAGTAGGTGAGATGGACCCAACAAAAGGTCTTGACCTTCCTGCTGCTGGTGATGGTGTTTACAACATCGTTCCTGCGAGCTCTTCTGTGAAGTGGTTGGCGAAGAAGGTGACTGGTCAACACAATGGCTCAGTCATGGTAAAATCAGGTTCTATTGATATGGCGGGTGGAAACATTCGCTCAGGTCAATTAGTAATCGATATGACGACCATCAAAGTGGAAGACTTAACAGGCGATCCTAAGAATGATCTTGAAGGTCACTTAAAGAGCGAAGACTTCTTCTCGATTGATAAGAACAAAGAAGCAATCTTCACAATGAAGTCTTCGACAATGACCAACAAACACCAATTCGAAGTTACAGGTGATTTGACTATTAAAGGCATCAAGAAGGAAGCGAAGATGACAGTGCTTGCAATTCCAAGTGGTGATAGAAATCTTAGCTTAAACGGCGGATTTGCTATTGATAGAACCGCTTATGATATTAAGTACCGCTCTGCAAAATTCTTCAGCGATCTTGGTGACAAGATGATTGAAGATACTTTCGTCTTGACCTTTGATTTGAAGGCTTCGAAATAAGAAGAAACAAAATACTGGATAATAAAAATCCCCTTGTCGTGACAAGGGGATTTTTTTTTAGAGCGTGGTTAATTTGCGAGGTTATGCAAGCGCAAATATTATTTGAACAAACCGTGCAATTGAGCGTCGATGCCTGAAATGATTCTTCCAAGATCTTCAGCCTTCTCATGAAAACGGTTGTCGTCGATATCAATGACTAATAATTTTCCTTTGTTGTATGTGCTAATCCATGCTTCATAACGCTCATTAAGACGCGTTAAGTAATCCAAGCGAATAGCTTCTTCATATTCTCTTCCGCGCTTTTGAATGTTCTCTACCAAAGCAGGAACAGACGCACGTAAATAGATCAACAAATCCGGAGGAGTGATGAATTCATCCATTACACTAAACAAGTCTGCGTAGTTTTCAAAATCACGCGTGGTCATCAATCCCATCGCATGCAAGTTTGGAGCGAAAATGAACGCGTCTTCGTAGATGGTTCTATCTTGAACAATCTTCTTCGAATTCTTTTTCATTTCAATCAATTGTCTGAAACGACTCTTCAAGAAGAATACTTGAAGATTGAAAGACCAACGTTGCATGTCTTTGTAGAAGTCTATCAGATATGGATTATCGTCCACTTCTTCAAAGTGTGGTTGGTATTTATAGTGTTTGGCTAATAGGGTCGTCAAAGTAGTCTTCCCGGAACCAATGTTTCCCGCGATGGCAATGTGCATAACTTATCTAGGTCAATTTAGAAGAGCGCAAAGTAAAAAAGAATCCCCGAGTTACAAGGAGATGTTAGTAATTAACTACTCTGATAATCGATAAAAATTCAGCTTGCCTTCTGATAGATATTCGAGGGTGCGATTTCTGAAATCCCAATCCCCTTTGAAATCCGCGGGCAGCGCGATGTTCAGCGATTCTAGATTGAGATATTGTATGATATTTAACTGACCATTGCTGATGTAATAAATGCGATCGTCGCGCACTTCAATCTTGCCCTCATAGCTTACAGGGAGGAGGCTTTTGTAATTTCCATAAATATCAAATACAAAAACACCATGAGCTGGATCTGCAGCATAAATGAAATTTCCGCTCTCTTGTATTTGAGAAAAATGAAGCTCTTTGTTCAGCAGCATTGATAGATTGCCAGTGGTAAGTAGAATATTAAATTGTCTATCTACTTTTTTCAATTCAGATTGATTGATATCCCAGAGCCAAAACGCGTCACCTCTTGCACCGCCCATGCACTCGATGTTTCCGAGTCCTTTATCAAATAAATCTATCGGCGCACCTTGTTGACTCAAGGTATTATCAAGGATAATGACCTTGCCTTGTTCTTGATAAAAAACGAAAGGTTGAAATGGATTTGTAAGATCGAGGTGAGTAATATTTCCATAATCAAGATTGGAATTCTTGAATAGAAAATTTCCTTTTGTATCTATTTTTTCAATGCTTCTTTCTTTGATCAAATAGATATTTCCAATTTCATCCGTCTCGAAAGCACTTGCTTCGCATGCAATCGAATGGTCGAATAAAAATGAAAGAAGATATAAGAGTGGAGCTATGATCATATCGAAGCCATACTCAAATTTAGTACCTGTTCTAAAATATGACGCTCATTCGAGAGGCGAGGCACTTTATGTTGACCACCTAATTTTCCATTATGCTTTAACCAATTGTAGAATGTTCCCTTCGGAACCTCCCGAATAACGGGGGCTTTCAGGTTTAGGTCAAATGATCTTTTGGCCTCGTAATCTGTGTTGACTCGTTTCAGCGCTGCATCTAATTCTTTTTTGAACGCCTCCATATCATTGGGACATTTCTCAAATTCGATGAGCCATTCATGAGCTCCTCGAGCATCGTCTCCCATGAAGATGGGAGCGGCAGTGTATTCTGATACATGCGCTCCTGTTGCTTGGGAGGCAATCGCAATGGCATAGTCAGAATTTTCCACCATCAACTCTTCACCAAACGCATTGATATAATGCTTGGTTCTTCCAGACACTTGCACTCGGAATGGGAACTTCGACGTAAAGCGCACTGTGTCGCCCACCATGTATCGCCACAAACCGCCATTGGTAGAAATGATGATGGCATAATTCTGCCCAATTTCTACTTCTCCTAATCCAACGGTCTTCGGATTTTTAGCGTGTAATTCCTCTATCGGTAAAAATTCATAGTAGATGCCATAATCGAGCATCAACAACAAATCATCTGCATCTAATCGATCTTGTATTGCGAAGAAACCTTCACTTGCGTTGTAGGTTTCTACATAATTCATTTCACCACCGATAATCTTTTTGAATTGTTCGCGATATGGCTTGAAACTCACCCCACCGTGCATGTACAATTCTAAGTTCGGCCACACGTCGCGAATATTATCGGTGCCGCGCAATTCCATCACGCGCTTTAATAGCACCAACGTCCAGCTAGGCACTCCAGCAATATTGGTGACATCTTCCTCCACAGCAACTGCAGCCATCGCTTCAATCTTCTCATCCCAATTATCCATCAATGCGATGTCACGAGAGGGGATGCGTTTTAACTCTACCCAAATTGGTAAATTTTGAATAATGATCGCCGATAAATCTCCCGTATATCCTTCTTCGTTGAATGAGTTGATTTTTGATGATCCACCCAACACCAATGTTTTGCCTGTGTATAGATTCGCATTGGGACGCTGATGATAATACATCGCCAACAAATCTTTGCCGCCTTTATAATGACATTCTTCCAAAGCTTCTTTTGAAACAGGAATGAATTTACTGCGCGCATCAGTCGTTCCGCTTGATTTCGCGAACCACTTCAATCGCGAAGGCCACAAAATATTTTGTTCACCTTCTCGCAACGCATCGATGTAAGGTTTGTACTCTTCATAGGTGCGGATCGGCACGGCATTTTTGAAATCCTTGAGCGTGCGAATATTCGAGAAGTTGTGTTCTAAACCAAAGCGCGTTAGCGCTGCCTCATCCACTAATTTTTGAAATAGCTCTCCTTGTACCTCTACGGGGTATTTTTTGAAAAGCTCAATCTGGTGAATGCGCTTTTTAATAAACCATGAGAACAAGGTGTTAAAGGCCATGCGAGTCGTGTGTTGACTCGTGCAAGATAAAAAAATACTCGAATCGACCACTTGATTTTTATCACTACGAAGTGAATTCGCTGATCGGCCTTGTGCTGTAGTTCAATAAAGCAAAACGAATGCTCTTCTCTGTGCGTTCAAGAATCGTCTCGAAGTCCTTGATATCTGAGGTATGACAGAGCAAGTCTTCCAACAATTGAAGCTCTTGTTCCGACCACTTCATTCCTGTTCTTCGCGGAGTGGATTCGCTTCCGGACATGCGATCTTTATCGGGCAAGGGGAGTGCTTTCGCTTTTTCTTGGAAAAAAAGAAGGTCTTTCTCACTCAATTTTCGATCGCCCAGTTTCTTTAAAAACGTATCTGTTGTTGTCACGACATGCTGTTGCTTCTCATCCTGAATTTGATTGGCAACTGGCTCAACATAATTGCGAAGTTTTTCAAAAAGCTCTTTCACTTTGAATTCATCTCTCAGGATGCCATAAAAAGACACTTTTGTTGCAAACGATTCAAACTTCTCGTCTTGACTACCCAGTAATAATTTCGTTACTGCTGTTGTACTCAGTGGAATTTGCAATGCTTTCATCTCCTCGATGTAGCCTTGAATAGCCGCAGGTAAGAGTGCTTTCTGCACGCTTACTTTTGGCTTGTAAGGCGCAGGACTATTCTTTACTATCAAATCCAAAAAGTCGTATCCATACTTGTTGAATTTATGCTCGCTCATACCTGAAATCTCAAGCATTTCATCCATCGTCAAAGGCAGTCTTTCGACCATCGCATGCAAGGTACTATCATGGAAAATCACATACGGAGGTACATCTTCGATTGCAGCCAAACGCTTGCGGTGAGCGCGTAATTCTTCGAATAATGTGGAAGACTTATCCGACAGAACAGCGGTCGTTTTTTTCTCGGCTGTTTTTTTCTTTTCTGGAGCTACATATTCTTGAGGCTTGATCAAATCAACTGTGAACTGATTTTTCAAAATCATATCACCGAAAGGTGTTATCTCAAGCGCATTTCCGGTTTCGTAGAGCAAGTGCATTGCACCCACTTGAATCATTTGAAGCACATAATAATTCCACTCTTGATAGCTGAGATCCTTGCCTGCACCATAGGTTTTTATGGTGTGCAAATTCTTTTCAAGAATTTCGTGTTGTTGCGATCCGCGTAGCACGTTGATCAACAGCGGCACCGTTAGTTTTTGTTGAATGGTGTCTGCTCTTCGAATTGCTGAAAGTGCTTTTTGTGTAAGTATTGTTCCATCAAAGTGGGAGGGAGGATTCTTACAAACGTCGCAGTTACCGCAGTTTTCGCGAAGATTTTCTCCGAAATAATTGAGCAATACTTTTCGTCTGCAAATACGCGACTCCGCAAATTCTTGCATGCGGTTGAGCTTCTCCACATTCACTTGCTGCGCACCGCTTTCATCAGCGAACTGTCGAAGCAATATCAAGTCACCAAAAGACCAGTACAGTCGAGTAAAGCAAGGCATGCCGTCTCGTCCGCCGCGTCCAATTTCTTGGTAGTAGCTTTCGATTGTTTTTGGTAAATTATAGTGTAAAACAAAACGAACGTTGCTCTTATCGATCCCCATACCGAAGGCGATGGTGGCGCAGACCAGTTGAATTTCATCGCGGATAAAATTCTCTTGAATCTTGCTTCGTTGCTCGCTACTCATTCCCGCGTGATAGTACGCAGCCTTCACACCAGCATGCTGTAATTCGCCTGCGAGTGCTTCCGTATTTTTTTTAGAAGTGCAGTAAATAATTCCGGAACTGTTGGGATGTTGCTCGAGCACATCGAGAATGTCTTTGAATTTTTCCTTTGCCTTCAAACCAAACTTCACAGATAACTGTAGGTTGGGTCGGTCGAAAGAAGAGATGAACACTTCAGGAGTTTGGAGTCCGAGGTATTCGAGAATATCTTTTTGAGTGAGGCGATCCGCAGTGGCTGTGAGCGCCATCATCGTGGCATTGGGATGATGGTTTCTCAGTTGATGCAATTGCTTGTATTCCGGTCTAAAATCGTGTCCCCACGAGGAAATACAGTGCGCCTCGTCGATAGCGATGAGATCGACGGGCAATGATTTCAAAAACCAATCAGCAGAAGCGATGGCTTTTTCAGGAGAGATATAGAGGATTTTTATTTCCCCCATTTTACAGAGCTTCGAAATATTATCTGCTTGTGAGTTGGTGAGCGAACTGTTTAGGAACGCCGCTTTGATACCGTTGGCCACGAGCGTATCTACCTGATCTTTCATCAAAGAGATGAGCGGAGAAATGACGAGCGTAATTCCAGGCAATAAGAGAGCGGGAACTTGATAGCACAAGCTTTTTCCGCCGCCCGTGGGCATGAGAACAAAGGCGTCTCTTTTGGAGAGCACCGTATTAATGATGTCTTCTTGTTGCGGACGAAACGTCTCGTAACCGAAATGTTTTTTTAGTACTTCTTGCGCTTTTGTCATCTGATCCTCCATTGCGACGCAAAGTACAATCAACAACTTGGAATATCCTATTCCTGTTTAACAACCGAATATTCACAGAATAACATGCGCGAAGTTTTCGGCATTTTTTGCTGAAGAGCATCTAAAAGATATCATGCAGATGTCGCGATTTCCCGAACAAACAGAATTTTAGTACTCGGAAGCCAATCATTTTTATTATTAAATTTGAAAGTAATTAAGTGACTCGGATTGTTAGTAATTCAGGTCAATACAAATTTCTGAGAACTATGAGATTTCTATTAGTGGTAAACTTAATTGTTTTGCTTTGTTCCTCTTGCAAAAAAGATCCGAATCGAGGAGACGAACCTCTTTGTAGCGCAAGATCAAATAACACTTCTAATAAACTTAGACTTGGGGGCATGTACTATTATCAATCACCTTATAATTCAGAAAGCGTATATATCTATTTGCTTAATTCCAACGGCACAGTAGGTGAGACGGGTATGGACTTGCCAATTTCCAATGCACAAACCCACCTTAATAGTGCATCATTTATAAACTATGCTTCTGACAACAAAGGTTATTGGGGAGTATATCATATTGAAGGATCAAGCATTAAAATAGATACTTGGCATGTTGACACTAACGGAAAGGATTATGGGTATCGTTGGTCTGGTGAGATCTTATCTGATACAAGTTTTAGAATAAGCAGCAGTGCGCGTTGTGATGGATCAGAGCGAGAGAGCAGGGATCGAGTATACTATTACTATCCTCTGACTAATAAACCAGACAGTGTGACCTCGCTTATTCCTTGATAAGAAAAATGAAGGCTTATGAGGGCTGTTTGGAATTTTCCTTGGCTTCATTTGTAATATCAATGAAGTCTATAAACATGTGACCTCGAAGGGAATCGAACCCCTACCTAGAGAACCGGAATCTCTCGTTCTATCCATTAAACTACGAGGCCAAAGACTGCGGCGAAGTTAGCGCCTCTCACATCCGCACACAAATCAATAGGGCACAAAAAAAGGTGTCTTTTCAGACACCTTTCATTTAGTAGCGGGGACAGGACTCGAACCTGTGGCCTTCGGGTTATGAGCCCGACGAGCTACCAACTGCTCCACCCCGCAATCTCAAATAATTCCCTCAAACCTAAAAGAACTTATTTCTTCTATTCCGTTTGGGGGGTGCAAATATACACTAATTTTGTTTCCGCAATACAAATAATAAATTTTATCTTGGAAAATAACCACAAAGCAGGTTTCGTCAACATCATCGGTAACCCAAATGCAGGTAAATCAACGCTTATGAACGCTCTGCTCGGCGAAAAACTCAGCATCGTTACTCCAAAAGCGCAAACTACCAGACACCGCATCATGGGGATCCTCAATGGCGCTGACTACCAAATTGTCTATTCCGATACCCCAGGTGTGCTCGATCCAAAGTACAAACTGCACGAAGGAATGATGAAAACGGTAGGAACAGCTCTTATCGACGCTGACCTCATCATGCTGGTAGTAGATGCTTCTGATAAAACGCCTTTGCACAAAGCAACTTTGGAGAAAATTCAAAAAACAGAAGTACCTGTATTTGTAGTGCTCAATAAATTCGACCTCGTCGGCAACGATGGTTCTAATGCGGTGTTTGAAGTCTACAAAGAACTTCTTCCCAATGCACGCATTTTCCCTGTCTCTGCGCTCGAAAAAATATACGTGAAGGAATTGCTAGCCGAGATCATCGCAATCCTTCCTGCGTCGCCACCGTACTTCCCTAAAGATGAATTGAGCGATCGCACGCAACGTTTCTTCGTTGCTGAAATCGTTCGTGAAAAAATCTTCATGAACTACGATCGCGAAATTCCATACTCGTGCGAGGTGATGGTAGAAGAATACATCGACGAACCAGAAATCGCTCGCATACGCGTGCTTATCATTACTGAACGCGAATCACAAAAGCGTATCCTCATCGGACACCAAGGCGGAAGCCTCAAGCGCGTAGGAACACAAGCGCGCAAGGACATGGAATCTTTTGTAGGAAAAAAAGTATTCCTTCAAATGTTTGTCAAGGTGGATGAAAATTGGAGAAATGATTTGGGCCGCTTAAAAAGCTTCGGATACTGGGAGTCATGATCGTTTTTCCAAATTGCAAAATCAATATAGGCTTGTCCATTACTGGCAAGAGAAGCGATGGCTTTCACACGCTTGAAAGCATATTCGCTCCCGTTGATTGGTGCGATGTCCTCGAGGTAGTTCACAATGATCAAGGCAATTGTCAAATCGAAGTATTCGGCGAACAAGTAACAATGTCGCCTGAAGAAAACATTGTCTTCAAAGCACATGCTTTACTTCAAAAGGATTTTAATATCGATGGCGTAAATGTTCAGTTGATGAAGCATTTGCCCAGCGGCGCTGGATTGGGCGGTGGCTCTAGTGATGGCTCGTTTATGCTCCGCGCATTAAATGATCTTTTTGATCTCAAACTAACGAGTCTACAATTGCAAACATACGCTGCTCAACTCGGCAGCGATTGTCCTTTTTTTATAGAAAATAAATCTTGTTTTGTAACAGGAAGAGGGGAGGTGTTCGAACCAATTTCGATGGATTTATCATCCTTCTATGTTACAATTATTCATCCTGGAATCCACGTCAATACAGGTAAAGCATTTAGTTGGATTACTCCAAAACCTGCTGCGTTTGATCTGCGTGACTTGAATGCAGATGAGATTTTTTCTTGGAAAAAATATGTGATCAATGATTTTGAAGCGCCGGTCCTCGAACATTTTCCCGCTATCGCATCGATAAAAAATGCGATGTATGAAGCGGGTGCGATCTATGCAAGCATGAGCGGAAGCGGTAGTGCTGTCTATGGGATTTTTTCGGAAAAAATAGAAGCGAGCGACATCATGAAGTCTGCGCAAATTACTTCTGGGCGCGGGTATACAGGAAAATTCCTATCACCAAGAATATAGCGTTCGGCACCCATACAGCAAGCGATGCGGGCAATCCTATCGTCATAGCACTCACTGCGGTCATCCTTGAAATAAAGATGAATACAAATCCGATGACTACAGCCAAGAGCAAGTGAAGTCCTGTTCCTCCTCGTGATTTGCGTGATGCGATCGTTACACCAATCAATGTGAGAATGAAGATGGAAAATGCACTCGCGGTTCGATTATATTTTTCAATTTCAAATTCTGCAATTCTTCCACTACCTGCTTTTCGTTGCGCTTCGATGAAGTCGTTCAATTCGCTCCAATTCATAGTGCCAATTGTCTCTGGACGAAGACCAAATGTGTCCATATTCATTGGAAGGATGGTGTCGATGCGCGCGCGATAAGAGACAGACTCAACGCCATTTTCATCCCATTTTCTGACTTGCGCTCCATTGATGGTCCAAGTATTTTTTTGCAAATCGTAATTCGCTCCCGATGAAAGCAATTTGAATTTCAGTTTTCCATTTTCCCATTTCTCTAAAGAAAAACTAGAACCACCCATATTGGCGGGAGAGAACTGATAGAAGTGAGCGATAACGCCCGGTTCAATCTCGCGGTGAAGGTTTTTATCATCCACGATAATCGCTTCTTTGAGATATTCTAATTCGAAATCGAGTTTGCGCTTATTCGCTAGTGGCACCACATAATGACTCAAGGTAAGCGAAATACAAACGAGGATACTTGATGCGATGAAGTAGGGGCGAAGGATGCGGCTGTAACCCACACCGCCGCTCAGTATAGCGATGATCTCGCTCTTTTGTGCAAGCTTGCTCGTAAACCAAATGATGGTCAAAAAGATGATGAAAGAACTAAGTAGATTACCGAAGTACAAACAGAAGTTCAAATAGTAATCTCTAAGAATGCGATAGAATGGCGCTTTTGATTTAATTAAATCATCAATGTTTTCACTGACATCGAATACCACAGCAATGATTACAAAGGCCCCAATCATGAAGAAGAAGGTGCCTAAGAATTTTTTTATGATATAGAGGTCGAGTTTTTTTATCACAATCTGCGCGAGAGTTTTTCTACCATTTCATTTTTCCACGAAGCAAAAGTACCTTCAATGATCTTTTCTCTTGCTACTCTTACGAGGCGAAGATAAAAGTTTAGATTGTGTGCCGTCGCAATTTGTAATCCTAATAATTCATCGGCAACAAAAAGGTGGCGCACGTAGGCTTTGGTGTAGAAGCTATCCACGTAGCTATCTCCGGCCTCATCCAATGGAGAGAAGTCGTTTTCCCACTTTTTATTGCGCATGTTCATTGTTCCATTCCATGTAAACAACATTCCATTGCGCGCATTTCTAGTAGGCATTACGCAGTCGAACATATCTACGCCTAGTGCAATGCACTCAAGAATATTCGCCGGAGTTCCTACTCCCATCAGGTATCTTGGCTTGTCTTTCGGAAGTATGCCGCAAACAAGCTCAGTAGTTTCATACATTTTATCATGTGGTTCACCCACACTCAATCCACCGATAGCATTGCCCGTAGCGCCTTTCGAAGCAACGTACTCTGCGCTTTGTTGGCGTAGATCTTTGTAAGTACTGCCTTGAACAATGGGGAAGAGATTCTGTGTGTGTCCGTAGTGCGGTTCTGTTTTAGCAAGTCGCTTGAAACAGCGGTCCAACCAACGATTGGTGACTTCAAGCGAGTTCTTTGCATAGGCATAGTCGCAAGGATAAGGTGGACATTCATCGAATGCCATAATGATATCCGCACCGATGGTGCGTTGAATATCCATCACATTCTCTGGAGTAAAAACGTGTTTGCTTCCGTCGATATGTGATTTGAAAGTAACGCCTTCTTCTTTGATCTTGCGATTGCCAGATAGGGAGTACACTTGATATCCGCCACTATCTGTGAGAATAGGACGATCCCAACCGTTGAATTTGTGTAGACCACCCGCTTGTCTCATGATATCCATTCCTGGGCGGAGATAGAGGTGATAAGTGTTTCCCAAAATGATTTGGGCTTGCACATCATTTTTTAGGTCCTGTTGGGTAATACCTTTTACAGTGCCGACTGTTCCAACGGGCATAAAAATAGGGGTTTCAATAACCCCATGATCTGTAGTAATCTTACCTGCACGCGCACCCGATTTTGGATCGGTGTGCTGCAGCTCAAATGTCAATTCTTGCATGCGGCCGCGAAGATACAACTTTCAGTTGGCACTAGAAATGGGCGTGTGGATATGCTTTCAGGACAGTTTTGCGGTTTGAAAAGTACTGAAAATGCCAAAATGACATTTAAAAAATGTGTTTAATGACTTTTTGGCTTGTTGTTCGGTTTGGTCTGGACCTTGACAACAGCGGATCAAACAATAAAATTTTAAATAACATGTACACAACAAGTAACAAAGTTTTCCGTCCAGCGCTTCATTCATTTTTTGATGATGCTTTTGTAAAAGATTTCTTTCATGGTCATTCCGCTGTTCCAGCGACGAACATCAAAGAGACATCTGAAAAATTCGTCATTGAGCTTTTAGCTCCTGGTCGTAAGAAAGAAGATTTCCAATTGGAATTGAAAGAACGCAACTTGATTATCTCAGCGGTGCAAAAAGAAGAGGTGAGTGTTGAAGGAGAAAAGTACACCAAGAGAGAATTCAAAACAAACGCTTTCCGTCGCGAGTTTAGATTACCAAACACATTAAATGTGGATGCGATTTCTGCGCAATATGAAGGTGGAGTATTGTTTGTGAATCTTCCAAAATTGGATGAGACAAAACAAGCGGAGTTGGTAAAAAAGATCCAAGTGGGATAAGGGATGTGGAGAAGCGGAGAAGAGGAGAAGCGGAGAAAAGGATATGGAGAAGCGGAGAAGCGGAGAAGGAGAAGCGGAGAAGCGGAGAAGCGGATATGGACAACAGAGAGGGGAGCGATCCCCTCTCTTTGTTCCATATCCTTTCTTCTCTTTCCATATCCCTTCTCCTCTGTCCATATCCTTCCTCCTCTGTCCATATCCTTCCTCTTCTGTCCATATCCTTTCTCCTCTGTCCATATCCTTCCTCCTCTGTCCATATCCTTACTCCTCTGTCCATATCCTTTCTCCTCTGTCCATATCCTTCCTCCTCTGTCCATATCCATATCCGCTTCTCCCTTCTCCTTTAGCTATTTCTCGCGGTTATTTTTTCCAATCGAGCAGCTACTTCGGCTGGGGTAAGGACTTCGACTTTATCAATTTTTACTTCGACTTCTCCGGGTTGAATTGACACTAGAGCGAAGTCAATTTTATTGTCAGGTCTAATTTTTTTGTAGACCAGAATTTTCTCGCGGTCTGTAGGAATGTTGATGAATGTGAATTTGTTTGCGCTGTAATTCACTGGGGGCATCATTGAATAGATATCCTTAAAAAGAAGCGTAGCTTGTAAACTTCTTTCATTGAAGTAAATAAACTCTTCTTCGCCTGTATCTACAGTGACTTCTACGTTTCGAAGTGGTAAATTGCTTCTCACGAAACGATCACAGTTGATCCAGCCAAGTCCTTGCATTTGAAGCGGGTTATTCATTATTCTTGACAAAGAATCTTTGCGTTCCCATTCTCTTCTTTCTTTTTCGTATTCGGCTGTGAGCCTTGTCATTTCATTGTTGTATTTCTTTGCCTCTTTTAAATCTTTTTGTCTCTGCTCTTCCAACAGTTTCATTTGTCTTGCATACTCCGCTTGAATTTCTTTGAGGTCATTTGCAATTTTTGTGTTGAGTCTGCGCTGGCTTTCTCTGGCGATGGTTTTGAGTTCATTTTGCTCCGCCTTCGTTAGTCTTTCATAAGGCTGATTTAGCAAGGCTTTTACACGTTTTTGATTTTTTTCATCGATGTAGAGCATCGCACTTTCGAAGCCTAGTCCTGGTAGCGTCACGATGTTTCCAACTTTGTAAAATGCATTTTGCTCCATCGGAACCAGTCCACTCATTTGAGTATTTTCTGCTTGATTTTGCTTGCGTCTTTCATTGAATGTTTTTTCATCATCCCATGTCATCACGCCGTTTTCTACGCGGCCATAGAAAACCTCCATGCCGGGTTGCTGTTGTGCGTTCTTATTAAAAGCAATGTTGATGGATTGTCCTGGAGCGAGCGATAGTTCTTTGTTTCCGTCGAATGCACGCACTTCAATCATACCTCCTGATTCAAGAAGTTGATCGCCACATTTGGTGCTGATGTTTCCTTCTAAACAATCTTTGATCGTGTAAAATTCACGTACTTCCAACGTAGCATTTTGCACTTGATTTCCTTCAGCATCCATGAATGCAAATGGTGGCACTTCGATGATAGTACCTTGATCAAATTGCAACACGTTTTGCCGATCGCATTTGATTTCTTGAATTTCTGGTTTGGGAAGATTTGCTTGGTCTTGCCAGAGTTCATACGGCGAGTCAAGTAGAATTACTTCCACACGTCTGTTGCGCGCCATACAAGCTTCATCTGGCTCGTGACAGGTGGGTTTGGTTTCACCAAAATGTTCGTGAACGATGTTGTCAAATCCGCATCGGACAAGGATTGCGCGCACTGTTTCATTTCGATTTTTGGATAGCGTAATGTTGTAATCTGATTCAGCATCCGTATCGGTATGCGCATAAAGAAAGATTTTGTTGTGTCTCACATGATAATGTGAGAGTCCCCACACTTCCAATTTTTTTCTGGTTGAATCAGGGATTTCGAATGAGTCTTTTTCGAAGTGAATGGTCATGTCCACTTCATGAGCAGTAGCGTTGAGGCAATAGAGTAGTAGCACTCCTAGAAAAGCGTTTTTTGATTTCATTTAATACTAATTGCGGGTTATGACGGGAAAACAAAAGTTGTTTTGAAAAATTGCGTGGTCGCTTCGCGAATTCGAAATTCGAAATTCGAGATTCGGGATTCGGAATGGGAATGGAGAAGCGGAGAAGCGGATATGGAGAAGCGGATATGGAGAAGCGGATATGGAGAAGTGGATATGGAGAAGTGGATATGGAGAAGGGTATGGAGAAGCGGATGTGGAGAAGGGATATGGAGAAGCGGATGTGGAGAAGGGATATGGAGAAGTGGATGTGGAGAAGCGGAGAAGAGACAAATGAATTTCGAATTCCGAATTGAAAATTGAGAATCGAGAATTGAGAATTGAGAGTTGAGAATCGAAAATCGTATTTATCTTTGATTAAAAGCTTTTGAATGAAAAAACTATTACTCTTTTTCCTTTTTGGAATTTCTTTTTTAAGTTCTTTTTCTCAGCTGTGGTGCGCTGATGGAGCGCAATGGCATTTTGAATACTATAATAATTTTGTTCAAGGTTATGTCGAAATGTATGTGGAGGGTGATACTATTATTGATGACATCGTTGCAAAGAAGATTCGAAAAGAAAGACACTTTATGTACATGCCTTCCATGACGTTGTTACAAAATGATCTTGGATTAGAAATTACTTATGAAAATGAAGGAGTGGTGTTTGTTCGGTTTGAAAATGGATGGGATACTCTTTACAATATGAACGCAAGCATCGGAGATAGTTGGAAGATTACTTGCCAACCATCCAATTCGCAATGTTTTTTAAATGGTCCGCCAGAGGAACAACGAATGCTAGTGGTTGGAGAGGGGATTAAGTCTATTAATGGTGAGAATCGAAGTTATAAAGTCATTGAATACATCGGTGAAGAGCTTACAAATGGTTTTGGGATTGGACAAACAGATACCATTATTGATGGCATAGGAATTATTGGTCGTTACATGTTTCCGATGGACAATTACTATGGAATGGTTGATGGCAACGAAGGAGGAAATTTTCGATGCTATTCAGATAATGTTCTAGGGACATACCATCCCAATGCAAATGTCCCTTGTGAGTATATCGTGAGTGTTGCGGAATTTGAATCTGGTAATCCAACCGTTATTTTTCCAATTCCGGCATCCGATGCGCTAACAATTCAATCTCCAAATCAATTCGATGAGTATGTTATATATAATCATCTTGGAAAAATGATCATCCATCGGCCATTCAGCTCCAACATAAATGTCTCCACACTCCCGAATGGTATCTACGTCATTCAACTTCACGATGGAAAAAGTATCATCAGAAAGACGTTTCAGATAGTGAAGTAGGGGAGAACGGGAAAAGGGATATGGAGAAGGGATATGGAGAAGGGATATGGAGAAGGGATATGGAGAAGGGATATGGAGAAGGGGATATGGAGAAGGGATATGGAGAAGCGGATATGGAGAAGCGGATATGGAGAAGGGGAGAAGAGACGAATGAATTTCGAATTTCGAATCCCGAATTCCGAATTCCGAATTGAAAATTGAGATTTGAGAATTGAGATTTGAGAATTCTGAATTTTTACACTTTTTTCAACAAATGGCATCAAAAATTGGGGGGTGTTGGTCGAAAAAGTATACTTTTGCGGAAAATAACCCCCCAAAAATGAGTACCAATCGTTTTCAAGCACTATCTGAACTGCATTATCGCCAGCCAGAGAAAGTAGAATCTCATGGCAAACGTGTCTCTGAGTATTTTGGAGAAAATGTTTTCGCTTATCACAAAATGCGCGAATACCTTACGGATGACGCGTATGACAAGTTGATGGATTGTATCGAACACGGTTCACGTATTGACCGCCAAACGGCAGATCACGTGGCTGCAGCGATGAAGGAATGGTCTATCCAGCGCGGCGCAACGCACTACACGCACTGGTTCCAACCATTGACAGGTAGCACGGCTGAAAAACATGATTCATTCTTCAAACCAATTGGAGATGGTCGTGCGATTGAAAAATTTGATGGTTCTATGCTTGTTCAACAAGAACCAGATGCATCTTCTTTCCCAAATGGTGGTATTCGTAACACATTTGAAGCAAGAGGTTACACACTTTGGGATCCTTCATCACCTGCATTCCTTGTAGGTTCTACATTATGTATCCCAACTATCTTCTTATCTTACACTGGTCACGCTCTCGACTACAAAATGCCTTTGATGAAAGCATTGCACGTGGTGGATCAAGCAGCAACTGCTGTGGCACAGTACTTCGATAAGGATGTAACGAAGGTTCATACTACACTTGGTTGGGAACAAGAATATTTCTTGATTGATTCTGCTTTATATAATGCACGTCCTGATATCGCGATGACTGGTCGTGCTTTGTTTGGTGCGCGCCCTGCAAAGGGACAACAATTGGAAGACCATTACTTCGGTTCTATTCCAGAACGTGTTATGGCATTCATGCAAGATTTCGAACAGGAATCTCATTTGCTCGGTATTCCAGTTACCACTCGTCACAACGAAGTAGCACCTAATCAATTTGAATTGGCTCCGATGTTTGAAGAAGCAAATCTCGCAAACGACCACAACCAATTGGTGATGGACGTTCTCGAGAAAACTGCTCGCAAACACAATTTTAGATTGTTGCTTCATGAAAAGCCATTCGAAGGAATCAATGGTAGCGGGAAGCACAACAACTGGTCGCTGAGCACCAACACTGGCGTGAATCTTTTGAAGCCAGGAAAGAATCCTAAGAGCAACATGCAATTCTTGACATTCTTGGTCAATACTGTGGCTGCTATTCATGAAAATGCAGATGTTCTTCGCGCATCGATCGCTACTGTTGGTAATGATCACCGCCTTGGAGCAAACGAAGCGCCTCCTGCAATCATGTCTGTTTTCTTAGGAGATCAGTTGGCAGCGATGCTTGACAATCTTGAGAAGAATATCAAGGCTGGAAAAATGACTCCAGAAGATAAGACAGAGTTGAAATTGAACATTGGTAAACTACCTCAAGTATTATTGGATAATACTGATAGAAATAGAACTTCACCATTTGCATTTACAGGAAATAAATTTGAATTCAGAGCGGTTGGATCTAGCGCCAACTGTGCGAATGCAATGATTACGTTGAATACAATTGTTGCAAATCGATTGATTCAATTTAAGAAAGATGTGGATGCTCGCATTGCAAAGGGAGATGATAAGGATGAAGCGATTTTGAAAGAACTTCAACGTTTGATCAAAGTGAGCAAGAGCATTCGTTTCGAAGGAAACGGATATGGTGATGAGTGGGTGAAGGAAGCCGCAAAGCGTGGCTTGAGCAATCTAAAGGACACTCCAAGTGCACTTAAGGTTTGGAAGGACAAAGAAGTCCAAAAGATGTTTGAGAAATTGAATGTCTTGACTCATGAAGAAGTGCATGCGCGCTATGAAATCGAAGTAGAGAATTACTACAGAAGAAGAGAAATCGAAGCATTGATCACTAGCGACTTGGCGATCAACCACATTTTACCGGCTGCTGTGGGATATCAGAGCAAGCTCGTGGATAACGTGATTGGTTTGCAAGAAGTATTGGGGTCTGCAGAAGGAAAGGCCGCAAGCAAGGCACAAGTAGAATTGATTAAGCAGATTAGTGCTGCGATCAATGCTATGAAGTCAGGAGTGGATAAACTCAATGCTGAGCGCGCTAAATTGGAGAAGGCTGATGTGGAGAAGAAGGCAGAAGGCTACTGCAACAAGATCATGCCTATCATGGAAGTGATTCGCGATGCGGCTGATTCGTTGGAAATGGTGGTGGAAGATGAGAGCTGGCCATTGCCAAAAATGAGAGAGATCCTCTTCACTCGATAAGCGAACGATTTCCTTGAGATTCCTCTAAAGAATTGATTTTTGACACAATAAAAAGAGACTTTTGTTTAAAACAGGAGTCTCTTTTTTATATTTACACACTTGATAATCTTTTGAAACCATGCTACGAGTGATGGAATGTCTTGATTTTCAGTGCATGTAGAGATTTTTTTATCTCGAAATGCCTGAAAAAATGGGTTTTTCATTATTTTCGTCGCCACCAAAAACATTGCATGTCAAAACAAAACCTTATGAAAACCGCGCGTCTGTTTCTAATTCTTACAGTTGCTCTGTTTATTTCTTCTGTAGCCGTAGCTCAAACAAAAGCCACTAAAAAGGCAGATGATGAGTTTGCAACTGGGGGATATACTGAGGCCGCAAAACTCTACAAAACAGCTGAGGCTGGAATTAAAGATCTTACCGAAAAAGGTAGAGTATTCTATCAAATCGGAGAGTGCTACCGCTTAACTACGCAGTATTCTGCTTCAGACGAGTGGTATGCAAAAGCAATCACTGCTCAGTATTATAACACTGATCCAGAGGTTTACTTCGCTTATGCTCTTTCTCTACAAGAGCAAGGAAAGTTCGAAGAAGCAATCGCTCAATTGAACAAGTACACTGCGAAGGGTGGTGAAAAGTCTAAGGCGAACGATCGCATCAAGGCTTGCCAAATGGCTTCTGAAAAGAAAGCCGCTCTTAAAAGCAAAATCACAGTAGAAAATATGGCTGAGTTGAACTCTCCATCATTCGACTACTGCCTAGTATATTCTTCAAAGAAGGGTGATGAGTTCATCTTCTCTTCTTCTAGAAAAGAATCTACTGGTTCTGGTCTTTATGACAAAACAGGTGATGACTTCATGGATTTATTTGTTGCTGAGCGCGACAAGAAGAAGAAGTGGGGCACACCAACTCCATTGAACAATACAGTAAATACTCCAAGCCACGAAGGTGTATCATCTTTCAATAAAGATTTTGATGAGATGTACTACACTTATTGTAAATACGATAACGACGAGCGTTTCGCTTGTGATATCCTCGTTGCAAAGCGTTCTGGTTCTGGTTTCGCTGATCCAGTGAACTTGAACTTGATCGACCGCACAACAGATGATAGCTCTAAAGTTGGTCACCCATTCATCACCAATGATGGCAAGTACCTTCTTTTCGCTTCTGATATGCCAGGTGGAAAAGGTGGTAAGGATATTTGGTATGTTACTTATGATAAGAAAAACGAATCATGGAGCAAGCCAACAAACCTAAGCTCTGTCAACAGCAATGGTGACGATGTATTCCCATACGTTGCTGCTGATGGTACTTTGTACTTCGCTTCTAACGGACGCGGTGGTTTTGGCGGTCTTGATATTTTCAAGGCTGATAAGACAGGTGAAATGACTTTCGGAACACCAGGCGGACTTGATTACCCAATCAACTCATCATCTGACGATTTCGGTTTCATTTTGGAAGTTGGTAATGCAGCTTCTAAATTCAGCGGATTCTTCACTTCAAACCGCCCAGGTGGTAAGGGGTTGGATGATATCTACTACTTCACTGAGCCTCCAATCGAATTCGAATTGATCGCAACAGTTTATGACGAGCAAACTGCTCAAGCTGTAGCAAACGCTGATGTAACCGTTACAGGTTCAAATGGCGATAGCTACAAAATCACTACAGATGGTAACGGAGGATTCAGCCTTGATAAAACAAAAATTCAGGCTAACACAAGCTATAAAGTAGAAGTTAACAAGAAAGACTACATCGGAACTGGTGATAGCTTCTCTACTGTAGGTGTAACATCTTCAACAAAGTTTGCTAAAGAATACTTCATTGCTCCAATCATTGTTGGTGAGAAGGAATACCCAATGCCATTGGTATTGTATCCTTACAACGAAGACAAATTGTTGATTGATGAGACAGTTAATTCTGCCGACTCACTTAACTACCTATACAATCTATTGGTTCAGAATCCAACATTCATTATTCAGTTGGAAGCTCACACCGATGCTCGTGGTAAAGATGATTACAACCAAGATCTTTCTCAGCGTCGTGCTCAGACTTGCGTAAACTACCTTATCGGTAAGGGTATCGCAGCTGATCGTATCAAAGCGGTAGGTAAAGGTGAAAAAGAACCTCGTACTCTTCCAAAGGATACAGGAGTTTTCAAAGCAGGTACACAAATGACCGAGGCTTATATCAGCAAATTACCAGCAGATCAACAAGAAGCTGCACACTTGCTGAATCGTAGAACAGTGTTCAGAATTATTGGCACTAACTACACGCCGAAATAAATAGAATTCATTATTTCATCATAACTTTGAGGCCTTCTCTAACTGGAGAAGGCCTCTTGTTTTATAGCCCATGTCAGACTCGTCACGATACGCCTCACGCGGAGTTTCTTCTGGAAAGGAAGAAGTTCACGCTGCCATTAAAAATGTCGATAAAGGACTTTTTCCTAAAGCATTTTGTAAAATCGTTCCAGACCACCTTACAGGAAGCGAGGATCACTGCTTAGTGATGCACGCAGATGGTGCAGGTACCAAGTCTTCCTTGGCTTATATGTACTGGAAAGAGACAGGAGATATTTCTGTATGGAAGGGCATTGCTCAAGATGCTCTGATCATGAATATTGATGATCTATTATGTGTTGGAGCGACTGAAAATATTCTTTTGAGTTCCACTATTGGTCGCAACAAAAATCTGATTCCCGGTGAGGTAATCAGCGCCATCATCAATGGCACCGAAGAGCTGCTTTCGGAGCTGCGCTCATTAGGAGTGGATATCATCAGCACAGGCGGTGAAACAGCGGATGTTGGAGATCTTGTTCGCACCATCATCGTGGACTCTACAGTGGTTTGCAGAATGAAGAGAAGCGAGGTGGTTGACAATGCTAAGATTCGTTCCGGAAATGTGATTGTAGGCTTGGCATCTTATGGTCAAACGACTTATGAGAAAGAATACAATGGAGGAATGGGAAGCAATGGTCTGACTAGTGCAAGACATGATGTGTTCTATAAAGAATTGGCCATGCGATATCCAGAAAGCTATGATGCATCCATGCCTTCGAGTCTGGCTTACTCAGGCTCTTATTCATTGACTGATTATGTAGAAGGCTCGCCTTTGAATGCTGGGAAATTAGTGCTATCACCAACACGTACTTATGCACCGGTCATTAAAAAAGTATTGGATCAATATCGCGATAAGATTGATGGAATGGTTCATTGCAGCGGTGGTGGCCAAACCAAGGTGCTTCACTTTGCAGGTGATGTGCACATTGTAAAAGATAATTTATTCCCCACACCACCATTGTTTGTGGCGATTCAACAAGAGTCAAAAACAGAATGGTCGGAGATGTATCGTGTATTTAACATGGGACATCGTATGGAAATTTATACAGATGAAGAAACGGCAAAAGCCATCATTGCTATTGCGAATTCATTTGAGATGGATGCACAAATCATCGGAAGAGTAGAAGAAAGTGCAACGAAGAAATTAACTATTCAAAGTGCGCATGGCCACTTTGAATACACGCATTAATTGAAGAGGTTAAAAGAGAAAAATGAACGATTTATTACCAAGGCTCGAAGCCATTGTAGATAGATATAATGAGGTGGGTAAACAGATTACTGACCCGAGTGTGATTGCAGATATGAAGCGTTACCCTTCATTGATGAAGGAATACAAAGACTTGGGTTCGATTGTAGAGACGTACAATCGCTACAAAAAAGTTTTGAGCGACATTCAGTCTGCAAAAGAACTCATGTCTAGCACAGACGAGGCTGAGATGAAAGATTTGGCGCAGGAAGAATTGAATGAGTTGTTGCCATTGAAGGATCAGATGGATGAGGAGATTAAGTTTCTTTTGATTCCAAAAGATCCTGAGGATACTAAGAACTGTATTCTTGAAATCCGCGCTGGTACTGGTGGTGATGAGGCCTCTATATTCGCGGGTGACTTATACCGAATGTACACTCGGTACATTGCAAATAAAGGTTGGAAGTATGAAGTGCTTTCAGTAAGTGAAGGTACCATGGGTGGATACAAAGAAGTATCCATCGAGATTAGTGGTGAGGAAGTATACGGTACATTGAAATTTGAGAGTGGTGTACATCGTGTGCAACGAGTACCGGAGACAGAAACGCAAGGCCGTGTGCACACATCTGCTGCGACCGTGGCAGTGATGCCAGAGGCTGAAGAGTTTGACGTCGTTATTAACCCTGCAGATATTCAACGCGACACGTATAGAGCGAGTGGTGCGGGTGGACAGCACGTCAACAAAACAGAATCAGCCGTGCGATTGACGCACATTCCTACGGGAGTAATTGTGGCGTGTCAGGAGGGTAGATCGCAGCACGAAAACAATGAAAAGGCGATGACCATGCTTCGAACAAAAATCTTCGAAGCAGAAGTGAACCGCAGACAAGAAGAGCGTGCACGCATGAGAAAATCATTGGTGAGTACAGGAGATAGAAGCGCGAAAATCAGAACATACAATTATCCACAAGGACGTGTAACTGATCACCGTATCAACTTGACATTGTACAATCTCGATGCAGCAATGAATGGGGAGATTGAGGAAGTGATAGAAGCTTTGAAACTTGCAGAAAACACAGAGAAATTAATTCACGCCGGAAATAATTAAGAGATGAACTATCAGAGGCTTGTAGAAATCATTCGTAAGAGAAAATCATATTTGTGTGTAGGATTGGACACCGACCCTGCGAAGATTCCTGCGGGCATTAGCATGCTTGACTTCAATAAAGCAATCATTGACGCCACCCGACCATATTGTGTGGCCTATAAGCCTAATATTGCGTTTTACGAGTGTCTAGGAGCAGAGGGATGGGAGATCTTAGAAGAAACAGTCAAGTATATCGGCAACGATCATTTTACCATCGCAGATGCAAAACGCGGTGATATTGGAAATACCTCCACTTATTACGCGAAGACTTTTTTCGAAACCTATGGTTTCGACTCAGTAACAGTGGCGCCTTACATGGGTAAGGATAGCGTTCAACCATTTTTAGCTTTTGAAAATAAATGGGCCATCGTACTTGCTCTGACGAGCAATCCAGGTGCGATGGATTTTCAGCTTTTTCAACAAGGAGATAAAAAACTTTTTGAAGAGGTGTTGGAGAAAGTTTCTACATGGGGAACGCATGAAAACACCATGTACGTGGTTGGAGCGACGCGAGCGGATATGCTTGCGGATATTCGCAAAATTGTTCCTCATCATTTTCTTTTGGTACCCGGAGTGGGTGCTCAAGGAGGAAGCCTCGAAGAAGTGGCGAAGTACGGAATGAATGAAAATGTAGGTCTGCTTGTCAATGCTTCGCGTTCGATTCTTTATGCATCGAACGGTAGTGATTTCGCAAGCGCCGCAGAAAAAGAGGCCAAGAGTATTCAACTCGCAATGGCCGCAACACTTTAAATTTAGAAAGAATGTTTTCAAAATCACAGATAGAGGCCACAGTAAAGCTTCTCGATGAAGGCTGCACTATACCGTTCATTGCGCGATACCGCAAAGAAGTAACGGGAGGCTTGGATGAAGTAGAGATCGAACAAATCAGAGCGGAAACACATCGCAAGCGAGAATTGGAAAAGCGAAAGGAAACCATTCTTAGCACGATTGAATCGCAAGGGAAGTTGACAGATGAACTCCGCCGAATGATCGTTCGGTGCGAAGATGCGCAGGAGCTAGAGGATATTTATTTGCCCTATAAACCAAAACGTAAAACCAAGGCGAGTGTAGCGCGCGAGCAAGGTCTTGAGCCGCTTGCACTGTGGTTGATGAAAGAGCCATTTCAAGATGTATCGCAAGAGGCAGAGAAGTTTTTAAGTGATGAGGTAAAAGATGATGAAGCTGCTTTGCAAGGTGCTCGCGATATCATTGCAGAAATTGTAAACGAGGATGCCATGGCACGAAGCACTGTGCGTCATCAGTTTCAAAGATTCGCAAGCATCAAAACAAGGGTAGCAAGAGATAAAGAAGACTCAGGAATCAAGTACAAAGATTATTTTGAATTTGAAGAGCCCTTGAATCGTTGTCCTTCGCATCGGGTTTTGGCGATGTTTAGAGGCGAAGAGGAAGGAATCTTGCGATTGTCTATTGCACCAGAAGAAGATCTAACACTCGAAAAACTCGAGCGCATTTTTATCAAAAAGAGTAATGATGCGAGCGATCATATTGCGACTGCAATAAAAGATTCGTATCGCCGTTTGCTCGGCCCATCCATTGAAAATGAGGTGCGTGCACAAGCAAAGGCGCAAGCGGATGTAGAAGCTATTCGTGTTTTTGCTGAAAATTTGAGACAATTATTACTAGCAGCACCACTCGGTCAGAAGCGCATTTTGGCGCTTGATCCAGGCTTTAGAACAGGCTGTAAAGTAGTTTGCCTGAATGAAGAAGGAACACTTGTATTTGATAGTGTCATTTACCCACATGAACCTCAGAAAGAGGAAGCGCGTGCCGCGGCGGATGTAAAGAATTGGGTAGAGAAATATAAAATCGAAGCAATTGCAATCGGCAACGGTACAGCAGGAAGAGAGACCGAACAATTTGTTAGACGTCTCAATCTTGGTAGTCATGTGCAGATATTTATGGTGAATGAGAGCGGCGCTTCGATTTATTCAGGATCGGAAATCGCGCGTGAAGAATTTCCTGATAAAGACATCACGGTGCGTGGGGCGGTATCTATCGGTAGACGTTTAGCAGACCCGCTTTCCGAGCTTGTGAAGATCGATCCGAAGAGCATTGGAGTAGGGCAGTATCAACACGATGTCGATCAGAATTTATTGAAGGAAGGATTGGACACAGTGGTACTCAGTTGTGTGAATAATGTGGGAGTGAACGTCAATACCGCAAGTAAAAGTTTGTTGACTTACGTATCAGGACTTGGTCCGAAGATCGCAGAAAACATCGTGAAATATCGCGAGGAAAATGGAGCGTTTGCATCACGAGCGGCTTTGAAAAAAGTACCGAAACTTGGTGAGAAAGCTTTTGAGCAGTGTGCGGGATTTTTACGCATTCCAAATGGAAAAAACATCCTAGATAATTCTGCAGTCCATCCGGAGAGCTATGCTATTGTAGAGAAAATGGCGAAGGATCTTCAATGCACCGTTGTTGAATTAATTGCAAAAGAAGAGCTGAGAAAGCGTATACGCCCTGCTGATTATGTGACAGACAAATTTGGTTTACCTACGATTCAAGATATTTTAAAAGAACTCGCAAAGCCAGGTCGTGACCCGCGTGCAGCGATTGAAGTATTTGAATTCGCTGATGTGAAGACCATGGAGGATTTAAAAATCGGAATGGAGCTGCCAGGAATTGTGACCAATATTACCAACTTCGGATGCTTTGTAGACGTAGGAGTGAAGCAGGATGGCATGGTTCACATTAGTCAAATGGCCAATCGTTTTATCAAAGATCCAAACGAGGTGGTGAAGCTTCAGCAGAAGGTAAAAGTGAAAGTAACAGAAGTGGATTTGGTAAGAAAGCGCATCGCGCTTTCGATGAAAGATGTGCAGTAATTACTGCATGTTTTCGATGTGCTTTTTGCTGTACCAATAATCAAATATCATGGTGGTTATGATTAGGAAGTATTCTACTCCGATCAGCCACCATGTTTCTTTTCCAAAAGTGTATAGAAAATAACTCAGCATGACTGCGCATGACGCTACCATCGGCCATCTGCGCGTAGTAAATATTGCTAGGACCAAGGTGATTGCCAAGTACCATGGATGTACGGTAGTGGCCAAGAGAATGTACACAACATACACCCACAAGAAAGACTGTGTCGTTGACTTTTGTCTCCACCATAGAACGGCGATAATCAATGCGCTGAGTCCCATCAATGCAGGGCCGATGTACGTGATGTAATTAAAGCCTGTCAATGAATGCACGATGTTTCGCACAATGAAATAGGTCGATGCGTTGAATTCAAAAGTGTGGAAATACAGTCCGAGGCTGTCCGTAATATTTCCCAAAAGATGATTTGAAACAAATGGGATAAAGAGCAAAGCGGCCACTCCAAGACCAATCAATGAAAAGAGTACTGTTTGTTTCCATCCATATTTTTTTATCAAAAATGGAATGAAGAGGATGGGTAAAAATTTGGTTGCAACGGCAAATCCGAAGGGGATGGCTGAAAGTAAAAAGCGTTGTGAAAGTGCGAGTACTGCGGCTACTACCAAGAATAAAATCATGATGGCTTCGGGATGCAGATTGCCGCTGAATTCAATAATGACGAGTGGATTGAGCGCATAGATTCCGGCGAGCTGAGCGGCTTGTCCGCGTTTTAGCAGAATCTTTACGAGCAACAGCATCGTTATGATTTCGATGATGATGTATATCGATTTGAGCACGATAATACGCGCGCCGATATTATTTTCATATCCCAACATATTGGAAATCCAAACGCTGTTGCCCCATGTCAATTGACAAGTGGGTGGATACACTGAATAATATTCTCTTGAATTCAGTGATTGATAAAGCGGATTTAATTGATCAAACTGTGTGTATGGATGATTTGCCGCCCATTCTGTAGGCTTGAATTCATAAGGGTTTTGCCCCATCGCTACTTGCTCGGCATCCCAAATAAATCGAAACACGTCATCGGAAAGACGACATGAATCATCGAATACAAATAGTACACGAAAGAGTATTGCAGTAATCAATATCGTACGCCAAGAAAGCAGTGATCGATTAAACCACCAATAGGCGTAGCCTGAAAAAACAAGCAGAAAGCAAATGGCTAATTGTTCTGGTCTGTCGCGTTCGACATACCAAGCCAAACCTCCGTATCCTACCAACGAAGCTCCCAGAAAGAAGATCAACAACAGAATGGGAAAACCGCTTGCAAGAAGTTTTTTCATAATCAATGCATCAAGAGCGCGCGTGCTTCACAGAGTAGAAGGTCACGAATACATAACCTAATGTCAACATGAAGTGGAATGGGAATAGACCAAAGTCGTTATAATGGAACGCTAAAACTATTCCGTAGATAAAGTAGCAAGCGAGCAATGCTTCAGCAATTGTGAGTGGGCTGATTTTTACAGCGCGGTATTTTTTATCTGTCCATGTTCCTTTTTTACCTGTACTAATCGCAAACTTCGGAGTACGAACGAATGCAGATTTTTTACCGGTGAATCCTTCGATTACCGCTACTGCGTTGTGTAATGAGAGTCCCATCGATACGGATAAGAACATCGGGAAGTCGATTACAAATCGGCCGAGTTTCTTGAAGAATGGTTGCGGTGGGCGAGAGACCCAATAGAAGTAACCAAGGATAAAGAAGCTCACCAAGAATGCAGATGCAATCACAAATAGAATTTGATATTGCTCGAAATTATTTTTAATCATGAGCATCGGAACGCTCAACAATGAAGTACCAAGAATACACAAGAACACCACAGAGTTCATCAAGTGGAATGAAGCGTGTACTTTGTGAGAGAAGCCAAGACCTTTTGAATTCAATACGCGAGGCATGTTCTTCACGGTACATTCTGCTGCGCCTTTTGTCCAACGGAATTGCTGTGCTTTCAAAGCATTCATTTCTGCTGGAAGCTCAGCTGGGCTGCCAATTTCTGGAAGGTAAATAAAATCCCAACCTTTCAATTGTGCTCTGTAGCTCAAGTCCAAATCTTCGGTAATTGTATCCGACTGCCATCCACCTGCATCATAGATGGTAGACTTGCGCCAAACACCTGCTGTACCGTTGAAGTTGATGAAGTGATGCGCCGCATTACGACCCATTTGCTCCACCGTAAAGTGTGCATCGAGACCGAATGCTTGAAGATGTGTAATCAACGAATAATCTTCGTTCAAGTGTTCCCAACGTGTTTGCACAACACCTACTTTTTCTCCTGTGTAGAAGAAAGGAATGGTTTGACGAAGGAAGTCAGGGCGTGGAACGAAATCGGCATCGAAGATGGCCGTGAATTCGCCCTTGCTGATATCCAATCCATATGACAAAGCACCGGCTTTGAATCCTACGCGTTCTGGACGAATGATTTGTTTGATATCAAATCCTTTTGCTGCCATTTCCTCTACTTTCTTACGACCCACTTCTAGTGATTCGTCGGTAGAGTCATCGAGCAATTGGATTTCCATTTTATGCTTTGGGTAATCGAATTGACAAACCGCATCAATCAAACGCTCTACCACATAGAGCTCATTGAATACTGGTAATTGAATAGTGACCATTGGAAGGTCTTCGTCTTTGATAACAGGCTTTACCAGTTTGCGACGGAATCTTCTAACGTAATGAATCGCCAAGTTGAGCTGAACGATGCTGTAGAAGAAAATGAAGAGTAGGAATAGGCCATAGATACAAATGGCCACTAGAGCAAGTATTTCCACGTGGTTAAATTGATTTAGTGCTGTACTTTAAAATCGTTGTGATGATTTTGTAGCCCGCTAAAATAGTACCTTTCACCGTACCGCTCACCTTACTTACACCTATCCTTTGACGATATTTTACTGAAACTTCTGAACAACGCAATTTCTTTTTGAGCGCTTTTACCTGCATTTCTACGGTCCATCCATAGGTTTTGTCGCTCATTTGCAGCGAATTAAGTGCTTCTCGTCTAATGGCTCTGAATGGTCCGAGGTCTGTGAATCGATAGCCGTAAATCATGCGAATCATCCGCGTTGCGAGCCAGTTTCCGAAGACCTGTTGTGGCGTCATGCTCCCTTTTTCTCGACCTGCTGCATTTCTAGCACCGATGACCATGTCCACTTCGCCTTTGGCGATAGGCTCTAGGAGCATACTCATTTCTTCGGGATAGTCGCTATGGTCGGCATCCATAAAGAGAATGATATCTGCTTTCACTTCTTGTTCATTTGCCCATGCAATGCCCTTCAAGCAAGCATACCCATATCCTTGTCGATTTTCGTTAAGCACAACAGCGCCGCCTTTTTCTGCAACTGCTGCAGTTTGATCTTTGGAGTTATTATTCACCACAATCACATGCCTCACCCAAGGGTGATTGATTTCTTGGAGAACAAGTCCAATACTTTGTTCTTCGTTATAGGCTGGGATGACAATGTCTACGATCAATGGGTGAGAGGTATTAGAATCAAGCATTTGCTTTTTTAATCGAGCGTAAGAAGATCAAACCCATGATGGCCGAAATGACAGAGGCTGCAATGATGGAGAGCTTGGATTGCTGCACGTAGTCTGGATTTTGAAATGCAAGCAACGTAATAAAGATGGACATGGTAAATCCAATTCCAGCAAGCATGCCCGTGCCAAGCACGTGTTTGTAATTCATCCCCTCAGGAAGAGCGCTCCAACCGAGCTTTACAGCGAGGTAGGTCAATAATAATACTCCGATTGGTTTTCCAAGTGAAAGTCCGAGGATAATTCCTAAACTATTATTCCATTCGATGGCTGCTCCCGAACCGGATTGCAGGTCGATGGCAGTGTTTGCAAATGCGAAAATGGGAAGTATGATATATGCCACTGGAGTATGCAGTATGTGTTGCAAGCGATAAGACGCTGAAGTCTCATCTCCCTTACCGTAAGGAATAACAAAAGCGAGCATCACACCTGAGATCGTAGCGTGAATGCCTGATTGAAGCATGCACATCCACATGAATATTCCACCAATGATATAAGGCCAAATGCGATGAATTTTCATTCGGTTGAGGATAAAGAGCAATCCCCAAATGACGAGTGCTGCCAATAAGAAACCCCAGGCTACGCCATGTGAGTAAAATAGTGCAATGACGATGATGGCTCCAAGGTCATCTATCACTGCGAGAGCCGTGAGAAAAACTTTTACGGATGTAGGAATATTTTTACCACAAAAACTCAATACTGCTAGAGCAAAAGCGATATCCGTTGCCATCGGAATACCCGTCCCCGCGGAAGTTTCATGATTCATGTTGAAGAAAAAGTGAATAGCCGCTGGAACGACCATTCCACCTAGCGCTGCAGCAATCGGAAGGGAGGCCTTCTTTAATGCGCTCAATTCACCAGAATATATTTCACGCTCTAGTTCAAGTCCAATGAGCAAAAAGAAAATGGTCATTAAGCCATCATTGATCCAATGTTCCGCGCTCATATTCAGATCAACAATCCAAAAACTTAGATCGAAGTAAGTATGAAGAAAATGACCAATGGATGAAATATCGAAAACATTGACAAGGGTGATGCTCAAGACCGATGCAATCATCAATAGGACACCACCAGCTTTTTCACTAGCAAAGAAATCTTTCAGAAGTGTGGAAATAAACATGGCCGAAAGTTACAAAGGAGCGGCCTTTGCGTGTCAGAAAAAGGGTTAAGAGAAAATTACTTTACAGGAGCCCAACGATCCTTGAATGAGAGCATTGGTTTTTCAATAATGATCCAACTCAATCTCGCAAGGCCGTAGGTAAGGAGGCCGGCAAAAATGATGTAGAGTGTTTGTGCAAGGAAAGGAGACATGTCTGAGTTGAAGAGATAATCTCCAAATCCATACTCCCATAAAGGTTTGCAGAAATGGTGGAAAATGTAAATCGCATAACTGTATTTCCCCATGTGTGTGAGAAAAGGGTGCTCGCAAAATTTGCGCACCCATCCATCTTGCATGGCGAGATAAATGAATCCAAAAAACAAAAGTATAGGGAAGGTCCACTTTTCAGCAGGACCGCCTTTCATCAGAATTTCGGCAGTCATTATCGCTCCGTAAACCACCATTATTCGTGCGATGAAATGGCGATAGGGAAGTACAATGAAGAGTGCGAACAAGAACATTGCAGCATTCCACTTGATGTCCAAACTATTTTGTGAATAGCCTTTGTAAACACTGAATAGCCAGAGTATCGCTAAGAAAATGGCGATTTTGTTCATGCCCTTTTTTTCTTCCAAGTATGGCTGACGGAGAAATGATGCAAGGAATGCACCTGCCCCTAACGCATCCATTCTGCATGGAGTAAGGCAATAAGAAGCGAGCGAATCTTGACCAAAAAAACTATCGAAATATTCTTTTACCGCAGGGCCGGTAAAAACTAAAAGCCCTGAAATCCACATCAGTGGGCGATTTGGCAGGAAGTAAACTATGAAGGGCCATACCAGATAAAATTGTTCTTCTACGGCCAATGACCAAAAGTGGCCCATGGTGAGCCATTCGCTTTGAAACGTCCATTCCCCTTTTAGTGCTATTGCAATGTTGCTAGCGTAGGCGAAAAACCATCCCATGCCGTCATAACCGACTAAACGTTCGGGGGCTTTTTCTATAAAATAAACGACTAAAAGTGTGATGATAAGACAAGCGTAATACAACGGGAAAATGCGCAATAGTCGGCGTTTGAAGAAAGAGCCGAAGTAAGTGCTTGACTGTTTTGTGTCGATGAGAATACCAGTAATCAAAAAGCCAGATAACACAAAGAAAAGATCCACGCCCAACCAACCGCCATGAAGGACTTTCCAAGTGGCTGTGGTTTCCCATGATTTAGAAATCATGAAATGACTCAGTACCAAAAGGGTCACAGCAAGTCCACGCACTCCATCGAGTGCTATAATGCGCTGAAATGCTGGGGATGACATTTGGTGTGCTTTTTAAGTGGGTGCAAAAGAACAGTATATTCAGATGTTGACCAAATGCAATTTTATTTCGGGGGGAGTTCCATTTGAATTTCGTCTGTTCTGAAGGGGCTCGCAGGAAGTCCTTTTTCATTTACAAAATTCAAAATCAACTCTTCCTCAAAGCCAAAGCGGACATGCATTGGTTGATTTACATAAGGTGAATCAACGATCACTTGATTGCCTTGAATATAGGCATTGGCCTTCATGAACTTACCTTCCGATCCCGCCACAGTAAAGCCGTTGAGTGGAGCGAAATAATCTTCTTTAAAATTCATGTTCCTAAATGTCATGATCACTTTGCGTTCATTGATAAGCCATTCATCCAGTACAGGTCCATCCGCTTGAATATTTTTTCCATAATGCTTTTGAAGCGCTTGGAGTGCTAGGCGTTCTCCAACATCCTGTTTGTTCTGCGGATGAATATCATTTAAATCCCCAATATCCATCGTGACGGCCATTCCGGTGTTGACTACTTTGTCTAGCGTTTTCTTCTGAGCCTCGCGTGTCATGGCTGCATATATGGGCTCTCCGTAGCGATAAGAGGCAAGCTGGACGAAATAAAATGGAAAATCTTTTTTCCATTTTGATCTCCAATTTTCAATCAATGCAGGAAATAATTCTGCGTAAAGAAGTGGGTTGCCAGCATTGGATTCGCCCTGATACCATATCACTCCTGTGATGGCTTTATCAATCAATGGATGAATCATTCCATTATAAAGTGCAGTGGAAAAAGGGTTGAGCATTTCATTTTTAATACCCTTTTTGTAATCTGCCAACAAAGGCTTGAAACGCTCGTCAGTAGCGAGACTCGCTTCATCCATCCATTGTTCCGCTTTCGTTCCGCCCCAACTTGAACTGATTAATCCAATCGGAATTTTCAAACTATCTTGAAGCATGCGTGCATAGAAAAATGCAACTGCGCTGACTCGTTGTGTGGTATTCGGAGAGCATATTTCCCATTTACCTTTAATTTCAGTTTGAAGTTCACTAGCCGCGTGACGCTGGATGGTGATCCATCGAATGTTGTCATTGCTTGTTTTTGCAACGATGTCAGAACCTTTGGTGATGCCGTTTTCTGGCTTCCATTCCATGTTTGATTGTCCGCTGCAAAGCCAAAGATCTCCCACCAGAATATCGGAGAGCTTGATTGTTGCGTTATTATTTTTTAGGGTAATGGAAAAAGGTCCACCCTCGGCGCCTGGTTCGAACGGAATGGCAAAATTTCCCTGCTCGTCGGCGGTTGTTGTTTGTGTTTGACTGCCGCGAGAAAAGGTCAATTCAACGGTGGAAGATGGTGCAGCTTTTCCTGAAATGATGGTGGTATCATTTCTCTGAAAAATCATATGGTCTTGGAAATAACTGTTAAGGCTCAACTGAGCATCAGCATTCAATATCACCGTGAATAGGAATAAGGAAGTAAATAAAAGACGAATCATTTTGAAATAGTAAAGCGCTTAGAAATTACAGTGCCATTTATTTTTCCATTCAAAATATAAAGCCCTGATGACAATGCTGTAATATCTAATTCAGAAGCACGGTTGGCTTGCATAGCAAGGGTTCCAGTGGCATCATAAATGGAAATATTGTCAACCATTTGATCAAATCGAATGATGTCACTCGACGGATTGGGATAAATTTCAAAGTTGTTTTCAAGAGAAATTTCACTTGTACTTGAAGAGGTACACATGACAGGATTCAGGTATTGCCAAATCTGATTATTGTACACATTGGGTACATAGAACACTTCATTGGTTGGCTCATTTCCCATGCGCACTACCACTAAGTTTTCGCTAGGTGAAACATTGATGATTTGTCCATTTTTTCCCATTGCTGCAAATACATCCATTGGTGCATCTACCATCAACGGACCAGGGAACTGAAATTGAATTCCAGGCAGCATGTAATCGGAGGATCCATTCAACCACCACAAATAGCCATAGGCTTTATTTAAGTCTTGACTAGTATGCGTCATATCATAAAAATAATCTTCATCCGTCATGATGGTTGTATTCGCCCAAGTGCCTTGATTCAGTGCAAGCAATCCAAAACGAGCCATTGCTCTGGCTTTGCTGATGAAAACGTTATTGTTATCTGTAAAAACGAATGATCCAAAAATTCCTGTTGAAAGACTCAAATTATCAAAGACATAATTATTTAGATTTTGTCCTGTTGCATAATACATCACGCTATCAAGCAACGTGTAAGGACCGTTGTGGTAGGCCCAGCGCTCTCCGGGATCTTCTAAATAGGTAAGGCATTCTGGGTCGAGGCAATCAAAATTTTCATCCGCGTCATCCAGCCCTGTGGTCATGGTCAAATGATTTCTCACAGTGATTGCATTTTCTTGTTCAGGAGTGAGTGATGTCCAACCATCTCCCAGATAAATATTCGATGCATCGTTGATATCAAGATCTCCATTTTGCTGTGCAAGGCCGATTAAGAATGCGGTGAGCGACTTGCCTGCCGAGGCCCAATACCACAAACTGTCTTGGGTGAAAGTGCCGACATAATGTTCGATTACAATCTTTCCATCCTTTAATACGATGAAAGCTTTGGAGTCTGATTCTTCAATGAATTCTATGAGCGCAGGAATCTCATCCTCGCACCAGCCGAGTTCGGATGGAGAGACCGTCTCCCAAGTATTACCGATGATAGGAGGGAAGTAGAGTTCTTGGCAGAATGAAGTCAATGAAGTTGAGAGAAGTACGAGAATCAGTAAAGCTTTTTTCATAGTAAAAAAGATAAAGTATCTTCATTAGACATGAAAGATACGAAAAGTTTAAAGCGTATGATTCAAGAGTTTGCCCGACTCGATGAGTTTTTTCAAGTGGGTGTTGGTGCGCACCATTTCGCTGAGATTGATATGACCGAGGTGATGGCAATCGGTGCCGATAAAACGAACGATGCCCGCATCAATCATTCGTTCGGAAGTCTTCTTTACTTCTGGGCCATAGTGCCCTGAGAGACTATTAATATTCAGTTGCAAAAAGATGTCGCGGTCTGCAAGATCTTCATACTTCTCAAATTGTCGATGGTAGTAGCTGTAACGCTCGGGATGCGCGAGAATAGGCTTGAATCCATCGATTTGTAAATTAAAAAGTGCGCGCTTTAAATTGATAGGCTCCTCATCAAAATTCAATTCAAATAGCACGTAGTTTTTACCAATGGTGAGCAATTCCTTTTTGGCGATTAAGTCTTCGAAATGCTCATCAAGAAAGTATTCCGCTGCCGCATGTAGCTCTATATCCCAACCTTTTTCTTTGATGGCCTGACGTACGATTTCTAACTTCGGTAAAATCGTTTCAGGAGAATTAAAATAGAGATCGCGGTAGATGTGAGGTGTTGTATAAAATTTCTTGTAGCCCATAGACATCAAGTGTTCTATGAGCTCAAGAGAATTTTCTAAAGAGACTGCTCCATCGTCAATTCCAAAAAGCAAGTGGCTGTGCATGTCAGTGATGACACTCTCAAAATTGATCGGCTCAACCTTGGCAGCTTCTTTGTTTTTTGGTTTAAAGCGATCGAAGAATCCCATGGGTTATCTTTTCTCGTATTGTGATTCGTAGTATGCTTGATATTGACCAGAGGTAATATTATTCATCCAAGATTCATTTGCAAGATACCAGTCTACTGTTCCTTCGAGTAATTTTTCAAAAGGTTGAGTAGGTTCCCAACCTAGATCATTTTTGATTTTCGTTGCATCAATCGCATAGCGCATGTCGTGTCCGGCGCGGTCTTTCACGTAAGTGATGAGCTTTGCACTTTCTCCTTCTGCACGATTTAATTTGCGATCCATGATGGAACACAAAGCATGCACGAGGTCAATATTTTTCCATTCATTGTTTCCGCCGACACAATATGTTTCTCCATTTTTTCCAGAATGAAAAACAACATCAATAGCACGAGCATGATCATCTACCCACAACCAATCGCGCACATTTTCACCTTTTCCATATACAGGAAGAGGTTTGTTGTGTTTGATATTATTGATCATGAGTGGGATCAATTTTTCTGGAAACTGATGGCTTCCGTAGTTGTTACTACAGTTGGTGATGACGATCGGAAGACCATAAGTGTGATGGAATGCACGAACGATCATATCACTTGAAGCCTTGCTTGAGCTGTATGGACTTCTAGGATCGTAGGGGGTGGTTTCGGAAAAATGACCTTCGGGGCCGAGTGATCCAAACACTTCGTCTGTAGACACATGATGGAGTTTCTTGCCATCCATGTTGTCTTTCCAGATTTCAACTGCGGCTCCTAAAAGATTAGTGGTGCCTATCACATTGGTTTCAATAAACGCATCTGGCCCTGAAATACTTCGATCTACGTGGCTTTCAGCAGCAAGGTGTATTACTCCGTCAAATTTTTCTCGTTGGAAAAGTTCACGGATGAATGTCTTGTCATTGATATCTCCCTTGATGAAGGTGTAATTACTGGCGTTTTCAATGTCCGTTAGATTCTCCAAATTACCGGCATAGGTCAATTTGTCGAGATTGAAAATTTGATAGTGTGGGTATTTCTTCACCATGAGTTTTACTACATGGCATCCGATAAATCCTGCTCCGCCTGTGATGAGTACTTTCATATCACAAATGTAAAAGGATTATGCTTATCTCAAACGGTATTCAACTCCAACACGGTACCATCGTCCGGGCATAGGAACGACGCCACTTTCAATGTATTCGCGATCAAGCATATTGTTGACATCTCCAAAGATGCTCCAGTTGTTTCGATTGAAGCGAATACGATAATCCACTAAACCATATTCAGGTCCATTGAAACGCTCGTTGTATCGTACATTGATACTATGGCTAAGGCTCTGGGTTGTGAGCACATCAATACCAGCTACGATCTGATGGCGGAGGTGTTGCAATGCATACTTACTCTCTTTGTCCATGTTCATCAATGTAGCGTCGAGGTAGGAATAGTTTACACGGATGGATTCAACAGTCACTTTTTTAGGTATTGTTTTTCGGAACCTAGTAGTGGTGCGGATTTCAGCACCACGCACTTGAACGTGCTGGAAGTTTTGTGGTTGATAACGGTCCAATGGATTTTCGCGCACGAAGTCGATGAAGTCTGTTACATCTCTAACAAATCCACTGACTTGAACTTGTGTGATTCCTTTGAAATTGTATCTAAAACCACTTTCTACATTGACAGCATTTTCTGGTTTTAGGTTAGCATTTCCAATATTCCCACGATCTTCATAGTACAGGTCGGTGTATGTTGGTAAACGATTCGCTAGACCTGCGTTTGCGAAGAATGAAAGACTTTTATAAACGGGGGTAAATAATTCCAAGCCGGGGTAAAAATTCCATCCGTAGTCGTTGTTATACTGCGTATTTGCACCTAGTATCACATACGAGTTGAAGGTCATATTATACTTCACCTCGGTGTAAAGTGCGTTGTAAAAACGCTCATGTTTTCCTAGGTTATTGGATCGAATATATTCTGCGCGCGATTCATATCCCGCACCGATTCTGAACTTGCCTAAGTTTTTAGAAGCATGCATTTCTGCACCCGCAGTGGTGGTGAAGTGATTGTTGCGGTAATTGAAAGCATTTAAGTTGTAATCATCATGATTATATCGAACGTAGGCGAGGGGAGAAATTTTCCATCCATTGTTTTGATATTCATATTTTAAAGACCCAAAAGATGTATTTACATTTTCCACTGCATTCTTATCTACCGCTGGAGAATAGAATCCGTTTGCACCGAATTCGTTGAAGATGGTGCCGGCCATCCACATTAATTTATGCGCGCCCGTTCTGAACGCACCGAGATATGAAATTCTTTTTTGCTCGCTAAAAGAATTGTATCGATAACCGTTGGTCTTTTGATATGAGACGTCAATCGAATGTCCAGTGTTTCTGTATTGGAAACCGGCTCCAGCACGAGCTCCTACAGCATAATATTGATCGCCCGTTGCTGTGTCATTTTCAAAAGGTGAAGCAGTATAAAGCTGAAAATATGCACACTCATTACCTGGGTATTTTGTAACCACGTTGATAGCACCGGCCATCGCATTCGCCCCGTAGATACGGGCTGCAGAGCCTTTTATTACCTCGAAGTGCGAAATAAGGTTGAGATCAAAAGGTAGATTGAGCTGATTGTGCCCTGTTTGTGGATCGCGCAATGGAATGCCGTTCACCAAGATGAGCACTTGCTCGAAAGTGCTCCCCATCATCGTCAAATCTGCCTGTGAACCAATCGGACCGCGCTGTCGCAAATCGACACCACTGATGTATTGCAGCGCCTCATTCACAGATTGCACTGGCAATGCTTTGATTTGTTGTGCTGTGATGATTTCAACATTCCGTGCTGCTACGGGAATAGAAGTTCCGGAAAGTCTTTTTTCTTCAATGATTACAATCTCTTCTAACTGAACAGGGGAAATGGAAACTAAACTTCTAAGTTGCTCTGATGATGGAGGGAGCTTTGTTGTATCCCCTTTTGCGATTTCTTGAGCGAATGAAATAACAGATGTCAATAGACATGTAGCAATAAAAAAGACTCTCATACTATGCGGTTTTGCGCCGCGAAAGTATGAAAGTCTTTCTTCTACTGAATGTTATTATTGTACTATAAACTCCAGTACTCGAGTTCTTTTAATTTGCCTCTGTATAATCCCTTGATATCCACAACGACTCCTTTGCCATCCTTGAGTAATCCTTTAAAGAATTGCTCGTCGAGTTGGCTGTATTCTGTGTGTGATACCGCAAGAATTACGGCATCATAACTGTTCGCTGCAGGCTTCTCAACAAGTCCGAATCCATATTCATGCTTCAATTCTTCAGAACTTGCATAAGGATCAACTACATCCACATGCACGCTGAAAGATTCCAATTCGCGAATGATATCAACGACTTTAGAGTTGCGGACATCGGATACATTTTCTTTGAAAGTCGCGCCCATCACCAATACTTTCGATTCAAGAGCATTGCGACCTGCTTCTAAAATCTTCTTCACGGTTTGCTTTCCTACATAGAAGCCCATGCTATCATTGATGTAACGCGCAGAGCTAATCACCTTTGCATAATAGCCCACTTTCTTCGCTTTATAAACGAGATAATAAGGATCGACACCAATGCAGTGTCCGCCCACTAGTCCAGGTGTGAAGTTGAGGAAGTTCCATTTAGTACCTGCTGCTGCAAGCACATCATATGTATTCACACCCATTTTGCTGAGGATTAGTGAAAGCTCATTGATCAATGCAATATTGACGTCGCGCTGCGTGTTTTCAATGATCTTGCAAGCCTCTGCTACCTTGATAGAAGTAGCTTTGTAGATACCGGCATCAACAACGATTTCATACACTTTAGCGATCTCATCGAGGGATAGCTCGTCACAACCACTTGCTACTTTTTTAATGGTACGAATGGTGTGTACCTTATCTCCAGGATTGATACGCTCTGGGGAGTAACCTACCTTGAAATCGCTCACCATTTTAAGTCCGCTCAACTCTTCAAGAATTGGCACGCAATCGTCTTCTGTGCAGCCTGGATATACTGTTGATTCGTAAACAACATAATCTCCTTTTTTCAATACTTGACCAACGGTTCGTGATGCACTTAATACTGGACCAAGGTCTGGTAGATTCATATTATTAATCGGAGTAGGAACAGCTACTACGAAAAAGTTTACATCCTTTAAGTCTTCCAATTTTGAAGTGAAGTGAATATCACATCCTTCAAATGCCGCGCTATCTAATTCTTCTGATGGGTCAATGTTGTTGCGCATCATTTGCACGCGCTCTTCATTGATATCGAAACCAACAACTTTGATTTTCTTTGCAAATTCTAAAGCAATCGGAAGTCCTACGTAACCGAGGCCGATCACTGCTAGCTTTCCTTCTTTGTTGATTAACTTGTCGTAAATTTTCATCTCTATTTCTATTTATCCGATGAGAGAAACCACATTGTTTTCTAATCGATAACGTTGTCCACTTTCGGGACAAACTGCTTCATTGTTTTTATCAAAATTCAAACGGTGTCCATATTCTGAAACCCATCCGAGCTGCTTTGCTGGATTGCCCACCAATAGGGCGTAAGCAGGTACTTCTTTGGTCACTACTGCGCCGGCACCAATGAGTGCATACTCACCAATATTATTGCCGCAAACAATGGTTGCATTAGCACCAATGCTTGCACCTTTCTTGACCACCGTTTTCATGTATTGTTCTTTGCGAACAATTGCACTGCGTGGATTAATGACATTTGTAAATACACAAGATGGACCGAGAAAAACATCGTCTTCACAAATCACTCCGGTGTACAGACTCACATTGTTTTGCACCTTCACATTTTTACCGAGAACAACATCTGGACTGATCACTACATTTTGTCCAATGTTGCATTTTTCGCCGATGATACAGCCGGGCATGATGTGCGAGAAGTGCCAAATTTTGGTACCCTCGCCGATGGTACAACCCTCGTCAATTACAGCAGTGGGATGTGAGAAAAAACTCATCTTATCGATTGTAATTCGTAAAGTCTTTGTGTTCGATTTTATTCAGATCATCTGGTGAAAGCGATTTGAAATAATCATAAGTAATTTTCAAACCCTCCGCACGATTCACCTTTGGCTCCCAACCGAGAAGTTGTCGAGCTACAGTAATGTCTGGTCTGCGTTGTTTCGGATCGTCGGTTGGCAATGGTTTGTAAATCACTTTCTGTTGTGTACCTGTCAACTTGATGATTTCCTCAGCGAATTCTGAAATTGTGATTTCATCTGGATTACCGATGTTTACTGGCTGCGCGTAATCACTCATCAATAAACGAACAATGCCTTCTACCAAATCATCGACATAGCAGAAAGAACGTGTTTGTGAACCGTCGCCAAATACTGTGAGATCTTCACCTCGAAGCGCTTGGCCAATGAAAGCAGGCAATACACGACCATCATTCAGACGCATGCGCGGTCCGTAGGTATTGAAGATGCGTACAATACGCGTTTCAACTCCGTGGAAGGTATGATAAGCCATGGTCATCGCTTCTTGGAAGCGCTTCGCTTCATCATAAACTCCGCGTGGACCAACAGGATTGACATTGCCCCAATAGGCCTCCGTTTGCGGATGCACCGTTGGGTCGCCATATACTTCACTGGTGCTTGCAATCATCACGCGTGCTTTTTTAACGCGCGCTAGTCCTAGACAATTATGAATTCCTAACGAACCTACTTTCAAAGTTTGAATAGGAATTTTAAGATAGTCAATCGGACTTGCTGGTGAAGCGAAATGCAAGATATAGTCGAGCTTTCCGGGCACGTGAATAAATTTCGATACATCATGATGATAGAATTCGAAATGTTCGTGCTTGAATAAATGCTCTATGTTTTTTAAATCACCCGTGATCAAGTTATCCATTCCAATGACATGAAAGCCATCTTTGATAAAACGATCACAAAGGTGTGAACCTAAAAATCCGGCAGCACCGGTAATGAGAACACGTTGCATATTGAATTTTTAGATGTGTGCTTGAATAATTTCTCTACCAATGCTCTTGTAGTAATAGCCGAGCTTCTTCATTTTATCGAGATCGTATAGATTGCGACCATCGAATACCACTTTCGACTTCAATAGTTTTTCCATTTTGTCGAAATCAGGATTTCTGAATACTCCCCATTCAGTGCAGATCAATAATGCATCGGCACCTTCAATAGCAGCATACTGATCGTTTGCATATTCTATCGGGAAGTTCTTTTGCTTCTTCACATTTTCCATAGCCTCTGGATCGTATGCGCTGATTTTAGCGCCAGCTTCCAGCAAGTGCTCAATCATGTAAAGAGCAGGAGCTTCGCGAATGTCATCGGTGTCTGGTTTAAATGCGAGACCCCAAATGGCGATCTTTTTATCTGTTAAAGATTGATTGAAGTATTGAAGAATTGGACCGAGTAGAGCAGTCTTCTGACGCTCGTTTACTTTCATCACACTCTTCAAAATCTTGAACTCATATCCTGCATCAATTCCGCTTTTAGCTAATGCTTGAACATCTTTTGGGAAACAACTTCCGCCGTATCCAATACCAGGGAAAAGGAATCTTTTTCCAATACGAGTATCTGAGCCGATTCCAAGACGAACCATGTCGACATCAGCGCCTACTTGTTCGCAGAAATTAGCAATTTCATTCATGAATGAAATCTTTGTTGCCAAGAACGCATTCGCTGCATACTTTGTCAATTCAGCACTGCGCTCATCCATGAATAGAATTGGATTGCCTTGTCTTGTGAATGGCTTGTAAAGCTCTTCCATCATTTCTTTTGCACGAGCGCTTGTAGTTCCTACTACAACGCGATCTGGCTTCAGGAAATCTTCTACTGCAAAACCTTCACGAAGGAATTCTGGATTACTTACCACATCATATTGCTCCTTTGCATTTTTAGCAACGGCTTCTTTCACGAGTTCGCAAGTTCCTACAGGAACGGTGCTCTTGTCAACGATTACTTTGTAATCAGTGATAAGAGAACCGAGTTGTTCGGCAACGCGGAGGATGTATGATAAATCTGCGCTTCCGTCTTCACCAGGAGGTGTAGGAAGTGCCAAGAATATGATTTTTGCTTTTGCAACAGCTTCTGCAAGATTGGTTGTAAAGTGTAAGCGCCCTTCGCGACTGTTTCTTTCAAACAAGACATCGAGCATTGGCTCGTAGATCGGCACTTCGCCGGCCTTCATGCGTTCCACTTTCGCTGCATCGATATCAACGCAGGTTACATTATTTCCGGTTTCTGCAAAGCAAGTTCCTGTTACTAAGCCGACGTATCCCGTTCCAACTACCGCTATTTCCATGTATAGTTATCTTAAGATTAGCGGGCGAAGTTAACACTATTGATCATTTATTGGAAATAATGGCTCTTCTTGTTCTGTTTTCCTTTTAGTATGCTTGCGGAGGATGGCGCTATGGGCTATTTTGACATCGGCGCTTCTCTTGACGGACCATATGATATCTCGAGCTTTTGCAGCTGCTTCTTCTACATCCACAATAGGATGCGGGTAGTTTTTTCCCAATTCAAATTCGTGGAATGTTTGCTCCATCGAACTCATTTTCCAAGGCTCGTGAATGAATTGCGGTGGTAGGCCTTTTAGTTCGGGAACCCATCGTGTGATGAATTCACCATTGGGGTCGTGCTCTAGGCCTTGCTTGATGGGGTTGTAGATGCGAATGGTATTTACGCCCATCGTACCTGCTTGCATTTGAAATTGAGGATAATGAATACCGGGTTCGTAATCTAAAAATGCTTTTGCTAAATGATGTGTTCCTGATTGCCAAGGCTGCATGAGATGATGCGTTAAAAAGCTGACCAGCATGCTTCTCATTCGAAAATTTAAATAGCCTGTTGCCACCACACTTCGCATGCAGGCATCGACCATAGGAATCCCCGTTTGGCCCTCTTTCCAAGCTTTTACAATGGTAGGATTTGCTTCGGTTCGAATGTGATTGAAACCTGGATTTAAGTTGTGAAACTCGATAGAGGGCTCAGATTCAAGCTTTTGTATAAAATGGCAATGCCAATGGATTCGCGCAATAAAAAAGTTCAAGTCGCGTTTACGCGGGCTCGTTTTTTTGGCTGCCATGGTGGATTGAAAAACCTCGCGAATACTAATATTTCCCCACGCCAAATAGGGGGATAATCGGCTACAGCTCATTCGAGCGAGGGCAGGTTTGCTGATGTGTTTGCTATACTGAAAATGACGGTCTTTTAAAAATGTGTTGAGATAACGTTGGGCATAAGTGGGTCCACCACGCTGCATCTCATGTTTCTGGAGCAACGCTTCTTTTTGCTCTTTTGGAAATTTCATTTCCATTGGCACTTCAAATTCAGCAGCCACCGCGAGCTCCCATGGGACGCGTTCAATAGGCTGGGTCATGAACTCCATCCATTTTTCTCCCCATTGACTTCTTTGTCGTAAGCCTCGCAGAACGCCGTGTTGCTGAAACTCTCTCCATGTAATTTTATTGGTTTTCAACCAAGCAGCCACGGCAATGTCTCGTTGAAAGGTGATGTTATTTCCCGTTTCTTGGTGGGAAAAAACAGTTTCAATCTCGTAATGCTTTTGGATGTATTGAAAAGTTTCGATGACTTCGGAGTGAAAGACATGAACCCTAAGTTGTATGGGAGATAACGAGAGGTTGATGTCCTCGATGCTTTCCAAATTAAAGCGAGTGTGTCGGTCGCTGTGCGTGTGGGAAGAGAGTAATGAGGGTTCGAAACAATACACCAGTAGGAGAGGCTTTTTATCGCGTAAGGCAGCTACCAATGGCGGGTGATCCGTGAGTCGGAGGTCTCGCTTGAGCCAGAGGATATTGACACCAATTTTTTCCAAAATAAAAAGCTATTTCCGTTTATAAACACAAAATGCCGTTGATATGTTTAGGGGAAACTTCTATCAAACCGACTGTTGTTATAGCGGAATTCCACCTTTCATTTGTAATTAAGAAAATCCCATTTTATGAAAACGCTTGAAGCGAAGAATATTCATAAGTCATACAGCGGACATAAGGCTTTGAATGACGTATCCGTCTCCGTGGAGAAGGGAACAGTGTATGGCCTTTTAGGACCGAACGGTGCCGGTAAAACAAGTTTGATTCGAATCATCAATCAAATCACGGCTCCGGATTCTGGAGTGGTGTTGTTCAATGGTGAGCGCCTTCAGCCGCACCATGTGGAGCGTATCGGTTATCTGCCAGAGGAGCGCGGTCTTTATAAAAAAATGAAGATTGGCGAGCAATGTATGTACCTCGCTCAGCTAAAGGGAATGTCTTCATCCGAGGCTAAGCGCAAGCTGATGGAGTGGTTCAAACGATTTGAAATCCATACTTGGTGGGATAAAAAAGTAGAGGACCTTTCGAAAGGTATGGCGCAGAAGGTGCAATTTATTACTACGGTATTGCACGAGCCAGAACTGCTCATTCTCGACGAACCATTTAGTGGCTTTGACCCGATCAATGCCGACTTGATTCGCCAAGAGATGTTGCGATTGAAGTCAGAAGGTTCGACGATTATTCTATCAACGCATGATATGGGAAGCGTTGAAGAATTGTGTGATGAAATTTCTTTGATCAATCGCTCACAAGTCATTTTGGAAGGTACGGTAAAGGACGTGAAAAATCGTTTTAGAACGCGCACGTACGAGCTTCAATTCAGAGGATATAACATTGACCTTGGCATTGGACTAGGTGCTCAATTCCAACTTTTAGAGAATAAAAAAGTGGATGATACATCCATTGCGACTATTAGAATTCCTGAAAATAAAAACTTGAATGATTTGCTAGGCGCATTGTTGCGCGATTTGGAAATCGTTTCAGTGCATGAGATCGTTCCTGATATGAATCAAATATTTATCGAAGCAGTTAATAAATTCAATTCTCAACAAGCATGAACAAAATCGCCCTCATTATCAAGCGCGAATACCTCGTGCGCGTAAAGAAGAAGTCGTTTATTATTATGACCTTTTTAGGTCCGTTGCTATTCACTGCCCTCATGGTCGGTGCGGTATTGGTAGCAACGAGTGATAGCACCAAACACAATGTGTTGATCGTAGATCCATCGGGTTATTTGATCGCACAAGAGGTGGCTGATTATAAAAAGAATGGACTAGAGCGTCCGCGATTTAAAGACAACGAAGATCTGGTCTATGAGTTTACCACCATCACTCCTACAGAGGAGGATTTCAAAAATTCACACCACACCTTGTGGGTGCAAATTGATAGCGTGACTTACGGAGATGGAATGACAGAGTTTTTTGTAAAAAAACTTCCGAGTCTTAGCGTGCAAGATCAGATTCAAGAGGAGTTGGAAAGCGCGCTAGAACAATGGCGTGTGAAGAAGTTTGGAATGGATTGGAAAACGTATCAAAGTGTGAAGCAAGGAGTGACCCTCAACTTGCACAACATTGAGAAGCCGGACGAGGGTGACGATTTGCGTATGCGCGCGGGTGTTGGATTTGGCTTCGCTTTGGTCATCTACATGTTCATCTTTATCTACGGAGTTCAAGTAATGCGTGGAGTTATCGAAGAGAAAACAAGCCGTGTCATTGAGGTTATAATTAGTTCTGTAAAGCCTTTCCAATTGATGATGGGAAAGGTTATTGGAATTGGACTTGTGGGATTGACGCAAGTAATTCTATGGGCTATTTTTTCGGGTGTCGCATTTACTATTGTAGCCGCGATTATGGGTGCGAGCGCTGAAGTGCCCGGCACTTTGAATGGGCAAGCTTTGGCGCAAGCGGGAGCTGGTGGATCTATGAGCGCATTGGAAAATAGCGAGTCGCTAGGTTTCTTATTGAATGTGCCTTGGTTCCAAATCATCTTCGCTTTTATTTTCTACTTCATCGGAGGTTTCTTGTTGTACGCATCGCTCTTTGCAGCGATTGGCGCGGCCGTGGACTCCGAGACCGACACGCAACAGTTCATGCCAATTGTGACCATCCCGTTGATTTTTGGATTTATCGTATCTGAATTTTTATGGCAAAATCCAGAAGGAACGATGGGAACAGTGTTCGGCATTATTCCTCTCACTTCACCAGTAGTAATGATGGTGAAGACTTCTATGGGGTGGAATGCTGGTAATATTTGGCAGCTCATTTTGTCTGTTGTATTACTGATTGCAACATTCATCGGGACCGTTTGGATGGCCGGTCGTATCTACAGAGTAGGAATTTTGATGTATGGAAAAAAAGCCACTTACAAAGAACTTTGGAAGTGGATGTGGTACAAAGGCTAATAATCGAAACTCACTACTATGACCATTGCCATCATTGACTGCGGAACGAATACCTTCAATTTATTGATCGCTGAAGTGGTGGATCAAAAATGGACCGTGCTTTTTGAAAATAAGCTTGCGGTGAAATTCGGGGCGGGGGGATTTGATCAAAAAAAGATAGTTCCTTCACGCATGATTCGTGGGATGGATGCATTGCAATGTCATCGGTCGAATATTCGAAATTTTCAAGTAGAAAGAGTCAAAGTCTTTGCTACGTCTGCTATTCGTGAGGCTACCAATGGCAATGATTTCGTGAAATTGGTCAAAGAGATTCTCGATTTAGACATTGAAGTAATCGATGGAGACAGAGAAGCCGAGTTGATTTACAAGGGTATTAAAGCCACGATAGACTTAGGTGAAGCGCCATCGTTGATGATTGATATAGGCGGCGGTAGTACTGAAATAATCATTGGAAATCGTCATGAGATTTTTTGGAAAAAAAGCTATCTCCTCGGAGTCTCACGTTTGCATGAACGAGTGAATCCGTCGGATCGATTGACACATGAAGACACTACCAAATTAAAGCGCATTTTTGAAGAGGCTTTTGCTGATTTAAAAGATGCAATGGAAAAATATCCATGCGAGCAGTTGATCGGATCTTCTGGTTCATTTGATACCATCTTCGCGATGTATAAGCATAGCGAGCCATCTTTGAAAGAGCTCCCGTTCGAATTACTGAATGAAATTCCGATTAGCTATTTTCCTACCATGCACATTTGGTTGATGGGGAGTACATACGATCAGCGTTTGAAACATCCGGCCATTCCAAGTATCCGTGCGGAGTATATGCCCCTTGCGAGTTATTTGGTCAAGACTATTTTGGAAATGGGAACATTTAAAAAAATGTATCACTCAGCATACGCTCTAAAAGAAGGAGCCATTCTCGAAGCTGCTGGAATGGGGTAGTTACAAAGAATCACTTGTCTTTATTCATCCGGCATTTATCGCTGCAGTATTTGACATCATCCCACACTTTTTCCCATTTTTTTCTCCATGTAAAAGGTCTTCCGCAGACTACGCAGTCTTTGGAAGGCAAGTGTTGCTTTTTTACATTTTTCATGAAAAAATCAATAGTACTTTCCCAGAAGTAGATAGTTCTGCACGTAGTCTTTTACTCCTTCTTCAAGCGTGTGAAATGGCTTGTTGTAACCAATCCCAATGAGTTTGCTCATATCCGCCTCGGTGAAGTATTGATACTTGTCTCTGATATCAACTGGTGTATCAACGAAGTCGATTTGCGGTTGTTTATCAAGTGCGGCAAACGTGGCATTGGCAAGATCTTTAAACATGCGCGCCTTACCAGATCCGAGATTGTAAATGCCGGAATTTTTGCGATGATGCATTAAAAACATGCAGACTTCAACTACATCTTTTACATAAACGAAATCTCGCATTTGCCCGCCATCAGTGAAGTCTGGACGATGCGACTTGAAAAGACGCATTGAACCTTTTTCTTGAATTTGATGAAAAGCATGCATGATGACAGATGCCATTCTGCCCTTATGATATTCGTTTGGACCATATACATTGAAAAACTTTAAGCCAGCCCAAAACATGGGAGTTTCAGTTTGTTGCAATGCCCAAATATCAAAATCATTTTTACTGTCGCCGTATGGGTTCAGTGGCTTTAACTGCGGGATAATGCTGTGGTCATCTTTGTAGCCAAACTCACCACCACCATAGGTAGCAGCAGATGATGCATAAACGAGTGGAAGTGACTTTGCAGCGCAAATCTTCCAAATCGTTTTGGTGTATTCTAAATTGAGACGATCGAAGATTTCTTTGTCAAATTCGGTGGTGTCTGTGCGGGCGCCGAGGTGAAATACAAATTGCACCTGCGCTTCATTTTCTTCTAGCCACGCTGGAAAGTCCATGCGATCAACGAGCTGGACGTATTTCTTGCCCTCGAAATTTTTGTTTTTTTCTGGACGAGAAAAATCATCCACCAACACGAGATCATTGAAACGATCTTCGTTTAAGCGGCTAACCAAACAGCTAGAAATGAATCCAGCAGCACCAGTGACAACAATCATCTGAATTTATCTTTATTTAATGGCGCAAGTTACCAAGGAAACACAATGAGCGTGTATCTTTGCAGCCCAAATTTTATATGATGTCAAAAATAGTCTATGTCACTCGTCGCGAACGATTCAATGCAGCTCACAAACTTGCTAATCCGCTATGGGATGATGAAACGAATAAAAAGATCTTCGGAAAATGTTCCAATCCTAACTGGCATGGACACAACTACGATCTTTTTGTAACGGTAAAGGGAGAGCCTCAGCCTGAGACTGGTTTTTGCATTGATTTGAAATATTTGAGTGATATTATTGAAGAGCGTGTTACAGACAAGCTTGATCACAAAAACTTGAATATTGATGTGGATTTCATGCAAGGAATCTTGACATCAACAGAAAATTTGGCCATTGCTATTTGGGAACAATTGGAAGCTGCAATCGCAGAGAAAGGTTGTACTTTGCATAGCGTAAAACTTTATGAAACAGAAAATAACTTCGTAGAATACTTCGGAGGAAAATAATCATCGAATGGAAGAGTCAAAAGAGCTTTCGGCTAGTCAACAAAAAATCGCTTCAGCAGTAGAGGTAATCCTTGGGCAGATTGGAGAAGATCCAACGCGTCAGGGCTTGCTGAAAACGCCTGAGCGTGTGGCTAAAGCTTATGACTTTCTCACGCAAGGCTACACGCAAAGCGCAGAAGATGTGCTACGTGGTGCCATATTCGATGAATCATATAGCGAGATGGTATTGGTGAAAGACATTGAAGTCTATAGCCTCTGCGAACACCACATGCTTCCGTTTTTTGGCAAGGCACACGTAGCCTACATTCCCAACGGAAAGATTGTCGGACTAAGCAAAATACCAAGAGTGGTCGATGTGTTTGCCCGACGATTGCAGGTCCAAGAGCGATTGACGATTGAGATCCGAGATTGCATCCAAGAAACCTTGCAACCCTTGGGAGTAGCCGTGGTGATAGAGTGTCACCATTTATGCATGCAAATGCGCGGTGTTCAAAAACAAAATTCACATACAACCACCAGCGCTTTCAGTGGAGAATTCCTTAACAACGACAAAACTCGAAAAGAGTTCATCCAACTGATTGGCGCGCGATTGAGCTAATCATGACTTCATTTTTAAATCTTATAAAAAATGCCTACGGCGGATTGGACCGCACGATGTGGCTTTTAGCATTAATACAATTCATCAACCGCAGTGGAACGATGGTAGTGGTTTTTCTTTCGGTATATCTGAAAGATGACCTAGGCTTTTCATTAGGGCAGGTAGGTACAGTGATGGCTTTGTTTGGCGCAGGCAGCATCACAGGTACGTTCTTCGGTGGAAGACTCATCGATAAAATTGGATTTTATCGTATCATGTTCTTTAGCCTCTTCTTCGGGGGATTGGCATTCATTCTAGTGGGATGGGTGAGAAGCTTTGCCGTATTGGCCATCGCGATGTTTTTCTTAAGTGCTATTTCTGAATGTTTCAGACCGGCGAATCTCGCTGCAATGTCCATTTACAGTAAGCCTGAAACATACACTCGGTCGGTGGCACTGAGCAGACTCGCAATGAACCTTGGCTTCTCGATTGGGCCTGCTATTGGAGGGTTTTTGGCATCGATCGACTACAACCTTATTTTCTGGGTAGATGGAGTAACATGCCTTATTGCCGCATGGATATTGAAAGTTTATATCGAAGAAAAGAAAGCTCCGAAGAAAGAAAAAGAGGAATCACATGTAATCAGAAAGTCGCCTTACAAGGATAAAATCTATCTTTTGTTTTTGCCGACCTGTGTTTTCTATACCGTTTCGTTTTTCCAATTCTTTTCTACCATGCCTTTGTACTATAAGGATGTGGAGCATTTTACCGAAGTGGAGATTGGATGGTTGATGGCGCTGAATGGTTTGATTGTAGCCGTTTTCGAAATGGTATTGATCTACAAGTTTGAGAAAAAAACAAGTCTCTATAACTTCATTGCATGGGGCAGTGTATTGCTCATTTTGAGCTATATCTCTCTTGTATTTTGGGGCGGCTGGTGGTGGTTGGTGTTCCTGACTATTGTGATTTCATTCTCAGAAATGCTGGCACTTCCATTTATGAATACTTTCATGAATAACAGAGCACCGGTAGAAAGCAAGGGACAGTATGCTTCACTTTATGTAATGGCGTGGGCGGTGGCACAAATCATTACTCCATTGATCGCAACGAATATGATTGCCTTTTCGGGATATAATGGACTTTGGCTATTGTTGGCTGGCTTCGCAGTTATTACCATTATTGGTATTAAATGGCTAGAGCGATTGGTGATGCGAGAAAAGGCATAAATTCACAAGATGAATGAACAGTATGCTTTATTTCTAATCCTTGCTTTCATCGCTGAAGTATTAGGAACATTATCGGGCTTCGGTTCATCCATTTTATTTGTTCCTTTGGCTTCGCTTTTCTTTGATTTTAAAGAGGTATTGGCGATTACTGCTATTTTCCATGTCTTCAGCAATCTTTCAAAAATTGCTTTATTTCGAAAAGGCATTGAGAAGAATATTGCCTTGAAATTAGGAGTGCCTGCTGTGATTTTTGTAATCATTGGTGCAGCACTCACGTCTTTTATTCCAACAAAGCAAATCGAAGTAGTGATGAGTGTGATCATTCTGCTTTTGGCCATTTACCTCATTATTAATTTCAATCGTATCGTAAAGCCAACTGATAAGAATTTGATTCTTGGTGGAGTGGTGAGTGGTTTTTTGGCGGGTATCGCAGGGACAGGCGGTGCGGTGAGGGGGATTACGCTCGCTGCATTTCAATTGCCGAAGGATGTCTTTATTGCAACGTCAGCTCTAATTGATCTCGGTGTAGATACCAGTAGAGCAATTATATATACCTCAAGCGGCTACTTCAATATGGCGCTATGGGTGTTGATTCCATTTCTCATCGTGATAGGTCTTTTGGGGAGCTACGTGGGAAAGAGAATATTGGAAAAAACATCGGAGAAAATGTTTCGCTATATCGTACTAGTGGTTATCTCAGTAACCGCGATTGTTCAGGTCATCCACGTGATGATGTAGTCGCAAATTTCCCAAAAAGATCGTAGAGCACAATCCCTCCGCAGACTGCGACATTCAAGGAGTGTTTGGTGCCGTGTTGTGCAATTTCAATTACGCCATCACAGGCTTCAATGGTCGCTTGATCTACGCCGTCTACTTCATTGCCTAATACTAAAGCAACAGGGCCAGTTGGATGAAAATCATGCAGCTCTATGGAGTTGGAAGCTTGCTCGATGCTGAAGCATTTAAAGCCTGCAGATTTCAAATCAGCGATGAGCGCAAGCGAATCTTCACGGTGCTCCCAATCAACGGTTTCTGTGGCTCCTAATGCGGATTTGAGCACCTCACGATGAGGTGGAGTAGGAGTATATCCCACGCAAAAGATGCCTTTCAATCGAAAGGCATCTGCGCTGCGGAATATACTTCCCACATTTAATCCACTTCTAATATTTTCTAAAATGACGACGACTGGAATTTTTTCTGCATCCTTAAATTCCTCTTGGCTCATACGTCCAAGTTGTTCCATCGACAATTTCTGATTCATAGACTATCTAATTTCGAGGGCGAAAGGTAAGCGCGCTTGCGGGCCTTTCATTGCTCTTACAGCTTGAATTTCTTCGTAAAATCTAAAATCATCTCCGAAGACTTGCTTCAACATTGCGGTTTGCTTTTGACCGGTGAGATCCTGCATCAATTCTTCAAACGGATCTTTCATTTTTGGGAAGCCTTTGGTAGAATAGTCGCTGATTCCCGCTTGCTGCGCGGCATACGCCACTGCATCACTTAGATCACCCAATTCATCCACTAGTCCAATTTGTAATGCATCCTCACCGCTCCACACACGACCTTGTCCGATGCTGTCTACTTCTGCTTGTGTCTTGTTTCTTCCTTTTGCAACTTTAGAAGTGAAGTCGTCATAGATATCCGCAATCATATCTTGCATCGCTTTCATTTCCATTTCATCCAATGGCTTCGTCACTGAAATCAATCCAGCATGTGCATTTGTTTGATAAGTGTCAAACGTGAGTCCGATTTTATTGTTCAAGAAATTCTTCATGTTTGGAATGACTCCGAAAACTCCGATAGAACCTGTTATGGTATTTGGGTTTGCGAAGATGCGGTCTGCAGAGCAAGCGATGTAATATCCACCTGATGCAGCATAGTCTCCCATCGATACGATGAATGGTTTACCACTCTTCTTGATGAGCTCTGTTTCTCTCCAAATCACATCAGAGGCAAGGGCAGAGCCTCCAGGAGAATTGACACGCAACACTACTGCTTTCACATTTTCGTCTTCACGAGCATCGCGAAGCGCTTTTGCAATACGATCGCTACCGATGGTTTGATCATCGCCTTCACCGCTTTCGATGCCACCTACAGCATACACTACCGCTACGCGATCGGTGCCAATACTCTTTTCATAGGATCTATGATAGTCGGCGAGGTCAGTGAATTTAATGTCATCCACTTTGTCTACACCCACTTTTGCCTTCAAGAGATCCATCACTTCATCGCGATAAGAAAGGCCATTCAAAAGACCTGCTTCTTTTACCAATTGCACATCACGGAAGGTGAGTGAGTCGGCAGCAAGATTGAGCATTTCTTTAGAAACTCCACGATCTTTTGCAATACCGTCGAGCATGATGTTCCAAATATCTCCAACGAAAGTGGCGATTTGCTCACGGTTTTCAGGTGACATGTGATCGTACATGAAAGGCTCTACAGCACTTTTGAATTTGTTGTTTGGGCCACGAATTACCTGAGCTTCAATTTCAAGTTTGTCTAACATGTTTTTATAAAACATGATTTCTGTAGCCAAGCCTCTCCAGTCGAAAGTACCAGTTGGATACATATACACTTCATTCGCAGCGCTCGCCACATAGTACCCTGCTTGAGAATAGTTTTCTGCGTAGGCAATCACCCATTTTCCTGAAGATTTAAAATCTAGGATAGCATTGCGGATGTCAAGCACTGTGCTTGGTGCAGCACCTACAGAAGAAACTTCAAGGAAAATACCTTTGATGTTATCATCTGTTTTTGCATGTGCTAAATCCTCAACAATGTGATTCAATCCAATTGTTTCTTCCGATTGAAAAGTTGCAGGGTTGAAATTGAAATCGTTTTCACCGGCGCGTTCCACAATGGCTTGATCCAACTTCAAATGGAGAACCGAGTTTTCTGAAACGGTTGTTTTTTCATTACCACCGCTGCTTGCGGCACCGACAACGGCTGCGATAATTAAAAAGAAGAATATGACACCTACCACTACCATGGCTACGATGGTGCCGATCATGGAGGCTAATACGTTTTTAAGAAAATTCATGTGCTTAATTATTTACATTGCTAAACTAGTGAGGATCATGCACTAGTCATGAATCTTTACACAAGCGGTTGAGAAGTTGGTTGGATAGGGGCATTTATGATTTTCGCGGTTGATGATATCGCCTTACTTTCGTAGCTCATGAAAAAGCATCGCGCATACCTATGCATCGGCGGAAATCTCGGCGAGCGTCTTGAAAACCTTGAAGAAACAAGGGATTTCGTACTTTTTAATATGGGAGATATCATTCAGGAATCTCCGATATACCAGAGCTCGGCTTGGGGAATGGAGGGAGCGCCTGATTTTCTAAATCAGGTATTGGAAATCGAAACAGAGCTTACTCCTGAGCAGTTGCTCAGTGAAATAGAAGAGCTTGAAGAATTTTATGGTCGTGAGAGAAAGGACAATCAGTATTTGAATCGCGAGATGGATGTTGATATTCTATTCTTTGGCGAAGAAACGATCGATACAGAAACGCTATCGGTGCCGCATCCTAGAATGCATGAACGCAAGTTTGTATTGCAACCCTTGAATGATATTGCACCTGACTTCATTCATCCGGTTTTGAAAATGAAAGTTTCTGAACTCCTTGCAAAATGCACGGATGAAGGAAAGGTCTCGCTTTATGTTGAAGCATAAATACATTGCAATTGAAGGAAATATTGGTGCTGGAAAAACCAGCCTTGCCACGCGTTTGGCCAATGATCTTCATGCACGTTTGATTTTGGAAGAGTTTGCGGATAATCCATTTCTTCCAAAGTTCTATGAAAACCCCGAGCGATATGCATTTCCACTCGAACTAAGTTTTCTTTCAGAACGATTTTCTCAATTAAAAAAAGAGGTGAATCAAGAAGACCTATTCGCGCCTCAAATCGTATCAGACTATATTATTAGTAAGTGTCAGATTTTCGCAAAAAACAATTTGCCCGAAGATGAGTATCAGTTGTTTTTGAAAATGTATGAAATCGTTGAAAGCAGCGTCACACGCCCCGATTTGATGATTTACTTGTATCAGGATGTCGAACAACTTTTATCCAATATCAGAAAAAGGGGAAGAGATTACGAGCAAAAAATTGAAGCTTCTTATTTGGAAAATATTCAGCGTCAATACATGGAGTTCATTCGTCAACATGAGGAGCAACGAATAGTAGTCATTGATACATCAGGTCTTGATTTTGTTCAAAATGAAGAAGACTATCAATGGATCAAAGAAAAGATTTTGAAAGAGTATCCATTAGGATTGACAAGAATTCAAAAAGCATAAAAAAGGCCGCTCATCTGAACGGCCTTTTTTTTTATTACAATTTAGGACTAGCCTAATACTTCTTTCACTTTAGCACCGATTTCTGCTGGGCTATCCACTACGTGGATACCGCATTCGCGCATGATACGCTTCTTAGCAGCAGCAGATTCATTTTCACCGCTCACGATAGCACCTGCGTGACCCATGGTACGGCCCTTTGGAGCAGTTTCACCAGCGATGAAACCAACAACAGGCTTAGTGCCATTTTCTTTGATCCAATATGCAGCCTTTGGTTCGAGCTCACCACCAATTTCACCAATCATAACGATTGCTTTAGTTGCTGGATCAGCCATCAATAATTGAACAGCCTCAAGAGTGGTTGTTCCAATGATTGGGTCACCACCGATTCCGATCGCAGTAGTAACACCTAGACCAGCCTTAGCCACTTGGTCAGCAGCTTCGTAAGTCAAGGTACCTGACTTTGAAACGATACCTACTGGACCTGGCTTGAATACGAAGCCTGGCATGATACCAACTTTCGCTTCACCTGCTGTGATGACACCAGGACAGTTTGGACCGATAAGACGTACGTCGCGATCCTTTACATATTCTTTAGCTTTCAACATATCAGCTACAGGGATACCCTCAGTGATTGTGATGATAACTTTGATTCCTGCTTCTGCAGCTTCCATGATTGCATCTGCTGCAAACGCTGGTGGAACGAAAATGATACTTACATCAGCACCAGCTTGCGCCACTGCATCAGCAACAGTATTGAATACCGGACGGTCGAGGTGCGTTTGTCCACCTTTTCCTGGTGTTACACCACCAACAACGTTGGTTCCGAATGCGATCATTTGTTCAGCGTGGAATGTTCCTTCGCTTCCTGTGAAGCCTTGAACAATTACTTTTGAATCTTTTCCTACCAGTACACCCATGGAATTATAAAATTTTGCCGCGAAAATAAGCGAACTTTGCCGCCGTGAATCATAATTCTACAGAAACAATATGCGCTTTATCCACACCGCCTGGGGTGGGGGGTATCGCAGTGATACGTATATCAGGGCTTGAGGCACTGGATATAGCGGAAAAACTTTTTTCAAAAAAAATTGACACTGCCCCAAGTCATAAGGCGCTCCATGGGTGGATTATGGATGGAGATGAGCGTGTGGACGAGGTGGTACTCACTATTTTTAGAGCTCCACGCTCATTTACAGGCGAAATGACGGTAGAAATCACTTGTCATGGCTCGATCTATATCCAACAAAGAATCATTGAACTATTGCTTCGCAATGGGGCTAAAATGGCAGGCCCCGGTGAATTTACTATGCGCGCTTATTTAAACGGTCGCATGGACTTGAGCCAAGCGGAAGCCGTGGGCGATTTGATTGCTGCGGAATCAGCTGCTGCGCATAAGCAAGCGATCCATCAGATGCGAGGCGGGTTTTCAAAGGAAATCAATGATCTCAGAGAAAAGCTCATTCACTTCGCTTCAATGGTCGAACTCGAGTTGGATTTTGCGGAAGAGGATGTTGAATTTGCCAATCGTGATCAACTCACGAATTTGATTGCAGAGATCAAAAGTGTGGTAGATAAACTGCGTGCTTCATTTAAACTTGGTAATGCCATCAAAAATGGTGTTCCCGTTGCTATTGTCGGAGCCCCCAATATGGGCAAGTCGACATTGTTAAATGCACTGCTGAATGAAGATCGTGCGATTGTATCAGACATCGCTGGCACAACGAGAGATACAGTAGAGGATAGCATCACACTTGGTGGCATGCGTTTCAAGTTTATTGATACCGCTGGTATTCGTGATACCACAGATACCATTGAGCAATTAGGTATCGAACGAAGTATGGCGAAAGTCGGCGAGGCGAGCATTGTGCTCATTCTTTTCGACGCATCCTTTGAGGATATAGATGAGGTAAAAGCTTTTATCCAAAAAGTAAAATCATCGGTTCAACAAGGCGCTCAAGTAGTATTGGTGGCAAATAAAAAAGACAAAACCAATCGTCAAGAAAACGATATCATTGATCTACTTTCATCTACGGATGATCTCGTATTGATAAGCGCAAAAGAAGGGATAGGAGTGGAGCAGCTCAAGGAAAAACTTCAATCCTATGTGAGTAAAGGTGCTGTGGAAAGTGGTGATACGATAGTAACAAATATTCGACATTACGAGGCGCTAACACTTGCTGCGCATGCATTAACAGACGTTCAAATTGGATTGGAAAATCAGGTCACTGGGGATTTCTTGGCGGTGGATATCCGTAAATCGCTTTTCCACCTCAGCGATATCCTAGGCCAAATCAACGCGGACGACCTGCTAAACTCGATCTTCAGCAAATTCTGCATCGGCAAGTAACTCGCCTGCGGCGAGTTATCAGGTACCTTCGGTGACGGGTAGTCGCTAACGCTCCTGACGGGTAGTCGCTTCGCTCCTGACGGGTTCTGCTTCGCAGAGTCCGCTACTCGTAGCGCCACTGTCCCGTCATTTTACTGACATCTGTCTCACTAGTCGCTACTCTAGTAACTAGTATCTAGTCACTATTAACTAAGTGATTCTTCCTTTCCTCACGGAGTACAAATAAAACGACTCCACTTTCTCTCTAGCCCATGGGGTTTTGCGGAGAAATTTTAGACTGGAGTTGATGCTTGGATTGCTTTTGAAACAATTGATAGGAACTTCGAAAGCTAAGATATCCCAGCCATACGCCTCCACTAAGCGTGTAACGATTTGCTCGAGCGTGATGCAGTGAAGGGGATTGTTCTTCTGTTCCATCGTCAATTATTTCTGAAGCCAGGACTTAAATGTTTTTTGTAAAAAAGGCAAGAGTACAAATACCATCAAGGGTACCAAAATGCCCGTCAAAACAAGCGTTCTGAGCAAGGGGTGAAGAGTGGCTAAAAAATCACCCATGAAAAAAAACAAAAGATTGATCGAAGGATATATCGCGAGCCATATCAACACGGCTGTCTTCCACTTTGCTGGAGGTTTCATGCCGCAAAGATAAGGGGATTACTTCTTTACAATGCGTTGCACTGCATCACCAATCTGCACGGTATAAACCCCAGACGACAATTCTTCAATCGAGATGCTTGTGTTTTGAGCGGTCAAAGTTGATTGATGAACAAGCTGTCCCATTTGATTGAAAATTTTCACCGGCTGACCGAATGATTGTTCGGTTAGGCGTATTTGAATGCGGTCGTTTGCAGGATTAGGGAAAATGTGAAAGCTGCTGTTAGTTTCTTCATTTACACTTTGAATGTCATTTGAGTAAACGCGCACATAATCAACTTCCATTTGCGCAGGGAATGTGGTAGTGTTGTCTGGATAACCAGGCCAATTGCCGCCCACAGCAACATTTAGCAAGAAGAAGAAAGGATTATTGAAAATTTGTTCGCTGTTATTCGATGAACTGAAGGTGTACGTGTAGTAAACCACTTCATCCACATAGAAACGCAATTCATCTGAATTCCAAATTACTCCGTAATCGTGAAATTCAGTTGCGTCGATGGGGCGCGCAGCACCTACATAAGCATGACTGCCATTGTTGTTCCAGTGAACGGTGCCGTGTGTCTGATTCTCGTTGTTGATATGCTCCATGATATCAATCTCTCCGCATTGTGGCCAGCTCACTGTTTCGAAGTTTCCACCAAGCATCCAAAACGCTGGCCAGATACCTTGGCCATAAGGAACCTTAATTCGCCCTTCTACACGACCATACATGAATTCATATTTGTCATTTGTAATCAAACGAGCGGAGGTGTAATTCGAGTTTTGTATGTTCTCGTTGCGAGCGGTAATTTTCAAAGTGCCATTGCTGACTTCAATGTTTGATTCAGAGTCGGTATAATATTGCCACTCGCTATTGCCCCAACCACCAGCACCAATTTGTGCGGTCCAAGTTTGATTGTCCAAACTATTGCCATCGAATTCTTCTGACCATTCCAATTGCCACTCGTCTTCATTGATTAATTCGCATGCAGCACAACTCCCAAAACAATAGACATCTAACACTACATCCTGACTCACATTGAGCACGCGATTGGTGAATTGTCCTAAAGTAACAGTACAGGAAGAAAAGGGGGGAAGTTCTTCTTGACCCGACCAATTATCAAAGGAGAATTTGTACTCGTAATTACCTGCATTGAGGTTAAGCGTGCGTTCCCAAATTCCATCGCCATCTGAGTCGGTCATCGGTGCGCAGTTGCCGCACCAGTTATTAAAGGTGCCGTTCACTTCTGGAACACTAAACAATTCCACACCTTGCATGTCCACTCGAAAAGTGACATTGAATGCAAAGTTGAACATGGGTAGAGTGAGGAGAAGTGCGATAAATGAGAACTTTTTAGTCATTGAAATGGTTTGTTTATTCTTACGAAGGTACTAATTGTATTTTTTACAATAAGTATATTTTTTTACTTTTAACGATTGTAGAATCGCTTTTGTCGATTATCATTTTGTTTAACAGAGAGAAGTATTACCTTCGAATCAGCTTAACTACGTGCTATGGCAACAAATGATGCGAGAGACTTAAATCTGAACATCGATAAAGAGGCATTACGTCCCCTTTATGAGGTGAAACCAATCAGAGTGTGGATGGCCTATATCATCGAATGGGCGGTCATGATTTCCACCATGATTCTTTGTTGGAAGTATTTCAATGTTTTCACATATATCGCAGCGGTAATTGTTATTGGTTCTCGAATGCACGCTTTGGCTTGTGTGATGCACGACGCAGCGCACTTTCGTTTTTTGAAAAATAGAAAGTGGAGTGATTTAGTCACTGATGTTTTCGTTTGTTTTCCAATGCTTGTTAATGTCGATGGTTATAGAAGAAATCACCTAGGTCATCACCAAAACTTGAATACAGAAGAGGATCCTGATTGGGTTGCGAAGCTCGGTCGTCCAGCCTTTGAACATCCACAAACAAAGAGACAATTTTTGGGTAGACTGTTCCTTTACTTGATCGGTTATCAAGGCATTGCAGATTTGCGTTGGATGGCAAAACGTGTAGGAAAGGATAAGAAAACAGCAGAGCAAAAAAGACAGATGCAAATCTATTATCTGGTGCTCATTACAGCGCTGACTATTTTCGGTGGCTGGAAATTCTATTTGATTTTTTGGGTCGTTCCATTTTTTACTTCTTTCATGATGTTTCAATACATCAGAAGTTTTGCCGAACATTTCGGCGATTTGGAATACACCAATTTATTGACGTCGACGCGTTCGGTGAAGCCTTATTTACTCGAGCGGATCTTAGTAGCACCTTACAATATCAGCTATCATTTAGAACATCATTTATACCCAGGCGTCCCATTCTATCACCTTCCGAAGCTACGCAAAGTGTTAGAGCAAGATGAAAACTACAAAGCACAAGCGCACTATTCTAGAGGCTACTTTGTAGGACTCTTAAATGAACTCTAATTATTTTTAAGAGGGAAGAGCGTATCAGCAATGCGCTGAATAATCATTTGAATGATTCTCTTGTTGAGGTCTGCGCTCGCCTCAGAATAAATGGCAAATTCCTCTTCGGTAAATAATCCGACCACAATTCCAATGAGTTGATTTTTGAAATTCGTTTGCGAATGAACGAATGGTTTGATCTCACGGATATATTCTTCCTTTGTCGCGACCCGAGCCAATATGGATAAAAAGTTTGGCTGTAATTTTACGTAGGCCATTATCAAATCATGTTGGAATTTGATAATGGGACGCAACGTCTCGTTTTGAAATTTTTCTTCAAAAGAAATTTCTTCTTTCTGCGGAATGTCAATAAATGGTCTTAATGCATTCAGCGCTTCCTTCTTCCTGGTACTCATTTGCTAGTGATGAATGATATATCCCAAAAGCATTTAGCAATGGAAAATGTTCATTAGCAAAATCAAGAGTTGGCTATTTTAGATGTCTTCTGTCCCAGATATTATACTTTGCAATGCACCAAATGGCTCTTACACCATCTTTCCAACCGATTTTTTTACCCTCAGCGTAAGTCCTTCCGTAATATGATATACCAACTTCGTATATCCTAATCTCTGGTATGCGAGCAAGCTTCGCGGTAAGCTCGGGTTCAAATCCAAATCTTTTTTCTTTAAGTAAAAGACTTTTTGCAATGCTCGATCTCACCATTTTGTAACATGTTTCCATGTCTGTCAAATTCAAATTCGTGAGGGCATTGCTGATGAATGTGAGGAACTGATTACCGATGGAGTGCCAAAAGAAAAGAATTCTGTGGGCCTCTGAACCTCTAAAACGCGAGCCATAGACTACATCCGCATCGGCATAGTGCACAGTGCTGATCATACGGTTGAATTCCTCCGGATCGTATTCTAAGTCGGCATCTTGTACGATGAGATAATCACCAGTTGCCAACTCTATCGCTTTGTGTATCGCCGCTCCTTTCCCTTGATTTTTTGGTTGGGAAAAAAAGGTGATAGGAAAATCGGGATTGGCAGTCTTGTAGCGTTCTATGGCTCCAGCTGTATCGTCTGAGGAAGCATCATTTACAATGATGACTTCTTTCTGGACATTATCAACAAGTGTCACCGCCTTGACTTTATTTAAAATCAAGTGGATTGTTTTTTCTTCGTTGTAAGCGGGAATAAGAATAGAAAGCTTCTGCAAGGTGATGGTCTTTTAAAAGGTGTGCAAAGATATGTTATTCATGTTGGTAAAAGAATATATTCCTGCATAGGAATAATGTGATATGCAAGATGAATATCAGTATTTTGGCTCCGTTAAACCATAATTAAAACCTTTATGAAAAAAACAATTCTAGCGTTAGGATTGGTATACGCTCTTATCGGATGTAAGAGAGATACCGCAGAAGAGATGAATGAACAAGTGTTGGGGAATGCATTAACGGAGAGGGTTGAGCGTGTGACGCTTCCTGAGTCGCCGCTTTCGAAACAAGACGTTGATCAAGTTTTAAAATCATTTTTAGAAAGAGAACACGATTTTCATTGGCATTGGGCCAAACCAGAAGTCATCTGGAGTGCTACCCATTACGGTGATTCGACAGTAGCTATTGGCTACACCATTAATGGAGTGAAGTCAATTGATGAAGTCAGCCATACGATTAATCTAAAAGAAGGCAAGTGGAAGGCCACTCATGATGCCCTTATTGATTTGATTGTAAAAGTGGCCTCTGAGAGTGCAGGCCGTCCGATAGAATGGAAAGAAATCATGATCGAGGATGATGAGTTCTTACCAATTCTTACCATCAAGATGGTTGATCGCAATGTAATCGAGCGACTTATGAATTTAGAGAATGTTCGTTATATCGAGCCGCTTGACTTTAGATTAGTTGAGCAAGAAGAAATCGATAGTCGCTCTTCTTCTGGTTGCAGTCCATCCACTTATGCAATGAATAGCGCGGATTACACTTGGACTACACCCAATTGCTACATTCCTTGGAATTTTAACAACATGAATATTCCTTCGGCATGGAACAGTGTTCAAGGGCAAGGCATCACGGTCGGAGTGATCGATGCTGGTATTAGTTCGTCACAAGCATTATTGAATTCAAGTTTTAATAACGGAGATTCAAATGTGGGACGTGTTCGCTCATTGGCATATTCTCTTGGAACATCAGCATATACTACTTGCTCGCATGGAACGGCTATGTCAGGCTTAGCTGTTGGGCCACGCAATAATGTTGGAGCTACCACAGGTGTTGCATATAAATCGAATTTGAATTTTGTTCGTGCATGTAACGATGTGGTGCTAGATGCATCTGCGGAACGTACTGCTGTTAAGAACGCTCTTGTCTATTTGGGAAATACTGCAGACGTTCGTGTGATCAGCATGTCCATCGGAACTCCGTTTGGAAGCAGTGTTTTATTAGACGGTGTTAACTATGCTCATAACAAAGGCAAAATGGTAATGGCCGCTGCCGGTACAAGCTTTAGCTGGACCGCATGGTGGGGTGTGATTTATCCTGCTGCTTATTCAAACTGCGTTGCAGTTACAGGAGTGAATGAAAGCAGTCAAACTTGTTCAGATTGCCACGATGGAGGTGAAGTTGATTTCACTGTTATCATGGAAAGAAATTCAAACGACAGTCGCAATAGTGTGAGCTTGCCACAGAGCGGTTCGACTTTGACTTATATCGGTGGAAGTAGTGCCGCTACTGCAACAGCAGCTGGTATTGCATCGCTTGTATGGTCAGTAGATCCATCAATGACGCGCAGTCAAGTATTGAATTTGTTGACGATTACTTCTCAAAACTATCCGAATCAAAATGGTTCGAAAGGTTGGGGAAATCTCAACGCCGCCGCCGCCGTAAACGCCGCCGTGAATTTGTAATGTATATCGAAAAAAATCCCCATCATCGATGGGGATTTTTTTTTCTTAGTTCTTTGATCTTCTCCATATCCCTTCTCCATATCCGCTACTCCATATCCCTTCTCCATATCCCTTCTCCATATCCCTTCTCCATATCCCTTCTCCATATCCGCTTCTCCATATCCGCTTCTCCATATCCGCTTCTCCATATCCGCTTCTCTGCTAAGTGCCACAATAGGTCACATATTGCTGATCGTGTTGCGGAGGTACGCGCATCAGGGGACGATACTTTTGGTTGAAGTCGTATGGCTTAGAAACAGCATCCAATAGTTCATAGAAGGGCTGATAGTTGCCAGATTCTGCCATATCCAACGCATATTCAACGGCATGATTTCTTGGTATAAATGCAGGGTTCGATTTTTTCATTAGCTCATGAGCTAACTCGTTTCCACCCTCTTGGTTTTCACATGCCGACTCCCAACGCTGATACCATTCGGGATTTGCGGTTTTAATTGACGGTGCGTCTTCTAAAATGGAATCATTCAGTAACGAATAAAATGTATCTGTGTAATCCAACTCGTTTTTTTCCATCCATTCAAGCAATGAAGTGAGAACATTCTTATTGTCGTCAGTCACTTCGGATAACCCTATTTTCCCCAACATCATATTAAAGTAGTGATCTATGAAACGTTGCTCGAATTCATTCAACACTGCTTGTGCAAGCGAAATAGCTTTTTCTTGTTGATCATCTATGAGTGGGAGTAAAGCTCCAGCGAGTACGCTCACATTCCAATGCGCAATAAATGGTTGGTTTTCGAATGCATATCGACCATTTGTATCAATGGAACTAAAGACTGTTTTTGGATGATATGCATTCATAAATGCACAAGGGCCGTAATCATAGGTCTCACAGGCCAATCCCATATTGTCGGTGTTCATCACACCATGAATGAATCCAACTCGCAGCCATTCGAGTACTAAATCAGTTTGTTTTTCTAAAATGGTTCGAAGTAGTTCAATTGCAGGATTCTCGGTATTTGCAATTGAAGGAAAATGTCTTTCGATGGTATAGGCAGCGAGTGCTTGAAGATCTTCTCCACTGCCGAATTGCCTAGCAAATTCAAATGTTCCAACACGAATGTGACTCGACATTACTCTAGTGAGTACAGCGCCCGAATGTACTTGCTGACGATAAACGGGGTCAGGAGTAGATATCACAGCGAGGCTTCGCGAGGTTGGAATACCAAGATGATGCATCGCTTCGCTAATGATATATTCTCGTAGCATAGATCGAAGTGTCGCACGACCATCCCCTCTGCGCGAATAGGGCGTTTGTCCGGCTCCTTTGAGTTGAATATCGACTCGCTTTCCTGCCTTATTCAATATTTCTCCAAGTAAAATAGCTCTACCATCGCCCAGCATAGTGAAGTGACCAAATTGATGCCCAGCATAAGCTTGGGCAATGGGTTCGCTTCCCTGTGGAATCGAATTACCCGAAAGTTCTTCAGCGATGCGCTTGTTATCACCGATTAAAAATTCTAGTCCGAGGTCTTTAGCAAGGGATTCATTAAAAACCGCAACCTGTGGTGCAGAGATAGGAGTGGGGAGTTGTTTTTTATAAAATGAAAATGGCAATTTGATATAGGTATTATCAAATTGCCATGACTTATTTTTTTCTGTAGACATTGACTTCGAAATTACAAGAAAAATCTCCTGCGTCTTTCGCTGTTCGATGGAATTATTGCTAAATCATTATAACGATCTTCACCTTGCTCATCTCTTTCTTTAAGAGGGCTAGAGCTATGTGTTAAATAAGGCTGAGGCCCATCAAGATTCAATTTTCTTGGAGCTTTGATTTCTTCTGTTTTTTTCTTTTTGGTAAAACGAGGTTTCCATTGCCCTTTGGTAGTCTTATTTTTTACAAGCACTGATTCTGCAATCTTACGAATGGTAAGCGCTTGGGCAGGGTCTAGTTTAGCATCGAAAGTGACATCCAAGGGAGCAATTCCAAAAAATGCATTGGCAAAAGTAAGTGCCGCTGCGTAGGTACCTGCCAATGACGGATGACTACCATCTTCACTATACAATTCGATTTCTGGATTCGATTTTCTTATTGCTTTCCAAACATCTCCGACCCCCACTAACTTTCCTTTGAGACTATCCGCAAGCATGGAGTAGCGTTTCGATAACAAACTGTCCATGCCTTCATATGTCGCTACAGGTGGCCAGTTTATACCATTTTGAGCATCGCCATTTTTTCTGCCCCAAGTTCTGTAAAAAAACAATTTTGCGTTTGGACTACTGCGCTTGATAGAATCTACCAAGATTTGAAGGTGAGGAAGACTTTCTTTTGCGATCGTACTATCAGGAAGTGAAAGCATTTGACTTTGCTCTTGCAAGACTACTACATCCCAATTTCCTTTTTTGATTTTTGAGATTGTAGTAGAGTCGTTCACGTGCTTGTACCAATACCAACCACCGGGTGTGCTATTATCGTGAGATAGCTTGTACTGGGCATTGTTCACGCTTGCTGACACACGCTCTACCATGTTCGGTAGATCATTGACGTGCGTATAACTATTTCCAATAAATAGTACTTTTAATGTGCTGTCTTGAGCAGCACTAATACTTGTCACCAACGAGGCCACAAGGAGAGAAACATAGTGTGAGAGTTTCATATAGGTCATAATGACTTTGTCGAGAACAAAAGTCAAACCAAATATATGTTTAATTATTATCTTGAAATATGCAATTTACATACTCTCGAAACCCCTTGTTGATCCAATGCTTTTAAGAGGTATGCGCCTTCAGCAAAATCGCCTACACTGAGTGTACTCGCCACTGGGGTATTAAGTGAAAGAACTAGTTTGCCTGAAACATCAAATAATTCTAGAGATGAGTATTTATATTCTGGTGATATAATGATTTGATTGTTCGAGACAAAAGCGAACGTTTGTTCGGTTTCAACCGAATGATCATTCGTGTTGGTTACTAAGAAACACGGCTCTGATGGGTTATCATATTCTCCAACATGCCATTCCTCTAGCAACTGATCGTAAACAATAGTTTTTGCCTCAGACTTAATTGTATTCGCGATGGCCTCATCTAATCCAGCATTGTAGGTAATTTCAGTTGGGTCGACGCGGTAGAGGACTGAGAAAAAGGATACGGCTGCAGCATAAGAACCGGCCAGTGAAGGGTGACTTCCATCGGAAACATACAGCTCAATGTCTGGATAATTGGTGCGAATGCTTCTCCACAATGCGCCAACAGGTGATAGAATAGCATCATTTTCCTCTGCCATGGTACGATAGCGTTCGTTGAGAAGGTCGTCCATGCCTTCGTACGTGCATACAGGAGGCCAATTGGCGCAGTTCTGACTGTCTCCGTTTTCACGACCCCATGTCATATAAAAGACAGTTTCAGCGCACTCATTATGCGAAAGGATAGAATCGTTCAGAATTGCAGCATAAGGAAAGCAGTCTTCTTCAACTTGTGAAAGAGGAAAGGAAGGAAACTGACTCTGCTCTTGGAGTACTACAAAATCCCAGTTGCCTTGTGCAATCAAATTTTGGGAGGTGGCATTATTGGTATGTCCAAAAAAGGTGTGTCCGCCAGGAGTGTTGGATTGATAGTTTACTGTTCTACCAGTTGAAGCAGCGCATTGCGCGACAAGACTAGGTAAGTCATTCGCCGCAGTGTAGCTATTTCCAAGGAATAGCACATTCAGTTCGTTCTGAACTTGGGCATAGAGATGGAATGCAAGCGCAAAAAGTAGGAGAGTGGTGCAGATTTTTTTCATTTCTGTAAAATGGTGTTGGTCAAAAATAGGACGGTTGATGATGACTTTTGGTTGCAAAAAAAAATCCCTTCCATTTGGAAGGGATTTTTAATTCTATTGTTTTTTCAGAAAATTATTCTGCTGAAACTTTATCACTGTTACGCTTTGATACAAGATTCACGTAGTCTTCGCTGTTTCCTACAATCATCTTCTGGAAGCGGCGTACGCCAGAACCAGCAGGGATTGGGTGACCAACGATTACGTTTTCTTTCAATCCAATCAAGTAGTCAGTCTTACCATTTACTGCAGCTTCGTTCAAGACTTTAGTAGTCTCCTGGAACGATGCAGCAGAGATCCAAGACTCAGTTTGCAATGATGCACGAGTGATACCTTGAAGCATTGGGCGCGCAGTAGCAGTAATTGCTGGACGAGCTTCAACTTCTTTCTTATCCTTACGCTTCAATTGTGAGTTTTCATCGCGAAGCTGACGCACGCTGATGATCATACCTTCTTTGAAACGTTCAGAGTCTTCGGCATCAGTGATTACCACTTTATCGAATAGTAGGTCGTTTTCTTCAACGAATTCAGCCTTATCTACATTCGTTCCTTCAAGGAAGCGAGTGTCACCTGCATCGAGAATTTCAACCTTGCGCATCATTTGACGCACGATTACTTCGAAGTGTTTGTCATTGATTTTTACACCCTGCAAACGGTAAACTTCTTGAATTTCATTCACCAAGTATTCTTGAACCGCAGTAGGACCTTGGATATCTAGGATATCTCCAGGAGAGATAGCACCATCAGAAAGCTGCATACCTGCACGAACGAAGTCTCCGTCCTGAACAAGAATGTGCTTAGAAAGTGGAATGAGATATTTCTTCTCTTCTCCTGTACGTGAAGTAACGCTGATTTCTCGGTTACCACGCTTGATCTTACCGTATTCTACAATACCGTCGATTTCAGAAACAACCGCTGGGTTCGATGGATTACGTGCTTCGAAAAGTTCGGTTACACGTGGAAGACCACCGGTGATGTCACCACCACGACCAGCCATTCTTGGGATCTTCGCAAGGATAGTACCTTTTCCGATCTTCTGACCATTCTCGATATTGATGTGAGCTCCTACTGGAAGTGAATAAACTTTAACCACTTCTTTGTTACGTACGATCTCAATACTTGGGTTTTTCTTCTTGTCTTTAGTCTCAATGATGATTTTCTCAGAGAAACCGGTTTGTTCATCGACTTCTGTTTTGAAAGTAATACCTTCTTCAACAGCGTCAAATTGAATAATACCATCTTCTTCTGTGATGATCACCGAGTTGAATGGGTCGAACTCACAAAGTACATCACCTTTCTTAACTGTTGCCCCTGGCATTACTGCTAGAATTGCACCGTATGGAAGGTTAGTAGTAGTCAACGTCATTCCAGTTTTCTCATCATTGATCTTGATTTCAGATGAACGAGAAACTACAATCGTTTTCATTTCACCTGAATCAGACATACGCTCAACTGTACGAAGTTCATCGATTTCGATGGTTCCGCTATATTTTGCTTTGATATCGCTATCGATCGCCGATGCAGAAGAAGCACCACCCGTGTGGAACGTACGAAGTGTCAACTGTGTACCTGGTTCACCGATTGATTGCGCTGCGATAACACCGACAGCCAAACCTTCCTGTACCATTCTTGCAGTTGCAAGGTCACGTCCGTAACATTTCGCGCAACAGCCACGCTTGCTTTCGCAAGTCAATACTGAGCGAATTTCTACTTCTTCAATACCTGCTAATTCGATTGCTGTTGCAACATCTTCAGAGATTTCAGAGCTTCCTTCAACGATGATTTCACCAGTCTCAGGATTCACGATATCATGTACGCTTGTACGACCAAGAATACGTTCACGAAGTGTTTCAACTACTTCATCACTCTTCTTCAATGCTGTTGCTACGATACCACGAAGAGTACCACAGTCAGTTTCATTGATGATTACGTCTTGTGCAACGTCTACGAGACGACGAGTCAAATAACCAGCATCTGCTGTTTTCAACGCCGTATCTGCAAGACCCTTACGAGCACCGTGGGTAGAGATGAAGTACTCAAGAATTGAAAGACCCTCCTTGAAGTTTGCCAAGATAGGGTTCTCAATCATGTCTTGACCACCCGCTGCTGCGTTCTTCTGTGGCTTCGCCATCAGACCACGCATACCAGCCAACTGACGAATCTGTTCTTTAGAACCACGAGCTCCAGAGTCAAACATCATATAGATGCTGTTGAATCCTTGCTGGTCGGTCTTCAGACGATCCATCAAAATGTTAGTCAATCTTGAGTTTGTATTCGTCCATATGTCGATCACCTGGTTATAACGTTCGTTATTGGTGATAAGACCCATGTTATAGTTGTCAAATACCTCTTGAACTTTCGATCCAGCTTCGTTAACGAGTTTTTCCTTTTCTGCAGGAATAACAACGTCTGAAAGCTTGAACGACAATCCACCTCTGAATGCCCAATAGTAACCAATGCTCTTCATATCATCCAAGAACTTAGCAGTTCCTGCGATACCTACTACTTTCAAGATATCACCGATGATATCACGAAGCGCTTTTTTGGTTAAAAGTTGGTTGATGAATCCTACTTCTTTTGGTACAACTTCATTGAAGAGTACGCGACCACAAGTAGTTTCGATGATGCTAGCATTGCCAGCTACATCTGTCCAACGAACTTTGATATGAGCATGAAGATCCAATTGTCCTTCGTTGAAGGCGATGATTACTTCTTCAGGAGAGTAGAAGGTCTTGTCTTCACCTTTTGCAGGAGCCTCAGGAGTACCGCGGCGACCTTTAGTGATGTAGTATAGACCAAGTACCATGTCCTGAGAAGGAACGGTGATTGGAGCTCCGTTAGCTGGGTTCAAGATGTTGTGTGCAGCCAACATTAAAAGTTGCGCTTCCAAGATTGCAGCACTTCCAAGTGGAACGTGTACCGCCATCTGGTCACCATCGAAGTCGGCGTTGAAGGCCGTACATACTAGAGGGTGAAGTTGGATCGCTTTTCCTTCAATCAATTTTGGCTGGAAAGACTGGATACCCAATCTGTGAAGGGTAGGAGCACGGTTGAGGAGAACAGGGTGTCCTTTCAATACGTTTTCCAAGATATCCCAAACAACAGCTTCTTTCTTATCTACAATTTTCTTAGCAGACTTAACTGTCTTCACAATTCCTCTTTCGATCATCTTACGGATGATGAATGGTTTGAATAGCTCTGCAGCCATGTCTTTTGGAAGACCACACTCGTGAAGTTTCAATTCTGGTCCAACGACAATTACCGAACGAGCAGAGTAGTCCACACGCTTACCCAACAAGTTCTGACGGAAACGACCTTGCTTACCCTTTAATGAGTCAGAAAGTGACTTCAAAGGACGGTTGCTTTCTGTCTTCACTGCTGAAGATTTACGGCTATTGTCAAACAATGAATCTACCGCTTCTTGAAGCATACGCTTCTCGTTACGCAAGATTACTTCTGGAGCTTTGATCTCTACCAAGCGCTTCAAACGGTTGTTACGAATGATAACACGACGGTAAAGGTCATTCAAGTCAGAAGTCGCAAAACGACCACCATCAAGTGGCACAAGCGGACGAAGTTCTGGTGGAATTACAGGAACAACTTTAGTGATCATCCACTCTGGTCTGTTTTCGATGCGAGTGTTTGCATCACGGAAAGCTTCAACAACTTGAAGACGCTTTAAAGCTTCGTTCTTACGTTGCTGAGAAGTTTCTGTATTTGCTTTGTGACGAAGATCGTATGATACTTCATCAAGATTAACTCTTGACAATAAATCATACAACGCTTCAGCACCCATCTTAGCCAAGAATTTATTAGGATCCTTGTCGTCTAAGTATTGGTTTTCTTTTGGAAGTTTTTCCAAAATATCCAAGTATTCTTCTTCAGTCAAGAAGTCATTCACTTGAAGTGAAATTCCCTCAGCTGTAGTAGCAGGACCTGGGTTGATTACTACGTAACGCTCGTAGTAAATGATTTGATCCAACTTCTTTGTTGGTAAACCTAGAAGGTAACCGATCTTGTTTGGAAGAGAACGGAAGTACCAGATGTGCGCCACTGGAACAGTAAGGGTAATGTGACCCATACGCTCGCGACGTACTTTCTTCTCCGTAACCTCTACACCACAACGGTCACAAACAATACCCTTATAACGGATACGCTTGTACTTACCGCAATGACATTCATAGTCTTTTACCGGTCCAAAAATTCTCTCGCAGAACAAACCATCTCTTTCAGGTTTGTAAGTACGGTAATTGATGGTTTCAGGCTTCAGTACTTCACCGTGTGAACGCTCCAGAATATCTTCTGGAGAAGCGAGACTGATCGTGATAGATCTGAAATCGCTATTAGGTCGGTTAATTTTTTTTGCTTGAAGCATATGATTAGAATGTGTGTCTAATTAATAATTCTGTGAATGATTAGTTCTGGTTGAGGGTAATGTTCAAACCAAGACCGCGCAATTCATGTAACAATACATTGAATGACTCTGGAATACCTGGTGTTGGCATGTTCTCGCCCTTCACAATGCATTCGTAAGCTTTCGCACGACCAATCACGTCGTCAGACTTAACTGTGAGGATTTCTTGAAGGATATTGGCAGCACCGAATGCTTCCAATGCCCATACTTCCATCTCACCGAAACGCTGACCACCAAACTGTGCCTTACCACCCAACGGCTGTTGTGTGATGAGAGAGTATGGACCAATCGAACGAGCGTGCATTTTATCATCCACCATGTGGCTCAACTTGATCATGTAAATTACACCAACAGTTGCAGGTTGCTCAAAGCGCTCACCTGTGCCACCATCGTAAAGGTAGGTCACACCAAATCTTGGTACTCCCGCCTCGTCAGTGGTTCTGTTGATATCATCTACTGATGCTCCATCGAAAATTGGTGTTGCGAACTTCTTGCCCGTCTTCAAACCAGCCCATCCTAGGATAGTCTCGTAGATCTGACCAAGGTTCATACGCGATGGTACCCCTAGTGGATTAAGAACGATATCTACTGGTGTTCCATCTGCAAGGAATGGCATGTCTTCATCGCGAACGATACGTGCAACAATACCCTTGTTACCGTGACGACCTGCCATCTTATCACCTACTTTCAATTTACGCTTTTGAGCGATATAAACTTTTGCAAGTTTCACAATACCTGCTGGTAGTTCATCACCAACAGTCAATTGGAATTTCTTGCGCTTATAACTTCCAAGAAGTTCGTTATAGCGAAGGTTGAAGTTGTGGATACAACGCTTAACAAGCAAGTTGATCTCCTCATCTTTCGTCCAGCCTTCAGTGTTGATCACACTGTAGTCAAGAATAGAAAGTGACTTAACAGTAAACTTCGTTCCTTTCTTAATTTGTTCTTCTTTGAAGTAGTTGAATACACCTTGACAAGTGCTATCCTTAACGATTGCAAGAAGCTTGTCAACGAGTATTTTTCTCAAATCAGAAACTTCTTTTTCGTGCTCTTTATCCAATGCTTCGATAATAGCCTTTTCGTTAGTTTTAACTGGCTTCTTATCTTTCACTGTGCGAGAGAACAACTTCTTATCGATAACCACACCGCTTGCAGCTGGTGGAACTTTCAATGAAGCGTCTTTCACGTCTCCAGCCTTATCACCGAAGATTGCACGAAGAAGTTTTTCTTCTGGAGTAGGATCAGTTTCTCCTTTTGGAGTGATTTTACCTACTAGGATATCACCTTCTTTCACTTCAGCACCTACGCGGATCATTCCATTTTCGTCAAGATCGCGAGTAGCTTCCTCACTTACGTTTGGAATGTCTGAAGTTAATTCTTCCACACCACGCTTAGTATCACGAACTTCTGTTGTGTACTCATCAACGTGGATAGAAGTGAAGATATCTTCACGAGCAACACGCTCAGAGATAACGATAGCATCCTCGAAGTTGTAACCCTTCCATGGCATGAATGCCACTTTCAAGTTACGGCCAAGTGCTAATTCTCCTCCGCGTGTACCGTATCCTTCTACCATGATTTGACCTTCCACCACGCGTTCTCCTTTTGTCACGATAGGACGCAAGTTGATACACATTGATTGGTTAGTCTTACCGAATTTCTTAATATCATAAGATTTCACAGCAGTGTGGAAGCTTACTAGTTCATCTCCTTCGCTGCGCTTGTAACGAACACGAATTTCGTTAGCGTCAACGTATTCAACAACACCTTCACCTTCTGCTGTAAGAAGAACGCGGCTATCTTTTGCCACACGACCTTCAAGACCAGTACCAACGATTGGCGCTTCTGGGCGCATCAATGGAACGGCCTGACGCATCATGTTTGATCCCATCAGTGCACGGTTCGCGTCATCGTGTTCCAAGAATGGAATCAATGATGCTGCGATCGAAGCAATCTGGTTAGGAGCAACGTCCATCAAGTTAATGCTAGATGGAGTAGTCACAGGGAAGTCACCCTCCAAACGAGCTTTAACAGTTGGCGTAAGGAAGTTACCCTTTTCGTCAATGTTTGCGTTTGCTTGAGCGATTACTCTTGTGTCTTCATCTTCTGCACTGAGGTATGCAACTGCGTCATTGCTCATCACCGCTTTTCCATTTTCAACCTTACGGTATGGAGTTTCGATGAATCCAAGACGGTTAATTTTCGCGTAAACACATAGAGAAGAAATCAAACCGATGTTTGGTCCTTCAGGTGTTTCAATTGTACAAAGACGACCGTAGTGAGTGTAGTGTACGTCACGAACCTCGAAACCTGCTCTTTCTCTAGAAAGACCGCCTGGTCCAAGAGCCGACATACGGCGCTTGTGGGTCACTTCAGAAAGTGGGTTCGTTTGGTCCATGAATTGGCTCAGCTGATTCGTTCCGAAGAATGAATTAATTACTGAACTAAGTGTCTTTGCATTGATAAGGTCAATAGGAGTGAAGACCTCATTGTCACGTACGTTCATACGTTCGCGGATGGTACGAGCCATACGAGCCAATCCGACAGCGAATTGGTTATAAAGCTGCTCACCCACAGTACGTACACGACGGTTTGACAAGTGATCGATATCATCCACATCTGCTTTTGAGTTTACAAGCTCAATCAAATATTGAATGATACAAATGATGTCTTCTTTAGTAAGAGTACGTTGGCTAGAAGCCGTATTCAAACCGAGTTTACGGTTGATACGGAAACGTCCAACTTCTCCTAGATCATAACGTTGTTCTGAGAAGAACAATTTGTCGATAACGCCACGAGCTGTTTCCAAATCTGGTGGCTCAGCGTTACGCAATTGACGATAGATATATTCTACCGCTTCTTTTTCAGAGTTTGATGTATCTTTTTGAAGGGTATTGTGGATGATAGTGAAATCAGCTGAGCTTGATTCTTCTTTGTGAAGAATGATAAACTTAGCGCCACTGTCCACAATAATATCGATGTGTTGATCTTCAAGAACCGTTTCACGGTCGAAAACCACTTCATTACGTTCGATAGAAACTACCTCACCAGTATCTTCATCCACGAAGTCTTCAATCCAAGTCTTAAGGACACGAGCCGCCAAACGACGACCTAGTACTTTTTTAAGACCAGATTTCGACACCTTCACCTCTTCGGCTAGGTTGAAAATTTCAAGGATTTGACGGTCACTCTCGTACCCAATCGCGCGGAGTAGGGTAGTTACAGGTAACTTTTTCTTACGATCGATGTATGCATACATGACATTGTTGATGTCAGTTGCGAATTCGATCCAAGATCCTTTGAATGGAATGATACGTGCGCTGTAGAGCTTAGTACCATTAGCGTGGCGGCTTTGACCGAAGAACACACCTGGTGATCTGTGCAATTGTGATACAATTACACGTTCAGCACCATTGATCACGAATGATCCTTGCGGTGTCATATAAGGTAAAGTGCCTAGATATACGTCCTGCACGATGGTTTCGAAATCTTCGTGTTCAGGATCTGTACAATACAACTTAAGTTTTGCCTTAAGTGGTACGCTGTAGGTTAATCCTCTCTCGATACACTCTTCAATGGTGTAGCGTGGTGGATCGATAAAATAATCTAGAAATTCCAATACGAATTGGTTTCTAGTATCGGTAATAGGGAAGTTCTCTGCAAATACTTTGAAGAGTCCTTCGTTCATCCTATTTTCAGGATTGGTCTCTAATTGAAAGAAATCCTTGAACGATGCCAGCTGGATTTCCAAGAAATCCGGGTATTCGTAGAAACTTTTGGTTGAGGAAAAGTTGATCCTCTCATCCGTTTTTTTCAGCGTTGCCAAGGCGATGACTTTTTTAGGGGTAAAAAAATGCGATTGATAGAGTTTAAGGTGTCTACCACCACCGTAATAACAAAGAATATATAAACAAGTTTAGGCCATCCCGCAAACGGGAGGCCTAAACTTGATATTCAATGAGTTGTGATATTACTTGATCTCAACTTTAGCTCCAGCTTCTTCAAGTTGTGTTTTCAAAGCATTTGCTTCATCTTTGGTAACACCAGTCTTGAGTGGCTGTGGAGCCTTATCTACTGCATCTTTAGCTTCTTTCAAGCCAAGACCAGTTAGATCTTTTACAAGCTTAACAACTGCAAGCTTGTTTGCACCGCCTTCAACGAGAATAACGTCGAATGCAGTTTTTTCTTCAGCGGCAGCAGCGCCACCACCAGCACCAGGAGCAGCAACTGCTACAGCAGCAGCAGCTGGTTCGATACCGTAATCATCTTTAAGAATTTGCGCTAGCTCGTTTACTTCCTTAACGGTTAAGTTAACTAGGCTTTCTGCCATTGCTTTCAAATCAGCCATTGTATGGATTTTTAAAAGGTAATACTAATTTATTAATTGTAGTTTGGGTGAAGTTTTAGCGCTCACCCAACGCTTTAACAATACCAGCCACTTTGTGACCTGCGTTGCCTTGCAATGCAGATACCACGTTCTTAGCAGGAGATTGAAGAAGTGCGATGATATCACCCACCAACTCTTCCTTGCTCTTAAGAGCAACAAGAGTGTCGAGTAGATCTTCACCTACATAACAATCGTCTTGTATGAATGCAGCTTTAAATACTGGCTTGTCTTGATTTTTCTTTCTGAACTCCTTAATCAGGCGTGCAGGCACGTTCGCTACTTCTGAAGTCAACACAGCTGTGTTTCCTTTTAATGCAGAGTAGAGAGGACTATAGTCCTTGCCATCGATGCGTTCAAGAGCTTTCTTCAAAAGAGAGTTTTTTACAACTCGCATTTGAACATTCTGCTTGAAGCATTCACGACGAAGTGCACCGGTAGCCTGAGCGTTCAGAGATTCCGCATTCGCTAGATAGAATACTGAGCTATTACCCAATACTTCTACTAGATCCGCGATTTCCTGGTTTTTTTGTTCTTTTGTCATATCAAAAAGTACGCTTTTACAGTACCAGTGTTAGTTCACTGAGCGGGGTTCAACAATTACTCCAGGGCTCATTGTAGAGGACATCGAAATGCTCTTAATGTATGCTCCTTTTGCAGCAGACGGCTTTAATTTGAGCAATGACTGAATTAATTCGTTCGCGTTTTCAGCTAATTGTGCTGCATCAAATGATACACGTCCAATGCTCGCGTGAACGATTCCTGCCTTGTCAACTTTAAAGTCAATGTTTCCGGCCTTCTTTTCAGTTACGGCCTTTCCAACATCCATAGTAACAGTTCCAGTCTTTGGGTTTGGCATCAATCCTCGTGGACCGAGAATTCTACCTAAAGCACCAACTTGGCCCATTACACTGGGTGTGGTAATAATTACATCTACATCGGTCCATCCGTTTTTGATCTTCTCGATATACTCGGTTAATCCAACGTGGTCTGCACCTGCTGCTTTAGCTTCTGCTTCCTTGTCAGGAGTACATAGTACTAAAACACGTACATCCTTACCTGTTCCGTGTGGTAATGAAACCGTACCACGAACCATTTGATTGGATTTCTTCGGATCAACTCCAAGACGAACAGCGATGTCAACAGATGCGTTAAACTTACTTGTAGTGATTGTTTTCACTACAGTAGCAGCTTCAGAAAGTGTGTACGACTTAGTCGCATCATACTTTGCTAAGGCAGCTTTCATGTTTTTGCTCACATTTCCCATTGTTCTGTTCTTAGAGATTAAAACGGACGATCACCGGTAACCTGAATACCCATACTGCGAGCAGTACCAGCCACCATTTTCATAGCAGACTCGATAGTGAAACAGTTAAGGTCAGGCATTTTGTCTTCTGCAATTGCGCGAACTTGATCCCAAGACACGCTTCCTACTTTCTGACGGTTAGGTTCTGCAGCACCTTTCTTTGCTTTAGATGCTTCTAACAGTTGAACAGCAGCAGGTGCAGTCTTAATAACGAAGTCAAAAGACTTGTCAGAATAGACTGTGATCAACACCGGACAAACCTTACCAGCCTTATCTTGTGTTCTAGCATTAAACTGCTTACAGAACTCCATGATGTTCACACCCTTCGAACCTAGTGCAGGTCCAACGGGGGGTGATGGGTTTGCGGCGCCACCTTTAATTTGCAGCTTGACTAATCCAGCTACTTCTTTCGCCATTTTTCTATTTATTTATTTGGTTTGCGTGACAGTGAGGAGGGAAGCGAAGCGTAACAAAAAAATGTTCTCCGCTGTCACACGCTTTTAATTAACTTTCTTTCTCGACTTGCATATAGCCCAATTCCAGCGGAGTCTTTCTTCCAAAGATCTTCACTGTTACTTTCAACTTCTTCTTCTCCTCATTGATTTCTTCAATGATTCCGCTGAAGTTGTTGAATGGACCGTCGATTACTTTAACGTTTTCACCTACTACGAATGGAATATTCAATTCCTCTCCGCTTTCAGCTAATTCGTCAACCTTACCTAGAATGCGATTAACCTCAGAGAGACGCAAGGGGATAGGATCGCCCTTTTTTTCTGCTCCAAGGAAACCAATTACGTTTGTAATATTCTTGATGATGTGAGGAATCTCTCCAATTAACGCCGCTTCGATAAGAACGTAACCTGGCAAATAGCTGCGCTCTTTGCTGATCTTCTTACCATTGCGTACTTGAAATACCTTCTCAGTAGGAATCAAAACTTGAGATACAAAGTCTTGCATTCCGCGAGCTTTGATCTCAGATTCGATGAATTCCTTCACCTTCTTTTCTTTTCCACTGATGGCACGTACTACATACCACTTTTTTTCGATATCGCTCATGAGCTCTAATTCCGGTTAAGACAATAGTTGATAAAGGAAACCAACCATACCTTTCCAAGTAGAGTTAGAATCTCCGCTTACTCCGAAAATGAAATCCATCGCAAAAATTACGACAGTCAAAATTAGAATAGCTATGAATACAAGAACAGTGCTCTCTTGAAGCTCTCGCCATGTTGGCCAGGTCACTTTGTGCATCAATTCATTGTAAGACTCTTCGATGTATGTTTTGATACCTGCCATTTTGCTTGGTATTAAGTTCGTTATGTTGTCTAGCACGGGTGGAGAGATTCGAACTCCCATCAACGGTTTTGGAGACCGCTATTCTACCATTGAACTACACCCGTAAATCACGTTGTTCTTTTAAACGTGAAAAGTGAAGGTGAAATCTAAAAGAAGATTCCACCTTCACTGATATGTGCTCAAGTAAATTACTTGATGATTTCAGTCACCTGACCAGCACCTACTGTACGGCCACCTTCACGGATTGCGAAGCGAAGACCTTTGTCCATCGCGATTGGAGCGATCAACTTAACTACGATAGATACGTTATCTCCAGGAACAACCATTTCACGACCAGCTTCGAGGTTAATCTCACCAGTTACGTCTGTTGTACGGAAATAGAACTGTGGACGGTATTTGTTGTGGAATGGAGTGTGACGACCACCTTCTTCCTTCTTCAATACGTAGATCTCAGCCTTGAATTCAGTGTGAGGAGTAATGCTACCAGGAGCAGCGATTACCATACCACGACGAATATCGCTCTTTTCTACACCACGAAGAAGAAGACCAACGTTGTCACCTGCTTCACCACGGTCAAGAATCTTACGGAACATCTCAACCCCAGTACAAGTAGACTTCATTTTCTCTTCATTGAAACCAATGATGTCAACTTCGTTACCTGTGTTGATAACACCACGCTCGATACGACCAGTTGCTACTGTACCACGACCTGTGATCGTGAACACGTCTTCAACTGACATCAAGAATGGCTTTTCAACTTCACGTGGAGGAATTGGAATCCAGTTATCCACAGCAGCCATAAGTTCACGAACTGTGTCAACCCATTTTGGTTCACCGTTCAATGCACCTAGAGCAGATCCACGGATGATTGGAGTGTTATCTCCGTCATATTCATAGAAGCTCAAAAGCTCACGAATTTCCATTTCAACTAGGTCTAGAAGCTCAGCATCATCAACCATGTCAACTTTGTTCATGAAAACAACAATCTTTGGAACACCTACCTGGCGACCCAAAAGGATGTGCTCACGTGTTTGTGGCATTGGACCATCCGTAGCAGCAACTACTAGGATAGCACCATCCATCTGCGCAGCACCTGTTACCATGTTCTTTACGTAGTCAGCGTGACCTGGACAGTCAACGTGAGCGTAGTGACGGTTAGCAGTTGCATACTCAACGTGTGCAGTGTTAATTGTAATACCGCGTTCCTTTTCTTCAGGAGCAGCATCGATAGACGCGAAGTCTTTTTTCTCAGCAAGACCATCTCCGGCCAGAACTGTAGTAATGGCAGCTGTCAATGTGGTCTTACCATGGTCTACGTGACCAATAGTTCCAATGTTCACGTGGGGTTTGGAACGGTCGAATGATTCTTTAGCCATAGCCAGATGATTTTTGTTTGTTTATCTAATTTTGATAATTCCTAAAATAATTTCCCTCTCCTCAAACTTTCTTTTACAACCTAATCCGCCATCTCTAGCGGATCCTGAGCCGTTGACGGGAATTGAACCCGTGACCTCTTCCTTACCAAGGAAGTGCTCTACCCCTGAGCTACAACGGCTAATTGTAGAGCGGGAGACGAGGCTCGAACTCGCGACATTTAGCTTGGAAGGCTAATGCTCTACCAACTGAGCTACTCCCGCTTATCTCCTTTCTTCCTAAAACCATAATATCCGGAAAGGTCACAGACATCATTTATGTGGGGAGAACAGGATTCGAACCTGTGAAGGTGTACACCAGCAGATTTACAGTCTGCCCTCGTTGGCCGCTTGAGTATCTCCCCTAAAAAAAAAGAGCCGGTGGAGGGATTCGAACCCCCGACCAGCTGATTACAAATCAGCTGCTCTGGCCAGCTGAGCTACACCGGCCGAACTCTTTTTCTACATTCTCAAAGAACTTCAAAAAAACACCCCCGTGGTGTACGGGGGTGCAAATGTAAAAAACAAATTTATCCGAGCAAGTGTTATTGAAAATTTTTTTTCAAAAAACACTTATTTTTTTGTTTTCATCTTATCTATCTGGCGTCTTAAAGCATCCACAGCTACATCTGTAGCCTCCTCAAACGTGCGACACTGCTTGCGTGCAAACAAATCCTTACCTGGAATACTCAATTTGATCTCAGCAATTTTATTTTCATTCACATCGGACTTGTCGAGACGTAAAAACACCTCGCCGAAGGTAATTCTATCGTGAAAATGGGTCAGCTTCTGCAATTTCTCCTCAATGAAGTTGATCAACTTACGATCTGCATCGAAATGGATGCTCTGAACTTGTACTTGCATAAAACTTAATTTTATTGGGTTAAACTGATTTATTTCTGGGGTGCATCTGTTTATGGATGCCCTTAAGTTTCTCTATGCTATTGTGCGTGTACACCTGTGTCGCCGCCAGACTGCTATGACCCAATATCTCTTTTATCACATTCAAATCTGCTCCATTATTCAACATGTGGGTTGCAAAAGTGTGTCTCAATACGTGTGGACTCCTTTTTGCCTGGGTGGTAACGGTCGAAAGATAACTTTTTACCGTTTGGTACACAAATGTTTTAGATATTTTTTGACCTTTATTGCTCACGATAAGCATCGGCCGCTCCAACTCATCAAAACTCGAATCTCTTAAAGCCTGATATCTCTTCAATCTATCTAATATGGGTTTTCCAACGGGGACAAAGCGCATTTTGTTTCTCTTTCCCAAAACCTTTATTTGACCAATTGAGAAATCGATATCATTATCAGTTAGTTGCATCAACTCGCTCAAACGAATTCCTGTCTCGTAGAATAATTGAATGATCATCTCATTTCGAAAGCTCTCAAAATCGTTGAGACTTTGGTCACCCTCGTAAAGCTTCATCATCGACTTTTCCTCGACATAATGGGGGAGACGTTGCTCTTTTTTAGGCTTAGTGATTCCTTTTACGGGATTTGATACCACAAGCCCATTCTTCTGAGCAAATCTGTAGTAAGCTTTGACGCTGCTCATCTTTCGATGAATGCTGGTAGACTTATAGCCACTCTCTAACATGGTGGCCATCCAACTTCTTATCATTGAGGTGCTGACTTCTCGAAAGTCATCACACTCATATTGCTGATTGCAATAAACGGAAAATTGCTCTAAGTCGCTTTTGTACGACTCAACGGTGTGAGGACTGCTACGTTTCTCACTGACTAAATAGGTTATGAAGGAGGCAAAATTCACAGCATAAAAAAAGGATAGACCTTCAGTCGAAACTAAAGGTCTATCCTAATATTGTGAACAGTGCAATGTTATTGCTCTGCTTGCTTCATCTGGCCAACGAAGACAGCATGCTTGATCTCCTCGCGACGACGAACACTCTTTTTAGTGTATGCTTGACGTGAACGAAGTTCTTTAACTACTCCGGTCTTTTCGAATTTCTTCTTGAACTTCTTAAGTGCGCGGTCGATGCTTTCGCCTTCTTTAACTGGTATAATTAACATGTGTTTATTTCCTTTAAAATGGGGTGCAAATATATAATACTTTTTATTCTAAGCAACTATCCTTTCAAAATTTCTCTAGAAATTACTAATTTCTGTATCTCGGAAGTACCCTCACCGATAGTACAAAGCTTGCTATCTCTATAAAACTTCTCTACTGGAAAATCTTTCGTATAACCATAGCCGCCGAAAATTTGAACAGCATCCGTACTAACTTTAACCGCAACTTCCGACGCATAGTACTTAGCCATCGCACCTTCACGAGTAACTTTCATCTTATTATTTTTCAAATAAGCGGCTTGATATAAAAGCATCTCTGATGCTTCAATTTCAACCGCCATATCCGCTAATTTGAAAGCGATTGCTTGGAAATTAGAGATAGGCTGACCAAATTGTTCGCGTTGCTTAGAGTAGGCCAAACTCGCTAAATAGGCACCCTTTGCGATACCCATAGAAAGCGCGCCAATAGAAATTCGGCCACCATCCAAAATTTTCATAGCTTGCTTGAAGCCATCGCCAATCTTTCCTAGAATTTGGCTCTTATGTACTCGGCAATTATCAAAAATGAGCTCGGCAGTTTCGCTAGCTCTCATGCCTAATTTGTTCTCTTTTTTACCGCCACTAAAACCTGGAGTTCCACGCTCAATAATGAAAGCAGTGATACCATGACTATCAAGCAATTCGCCTGTTCTTACCAAAACCACTGCTACTTCACCTGAAATACCATGGGTGATCCAGTTCTTAGTTCCATTAATCACATAGTAATCTCCATCTTCAACAGCTACACATTTCATTCGCATAGCATCGCTTCCCGTATTTGCTTCGGTCAATCCCCAAGCGCCAATCCACTCACCCGAAGCAAGCTTTGGAAGATATTTTTGTTTTTGCTCTTCATTACCAAATTCCAAGATGTGATTGGTGCAAAGGCTGTTATGCGCTGCAAGACTAAGTCCTACAGAACCGCAAACTTTAGCAACTTCTTCAATCACACAGATATATTCATTGTACCCCATTCCAGCTCCTCCATATTCCTCTGGCACTAGAACGCCCATCAATCCAAGGTCGCCCATTTTACGGAATACTTCTCTCGGAAACACCTGACTTTCGTCCCATTCCATGACAAAGGGGCGTATTTCTTTTTCTGCAAAATCGCGCACCATTTGCGCAATCATTTTCTGATTTTCTGTCTTTTCAAAGTTCATTTCTTCTCAAGATTCTTTTACTGATTAACAGTAGGAGTTTATGTATGTTTATTCAAAAGGAATCATTTTCCTTTCTTAATAATTCACGAAGGTCGATATGTGCGAAGAGAATTGTTGCAATGCTTCTTCACCGTTCAAAAAGCTTAAGGCTGAAATAAAAGAAAAACCTACAACCTGTGCACCGGCCATTTCTACAAGCTTTGCTGCGGCAAGCGCGGTGCCACCAGTGGCTAAAACATCATCATGAATAAGCACGCGTTGTCCAGGAGTGAGCGCATCCTTGTGCATTTCTATAGTCGCTTCACCATATTCAAGTGAATAACTCACAGCAAAGGCCTCTCTCGGTAATTTTCCTTTTTTTCTAACCAAAATAAAAGGGACATCCAATGCAATGGCCAATGGCAATCCGAAAAGAAAACCGCGACTTTCCATGCCCAATACGGCTTCAATGTTTTTCATTTCGAACTCTTCTTTCATTGCTGCTAACATGTCAGCGCACAAAGATGGATCCTGGAAAATAGGAGTGATGTCTTTGTATAATATTCCCGGTTTCGGAAAGTCTGGTACATCAGCAATTCTGCTGATAATTCTATCGGAAAGGCTTTGCATATCAATTTTAAATCGACGCCAAATGTAGCAACAAAGCCGCAAGCTATTTAATCGAAAGAGAGATAGGGACAAAGAAGAGCGATGACTTTGGCTTCCAGCACAACACACTTTTCTAGGTCGCTGCAATTTTTAAAAGGACCGTGTTTGTCTCGATAAGCAATCACTGCTTTTGCATTTTTTCTATTCAAATAAAATTGATTTCCCAGAATCGAATCATTGCAAGAGTTAATGTGGATTATTTTAATTGCTTCCTTATCAATCAATGCGACTTGTTTCAAACTGTCCGCTAGATTAGGAGGAAAGCGATATATTTCCTTTAGTTGATCAAAGTTTACAAACCCACCCAAGCGCTCTCTTTGTTGAACTATTTTTCGAGATAAATACGGACCTATGCCTTTTATGGTGCGGAGTTCAAGACTATCCGCGGTGTTAAAGTCAACTACTTTTTTTTCAAAAAAAGTCTTTTCTGAATTTGTTTTTTCAAACGAATTCAAAGGGTAGTCGGAAGAAAAACTTGGCTCAGCTTCCCTTTGATAATCCCAATTGTTTTCTCGATTATGGTCCTTTCGATAAGTTTCATTTTCGGCCCATTGTTCCCCTTCAGAAAGGCTTTGAAGGGAGTCAAACAATTGCTGAATGATATCAATCTTGATTTCAACTTTTGGTTTAAATAATAAAACAGGTAGGGCCCAATGAATGATTCCCACAATCATAATGACGGCCAAAAAGAGCGCAACACCCTTTCTTTCTCTCTTTGAAAAAGAGAAAAGATCTTTTAGTTCTTCGCGTTTCATAGCACAAAGCTATGTCGCAAGAGCTTGCATAATTCGTATATTCTATGCGAGTTTATGCTTTCGCACGAAGGTCAGCCCAATAGGCTTTGAGGTCTTGCTTAACCTCTCCACTCATGATGAGAAGTCCGATCACATTTGGAAAAGCCATCCCAAGAATCATCATGTCTGAAAAGTCCATTACAGCACCCTTTCCAGAACTTGTTCCAACGATTGTACAAAGTAAGAAAATGACTTTATAGATCATTTGAGCTTTTGGAGTTTCTCCCACTAAATAAGCCCATGATTTCATGCCATAATATGACCAAGAGATCATAGTGCTAAAGGCAAATAGGAAGATAGCGATCGTCAAGACAATATCAAACCAGCTGAACTGGGATTTGAACGCGGCAGTAGTTAGCGCCACACCATCGAGTCCTTGCGGATTTTGAGCATATCCAGTGAAAATTAAAACAAGTGCAGTCATAGTGCAGATGACTACTGTATCAATGAATGGCTCAAGGAGAGATACAATGCCCTCACTAATTGGCTTATTCGTTTTTGAAGCACTGTGCGCAATAGATGCGCTACCAACACCCGCTTCGTTGCTAAATGCAGCTCTTCGGAAACCCATAATCATCACGCCTAGAAACCCGCCCTTTGCGGCATCAGCACTAAAGGCACCATTGAAAATATCTGCAAAGGCTTGGCCAATGAAATTATAATTCATTCCTATGATGAGGACTGCTGATCCCACATAGAGTAGAATCATCAATGGAACAATTTTGTCTGTAACTCTAGCGATACTTTTTATTCCTCCAATAATTACTAGCCCGGTCATCAATGCTAATCCAATACCTACGGCTATACTGTGGTTAGATAACGAAGGCATCACACTAGATAATTGTGAAAACGTTTGATTAGCTTGATACATATTGCCACCACCAATAGAACCACCAACACAAAGAATAGCAAAAGTGATGGCCAAAACTTTCCCAAATTTCCCCATTCCTCTTAGGGCCAATCCTTTTGATAAATAATACATCGGGCCACCGCTGACTTCACCTTTTTCATTGATGTTACGGTATTTTACTCCGAGTGTACATTCAACAAATTTGCTTGACATTCCAAGAAGTCCAGCGACGATCATCCAAAAGGTAGCGCCCGGTCCACCCACTGCCATTGCGGTTGCCACACCTGCAATATTTCCCATGCCCACAGTACCAGACAAGGCAGTAGCGAGCGCTTGAAAATGGCTTACTTCTCCTTTATCCTCAGGCTTATCAAACTTTCCTCGTGCAAGCTGTATCGCGTGCTTAAAGCCTCTTAAATTGATAAAACCCATTCTGAAGGTGAAGAATATCGCTCCAAGAATTAACCACACAACTACTAGAGGAATGCTAATGGTTTTGTAATCGCCGTTAGGATGTAATACATATTTTCCATGCTCATCCTGAATTCTTGGGTCATATAAACCAACGGCTGCAAAAGGATCGGAGAATAGTATTAGACCTAATCCATCAACGAAAGGTGTGAATGCTGCATTGACTTTTTCTTGACCACTTGAAGCGGGAATAGTAAAGTTCATGGTCTCCTCATTACCCGCACCATCTGAAACAATGACTGAATACTCTTTTCCTTCCTCAAGGCCATTGCTCTCAGTACTTCCGATCTGGGTTTCTTGCTTGCTCCATTTGATATTATAATTGATCGAATTATTTTCATCATGAATGGAAGTCCATAGAATTTTTGCAGCACCATCTTTAATCTCTGGACTTGGATTGGAAGTCTGTATCGTGAAGCTGATTTCTGATGATGCCTGAGTGATTGAAATGCAGGCCAATAGAACAGCACAAGTTAGAAGTATACGATTTCTCATGGCGGCAAATTAAGTCATTGACGGGCCATTGTGTATATCGTGTGGATATTCTGTTAATTGTTATTACTTTCTATCATCGCATCTTTGCGCTGTTATGGCAGAAAATTTCATCGTTTCAGCAAGAAAGTATCGTCCAGATACATGGGAGTCGGTAGTAGGGCAAAAGCACATTACTGCGACTCTTCAAAATGCTATTGCCAATAACCAAATCGCCCAAGCTTATTTATTTACAGGACCTCGAGGAGTGGGTAAAACTACTTGTGCTCGAATTTTTGCGAAAGCTGTAAATGGAATGTTGAGCGAAAATATCCAAGACCTTCAGTTCAGTATTTTCGAACTCGATGCTGCATCGAACAACTCTGTTGAGGATATCCGAACAATTGTTGACTCAGTAAGAATACCACCGCAGGTAGGAAAATACAAAGTGTATATCATAGACGAGGTACACATGTTGTCATCAGCGGCTTTTAATGCTTTTTTGAAAACATTAGAAGAGCCCCCTGCGCATGCTATTTTCATTCTAGCAACAACTGAAAAACACAAGATTCTTCCAACGATCTTGAGCCGTTGTCAAATTTTTGATTTTAATAGAATTAAAGTCAAGGATATGACAGAGCACTTGGCTTACATCGCTTCAAAAGAAGGGATTACAGCAGAGCCAGATGCACTTCACGTGATCGGACAAAAGGCAGACGGAGCCATGCGCGACGCCCTGTCGATTTTCGACCAAGTAGTTGCATTCTGCGGAAGAAACTTGACATATCAAGATGTCATTCAGAACTTAAATGTTCTTGATTATGAATATTACTTCAAACTCACCGACTTCATCATCAAGGAAGATATTCCTTCTGCATTGATGTTGTTCAATGATGTATTGAATAAAGGATTTGATGGACACCATTTCATAACTGGTCTTGGTGCGCATTTCAGAAATCTATTAGTGTGCAAAGACCCTATCACTCTGCAACTCTTGGAAGTGAGTGAAAACGTGGCGGCGAAATATGGTGAGCAAGCTCAAGCGGCTGATCTCCGTCTGTTGATCAAGGCAATGGATCTTGTCAATGAGTGCGACGGTCAGTACAGGATGAGCAAACATCCAAGGCTTCTGGTAGAACTTACTATCATGCAAGCTTGCAGCATTCTCTACAATCAAAGAGAAGGCGAAAAAAAAAATTGAAAATTAAACCGTTTAGAAGTTCACCGTCTCCAGTAACTTCAAACGTCCCTCCTGTAAGTACTGTAAAACCAGCCACTACAGAAACTCCGGCAATGGTAGTCCAAAATGCTATTGCTCAGCCGAGCATTAAACCATCAGCAGAAAACAGATCGAAAATATTCAGTAGCCCTGACTTTATTTCTATAAAAACAATCACCTCAAATGCAGCGAAAGAAGCAAGAGGAGAAGGTAAATCAGAAGAAAATGTCATTGAAGATACAGCACCTTCGAGAGACTTTACGCTGCCAGAACTTCAAGAGGCTTGGATGAGATTTGCAGATACGCGGTTGAATTCAAACATGCAGGTGCAAATGGCGTTTAAAGTTGCTTCACTTGAAATGGTGGATCAATTGAAGATACGCGTTGCGTTCCCAAGTGAAACGCAGCAGATGTATTTCAACGATCATAGAAATTCACTTGCTGAGTACCTGCGCGTTGAGCACCAAATTTCTGGAATTGTTTACGAGTTAGATACGCTCAAACACACTGAGATAAGACTTTCTACTATGTCTGACAAAGAGAAGTTTGAAGCTATGCGAGATCGCAACCCCGCACTAGAAGAGCTACGTAAGAAGTTTAATTTACAAGTAGATTTTTAAAGCTTCGCGAATTCAAGAATACTCTTAGCAAACGCATCCCAACTCAGGGCATCTTTCTTCTTTTGAATTTCCAACTTCCAATTTTCTGCTGGTAATTGATAAAAATCGCGAACAGAATCAGTGATCAATTTTGATTCAGGTTTATCGATGATCAATCCTGTTTTTCCATGCTCAATAATTTCCTTCAATCCGCCTACATCAGTTGCAATGATGGGGATTTCGAAGTGATATGCTATGGCCGAGATCCCGCTTTGCGTTGCACTTTTGTACGGTAATATCACAACGTCCGAAGCCCCAAAAAACAGAGGTACTTCGAAGTCATCAATATATCTCACAAAGGGGAAGCAATTAGCTTTATTGGGCAAGGCATCGATTTGATTTTGATATTCATCAAATGAGCCATAACTCTCACCAGCAATCACCAGCTGATACGAGTCATCTAGCTCTTTGAATGCTTCAATTAATAAATCGAGACCTTTGTAATCTCGAATAAATCCAAAGAATAACAGAGTCTTTTTATCGGGATGTAATCCTAGTTTTTTGCGAGCTTCTTGTGTTGGCACAATAGCTCCGAAATGATCATACAATGGATGCTCCTTCAGCAATACTTGTGCATCAGGTCTGATCGACAAGATATCATTTTTTACAGCATCACTCATCGCCACAAACTTGTGATTGCGATTCATGAAGTAGCGTGCAAAAGCCTTGTCAAAAAATTTCTTTTCGTGAGGTATTGCGTTATCGACTACCGTCATCACTGTAGTATGCTTCGACTTTACCGAGCCAGCTACATAGCCCAAGCTAGGCGCCATGTATGACATCCAGTATTTCATCAACAATACATCTGGCTGTGTTTTTTTGATGGCTTGTGCCGTGTGATACCATGAGATTGGATTTATAGTATCCAACAACCGCACGCTGGAAATTGGATCAGCAATGTCGGCCTCCGTTACCAATTGTGTTTTTCCAGGAAATAAAAAATCGGGATATTGTCTAGTGAAAGTGTAGGCTGTCACAAGGTGATCTTTTTCTATTGCACGATACAAGTTGGCATTGAATTGTGCTATGCCGCCTCTATAAGGATAGAAAGTACTTAGATAGGCAATATTCATGCGTCAGCCCATTTTTTGATTTCATTGAAAACATCTTCGACGGAAAGGTCTTTCATGCAATGTTTTTCTCGACTACAAGTGTTGCCATAATAGCAGTCACAACCCGTGGAAGGCTCGATAATAGAACCTTGACCGTACAATTCAAATTCATATTTATTGAAAATATTATTGAATAGTACCATCTTTTTATTCAAGCCAAGTGCAATGTGCATCATCATACTCACGGCTGTGACGATTACATCGCAATGACTCACCAGTGCGATGAACTCATCGAGCTGATAATGCCCTGGATAAAAACATCCGGTGGCCTGCACGTAATAAGAATTGACATCGTCTTCATCTTTACCGCCCAGTACTATTGGATAGTAGCCATCGTTTTGAAGTCGCTTAATAAGCTCAATCCAATTTTCTTGAGGCCACAGTCTTGTTTGCCATCTAACACCACACCCCGTATTTAACCCAATAATTTTTTTACCGTTGGCTTCATCACGAATCGAGTTCCATTTCTTTGCGAGACTCTGATTGTAATTGAGCTTATAGGGCTCGCCTTGGAAATCAAAGTGACAGATTTCAAATATTTCTTCCAAATAATTTTTCGTATTTGTTTTTGAGATATTGTCGAATAATCCTGTCACTAGCTTATGCTCGGCTGCAGGCGTGGCAGCGTCAATGTGGTTGTTTTTCCAGATAAAACCGAACTTTCGTTCGCTTTCTACTTCTGCCAATAATGCGCATGCTTCCACCTCTTTATCGAGATTAATAGCAATGTCGTATTTGTATTGTTTGATTTTGTAGATGGATAAAAAATCAGGAGTGTAAATTTCATCTACCAAGTCTTTTGGCAACACAGCAGGACTCTGAGTGATCCAACTTATATGACAGTTGGGATATTCTTTTCTGAATCTTGTTAGAAGAGGAGTAGTGCGAATGACATCTCCTATCGCTCCTAGTTTAATGATCAATATTCGCGTTTCTATTGGAGAATAAGCGGTGCAGCTTGAGCAAACTTGGTTACTCTCTTTATTCGGTTTGCACGGAATTCCACCCTTGAAAAAACGACAATCGTATTTAATTGATCCATATTCACTCATGTTGGCGAAAATAATAGGGAAGTGGTGAACTTTCCAATTAGTTATAAGTTTGAAACTGTGAATTTTGAACTATGAGATACATCATCACTTTATTCATCAGCGCGTTAATCGCCATTTCTGCAACAGCACAATCAGGTAAAATTTCAGGAAAAGTAGTTGATAAGGAAACCAACGAGACTCTTCCTTTCGCCTCTGTTGTGATACAAGGAACAACCACTGGTGCTTTAACGGACGATAATGGTGATTTTAAAATTGAAAATCTCAAGCCGGGTTTGTATAACCTGCAAGCCTCATTCATCAATTATAAGACACAGGTTTTATTTGAAATAGAAGTCACCAATGACCGACCAGCAGAGGTACTGATCAAGATGGAGCCTGCGGTTACAGATACTAAGGTGATTAACATTGTCGGGTCAACGCTTTCAAATAAAGAGGAATCTCCCATTTCTGCAAGAACGATAGGTACTAATGAAATCAAGCGAAATCCTGGAGGAAATCGTGATATTTCCCGCGCCATTCGCTCTCTTCCTGGCGTGGCGGCTATTCCTAGTTTTAGAAACGATATTGTCATTCGAGGTGGTGCCGCTAATGAAAATAGATTCTATATCGATGGCATAGAGATTCCAAATATCAATCACTTCGCAACACAAGGTGCGAGTGGCGGGCCGGTAGGTCTCATCAATGTGGATCTTATACGAGAAGTTGAATTCTATTCAGGTGCCTTTCCTTCAGCTCGTGGAAATGCATTGTCAAGTGTACTAGAATTCGAATTCAAGGAAGCGAGAAAAGATAAATACACCGCAAACTTTGTGGTTGGTAGCTCTGATATTGGTGTCACTGTCGAAGGACCAACAGGAGATAAATCAGGTCTTATCATTTCCGCACGTAGAAGCTATTTGCAGGGTTTATTCTCAATCCTCGGATTGCCTTTTCTTCCAACTTACAATGACTTCAACCTGAAGTGGAAGTACAACATCAATGACAAGAATCAATTCACTGTCATAGCTCTTGGTGCGCTTGATCAATTCGCGCTCAATACCAAATTAGCATCGGACACTGCCAATGAAGATTTTCTTTCAAATAAATATCTCATTGATAATCTCGCGATCAATAGTCAATGGAATTATACAGTTGGAACCAAATGGGACCACTTCGGAGAAAAGGGTAGAACTTCATTTTTCCTAAGTAGAAATATGCTCAACAACGCAGCATATAAGTATCCTGATAATGATGAATCACTAGCAAGAATACTCGACTATTCAAGCACAGAGGCTGAAAATAAATTTCGTGTTGAGCACAAGAGAACATTCGCCAATGATCTGAAAGTATTGATCGGGGCGGGTGGAGAGTATGCGAAATATAGATTGGAAAATGACGCTTTCTTTTTCAATAATGCGCTCGATACAACTATCAGAGTTAGTGAAAGATCTGGTTTAGATTTATGGAAATATAGCGGTTTTGTGCAGGCGAGTAAAGGTCTATTGAACAATCGAGTGGTTCTCTCAGGAGGTGTTCGCATGGATGGAAACTTATTTAATACAACCATGTCAAACCCCTTGGAACAGCTTTCTCCAAGAATTTCGTTAAAGTATCGTTTGAAAAATGGTTGGAGCTTAAATGCGAATACTGGTATTTACAATCAATTGCCAGCGTACACCATTCTTGGAAATATTCGAAATGGTATTTTACAAAATAAAGACGCACGTTATATATCAAACTCACAAGTGGTTGCGGGAATTGAATACGATTGGAGCGCGCGTAACTCATTAATTACACTTGAAGCATTTAGTAAGCAATACAAAAATTATCCAATCAGTGTCGCTAAAGGTGTTAGCCTAGCCAATCTCGGCGCTGACTTCGGTGTGATAGGAAATGAAGATGTTATCTTCTCTGGATTAGGTAGAGCATATGGTTTGGAATTCCTCTTCCAGCAGCGATTCTATGAAGGATGGTATGGAATCTTCAGCTATACTTTCGTTAGAAGTGAATTCACGGGTGCAGATCAAAAGTACAATCCATCGAGCTGGGATAGCCGCCATTTAGTGAGTGTAACTGGTGGAAGAAAATTCGGTCGCGATTGGGAAATAGGTGGGCGATTCCAGTTGAGTGGCGGTTTACCGTACACACCAGACAATGTCGCATCATCATTGCTGATTGCCAACTGGGATAGCTTTGGAGCCGCTCAGACAGATTGGTCACAGATCAATTCTAAAAGAATCAAAGCTTTCCATCAGCTTGATGTAAGAGTGGACAAGAAATATTTCTTTAACAAGTGGTCGCTTAATGTCTTCTTAGATATTCAAAACATTTATGGATTTGAAGCTTTACTAAAACCAATACTTGATGTAAAGCGCGATTCACAGGGTAATCCGATTGTCGATCCAAATGATCCAACACGCTATCAAGCGCAGTTTTTGGATAATACAAACGGAACAATTCTTCCATCCATTGGAATCATCATTGAGTTGTAACTTTGCTTTATGCGAGTAGACAAATATTTATGGTGTATCCGGGTATTCAAGACACGAACGCTTGCAGCGACCAACTGCAAAGCTGAAAAGATTTGGATCAATGGAGAATTAGTCAAGGCCTCAAGAGAATTAAAGATTGGTGACGTTATAAAAGTTAGGAAAGGGCCCATTCACTTTAGTTTTCAAGTAGTAGCTTTTCCAACAAGTAGAATAGGAGCGAAGCTGGTGATGACTTACACCAAAGATGTTACTGATCCTCTCGAGCTGGAGAAAATGGAACGCATCCGACTTCAAAATCAGATGGATCGACCACGTGGCTTGGGACGTCCCACAAAGCGCGACCGCCGCGACCTCGACAGCTTTTTTGATTACGATGAAAACGACGAACTATGGACGTCAGAGTAATTCGTTCGATGCAAACACGCGACTTGCGTCATCGTGTTCTTTGGCCTCATAAGGAATCAGTAGATCAATGTTTCATTGATATAGATGATCGAGAAGATGCTTTTCATCTTGCGACATTTGATGGAGATCGGATCGTAAGTGTTGGATCATTTTTTCAAATGACAACAGATAAAATCGATGCAAAGAATCCTTATCGATTGAGAGCAATGGCCACCGATCCAGAATATCGCGGCAAAGGGACAGGGCGATTGCTGATTGAAAAAGCAAAGCAAATTTTACAAGAAAAAAAAGTAGATATACTCTGGTGCGATGCAAGGCTAGTTGCAACGGGCTTTTACAACAGTCTCAGATTTGAAATGCTACCGGAGCCGTACGAAATTCCCATCATAGGAACGCATTATTTTATGTGGTTAAATTTGGAGATGTAAGGAATGAATATTTCTAACGTCTAATCGACCATGAGCGCCATTAATACTTCAAGTTCTAATCTAACGAATGAGACGATTGCCTCGTGGGTAAATCTGTATACTGCCGATTTAGTCAATTTTGCGAGATACAAAACAGGGAACCTCGAGCTTTCGGAAGACCTTGTTCAAGACACATTTGTATCAGCTTTCAAAGCATTCGAAAAATTTGAAAATAAGAGTGCCCCAAAGACATGGCTCATTTCTATTCTTAAAAATAAAATTACGGACCACTATAGAAGTCAAGCGAAGCGATTCGCAAATGATACCAAATTAAGTAAGGAGGTTTTCTTTAATGAAACTGGTCATTGGCACAGTTCACAAGCTCCCAGAGAGTGGGAAGAAGAAACACATTTATTAGACAACACGGACTTTATTCAAACCCTTAGTAGCTGCATAGATGCTCTTCCAGATCATTGGAAAGGAATAATAACGATGAAATATATTTCTAATCAAAGTGGAAATTTTATCTGTGAAGAATTGAAAATCACACCTACTAACTATTGGCAGATCATTCATCGCTCTAAACTTCAATTGCGAAAGTGTATAGAGCTCAATTGGTTTAAATCATGAATATAGATGTTTCAGAATACAAAGCATGTGAAAGAGCTACTTATTTCATTGAAAAAAAAATGAATAGCTCTATCTCCATAAAGGAATGGGTGATCATGCGCTATCATATGTCAATCTGCACCGTTTGTAAACATTACGAGAAGCAAAGTATTTGGCTCGAGCAAGCTATTCGTAAATCAGATAGTGAGCATCATTATGCGCAAAGAAATGAACAGCTCAAGAAAAGGATCATTCAAAAAATAGAAGACTCAAAACCTTAGTTGAAGTCAATTACGGCGAGATACTTATGTTTACTATGTTCTCCAATAGATACGCCTGCTTTCGAATACCAAGGGGATAGCATAATTTTTCTGTGTCCTAAGCTAGTTACTTGAAAGTCTATCAAAAGTCTTTTAACGATTTCTCGACCAGTGTCAAATCCATAGTCGCAGCACTCTGCACGATAACCGCCTGGACATTTTTTCCTTTCGTGTCCTACTTTACCAGTGTGACCTTGCTCTTCAGCAAAGCATTGAGCAAGCTGCAGCATACTTTCATCAAAGGTGAGTACTCCAACCGGTTTCATATTATTCATCGTTTGAATGAGTGAACGTTCAAACGTATTAAGCTTGTTTCCTTTTTTCTGTTCTTCGTAAAGCTCTATTGAGATATAATCTTTTGGAAAAAGTCGAGCGAGATTCATATATAGAAGAACATTCTTTTCTTCTTCCGTCAACTGTTGTACGTTTCGATTGATATCTGCGGCGGAGATTTGCTCATTTTTCCATTCTTTTTTTTGAGAAAAAATTGTTGAGCTAAACAATAAAAAACAAAGGATGAAGCATACTCTCATAGCCTGTCAACATTGATTTTAGAAAAATATTGTGAATGAAGATGAAATATTGTTCGTTCCAACCGAGCAGTTGTATCTTGCGCCCGCAAACAAGAATTAGACATGCCAACAATCAGCAGCAAAGCGGTGAATATGCCCGCTTCTCCTATTCGTAAACTAGTACCATTTTCTGAGGCCGCTAAAAAGCAAGGTCGAAAGGTCTACCATCTCAATATTGGTCAGCCTGATATCGAAACTCCAGAAGTGGTCATGAATAGCATTCGTGCGACTGATTTGAAAGTCATTGAGTATAGCAATTCTGAAGGTATGGCAGCCTATCGCCAAGGCCTTACAACCTACTATAAATCAAAAGATATTCAGCTTGACACTACAGACATCATGATCACCACGGGTGGCTCGGAAGCGCTAGTTTTCGCTTTCATGACTTGTCTTAACCCAGGTGATGAGGTGATCATTCCTGAACCATTCTACGCTAATTACAATGGCTTTGCTGTAATGGCTGGTGTAAAAGTGGTGCCGGTAACAGCTAACATAGACAACGGTTTTGCTCTTCCTCCAATCGCTGATTTTGAGAAAAAAATCACCGCGAATACGAAAGGAATTTTGATTTGCAATCCTGGAAACCCAACAGGCTATCTGTACACCAAAGAAGAACTCGAGCAATTGAGAGAGCTAGTAATCAAGCACAATTTATTCTTGTTTGCTGATGAGGTGTATAGAGAGTTTATGTATGACGGTGCCATTCCGCATTCAGTGATGAACCTAGAAGGCCTAGAGCAACATGCTGTCATGATTGATAGTATTTCAAAAAGATATAGCATGTGCGGCGCTCGCATTGGTGCAATGGTCACTCGAAACAAAGAAGTAATGGCTGCTGCATTGAAATTCGCGCAAGCGAGACTTTCTCCGCCCACCTTCGGTCAGTTAGCAGGAATCGCAGCGCTCGATACTCCACAAGAATATTTCGATGGTGTAGTAAATGAGTATGTGAAAAGAAGAGATATTCTAGTAAAGGGTTTGAATAGCATCGATGGTGTTAAATGCCCTAATCCTCAAGGTGCTTTCTACTGCATCGCTCAATTACCTATTGATGATGCTGATGCATTCTGCCAATGGATTCTTGAGAAATTTGAATATAATAATCAAACGGTAATGATGGCGCCTGCCACTGGATTCTATGCAACTCCAGGTTTAGGTAAAAATCAAGTTCGTTTGGCTTATGTGCTAAATGAAGAGTCATTACGAAATGCGCTCATCTGCTTGGAACACGCCCTAAAGGCTTATCCAGGCCGCACCAATTAATGGCGCAGCTTTTCGATAATTGCTTTCTTTATTCTACTTAGGGCTTCTGGCGTAATTCCTAAATAGGAAGCGATATGATGTTGCGCTATGCGCAATTCTAGTGTGGGATACTTTGTAATTAATTCGGTGTAGCGTTGCTCTGCGGAACGACTCATGTTTGCAATCATACGATGCTGCAAGGCGACTAGTGCATTTTGAATGAGAATGCGAAAACTCCGCTCCAGTTTTGGAACAGAGGCATAAAGAAATTCCATGTCACAACGATCAAACATAAAAAGCTCAGTGTCTTCCAATGCTTCGATGGTATAATCTGCAGGACCTCCTGTGATGAAGCTCATCAAATCGCCCAACCACCAATCTTCGAAGCCCAGCTGGACAACATGCTCGTGTCCTTTTTCATCCGTATAAAAAGTACGGGTACATCCATAATTGATGTACCCTTGATATTGACAAACTTCTCCAGCCTTCGCTATGATTTCTTTCTTCTTGAATTTCTTTGTGACGATTTTCTTTGAAATCATTTCGAATTCATCGTCTCGCAATGAAATACGGCGCTCTAAGTGTTCGCGAAGGTTCTCGTACATTAATGTTTCATGAGTTTGAGCGAATATACAACTTCTCCATTTTGAAGGGTGATCATATACATTCCAGACTCCCACTGATTGGTATCAATTTGCATCTCGTTCTCATTTCCTTTTTTCCAAACATTTTGATAAATGACTTTGCCTAATGCATCCATTGCTTGAATCGTATAGGTTCCTCCAGGACCATTAAATCTAACTGTTGCTGTATTTTCAGCAGGGTTGGGGTAAACGATAGGAGCAGGGGCACTTGACGAAATTTCCTCAGTACTCACAAGGTTCGTATTGAAGTGGAAGTAATAGTTAATTTCTTTCCCAAAATCAGGATTGAATGACTTAAAGTCTGGCCCACTTACACGGTCTATTTTCAATTGTCCCGCACCATCCGAATTTGCAAAGAACTCCAATCCATCGCCATCCGTATCTTCTACATGGAAACGATAGCAACCTTGATTTAGTTGTAATGTATCGCGGTAGAATGTGTTTGCAGCATTGAAATTATCACGCTGGAAAATTATGTTGTCATTGATATCATAAAGCTTGTAAGATGTTTCTTGAAAAGCATTATTTGTTTTTAGAATGATAATGACTCTGTTGTCATCAAGGTTACCATATTCAAATATGGTTGGTCTTAAAAACTTGCTCTCTGCGTGATTATTTGCATTGTTTTCATCTCCACTAATATCAACTATGAAATTCATTAGTTCATCGTCTGCGCCTGTCCATAAAATAGGATCACTGTAACTTAATGTTACCGCTTCTGATTCCATGAAAGCGAGATTTCCAGTCCAGTTATATGTTTGGGTAGCCCCTCCTGCCACATGATAGGTGATCGTAAGTGAAGTAAGCGGCTGAGATCCTTTATTTCTAATCACCACCATTGGCTCATCGCACATTGGATTCATTCTGCTATGAATCTTCCAATCGCTCGGAGCAAGCACCCTCTCAATTTCTGCATCATTGCTAAATGCTATAGGTCCGTAGTAAACTGCTTGCGATTCTGTCACATAGTTTCCAAATGGATCGTATGTGATGTCGTAATCCACAGTTACTTCATTGTTTTGGATAAATGGCGTTAGCTCAAATTCTTGAGTGGTTCCCTCTTTTCCAGGACACCATCCTGCACGTGCATAAATCCAAGTTCCTCCTTGAGGGTAAAGTGGATTTTTATCGCAATCCTCCATAATTTCCCAACTGAACTGCTCACTACCATTGACATCTAGGGAGTGCGTGTTGTAGCAGAATTCTCCACAGTTGTTATTGTCAAATCCAAAACCGTGACCAGTAACAGTGGTACGAAGTTTTAATCCCACTTCACCATCTTCTAAACCGAGCGTTCGTTCGGTTACGGAAGCATCAAAATTGTTGAGATTGTAATTGCCGTTCCATACATTTTCGATTCGCTTTACTTCACGCGTTTCAGGGCCTTCAATAAATACAAACTTGAGGTCGAGTAATTCTTGCCAGTTACCGCACTCTAGGTCCACAGTGCCGTGCAGGAGCGGCTCAAAGTCGGTCACATCATACACCCATGTCCAGCCGGTTTGACCGAGCGTGAGATTGATTCCATAAGGAGTGATGTATCGACCAAGCTCATAGCGTTCTGTAATCTCAAATGGCGCTTGGTAATAATCTAAAATTTCATTGGTTTGTAAAAAGTCATTTGACACTAAAGTTGAATCGAGTTTCGTGCCTTCTGGAGAATAGGTATACGAATATCCACCTAGATAATAATAGGATAGATTGGTCATCACAGGAGCATTGCTTTCGATGCTGTAAGTCGCAAAAGAAGTCAAAGGACGAGATATCGGTTGTGATACCGTTGTCTCTTCGATGTGCGTAGCATGATCGTGCTGAATGATTGAAATATTTGGTCTCCAGTCCGTAGTAGTGGCGTTTTTAAACACATCTCTACCCTTAACTAAGTCTCTTGAAATACTTCCTAAGAATGTACTTTCTAATTCAGAGAAGAAGTCATCATTGGAAGAGTAGTTGGGATCATTAAAATTATGATTTAATAAAACAGAAGATGCGTATGAGGCGGCAGCGTGATTACTTGTGCGCATCATTTCTGAGACACCAGCAGCGTCTAAAGCGGTATTAAGAATCGTGAAGTCATCAATGGATCCGTTGTAAAAATTGGTCCAAGATGAGGCACTTCCAATCGTAAAACGAACAAGATCTTCAATGGTATTATTCATTCCAGTAGCAGCATGCCACGAAGTTCCATTGAGATATATTCTCATAATTCCGGTGGTAGTATTTTTCGTGAAAGCATAATGATTCCACTTGCCTTCGTACTGAGTGGTGGCAGCAAGTTTATCGATGCGGTCGTACGCACCATCTTGCCATCCCGCGTCCCAATAAATGCGACCATTGCTCCAGGGAAGATGGGAGTTCAAAACACGTTGATTTTGAGAATTTACTCCTTCGAAAATTGTTCCATCTGTTGGCTGGAAAGCTTCGTCTCCATTTACCCAAAAGCCAATTGTGATTTGATCTCCAATTTGATCTGCCCAGTCAATGTGCGTTACAATTTGGTCAGTACCATTAATTTTTGCAGTGTAGTCAGCTCCGTTGTAAACAAGACCTGCATTTGATTCAACGGTAGATCCTAGAATCGGAATAGGTGCAGATTCTTCGTAGTTCGTGTATGAAAAATCAATCAAAAGATTCGATGTTCCATTCCAATTAAATGGACTTGTGAAATACAACATTTGGTCGCCCGTGCTGGCAAAGTCGCGGTCTTGCTGATAGACCAATGTCCAACCGTCATTATTCCATGCTGCAAGGTTAGTGGTGGTGACTGTCTTGATTCGAATAACTAAATCTTTGACAAGACCTAAACCATCTGTTGTTAATTTTATTCCATCCAATTCCCCGGATGAAAGTCCTGCGGCTTGAAGCTCTGCGGCTGTCCAAATAAATTGAGATCTTCCCTGCTTTGCTCCTCCAAATAGATCAGAAGAATAGTCGCTTCCTACTCCAAGTGAAACTGAATTTTCGGAATTGAATTGATCAATCACCACATGGGATTGATTGGATTGATAAATATCAAAAACAGGTGTTTCGCTCAAGCGAACAGAGCTGAAATTCTGATTATTCCAAAGATGCAGGGGATGTGTTGAAGCTATAGAATCAAAAACTCCTGTGTGCTTGTACAAATAATTGTAACTCAAATAGTCCCATTCTCCACATGGAAAACCTAAGTTTCCCGCAGTTCCATCTTCAAAGCATTTTAACGTATGGTACATTAAAATTTTCTGATAGCTAACTTCATCAGTTGGGAATTCAAACGTTCTTCTCCCTGGATTATCGTAAGCAGTATTGGGATTATTCTGCTCTTCAAATGTGTAGGTCTGAACAATGGTGGTATCACCGGGCTCCGTAAAAGCAAATAAACTGGAGAGTGCTAGAAGGAGGGTAAAGGTTAAGCGCATAAAAAAAGGTTTTTCCCAAAGAAAAAACCTTTTTGATATAACGATAGATATTTTTTTCTACAAAATAGGAAGCCAAATTACTTTTCTATTTCCGCAATTGCGTCAATGTCAACCTCAAGATACATTTTGAAAACAGCAGGTCCTTGGCTTAGATTTCCATTGAGGAATACTTTCAATGCATTTGTCTCTTTGAAATATTGAGCAATTTTTACAGCATCATCAGTTGTGAATGAGATGACACTCTTATCCGTAGCATCCATTGAGGTTTTCAAGTTGAAATCTGTCAATGCGTGCGTGGTCATTGCAGTTTCTGCATTCTTGTTACCAAATCCTAGTGTTCCGTTGAAGTTGGTCGCAGGATCGTTATAGTATTCGTAAACCTTATATTTTATTTGAACTAATTCGTAAGATTTTATCTTGCCTTGAACCTCTGCAAGGTCGGCGTTAGTAGCCAATACATCTGCGATATCAGTAAGGTCGATAGCGATACCTTCAGTGGACGCTTCTGATGCGTTTACCTCAATGATTACTGGGATGGTTGTCGAGAATTTTTTATCTGAAAATTTCTCGCAGCTTGAAAGTGAAAGGGCAGCGATTACGGCTGCAGATAGCATAAGTTTTAACTTCATTCAATTGAATATTAAGTGATTGTATATGTAAATGTATAAAATATACGGGGTATGCGCCAAAAAGATTCAGTGCTTTGCACCATAACTGAAAAGGCTATGACTGAATTTTTTCTCCATTATCTCTGGCGATTTAAATCCTTTGAAACGAAGAATCTGAAAACCCTCGGAGGCGAGGATATTGAAATTTTGTTTCCAGGAACCTATAACACCGGCGGAGGACCTGATTTTTTTAATGCTCGATTGCGAATCGGTAATACGTTATGGGTCGGACATGTCGAAATACACACTCGTTCAAGCGACTGGAACAGACATCGGCACCAATTTGACGATCATTACAAGAATGTGATTCTGCATGTAGTTCAAACGAATGATGTCAATATCTACTTAAATGTAGAAGGCGATCTTCCTGTTTTGGAGTTGAGTGGAAAATACGATACTTCACTTTGGGAAACTTATCAGCGTTGGATGAAGAATGAGGGAAGAGAAATAATTTGTGATCTACAGCCCGACCAGTTGGAAAAGGTAGTCTGGACAGGATGGAAGGACAGATTGTTGGTAGAACGACTCGAGGAAAAAAGCAAGGTGATTTGGAAGCTTGTGGAGGATGTGAACGGCTATTGGCCGGAAGCTTTTTACAGAAGGTTGACTGCTAATTTTGGTTTTTCGAGGAATAATGAAGCTTTTGAAATGCTTGCGAGAAGTATTCCACTGCGATTGTTGAAGCGATATCGAGAGGATTTGTTTGTGTTGGAGGCATTGCTTTTCGGTCAGGCGGGATGGTTATCAAGAGATTTTGAGGATGTCTATCCGCGAAGGTTGAAAGTAGAGTACCAATTTTTGTGTCGTAAACATTCGCTTACGCCTTTACCACCGAGTATCTGGAATTTTGGAGGGGTTCGCCCCTCCAATTTCCCTACTATTCGCATGGCACAATTAGCTTTTTTGATTCATCAATCGGAAAACTTGTTTGCTAAAGTGTTGGATATTCAGGCAATAGGAGAGTTTTACAACATTTTTAATTGTCAAACATCAGAGTATTGGAAGACCCATTTCAGGTTTGATCATGAATCTACGACTTTAAAGGACAATATTTTGGGGAAAGGAGCAGTTGAAAGTTTATTGATTAATACAGTGGGTGTCATGCTTTTTGCCTTTGGAAGATTTAATCAACAAGAGCATCATATCCGCATGGCTTTGCGTATTTTTGAATATTGTAAACCCGAAGACAACCAAATTACCCGAAAGTGGTCTAATAGAGGACCTGGTAATCATTCAAGCGCAGATAGTCAAGCTTTGGTACAGCTCTACAATAAGTATTGCAGCTGTAAAAAATGTTTGGACTGTGTGATTGGACACCAACTTTTAAAAACAGAAAAAATAAATGATTCAAGCAATTCTTAATTTCTTTGAGAAACAAGCATTCGGCGTTTGTGCGTACCTCGCAGACCGCATGAACGTTCGTGCGCAGAGAGTTCGATTGTCCTTCATTTATCTCTCTTTTTTGACATTCGGATCTCCTATTTTTGTTTATCTAGTGCTAAAGTTTTGGAAACAAAACTCCCATATCTTCAAACCTTGGAAGTGGGGAATGAACCAACGAGATTTGGTATAATTCGTTTATTTTCAAATGATTTACAAGCAAAATGAGACTTTTTGCTTGGAATGGTTTTCTATTTGAAAAAATAGACTATCTTTGCCGTCCCAAATTTTAATTATAAATAATTCAAAATCAATGAACCGTTACGAGACTGTTTTCATCATGACCCCCGTGCTGTCAGAAGAGCAGGCAGCGGAAACAGTAGAAAAGTTCAAGAAGTTTTTGAAAGGAAAAGGCGCTAAAATCAAGCATGAGGAAAACTGGGGCTTGAGAAAATTAGCTTACCCAATCCAGAAGAAAACAACTGGTTTCTACTTTCTAGTGGAGTTCGAAGCAAATGGCGAAGTTATTACTCCTTTTGAAACGGAGTTCCGCCGCGACGAGCGTATCCTACGCTTCCTCACTACTCACATGGACAAGTACCATATCGAGTACGCTGAAAGCCGCAGAACAAAGGCAAAAAAGGAAGAGGCTCCTAAAGCGAAAGCTGAAGCCTAAGGTTTAACCTTTAAAAAACTCTTGACATGAGCGACAATTCAGAAATTAGATATCTCAATCCAATTGAGATCGAAACGAAGCAAGCTAAGTACTGCCGTTTCAAAAAGTCAGGTATCAAGTATATCGACTATAAAGACGCAGATTTCCTTTTGAAACTCTGTAACGAACAAGGAAAAATTCTTCCTCGTCGTCTTACAGGTACTTCATTGAAATACCAGCGTAAAGTAGCACAAGCAATCAAAAAAGCACGTCACTTGGCTCTTATGCCATATGTTGGCGATATGCTTAAATAATCTCGGAGGGCAACAAAATGGAAGTAATTCTTAAAGCGAACATCGAAAAACTAGGTGCAAAGGACGAAATCGTTACTGTAAAACCTGGTTACGCGCGCAATTACCTCATCCCTCGCGGATATGCAATTGCTGCTACTGAATCTGCAAGAAAAGTTCTTGCTGAAAACCTTAAGCAACGTGCACACAAGGAAACTAAAATCCTTGCTGAAGCACAAAGCACTGCTGAAAAGCTTGCTGCACTTGAAGTGAAAATTGGTACTAAAGCTTCTGAAACTGGAAAGATCTTCGGTAGCGTTAACACCATTCAACTTTCTGAAGCATTGACTAAAGCAGGTTTCAACATCGATCGCAAAAGCATTAGCATCAGCGAAGAGCACATCAAAATGCTCGGAGCTTATGAGGCTAAAGTGAAACTTCACAAAGAAGTATCTGCGGTTATCAAGTTTGAAGTTGTTGCTGAATAATTTTTAGCACAAAAAATAACTCCTAAAAAGGTCCTGAGAATTCAGGACCTTTTTTTTATTCCCTACCGTTCCCTTTATACCTTCGTACCATGCGTTTCGAACTACACTCAGATTATACCCCAAGCGGCGACCAACCTACTGCCATCAAGCAATTGACCGAAGGAGTCGAAAGAGGAGATCAATATCAAACCTTGCTCGGTGTAACTGGCAGCGGTAAAACTTTTACCATTGCCAATGTGATTGCTAATACGCAACGACCTACTCTGGTCCTAAGTCATAACAAAACACTCGCTGCGCAGCTCTATTCGGAGTTCAAACATTTTTTTCCTGATAATCTGGTAGAATACTTTGTTAGCTATTATGACTACTATCAACCAGAAGCTTTCCTTCCAACCACCGGAACGTATATCGAAAAAGATCTATCGATTAACGATGAAATAGAAAAATTACGACTCTCCGCAACCTCCGCATTACTGAGCGGAAGACGCGATGTGATTGTTGTTGCCAGTATATCATGCATCTATGGTATTGGAAACCCAACAGAATTCCACAAGAGTGTTATTTCAATTAAAAAAGGCGAATCCATTTCAAGACAGGGATTACTTCATCGACTCGTGGATAGCTTGTATAGCAGAAGTATGAAAGACTTTACCCGCGGGACTTTCAGAGTGAATGGTGATACGGTGGATATTTTCTTGGCATATGCTGATTATGCCGTTCGCGTTGGATTCTGGGGAAATGAAATAGAAAGCATTGAAACGATTTATCCTGATACAGGAAAGGTAATCATGCCTTTTGAGTCTATCAGCATCTACCCGGCAAACCTTTTCGTTACGAGCAAAGCCACATTGAATGAGGCCATTTGGGAAATCCAACAAGATATGGTGCGCCAAGTTGAAGCCTTTAACAAAGAAGGTAAATTCATCGAAGCTAAACGCCTAGAAGAACGCGTCAACTATGATGTTGAGATGATGAAAGAGCTTGGATATTGCTCCGGTATTGAAAACTATTCGCGCTACTTCGACCGTCGACAGCCCGGTCAACGTCCTTTCTGCTTGTTGGATTATTTCCCCGAAGATTATTTGATGGTGATTGATGAAAGTCACGTGACGGTTTCACAAGTAGGTGCCATGTATGGAGGTGATAGATCGAGAAAAGTAAACCTAGTCGATTATGGTTTCCGTCTCACTAGTGCGATGGACAATAGGCCGCTAACATTCGATGAGTGGGAGGGAATGCAGCGTCAAACATTATTCGTTTCAGCTACACCAGCAGACTATGAACTCAATAAATGCGAAGGGGTAGTGGTAGAGCAGGTTGTGAGACCTACAGGTCTACTCGATCCGCCTATCGAAGTGCGCCCATCTCTCAACCAAATCGATGACCTCATCGCGGAAATAAGAGTGACGATCGACAAGCAAGAGCGTGTGTTGGTGACCACGCTTACAAAGCGAATGGCAGAAGAATTGGCAAAATATCTCGACAGATTGAGCATCAGCTGCCGATACATCCACAGTGAAGTAGATACATTAGATCGAATTGAGATTCTTCGTGATTTACGTGAGGGTAAATTCGATGTGTTGGTCGGTGTCAACTTGCTTCGTGAAGGTCTTGACTTGCCTGAAGTATCGCTAGTAGCCATCATGGATGCAGACAAAGAAGGCTTCCTCAGAAGTAATCGATCACTCACCCAAACCGCAGGCCGTGCGGCACGTAACGTGAACGGAAGGGTAATCATGTATGCTGATAAAATCACTGATTCGATGCAGCAAACCATCGATGAAACCCAACGTCGCCGAGAGAAACAAGTGGTCTATAACGAAAAGCATGGTATTACTCCTCAGCAAGTCAAGAAAGGAAATAAGACCATCTTCGAACAGAGTGGAGTGCTTGACAATCGCAAGAAAGGTATTTATGTGGAGAACGAAGGAAATGCAGTGGATTCAATTGCTGCGGACCCTGTAATGAAGGTGCTTTCAGCAGACCAGCTCAAAAAATCTATTGAGCAAACCAGAAAGAAAATGGAAAAGGCTGCAAGAGACATGGAATTCATGGAAGCTGCAAGACTGCGCGACGAGATGTTTGGATTGCAAAAGCTTTTAGAAGAAAAGTCAAAATAGTGGCATAATTATTAATCTTTGTCATCCAAAGAATATCTTATGAAGAACGCAATGTATATCCTCCTTCTTGCTACTACAATAGTTGCCGCGGGTTGTAAAAAGAAAAAAGAAATCGCAGCGATGCAAGACGTTAAGATGGAAGAGAAAAAAGAAATAGCGGAGGCTCCAAAAAATTTAACGGTTAATCCTCTCGTTGTTGACCGTAATTATGCACCCGCTGAAAAAAATGATCCTTTCAATATTCTGGAATCTAAAATCGAAGGGGATTCATTGATTATGACTGTTCAGTATGGAGGTGGTTGCGAGCATCATACTTTCTCTTTATTTTCCAATAATATGTACATGAAAAGCCTGCCAATGCAGCTTAACTTAGCATTAGAGCATCAAGGCAACAATGATATGTGCAGAGCGCTACTAACGCATCGTATCGCATTTGATATCAAAGCATGCAGACCTCCATCGGGAAACCAACTGCGAATCTCCATCAATGGGGATCGAGAGAAAATGTTAGACTATAAGTTTTAAAGAATGGCCGAAATTTATTTCGGCTTTTTTTTTCGTTTCTAGTAGGGGCACTATATTCGTCATTGTAATTTGAAAGCCACAATAAATCTGCATAAATGAAATTAAAATTTTTACCAATTATATACATGTGTATTGGCCTATCTCTCTCAGGTTTTGCGCAAGTATCTCAAGGTGGTCAGCCAAAAAATTGGGCTGACAAACACATACCATCAGAAATTCCAGTTGTTTCTACACCAACATTGGATTTTCAGGCATTAGCCGATGAGGATGCGGTTGTAGACCTAGTCAAAGAAGCTCCATATCGCTTCGGAGTGGAAGTCGAAGTTGATTACACCATGGAAAATTCAGGTAACTGGACCATCGATGCGAGTTCGGATATTGCAATCTGGCAGCTTGGTGTTTATTGCCCAGATGGAATGAACATCAGCTTTATTCTGGATAAGTTTGATATTCCACACGGCGCAAAGCTCTTTGTTTGGAACCATGACCGTTCGCAGTTTTTGGGTTCTTTCACAAAGCAAAACACCAATAACGAAAAGACCTTAGGAATTGGAATTCTCGAAGGAAACAAAGTTTATCTGGAATATCAAGTGCCTGTGCACAGCAAAACATGGGGTGAAATCGAAATCGGAACGATTGTACACGGATATCGATCAGTGTTGAGATCAGATCTTACTCCTGAAGAAAATAGAGGTCCTTTTGGAAACAGCGGCACTTGCAACAACAATGTGAACTGTCCAGTAGGTGCTGATTGGCAAGTGGAGAAAAGAAGCGTTGCCCTCATTGTCGAAGGTGGAAACGCTATTTGCACAGGCTCTCTCGTCAATAACACTGCACAAGACGGAACACCCTATTTCCTCACAGCGAATCACTGTCTTGGAGGAAACGTTAATAACTGGGTCTTCTATTTCAATCACGAATCAGCGAATTGCAATGGTACTTCTGGTCCAACTAACCAGAGTATTTCAGGCGCAGTACTTCGCGCAAGCAACGCTGGCAGCGACTTTGCACTTCTAGAACTGAATTCTGTTCCACCAACTTCATACAATGTGCAGTACGCTGGTTGGGATCATTCTGACAATGAAAGCGCAGTTACCAATGCAGTTTGTATCCACCACCCATCAGGTGATGTGAAGAAAATTTCTTTTGAAGAAGATGCTCCATATCATGCGAATGCTGCCGGAGCGCAAGTGTGGTACGTGGACAATTGGGAAGACGGTATCACGGAAGGCGGATCCAGCGGATCTCCACTTTTCAACCAAGACCACAGAATTATCGGTCAGCTCTACGGAGGTCTTTCCGCTTGCAACGGCTCTGTTGAAAATAACCAATTTGACTATTACGGTCGTTTCGGAGTTAGCTGGGACAATGGATCTACCAACTCAACAAGATTATCTAATTGGCTCGATCCTCTAGGAACTGGTCAAACAGTACTTGATGGATATCCAGAGGGATTTGTAGTTGCGCAATATGATGCAAGTGTAACTGGTATTAGTGGCATTGCTGCAAATATCTGTGGCTCTCAAGGCACACCTTCATTTGTTTTAAGAAATCAGGGTTCTGAAACATTGACTTCTTGCACAATTGTAGCAACTTATAACGGCACAGCGCAGCCTACTATCAATTGGACAGGAAGCTTAGCACAGAACGCACAAGTTGTAATCAACTTGCCTGTAATGAACTTTGTAAATGGTTCGAACAATATCAGTGTGACCGTTTCTAATCCAAACAACAATCCCGACGCAGTTGCTAATAACAACACCACGTCGTACGCTTTCACTGCGGCAACGGGAGATACTCAGAATTTGAACATTGAATTGGAGTTGGATAATTTCCCAGAAGAAACTTCATGGGAGTTGACAAATTCTCAAGGTACAGTCGTAGCCTCATCAAACGGAACATATGCCAACCAAGCTGGTGGTGAAATCATTTCTGTTAGTGTTTGCCTTGCCGAAGGTTGCTATGACTTTACGATTTTCGATGAGTATGGTGATGGACTGTGCTTCTTCGGTCAGTGTGGTAGCTATACAGTTACAAATGAAGCCGGAGATGTACTTGCATCTGGAGCAGAGTTTACCGATGAGGAGACCACTGAAGTTTGTCTTCTTCCAATTACTAGTGTTGCTGAATCAGAAAAAAGCGATGTGACCATTTATCCAAATCCCGCAGCTGGATTCGTAAGAATTGAAGGGGTGAAGGGAACCAATAAAATCACACTTTTCGACATGACAGGCAAGCTGTTGTTACAAGAAGCAGGTTCAGATCGCGTGACCTTTGATACATCAAAGCTCGCTGATGGCTGCTACTTCGTGAGAGTGGAAGGCCAACATGCAGTGAAAACTCAGAAACTAATTGTGAAAAAATAATTCAACATTCGTTGTTTATAAAAGGGCTGCTTCGGCAGCCCTTTTTCATTGGGAACCATGCTGCTTAGAGATATTTTCGCGGGCGCATCTGTGCGATAGAAAATTAGAGTATGCAAGACTTTTTCGGGTGGAATTATTGGGGGCTGAGTTTCTTAGGTCTGTTCATTATCATGTGGACCGTCCAACTCTATTATTTTCTGTATTATTTTCTGAGAATCGGCGGGGCTAAACCAACAGAGTACAAGAAGCACCATCGACCTGTTTCGATCATCATTGCTGCACGCAATGAGGAGAAGAACCTGATGGAGCACATTCCACTCATCATGGATCAAGATCACCCTGAGTTTGAAGTGATCGTGGTAAATGATAGCAGCTGGGATGATACAGAGGCAATTCTCAAAGCACTGCACATTCAATTTCCCAATATGCACATCATCAATCTTGATGAGGAAAAACAAAATATGCAAGGGAAAAAGTTTGCTCTTACCCTTGGAATCAAAGCCGCGAAATACGACACTATTCTTTTGACAGACGCGGATTGTATGCCGCTGGATAGTACTTGGATCACTCGAATGACTGCTGATCTCGAAGATCCAAAACAATTGGTTATTGGATTCAGTCCTTACAAAAGATACCCTGGTTGGCTCAACAAAATCATCCGCTTCGATACGATGATGATTGGCCTCCAGTATTTGAGTCAAGCGAAATTGGGAACTCCATACATGGGGGTAGGACGAAATTTGGCCTACAATCGAGCGCTATTCTTTAGCGTAGGAGGATTCAAAAGTCACTACAGTATTGCTTCAGGAGATGATGATCTTTTTGTAAATCAAGTCGGAAATAAACGCAACACTGCTGTTCAATTCGCTCCCGAAAGTCAAACGACATCGGAACCTAAAAAGAATTGGAAAGAATGGTTTACACAAAAGAGAAGACACTTTAGTACCGCACCTTACTACAAATCAAGCGATAAGAACTTCTTGGGTCTTTGGCCTTTCAGTTTCTTGTTCATGTTTGTGGGTTTCGCGGGTTCTATGGTTTTGAAGAATGGAATGTTCGTAGTTGGTGGAATGCTACTGGTCAGATACATTGTTCAATTAGCTACTTTGCACGGGTCTGCCAAAAGATTGGGGTTAAGCAAGGATATCGTATGGTTATCACCATTCCTCGAAATCCATCTCCACTTCTTGAACGCAGGGCTTTACCTTACTAACCTCTTGAGGAAACAGCAAAAATGGAACTAATTGCACACCTGTCTGAAAAAGGCCAACATGATTACCATCTCGTTCAGAAAGCTCTGACCGAAAAGGATCAGAAAGCATTCGCGGAACTCATGGAGAGATATCGCGAGCCTATTTATTTCATGTTGCTCAAAATGGTCAACAATAAGGACGATGCAGAAGATTTGACCATTGAGGCATTTGGAAAGGCGTTTAGAAGAATGCACCAATACACTCCCCAGTTTGCTTTCTCTACTTGGTTGTTCAAAATCGCAACTAACAACGCTATCGACTTTATTCGTAAGAAAAGAATTCGCGCCATCTCTATCGACCAAGGTTTCACCTCTGATGATGGAGAAACCATCGAAATAAGCATCAAAGACGCCGTACTTGATCCAGCGGAGGCCATGCAGAAGGAGGAAAGAATCAAGAAAATGCGTGAAATCGTAGATAAACTGAAACCTCGCTACCGCAAATTGGTGGAAATGAGATACTTCGATGAATTAGCCTACGAAGAAATTGCGGAGGAACTCAAACTTCCGCTTGGAACAGTGAAAGCACAGCTCTTTAGAGCCCGTGAATTCCTCTTCCAAATGATGCAAAACTCTAAGGATAGCTACTAGACGTGGAGATCATTCTCAAATACTTCCCCAACCTTACAGACAAGCAAAAGTCCCAATTTGGGGCATTGCAAGAGCTCTATGCGGATTGGAATCAAAAAATCAATGTCATTTCTCGAAAGGACATTGAAGAACTGTATGAAAGACATATTCTTCACAGTTTGGCCATTTATAAATTCCTTCCTTTTCAACCGGGGTCGCACATTTTAGACCTAGGAACGGGTGGTGGATTCCCTGGAATTCCTCTAGCGATCATGATGCCCGAGGTAAAGTTTCACTTAGTAGACTCCATCGGAAAAAAGATTAAAGTGGTGCAGGAAGTGTCGGATGCTATCGGTCTGACAAACATAGAAGCTACGCACGCTCGGGCTGAGCAAGTAAAAGGAAAATATGACTTTGTGGTCAGCAGAGCTGTTGCAGAACTTCAACAACTCCTCGTTTGGTCGAATGGAAAGATCCAAAAGGTTGAACAAAACGGTTTACCCAACGGGCTTATCTGCTTGAAAGGCGGGGACTTAAAGGAAGAACTTGCAGCAGTGAAAAGGTACAAGGAAGTTCATGATTTGACCTCGTTTTTTACCGAACCCTTCTTTGAAACTAAGAAATTAGTTTACGTAACCCTTAATTAGAAAGGGGTTAAGGTGTTTTAAATGAGATTGTTATAAAACAAAAAAGAGTCCATCGGACCCCTTTTTGTAAACCTGCAAGGAAAATTTTGAAACCAACGCAATCCTGGAAGATTGCGTAACCATCTAAAAGACGGCTGAATATCTTTGGGGTTGCCTATCATCAGAAACTTTTTTCTAGAGTAGGTGCCGTAAATCGATATCCTACTCCTCTGACGGAGTGAAAGTAGATTGGTTGCCTGCTGTCAGGCTCGAAATATTTTCTAAAAGCCAAAATATAGTTGTCAATCGTACGCGTGCTGGGGAAAACATCATATCCCCAAACTTTCTCCAAAATCTCCTCGCGACTCACCACTTCGCCCTCTCGCTGGATCAATAATTTCAAAAGCATGATCTCTTTTTTTGAAATCTCATGCTGAATGCCCTCTTTGTCCTTGATAGTGAAATGGAGAAAATTCACATAATTAGGCCCGAAAGAATAATCATCCTGCTCTGATAAATGCTTTTGCCCCGAATCATGTCTAACGATTAATTTGCTCACACGCAGCAACAATTCTTCTAAATCAAAAGGTTTGGCCAAATAATCATCGCCTCCCAACTTCAATCCTTCAATTTTATCTTTCCCTGTTCCTTTCGCTGAAAGAAATAAGATTGGTGTTTTATTTCCCTCTAATCGCACCGTCTGACAAACTGCAAAACCATCAAGTTCCGGAAGCATCACATCCAAAATGGCCAAATCAAAAGCTTGGTTTCGAAATTTGTCCAAAGCCATGTGCCCGTCTGTAGCCAACACCACATGATAGCCTTCGAGCTCGAGGTTTAATTTTACCATCGACGAAAGACTTTCTTCATCCTCCACAAGTAATATGCGATATGCACTCATTTCTTTCTGATTTGAATTGCAAATATCCAAAGGTTATAGCTTTATTTTGCCATATAACTTTTGAATTATGACCGAACAGGAAAGAGTAGAAGCAGTGAATGCTTTGCGCACCACCACTTTGATGGGGGCGCTGGGAATGGAAATTACGGTAATCAAAGAAGGCTACATCGAAGCCACAATGCCCGTTGACGCAAGAACGCATCAACCCTACGGTTTGCTGCACGGTGGGGCATCCGCTGCTCTCGCCGAAACCATCGGGAGTTTCGGCTCTCACATTCTCGTAGAAAAGGAAGGTGGAATTGCCGTGGGTGTTGAATTAAATATTAATCACCTCAAAAGCAAAAGACACGGCCTCGTGACCGGTAAGGGTACGATCATCCACCAAGGCCGTTCATCTCATGTTTGGAATATTGAAATTTGTGATGAAAATGGTGGTCTACTCGCTGTGAGCCGCCTCACAGTAATGGTGAAAAGAAAGGGAGAATAATATGTGGAGTCGCATTGCCCAAGCTTGGGATCATCAAGAATCCTTCGCCATCGGGCGATTGCCTCATACTACAGAGGCTAAATTTTTTTTTCTTGGAAAAATTGACGAGCTAATCAGCACGGATGGCGACCGCTGGTTCACCATTCCTTTCGATCGAGCACGTGCGGAGTCTCATGATAATGGCTCTACTCTTCGAGAGGAGCACCAGCACTCGGTAAAAATGGCTATCCAAGCTATCCAAGCAGGAGAAGCAGAAAAGGTGGTGATTAGTAAAGTAAAATCAGTTTCGTTCGATCTGATTAAAGATGGAAGCGAAATCGAACGTATTTTCTCAAAACTCAGCGACAAATTTCCATCGGCTTTCACATTCTTCTACAGCATAAAAAATGAAGTTTGGATAGGGGCGACCCCTGAAATTTTACTAGAAAAAAAAGATCATAATGTCAAAACTGTCTCGCTTGCGGGCACTCGTCTAGCAAGCAGTTCTGATAAAGAATGGGGACAAAAGGAAAGGCACGAGCAACAGGTGGTAACCGATTTTATTGCAAACACAATAAAAGAAATAAACGGTAAATCGGTCCAAATCGAGGGGCCGTTTACAGCACAAGCAGCTCATTTAGAGCATCTCAAGTCAGAAGTTTCTTTCCAAACGGATCTTGATGTCGATGCTTTGGTGAGTGCTTTTCATCCCACGCCAGCTGTATGCGGACTACCAAAAGAAGCGGGGTTTAAACTCATTAATCAGCTAGAAAAACACTCGCGAGGAAATTATGCAGGAGTTGTTGGTTGGACGAGCGCACAAAGTGCCCACTTGTTTGTTCAACTAAGGTGTGCGCGAATTGACGCAGCAGCAAACAAAGCCCACATTTTTTCTGGAGGGGGAATTATGAAAGATTCAATTCCAGAAAAGGAATGGGAGGAAGCAGAAAACAAGGCGAATGTGATGTTGAATTTGTTTTCTGAATTAGCTTCGCAACGCAAATGATTTCAGATAAAAAAGCAATTCAAGATATAGTAGCACTTCTCGAAAAAAAGGGAGTCACACACGTGATAATCACTCCAGGTTCGAGAAACGCTCCATTTTCACTCTCACTCTACAAGCATCCCTCATTTCAAGTGATGAGTGTGGTAGATGAGCGTTCGGCGGCATTCATAGCATTGGGTATTGCTCAACAATCAGACAAACCTGTTGCGCTCATCTGCACGAGTGGAACAGCAGCACTCAATTATGCTCCAGCTATCGCAGAAGCTTTTTACCAAGAAGTTCCTCTAATCGTGATCACAGCAGATCGACCGATGGAATGGGTAAATCAAGGCGAAGGACAAACTATCAATCAGTCAGGCGTTTTCAAAAATTTCGTACGTGCATCATTTGATATCATTCAAGATATGGATGATAAAGATTTTGAATGGTACAATGCGCGAGTAATGAATGAGGCGATTGATCGAGCAATGAGTCCTGTACGCGGGCCGATACATTTGAATTTTCCACTTCGTGAAAGCCTTTACAAAAAGGTGGATCAACCAAAATCAGAAGTGAAAGTCATCACTACTGTTACAAAAGAAATAGCTCTGCCATTAAGTGTACTGCACGAACTAGGTACAGCGGTTTCTTCAAAAAGAAAAGTGATGATTTTGGTCGGACAGTTTCATACATGTGAGACTACCAAATCACTCTTGAAAAAATGGGCTGAGTTTCCAAATGTTTTAGTGCTAACAGAATCACATTCTGGACTTGAAGATGATGCATTCATTGGATGTATCGATAGAATGCTCAATACGCTTAGAGAAGATGAGATGCATGAGTTCAGACCAGAACTTGTGATTGCAATCGGTAAAAATATTATTTCAAGAAAAGTAAAGGCACTGCTTCGAAATGATGAAGTAGAACATTGGTATGTCTCAGAGGATGCTCAGCTACTGGACACATTCCAACGTTTGACACGCATTATTCCTGTGACACCAGAGCGTTTTTTCGAGGACGTGATCACTTTTGTTCAAGCACCACCAACGCACTACCGCGAGCGTTTTATGACGCTGAATGCTGAAAAGAAAAATGTTGGAAATGACTTTGCAAGAAAAGCTCCTTTTTCAGATTTAAAAGCGAGCTTCGAAATTATGCAGCATCTTCCAGCGCATTCGCTTATTCAGATGGGCAATAGCAGTGTGGCAAGGTATATCCAATTATTTGATCGACCAGAACACTTGAAGTTTTCTGGAAACCGCGGTGTTAGCGGCATTGATGGTTGTACAAGTACTGCCATCGGAGCAGCAATGATGACGGATAAAATCACCACGCTTATCAGTGGTGACGTGAGTTTTTTATATGACAGCAATGCCTTTTGGAATAAGTATGTTCCTGATAACTTGAAGGTAATTGTGATTAATAATGGTGGTGGTGGAATCTTCAGAATCATTGATGGTCCATCATCTACAGAAGCTTTGGAAGAATTTTTTGAAACACATCATGATCGCTCCGCTGGCGATATTGCCCAACTATACAAACTGCCATTTTACCAAGCTTCTGATGAAGTCAGCTTGAAAGAAGGACTTGCTTGGCTTTACGCGCAACCAAAGTGTGCGGTACTTGAAGTGATCACTCCGAGATTAGAGAATGATAGAATATTGAAAGAATATTTTAAAACGATAAAAGAGAATACAACCTTATCATAATAAGAATATGAGACAGTGGACAACCATTAAGGAATACAGTGATATTCTGTTTGAATATTACGAAGGGATCGCAAAGATCACGATTAATAGACCTCAGGTGTACAACGCGTTTCGACCAGAAACAAATTTGCAAATGATTGACGCGATGGATATTTGTCGCGAGCGTCAGGATATTGCTGTAGTAGTACTTACCGGTACTGGTGACAAAGCGTTTTGCAGCGGAGGTGATCAAAATGTAAAAGGTGTTGGAGGCTACATCGGCGAAGATGGTGTGCCTCGTTTGAATGTGTTAGATCTTCACAAGCGCATTCGTGAATTACCTAAGCCAGTCATTGCAATGGTGAACGGATATGCCATTGGTGGCGGTCACGTCTTACACGTAGTATGCGATCTTACCATCGCATCAGATAATGCACGCTTTGGACAAACGGGTCCGAAAGTGGGAAGCTTTGATGCAGGATTTGGATCGAGCTATTTAGCGCGTCATGTAGGTCAAAAGAAGGCAAGAGAAATTTGGTTCCTTTGTGAGCAATACACTGCAAAAGAAGCAGAGGACATGGGAATGGTCAATAAGGTGGTTCCCCTTGCAGATCTTGAGGAAACAACTGTCCAGTGGTGTAAAACCATTATGAAGAGAAGTCCTCTCGCAGTGCGCATGATCAAGCGTGGTTTGAACGCAGAGCTAGACGGTCAGCGCGGGCTGATGGAATTTGCTGGTGACGCAACCTTGCTTTACTATTTGACAGAAGAAGCACAAGAGGGTAAGAAAGCGTTTCTTGAAAAGAGAGATCCTGACTTCCAGAAATTTCCAAAATTCCCATAAGGGTAGAAATGGCAACAACAAAACATTGGCTAGGGGCCATGCGTTTACGAACGCTGCCCTTAGCTCTTTCTAGCATTGTAGCGGGTATAGCGCTTTCTATGGAGCGCGGCTCAATCGATGGGCTTTCTGCAATACTTACAGTGCTCACAACTATTTTTCTGCAAGTACTTTCAAATTTTGCCAACGATTATGGCGACTTCAAGAATGGTGCGGATAACACTGAGCGCATAGGCCCAAAGCGCGCCGTGCAAAGTGGTGTCATCTTAGCTTCGCAAATGAAAAATGCGATTATACTTTTAGTATTGTTATCTCTAATATCTGGTATTTCATTGCTGTGGTTGACACTCGGTAGCAGAGGACTATTCGTTGAGGCTTTGATCCTATTGGTCATTGGCCTAGGAGCAATTGCTGCGGCTATTAAGTATACGGCCGGTAAAAATCCATATGGTTACAAAGGTTGGGGAGACTTTTTTGTCTTTCTATTCTTTGGTATTGTAGGAGTTGGAGGTACAACTTACTTACTAGCGGGAGATGTTGTTTGGTCAGATGGATTAATGATGCTCACCGTAGGCTGCCTTAGTACAGCCGTTTTGAATCTGAATAATCTACGCGATCATATTAATGACGCAAAGGCAGGGAAGAATACACTTGTAGTCAAGTGGGGATTCAAAGATGGAAAATTCTATCATTACGTGCTGGTGATTACAGCTTTGATCTCATCCGCTTTGTTCGGTTTAATGATGAGTAATTTGCTATTACTTGTTCCAATGGTAGTAGGAATTATTTTAGTAAAGAACATGATCTTTGTTTCGAAATGCGATGTGCCTCAAGCCTTGGATGGGGAGTTAAAGAAAGTGGCACTTTCTGCATTTTTATATTCACTCCTACTATTGATATGTGTGAGCATAAGCGCTTGACGTATTATCTTCACGCCCTAAACCTTTCATCATGTCGCGTTCTAATGGGTTAATAGGTATTGATATTGCGTATATTATTGCTTTGATCGGCTGTTTGTTCGCAAGCATCATCTTCGGCATTGGCGGAAGATTACATATGTTGAGTCATGATCACTATTATTTGATCATGGATTTTTTCCCTGCATTATTCTTCTTTTTAAATGGACTTACGGTGACGCTCACCATGAGAGATCGTCGTATATCTTCTCGCAGATTACTTTCATATTTGGGAAAAAGAGGGATGATCTTGGTGTTGGTAGGTTTACTTTTTATCAAAGTATGGCCTCTCAATTTACTGTTTGCCTCAGGTATATTTTATCTAGTAGCACCGTTTTTCGCCCAATGGAATAATGTTATTTTACGGTCATTACTTGTAGTAGTATGGTTGTTATCTATTGTGCTCATCAACTTTGACGTGCCTACTACAACGATGTACAGCGGTATTCAATTAGGAGGTGCCAATTTTAAACATCTTTTTTCATTTCTACTTTTCAACGGTTACTATTCACCACTCCCATGGTTCATGTTTTTTGTAGCAGGGTTAATTTATGGTCGATCTGATTTAAGACCTCGCGGAATTATGCCACCTTCAAGTTTAGTGGCTATTCTATTCATCCTAGCTTCAATCGGCTTAGAAGGATACTGCTCCAAGGTATACGGCGTGAAAGACAAAGAGGATATTTTATCCCTAGTAGGATTAAATATTAAATTTTATCTCCCTGCATTTTTAGTTTTCGCAACGGCTCTATGCTTTTTAGTGATGAATATTCTCAATTATCTATTCAGATCATCGCTCAGCAAATCAAGACTTGCACTAATACATTCAGTATCTGGGTCTAAATATTCGATCTATTTCTTCGTGATGTTTTTTGGTAGTATCATAGCGTCTATTACGAATACCATCATCTTTAGAGAGAAGTGGGTTATCTTCTTTTTTGCTCTAGCACTCATTTCATTCAGTCTATATCTCAGCTATATTTGGAGAAAGCGTATTTCACAAACAACACCAATTGAATGGATGATCAAGAAAGTATCCAGTTCCACCAAGAAGTAGAGTGGAGTTATTCAAAGTATCGACTTCAATTTTATAAGCCAGCTAAGACTTCGCGCGATACGCTGACGGAGCGTTTGATTTTTATCTTTAAAGCCACAAATATCAAGCAGCCTAGCCGCTCAGGATTAGGAGAATGCGCGCCGATATATGGACTAAGTGTTGAACCTGCTGCAGAGATCGAATCAATGGTGAAGGATACTATTGAGAAATTAAACAAAGGAAACATTCGAACGCCTTCCGATATCGCTAGTCCAGCGATTCGGTTCGCTGCAGAATCTGCTTGGCTGGATTTAACTCATGGAGGAAAACGTCTGATCGGAAATCAGAATAATAAGAGCATTCCAATTAATGGACTAGTGTGGATGAATGAGAAAGAGCCGATGTTAACGGAGGCCTTTGAGAAAATAGCGAATGGATATTCGGTTATTAAACTGAAGATTGGTGGTCTTCATTTTGAAGATGAATTAGAGATTCTAAGAACATTAAGACAAAAATTCGAAAACCGAATAATCATTCGGTTGGATGCAAATGGTGCTTTTTCTGCGGAAACAGCATTAGAAAAACTGCGAATCTTAGCGGAATTCGATATCCATTCTATTGAACAACCTATCAAGAGCGGTCAATGGGATGCCATGCGATTGCTTTGCGAATCCTCTCCGATACCTATTGCTCTTGATGAGGAACTGATAGGAGTGGATCGAAGAGAGGAAAAGATAGCCTTGCTCGAAACGATAAGACCACAATACATCATTCTTAAACCAACGCTTCATGGAGGTTTATCAGGGAGCGATGAGTGGATCACATTAGCGGTGGAGCGTGGTATTCAGTGGTGGGCAACTAGTGCGCTAGAATCCAATATTGGATTAAACGTGATTGCTCAGTGGGTTCAAAAGTGGAATCCAATATTGCCTCAAGGTCTTGGCACAGGCGGGCTTTACATCAATAATTTTCCGGCAGCTTGGCAAACAAATGCGGGTCAATTGAATTTTATTAGCACAGAGGCACTCACTGCACTTGAATTTTAATGCAATCAACTCTTAAAATAAATAATGTTACTATAGATTTCCAGCTTGCAGGTTGGGAACAAGCGCTTCGTGATTGTTTGAGGACACATCCCGAGGAGGAATACTTTGTTTCATTTTTACAAGAATGGATGAATGAGCATGATTTCATTATTGCGCATTCCAGTGGTTCGACCGGCGATCCCAAACCAATTCAATTGAAGAAGGAATGGATGATAAAGAGTGCAACGCTGACTAAAAACTATTTTCAAATTGCTGAGGGTTCAAAGGTTTTACTAAAACTTCCCATTTCATTTATTGCAGGAAAAATGATGGTGGTGCGTGCCATTGAAAACAAATGGAATTTGATCACCTCAACCCCAAATTCGCAAGCAGATTGGGATAATCAGGAGTTAGCGTTTGCAGCCTTTACTCCGATGCAAGTGGAATCTTTTTTACAAGAAAATAAAGAAAAATATCAAAAAATAAATCGAGTCATTATTGGTGGTGGTAAAACATCTAATGGACTTTGGAATAAGCTTCTCACCTGTGTAAACCACAATTACTTGACCTACGGAATGACGGAAACATGCACCCATGTAGCTGTTCAAGAAGTGATCAAAGGAAATCAAAATGACTTTTTCAGAGCGCTGGATGGGATAATATTTTCACGCGATGATAGAGGTTGTCTAGCTATCCGTGCAAGTCATTTGGATGATGAAATGATTCAGACGAATGATTTAGTGGAGTTGGAAAATAAACTAGCCTTTCGGTTATTAGGTAGGGCAGACCGCATTATCAATAGTGGAGGAAGAAAAATTTTCCCTGAGAAATTAGAAGATATCTTCCAAGATATTTGGAAGACTCCTTTTTATTTCTGTGATGAAGCCGATGAAAAATTGGGAAGTAAATTGGTTCTTTTTCTTGAGGAAAAAGAAGGGTTATCGTTGGAAAAAGTTCAAAAAGATTTAGAGGAAAAGCTTGATAAATATGATCGTCCAAAGGCTGTGTATTTTAAAAAACAACTTAAATACACCCATACCGGTAAATTGATCAAAAAATGGTTTAAGAATGAATAGACTGCTAGTATTTGCAAGTGCAAATAAGAATAAGATAGAAGAGGTTTCGCATAAATTAGGTGGTATGCCAATTAGAGGTCTCGCCGACATTGGATGTACAGAGGAGATCCCAGAAACTGCAGATACAATCGAAGGCAATGCTATAATGAAGGCCCGCTATGTTTGGGAAAAGTATAAAGTCAATTGTTTTGCAGATGACACAGGCTTGGAAGTAGAAGCATTGGGAGGAAGACCTGGAGTCTATTCTGCTCGATTCGCGGGCGAGCAAAAGGATTCGACTGCTAATCGACAGAAGGTGCTTGAATTAATGAAAAATGAGTTGAATCGACGTGCTCGATTCAAAACGGTGATCTGTTTGATCATTGATGGTGAAGAAACATTGATTGAAGGAATTGCCGAGGGACATATCACCAGAGAAGAAAGAGGAGAGCTTGGATTTGGATATGACAGTATATTTTGTCCTATGGACCAAAGTAGAAGTTTTGCTCAAATGACCATTGAAGAAAAGAACATACTGAGCCATCGTGGCAAGGCCTTGACATCGTTAAAAAAAATTCTAGGTCAGGTATAATCGGTTTTGCCTAATTTGCACCCCTGTTTTCAAGTGAATTAAAAAGATCAGTTTATGATTACATATCTTGAATTTGAGGCTCCCATCAAAGAACTCAATGAGCAAATTGAAAAGCTCAAGGAAAGTGAAAAGAAGACTGGAGTGGATATGTCCACAGCCATTGCAGACCTCCAGCGCGCGGTTGAGGAGAAAACCAAGGAGATTTATTCTAATCTCGATGCTTGGCAAAAAGTACAAGTTAGTAGACACCCAGATCGTCCATATACTATTCAATACATTGAAGCTATCACTGACAATCAGTGGATTGAGTTGCATGGTGATCGCACAGTGAAAGATGATAAGGCCATGGTTGGCGGATTCGGAATGCTTGATGGACATAGTGTAATGTTCATTGGTCAGCAGAAAGGAATCAACACCAAGATGCGTCAATATCGCAATTTCGGTATGGCCAATCCAGAAGGATATCGCAAGGCGCTCCGACTGATGAAACTCGCAGAGAAATTCAACAAACCAATCGTTACGTTTATAGACACTCCTGGGGCTTACCCAGGGCTTGAGGCTGAAGAAAGAGGTCAAGGTGAAGCAATTGCTCGCAACCTCTTTGAAATGATGCGTTTCAAAGTGCCAATAATCTGTATCATCATAGGCGAAGGAGCCTCTGGCGGTGCCTTGGGTATTGGTATTGGAGATAAAGTATTGATGCTTGAGAATACTTGGTATTCGGTAATTTCTCCAGAATCTTGCTCTTCAATTCTTTGGAGAAGTTGGGATCATAAAGTGACTGCAGCAAAAGCACTTAAGTTGACGGCAGAAGACATGCTCAAGAACAAGTTGATAGACGGTATCATTCCTGAACCTCTAGGAGGAGCGCACGCAAACAGACCCGAAATGTTTGAAACGGTGAAGAAAACAATCGTTCAGCACCTCAATGAATTGTCGAAGTTGGATAAAAATGAGCTTGTAAACCAGCGTGTTGAGAAGTTTTGCTCCATGGGTGTGGTCGTCAACTCATAGAAGTGCTTGAAAAAGATTGGTTTATTCAACAACTTTAGTTGATAAACAATTCTAATTTTTAACAGTTTGTTTTTTCTGTAAGGCTTGCTTGATTAGCTTTGCAGCGATTTTTATATATAAAACCCTTATTAAATTTATTAAGCATGAAAAAGAACAACTTCTACGTAGCGATCGTAGCAGTACTTTCTGGTCTGATGCTCGCTGCTTGCGGTGGACTCGGGAAAATGGAAAAATACATCGAAGAACTCGGTGCTAGCGCATCTCCAAACCCACTAGAAGTACACGGCGATAGCATCCAACTCGCTATTAATGGAAAGTTCCCTGAAAAGTATTTCCACAAAAAGGTAGTAGTTGAAGCGACTCCTGTTCTTGTTTATGGAAGCAGTGAAGCGAAATTCGAAATGAAAGGATACCAAGGCGAACAAGCTGCGGGCAACTATGAAGTAATTCCTTACAAGACTGGAAAGAGCTTCTCTTACACAGATAAAATTGCATACGCTCCAGGAATGGAAGAAAGCTCACTTCAACTTAGAATCCACGGTTCTAAGGGGTCGAAGACTGCTGATTTCGAACCTTTGAACATTGGCGTTGGTGTGATTACTACTCCTTACCTTATGAAAGGTGATGATAAAGTGGTATCATCTTCTGATAAATTCGTACGTACACTTCCTTTCAGCAAGTCTGCTGAAATTTTGTTCGACTACAACTCTTCTAAGATTAAGCCTGCGGCTCTTAAAGATTCTAACCTTGTAGCTCTTCAGAATTTCATGGCAGAAGTTGCAGCGAATCCTAAGATGGTTGTTACGAGCATTCAATTTGTTTCTTATGCTTCTCCAGAAGGTGAAATTTTCTTGAATGACGAGCTTGCAACTGAACGTGGCGAAGCTGGTAAAGCAGCTATCCTAGCTGGATTGAAAAAAGCAAAGATTGATACATTGTTCACTCCTTACATGTCTGTTACTGCTAAAGGTGAAGACTGGGACGGTTTCAAGAAGGCAATGGAAGCATCTGCAATCGGTGATCGTGATATCATCGTTCGTATTCTTCAGAAGACTGGTGATCTTCAAGCACGTGAGCAAGAAATCAAAAACATCAGCAAGACTTACACAGAAATCCAAAAGGATATCTTCCCAAGTCTTCGTCGTTGTACAATCGTTGTAAACTACAACCTAGAAGGTTACAGCGATGCTGAATTGGTTGCTCTTGGTAAATCAAATCCTGATAACTTGACTTACGAAGAAGCTTTGAAGGCTGCTTCATTAACTGAAGATTTGAACACTAAAGCCTCTATCTATCAGTCTGCAGCTAAGAAGTCAGATGCTGACTACCGTGCTTCGAATAACCTAGGTTATGTTTATTACATGCAAAACAAAACTGCAGATGCAGAAACACAATTTGCAAAAGCATACGGCATGGCTAAGAACAACGAAACTAGCTGCAACATGGGAGCTGTAACTCGTTTGAAAGGTGATCGCGCAGGTGCTATGAAGTACTTGAACGAAAGCAGCACAAACGAAGCGAAGTACAACAAAGGTCTTATCCATATTCAAAATGGTGATTACTCAAGCGCTGTAAGCAACATGAGTAACTACAAGACATTCAATACTGCTCTTGCTCACTTGTTGAATAAGGACAATGGTTCTGCACAAAATGATATCAACGCTTCTAACGATTCTTCAGCTCTTGCTGATTATCTAAGAGCAGTTATCGCTGCACGTAGCAATAACGCTGCAGATGTTGCAACTAACCTTAAGAGCGCTGTCTCTAAAGATGGTTCTCTTGCAGCAAAGGCACAAAAAGATCTAGAATTCAGAAACTTCAAGGATGCCTTGAACTTCTAATCTGAGAAATATTACTCCAACAAAAAAGGGCTTTCATCGAAAGCCCTTTTTTGTTATTAGTTCTTGGTTATTAGTTCTTGATTATTAGACATTTGTCATTTGTCATTTGTCATTTGTCATTTGTCTCTTGTCATTTGTCCCCCTTCGCTATACTTCGCTGGCGCTGCGTAACGCTCTGGGCGGCGCTTGTCATTAGATTACAGCTGCCAGCTTAATCCAATACCGATGATACTCTTAAACTGTACGCCAGGTCCAACATTGGTTGCAGCGCCAGTAAGCTCGTCTGTTTCTTTAATGATCTGAGTATTGTCATCGTAGATCAAGTGTGTGAAAATCGTGGTGGTCATCCACTTATTGATTTTCATAGAAATCAAATTTTCCCAGCTCACATCGACGTTTTGTGGATTGTCAATATAGTTAGAGAATAATTCAAGCTTTGATTTCAAGTTTACATTTTCAACAACATCTGTGGTGTATTGCATACGAGCATAAGCACCGACTTCAGATCTGAGATTCTCGCCGCTTCCTTTGATTACTGTAATACCGTCCGCTTCAAATTGACGCTTTACTCCGAATGCACCGGCATCTGCAAGATCCTGGTCTAGAACAAAGATTCCTCTGTATGTAACAGGAGAAATGAAAGCGGTGAATTTATCATTTGGCTTGTAGTCCATACCCAGAGAGAAGAGCGTCCACCCTGGTGCCATCAAGTCCGAAATTTTATTGTTGTAATCTGGAATTCCAGTCGCTAGTGGTGAGTAACCTGGAGCAAACTGTGTTTTGAAGTTTAACAATGCAGCGTAAAACCACTTCTGACTTGCTTGGCGTCCATACTTAGAAGTAATGTCAAGTTTATCATCTGTCTTAATCGCGCGTGAATCCAAACCTTGAAGAAGAATACCATAGGCCATATCTAATGAATTGTCCCATGCATTTTTTCCATTTCTATAATTTCTATACGTAGATAGAAGACCTGTAGTGCTAATCGAGTTATTACCACCCGCAGCCCATTGGCTTAAATAAGTGAATGTATTGTTGAATCCGATGGTCGTACCCTTTGTCCATTTGGTGGAATCTTTTGGGGTAGCAAGTGTTTTCATTGCTTTTTCTTCGTCCGCTGTGGGTGCTACTTGCGCCCAGGGAGATAGGGTAGCCGCGCCAAGAATGGCAACAGCAATAGTGTGCTTTAACATTGGTAAATTATTTAAGTAGTATAATTAGAAGACAAAGGTACATGAGACAGATATTCTTACACAATTTTAATGTTGATCTGCCTTTTCCTGTTCATCTAGGACTGGAGAAATCTTGCTCAGAATTTTATTCATTTTTATAATGGAGGCCATCACCTTAGGCTTCACATATGAAGGCAAGCTTTCTTCCATAATAAATTGCTTAAATGGATTGTGCTTCATGCAGGGAAGTTTAAATGATAGATCTCAATGGCTTTTGCTCGTGCTCGCTTAATTCTCATCTTAACTGCACTCTCATTGAGCTCCATTATATCTTGGATTTCTTTGATGCTCAAATCATCTTGATATTTCATCAACAAAATCGCTTTATCCTTTGGAAGAAGATATTCTAAGACCTGTTGAAGTTTCGCAGCTTCAATCTTCATGATTTCCTCTTCATTCCGCAAGTCTGTTGAATCTGGAATTTCAGGCATTTCATCCTCGGACTCCAATCTCATTTTGCTCGACTGTTTTAAAAAATCAATACAGTAATTATAAGTAATACTGTAAAGCCATGTGCTGAACTTAGATTGAAAATGAAACTGTGCTAAATGAATGAAGGACTTAATAAAAATATCATGCGTCAAATCCTGCGCAGTATTGGTGTCTTTCACAAATGACAAGCATTTATGATAAACCTTACTCGCATAGCGGTCATAGAGGTAGGAGAACTCCTCTGAATGGCCATTTACAACTCGACGAACAAGTTGCTCGTCTGATATTTGATCATAGTTAAGTAATTCCACAAAAAAAGCCCCGGGTGTAGTGCGCCATTAAGACACCTCGGATTCCAAAAGTCACAGTTTTTTAAAAAAAAATGATAGTTTTTTTTGATGAAAAATGTCTTCTTAAATAGAACTTTGTTTTTCAGGCCATTTGTTTTTTGTTTTTATTAATTTTATGGCACGACCATTGGGTCAGTGCTGAAAATTTTTCGACTATGAAACGCTTGAACATTTACACTTGGATCATTGCACTTCTTGGAATCATCCAACTTCAGAGCTGTATCATCTACGATACCGACTACGGACCAGACGGTCGTGACGGCAAGGCATTTTTCGGAATAGACTACGACTATTATCAACCATATTCTTACTGGGATAACAACCCATCCGTTCCAACTAATCCATTCTTCGGTGAATTTTATCGCTCTTACCCTGGAATCTATGAGTTTGAGTACTTCATTAACTCCAATGAATATTGGTATGGCACCTATGAAATTAATATACATAGAGGAGAGCAAGGCCGACCCAATGGCGTATCTGGAAGAGATGGACTCGACACTTATCTTCGATTGATTTGTAATCCTAGTGGATTCTATTTTGAAAGTACAAATGATTGTGATTGCTATCGCTCAGTATCGGAAGACGGTACTATTATCAGTGAAGTCAATGACAAAGACCATTCATTCAGAATCGTGATGAAGAAAACGACTATTGAAGAAAGACCAACTTATCACTTGGCCAAGAAACAATAGTTTTCTGTTTTCAACGTCTTATCGGATATTAGCAACCACAAATGCAATATCCAGCAAAAATAATTCTAGCATGGGCGGAAGCCATTAACGGTAATCGGGACATTCGCGATTGGCTTATCACCAACGGATATCCCGAACTCGGTCTCTTCGTTTTTGCTTTGAATAATAAAACCGAAGCAAGACAATGGCTTATCGATAATGGCTTCCCTCATTTAATGGCGCTCATTAATGGAGCTGAGGGCAATCCAAACGCACTTACCTGGCTTAAGAATTTTGGTTACGATATACTGGAAAAAATGGCTAGAGTAGGCGACAACGATGAGGATGCGCTTATTTGGCTGTTTCAAAATAACCTTCCGGACATGGCCAAGGTCGCATTGAAAATCAGAGAAGTCAAAAATGAAATCGATGCTAACAATAATGATATGCATCGAATTTCTCCTGATTAATTAAAGTCACCCTACCTTTACAACTTTATAATTGTATGGTAGAACCAATCATTTTCACCCTCTCCAACGGAGTACGAGTTGTTCATCAACCCCTCGACAGAGACGTTGCCCATTGCGGCATTCACATTGGTACAGGATCTCGTGACGAAGAAGAAAATGAGCACGGTCTCGCTCACTTCATGGAGCATGGTTTTTTTAAAGGAACAAAAAATCGAAAGACATTCCATATCCTTAGCAGACTCGACGCAGTAGGAGGTGAGATCAATGCTTTCACAGCTAAAGAAGAAACTTGGGTTCATGCTAGTTTTCTTCGAGAACACTATGAACGTTCGATAGAACTTATTGCAGATATAACATTCAACGCAACATTTCCCGATAAAGAAATCATCAAAGAAAAGGAAGTAATCCTTGATGAAATCAACTCATATAAAGACAGCCCTTCCGAAATGATTTTTGAAGAATTTGATGCATATCTGTTCAAAGATCACCCCATTGGAAGAACAATTTTAGGCACTGAAGAATCTTTGAAAAGATTCAAGAGTAAAGATCTTATTCGCTTTCGTAAAAGAAACTTCACCGCCTCGAATATCATTTTTGCGTCGGCAGGAAAAATTGATTTAGAAAAATTAAAAGCTTTACTAGAAAAGCACATTGGAGTCTACTCATTACCTGATACTCCTATCATTCGTACAGCTTTTAAAGGCTATAAGGCATTTAATAAAACGGAGAAGAAGGATATTCACCAAGTCCATTTGGTGATGGGTACGAAGGCTTATTCCTACAAGGATAAAAAAAGACCAGGACTTTCTCTTTTAAATAATATTCTTGGTGGACCTGCGATGAATAATCGCTTGAGTTTAAATATTCGTGAAAAGCATGGTATTGCTTATCACATCGACTCTACATATGCTCCATTTTCAGATACAGGAATCTTTTCAATTTATTTGGGCACCGATAAATCCAACTTGGACAAGAGCCAAACACTAATTTGGAAGGAGCTAAAAGCCTTGTCAGATAAGGCGCTTAGTACACGACAACTTCATGATGCCAAGAAACAAATTATCGGTCAGATCGCTTTGGCACAAGATAGTGGTGGGGCCATCATGTTCAATTTAGGTAAAAGCCTTATGCTATTTGATCGTATCGATTCATTAGAAGATGTATTCAAATCAGTGGAAAAGCTGACCAGTTCTGAACTTCTAGCAATTGCAAATGAAATTTTTGACGAGCGTAAAATGAGTTCGTTGACATATACCTATTAAAAAAAAAGCTGTCGATTTCGACAGCTTTTTTTATTCGTTTAGTGTGTATGTCCGTCACCTTCATGGTGCTCGTGGTCATGCCCATCACCTTCGTGGTGATCATGCCCGTCGCCCTCGTGATGTTCTTCTGCTGGTTTGTATCCTTCTATCATGATACCGTCTGCCATGAATGAAATTCCAGACTTTGGCTCAGTGATCGCAGCAATTTCTGCTTCTGATTTTCCTGCGTCTTGCGCATAGTGCTTCAAATCTTCTACAGAGGTTACATCTTTGTAAGCCCATGCAGCGACAGTGCACTTAAGATTAGCGGCGCCTGTTGTTGGAACGAAGAAACCGTAATCTTTCATTCTAACACGCGCAGTTTCTCCATTGCCTAATTTTACAGTCATCCAACACCCTTTTACGCTGCAAGTTTCATCAATAGTACCAGTGAATTTAACGAATACACTGTCTTGTGTTGCTAGCATTGAAGTCACGCTGTCCACAGGAATAGCTCCTGCTGGATCAAAAGAGGCCCCATAAGTATTGATTGCAGGTGCTTCTTGTGCGTGGTTATGGTTAGAGTGATCGCAACCACCCATCATGAGGGAAGCAGCTAGGAAAAAGAAGTATTTTTTCATTTTGTAAAATTGATTAGCAGTCCAAAATTACATCTTTTTTATTAAAAATTCTGTTCTGCGATTCTTAGCGCGTCCTTCGTCTGTATCGTTGGACCCCACAGGCATGGTTTCGCCATATCCTTTACTGGTCATTCTTTTTCCATCCACGCCTTTTTTCACCAAATAGTTTAAGACTTCAAAGGCACGTTCCATAGACAGTGCTAGGTTGGCTTGATCATTACCAACATTATCGGTATGCCCTCTGATTTCGATTGTAATATTAGGATGGGCTATCAAATACTCCGCAAACTCATCCAATATCAACATTGATTTCTGTTCGATGTCGGCTTTATTGGTTGAATAGTAAATGTCATTAATAATGAAAGGTTTGTTGGCTTCTGCAGTATATGACTCCATATTCAATTTCGCAACTACTGGCGGTTTGGTATCTTCTTTTCGAGCCACTACTCTTGAATTGAAAGCAATATTATCGCCACCAACACTCACTACAATATCTTCTTTCTTAGCAACTTTGACAACCGCCGCATAGCGCCCGTCGTCCTCATTGACTTTTACCTTGTCAATTGTTTTACTCTGTGCATACTTGATTTCGACATTTGCATTCACAGGTGGATTGCCATCTTCGGTTTTTACTTCACCTTTCAAAATCATTACGCGTTCCGGCTTTGCAACTTCAGGCATTTCGAATTGATATACGTCCCACCCACGATGGTTATTGAGATTTTGTGCACCGAAGTATGCCACATCGCCATCACTTGTTACTACAATACCCAATTCGTCTTTATCTGAATTGATTGGAAATCCGATATTCTTTGGCTCTGTGAATGTTTCGTCATCATTCATTTTACAGTAATAGATATCGAGTCCGCCCACTCCCACATGGCCGTCGCTCGAGAAGTAGAGTGATCTGCTATCACTGTGCATGTATGGAGCCTTATCTCTGCCTTTGGTGTTGATTGTTGCAGGTAATTTTTTTGCTTGTCCCCATTCACCATCGGCGCCTCGCTTGCTCATGAAAATATCAATCGAGTAATTACCGCTGGCATCTTGGGTAGATTCTGCGCGGGCTGCAGCAAAGAATAAATATTGTCCATCACCGCTAAGAGATGGTTGCGATTCCCAGCCATCTGAATTTACCAAATCACTCAAACGCTCAAGAGAAGACCAAACATATTTTTTCTCTCCCGTTTTTTCGTCGGTTATCAAATTGAATTTTGCACTGAAAAGGTCGAAGTTTTCAGGGTTTTTTGGAAGCGGATTTTTCTTGGCAATGATTAATTCTTTGTTGTCTACTGATATCGTTGCACCTCCAATATTGTCACCCAAATTGAAAGGCGGAGGAAGTGCTGCTCCTTCATCAAAAATCGCATTGATATCTGGACGTTTGCTCCAAGTGAATTCCTCTACAATACGCGCAGTAAAGTCGCCTTTGGCCTGCTTCTCATACTTTCTTGTGTAAAACATGATTTCTCCATCAGGAGAAATGAGCGGCAAGTAATCATCATTCTTAGAACTCACGCCCGCTACTTTTACAGGATTGAATTGAATATTTCCCGCATAAATTTCCTGATACTTTTTTATCATAGGAAGTACTTCTTCTACTTCCGCATATTTTTTTTGATAGTCTTTTTCAAACTTGCTAGGATCTTCATCTGGAAATCTAAGAAACTTTTCAAAGTAGGTGAGTGCCTTGTCATACTTACGATCGGCATAACTCATTGCACCTAAAAAGTAATATGGTTCTGAATGATATTCTGGGCATAGCTCAATTAACTTTTCAAAATAATTGAAGCTGATTTCAAATGGAGAATTGTTCCTTTTAGCTCTCAAGAAAGCCATTTCACCAATTCGTTGGAGGCATGGCAAGCAGTTGGGATCTTCCTCTAGCGACTTTTCTAGCAGGCCCAATCTCTCGTCTGGTTGATATTTTTTTGTGTCTTTGCTCTGTTCTAGAAGCTTTTCGATCTTTGAAGAAGGCTGATAACTACATGACTCCTGAGCAGCTAAATTTTCGACCAAAAGGAGCGATATGACGACGACGATGATTTTCCTTAACACTAACATCATTTTCTTACTGGTTGTGGGCGAAAGATAGTGATTATTTAAATTTTTTCTACTTGCATTGAGCCCTCTAAACCACTTAAATTCACCCTCTAAACCAACAACAATGTCTCCCTCTGCTATACCACATCTCGTTCGAGAATTGATGGATGTATCTACAGGTTTTTCAATTATCTTTTCAATAGATGGGAATTTTGTTCTTGCAAACAAAGCTTTTAATGAGGCTCTTAAAAGTGTAAAGGGAGATGATTTTACAGTCGAACATGCGGATGATTTGGAAATGAAATCATCGAGTTTTAAAAAACGGTTTTTTTGGAATGACATTATCGAGGCAGTGAAGGATGGAAATTTTTCCATGAATATTTCATTTGGTGATTTTCCCAACATTTACAAATGTCATGCAGCTTCCGTATTAATTGAAAATAGGGATTTTGTTGTGATGTGTATGAATGAGGTCACACCAAGCCATCAGCTTGAAAAAAAATTGATGGAGAAAAATGGATTCTTCGAAAATCTATTGGATGAACTCCCACAGATGATATGCGCTTTGGATGAGAATGGCATCATTCGATATTGGAATGATCAGTGTCAGGTAGTGCTTGGCTATTCATCGGACGAATTGGTTCTCAAGCCAGACGCGGCTGAGAAATTGATGCCGAATCGAAAGTACCGTGAAGAAATTTTAGAAAAAATTTATCGTAAGGAATCAGGTGTTCTGCGCTTCGTTAATACTGCAATGCACAGCATCGATGGGTATGAAAAAACTATCGCTTGGAATGTTCGTTTCATGAATAATCCCTTGATCCCAGGATTGAACTATTGGCTGGTGGGAACTGATATCACTGCGATGGAAATTGCTATGAAATCGGTGGTGGATAGTGAGAACCGATACAGCATGATATCGAAAGCTTCGAATGATGCGGTTTGGGATTGGGATCTGATCTCAGATCAATTGTGGTGGAACGATGGCATGACCAGTCTATTCGGTTATGATCCAGAAGAAATTAAAAACACCTATCAATGGTGGTTGGACCGTGTGCATCCGAGCTACACAAAAGCAGTGGATGAAAAACTAAGACTGCATGTGGAGGAAGGAAGACAATTTTGGAGCGATGAATATTTGTTTAGAAAAAAAGATGGGACCTATGCGCTCGTTTTCGACAAGGGTTATTTAGTTAAAGATGAAAAGGGCCGTCCTATAAGGTTTGTAGGCGGTATTGTTGATATTACCCACACAAAGAATCTTAATCCGTTGTAAACTGAAAACTTCGTTCGTTTCTTTGTGGAATGAATTATAGAAGACTCGGAAAATCAGGACTTCAAGTCAGTGAATTGTCCTTTGGCTCATGGATCACATTTGCCAATCAAATTGAAAATGGAATTAGTGAACGATTGATGGATATCGCATACGATGCGGGTGTCAATTTTTTTGATAACGCAGAAGTATACGCTGCAGGCAAGAGCGAGGAGGTGATGGGCGATATTCTAGCGAAGAAGAATTGGGCACGTGATACTTATATCGTTAGTAGCAAAGCATTTTTCGGCGCTGGAGGTAAATTACCAACCCAACGCGGCCTTCACCGCAAACACCTAGTTGAGGCTTGTGAAGCTGCTCTCAAGCGTTTGAGAGTGGATTACTTGGACCTCTATTTCTGCCACAGACCAGATAAAAATACACCCATTGAAGAAACCGTTTGGACCATGCATCAATTGATCATGCAAGGCAAAATTTTATATTGGGGAATGAGTGAGTGGAGCGCGCAAGAAATTATGGAAGCACACATGGTAGCAGAAAAATATCATTTGATCGGCCCTACTATGGAGCAGCCTCAGTACAATATGCTTTGGAGAGAAAAAGTGGAGAAAGAATATGATCAGATTTACAAGACCGTAGGACTCGGAACTACAATTTGGTCGCCTCTTGCTTCAGGGTATTTAACAGGAAAGTACATTGGTCAAAAGCCGACAGATACACGTCTTATGCGCGATGAGCTAAATTGGTTGGCCGATAGAACTTTCACACCGGAGAATGAGAATAGAGTCATTGGCTTGAAAAAATTATCGGAAGAGTTGAATATCTCGATGCCTCAGTTGGGTGTTGCTTGGTGTTTGAAAAACCAGAATGTTAGCACTGTTATTCTTGGAGCTAGCAAACCAGAACAGTTGACAGAAACGCTACAAGCTGCAGACAAGGTGGCCTTACTTACTGATGATGTGATGGAGAAGATTGAGGTTATTTTGAACAACAAACCTGTATTACCTCCCTACTAATATGCGAATTGATATTCTGACCATTCTACCACGATTGCTTGATGGACCCTTTGCAGATTCCATTCTTCAACGGGCGCAGGACAATGGTCTATGTGAGATTGTGATTCATAACATACGTGATTACAGTACCCACAAACAAAAGCAAGTGGACGACTACCAATTTGGTGGCGGAGCTGGAATGGTGATGATGATACAACCCATCGCGGATGCAATTGATAAATTGAAATCAGAAAGAGAATATGATGAGATCATTTATCTAACTCCTGATGGTGAAAGATTGAATCAAGGTATTTGTAATTCTTTTTCTTTGAAAAAGAATATCATCATGCTTTGTGGTCATTACAAAGGGGTAGATCAGCGCATTCGCGATCACTATATCACTCGTGAAATTTCGATTGGAGATTATGTATTGAGTGGCGGGGAGTTGGCAGCCGCAGTTCTAGTAGACAGCATTGTGCGATTAATCCCAGGTGCAATGAATGATGAGACTTCGGCGCTCACAGACTCATTCCAAGACAATCTACTTGCTCCACCGATATACACTCGACCAGCAGATTACAATGGCTGGAAGGTGCCTGAAATCCTCACCAGTGGCAACACTCCGAAGGTCGAGGAGTGGAGATTTGAACAAGCCCTCGAAAAAACCAAAACACGCCGCCCAGATTTGTTGGGTGGATAACAATTTGATTATACCTTTTCTTTGCTGAGATGAGCGCACCACTTGCAGAACGCATAAGACCTCGTAATCTAGACGAGTATGTCGGCCAAAAACATTTGGTGGGGCAAGGCGCTGTGCTTAGAAAAGTAATCGATAGCGGTAACATTCCAAGCATGATTTTTTGGGGACCGCCGGGCGTAGGTAAAACAACATTGGCCTTGATTATTTCACAAGCACTGAAACGTCCGTTTTATCAATTGTCCGCTATTAATGCAGGAGTAAAGGATGTTCGTGAAGTAATTGATAGCGTCAAGAACGCAGGCATGTTTAGCCAAGGTGCGATTCTATTCATTGATGAGATCCATCGCTTTTCAAAAAGTCAACAAGATAGTTTACTTGGTGCAGTTGAACGAGGCACCATTACGCTGATCGGCGCCACTACTGAAAACCCTTCGTTCGAGGTCATTTCTGCACTACTCTCAAGAAGTCAAGTGTATGTCTTAAAGCACCTCGAAAAAGAAGATCTTATCGGACTTGTCGATACTGCGCTCGCGAAGGACGAGGAACTCAAAAAAATAAATGTAAAGGTTCAAGAATACGAAGCATTGCTTCGTCTGAGTGGAGGAGACGCGCGCCGATTATTGAATGTTCTGGAACTTGTAGTGAGTTCTTTGCCAGAAGACAAAATCATTACGAATGATCGTGTAGGAGAAATCGTGCAAGCCAACATGGCCAGCTATGATAAGAATGGAGAAATGCATTATGATGTCATTTCTGCTTTCATCAAGAGCATACGCGGAAGCGATCCGCAAGCTGCGGTTTACTACCTCGCACGAATGGTGGAAGGTGGGGAAGATCCGAAGTTTATAGCTAGAAGAATGCTCATTCTTGCCTCTGAAGATGTAGGAATGGCAAATCCGAATGCGCTCTTGATGGCCGATGCTACATTTCGTGCGGTTGAAAATATTGGTTGGCCAGAAAGCAGAATCATCCTCAGTCAATGCGCTATATTCCTTGCAACTTCACCAAAATCAAATAGCGCTTACACTGCTATTGATGATGCTATCGCAGAGGTGAAAAATTCAGGTGATCAACCCATTCCGCTGCAATTGAGAAATGCTCCGACGAAGTTGATGAAGGACTTGAATTATGGCAAAGACTATATGTACAGCCACATGTACGAGGGCAACTTTATCGCACAAGAATTTTTACCAGAAAATTTGAAGGGGAAATTATTCTACAATCCTGCAAAAAATCAACGAGAAGATCAAATCCGAGAATGGCTCAAAGTACGTTGGGGCAATCGCTATCCTTTATAATTGAGCGAGACCTTTGTTGATCTTTTTCGCAATCGCCGGACCTTCATAAATGAAACCAGTATAGACTTGTACCAATGAAGCGCCAGCATCAAGCTTTTCTTTTGCATCCTGAGCAGTAAATATTCCACCAACCCCAATGATTGGGAAGCTGCCATTTGATTTTTGATGCAAATAGCGAATGACTTCTGTAGACCTTGCTTTTACTGGCTTGCCGCTCAATCCACCTGCACCGATTTTTTCAACTTCCGATACAGGAGTATGGAGCATGGAGCGATCGATGGTGGTGTTGGTCGCCACGACTCCAGCAATTTTACTTTCGTTGACAATCTCAACAATATCATCCAATTGGCTGTCTGTAAGATCTGGTGCGATTTTGAGAAGGATGGGCTTTGGTTTAGGCTTCGCTACATTGAGTTGTTGAAGTGTATTGAGAATGTGAAGTAGTGGAGCTTTGTCTTGTAATTCGCGCAATCCGGGCGTGTTTGGTGAAGACACATTTACCACAAAATAATCAACTACATCGAATAACTCATGAAAACACTTCACATAATCATCTACCGCTTGCTCGTTGGGGGTTACTTTATTTTTCCCAATATTTCCACCGATGAGAATAGAAGAGGACGCTTTGCGGATGCGCTCTGCAGCGGCTTTAGCTCCTCCATTATTGAACCCCATTCTATTGATGAGTGCTTCATCATCGGGTAAGCGAAACAAGCGAGGTTGGTCGTTTCCTGGTTGGCCAACCGGAGTAACAGTTCCAATTTCAATAAATCCAAATCCAAGACTATCCAATGCATCGATCCAGCGTGCATCTTTATCAAAACCCGCAGCAAGTCCTACAGGATTTTTGAAAGTGAGTCCAAATACCGAGCGCTCCAAGTTTGGAGATTCATACCTAAAGAGGCTTCTCAAAATGCCTTTGCCTCCGGGAAATCGGTGCACCGCTCCCAAAAGATTCATGGCGCTGTAGTGCGCTTTTTCAGGGGAAGACAAAAAGAAAAGGGGTTTCAGTAGGCTCTTGTACATGCGACAAATATACTTCGGTAAAAAAAATCAAACTTATTTTAGTCGAGGTATTAAACCAAAATGTGGCATCACGGTCAATTAAACAACAATGACAGATCATGAACTAGTAATAGCTTTGAAAGATCCTCTTCAAAAGAAGAAGGTATTCGAGCAATTGCTAAATGATTACCAAAAGCCCATTTATTATTATGTGCGCCGAATGGTTCTCGATCATGATGATGCGGATGATGTGACACAGAATTGTTTCATTAAAGCATGGAAGGCGTTAGAGCAATTTCGAGGCGAGGCAAAATTGAGCACATGGCTCTATCGCATCGCCTACAACGAGAGTTTGAGTTTTATTGAAAAGAGAAAAAGATTGGCCGGCGTTTCATTGGATGAACTAGCAGAGCATTTGCCTTCCGTTCTGCAAAAGGACGCGCTGTTTGACGGAGATGAAATAGAATTAAAACTTCAAACGGCATTGTCCACATTGCCTGAAAAACAAAAGGCTGTTTTTATAATGAAGTATTTTGAAGAAAAGAAATACGAGGAAATTGCCCAAATAACGGGCACTTCAGTGGGAGCGCTGAAAGCGTCATTCCATATTGCAGTGACAAAGATTGAAAATTATATCAAGGTAAATAATGAGTGGTAAAACAAACCCCTTCAAGGTTCCAGATGATTACTTCGAGCAATCGGCTGGAGAGATATTTTCCAAGATAGAATTTGGAAATGAAGATTTCTTTGAGAAACAAAAGCAGAAAATTCTTGCTGAAACTTCTCAAAAGAAAGAGGGAAGAAGCATTGTATTGTGGGCGAGCATTTGGAGTGCAGCGGCAGCGGCAGTGGTTGCGGGATGGATTTTTTGGCCATCACCCTTAGAGCAGATGGAAGAAACAAAAACATTCGCAGAATTGCTTCATGAAACAGAATTGAATGAGGAAGAGATTTTATTAGAAGCTACAGACGACGAGTTGTTGAGTTATTTCAGCACCGAAATCGACAGTCTTCACCAAGACTTGATTGTAGAGCCTACGGTGCAAGCTAAACCAGAACAAAAGCTTTTACCTAAAGAGAAAAAAGAAGATGTAGATCAACTCTTGAATGATTTATCTGATGAGGAAATCATGGAGTACTTGATTGAAAATGGAGATAACGAATTTGAAATACAATAGAAATATGAAAAAGTGGATTTGGATGCTTGTAGTTATTCTTGCCCAAGGTACGCTCGTAGCGAATGCACAGCGTGGTCAAGAAAAAATGTCGGAGCTGAGAAAGAATTTTGTGAAAGAGCAACTGGCATTGACCCCAGAAGAGGAAAAACAATTTTGGCCACTGTATGATCAATACGAGGCTAAGCGCAAAGACTTTCGTCAAGCGATGAAAACTGCAATCGATAAGGCAGAGGCTGCCCCATCGGATGAAAAAGTGGTGATGGAATCAATAGATGCTGTAACTAAAATTAGAAAGGACGAGGCTGATTTGGACGCCAAGTTTTTCAAGGATAGCATGCCGATTATTGGTGCAGCGCGAGTGGGAAAATTAACACGACTTGAAGAAGAGTTTAGAAGAACATTGATGGAAAAATTGAAGGATAAAAGAGGGGGAGGACCAGGCCATCATTGGCCGCCACCGCCACACGGAGGGCGTCCACCGCACGATAGAGAATAGATTAATAAGGTGTGTATTGATGTTGTTGCAAGGGATTCAGAGGTATGATACGACCGATGAATCCCTTCTTTATTTCCTTATTGTTTTCAGGAATCTCCATCCAAGCATCCATTACTGCCAACGAGGCGAAGTCTCCAGAACCGTTGTTCGGAGCGGGTTCTGCTACCAAGCATCCATTTTCAAATCGAAGGACTATTGGAAGGAAAAATGTCAGTTTGGATTTAATGATAACATCTTGTTGAAGAATGGCAGTTGCTTCAATACAAGGTGTACCAAGTGATGCGGAGAGCCAAGGCACAAAATATTTGCATGCACAAACAAGCGTAGAAACAGGATTTCCAGGAAAACCAAATACAAATGTTTCATTCAGCTTTCCGAAAAGCATTGGTTTTCCTGGCTTTTGTGCAATGCGATGAAAAAGCGTTTCACACTTAAGATCTTCAAGTGCACTTGCGATGTAGTCAAATTTTCCCTTCGATACACCACCGCTCATGAGGATAATATCAAAGGATTTTGCAAGCAGTTCTAACTGACTAATCACAGCAGTTTTTTCATCTGGAAGATGCTTTATTTCTGCATGAAGGCCATGACTTTGAAGTAATGAAAGCAATGCCCATGCATTGCTCTGACGAATCTGCCCGGGCAGGGGCATTTGGTCGATGGGCACCAATTCATCTCCCGTGGAAACGATGACAATACGAGGTTTTTTTTTCACCCATAAAGTCTGTTTTCCAATGGAGGCTGCAATTCCAATGATGGCAGGATTAACCTTTCGATTTGCATGAGCTAATACCGACCCTTTTTTAAAATCAGTGCCTTTCAGGTGGATGTTTTGAAACTGCTTTGTAGGAAGTGTTTCAATTTTGGCAACACCGTTTTCAATTTGAATATGCTCGTATGGTACTACAGTATCAAAGCTTTCAGGTAGTGAAGCGCCGGTCATTATTTCTATACACTCTCCAGCTTCAGGATTAAAGTTTTGTTGAATTCCTGCGCTGCACACACCTATGATTTTGAATGATGAGTGGCTGGAAAGGTCTTGCCAGCGAATGGCAATACCATCCATCATAACACGATGAAAGGGAGGAAGGTCAGTGTCTGCAAGGAGCGATTCTGTAAGCACATGTCCATTTGCATGATGCAGTGGCATTTGCTCAGTACCCCAATCACCAAGGTGTTGCCGAAGTATTTGTGTTGCTTGAGTGACGCTGATCATTTATCCTCCAATGCTGGCCATTGATTCTTGAATGGGCGCGCGATTCAATTCAGCGTCGAAGCCATTAGCGAAGCGCGCACCAACTGCTGCAATGATTTTTTCCTGAATTAAAAAATCGCTGCCATTTGCACTAAGAAGTGATTTCAATCCATTGCTAGATTGGTCATACAAGCATGTTTTGAGGTGTCCGTTTGGAGTGATGCGAATGCGATTGCAGGTGCCACAGAAGGTCCGAGAGTACGCTGCAATGATGCCTATTTTTCCCAAGAAACTTTCGTCAGAATATTCTTGAGATGTAGAGGTAGGCTTTAGGGGAAGCTTTTTTAATTCAGGATAAAGGGAAAATAATTTAGCCTCAATATCTTTTGCAGAAATTCGATGACTGTTTATTCCACTTCCATTGAAAGGCATTTCTTCAATAAATCGAACATCAACAGGCAAAGAGATTGCGAGCTTTGATAATGCTTCAATGTCTTCTTCATTTTGACCAGCCATAATTACAGCATTCAATTTTACTTGAATTGGAGAATCGAGCAGACGGTGAAAAGTGCTTTGTACTTGAGGTAGCCAATCTCTTCGTGCGATTTTTTTGAAACGTTCAGGATCGAGTGTGTCTACGCTTAGATTGATACTTTTTACCCCTAGATCAACAAGCTCTTGAATATATGGCTCAGTGTAGGTTCCATTGGTAGTGATAGAGATTTCAGTAATACCAGGAACACTTTTTGTATTTTTTACAATATCTAAGAAATCCTTACGGAGAAAGGGTTCCCCGCCAGTGAAGCGAATTTTTGTTACGCCTAAAAATGCAAGGTTTTGAATGAGTTTATGAATTTCATTTTGCGTGAGCAATTCATCCTTTTTCAACCAATTTAAACCTTGCTCCGGCATGCAATAGGTGCAACGGAGATTGCATTGATCGGTCACCGCAATGCGGGCGTAATCAATGGTTCTTCCGTGATTGTCTATTAATGCCATAGGATAATTGCTATCAGTGTTTACAAGGAAAATCTTTTTCGATAGCAATCTCAAGAGCGCTAACAGCACTAGATTCTTGTTGGAAATAGAGCCCTTCTTCTTCTGATATTGACCATTGATGAAAGGCACTTTCACTCACTTGCAATTTGATAGTATGATTCTCAAACGTAGCCAAATGAGTATCGAGATTCCAAAGGGTAATTTCGATTTTCAATTGTGCCAAAGGTGAAAAAACCGTGGTGGTAGCCACGGTTTTCTCTGATGCAAGTGTTGAAATATCTTCTTGACTTAATCGAAATCTCAGATGTTTTTCTGTGACTCGAGTCTTCATTTTTTCAATCCGATTTCTGCAAGACGTTCGTCGAGGAATTCGCCTGCGGTGATTGGAGGCCAAAGTGCAGTCGTTCCCGCTGGGATGCAAGATGGCAAACATTCTAAACTCATTTCACTTCTTGGGTGCAAGAAAAATGGAATAGAGTAGCGTGGGGTTCCCCATTTCTCGCGAGGTGGATTTACTACACGGTGAGTAGTGCTCTTGAGACGTCCGTTGGTGTGGCGTTGAAGCATATCACCAACATTTACCACGATATGATCAGGAAGAGCTGTAACAGCCACCCATTCATTTTTCTTATTGAGAACTTCAAGTCCATCAGCGCTTGCACCGATGAGAAGAGTAATCAGGTTGATATCCTCGTGTTGCCCTGCTCTAACTGCGGATTGTGGTTCGCTGGTAATCGGAGGGTAGTGGATTGGACGAAGAATGCTGTTACCGTGATGGATTTTTGAATCGAAATATGTTTCTTCTAATCCAAGGAAAAGGGCAATAGCGCGAAGCATATACTTGCCAGTATTCTCAAGCGCCTTGTATGCTTTTTCTCCGACTTCATTGAACTCAGGAAGTTCGCTTACGCTGACGTTATCAGGATACTCCTTTTTAATAGGATCGTCTCCTGAAACATACTGACCGAAGTGCCAGAATTCTTTCAAGTCGCCAGCATTACTTCCTTTAGCGTGCTCCTTACCAAAGCTTGTGTAGCCACGCTGACCTGCGAGACCTTCTACTTCGTATTTCTTTTTTATATCTTCTGGCAGTTCAAAGAATTTTTGAACTTGTGTGTAGAGCTTGTCTACTGTCGGCTCATCAATGAGATGATTTTTTACAGCAACGAAACCAATGGTTTCGTAGGCATCGCCCAAAGCTTGAACGAATTGCGCCTTTTTTGCAGCATCTCCATGAATGAAATCTGCTAGATCTACGCTGGGAATCCCCATTTCATGTAAACTCATGATGTTATATTTTTCTTTTGTTCAAATGTATTAAATCACGTCTATTCTATGGTAATGATTTGCATTGCTTTTGCGGTATTACCGCATGCATCCGTACATGACCATTCTCTTCTAATTTGATTATTGAATTTGGTTTCGGTCATGGTAACTTCGAAGTTTTGACCACTGTTGTCTCTTGAACTTAACTGCGCTGGGGGAGGGAGTATTTCATTTTTTCCAATAGTTATGTTCTTTGGAACACCATATAGTATAGGTTCCATTTTATCGGTAAGTAAAATGTATTGTTCTGCTTTTGCTTCGTTTTTGCACGCGTCGGTGTAGGTATATGTTCTTACTAATGTACCAAGACACCCTCCAGAAAATATTTGATCATCAAAGGTCATTTTTACTTCACCACATGAGGAAGTTGCCTCTGGAACTTGAATTTCGGATATCGCATCCACTTCACAAGAAAATTGTTTAATGTAGTTGGCAATAGTAATTTGACTATAAGCCATTGTGGAACATACAAATAAGCAAAATGTTAGGATGGACTTCATTTTAAAAACTAATGGGGTTGCAGCTGTAACGGGCAATTTAGCAATTTTTTTCAAGTATAAATAGAGAAATCGGAGAAATCAACAGGTTTTGAACAAAATACCATATTGTTCAACAGTAATTTAGAGGTACAAAAGCGAATGGAATCGTTTAGAAATTTGTAAAACAGCATGTTGTGTTAATGATTTCTTGCTTTGTTAAATAATGTTGTTTAATTTATTTTTAAAAAGATTAAACAAATGTGGGGGTTAACTGCTTTACTTCTGTATTCATTACACAAACGTTTTCTTATCACACTTTATTAATCAAAAATCAAAACTATGATGAAAAAAATTTCTACGCTTCTAGTAGCTTTGACGGTAGTATTCCAAGTGAATGCTCAGACAGTTGTCGACATTATTGTCGGTAGTGCTGATCATAATACATTGGAAGCAGCTGTCATAGAAGCTGATCTTGCGGGCGCCCTGTCGGGTCCTGGTCCATTTACAGTATTTGCTCCAACAGATGCAGCATTCGACGCTCTACCGGCTGGAACACTAGATGCATTGCTTGCTGACCCAAGTGGCGCGCTTACTGATGTTCTTTATTATCACGTGGTACCAGCTAATGCTCCATCATCTTCTTTGAGCGATGGACAAATGGTGACTACTTTGTTAGGTCAAGATGTTACTGTTACTATTAACGGTGGCGTTATGATCAACAACGCAATGGTAACTGTGGCTGATATTACTGCTAGCAACGGTGTTGTTCACGTCATCGATGCTGTATTGATTCCACCAGCAATTGTTACTTCATCTATTTGGGACATCGTTGTAGCGAGCCCAGTGCACGAAACACTAGAGGCTGCGATCAACGCTGCTGAATTAGCTGGTGTTCTCGACGGTGAAGGTACATTCACATTGTTTGCGCCAACTGACGATGCTTTTGCAGCATTACCAGCTGGAACAATCGATGCTCTTTTGGCTGATCCAACAGGAGACCTCGCTGATATTCTTCTATACCACGTAGTTGGTGCAGTTGCTTTCTCTGGTGATTTGTCAAACGGACAAACTTTCACTACAGCACAAGGTCAAGATATCACAGTTACAATTGATAACGGTCAAGTATTCATAAATGGTGCTTTGGTTATCATGGCAGATATCGAGGCTACTAATGGTGTAGTTCACGTTATCGATGCTGTTCTTCTTCCTGAGTTCCCATCAAATACTATATGGGATGTTGTAGAAGGCAGTGAAGTTCACAATACTCTACAAGCTGCAATTGAAGCTGCTGGTTTGGTTGAAACACTTCAATCTGCTGGTCCATACACTTTGTTTGCACCAACAGATGACGCTTTCGCAGCACTTCCTGCTGGTTTGATCGATGCTTTACTTGCTGATCCAACAGGAGATTTGACTCAAATTCTATTCTACCACGTTTTGAACGGTGTTGCTTTGTCAACTGATTTATCAGATGGCCAAGTAGTAACAACTCTTCAAGGTCAAACGGTAACTGTGACAATTGATAACGGCAACGTATTTATTAATGACGCACAAGTCATTATGGCTAATATCGAAACTGATAACGGTGTTGTTCACGTAATTGATGCAGTTTTGGTTCCTTCACTTGAAGAAACTACAACTGTATTTGATATCATTTCTGAAAGCGACGTTCACAATACCCTTCAAGCTGCTTTGGAAGCCGCTGAATTAGATGTTGATCTTTCTACTGCAGGTCCTTTCACTGTATTTGCACCAACAGATGCTGCATTTGCTGCACTTCCAGCTGGTCTAGTAGACGAGCTTCTTGCAGATCCAGCAGGTGAATTGACTAACATCCTTTTGTACCATGTATTAAGTGGTGCTGTAACTTCTGATCTTTTGTCTGAAGGTACTTACACGACTTTGAATGGATCAGACGTGACTATCACTTTTGATGGTCCAAACGTATTGGTAAATGGCAACCAAGTTATCATTGCTGACTTGATAGCTGATAACGGTGTTGTTCACGTAATTGACGTTGTACTTCTTCCTGGTTCTGGTAACCCAGCAACTGTAGTTGATATCATTGTAAACAGTGATGTTCACAATACACTAGAAACAGCAGTAATTGCTGCAGAACTTGCTGATGATCTATCAGGTGAAGGTCCATTCACTGTATTTGCTCCAACAGACGCTGCTTTCGAAGCTCTTCCAGCAGGTGTTCTAGACGCTCTTCTTGCAGATCCAACTGGTGAATTAGCTAACGTTCTTTTATATCATGTTGTTGGCGGTCTTGCATTGTCAACTGATCTTTCTGATGGCCAAACTATCGCAACCTTACAAGGACAAGATGTTACTATCACAATCAATGGTGGCAACGTATTCGTAAACGGTGCACAAGTAATTGTTGCTGACTTGATCGCAGACAATGGTGTTGTACACGTAATCGATGCAGTGTTGGTTCCTGCTGCTGATCTTCCAGCTACAGTTTATGATATCATTGTAAACAGTGATGTTCACAATACACTAGAACTTGCTATCAACACAGCAGGTTTGGATGTTGCTCTTCAAGGTGAAGGTCCTTTTACTGTGTTCGCTCCAACAGATGCTGCTTTCGCAGAAATTCCTTTGGCTACAATCACAGCCTTGTTAGGAGATATTCCTGCATTAACAAATGCATTGTTGTATCACGTAGTAGGCAGCGTAGCATTGTCAACTGATTTAGAGAATGGTCAGTCTATCGAGACATTGTTCACTCCAAATAACGTATCAATCACTATTTCAGGTGAGGATGTATTTGTGAATGATGCACAAGTAATTGTTGCAGATTTATTGGCTGACAATGGAGTTGTGCACGTAATTGACGCTGTGATTTTCGCACCAGATAACGTGATTGAAAACAACATTCTTTCTACTTCTGTGTATCCAAACCCAGCAAGTGAAGTATTAAATATTACATTGAATAATGCTTCTTCAAAAACCATCTTTGAAATCGTAGACCTTTCAGGTGCTATCGCTCAACGTGGTACTTTGAACACGCTTATCAATTCAGTTGACATCAAAGGTCTTTCTGCAGGTGCATATGCACTTCGTGTGATCGATGGCGATTCAACTAGCATTACAACTTTTATCAAGAAATAATATTAAAAGTTGATTTGCAATGAACCAAATTCGAACTGTAGTGGTTTAATTTGAGTTCTTAATTATGACAACTTTTTGGAGCTGGTGCTTCAAGATTATCAATAGTTGTAAAGAGTTAGTAGTGATGAGGAAGTCCCTCGGTGTACTCTAGGAGTCCCGGGGGATTTCTTTTTTTAGACAAAAAATTGGGCAAAAAAAAAGCCGCTGACGTTTCAGCAGCTCTTCGACATGAAGACAAGATAACCTTATTAACCAATTAACTAAAACGAATACCATTGATACTCTCGAGATGCTCGAGATTTATCTTCAAACCACAATTTGTATAGAGAATTTCTTGATCCTTTTCTTTCTTTAGAATTTGAACGGCTGCCCATATTTCTTTTAGCATTCCGTTTTCGTAGAATTTGATGGCGCTTTGTGTGTTCATTTCTTTGTTTTTTGATGATACAAAGTAGCACCATGGTTTTGAAAGTATTATTTCCACTGTATTACTAAAAAAGTCATTATATATTAAGAAATTGATTTTAAATTAGTCCCATGCTTTTGAAATCCAAAGACGCCACTTCAGTTAGTGCAATAGCTTATGACAAGCTATTGGCTGCAGGTTGGTTTCGTGGAGCTCGATTCATGAATAAGCCGGATTACATCTGTGTTGAAAGCGGACTATTCTCTCCAGTTCATATTCGATTAAATCTAGCTGAACATCAAATTAGAAAGTCTCACGCGAAGATCAAACGGAAAGTAGAGTCGCGATTTGATGTCATTGTAGGTCCGGCAAGTCTTTGCCCTGAAGCTGAGTTTTTGTATTTTCAACAAAAACCTGTTTTCCAAGCATTCATCTATCCTCGTTTAGAAGATGCGATGTACGTTGTGAATAGTCCATTTGGATATCAAACGTATTCTGTAAAAGTTTTTGACGGAGATCGCCTCATAGCGATTAGTTATTTTGATGTTGGAAAAAACTCTGTCGCTAGTTTGCTTGGACTGTATGATAATGCCTACCACCAATATAGTTTAGGAACTTATACGATGTTGAAGGAGGTGGAATGGAGCATTCAGAATGATATAGAATTTTATTATCCAGGATATGTATTGGATGATTTAAAAGTGTTTGGATACAAGCTTGAGCTTGGTAACTATGAATTCAAAGATCCACGAGGCCGATGGATGCCGCTTTCGCATTATCGCAGAGAATCTAGCAAATCCGTTCAGTTCAAAGCGCATTTCGATCGACTAGTTCAATGGCTTTCGGAAAAGGGAATGCAAGGGAAGACAAGGATATATCCGCTTCACTATGCCTATAATCCTTCTATTGATCAGGCGCAGTTTTACAAGTATCCTATCTACCACGAAATCGTAATTAATGGGGAACGACACGCTGCGTCTTATGATCCAATCAAAGGAACATATGTATGGTCGCAGATTGTGAAGTCTCCTCTGCATTCAAGATTATTGTCAGGGCTTGAATTAAGCCATGACCTTCGACATGGTAAGCATTATGAAATGCACTTATTAGAAACGGTGCGTGAAATTCACCTTCCAGTTGAGATGATCGATGCTCCTCAGATGTCCAACGTTACTCCAACTGGACAATGGTCTGATCCCATCACTTCATTCAAGATGAAAGCATCACTCAAGTGATTCACAAGAGTAGGGGATATCAAACAATAATCAATTCTCCAGCCCACATTCTTTGCACGTGAGTTGAATCGTGCGCTCCACCAACTGTATTTAACTGTATCAGGATAGAGGTGTCTGAAACTGTCGACAAATCCAGCTTTTAGGAAATTGGATAAGCCATCAATTTCTGCTTGTGTATATCCAGCGGACTTATTGTAGTTTGATTTTGGATTCGCAAGATCGATGGGCTGATGCGCTACATTTAGATCTCCCATGAATAGAACGGGCTTCTTTTTTTCCAACCCTTTCAAATAAGCCAACATGTCTTTGTCCCATTGTTGGCGATATTCCAAACGCGCTAACTCGCTGCCACTGTTTGGTACATAACAATTGACGATATAGAGCTTATCTAACTCAATGGTGATGGTTCTGCCTTCATTATCATGTTCAGCGATACCGATGCCATTGGAAACACTCAATACTTTTTTTCTAGAAAGAATCGCCGTTCCGCTATATCCGGGGCGTTCAGCGCTATGGGCATACAATTCATAACCTTGAACGCCGCTCAATGCTTCTTTTACCTGTTCAACATTAGCCTTTGTTTCTTGAAATCCAATGATATCTGGATTCATTTCTTGGATAGAATCATACAAGCCTTTCTTCACAGTGGCTCTGATTCCATTAACGTTGAAAGATATGATTTTCATTTTTTATTGCTGAGCAAATACTTTTTGTAAAATTTCGGTAACGCGCGCCGCAGGGTCTTTTCTTATTTTCTTTTCCTCTTTCGAAACATATAAGAATAAACCGTCGAGCGCTTTTTGAGTGATATATGCTGTGAGATCTGTATTTACAGGCTCTTTACCAGTAAAGGTTGTGGTCGCATTGTAGCCCTTCGTTATTGGCTCCCAATAAGCAGTAGCGTTTACTTCTTTGATTTTTGCTTCAATAATAGGAGTAAAGCGACTAATTAATGCTTGTTGGGTATTACTCTTGAGATAAGTAGTAGCAGCAATAGAATCTCCTTTCAGAATATTGATTCCATCTTGGACGGTCATGCCTTTAATCGCGTCAATAAAAATAACAGTTGCCTCAGCGGCAGCTTTCTCTGCTGCTCTATTTATGCTGGTTTCAAACTGCGAAACTTGATTGCTAAATCCATTATTCATTGCCCATGTGCGTGCTCTTTCTGCTTCACTTGGAAAAGGGATTCGAATCTCAGGATTTTTTAAAAAGCCATCTGTTTTGGATGTAAAACTTACTGCTTGCTTTGCTCCAATCTCAAGGGCTTCTTTGAGTCCTTTTGTGATTTCTTCATTGCTCAATTGAGATGGTTTAGAAATAGGGTTAGGCACTTTTCCTAATACTCCCTTGAGATTTTGTGCGTCGCATGACATCAATGCGAGGCTGAGAAAAACAAAAAGTACTTTTTTCATAGTTACATGTTTCTTCGGTATTGTCCACCGACTTTAAATAAAGAATCTGTTAATTGCCCCAAAGAACAATACTTGGTGGCTTCCATCAACTCTACAAACATGTTGCCGTTTTGCACCGCTGCTTGCTGAACTGCCTTGATTGCCTTTGAAGATTTGTCTTCATTGCAGTCATGCAAATTCTTAAGCATGTTGATTTGATATTCCTTTTCTTCTGTTGTTGCTCGAATAACTTCCTTCGGAAGAATAGTAGGAGAGCCCTTGGATGAAAGGAAAGTATTTACACCGATGATAGGGTAGTCACCGTTATGTTTTAATGTTTCGTAATAAAGAGATTCCTCCTGAATTTTGCTGCGTTGGTACATCGTCTCCATTGCACCAAGCACACCGCCTCTTTCAGTGATGCGATCAAATTCAGAAAGCACTGCTTCTTCCACGAGGTTGGTCAACTCTTCAATGATGAAGCTTCCTTGAATCGGATTTTCATTTTTCGATAGACCCAATTCTTTGTTGATGATCAATTGAATTGCCATTGCACGACGAACACTTTCCTCAGTAGGCGTTGTGATGGCCTCATCATAAGCGTTTGTGTGAAGCGAGTTACAGTTATCATAAATCGCATACAAAGCTTGAAGCGTTGTGCGAATATCGTTGAAGTCGATTTCTTGTGCGTGCAAAGAACGTCCGCTTGTTTGGATGTGATACTTCAACATTTGCGCGCGAGCGTTGCCCTTGTATTTCTTCGCAATAGCTTTCGCCCATATTCTTCTCGCTACACGGCCAATCACCGCATATTCAGGATCTACGCCATTGGAGAAGAAGAAGCTCAGGTTCGGACCGAAATCATTGATGTCCATACCACGGCTCAAGTAGTATTCTACATAAGTGAATCCATTTGCTAGCGTGAACGCCAATTGTGTGATTGGATTCGCACCCGCCTCAGCGATATGATATCCGCTGATAGAAACTGAGTAGAAGTTTCTTACTTTTTCTTTGATAAAATATTCTTGAACATCGCCCATAAGACGAAGTGCAAATTCGGTAGAGAAGATGCACGTGTTTTGTGCTTGGTCTTCTTTTAATATATCTGCCTGCACGGTTCCTCTTACTTGAGAAAGCGTTCTTGCCTTTATTTCATTGTATACTTTTGGTTCGAGCACCTCATCTCCTGTAATTCCCAATAGCATGAGTCCAAGACCATCATTGCCTTCTGGTAAATCACCTTGATAGCGAGGACGCGTCAATCCACGATCTTCCCACTTTGCTTTTAGTTTCGACTCTACTAAAGATTCAAGACCATTCTCTTTGATATACTTTTCGCATTGTTGATCAATGGCGGCATTCATAAAGAAACCCAGAAGCATTGGTGCAGGTCCATTGATGGTCATGCTCACAGAAGTCTTCGGATCTGAAAGATCGAAACCACTGTAAAGTTTTTTCGCATCATCTAAACAACAAATTGAAACACCACTGTTACCTACTTTACCATAGATGTCTGGTCTGTATGCTGGATCGTTTCCATAAAGTGTTACAGAATCGAAGGCTGTACTCAATCGCTTAGCCGGCATTGCCAAGCTTACGTAGTGGAATCGACGGTTGGTTCTTTCTGGACCGCCTTCTCCAGCAAACATTCTCGTTGGATCTTCTCCTTCTCGTTTGAAAGGATAAATTCCTGCGGTGTATGGGAATTCTCCCGGAACATTTTCTTGCAAAACCCATCCTAATACATCACCCCATGATTGATACTTTGGTAAGGATACCTTCGGAATCATCGAGTGGGAGAGACTTTCAGAATGTGTTTGAATTTTGATTTCTTTATCACGAACTAAAAACTTGTACTCAGCATCAGAGTATAGTTTTTTCTTTGCTTGCCATGTTTGAATGATCTCCCAATTGTGCGGATCAAGATCTAGCTTGATGCGATCGAATGAAGCTTGAACAATTTTTAAAGATATTTCAAGCTCTTCTTTTCTATCAGCTTTTGCAGTGGCGATTTCAGCCTCTAATTCCTCGACAGCACCATGCAGTCGATAGATTTTTTCAGCGACTGTTTTTTGAGCATTCACCCAAGCGTCATAAGCGCGGTTGTTCTCAGAAATTTCGCTGAGGTAGCGCGTGCGATGGGGAGGGATGATATAGATTTTTTCACTCATCTCTTTCGTGATGGTGAAATGTGATTTCAATCCAGAAGGTTTTTTCTCTTCTATTTTATCCATGAGCTTTTTGTAAAGCTCATTGGTGCCTGGATCATTGAATTGAGAAGCAATTGTTCCAACAACTGGCAGACTATCGTCTTCTGCATCCCACAAATTATGGTTGCGTTTGTATTGTTTCCTCACATCGCGCAATGCATCCAAAGCGCCGCGCTTGTCGAATTTATTGATGGCTACCACATCTGCGAAATCGAGCATGTCGATTTTCTCCAATTGCGTTGCAGCACCGAATTCAGGTGTCATGATGTATAATGCTACATCACTGTGATCCATGATCTCAGTATCGCTTTGTCCGATACCAGAAGTTTCGAGAATGATGAGATCAAACTTCGCAGCCTTCAAAATCGCTACCGCCTCAGCGACGTGTTTGCTCAATGCAAGGTTTGATTGACGAGTTGCGAGCGAGCGCATATACACTCTGCTGTCCTTGATAGAGTTCATCCGAATTCTATCACCGAGCAATGCACCACCTGTTTTTTTCTTTGATGGATCGACGCTAATTAATCCAATTTTTTTTTCAGGAAAATCTAATAAGAAACGACGCACTAATTCATCGACCATGGATGATTTACCAGCACCGCCCGTCCCGGTAATACCCAAAACGGGTGTCTTCGATTGTTCAGCTAGTGCTCGGACTTTCGAAAGTTCGACTTGATGCACTTCAGGGAAATTCTCTGCAGCAGAAATCAAGCGCGCGATAGAAGTATGATCAGATACTGATAAATGTCCGACTTCACCGTTGAGTGTTTGACCCGTAGAAAAATCAGATTTTTCTACTAAGTCATTGATCATGCCTTGCAATCCCATAGAGCGTCCATCATCAGGATGATAGATACGAGTTACACCATAGCCTTGAAGCTCGCTAATTTCCTCTGGTAGAATGGTTCCGCCACCTCCACCAAATATCTTGATATGAGAAGCACCTTTTTGCTTGAGCAAATCGTGCATGTATTTGAAATATTCAACGTGACCGCCTTGATAGCTAGTCATGGCTATGGCCTGTGCATCTTCTTGAATGGCGCAATCAACGACTTCTTCAGCAGATCTATCATGACCAAGGTGAATGACTTCACAGCCTGTGCTTTGAATGATTCGACGCATGATGTTGATTGCAGCATCATGTCCATCGAAAAGAGATGCAGCCGTAACGACACGCACCTTATTTTTTGGGGTATACGGAGTTTGTACTTGCATGATTATTTATTGAATCACTAGTGGTCAAAGGTATGTAACCTCCGCCAAATTGGAAAGTTCTTATTTCACCATTTTGGTGAGCACTGTAGCTGAGATAACAGCGCAGACAACGTGCATTACATTGAGGCACACGGCCGTAGAAATATCAATCCCAGGAATCATGAATGGATTGATAAACGAGAGGAAAAGTAAAAGCAAAGCGAAAGTCCAATACACCCAATTAGGATTGCGGGTATAGCGCATCAATAGGGCGTACAACAAGGCACCCAAGATCATTGGGGTGACTGTGGCATAAATAATGTCGATCGGACCTACTGATTTGGGAGCATTAGCTGGTGTGTAGCTCATGTCTGCAATCAACCAACCTTTGGATGTCATCAAAGAAAATAGTAACAAGTTGATAGCTAGTGCCAATGAAATGGACACAAGGGTGGCTTTGATAATTGACTTGCTACGTAGACTCATTCGGCTATATTAAAAAAAAATCCCGAGCATTGCTCGGGATTTTGAAGTTTTATTATCTCTATTGGAATTTCTCTTCCATTGCCTTTTGTAGTTCCTCTGGGTTATTCATTGCTTCCCATCCAAATGTAGAAATCAACCACACTGAAAGAAGCAACATGATTATTCCAAAGATGAGTCCGATGATGGTGCAAATTTTTCCTGCTTTGAGGTTTGATAAGCTACCGGCGGTGTATTTGCCAGGGTTCTCTCTATAAATATTCATTGCCTTAGAGTGTAGCACTAGATTGACAATACCAATGATGAAAGATGGTAAGCCGAAAAAGAAACAACACAAAGGAATTGATGCTATACCTAATATCAATACGAGTGTTGATTGAGGTACTTTTTCTGTTGCGATTGGAGCGTCGAAGTTTTCCATAGGATTATTTGGTTTGTGAATGCATAGATAAGGAAAAGCCTTTTTTTATCCTTCAATAAAGTATAAAAGGTTTAGGAGATAAATAATAGGTCGCTAATAAAGTTGACCGCTGCAAATCTTGTATATATAGTTAACGATTATCAAACCTATGTTTAGGATGAATAATATAGTGAGTGCTTTAGCGCCGTACTTAAAATCAAACTTAGCGTGAAGAGCAAGCAACACAATCATTAGGAGAGTGCTTGCACCAGCGGGGTGAAATGAAACACTTTGTACAATATCTCCTTCTAATAATTTGATAATAGATCGCTGCATGCCACATCCGGGGCAATCAATTCCCGTCATGGATTTGAAAGGACATGTTAGCAAATGGTCACCGAGCCAATCTACCGCTTCGAAATAAGTACTCATCTGTGTTAACGGAATATTAGGTGCGCATTGCAATTCATTCATTAAACCTTAACAAATGGTTCATTTTAAACGAACACATCTCTGATTGATTTGCAGATGTAAAAGTAAACATAAGAATATTTTGACAGATCAATTTGGCATATTAGAACAGGAGCTTGCTCACTTCACGCGCTCAATCGGCCATCCGGCGCGCGTAGCAGTGTTGTTAGCCATTGCCAAACATGGCAATGAAATAGAAGGAGAGGTGATCGATGTTCCGCCACTTTCAAAAGCAACTGTCATTCAACACTTGCGAGAATTGAAGAGAGCGGGCCTTGTGAATGGAAGAATTTTCGGAACAAAATCAAAATATTGGGTGGACAAAGAAAATTTTGAAAAATTCAAAACTGCATTTGCTGCATTCGAAAAGCAAATGAACGATTCTTTGGATACAAAGGGGTAACATGGCTTAACGTTTAAGTAAAGTCATTGTAATGCAACTATAATCTTCCCCTAATAACAACCTTTCATTACCCCTATTACTTCGCAGTCATTAATTAACCGAGATAAATAAATAAAGCAACAATGAAAAAACTGCTACAATCATTTTTATTTGCAGCATTGTCCATAGGGACTATTTCTGCAAGTGCTGCAGACATTGTCATTTCCGACAATGGTTCAGGTACAGGATCTGTTACTTGGACAAATGACAACACTTACTTCTTAGATGGTTTTGTTTTTGTCAATGAAGGACAAACGCTCACCATTCAAGCTGGTACTGTTATTAAAGGTTTACCAGGTACTGGTGCTGATGCTTCTGCGCTTGTAGTAGCAAGAGGCGGACGTATCCTTGCTCAAGGAACCGCAGATGCTCCTATCATCTTCACATTTGAAGGAGATCCATTGGATGGTTCTATTCCTTATTCTACCAACGGTCAGTGGGGCGGTCTTATCATTCTTGGAAATGCTACATTGAACTCTTCACCTGGTGAAACTCAAATCGAAGGTATTCCACAAACAGAACCAAGAGGTATCTACGGTGGATCAAACGATGCAGATGATTCAGGAATCCTTACTTACGTTTCTATCCGCCACGGTGGTACTGATATCGGAGCTGGAAATGAAATCAACGGTCTTACACTAGGTGGTGTTGGTTCTGCAACACTCATCGAACACATCGAAGTATTTTCAAACGCTGATGATGGAATCGAATTTTTTGGTGGTACTGCAAATGTAAAATGGGCAACTGTTGCGTTTAGCGGTGACGACTCTTTTGACTATGATGAGGGTTGGAGAGGTAATGGACAATTCTGGTTTACCGTTCAAGATCCTGCCGATCTAGGAACAGGTGACCGCGCTGGTGAGCACGATGGTGGCACGGATCCAGAAGATGGAATGCCATACGCGATTCCAACAATCTACAATGCTACATACATCGGACAAGGTATCGGTGCTGGTAACAGAGCTGTTACTATTCGTGATAATGCGGGTGGTAGATACTACAACTCTGTATTTGCAAATTGGGCTCGTGGAATTGATATCGAGAACCTAGCAACAGGTCAAGATTCTTATGAGCGTTTCGTTGAAGGAACATTGGTTTTCTCTGGAAACGTATTCCAAGATGTAGTTTCTGATGGAGATCTTTGTGGTGGACAAAATGCTACTGCATCTGATATTTTCAAAATCACAATGGGTTCAGGATGGCCGACTCCAGGTGACTCAACAGCGGCACTTGCGGCTTCACTTGCTGCATGGCAAGCGAGCTTCTCTGCAAATAATAATATGGCTGCAGAAACAGGAATTACTTACAATTTTTCTTCCTCAGGTGGATTGAATCCAGTTCCTTCTTTCAACGTGTCTGGCGCAGCTCCAGCTACAGATAGCTGGTTCTCTAGCGTTACGTATAAGGGTGCTTTCGATCCAAGTGCTGAAAACTGGATGAACAACTGGACTGCAATTTCTGCATACGGCTTCTTAGATTCACAAGATCTTCCATGTGGTGAAACAATTGTTGTTTCTGATAATGGAAATGGAACAGGTACTACTACTTGGAGAGCTTGTAACACTTACGTGTTGGACGGATTTGTATTTGTAAATGATGGTCAGTGTTTGACTATTGAGGCAGGTACAGTCATTAAAGGTATGCCTGGTACAGGTGCTGATGCATCTGCACTTATCGTGGCTCGTGGTGGTAAGATTTTCGCTGAAGGAACTGAAAGCAATCCAATCATCTTCACATTCGAAGGTGACCCATTGGATGGATCAATTCCTTACACTACCAATGGTCAGTGGGGTGGTCTTCTAGTTTTGGGTAATGGTCGTTTGAACTCATCACCTGGTGAAACACAGATTGAAGGAATTCCAGAAACTGAGCCACGCGGAATCTATGGTGGTGACAACGATGAAGATAATTCAGGTATTTTAAAGTATATCTCTATTCGTCACGGCGGTACTGATATCGGTGCTGGTAACGAAATCAACGGTTTGACACTTGGTGGTGTTGGATCAGGAACTTTGATTGATTATGTTGAAGTTGTTTCTAATGCTGACGATGGAATTGAATTCTTCGGTGGTACTGCTAGCGTAAAGCACGCAGTTGTAGCGTACTCTGGTGACGACTCTTTTGACTATGATGAGGGATGGAGAGGTAAGGGCCAGTACTGGTTCACCATCCAAGACGTAAGTGATCTAGGTACAGGTGACCGTGGCGGTGAGCACGATGGTGGAACAGATCCAGAGGACGGAAATCCATATGCTACTCCAGTAATTGCAAACGCAACTTATATGGGTCAGGGTATCGGTGCTGGAAACCGCGCTCTTACATTCAGAGACAATGCAGGTGGTGAATATCACAACTCTATTTTCTATAACTGGGGTCGTGGTGTTGACGTTGAAAATCTTGCTTCTGGTGAAGATAGCTATGCACGTTTCGAAGCTGGTGAATTGGTTCTTGCAGGTAACTGTTTCTACAATGTGGTTGCTGAAGGTGTTTCAACTGCTTCAGATAACTTCAAAATTGTAATGGGTACTGGATGGGCTAGTGCTGCTGACTCTACGGCTGCTCTTGCTGCCGCTAATGCTGCATTCCAAGCGTCATTCGCAGCGAACGGTAATGGTTCTGCTGACCCAGGTATCGCTTATGATTTCACAGGTTCATTGCCTTTGATTTCTCCAGTTCCTACAGTAGATGTTCCTGCTTCTTCTGTATTAAACGATCCATGGTTTGATGTTGTAACTTACAAAGGAGCATTCGAAGTGGATGAAGCTTGTTCTAACAATAGCTGGTTGAATGGATGGAGCTATTTAGCGACTAATGGACACATCGATTGTATCGTTGGAGTGAATGAGTTGGAAGCACAAAATGAAAATGTGTTAATGCAACTTTACCCAAATCCAACAGCTGGTAACATTCGCTTTACAAATAATCAATCTTTGAATAACGCATCGATTGAAGTTTACAGCATCACTGGAGCTCGAGTTTTTGTACAAAATACAATAAGTGCTCCTGCTGGTTCTAATGTTGAACTTTCATTGGAAGGCTTGACAGACGGACTTTACACAGTGAAATTGACAAATGGTAATGAAGTGTCATTTGGCAAATTGGTTGTAAAACACTAAAACAATTTCGTAGATATTCTTGAAAAGGACGGCCTTCGGGTCGTCCTTTTTTCATTTAATTATTATAAACTCCGATTAACAATCGTGTAACATAACGGAGCGAAATCGCAGCAGATTAAATACAACAACAATGCGTTCTATATTTTTCGCAATTTTTACTCTTGTTTGCACCTCTGTTTTCGCACAATCTTCTCTCCGTGGTCAGATCTCGGATATCGAAACAGGTGAATTCTTGGTAGGTGTGTTAGTCACCATGGAAAGTAATCCATTAAAGGGTGCAGCAACCGATTTGGATGGTAATTTCAGTATTGAAAATTTAGAGCCTGGAAAACAGCGCTTTGTTTTTCGTTTTACCTCTTATCGTACGGACACTATTTCTTTTGATTTAAAGCCAGGTGTAAATATTTACAACCACCTTTTGGCAAGCGAAAGTTATAGTATTGCGGGAATTGAAATTGTAGCAAAAGCAAACCAAGGCTCGAAGTCATTCCTTACAGCGATGCAGCAAAAATCTGCTACTGTATTGGATGGAACTACAAGTGACCAAATGAAGAAGTTAGGGGATAGCGATGCATCTAGCGCTGTTAAACGTGTAGTGGGTGTTTCTCTCGTTGGTAATTTTGTTTTCGTTCGAGGACTCTCTGACCGTTACAGCCAAGTAGTATTGAATGGTGCTCAAATCCCAAGCTTGGATCCACGACGCAATTCTATTCAGATGGACGTATTTCCAACCAACGCGTTGGACAATTTAATGATCAGCAAAACATTTTCTCCTAATCTTCCAGGAAGCTTTACAGGCGGATTGATCGATGTTAGAACAAAGGATTTTCCTGAAAAATTCAATTTAACTTATGGTGTTAGTGTAGGTTATAATCCAAATGTAAACTTGAATGACGAGTTTATGTCCACCGCTACATCAGGAACAGACTTTTTAGGTTTTGACAGTGGATACCGTGAAGTAGACGCTATCGTTTCTGATGGACGAGTGCCCCAAGTTAATTTCTCAAATTATTATGAGGCTATGGTGTTAGGTGGATTGCAAAATGATCTTGCCGCACTGGGAATTGATGATGCGTCTGATATCGGAACGGCTTCAGGGCAGCAAACCATCAATCAGATTATCAGCGCGAATGCGAATGATGGAATTACTAGCTTGACTCAAGTGAACAATCTTCTGCAACAATCTCGTGCCGCAGCGAATGAGGATTTGAGTAATATGGCAAAATCATTTGAGAACACATGGGATCCTATAAGAAAAAGATCTCCTCTCAATATGAGTCACAATCTTTCTTTCGGAAACCAAGGAAAAATCGGAAGTAGAGTATTTGGATATAACGTTGGTGTCACTTATTCGAAGAAATATGACTACTACGAAAATGGTGTAACAGGACGTTACAAATTGACAGGTGTCAATACTGAAGTGAACTCTCTTAATACTGACCAACTTTTCACAGACACGCGAGGTGATGAAACAAATCTACTCAGCTTGCTCGGTAACACAAGCTTGAAGTTGAATGACAAGAATAAAGTGGGTATTGTATTTATGCGCACCCAAACAGGAACTAACTCTGCACGTTATCAAGATGGTATCAATCCAAGCGATCAAGTGGGGTTAGGACAGGAGCAACGCACTATCAACTACAATTCTCGTGCGATCAACATTGCACAAGTGAAAGGAGAGCATTTATTTATGAATTTCCATAAGCTCAGAATGTCTTTGATTGGCTCTTATACTTTCGGTGAGCAAAACACACCAGACCTTCGTGTTTTTGTAAATAGCTACGAAGAATTGCCAGCACGCACGATCTATTTTGATGCAGATGGAAATGATGTAACTGAGGATGCACAAGCACTATTGGCTGATGGTGAAAACCTAAATGAATATTATCCAGGATACACAGTTGAACAGACGGAGGGTGGAGAATTGGAGTACTCAATTAGAAACTTCTTATATCCAGCACCAACAAGATACTACCGTCAAATGAAAGAGGCTAGCCTTGATACGCACGTTGATTTTGACATGCCTATTGGTGCAAATACAGAACTTGAGAACAAATTATTATTTGGACTAGGTCGTGTTTATTCCAATCGCCAGCTCAACGAGCAACGTTACAGCTTCATTGCAAACGGCCTGACCTATGACGGTAACCCAGCAAATTATTTCAGTGCGGCTAATATGAATGTGGTTCCGGGAGGCACTAATCCTTACCTCGTTTTGAGAGAGGATACAGAATTGCAAAATAGTTATAAAGCATACCAACAAGTAATCGCAGCCTATGCGATGACCGATTGGAACTTTAATAAGCGTATGCGCCTTGTTGGTGGTATTCGATTAGAGAAGACAGACATGCTCCTAGAAAGTAGAAAATTGGAAGAACCTCTATTAAACGAAGAGTTGAGAAAAGAATATGAAGGGAAAATTGATGAATTAGATATCTTGCCTTCATTGAATTTCAATTGGCAAGTTTCAAAAAATCAAAATAAAGATTCTAATGTGCGTGTTGGTTATAACCGCACCCTTGCTCGTCCAAGCTTCTTGGAGAAAGCTCCATTCTCTACTTATGATTTCGAAACACAAACACAGTTGACTGGAAATCCAGAACTTCAAATCGTAAACATTGATAACTACGACTTGCGTTTCGAACATTTCCCTAACCCAGGTGAAATTTACTCTGCAGGAGTATTTTACAAGGATTTTCAAAGACCTATCGAGTTAGTTACAAATCCGAATGCTCCAAATATCGAATTGACTTGGGAGAACGTGAAGCGTTCAATGGTATATGGTATAGAATTAGAAGTGAAAAAAGCGCTTTGGAGAGACGAAGATCAATTGGCCGGTCCATTGAGCGCAGGAGTGAACTTCTCATACATCATCAGCCGAACAACCATCGTAGACGATGAGTTGACACAGATCAGAGCAACTGACCCAGGGCACGAAGAATACCGCCCACTATTTGGTCAAGCACCTTATATCGTGAATGCTTTCTTATCGTACGCTCCAGACTCTACTGGATGGAATGTAAACCTTGCATACAATCTTCAAGGTCCAAAGCTCTTCTTGGTGACAAAAGGTGGAACGCCTGATGTATACGACCAACCAGTAGGATTATTGGACTTCACAATTTCGAAGACTATTGGTGAGCACTTCACTATCGGTGCTCAAGCTAGAAATATTCTTGATGTTGAAATTAGAAGATATTACGAGTTCAAAGATCAACAATACGATTGGCAATCTTTCAAGCCAGGTCGTGTTTTCAATCTGAGCTTGACTTACAGAATATAGTTTTTGTAAAAAATACAAAAAGGGCTATCTCGAGAGATAGCCCTTTTTTTTTATTTGAAATATTGTTCTATGATTTCCCTGAGCTCCTCATGTACCAAACCGTTGGTGCAATTTAAGTCTAGTCCATAAATAGGGTTAGACCCATTGTCGAATTCAGTCGCTTTACCACCTGCTTCGGTGACGATGATGCAGCCCGCAGCTACGTCCCAAGGATTCAGTCCATACTCATAAAATCCTTCGAATCGACCACACGCGGTCCAAGCCATATCCAACGCGGCGCTGCCCAATCTGCGCATGCCGCGCGTGCGATGCATCAAACTTTGAAATAATCGCAAGTATTGCTCTTCACGTCCGAAATCATCATATGGAAATCCAGTTGCCAATAGGCTAGAGGATAGGCTTCCAATCGTCGAAACTTTGATGGGTTGACCATTCAAGAATGCACCGTTTCCCTTCGAAGCAGAAAACATTTCATCTGAATTAGGATCATAAATCACTCCGAGGATAGGCTCGTTGCCGTCGGTAAGACCAATACTCGTGCACCATACAGGAACACTGTGTACAAAATTGGTGGTGCCATCCAATGGATCGATGACCCAATTCAAGCCACCTTCAATTTTTTCTCCTGTACCTTCTTCTGCCACAAAACCCGCTTGCGGCAACAGATTGCGAAGTCCTTCTACGAAACGACGCTCGCTTTCCTTATCTACAAAGGTGACGAGATTATTTTCTGTTTTGATTTCCGCAGTCGATTCGTGCGTCGTCTGCAGTTTCATCCAACTTCCAATTTCCCGACTTAGCTTAATAACTTCGTTGGTTAATTGTGCCAATTCTTGCTTATTCATGGGACGAATTTACTTCTTTTGTTACTTTCGAGATAAAATCAGACGATATGCCTGACACTACAACCAAACATAGAAGAGTAAAAATAGTTCCTCCAGAAGAATTGACCGGTCTAGAATTGGACAAACCATCCAATGCAGCAGCGGGGATCACGGGAGTAACAGTGGCTATGAAACACATTGCTGAAGAAACAGGAATGTGGAAAGGACTAAAGATTCTAAGCAAGCTCAACCAACGCCACGGAATCGATTGTCCTGGTTGTGCTTGGCCAGAACCGAATCATCGTTCGGCTGTAGCGGAATACTGCGAAAATGGTGCGAAAGCTATCGCTGAAGAAGCAACAGAAAAGAAGTGTGATATTGGATTTTTTGCAGAGCACAGCGTCGAAGAAATGAGCTTTTGGTCGGATTATAAAATCGGCAAAAGCGGTCGTGTAACACACCCAATGTATCTACCGAAAGGGGCTTCATACTATGAGCCAATTTCTTGGGAAAAAGCCTACCAGATTATCGCTGATGAATTGAAGTCATGTCAGACGCCTGATGAAGCGGTGTTCTATACCAGTGGTCGTACCAGTAATGAAGCGGCTTTTTTATACCAACTCTTTGTAAGATTGTTTGGTACCAACAATCTCCCGGATTGTTCTAACATGTGCCACGAAAGCAGTGGAGTAGGCCTTGGCGAAACCATCGGAATCGGAAAAGGAACTGTAACGGTAGATGACATCTACAACGCTGAAGTGATTCTTGTTGTGGGTCAAAACCCAGGTACGAATCACCCTCGTATGCTCTCTGCACTGCAAAAATGCAAAGAGAATGGAGGGAAAGTAATTCACGTCAATCCACTACCAGAAACGGGAACCACCAAGTTTGTCAATCCTCAAAGTCCATTGGACGTTTTGAAGGGTGGGGTGAAGATTGCAGACTATTTCTTGCAAGTAAAAATAGCGGGTGATATTCCTTTGTTTAAAATCTTACTTCATTATATCCTAGAGGAAGAAAAGAAACATCCTGGTGTTGTAGTGGACAAGAAATTCATAACCGAACAAACGCTCGGTTACGATGAATTCATATCGGAAATTCAACAATTAGATATTCCGAAAGCATTAGAAGCATGCGGTGTGGAGCATTCCTTACTCAAAGAAGTAGCTACATTACTTTCAGCTAATAAGAAAATAATTACGTGTTGGGCAATGGGTATAACGCAGCAAAAGCATGCGGTAAATACCATTCGTGAAATAGTGAACCTTCATCTTTTGCGCGGCGCCGTTGGAATTCCCGGCGCGGGCTTGTGTCCTGTGAGAGGTCATAGCAACGTGCAAGGGGATCGAACAATGGGAATTTATGAAAAACCAAAAAGCGAATTTTTGGATTCATTGGATAGAGTTTACCAATTCTCAAGCCCGCGCCACCATGGCTATGACGTGGTAGAAACCATTGAAGCCATGCATGAAGGCAAAGTCAAAGTATTCATGGCCATGGGTGGTAACTTTATTAGCGCTACCCCTGACAGCGAATTCACTGGTAAGGCCGTTCAGAATGTGGGACTGACAGTTCAGGTTTCAACTAAGCTTAATCGTGCGCACTTGGTCACTGGCGAGCACGCGCTCATTCTGCCTTGTCTCGGAAGAACCGAGTTGGACGTACAGAAATCGGGAGAGCAATTTGTAACAGTAGAAAATTCGATGGGAGTGGTGCATACCTCTCGAGGAAATGTGAAACCCGCAGACCATCACCTCAAATCTGAACCCGCTATTGTAACTGAATTGGCCGAGGCTGTTTTCGGTAATAAATACAATGTCGCTTGGAAAGAAATGAGAGATAATTATGATCTCATTCGCAATGAAATCGAAAAAGTAATTCCAGGTTTCGAAGACTTTAATAAGCGCGTTCGTCAGCCAGATGGATTCTATTTGCCAAACGGACCTCGACAAGGCAAATTCACCACTACTTCCGGAAAGGCATTGTTTACAGTCAATCCAATGCCCGAGTTTTCAGTTCCAAAGGATCATTTAGTGATGATGACGATAAGAAGTCATGATCAATATAACACGACCATTTACGGGCTCGACGATCGATACAGAGGAATCAAAAACGAACGAAGAGTGGTGCTGATGAATCGAAAGGACATGCATCATTTTGGTTTTAGAGAAAAAGAATTGGTGAATATTGTTAGTGATCAAGATGGTACATCCCGCGTGGCATCGCACTTTCATGTCATTCCGTTTGACATTCCAAAAGGAAGCTGCGCTACTTATTTTCCAGAAACGAATTGTCTTGTACCTTTATCAAGCGTCGCTGATCGGAGCAAAACTCCTATGAGCAAGTATATTATTGTGAGATTAGAAAAGCTGTGATTGATTAAATTTGAAGTATGCCAATTAATATTGATAGAAGACAGATTCAAAACCTAAGTAGGCTTGAATTGCTCGCGAAACAAGCAGTTGAGGGATTCATCACTGGAATGCACAAGAGTCCATTCCATGGATTCTCTGTGGAGTTTGCGGAGCATCGTCAATACAATAGCGGCGAAAGCACACGTCACCTTGATTGGAAATTACTTGCTAGAACAGATAAGCATTTTGTAAAACGATATGAAGAGGAGACGAATTTGAGATGTCAAATTCTCATCGATACTTCTTCTTCGATGTATTTCCCCGGCGGAGTGAAGCCTGAAGGACCTGAACTCAATAAACTAAAGTTCTCCATTTACGGAGCCGCGGCATTGATCGATCTTCTGCGCAATCAACGAGATGCAGTCGGACTCAGTATTTTCTCTGATAAAATTGATGTGAATACAAAATCTGCCAGCAGTGGATCACACATCAACTATTTATTTAACGAGCTCGAAAAATTGCTTGAAACAGTAGGGGAGAGCCAAGGAAAAAAGACATTTGTAACAGATACTTTGCATGAAATTGCTGAGAGTGTTCATCGCCGTTCTTTGGTGGTCATCTTCTCTGATATGCTTGATAATTCTGAGAAATCGGAGGAATTATTTAGTGCTCTCCAACATTTAAAGCACAACAAGCATGAAGTAATTCTTTTTCATGTGACAGATAAATCAAAGGAGGAGCTGTTTGAATTTGAAAACAGACCTTATACTTTCACCGATCTTGAATCGGGTCAAGAAATCAAAGTAAACCCCGCAGATGTGCGCGATATTTATCTTGAAAATATGAAAAAATTCAAGACAGATTTGAAGCTAAAATGTGGAGCTTATCAAATTGATTTTGTCGAAGCAGATATACATGAAGGATTTAATCACATCTTGCTGCAGTATTTCATCAAGCGTCAAAAGATGAACGCAGGAACGCGCTAGACTTGTATTACTTTCCCTTCTGTTGAATAATCACAATTTGGGAAAATAGCGGAAGCTTCATTTACAAACTCTTCTTCTTCTGCGTAACGCGAACTGTAGTGACCGAGCAAAAGTTTACCTACGCCTGCTTTTAATGCTATTGTAGCGGCCTGCGCAGCGGTGCTATGAAAAGTATGTTTGGCTCTTTCTTTTTCAGATTCTAAAAAAGTACTTTCGTGATACAATAAATCAACCCCTTGTATTGAAGGAATGAGTGTTTCCCAATACATGGTATCAGAGCAATAAGCATAGCTCTTAGACTTCTCTGGAGCATCGCATACTTCATCAGGAGTCACTACAATGTTTTTTGGAGTCGTTATACTCTGACCATTTTTTAAAGCAATGATTTCACTCGGTTGAAGCGAATACTTGTTGATGTATTCCTTTCGAATTTTTATCTGCTTCGGTTTCTCCGCAAACAAATACCCAACGCATGGAATGCGATGCTTCAATGGAAAGCTGTGAATTTCGAGTGAATGATCTTCGAAAATCTTCTCCTTTTCTTCAAAATTCACTGCGTGATAGTGAATGAAATAATCGAGATAGGTTTGTGAAACTCGAAGATTTAATTCAATAATTTCCTTTAACTCAGCCGGACCATAAACATGAAGATCATTCTTTCGACCTAACAAGTGTAGACTAGAAATAAGCCCCACCAGTCCAAGATAATGATCGCCATGAAGATGAGAGATAAAGATGTGTTGAATGCGCTGAAATTTGATCTTATACTTTCTCAACTGTATTTGCGTGCCTTCTCCGCAATCCATCAGGAATAGCTTGTCATGAATATTCACGACTTGCGAGGAAGCGTTATGCTTCAGCGTAGGAGTGGCGGCACCGCAACCAAGTATGGTAATTTCGAACGTCATCAAATAAAAAAACCGTTGTTCAGCACAACGGTTTTATAAGAAGTAAAATAAATATTTTAATGCTGCACAACTAGTCGCTTGGTTAAGCGCTTGTCTCCAGCTTGAATGCTATATAAGTATACACCATTCTTTAACGCACTCGTGTCAAAAGTGAGGGTGTTGCTGCCTTTTTTACCAGAAATGGTTCTGCGTTCTACAGTTTCACCAAGAAGGTTATATACTGCAAATTGAACAGATCCGCTTTGGGTTAAATCAAATGGAATAACCGTTTGATTCGATGCGGGGTTCGGTTGGCTATTACCAAGGCTCATTTCGATGGCCTGAGTTTCTTTAACCGAAATAACATCATTGATTACTAGTGTGTAGTCTTCAAAGGTGTATTCAAGTGCTTGAGGTGTTCCGAAAACAAAATAGCCAGTTGCATAGATCTTTACAGGGAAAGTTCCAGCAATGGTAGGTGTTCCTGAGATATCACCGCAATATGCACCGCCTGGTAAGAATACACAAGGATTAGGAGAATCTCCGTTATTGTTGCAAGTCACAGTCAATCCAAGAGCAGTAATGTTTTGCTCGATGTCACCTACAAGGAAAGTGATGCTATCCAAAGAAAGAGAATCGATTGCGATATTCAATGGAGGTGCTCCAGGAATATCAGCGATGCTCGTTGGGGCCTTAACATATACTACGTCGCTATATGGAACATTGATAGTTCCCGCATCAAAGTTTTCGCCTAATGCTGGATTCGGAGAAACTCCGAAAGGTTCAGCTCCCCAATCATACGATTGTGGGTCGCACTGTGCTTGAGCGGAAATACCTGCAATAACTATCGATAAGGCTAGTAGAGATCTTTTCATAGATACAAATTATAACTCGCGTTCAACCTCTTCCATGTACACCAAGTCGACTGCTTCGTTGGCGGTTGGAGTGATTTTGAGAACACTTTCTAATTGAGAGATGGTGATGAGTTTCATAACAGTCTCTTGCAATCCGCAAAGAACGAATGTTCCATTTGCGTCGCGACAAGCGCGGTTAGCAACAAGAACAGCAGAGAGGCCTGATGAGTCAATATAGCGTGTTTCGCTCAAGTCCATCACTAAATTTTTCATTCCAGACTTAGAAAGCATTACAATCTCGCTTTTTAATTCTGGTGCATGTATAGCGTCAAGTTTTTCAACTTTAGACTTGATGACAGCTACTTTTTCTTTATTTTCAACTTCGAACTTCATTGGTAGAAGGTTTGCTACAAATATAAGGAAATTATTGGTGCTTTAGCACACAACGATTCAAATTCAATATTAAACGGGAAATGTGAATTACTCAGCAGTGCCACGGCGGCGCTGAGCAAGGAGATATATCACCGCCATTCGAATGGCTACTCCATTTTCTACCTGATCGAGAATAATGCTCTGATCGCTATCGGCCACATCACTAGTAATCTCTACGCCTCTGTTGATGGGACCTGGGTGCATTACCACAATTTTCTTGCTTAAAGAGTCTAGTTTCTTCTTGTCCAATCCATACTGCATCGAGTATTCACGAAGACTAGGGAAGTAGCTAACATTCACATCTTGTCGCTCCAGTTGGATGCGCAACATATTAGCAACATCACACCATTCGAGGGCTTTCATTAAGTTGTGTTCTACCAAAACTCCCATCTTTTCGATATGTCTGGGAATCAGAGTGGTCGGGCCACACACCATCACTTGGGCTCCAAGCTTTTGAAGACAATAAATGTTTGAAATGGCCACGCGGCTATGAGTAATATCCCCCACAATCACCACTTTCTTTCCTTTCACACTGCCCAACTTCTCACGAATGGAATACGCGTCGAGCAAAGCTTGTGTAGGGTGCTCATGGGTACCATCGCCAGCATTGACAATTGCCGCATCAATGTGCTGACTTAGAAACAAACAACTGCCAGGAGCAGAGTGACGCATCACCACCATATCTACCTTCATAGCAAGGATATTATTGACCGTATCGATCAACGTTTCTCCTTTTTTTACCGAAGAAGTAGAGGCCGAAAAATTGACCACATCAGCACTCAAACGCTTTTCAGCAAGCTCAAAACTCAAGCGAGTTCTTGTAGAATTTTCGAAAAATAAATTAGCTACAGTAATGTCTCGAAGTGAAGGAACCTTCTTGATAGGACGATTCAAAACTTCCTTGAATTCATCCGCCTGAGAAAAAATAAGCTCAATGTCCTCTTTGGTGAGGTCTTTAATTCCTAGTAGATGATCTACGCTGAGCTTTTTCTCCATTATTCTTTCTCGGTTAAAAGTAAAACTTTATCATCTGTGGCGCCTTCGTGCTTCCACATCACTTTCACTTTTTGATTATCGTAACTGTCGATGCTCAATCCCACGTAGTTAGGCTCCACTGGTAGCTCGCGGCTCAATCGACGGTCAATAAGTACCATCAATTCAACAGATTTTGGTCTGCCATACTCAAAAAGCCCAGCAATGCCTGCGCGAATCGTGCGTCCTGTGTACAGCACATCATCGATGAGCACTACGGTCTTGCCTTCTAAATCAACAGGAATTTCGGTGGGTTGAGCGAGTAATGTTTTATCACTTCTTCTGAAATCATCGCGATAAAAGGTCGGATCTACTTTGCCATAATGGATTTTCGACTTTGGAGAAATTTCTCTCAATCGTTCTACCATTTTATCTGCGAAGAAAACCCCGCGCGGCTGTAAACCAATGAGAACACAATTATCAAAAGGGAAATGATTTTCAATTAATTGATAACACAGCCTGTTGATGATGAGGCCTAGATAGTTGTTATCAATAAGTGTTACATTTGACATCTCGGGTACAAATATAATTGAAGCTAGGTGAAATGGGAAAATTGAATTATTACTTGATCCCAGGAATGGGCGCAGACCGAAGAATATACTCGAAATTTAAGCTTAGTAACGGCACCGTTCATTATCTCGATTGGCAATCGCCCAAAGAAGCATTTGATCTACCATCCTTTGCTAGCGAAGTCGCACAGCGCATCACAACAGAAAATAATATCATCATCGGTTCTTCCATGGGGGGGATGATGGCCGTTGAGTTGAGCAGAATTGTCAAGCCGCATGCCACCGTCTTAATCAGCGCCCCAGTCGGAGTGCATCAATTCCCACGAATTCTCAAAGCCGTGAAAGCATCACGTATTCACAGAGCAGTCACTCCCAATTCCATTAAATATTTCTACAAGTTTGCAGATACATTCATGGGGTTCAAAACGCCGCAGCAAAGAGATATGTTTTATCAAATGATTTCAGAACTCGGCCCAGAATTCATTCACTTTTCTGTGAAAGCGGTACTAGAATGGAAGAATACCAATCCCCCAGAAGGAAAGTTTATTCAAATCATCGGAAGCAAGGATGTTTTATTTGATTATAAAAAAATGGAAAGCCCATTCGTGCTCGATGGCGGCGGACATTTCTCGTGTTTTGATCGGGCGGATGAAGTGTGTGCCATCATCAATAAATATATGGAAAATGAGATATTGAAAGACGATGTAACGAATTAGATGTTTTTCCGTACAAAGCCTCAAAACACCACCCAAAATGCGTTTAATTATTACTGCAGCAATTGCAATTCTAACTCTTTCTTCATTTGCCCAAAAGTCGCCAGTAGTGCACAAACTTTTCCTTTATTCAGGCGATTCTATCGAGGGTACGAGACTAGTTTACAGTACACCAATTCTAAAAGCACCAGTCTTTCAAATGGATGGTGAAAACTTCCAAACAGATATCGTGCAGTATCTACAAAATAACAACGGGTACTTTGCCAACTTAAACAAGATCTACACTGATAAAACAGAGAGATATGCACTTCGCATTAAGAAAGGGAAGATGAATCTCTTTGAAGAAATCGATATGGCTTTTTACGGAGCTGATGAACTCGAAATCGATAAGACAGTGGACGAATCGAAGCAGGAGATGCTTGCAACTGGAACCATTTTTCAATATTATAATATCGGAAACGGCGAAGTGAAAAAAGCAACTCTAAGAAATCTTAGAAATGATATTGGAAGTGTTGATGCTGCGCGTAAAGAGTTGAACTACCACCGCAACATGAAAGTGCTACAATTTTCTTTGATAGCAGTTGGTGCTGGATTGATCACCTATGGAATCATTGAGCAAAGTGGCGACGATGTACGCTTCTCTATCCCAATGGCAGTAGGTATCGTGGTTGGAGGCTCTAGCTATTTCTTAGAAAAGAAAAAAGAAGATGCGCTTTGGTTTGCGGCCGAAGCATACAACAAGAATTAAATGCTATTGACCATCTTGCTAATCTGCTTGATGTCATTCTTTAAATAGCCCTTCGTATCGTATTTCTTAGCTTCATTCAACATGGTGATGGCCTCACGCTTCTTTCGCTTGTTGGCCATAATTACAGCAAGATTTAAGTACACGGCAGCTTTGTCGTGCTCCATGCGTAAGCCATGACTTAAAGCTGTTCTGAAATATTTTTCACTCTGAGAAAGACTGTTCTTTTGAACATCAACTGAACCGAGCAAGAAATAATAATAACCTTTCTGATTTTTCCAAAGGTGATTAGGATTGACTCTTTCCAACCAAACCTTTGCTTGTTCCATCTTCTGTTGACGAATCTGAAGAAAGGCCATGATCAAACGCAGACTTCTAAAACAAAGTACGATCAATAGCGCAGTAAGCAGGGTCATGAAAATACCGCTGATCCAACTTCCATCAACAAATAGATATACTGAATAAGTAAGAGCTAATGCTGCAATCGCAATTTTTATAATTCTGCCGTCAATCGATTTCATAGGATATTCAAATGGGCCGCAAAGGTAAGGGTAATCCTATCTTTTCAAAATCCTAAATTCGCTTCAACCTAGGAATATCGCGTTGCTGTATCTTTTGTAACTGACCTAGTAATTCTAAACTCTTGCGCTGACTATCGCGAGAAATTTGATCATAATGTTGCTCTAGTTCTTTACTATTACTCGGAAAATTATGAGAGTCGAGCTTTAATACTTGATAATTGAGCTCTTCAGTGGCTTCTTTAATAATCACACTCAATTCATTATCAGATTGAGGGTAGTTTACCAAGTGATGAAATCCTTGTTCGATAACATCATTGAAAAACTCTTGAATGCTATACTTTAACTCATTGCGATTGAGGTTCATGTCAAGAGAAATTTTGGTTAATATGGTAGCTAAGGTTATAGCTAATATAAGAAATTTTCAATGGGTTGATTAGCTTTGCACCAAAATTTAACCCCATGAGCGACGGTCGCGTTTCTGTAAATATTGAAAATGGTATTGGAACCATCACTTTTTTCCACCCTCAAAGCAATTCACTGCCTGGTGATCTCTTGAGAACACTCGCACAGACAATTACAGAAACCGACCAAAATGATGCTGTAAAGGTCATGATTTTGAAGAGCGAAGGGGATAAGGCATTTTGTGCAGGAGCTTCATTTGATGAACTCATCGCTATCAACGACACCGAGACGGGGCTCCGATTTTTCAGTGGATTTGCCTTGGTCATCAACGCTATGAGAAAATCTAGCAAACTCATCATCGGACGGGTTCAAAACAAAGCAGTGGGTGGAGGAGTAGGCCTAGCTTCCTCAGTAGATTATTGCTTCGCAACCACTAAGGCAAGCGTGAAACTGAGCGAACTCGCTGTCGGAATCGGACCATTTGTGGTAGGTCCAGCGGTTGAACGCAAAGTGGGACTTTCAGCAATGTCGCAGTTGGCAATTAATGCCACAGAATGGGCTTCAGCTCAATGGGCAAAGGAAAAAGGTCTTTACACTGAAATCTTTGAAACCGAAGAAGAGATGGACCAAGCCATTCAAACGCTTGCTCAAAAATTAGCCAATAGCAATCCGGAAGCGATGGCCGATTTGAAAAGAATTTTCTGGGCCGGCACCGACCACTGGGATACATTACTCTTCGAAAGAGCGGCCATTAGCGGTCGTCTCGTACTTTCGACGTTCACCAAAAAAGCTATCGAAAAATTCAAAAAAGGCTAGTTATCGCGCAGTAAACAAGCTATTCATCAAGTCAGAGTACTCTGAAATAGGAGAGGTGGCTGGGCTCAAGAACACAGCTGACTCCGATAATTGATTTGTTATTGGACTGCTTATAGAAGTGATAGTTGGACTTGTATTAGAAAAGGTCTCAACATAGGACATATCCTTTTCGGATGAAGCTACTTCTGCGGGTGCTGTGGTGGCCTCTTCTTGAACATTATCAAGTACAACCTCGTCATTAGATTCTATCGCTGAGTTAGAAGCTAACCTTGATTCAGAAACCACTGGTGCTGCAATTTTTGCATTATTTGTTGTAGGGGCTAATGCTGCAAATACTTGTGGAGCCTTTGGTATTGCTAAATTTTTATTCGTTGTGTCCACCGAAGGCTTTTCAGCAAGAGCAGCAGATTCTTTTGAGGTAGAATCAATCTTGCTCTCAGCAGAGGTTGGTGAATTCTCGGCAAACTGAGTGATAGACTGGTTTTCTCCAACATATCTCAATAACAAGAATCCGAGAATAAAAACACCAAAGGCTATCTGTACGCCTCTTTGAGAATACCATGGTCTATCAGGAAAAGCAAAAAGTGAATTGAGCCAAATCACGAAACGCGATTTTTTCTCTGATGAAAATTCTCTCATCAAATTTTTCTTGATGGACGCATCAGGTTCTAACCATTCATCATTGGAACTAATATTCTTTAGCTCCATCAACACACTGCGCATCGATTCGTATTCCTGTTCATTCTCTAAATGACGCAATACGAATTCCTTTTCTTCTGGATAAAGCTCATGAAATTGCTTGTGCAGCAACAACGATTCTATATCCTCGGGATCATATTTTGATTCAAATTTCATGACAATAGGTTCATTAAAATGATAAGTGTTTTAAGAATGTGCTCGTAAATTTTCAACTTGGAATTGAGCTCTTTTAAAGTGTAAAAAAGTCTTGACTTCACTGTGCCCTCGCTGCATTCCATCGCCTCGCTGATTTCTTGCACGCTCATTTCCTGATAAAAACGAAGTTCAAAAGTGGTACGCTTCACTGCATCTAGTTCTGCCAATGCTTGCGCTAAATCTTCTTTAAAAGAAGCCTTATCCATCGTAACAGTTGTACTTTCTTGCTGGCTTGCACTTCCTGTATATCTGATTTCTTGATGTGCATCCACTCGTACCTCATTCTTCGCATATTCATTCTTACACATATTGTGTGCGATACTGTAAAGCCACGTTTTAAATGATCGCTCTGGATTATAAAGCTCTGATTTTTGGATGATTTTTGAAAAAAGCTCTTGGGTAAAATCCTTTGCCTTTTCTCGGTCCTTCCAAAGCATGCGATGAAAATAATTGAAAAGAAGCCTTGCATAGCGATCATACAAAGCCTCAAATGCTTTCGCATCTTTTTCCATCACGAGCGTCATCAAGTGCTCATCCGAATGCAACTGATATGGAGACTTCTTGGTAGACGCCATTATTTCAATTGCTTTTGGATGTTAACATTAGGAGCATAGCGCTTGGCCAGCTTATCAATCAACGGACGAACAGTTTTACTGCCACCTTCATTTATGTACACTTTCTCCAACATCAGAAGTGGAATCAGATAATTCGCATTGATATCTTCATCATTTTCGAGTTGCTTTTTCTTAAACAACGTTTCCCAATTGGACTTCAAACTTTCCAAATGTCCGATAGGAGTGGGGCTGTACTTTAATGCGAGTCCTGTGCAATAAAGATTCGCCTTTTCAATATTAATAAGATTGGGAGGGAGCGTTAGTCCGATATAAATGGCATTGCTTGAATGCTTCGAAAAAATCTGAGCTATCTGAACATTTTCTTTTGAAGAAAGCCCATTAGAAAAACCTAATCTGTTGCTCCAATTAGCATTGTAATCTTCATTAACTAACCATTCCAAACAAAGTATTCGCACATCTTTCCGAATGTCAAATAACTCTTGAAGAATGTAAAGCGGGTATGTATCGGCATAGCCATAAGTAACAAGATTACCGTTCTTTTCAATGCTATAAAGTACATTTTGGTTGTACTCCAATACAGCTGCGCTGATTGCCCCTGATTCATAAAGTTTTTTGACATATTCTTTTTTCTTGACGTCATTTCTTTCTATGATCGCCTTGGCCAACATGTCATCCAAAAGTGTCGCATCAGGATTGAGCTGATAGGCTTTTTCTAGAAAAGAAAATCCACTTTTTGTTTTTCCAAGAACATGATATTCGATGTAAAAATGAGCGTAGGTATTGGGAATGAGAGTAGCCACTTGTTGGCGGATGCTCTCTAGTTCTTCCTTTTCTGTTTTAGACAATTCTCTGCTATGCTTTTCATAACTTGAAAATTTAGCAGCATCAAAATAGTTTACCCAGGCCACTTGGTTGGTCACCTCCGCCTTCACGATTTCTTTCCAGTAGCTCTTGCTAGTTTTGAAAATGGATGCATCTGTGAGATTCAGTTCAACGGGCGGTGCCGCGGCCGGTTTGGTACTCACTGCTTTTTCGCTAGGAGATTGACTCCAGCTGTTGATCAGTGAAAGCAGTAATATCAAAAGTGCAAAAAATCTTTTCATTGAAATGGAATAACATTGGGTCTTACAGACATGAGGTAATTGCGTTCATTAAAGCTTGATATTATTTTCCTCTAATATCATTTTAAATTCTGCAACCATCATGGCCGTAGCACCCCAGAGTGCATAGTCATGAACTTTAAAAATAGGAACCTTTAACCTTAGCTGGTTATGTGGAAGTGTGATTTCCTTGTGACCAATGGTTTCAGGAGTGAAAAGTTTTTCTAATGGAAATGAAATAATGTCTTTGACTTCTTGCGCATTTGGTTGAAGTGGAGGCAATGACTCCAAGTATCCAACAAAAGGCTGAACCAAAAAATTACTTGGCGGAATATAGAGTTCTGAAAGTGCTCCGAGAATTTGAATCGTGGATGAATCAAATCCCATTTCTTCTTCAGTTTCACGCAAAGCGGTGTGTAAGTGTGTTAGGTCAGCTTCTTCTTTTTTTCCGCCAGGAAAACTAAGTTGGCCGCTATGCACACCTTGATTGTCTGGCCTCAACATAAAGAGGGTGCAGAGTTCATTGTTTTCGGGAAAAAGTAAAAACATCACAGCGCTTTCACGGGGCGGTACGTCGAACGTTCGCGCTTCTTTTGCAACCGGTCTGTTATATGACATCATCCCGCTATGCGCGGCTTCACCAGGTAAATCTCCTTGAAGGGCAAGCTTTATTCGATCTATTATTTGCGGGTCCATTTGCCCTGCAAAGTAGGGTATTTCAACTCAATTTCAAGTTGCTTTAAGAATTCTTCGCGAGGAATATTTATCGCGCCAAGGCTACCCAAGTGATCATTGTATATTTGACAATCGATGAGGCGCCAACTCATGCTTTGTAAAAATTGACTGAACTTGATGAAGCCAAATTTGGAGGCATTAGGAGCTTTTGAAAACATGCTTTCTCCAAAGAAAACATGACCTAGTGAAATGCCATAGAGGCCGCCCACCAATTCGCCATTTTGCCATACCTCAACGCTGTGTGCCAATCCTATTTCATGCAGTGCAGAGTAGGCATCGACCACTTCATCATGAATCCAGGTATTGCCAACACGACTGCCGCTGCGACATCCTTCGACTACTTCTCTGAAGGATTTATCCATACTCCATTTGTACTCGCCTCTATTGATGATGTTCCGCATGGACTTAGAGATCTTCACTTGATCGGCATATACAACACAGCGTTCCACAGGACTCCACCACAAGATCTCTTCGGGATCATCATACCAAGGAAAAATTCCATGAGAGTAAGCGGTGAGCAATCGCTCAGGTTTTAAATCTCCTCCAACGGCCATCACATCAGAATCCGACTCACCATGAGGCGGAAACCAAATCTCTTCTTCATCTAATTGATATACGGGCATTCACTCAAAATATAATTCAAAATTAACTTGAAAAAGTTCAACAAAATAATTAGAATGATTCGCCAACTGTTAAATAAAAGCCGGATGTGTTTTTTCCGAAAGCCGCATCCAGCCTGATATTGATCTTTTTCTCCGGATCAAAAGCAAAACGAACCCCGCCTCCAAAAGCAAATTTTGTGTAGGCAAGATTGAAGTCCGACCATTCATGTTCTACTAACGCACTGCTCGCAAATAAGACATATCCCCATCTACGAGTGATAAAATGACGCCATTCTGTTTGTGCTAGCAATAACTGATGATCGCGGAATCTACCATCGATATAGCCTCGCATGCGCTTAGGACCGCCAATTCCTGTCATCTGAAAAAATGGAACGTTGCCTTGCATGAAATCTCCAAATAGCTGTGATGCTAATGCCATTTTTTTTCCAAATGGTTGAAAATAGCGATAGTCAAAACGATATCGAGAAAAATTATAATCGCTTGCGAATACCTCGTCTTGATTGTGATAAACCAATTCTAGATAATGACCCTTTCTAGAAAAATAGACATTATCACGCGTATCATAGTTAAATACGAGCCCTGGGCCACTAGATCTTCCTCCAGCAGATCCTGCGATAATACCCTTACCCAGAGAGCCATCTTCTTGATAGCGATAGATGCTAAAATCATCATACCACCATCTAGCTCCTGCAAATACATTGGGAATTATTTTTCTCAAATAATTAATACGCAATCGAGGATAGCGCACACTGTATGATTCCTCGAAATCTTGCGACCTTTCTTGAGTGCCATAGAAATAATAGAGGTAGTCATAATAACCAAGCTCACCGCTCAATTGATTTTTTCTTTCTCTCCAATATGCATCAAAAGGCAAGTAGATAAGTATTTGCTTGTTTTGAGTATACGCTCCACCGAATTGAATTTGTGTGGGTGGAGAGATGGTGTCTTTTTTATTAAATCGAAAATTATAGGATGTCGCTAAGCCTCCACCGTAGCGGGTTTCGGGTAAATAAAATACAAGCGGATAGGCTAGGAAGGTATTCTTCAATGTGTCTTTTTCTTCTGTTTGAGCACGCGAGAGCCCACTCAAAAAGAAGATACCGAGCACTATAAAAAACTTTAGAGAGGAGAAGATTTTCATTTCACCAAGGTAGAAGTCGAATTCACTCAAAAATGTGCATATTGCACCGCGTTTTCAACCACATTGATTTGAGAAAAATTTTAACATACATCCAAGCATTATTCATTGCCTTATGGACCGCCTTCTGCGGAATCTTAGGACTATTACTGCTTTTGATTACCTGGAATCAAATCTGGGTCATGAAAATAATGTCGCACTATATCTGGAGCTTTCCAATTTGTGTGGTTTCTGGAGTACGTGTGAAAGCATCAGGCCTTGAGAATCTTGACCGCAAGGGAAGTTATATTTATGTTGCGAATCACTCATCGCTATTTGATATCGTGGCAGTCTGCCGCGCATCGAGCGTACCTATGTTTTATATCGCTAAAAAAGAACTCAAGAAGATTCCCATCATGGGGCATTTCATGACTGCGGTGGGAATGATTTTCGTGGATAGAAAAGACCGCGAAAGCGCAATGAAAAGTATGCGCATCGCAGGGGAGAAGATCAGAGGAGGAAAAAATGTAATTGCCTTTCCGGAAGGAACAAGATCAAAAGACGGGAATGTTCAATTATTCAAACGCGGTTCTTTTGTTATTGCCAAAGAAAGTAGAGTAGGAGTGTCACCCATTGCGATAAAGAACGCAATCAATATTCTTCCTTCTGGATCATCAGATCTGCGCTCAGGAACGATCTATGTACATTTTGAAAAGCCTATTCAGCCTGAATCTTTTGAAAATAAGACAGAAGATGAAATTGCACATATCTGTAGAGATATGATTGTGCATCGCATCTCGCAGATGTAATTATTTTATTCCTCGCTCTTTTTTGATTTGATCATAAGCTTCTTGAACAGATCTAAATTTCTCTGCGGCGGCTTTCTCATGTTGCTCGCCCAGTCCTCGCACTTTATCAGGATGGTATTTCATCGCCATTTTACGGAAAGCTTTTTTCACTTCTTCATCTGTAGCAGATTCTTCAATCTCCAAAATCTTGAAAGCACTCGCGCTGTCCTTGTAAAACATAGCACGAATAGACTCATAGTCTTTTGTTGAAATGCCTAAATAAGTAGCGATTTGTTCAATTAAAAATACTTCTTTCTTATCGACTGTTCCATCAGCGGATGCAATACCGAATAAGTAATGCAATAATTGCAAACGCATCGGATGTTCCATGTAATATCTGATCTGTTCGCACACATCTTTTACAGGAATATCTTTATTCAAGATTTCTTTAAGCAAAGAAATTTGTTGAGCAGCAGCAGCCTCTCCGAATTGGCGTTTGAAAAACTCTCGAATAAAATCTAATTCACTTTTTAATTGACGCCCATCCGCTTTCATCACTGCTGCTGAAAGCACCAGCAATGCGCTAGCAAAATCTCCCGGTTGAGTATGGTGACGTTGGCTTTGATAACGACGATCATAGCGAGGATCATAGCCTCTTCCTGCACGTGGATTTCCTTTTTCCACCGAAAGTGAATTGTCTGCCACCATGGCTCCAATAGCAAATCCAAGAATCCCACCGATAGGTCCTCCTACAGCCCACCCAAGAGCTCCGCCTATCCATTTTCCAAAACTCATAATACTATTTTAGATAAAAAATAAAGTTCATATTTACCAAGAACCACCAGCTCCACCGCCACCAAAACTTCCACCTCCGAATCCACCAAAGCCGCCACCGCCGCCGCCACCGCCGCCGCCGAATCCACCTCCACCTCCAAAGCCGCCGCCGCCGAAGAAACCACCGCCGCCGCCACGATTATTACGTCGCGAAATTTCATTCAAGAGCGCCCATGCTGCCCAGAATCCTATATTATTTACACGAGCATAATTTCTTGCTTGGCGATATTTAATCACCATGATCAGGCCGATGAAGAATAAGGCAAAAATGACAATCCCAATGGCATTTCGTTTTTCCTTTTTTGCAGGTGTTCCTCGATATTGGGCAATGTTATATTCTCCTTTTGCTAGAGATAATAATACATTCACTCCGTCATCAATTCCCTTATAGTAATTGTTTTGTTTGAACGATGGAATTAATTCTCTATCAACGATAAGAAAGGTGCTTCCATCAGGAATTGCTCCTTCAAGACCACGACCAATAGAAATGAATGCCTCACCTCTTTCAGAGGCTGTTTTTGGTTTTACTAGGACGACGATTCCATTATCTTCTTTGGCTTGTCCAATTTGCCAAGTATCACCCAATTCTGTGGCGTAGTCTGCTTTATCATAACCACAAAGGTCTGGCACAATCACAACTACAATTTGGTTACTTGTTTCTTTTTCAAAAGAAACCAATTTGGACTCTAAAGCTTCCCTTTCAGTGCTACTCAGCGCACCAGCCTCGTCATAGACTAATTGTAATTTTTTTTCAGGAAAACATTTCTCAATTTGACCAAATGAAGTATTGGATAGGAAAAGAACAAAGAGAAACGGAATAATTAGGAGAAGCTTTTTCATTCTTGTGCTCCTATTGATACTTCATTAGAAAGTTCATTTGTATCTTCTTTGTGATAAGGGAAATATTTCTTGAGTTGTTCTCCTGCTTCTTTGACACCATTGCACAAAGCAAGTGAATAGGCCCCTTGAGAGAGATGTGTTAGAACATGATTTTTTGTGCTATTCCAAAAATCGCTACCCACTTTCTGGTGTATGCCTTCATCTCCAATCACAGCAAATTTACGATCAGCTATGGCCACATAAAATAGCACCCCGTTGCGATCTTTCGTTTCATGCATCTTGAGTTTTTCAAAAATGTACCAGGCCCTTTCAACAGGATCTATAGAACATTCATCTTCGAAATGCACGCGAATTTCACCAGAGGTGTTGAGCTCTGCTAAACGAATCGATTCGGAAATTTCTTCCCGAATCGACTCAGTTATCACTTGATTTGCTGTCAATTTTATTTCTTGTTAAAGTCTACCTTAGGAGCATTTTCACTTCCAGGTTGCGCTTCAAACATTTCGCGCTTTTTGAAATTATCGTCGTCAGAAGCTACAAGAGATAAAGCCTTGCTTCTCCAGAATCCTCTAACATATGTGTTGAATTCTTTTACGCCTTCGTTGTAATCTGAACGCGATTTTTTAATTCTGTTTTCAGTTCCTTCCAAAGAGACTTGCAGCATTTGGAAGTTCTCGGTCGAACGAATCTCTGGATATCTTTCAAATAAAATGCTGATGGAACGATTCAAAACGGCTGCTTGCTTATCCAATTCTTCTGGAGTAGTTGCAGCGCTAATGCCTGATCTCGCTTGTGTAACTTGGGTAAGAATTTCTTTTTCATTTTCGGCTGCACCTTGAACTGTAGAAACAAGGTTTGGAATGAGATCAGCTCTGCGCTGGTAATCACTTTGCACATCTGCCCACATCTGATCTACTTTTTCTTGGCGGGTTACCGCTCCATCATAGATGCTTGTTCCGTAGAAATAGAAGAGAACAAAACCACCCACAACAAGGGCGAAGAGTAATGCGACAGCAATAAGAATTTTTTTCATGATGATCAATTTGATCTTGTAAATATGGAATTTTTTCGGCTCGCTCCGTCAATACAAGTGCCATATCTCGCTTTTCTGACATTATGACAATGCTTCAATTTACATTCATTGTGATATTTTGTATTGAAAGTAACAGATATATGTAACTACATACATTATTCTTGCAAACTCATTGAGTCTTACAATGAGTTTTTTAGAAAACACCTGTTTATGAGAAATAAAACTATTGGCGCAATTGCCTTGATATTCATATCTTTTGCTATTTACAGTTGCAAGTCAGAACCTACTGCTCCAGTGGCTGGATCGCCCGGTGGACCACCCATTGCTATTGAAGGGTATATAGCGAAGAAAACCGAAGTCAATGATTTCGTTGAAGCACCGGGCTCTGTCATTCCTGGTGAAGAAGTCGAAATTAAATCGGAAATTAATGCCATAGTGACAAGCCTCCCGATGAAGGAAGGTGCTTACGTAAAGAAGGGAGAGTTGATTGTAAAATTGTTTGACGCTGATCTTATTGCACAAAAAACAAAACTAAATGCTCAACTAGATTTAGCAAGGGAAACCTCAAAACGACTCGCAGCGCTCAATGATAAAAATGGTATTTCACGTCAGGAATATGATCAAGCCGTACTTCAAGTTCAGCTGCTAGAAGCAGAACTTAAAATTGTAGATGTCAATATTTCACGCACTGAAATTAGAGCGCCTTTTGATGGAGTTTTAGGCCTACGCAATGTCAGTGTTGGAACACTTGTGAGTCCTTCACTAATCATAACGACTCTTAGAAGCGTAAATCCGATGAAGCTCGATTTTTCGATTCCAGAGAAATACTCTTCATTGATTCAACAAAATATGAATGTGACTTTCACTCTTCAAGGTTCGGATGAAATTTATTCTGCCAAAGTGATAGCAACGGAAAGAAGCATTGATGTTGAAACAAGAAATCTATCTGTGCGTGCGATCATTGAATCAAAAAACGAGGCGATACTTCCAGGTGCGTTTGCAGATGTGAAAGTACCTGTAGCAGTTAATAAGCCGGTTCTCATGATTCCAACGCAATCAATCATTCCACAAGCTCGAGAGAAATCAGTAATCATAAATCGAAATGGCGTTGCGCAATTTGTAAAAGTTACTACTGGTATAAGAAAGGAATCTTTTATCGAGATCATTGATGGAATTCAAGAAGGAGATACTGTCGCAACCACTGGTGTTTTGTTTTTAAAACCAAACGCGCCTTTCAAATTTTCTAAAATACAATAGAGCAATACATGAAATTTTCTGAATTAGCAATTAGGAGACCTGTATTGGCAATTGTACTCAATCTGGTCATAATCATTTTTGGATTCATTGGTTACAAATTTCTTGGTATCCGAGAGTTTCCTGCAATCGATCCACCAAACATCACTGTGAGGACATCTTACACTGGTGCGAATGCGGATATTGTAGAATCTCAAATTACTGAACCGCTTGAAAAATCAATCAACGGAGTTCAAGGAATCAAATCGATCTCATCGCAATCTTCTCTCGGCAATAGCAATATCACCGTTGAGTTTGATCTCAATGCTGACTTGGAACAGGCAGCAAACGATGTAAGAGATAAGGTTGCTCAAGCCCAGAGGGATTTGCCACAAGACATCGATGCACCGCCGGTCGTTTCAAAAGCAGACGCAAGTGGTGACCCTATCATTTTCATGGCTGTGCAAAGCACCACACGAAGCATCGTTGAACTTAGCGACTATGCAGAAAATGTACTCTTAGAAAAATTGCAGAGCATTCCAGGAGTGAGTCAAGTTCAAATCTACGGGTTGAAAAGAACTGCTATGCGCCTTTGGATGGATCCCAAAAAATTGGCGTCAACAGGGCTAACCACGCAAGATGTATTGACAGCGCTCGAAAGAGAAAACGTTGAATTACCAGGAGGAAAAGTGCGTGGAAACGCAACGGAACTCAACGTCAAAACCTTTGGTAGATTGACCACTCAAGAGGATTTTAATAATCTCACTATCAAACAAACGGATAACAAAATCATTCGATTTAAAGATATTGGATATGCAGAAATAGGAGCGGAGATTGAAGAAACATCAGCTAGAAAAAACAATGTATTCAATGTAAGCCTTGCAATTATTCCTCAGCCTGGCTCCAACTACATTGAGATCTCTTATGAATTCTACCGCCGATTTGAAGAACTTCAAAAACAATTACCCTCAGATATCATCATTGATATCGGTCTTGATAAAGCAAAGTTTGTTAGAAAGGCAATTCTAGAAGTAGAGGAAACTTTGCTCATTGCATTGGTGCTCGTAGTATTGATTGTTTATGCATTCTTCCGCAACTGGAGCATTGCTCTTCGTCCACTGATTGATATTCCTGTATCACTCATTGGTGCGTTCTTTATCATGTATGCTTTCGGTTTTTCAATCAATATTTTAACACTGCTCGCAATCGTTCTCGCCACTGGACTGGTAGTAGATGATGGTATTGTAGTGACGGAGAATATCTATAAAAAAATGGAAGCAGGAATGGATCGATTCACTGCTGTGAAAGAGGGGGTGAGCGAAATCTTTTTTGCCGTTATCTCGACTTCCATCACGCTCGCAGTTGTATTCGTTCCTGTGATTTTCTTGGAAGGATTTACGGGTCGATTATTCCGAGAATTTGGAATTGTCCTCGCCGGCGCCGTTCTCATTTCGGCGGTGGTGTCTCTAACACTCACCCCTGTACTAAACCTCAAACTCGCTAAAGAAAATGCCAAGCCCGGAAGGTTTTACACATGGTCTGAACCTTTTTTCAAAGGCCTTGAAAATGGATACAGACGATTGCTTGAAAAATTCCTGAAGAGAAAATGGATTGCATTGGTCGTAATTTTCTTCTGTGTAATCATGACGCTTTTCTTCTACAATGATATCAAATCTGAATTAGCTCCACTAGAAGATAGAAGTCGCATTCGCTCCCCAGTGACGCTTGCTGAAGGAACTGACTATGATGTCACACAACGTTTTATTTCTGAAGCATCTCAAATCTTAATTGATAGCGTTCCCGAGGCAAAGATTGTTTTTGGAATTGCTTCTCCCTCCTTCGCTGGAGCTGGAGCAACAAACTCAGGATTCTTAGTCACACTTCTCAAAGATCCCGATCAAAGAGAGGCGTCGCAACAAGAAATCTATGAACGAATGGTGCGCATATTCAAAGGCTTGCCTGAAGCGAGAGTTTTCCCGAACCAAGAGCAAACAATTTCAACCTCTTTGAATGCGGGAAGCCAATTACCTGTTCAATTCGTTATTCAAAATTTTGATTTCGAAAAAATAAAATCGGTTCTTCCAAAATTCATGGATGCTGTAAAAAAGGATCCAACATTTGGAAATGCCGATGTCAACTTAAAATTCAACAAACCTGAATTACAAGTTGAAATCGACAGATTGAAAGCAAACGAACTCGGTGTCTCGGTTCTTGATATTAGCAACACTCTTCAATTGGCATTAAGCGGTCGACGCTTTGGATATTTTCTAAAAGATGGAAAACAATACCAAGTCATAGGGCAAGTGGAACGTGAATATCGAGACGAACCCTTGGACCTCGCTAGCTTCTATGTAAGAAATAGAAACGGGCAAATGATTCAGTTGGATAACTTAGTATCATTTACTGAAACAAGTAGTCCACCAAGTATTTTCCACTACAATCGATACAAGTCTGCCACGATCAGTGCGGCACTTGCACCTGGCAAGACGCTTGGTGAAGGCATTGAAGCCATGCAACGAATAGGAAAGGAACTTTTGGATGAATCTTTCCAATCAGATCTTTCAGGTCCGTCTCGTGATTTCAAGGAAAGTTCATCGGGAACTTCATTTGCTTTCTTACTCGCGCTATTATTGATTTACCTCATTCTAGCGGCACAGTTTGAAAGCTTTAGAGATCCGTTTATTATCATGATTACGGTTCCACTCGCTTTGGCTGGCGCTCTTCTCAGTCTCTGGGCTTTCGATATGACCTTGAATCTTTTCTCAGAGATCGGAATGATCATGCTCATAGGACTCGTTACAAAAAATGGAATCTTGATTGTCGAGTTCGCAAATCAACAAAGAGAAGCAGGTCTTGGAATTTATCAAGCTATAAAAGAAGCCTCTGTCGCGCGATTGAGACCTATTTTGATGACGAGTCTTGCCACGGTTCTTGGAGCTTTGCCAATTGCTTTAGCTCTCGGCGCGGGATCTCAAAGTAGAATACCATTAGGTGTTGTAATTGTTGGCGGTCTTACTTTCTCACTAGTTCTTACACTGTTTATCATCCCAGCTATTTATATGTATTTGACCTCAAAGAAGAATCACGCAATACAGAAAGGAGGGGAGCAATGAGAAGCCTAATCTTATTCACTATTTGTCTATTTGCATTGAATGCATCAAGTCAAGAAACATTGACACTTGACGCTGCCATCGCTCGAGCACTTACTGCAAATTACAACGTACTCTTTTTGAAGAGTGACCAACAAGTAAACGAACTGAATGATGCACCCGGTGCTGCTGGTATGCTCCCAAATATTTCACTTCGCATTTCAGATTTATACTCTAGCAATGACATCTTACAACGCTTTGCAAATGGTCAAGAAATTTCTTCTCCGAATGCTAGCGGTAATCAGTTGTCAGCTGCGGTGCTCGCCGATTGGACAGTGTTTGACGGTTTGAGAATGTTTGCAACGAGAGAACGATTACACGAACTCTCACTCACAAGTGCTATCGCTACCAAGCTTCAAATGGCACAAACCGTTAGAGACGTCACCGCTGCATACAGCGAAGTACAACAAATACAACAACAGCTCGTCTATTTACAGGCGTTGATTGATTTCAATCTGTTTCGAAAAGACATCAGTGAAACACGTTGGAACGTGGGAAATGGCGCTAAAATGGACTACTTACAAGCAGTAATAGAATTGAATAATGCAAAGACTTCCATCCTCCAAAATGAGGCGGCCCTAGTCGCAGCAAAGAATCAATTAATATTTTTAATGGGGGAAAAAGAAGGCTATCAATTCTCTGTGGATAGCCCTAAGGATGTCGTGTTAGGCGAAATTGAAGAACTGAAGTCAAGGGCTTTGCAAAACAATTTTGATCTTCAAATTGCATTGAAAAGAAAACAAATTGCAGCGCTTGAAATCAAAGAGGCCAAGGCTGCTATGTTACCAACTGTGACACTCAATGGGGCATACAATTTTACACGAAGTGATAACTCAGCGGGATTCTCACTCTTCAATAGAACGTTTGGCCCATCTGTGGGACTTACCGTGACCATGCCTCTATTCGCAGCGGGTGATGTTAATCGAGCTCGTAAAACATCCGAGCTTCGCTATTCTCAAGCAGAAATTTTAGCGCAGCAAGCCAACGCCAATTTGCAAATTCAAGTGGAGTCATTGGCTACTCGAATTGAAAATTTGAATCAAGTAAAATTGATTTCAGAAGAGAGTCTTGATCTTTCAAAAGAACTACTCGAGCTCTCACTCGAACGATTTAAGCAAGGTCAAAGTTCAAGCATTGAGGTTCAACAAGCGCAGGTCGCTTTTGATCAGGTGAATACACAATTTTTACAAGCCAATTTTGATTTACAAATAGCAATTGCGGAACTCAAACTTCTAGCAGGAGACATTGAATAAAAAAAAATCCCTCGGAATTCCGAGGGATTTTTTTTTATGAGATACTTTCAAAACTTCTCTTGATAAATTTGGTGAGGTCTTCCCCCTTCAATAATCCTTTAGCGAGCAAGGCCAAATCAATTGCCTGCTTTGCTTTTTCTTTCGAACTATCATTGGCCTCAAGCAATTTCTCCATCAATGGGTGGTTTGCGTTGGCTACAAGGTTGTAACTATCTGGAAGACTTCCATAGAATCCACCTCCGCCCATGGCACTTTGCTCTTTCATGCGTCGCATGAATTCATTTTGAGTGACAATAAATGGAGCTTCATCTGCACTCAAGCTTTCGAATTGGATACTGTACTTCTTGCTGTCCACGATGCTTTCAAGCACAGGACGAATAGTATTCTGTTGTTCTTCAGAAAGCTTATTTGGAAGAGCATCATCTTTTTCGATAAGCTTGTCCACGACATCCGCATCCACGCGTTTGAATCTAATTCCTTGATTTTTGCTTTCGATGTGATTGATGAAATGCGATGCAAGAGGACCATCTAGAATGATAACTTCATATCCTTTTGATCTCGCACTATCAATGAAACTATGCTGTTCTTCTTTGTTTTGTGCATAAAGAACAACTGTTTCGCCTTTCTTATCTTTTTGAAGTGTACCAATTTTTTCTTTGAATTCTTCTAATGTGTAGAATTGACCTTCGCTTGTTTCATAGAGCGTGAAAGAAGGTGCTTTCTCTGCAAACTTTTCATCCGTCAATATTCCGTATTGAATGAAGACACCGATGTCGGGCCATTTTTCTTGGAAATCAGGACGATCGCCATTGAACATGCTTGCAAGCTTATCTCCAACTTTCTTTGTGATGTGACTTGAGATTTTCTTCACATTCGCATCTTCTTGAAGATAGCTTCTGCTTACGTTAAGCGGAATATCTGGTGAATCCACAACTCCATGCAGAAGCGTTAAAAATTCAGGTAGAATATTCTTCACTTCATCCGTGATGAAGACTTGATTGCAATAAAGCTGAACCTTATTTTTTTGAATCTCAAAATTGTTTTTGAGCTTTGGGAAATATAGAATACCAGTTAAATTGAATGGATAATCTACATTGATGTGAATATTGAAGAGAGGTTCGTCAAATGTTGAAGGGTAGAGTTCATGATAGAAGTTAGAGTAATCTTCATCCTTTAAATCAATTGGCTTTTTTGTCCAAGCCGGTGTTGGATTATTGATGATATTCTCAACTTGAACTTCAATCTTTTTTATGCGATCGTTTTCGTCTTTTTCTCCACTTGGATCGTCTTCCCAATTGGTTTTTGTTCCAAACTGTATCGATACAGGCATGAACTTGCAATACTTGGTCAAGCTGCCCTCAATTCTGTAGTCATCCAAGAATTCTTCTGAATCTTCCGCGATGTGAAGAATGATATCCGTTCCAGGAGTGGTCTTTTCAGTATGGCTTAGGGTATAATTAGTTGTTCCATCACATTCCCAATGAACGGCAGTTGCATCTTTTCGATGAGATCTTGTGATGATCTCCACTTTACTTGAAACCATAAAAGCGGAGTAAAATCCTAGACCGAAATGCCCGATAATTTGTGCGTCTTTGTACTTGCTGACAAATTCTTCAGCGCCGCTGAACGCAATTTGGTTGATATACTTATCAACTTCTTCGGCAGTCATTCCAATACCATTATCAGAAATGGTAATTGTTTTAGCGTCCTTATTCACAGAAACACTGACCTTTAATTGGTCTGTACTTGCTGAAATTTCTCCAAGAGCGGAAAGCGTTTTTACTTTCTGGCATGCATCTACAGCATTACTGACAAGCTCTCTTAAAAAGATTTCGTGATCCGAATACAAGAACTTCTTGATAATCGGGAAGATGTTCTCGGTTTGAACTGAAATAGTACCTTGTTGCATATGAATTAATGATTTGGCGCGGGGTTGTCAACGGTCGTGCCATTGCGTTTTTTCTGACATCATGTCGTTTTTAGACGCGCAAATTGACATAATCAAGGGGCTAAAAATAGAAAGCCCCCGATCGTTATCGAGGGCACTTCTTAAACCTTAACCAAATAGGTATTAAACCAAAACCAATACTTCCTGAGAAGTTTGTGTTCTACCCTAACCAAAGGGCGTGCCAAAGATAGTTTAACTAATTGGAATAGGCATTACCGTCGCCGTCAATTCCCAATAATTTAACATTCGTTAAATGATTGACAAGTGCTAAATCCCACTCACGCAAGACTTTAATATAATTATCAGTGAAGCCACTCATTTTGCCTTCGTCATTTTCTCCTTCCCACAATACTGGTCTTTCACTGTTTAAATGTTCCGTATAGAATGCTCTCTTTTTCTTTTCACTGAGAATTCGCAAGATTTTATTTCGCTCATAGCGCTTTTCCATGGGGACTACTTCTTGAATGCGAAGGGCAGTGGTATTATCTCTTTCGCTGTAAGTAAATACATGAAGGTAGCTCACAGGTAATTCACTCAAAAATTGCTGAGTCTCCGTAAAAAGCTCATCTGTTTCGCCAGGAAAACCAACTATCACATCCACTCCAATGCAAGCATCTGGCATTTTATTTTTGATGTCGAGAATGCGATTACGATATAAATCAGTGCGATATCGACGACGCATTGCTGCCAAGATTTCATCGCTTCCACTTTGAAGAGGAATATGGAAATGAGGCATGAATTTTTTACTCTTCGAAACAAAATCAATGATTTCGTCTGTAAGTAAATTTGGCTCGATACTACTGATACGATAGCGTTCTACTCCTGGCAACTCATCCAACTGTTTCACTAATTCAAGAAGTGTTTCACCATGAGCTGTTCCGAAATCGCCAATGTTCACTCCCGTAAGAACAATCTCTTTTGCTCCATCACTTATTGCTTTTCGGGCTTGTTCTAGTGTTTCTTCGATAGTTGCACTGCGTGAGCGGCCGCGAGCTAGCGGTATCGTACAAAAAGCACAGAAATAATTACATCCATCTTGAACCTTTAAAAATGTTCTTGTTCTGTCGCCCTTGCTGTAGCTGGGGATGAATGCCTTCACATCCTTGATTTCGCCAGCTTTAACAAGACCTTTTTCTTCCACAGAAGAAGATTCAACATGCTGAACAATGTTGAATTTTTCATTGGCACCAAGTACGATATTAACTCCCTCGATATTCGCGATTTCTTGCGGTTTGAGTTGAGCATAGCAACCAATGACCGCTACATAAACTCCGGGGTTGTGGCGAATAGCTCGGTTGACAATGTTTCTACATTTTTTATCCGCTTGATCTGTTACACTGCAAGTGTTAATGACCAAAACATCGGGATGTTCTTCCATCTCCACTCGAGCATATCCAGAATCAGTAAATTGTCTGGATATAGCACTGGTTTCCGCAAAGTTGAGTTTGCAGCCCAAGGTGTGAAAAGCAACTTTTTTATACTGATTCATTATTGCTTTGTTCTTTTGCTGCGATCCACTGGCTTAATCGTTCCTTGTTCTGCAGGCATTACTCTAATTGGATTTGCCACATCAGTCTTCGAAGGAGTTGCCTTTCCTGGTTTGATCTTATCCAAGGTGCAATCATAGCCTCCGCAATCCACAGGCTGAAGTTTTTCGTCGAGTACTGTCAAGTAATCTTTGTTCACTTTGAATCGTCGAACATCAGTTGGATCACTTGAGTTGGTAACCGTGATCACAGTGCTATCAGGAGAATAAATCCATGATCCCATTACACGTAGCGTGTTTTCAGGAGATTTTTCCCTGATTTTTTGTTCACGATAGACAGCATTGTTTTTATTCAATAATGTCAATATGACCTTTGTGGTTTTGCAATCAGAGCATGGCTTGTCACCGATAAAGGTCATCTGCGTTTCATTTGAATCTCCTAAAGCGGTTCTAGAAATCGCAGCTTTCTGTTTTGTCGTATCTTGGGTACTTGGTGCAGCCTCACTTCCAGGGGTTGTTGGTGGTGTGGTGCATGAAGTTAAAAAAAATAACAGAAGGCCTGTAAGGATTTGAACAATTCGCATGTCGAATAATATATTTTGCAAAAATAGTGTATATCTCCAATTTGTTTAGTTTTACCACCTATGCATAAGATTATTATTGTTGGTAATGGCATAAGTGGAATCACAGCTGCTCGTTACATCAGAAAAAAATCTGATGCAGAAGTCACCGTCATATCAGATGAATCAGAATACTTCTTTTCCCGCACCGCGCTGATGTATGTTTACATGGGGCACATGAAGTGGGAACACCTTGAACCGTACGAAAGAAGTTTTTGGTCAAAAAATAGGATTCAACTAAGAAAAGGTCTAGTCACCGCTTTTGATTTTGATAAAAAGCTCGTTTTTGTGGGCGATGAGCAACTTGCGTATGATAAGTTGATTATTGCTTGTGGAAGTAAATACAAAGAGTTAGGGGTGCCTGGAGAAAAAACCGAAGGAATATTCGGTATGTATTCGAAACAAGATTTTGATCAGATTTGGAAGTGGACGAAAGGTAAAAAATGGCGCGAACCAAGAATCAAGAGAGCTGCGGTAATTGGAGGAGGATTGATTGGGATTGAACTTGTGGAAATGCTGCATTCAGAGGGAATCCATGTTGATTTTATTATCCGTGATGGTTCTTTTTGGTCCAGTGTTCTTCCGCAACTTGAAAGTGAAATTGTTACAAATCATATTCTTTCGAAAGGGATCAATTTGATCCGAAATGAAGGTGTAAAAGAAATTCATTCTGCATCTGGAAACATCAGCGGAATCACACTAAACAGCGGAACATTCATTGAAAGCGAAATGCTTGGTGTAACGATTGGTGTAGAACCAAACATTTCATTTTTAGGGAACTCAGGTTTGAAAATAGATAAAGGTATTTTGGTTAATCATCGTTTAGAAACGAACCAAAAAGATGTTTTTGCCGTAGGTGATTGCGCACAACTTGAAGTGCCAGATGAAGGAAGAAAAGCAATAGAACCTGTGTGGTACACGGGACGTATGATGGGGGAGGTGGCAGCCATTAGCGCACTTGGAATGAATGCTGAATATCACCCTGGAGTTTGGTTCAATAGCGCAAAGTTTTTTGATATTGAATACCAGGTTTACGGAAATATTCCAGTTAAAGAAAAAGAAGGCGTTAAGCATATCATTTTCCGAAGAAAAGATGATGTACTGAGATTGGTTTTTGAAAATGACCATCTTATCGGTGTGCAGGGGCTTGGCATTCGCATCAAACATGAAATGGCTGAAAAGCACATTTTACATGGTGCAAGTGAAAAGGAGATGGAGTCACAATGGAAAGAATTGTTGTTCGATCCAGAGTTTTATGCTTTGCCAGCGTTGGCAACGAATTAATTGAAAAAATTATGAATGCAATCAGCAACGATGGCGTATGGTTTAGATCTATCTCTTCTCGCGGTGTAAGCGCATGGGGAGTAGGAGTTATATTGACAGGATTCTATATAGCGCTCTATTGGTTTCCACAGTTTTTAGAACCGCTCATTCGACTCTTCGATCCATTGAGTTTTCTTCTTCGATTGAAACCGGCTGATCAATGGTTTTTATATGGAACATTCTACACGCTTGCCGTAACGATTTTTGGAATTAAGTTTTTGAGAAAATATAAAGGCAACAAGTACCATTTCTATAGAACGCTGGTGCTCATTTTTTGCCAACTAATATTGGCTTATCTCGTTCCTACATGGCTGAATAGAATCAATCAACCTGAATTTTATTTTTCTTATTTCTGGCCATTAAAGAAAGAATATCTTTTTCCGAGCGATCTTAGTTACCTCTACAACAGTGGTAATTTCGGAGTGTTTGCTACTTTTTGGTCTGTGATCATGATTCTTATAGCGACTCCAATTTTGACCTATCATTTTGGAAAAAGATGGTATTGCTCATGGGTCTGCGGCTGCGGCGCGTTAGCAGAAACAGCAGGAGATTCTTTTCGCCAACTATCCGATAAATCAGTGAAAGCGTGGAAATGGGAGCGTTGGATCATCTACTCAGTATTGCTCTTAATTGTAGGGCTAACCATTCTTCTTTGGGTAAATAGCTATTACAAAGGAGAAGTCTTGGGGAGCATCTCTCAGACATACGCAAAAGGATATGGATTCTTCATTGGAAGTTTATTCAGTGGAGTGGTAGGCACCGGTTTCTATCCCATCATGGGTAGCAGAGTGTGGTGCAGATTCGGATGTCCAATGGCTGCCATATTGGGAATACAACAACGTTTCTTTTCAAAGTTTAGAATTACCACCAATGGAGGACAGTGCATTAGCTGTGGTAATTGCAGTACGTATTGCGAGATGGGCATTGATGTGCGCGCTTATGCGCAACGTGGAGAAAACATCGTTCGCGCATCCTGCGTTGGATGCGGTGTTTGTAGTTCTGTTTGTCCTCGCGGTGTATTGAAATTAGAATCAGGCAAGGAGCCAAGAATTAAATCTTAATTCGTTTGATGAGTCGCAGATTGTGGCTATAACTCTTGGTCTCTTGATTATAGATTCCTTGGTGGTCTAGCTTATCCAGTCTTACTTTTCCAGAAGCATGTATGATGCTTTTTACACCCATTTCTTTTTGATTAATAATCAGTCCAACGTGTGTGATCCGACCTTCACTATTATCGAAGAATGCTAGATCTCCTGTTTCTGCTTCGTCAATAAATGTAATGATCTCTCCAATTTCTGCTTGCTGGTAGGCATCACGAGGAATACTCATTCCATTCATTCTGAAAATGAGTTGTGTGAAGCCACTGCAATCGATTCCCATGAGTGTGCGGCCGCCCCATAAATAGGGAGTATCTAAAAATATCATCGCACCTAAAGCAAGTTCAGCGGGACTGGTCGCATTCTTTGCATCCATAGGAGCGCTTATGAACTTTTTGTTTCCACAGATAATTTCCGAATCGTTAACAAATCTTACTAGTGATCCAGCTGGTAGGAACGAGAATCCTTCATTTTCATTTCTAACAACAAATAGGGGAGCGGTTACGGCTTTAGGTTCAGGAATAATCATTTCATCAATAGAAACGATCTGTTTCAGATCAACCCAGCCTTGATAGTGATCGTGGTTGAGCTGAACCATTGCCCATTTCTCTGTAATTTCAAGTACATCCATCGTTTCCCCGAATAATACTTGGTTCGTCATTTCACTTCTATCAGAAGGTTCATGGCGCATTGGAATACAAGCGAGTGGGCAAATGGCTCTTTTCATATTGATTTTTTGAGGTTACAAAGATGGTGGAAAGCGTTTAATCGACGAAAAACATCTATTCGTCTTAATTTTTCTAAAAATAGTTTGCTTTTTAAATTACTGATTTTCAGTCGTTTATTTCTTTTTCTTCGACGAATGAGTAAAAAATATCGACGAATATTTGTTTTTTATCGAATAATAACTAATCTTTGTCGACAGAAACAATTAGTCTATCGAAATATCCCCCTCTGGGATCTTCATATTTTTTACAACCTAACGTTTAATTTAAACCTACCGAATGAAACATTCTACGTTTTCATGGGGAAATCAGGTCTGTAGCTCGACGAGCTCGACATCGATTTCAAAAGCTTTCAAGGCAATGGCTTTGATGGCATTTTTGTTTTTGTGGGGTGGTATTGGTCTTTTTGCCCAGTCACCATCTGGATCTGTGACAGGATCTAATGACTATAGTGCTCCCGCATTTAATCCAGGCTACGCTCAGCTGCCAAGCGGCTACGTGGACTGTGGTTCTGTTAATGAAGGAGATTGGACTTACAATGAAGTAGGTCATTCTGAGTTTGGTTTCGGAAATAAGTCTCCTTATTTCGATAATGCTATTCCTGCTGGTTGCACCAATTCAGCTTGGACTGGTGGTTACCTCGGAAGCACTCCTCAGGATTTTGATGCCCAAGTTCAAGTGGAAGTACCTGCTAATGGTGCTTATCTTTCATTTGAGTATATGGCGGCATTAATTGATTCGCAGAATGATGGTTTAGACTATTCTTATGTAAAGATCAATGGTGAATCTTATTGGACGCTTTATCACGTTACTTCAAACAACACATTGGGATTTGTTGACGCAAATATCGGTATCGCTGAATTTGCAGGTCAAACAATCACAGTAAGCATCGGAAACACTCTTTCGGGCGATGGCTATGTTGGAAATGTTTTGTTTGGATGTTTTTCTATTCTATGTAACGACTGTACTCCAGCGTTGGCAATGACATGTGCTAGCAATGTAACTGTAGAATGTGGCCAAGAGGGCAATCTTGAGTTTACTGGTTCTCCAGTTCTTGACATTACAGAATGTGATGATATGATGGCTGTTAGCCTCAACTTCACTGATATGATCATTTCTGAAACAGCTTGTAACAAAGTTATCGTTCGTACGTGGGTAGCTACGTATGGTGATTTGACTGAAACTTGCACGCAAACAATTACTGTAGTAGATACTACTGCTCCAGTGATTAGCGGTGTTGAGCCAGTTGTTACAGTTGAGTGTTTGGAAAATGTTCCTGGACCAGCAGAAGCTTCAGCAATTGACGCTTGTTCTGGTGCTACTTCAGTAGAATCTTTTACTAGTAACACAGGTGAAATCATTTCACATTGTGATCTTTCAACAGCTTTTGGTCCTGGTCCAGATTGGGCTATTTGGTTGCCAACGCTTTATCAATTAGGTTATTCAGCTAGTTCTCAGTTCAACTTTGTTGGATCGGGTTCTTTTGACCAATTCAATGATGGTAGCGCACACCTTTATGGTACCGTTGCTAACAACATTAACCCAGCACAGCAATTCCAGGTTGATTTCTGGTTTGATAATGCTGCTGATTGGGCAACATGGTCTTCAATGGGTAGAAGTTACAAAGACGATCTAAACTGCGCACAAGCAGGCAATCTCTACATGGATTGGACTTACTATGAGATGGTCAACGATTTCTCAACTCTTACAGGTTTGGGCGACTACGCTGGTGATGTTTTATACTTCCAGCACATGCCATCTAACTACTATTTCGGTATGCAAATCGGTCAAGGCGCAAACAACAAAAACTGTGGCTTTGGTCTTTCAACTTGGTTCTACTTCAACGGATTCATGGACGGTAACTACGTTAGCGGTCATGGTGATGCTAACACTGACGCTTCTTGCGAGCCGGTGAACGAACAAGATTGTGTACACAATACTGAATTTACTTATCTATACCGCGCACAAGATGCTTGTGGTCGCGCATCAATCGTTTCTCAGCAAATCATTGTTGATGATAACACTGCTCCAACTTTTGTTGACTGCCCAGAATCAATCACAATTGAGTGTGGTCAAGAAATCCCAGCACTTGCTTCTCCATCTGCAGTTGATAACTGTACTGGTGATGTAGTTGTTGCTTTTGTTGGTGAAGAGTTGGCTGGTAACCAGTGTTCAAACACTATTACTCGCACATGGAGCGCTACTGACATTTGCGGTAACCGTTCAAACTGTGTTCAAGTTATTACAGTAGTAGATACAACAGCACCAAGCTTTGATTCAACTCCATCTGAAGAAGTAACTTATGAGTGCAGCAGCATTGAAGCTCCTGCAGTTCTTACAGCTACTGACGTTTGTCAAGGTGTTGTTCCAGTACAATATGAAGAGGAAATCATCGAAGGTGAGTGCGCTGGTCAATACACTATCAACCGCCACTGGTGGACTTCTGACAACTGTCAGAACACAAACCACTTCTATCAGACTGTAAACGTTATCGATACTACAGGTCCTGTATTTGATGAGTATCCTTACCAAACTCAGATCCTTTGTGAAGACCTACCTGCAATTCTTACAGCTTCTGATGCTTGTGGAACTGCAACTGTAGAAGTTACTTTTGAGCAATTGAATTCTGGTGGATGCCTTGGTGTTCTTCACAGAATCTACACTGCAACAGATGATTGTGGTAACACAACAACTGCTGAACAATACATCACTATTGTTGACTTTACTAATCCAACTATCTATGGTGTTGGTGAAGAAACTTCAGTAGAATGTTCTGATGTAGAACCAGGTGACGATTTCATCTTCGGTGCTGGTGACGTATACGCTACAGACAACTGCGGTGGTGAAGTTACTATCGACTACTCTGAAGAAGTAGTTGCAACTGATGACAACTGTCCAAATTCTTATGATGTAATTCGTACTTGGGTTGCTACTGACTATTGTGAAAACGATACAATGGCTACTCAATTGATTCACGTTATTGATACTACTGCTCCATCATTCGATGAGTACACTGCTTCACAAACTATCAGCTGTGAGTTGGATATTCCAGCAGCATTTGTTGTAGTTTCTGACCTATGCGGTGATGCTTCTTGGACTTATGAAGATGTTCGTATTGATGGTGAATGCGAGCAGACATATGCAATCGTTCGCACTTTCACAGCAGTTGACGCTTGTGGAAATCAAGATTCGCTTGTTACATACATCTATGTAGTTGACGAAACAGCTCCATCATTTGATGAAAATGCTGTAGCTGAAATTGCTATTGAGTGTGGAGAAGAAATTCCATATATCGAGCCAGCTTCAACTGACAACTGTGGTGCTGTAGTTACTACACACAACGATGTGACAGTAGAAGAGTCTGATTGCTTCACATTGGTTCAGCGCACATTCACAGCTACTGATGAGTGTGGTAACTCTAACACTTTTGTTCAGTATATCTACATCAACGATACTACTGCTCCTGCATTTGATCAGTACGCATTAGAACTTGATCGTCCATGTGATGACTATAGCGGAATCTACATCACTGCAACAGATGTTTGCAACAACTTTGAAATTACTTACACAGAAGAAATCGTTTCTGGATCATGCGCTGGTCGTATCATCCGTGAATACACTGCTACTGATGTATGTGGTAATTCAAGCACTGCAACACAAGTTATTACTTTGATTGACACTGTTAATCCAACAGTTGCTTTCCAACCAGAAAACCAAGTTGTTGAGTGTGGTTCACCATACGAAATGGCAAACGCTACTTTCACTGATAACTGTGACGATACACTCGAACCAGAGTTGAACATCGAAACAACTTATGAAGGTTGTAACACCATTTTAACTTACACTTGGACTGTTGTTGACCATTGCTTCAACGAAGCTTCCACTTCTGCAACAATCACTCTTATTGATACAACAGATCCTTTCTGGACATTTGTACCAGAAAACGTAACTATCAACTGTGACGAAGAAGTTCCTGCTATCGTAATGGCAGAAGCTTCTGACCTTTGTGACGATCTAGTTAACGTAGAAGTAACTGAAGAAATCACTGCAGGTGAGTGTGCTAATGAGCAAACAATCGCTCGTTTGTACCGTGCATTCGATGATTGCGGAAACGAAATCATGGCTACACAGTATGTATATGTTGTAGACGTTACTGCTCCTTCAGTAGAAGGCCAGTCTGAAGTAATCGTTGAGTGTGGTTCTGATATTCCAGAAGTATTCCCAACAGCTACAGACGTTTGTGGTGATGTAACTACAACTTATGTTGACTATGCTACTATCTCTCCTTGGTTTGCTATCAGCAATGGTGGTAATGGCCAAGTAGACTTGAGCGGTCTTCCATCCAATATTTCTGTTATCGGTTCTAACTCACTTTCAGTGAGCCAAATCTATACTGCTGCTGCAGTAATTGCTAAGCAAGTAAACATCACATTTAGCTGGTCTTTCACGGCTAGTGATTCTGGTGTTGGTTCTGGAGAGCCAGCTTTCTATGATCCTTTCGGATACTGGATTAATGGCTCATTCACTGCTATCAGTGATTTGAATGGCGCTAATAACCAATCAGGTACATTCACTGTAACTGTTCCTGCTGGTAGCACATTCGCTCTTGGAATCAACTCTGTTGATGATATCGAAGGTCCTGGTTCAGTTGTTATCTCTAACATCAATGTTGAAGAAGCTGCTCTAGAATGTCCAATCGTTGATTGCATCCTACGTCAGTTCACTTCTGTTGATGCTTGTGGAAATAGCACAATCTTCAACCAGTTCATCGTAACTCGCGACATCACTGCTCCTGCTTTCGATCAGTTTGCTATCGAAATCGAGCGTCCATGTGATGACTATGCTGGTGTATTTGTAACTGCTTCTGATTCTTGCAGCAATGTAGAAATCACTTATGTTGATGAAGTTGTTTCTGGTGGATGTCAAGGTCGTATCATTCGTGATTACACTGCAACTGATGCATGTGGTAACCAGGCTTTCGCTCAACAAATCATCACTCTAACTGACGCTATTGTTCCTACAGTAGTTGAAGAGCCTACAGATATGACTGTTGAATGTTCTGATCAGTCTTGGACTTATGCAGATGTAGCATTCACTGACAACTGTGACGATGAAGTTTCAGTTGAGTTCGCTGTTGAGTATATGCCTTCTGGTTGTCTTGGTTCATACCTTGCAACTTGGACAGCAACTGACAACTGTGGTAATGTTACTACTGTTGATCAAGTGATCACTGTGGTTGATACAGAAGATCCATTCTTCGAATACATCCCACAAAGCTTCACTGTTGAGTGTTCTGAAGGTTTCGTTCTAGACGCTCCAGTAGCTGGTGACCTTTGTTCTTCAGCTTTGGTAACTATCGAAACAGATACTATCCAAGGTAACTGCCCAAGCAACTACACTATCGTTCGTAACTTCACTGCTACTGACAACTGTGGCAACACTGCTGAGGCTAGCCAAACTATTGAAGTAGTTGATACTACTGCTCCATATTTCAACTTCGAAACTGCAGTTTACGAATTGTCTTTCGAATGTGACGAAATCAGAGCTTCTGTAGAACCTTCTGCAAATGATGTTTGTAGCGAAGTTGAAATCATGGTAAATGAAACCATCTACTATGAGTCACCATGTTACACTTCTGGTGCTTACATCTTCGTAGCAGTTGATGCTTGCGGAAATCAATCAGCTCCATTCTACCAATACTTCACTGTTCAAGATACTCAAGCTCCAGACTTCGCAGAATATGCAGTTGAAATTGAGCGTCCATGTGATGACTATATGGGAATCTTCGTATCTGCTACAGACAACTGTAATGGTGCTGAGATCTCTTACACTGATGAAGCTGTATCTGGTGGTTGCCAAGGCCGTATCATCCGTAACTACGTAGCAGTTGATGCTTGTGGAAACGAAGCTTACGCTCAACAAATCATCACATTGACTGACGCAATTGATCCTACAATTGCAGAACAACCAATGGATGCAACTATCGAGTGTGGTGATGATGTGCCAGTATTCATTCCTCAGTTCTCTGATAACTGCGACGATGAATTGTCTATCGAAGCAGCTAGCAGCACTTCAACTGAAGGTT
>OFDC01000023.1_pt1 | contig 231708 bp, 239 predicted proteins | sample 1520941 | NCBI WGS metagenome assembly OFDC01 (sample SAMEA94258168, study PRJEB24077) | hot springs metagenome | biome: Aquatic biome; feature: Water | place: India | collected 2012-12-06 | depth 5 m
CCGAGCCACATCGGCTCGGCGGGGTCGTAGGCGTGCACATCAACGCCGACTCCCGTGCGCACCTGCATGCTCGCCCCCAGTTCGTGTTCGGCCCGACGCAGATCGGCCGGGGTCGTGACCTTGAAAGAGAGAGGATCGCCCGGCACCGTGCCCACGGAGCCGCCCGCCGCGGCGAAGAGCGCGGCGTCGTCGGTGTAGTCCTCGGTGGCGGCGGTGTATGCGGCGTCGAGCGCGGCCCGCGGGAAGCCTTGCGGGGTCTGCACGGCGACGAGGGCACTGCGGTCCACCGTCTCGATCACGGAGTCGTCGGCGACCCGCTTGATCGTGTCCGTGACGGGGAGCACCGGGATGATGCCGCCTCCGCTCGACGCCACCGCCTCGATGACCCGGCCGAAGACGTCTCCCGGGGTGAAGGCGCGCGCGGCATCGTGCACGAGAACCGTCTCAATGCCGGGCTCAAGCGCGGTAAGCCCCGCGGCGACGGATCCCTGCCGCGTCGCCGCGCCGGCGACGACGACCGCGGACGGTGCGACCTCGCGCGCGGATTCCAGATGCGACGCGGGTGCGACGATGATCAGTTGCGCCTCGGACGGCACCGCGGGCACGGCGTGGGCGAGCAGGCTGCGGCCCGCAATATCCACGAACGCCTTGGGCATGCCAGCACCGAGGCGGGCGCCCGAACCTGCCGCGACGATGATGACCGCGATTGTGGGCTGCATGGTTTCGATACGCGCTTCGCGCTACTCAACCAACGAGAGGCTTAGGAAGCCAGAACCTCGTCGAGAACGGTGGATGCCTTCTCTTCGTCGGTCTTCTCAGCGAGAGCGAGCTCGGAAATGAGGATCTGGCGGGCCTTGGCAAGCATGCGCTTCTCGCCCGCAGAGAGTCCGCGGTCCTGGTCGCGGCGCCAGAGGTCGCGAACGACCTCAGAGACCTTGATGACATCGCCCGAGGCGAGCTTCTCGAGGTTGGCCTTGTAGCGACGGCTCCAGTTGGTGGGCTCCTCGGTGAAGGGAGCGCGCAGCACCTCGAAGACCTTGTCGAGACCTTCCTTGCCGATGACGTCGCGGACACCCACGAGATCGACGTTCTCTGCAGGGACCTCAATGGTCAGGTCACCCTGAGTCACATTCAGCTTGAGGTAGAGCTTCTCTTCGCCCTTGATGATTCGCTTCTTCACCTCGGTGATCGTTGCGGCACCGTGGTGGGGGTAAACGACAGTCTCGCCGACCTCAAACAACATGAATAGGGGTCCTTTCGAAGACACCTAGTTTATCACAGCGGATTCGAAGTAAGGATGCCCTAACTCGGCGCTCTCGCGCGGCCTTCGGTAAGCTAAGCGTCGTGATCACACGCACGCCTCTCGCCCGCGCCGCGGCCTCTGTCATCCTCGCCGGTGCACTCATCGTCGGAACCGCCGGCTGCACCTTCGTTTCCCGTCAGGCGACGCTCATCCAGTACGACCCGAGCGACGGCGTCGGCGCCAACGTGGGCAACGTACAGGTGCGCAATGTCATCGGCCTCATCGGCGAGGACGGCGCCATCAGCCTGCTCGTCACGATGGCCAATAGGGGCGCGGACGCGGCGAACGTCAACTTCCAGTTCGAATCCGGCGGCCAGAAGACCACGGTCACCAAGCGCGTCGAGGGCGGCAAGACCGTCTCGTTTGGCAACTACGAGGGTGAGGACCAGATCCTCGTCATCGACTCGGGCGTACCCGCGGGTGCGTTGCTGCCCGTCTACGTGCAGTACGGCGACAACGAGGGAACCCAGATGATGGTTCCCGTGCTGGAGGCGGTGGGTGACTACGCCGGGCTCGGGCCCAACGTTCCGACGCCGACTCCCACGCCTACCCCGACGCCGCTCGTCGAGCCAGCGCCGGAAGAGACGCCGGCTCCGTAGGTTTCGATACGCCGCTGCGCGGCTACTCAACCACCGCGATACGCCGCTGCGCGGCTACTCAACCACCGGCGGCCTTCGGCCTGCTCAAGCGCCTTTTAGGCTTCGAAGCGGTAGCCGAGTCCGCGCACGGTCACGAGCATCGTGGGCTCCGAGGGCGTCTTCTCTATGCGTGAGCGAATGCGCTTGATGTGCACGTCGAGGGTCTTGGTGTCCCCGAAGTAGTCGGCACCCCACACCCGGTCGATGAGTTGTCCACGGGTGAGGACACGTCCCGAGTTGCGGAGCAGTAACTCGAGGAGCTCGAACTCCTTGAGCGGCATGGGGATGTCCACGCCGTCGACCGCTACGGTGTGACGCTCGACATCCATCCGCACCGATCCGGCCTCGAGGATCGCGTCGGCCGCGTTGTCCGTCTCCACGCGTCTGCGGAGAACCGCGCGAATGCGCGCGAGCAGCTCCCGCGTCGAATAGGGCTTCGTCACGTAGTCGTCGGCACCGAGCTCGAGGCCCACGACGATGTCGACCTCGGAATCCTTCGCGGTGAGCATGATGATCGGCACGCTGGAGCGCGCGCGCAGCTCACGGCACACCTCCGTACCGGCGAGCCCCGGCAGCATGAGGTCGAGCAGCACGAGATCGGCCCCATGACGATCGAACTCGGCGAGCGCCTTGAGTCCGTCGGCGGCGACCACCGTCTCATACCCCTCTCGCCCCAAGAGGTAGGCGAGTGGCTCGCTCAGGGACTTTTCGTCCTCGACGATCAAGATGCGGGTCATGGGTCGTCCTACTCGTGGGTGGTGATGGTCAGGAATCGGCCGTGAGGGAGGCGGCGATCGCATGGGACGCGGCGGGAAGTCGCATGGTGAAGGTGGATCCGTAGCCCTGCTGGGACCACAGCCGCACGTCACCGCCGTGGTTCTCGGCGACGTGTTTGACGATGGAGAGGCCGAGACCGGAGCCCCCCGTGTTGCGAGCGCGCGCCGGATCCGTGCGGAAGAAGCGCTCGAAGACGCGATCTTGCTCGTCGTCGGGGATGCCGACCCCCTGGTCGGTGACCGCGATCTCGACGATGCCGTCGGTGTTGCTGACACCGATCCCCACGCGCGTGCCCTTGCCCGAGTACTGGATGGCATTAGAGATGAGATTGTGCAGAGCGACGACGAGTAGTGCCTCATCGCCATAGACCTCGGCGCCGGCGTCACCTCCGCTCACGAGGGCGACCTTGCGGGCATCCGCCGCCACCCGGTTCTGGTCGATGGCCAGCGCGACGACGTGGTCGATGTCGATGAGGTCGGCTTTGGTCAGAGCATCCGCAGCCTGCAGCCGCGAGAGCTCGATGATCTCCTGGGTGATGCGGGCCAGGCGCTCCGACTCTTTGGTGAGGCGCTTGGCGAAACGCTTCACCTGCTCCGCATCATCCGACGCGCTCACCAGCGCCTCGGCGAGCAACCCCACCGCGCCGATGGGCGTCTTCAGTTCGTGGCTGATGTTGGCGACGAAGTCACGCCTCACCTCATCGAGACGGTAGGACTCGGTGTGGTCCTCAGCAAGGAGCAGGATGTAGCGCGCCCCCAGACGGGCGACACGCACCATGAGGTAGATGTGCGCGTCTCCGAACGGCCCGCGCGCGAGATCCATCTCCAGAGAGATGGGCTCCCCGTTGCGTCGCACCTTGTCTACGAGCGCAACGAGCTCAGGGTGCACAAGCACACCGTTGTAGACGAGTCCGAGAGAGAACGCACCGGGGCTCGCCTTGACGACATTGTTCGATGGATCGACGACGACACCCGCCGACTCGAGAGCCTCGATCACCTGATCGACACCATCCGGCACGGCGGTGCTCGTCACTTCGACGGCGGTTTGGCCTCGACGCGCCGCGACGAGCACGATGCCGAAAACGCCGGCACCGAGCAGGATGCCGAACGCGAGTGCGGCTGGCACCAGCCACGCGGAGTCCATGGGGACTAGATTAGTTGGGTCTGTGAGAGGCACCCCGACGGAGTTTCTCCCGTCCCGCGGCGCTTCAAACGATGTTCAGGCACGCAACACCCGCTGTTAACCTTCCGCGGGCAGTGTGGGCTGAACCGTGCGGGATACCTATGCCCGCTTTCGAAGGGACCGTGAAGCGTGCGCGAAGTATTCCAGCAGGAACTGCGAGAGGTGCAGGACCGCCTCGTCGAGATCGCGACCCTCGTGGCCGCGTCGATCGAGAACGCGACGCGCGCCTTCAACGAGTCGAACATCTCACTCGCCGAGACCGTCATCGCGGACGACGACAAGATCGACGCAGCCGCACTCGAACTCGACGAGCTCGCGATCAACATCCTCGCCCGCCAGCAGCCGGTTGCGCGCGATCTGCGCATCGTGGTCTCTGCCCTGCGCATCTCGTCGTCTCTCGAGCGCATGGGCGACATGGCGGAGCACATCGCGCAGCTGGCGCGCTACCGCTTCCCCGACAAGGTCGTGCCGAAGAGCCTGCGCGGCACATTCGCGGAGCTCGGCGCCCTCGACGTGGCGATCGCCAAGAAGCTCGTCGAGCTCCTCACCAACGAAGACGTGCGTCTTGCCGAGGAGATCCGCAACGACGACGACAAGATCGACGCGCTGCACCTCTCCGTATTCGACAAGGTGCTGGGCGAGACCTGGAAGGGTGCGGCGGTCGACACCGTCGATGCGACGCTGGCCTCGCGCTACCACGAGCGATTCGCGGACCACGCGGTGTCGATCGCGAAGAAGGTGCAGTACCTCGCCACCGGCGATTGGGCTCCGGCCTCGGCCTAGAACGGGTGGTTGAGTAGCGGCGCAGCCGCATATCGAAACCTGCTCCCGCTAGCCTGTCGGCATGTCGATCGACGATGAACAGCGCGCCGCCGAGGTGCGCCTCTACTCCCAGTACGGGCTGAGCTCCCAGGAGCGGTTCATCGAGGCGGCGGGCATCCGTCTGCGTGTCGTGGAGGTCGCCGGCGACCCTGCCCTGCCTCCCGTCGTGTTGCTGCACGGGGCAGCATCCGTGACGGCAGCTGCGATACCCCTCATCCCCGCGTTCGGTGGGGCTCGCGTCATTGCGCTCGACTGGCCAGGACACGGCCTCTCTGGCCCAGCCCGACTCGGGCCTCGCACCGACCTGCGGGCGCTCGCGATCGAGATCATGGATGCCGTAGCCGCCGAGTTCGCGCTCGACCGGTTCGACGTGGTCGCCCACTCCCTCGGCGGGCAGCTCGCGCTCTACTTTTGCCTCGCGCGCCAGTCCCGTGTGCGTCGGCTCGTTCTGCTCGGGGCTCCGGGAGCCGCGTTCGGAGGACTCAAGGCGGCGGGCGGCTTCGGGCCACTCGCCATCCCGGTGATCGGCTCGCTCCTCCTGCGCATCCCCGTCTCGCGGGAGCAGTACGGAAAGAACAGTGCCCTGACTCTCGGCGCGGGCACCGTGGATGACTGGCCTCGAGAACTCGTCGACGTGGGGTGGTTCGCGTCACGGCGTTCCGCGTTCAAGCGCACGGTTCCGGGGTTGTTCCGGGCGATCGTCGGAGGCGGCGCGGTGCGGCCGGGAATCGGAGTATCCGTCGAGGAACTCGCGGCCCTGAGCATCCCGGTGCTCTTCGTGTGGGGAAATGCCGACGTCTTCGCATCCCCGAGCGACGCGAAAGACTGGATCGACGCCGTGCCCGCCGCGAGCCTGGTCGAGCTGGCGGCAGGACACGCGCCCTGGCTCAACAAGCCCGAAGAGGCCGCTTCCGCAGTGCGGAGTTTCTTGCGCGCAGACTAATCGTTCACGTGGCGTAGTCGTCGGGTGGAAGCGCCAGCACGCCGTCGCTGTGCAGAAGGTAGGGTCCGCGGAAGGGCATACCCGAGGCAAGGCCGGAATCCCGAAGGCAGCGCAACCACGCGCGATCCGGCACGCTCAGTGCCACACCACCGCGCCGCTCGTACGTGATGATCACCGAGTGTGCATCGACCTCGTCGCGAAGCACCGCGATGAAGTGGCCGAGCGCGGTAACGTCGCGCTGTCGCGGTCGAGGAGGCAGGTAGCTCGGGTAGAGCACGGGCAGCTGGTGGCCATCGTCATCGAGGAACATGAGCCACACCTGGCGCCGAATCGCCCCGTCGAGCACGAAACGCAAACGGTGAACTATGTCGGCGTCTGTCTCGAGCGGAACATCGCGAACGCTGTCGAAGGGAATCGTCATCCGCACAGTGTTCGCCCTCGGCGCGATGTGCGTGCGGGATCGAGAGAAGGCTGTGGATAACTCCGCTCACACGCGAGCGGTGGACGCCGGCCCGGCAGCCAGCATCCACCGCTCGTGGTGCTACTTCGCGGTGTGCTTACGCCAGTCGGCGTCCTCGATCACCGGGTGCTTCTTAGCAAGCTCCTCCTTGAAGAGGATGCCCGGGACAATGCGCCCGTCCTCGAGCTCGACCGCACCGCGGTACAGCCCGGGCGGCTCCCCCTCGATGACCTTGAGCAGCACATCGATGGGCAGGCTGTAGAGCTCGCCAGAGGCGGCGACGCCATCCTTCTCGACCTCGTACATGCCGGGGTGCGCACCGCCGATGTCATGCATGCGGTACTTAGGCGCGGTCTTGATCTCCTCGAGGAACTCCGCTCCCTGCAGGTTGTGGTGCAGACCCAGGCCGCGCATGAGCGTTCCGTTGACGTAGAGCAGGTCATCCTGCAACACGACCTCTTTGTCGTTGCGGTTCGCGATCGCGAACCCGAGGAAGAGCAGGCCGAGGAAGACGTAGCCGATCGTCACGCCGGGCGAGGCGTTGATGCCGACCGACAGCGCATTGATGAGCCCGAAGAACGACAGCACAGCGCAGATACCGGCGGTGATCGCCGCGGCAAACAGTCTGCGGTCGATGACGAACACCGTGATCGCCCCGAGCAGCACGCCCGCGAGCACGGCACCCGACCCAAAGAGCTGCAAGCCCTGGTAGATGACGCCGTTGCCCGCGAGGGCGTCGAAGCCGACATCGGCCGCGTTGGTTCCCGCAGCCCCGAGTGCGTTGTCGATAAGCCCGTGAGCCCACTGCGCGAGGCTCGGAAGCATCGCGATGATGATCGCGGGGGCGTACCGCAACGCGCTCACGTTGGTTGCCTGCGCACCGATCACGAGACCGATGTAGAGCAGGATCGGCACGAGCGCTTGCATCGGGAAGATGCCGAGGAAGAGCCCGACGAGGCCACTGAAGCACACGATCGCGACGACGATTCCCGTCACGAGCGAGTAGCCGATGCGACCGCCGACCTTCTTCCAGCCGGGGTGACCGATGTAGACGGCGGGCGGGAACGGCGAACCCAGGAACGATCCGATGACCGCGCCGAGACCGTCAGCGACGAGCACCTGACGGGCCGAGTACTTATCCCCGGCGGCTGCGGCCGACTCCACGTTGGTCATGGCCTCGGTGAAGTTGTAGATACCGAGCGGGATGGCCGTTGCCAGAAGCGGCGCGATGTCTTGCATGCCCACGAGCACGTCCCCGCTCGGGAACGGCAGGTAGAGCCCGAGCATCGAGATGGACTCCGCGACGGCACTCGGGTTGAGGATGCCCGACCAGCCGGCCGCGACCGCGATCCAGGCGATCGCCGTACCCGAGATGACGGCGACGAGGCCGACGGGAGCGTTGAACGGCATCTTTCGGAAACCGAGCCACCCGACGAGGATGAAGCCGAAGGTCACGAAAGCGATCCACGGCGCCTCCCACATCTGGGCCGCGGGGCTCATCGAGATGAACGTGATCGAGATACCGGCGAGGGCACCGAGCATGGCGGCCCGCGGCGTCCACTTGCGAATCCACGGGCCGAAGACGGCACCGAGCAGGATGATGACACCGACGATGAGCGCCCACGCCAATCCCGCACGCCACGCCTTGAGGGGGTCGCCCGACTGTAGGTAGACCGGCAGCATGACGACGAGCACGACGATGAACATGTGCGGCACCGATGGCCCGTACGGCAGCGCCGTGACGTCGGTACGGTTCTCGCGTCGGGCCAAGCGGCGCGCGAGGAACGCGTACCAGATGTTGCCGAGCGGGAGGGCGATACCGAGGGCGGGCAGGATGCGCCCGTACACGGTGTCGCCGGGCAGGTTGACGACTGCGAGACAGAGTCCCGCGAGAACGATGACGTTGAGCAGCACGTTGGTGCCGAGCCCGAACAGTCCGTTCCAGTCGCCCTTGACCCACCACTTGATCTGCACCGGTGCAGCAGTGGTGGACTGGGGGGCTTCAGTACTCATTCCTTGCTCTCCTCTTCTCAGTCGACGGCCGCTAGGAGGTCCGTCGAGGTGCCGACCCAGCCGACGATTCCGCCCTGGGCCTTGAACATGTTCAGCGCCGACTCGTAGAACTCGGGAAAGTACGATCCCGTGCAGTCGGACAGGATGAGGCACTCGAATCCACGGTCATTCGCCTCGCGCGCGGTGGACTGCACGCACACCTCAGTCGTCACCCCGGTGAGGATGAGCGAGGTGATTCCCCTGGCGCGCAGGATCGTCTCGAGGTCGGTTCCGTAGAACGCACCCTTGCCCGGTTTGTCGAGCACGACCTCGCCCTCGATGGGCGCGAGTTCGGGGATGATCTCGTGACCCGCAGATCCGCGCGTGAGCAGGCGACCCATGGGACCGTCGTCGCCGATCCGCAGGGTCGGATTGCCGCGATCGCGCTTGGCGGGGAAGAGATCGCTCAGGTCTTCGCGGTGACCCTCACGAGTGTGGATGACCATCCAGTCGTGCGCTCGGAACATCTCGAGCACGGCCTTCGTCGGCTCGATTGATCCCCGCAGCGTCGACACGTCGTTGCCGAGGGATTCGCCGAACCCGCCCTTCTCCATGAAGTCGCGCTGGAAGTCGATGCACAGCAACGCGACGCGTGCCGGGTCGAAGGTGAACTCGTAGGGCTCGGCGGGAACGCTCACCGCTCCGGTTGTGGTGTGGGTACTCACGTGGACCTTCCTTAGTGGTGGTTGCTGACGACGGTGCCGGCCGTGCCGGCGAGGGCGTCGGGGAGGCGGGAGATCGACGTGATGATGGCGCGCGCATCATCCGATGTCCCGACAAAATCGATGGCGGACTGCACCTTGGGACCCATCGACCCGGCGGGGAACTGTCCCGCGGCGAGGTGCTCGGTCATCTCGGCGATCCCCACCTCCCGCAGCGCGCGCTGCGTGGGCTGGTTGAAGTCGACGTAGACCTCATCGACTCCCGTGACGAGCACGAGGGTCGCTACGCCGATCTCACCGGCGAGCAGGGCGGATGCCCGGTCCTTGTCGATCACGGCATCCACCGGGTGCCAGCCAGCGCCGTCGCGCACGACCGGGATGCCGCCGCCCCCGGCCGCGATGACGACCGTTCCGCTGTCGACGAGGGTGCGGATCTGGTTCGACTCGATGATCGTGCGCGGGATGGGGCTTGCGACGACGCGGCGGAAGTTATCGTCGCCCACCTCGGTGACGACCCACCCTTCCTCGGCGACGCGCAGGCGCGCGACCTCAGCGGTGAGCTGCCCGCCGATGGGCTTCGTCGGCTTGTCGAACGCGGGGTCGTTCGCGTCGACCTCGGCGTGGGTGAGCACGGCGACCGCGCGAGTCTCCAGTGTGCGCGCGGCGAGCGCGGAGTCGATGGCGACCGCGAGCATGTGCCCGATGCCGCCCTGGGAGTCGGCGACCGCGAGCCACAGCGGCAGGGCGGGCAGACCCTCGACGAGGGCATCCGGTGCCACAAGCTCGCCGCGGCGCAGAATGTAGCCGACCTGGGGTCCGTTGCCGTGCGTGACCACGACGGTCCACCCGGCGGCGACGAGGTCGGCGACGGACGACGCGAAGGTCGCGGCGCGCGCGAGTTGACGCTCGACCGATCCGGGTTCGCCGTCGAGCACGAGCGCGTTGCCGCCGATGGCAATGAGAACGGTGGATGCCGGTGCCGAGGTCATGCCGTCGCCTCCAGGTTCGCGAGCGCACGGGTCGCCTTGAGGAAGACCTCGGAGGGTGCCGTCACGATGCCCGCGCCGATCTGTCCCACCCCCGCCTCCTTGTGGGCAATGCCCGTGTTGATGAGCGGAAGAACTCCCGTGTCGAGCACCTTGAGCACGTCGATGCCGGAGGGCGCACCAGCGAAGTTGAGCGGCGGCAGCGGGAACGCGGGGTGGGGCGCGAGCGTGATGCGCCGCATCGAGCGTGTCGAGTCGAGGGCGTCGTTGGGCGTGCCTCCCACGAACTGGGTGATGGCGGGCGAGGACGCCATCGCGAAACCGCCGAGCCCGAGCGTCTCGGTGATGGCCGAGTCGCCGAGGTCGGGGTTGGCGTCTTCGGGACCGTAACCTGGAAAGAAGAGTCCATCCGCCGGACCCACCGGCGTCGTGAACCACTCGTCACCGGTCGCGGCGACGCGCAGGCCGAACTCGACGCCGTTGCGGGCCATCGCCGTGACCATCGTCGAGTGCTCCACACCGATCGCGGCATCCATCGACAGCTTTGCCGACGCCATCGAGATGTTGAGGGCGAAGTGGTCGTTGCCCGCGAGGAATGACAGCACCGACACAGCCTCAGAGTTGGGCTCGAGAGCGGCAATGGTCGGCGCGAGTCGACGGGCGAAGAGCGAGGTGGCCGCGACGTTGCGGTTGTGGCCCTCGTCGCCCATGGAAAGCGCCTGGCCGATGAGCGACGTGATGTCGATGGGGCCGAACTGGGTGAGGGCGCGGTCGACGACCGGACCGAGCACGTCGCGCATCCAGGTCAGACGGGTGATGACCTCCTCGTCGAATGCGCCGAACCTCAGCACCTTGCCGAGGCCCTCGTTGAGGGAGGCGAATGCACGGCGACCATCGTCGAGGTCCTCCACGACGAACACGGGCATCGACGGTGCCAGCACTCCGGCCATAGGTCCCACGGCACCGTGGTGGTGGCACGAGTCGAGGGTGATCTCGCCCGCATCGAGCATCGCCTTCGCCGCGTCGGGGGTGGATGCCCAGCCCTCGAAGAGCGTCGCACCGATGAGTGCGCCGCGCATGGGTCCGCACATGCGCTCCCACTCGATGGGCGGGCCTGCGTGCAACAGGGTGCGTCCGTCGTCGATGCCGGGGACAACCTCGCGAGCGGGTCGAACGTGAGTGAGCTGGGGCTTCACCGCGTGCACCAGGGCGATCGCACGGGCGTTCGCCTCGGCGGTGCGCTCGGTGTCGAGCGCGACAGCGAGGCGCGCCACATCCGCATCGCCGAAGGCCGGCGGCCGCCAATCGAGTTGCGTGACCCGATCGGCGGGAACTCCCTCGACGATGAGCGGAAGACCCGCATTGATGACGCGAGGTCCGTCGGTGAGAATCACGCTGCACTCCCTGAGTCGATGGCGGCCGCGAGCCGGGCAGCAGCCGCGTTGGTCTGCGCGAGCACGACGCCCGCGTCGGCGAGGGCGCGGCGCTGGCGGTCGATTCCCTGCGGGTCACCCGACGTGCCGCACACGGATCCGATCACGAGAAGCTCGCGACCGGCCGCTGTCGCGGCGGCCTTCGCCTCGCGCACGGCGGCCGCGACCGGTGCAGCCGGATCGGCGTTGGCTCCATGACCGAGCACGAGGTCGATGAGCAGCGTGCCGACGGTTGCATCCGAACCAGCGGCCGCGATGCGCTCGGCGCGACCCTCCGGGTCGATCATGGGGTGCGGCTTGCCCGCCGTGTACTCGTCGTCGCCGAGGTCGATGACCTCAGCCTCGACGTGCGCCCGCTTGAGGATGATCTTCGACTCGGAGGCGAGCGTGCCGCCGGTGTAGAGGCCGAGAACCCGACCCTTGGGGTGCACGATGGCTTCGGCATCCACGACCTCGAAGGGATGTCCGGCGAGCGCCGCGGCCGCCAGGGCACCACCCTCGAGGGTTCCCCGCACGAGCACGCCGTTCTCGTCACGGTCGTCGAGCCCGAGGAAGCACGCCACGACAGGCTTGCCCGCTTTCGCGATCGACGCGAGCCTCTCGAGCAGCGCCGTCGCGATCTCGGGGGCCGGTGGCTTCGACACGACTGCGATGACCGTCGTGTCGGGGTCGTCGACGAGAAAGTCGAGGGCGAGGTTCGCCATGATTCCGCCCACCTCGGCGGACAGGTCGCGCCCGCCCACGCCGATGAGCTGTGAGACGCCAGCGCCGGCCGCGTCGAGCAGGCGGGAAACTTCCTGAGCACCGGTGCCGCTCGCCGCGACGATGCCCACCGAGCCGCTCGCGACTATGTTGGCGAAACCCAGTGGCACGCCGTCGATGATCGCGGTGCCACAATCGGGTCCCATCATCAGCAGCCGTTTGTCGGCGGCGAGACGCTTGAGCCTCACCTCGTCGTCGACGGAGACGTTGTCGGAGAAGCACAGCACATGCAATCCGTCACGCAGCGACTGCTCGGCGACGATGGGGGCGAAGGTTCCCGCGACCGAGATGGCGACGAGGTTGGCGGGAGCCTCTGCCGCCTCAGCCGCCGCGATGCCCTCCGCGATGGTGCCGGGGCGCACCTCCTGGGAGGCGGAACCGGCGTCCACGGCGGTCAGCCCGGCGACGGCTGCGTCGAGCGCGGCATCCACCGTTTCGGTGTCTGCGCCGCGCACCACGAACACGAGGTCGTCGGGTGCCGCGGCAAGGTCGGCGGGAAGCATGTCGGAGTCCGCGAGGATGCCCAGGTTCGAGGGCGTCGCCATGACCGCGCCCACGCGCACGATCCCGTCGCGCTTCTCCGTCGTCGATGCGATCGCCATGAGGGCCACCGAGTCTCGATAGAAGTGCGGGAGCACTCTCGACGACAGGACGGTGTTCTCGGTCATGCTGCCCCTTTCAGGCTGGGTGCGCCGTGCGCGTGCAGGGTCACGGTGAGTCCCGTGAGAACGTCGAGGCCGGAGGTGGCTCCCCACTCGGACGCGCGCCGGTAGAGTTCGCGCGGAGTCGTGCCGCGTTCGAGGTCGTCGGCGAGTTCGTGCAGGTGCTCGGCGAACCGCCCGTGGGCCGCCGCCCCGAGATAGTGACGCGAGGCGACGGTTGTGCGGTCGAGCGTCGCGAGCACGACCGCGGCGAGGCGATCGGCCTCGGCGCGCCTGCCGGCGAGGTGTAGCGCGGCGAGCGCTCCGACGATCATGTCGTCACCGGTCGGCGTGGTTCCCGGTCCCGCGCCGACGAGATCGGCGACGACACGCAGGTCTCCGCCCAGGGCGGCCATCGCCAGATCTCGAGCGCGGGACCGGGTGCGGGTAAGGCCGGCGTCGAAAGTCGAGAGCGGAACAGGGATGCCGCGAGCCACGGTGCCCGCGTGGACCGCGTCGATGCGGCGCTCGCGCAACTCGAGGGCCACTCGCTCGGTCGCGCGGAATCCGCGCAAGGTGACCGGACCCCGGGCACCAGCGATCACCTGCCGTAGCGCCTCGAACTCGCACATGCGGGGGACGCACGCTCCCGCGGGCACGAGCCCCGCTCGGTCGTCGGTGAGCGTTACCAGCGAGCTGGAGCGGCATTCTCGGAGCACAACCGCGGATTGTCCGACATGGACGATCTCCAGATCACGGTCCCATAACTGCTCGGAATGACCCGCCTCGACTCTCAGCCGAGAAGGCGAAGGAATCGTTGCAGCCATTGCCATACTCAGGAATAGTAGGCTCACCAGACCCTCCGGGGCTCGGTCCTGAAAGGACGACGTTCCGTCGTTCGATTGGCCGAAAGGGACAGGAGTGGCGAGATGGCGACAATAACCGTGCGGGAAGTGCTCACCCTCCCGGTGCTGCGCGGCAGCTTCGTCGTCGCCGGGGAGAACGGGCTCGATCGCGCCGTGACGGGTGTCAACGTCATGGAAGTGCCCGACATCGAGTCGTTCGTCAAAGAGGGCGAACTGCTGCTGACGACGGCCTACCCGCTCCGTGAGCATCCCGAAGACCTCGGCGCACTCGTGCGCACCCTTGCGCGGCTCGGCCTCGCCGGTCTTGCCGTCAAAACCGGGCGCTACCTCGAGAAGCTCCCCGACGAGGCGCTCGCGATCGCCGACGAACTCGGCTTTCCCGTCATGCTGGTCGCCGAGCACACCTCCTTCAACGAGGTCATCGGCGCGGTGCTCGCGATCGTGCTCACCGAGTACGGCGCCGAGCCCGGGGGCGCCGAGGCCATCCGGGAGCGACTCACGGGAGTCGCTCTCGCGGGCGGTGGACTCGTCGAAATCGCCCGCACCCTCGCGGGGGCACTCGACCGGCACGTCGGGATTCTCGACACCGAGGGCGTGCTCTTCGGCGAGGGCGGCAGCGACAGCGCAACGGCGGGACCCCAGGCGGATGCCGCGCCGTGGTCGTTCCCCATCACGGTAGGAGGTGCCGAACGAGGGAGGATCGTCGTCGGGGGTGACGCCGAGCCGACGCTCGGCCAGCGCCGCCTCATCCGCCAAGCCTGCTTCGCCGCAGGCATGCACATCGCGCAGGCCGTCGCGAGTCTCGAGCTCGACCGCCAGATGCGCGTGCTCTTTCTGGAGGAACTCGTCGCGGGGCGACCCATCGACGAATCGCTCGCGCGCGAGCGAGCTCGGCTGTTCGGCTGGGACTTCACCGCCGCGCACGTCGTGGTGCTCGCGCGGCTCGAGAGCGAACTGAGCGACCCCGTGATCATTCGGGCCGCGAGCGTCGCGCTCGGTCGAGGCTCGGTCGCGTGGGCGCGCGGACAGGAGGTCGTCGCGATCGTGCCCGCCGACGGGATACCGCAGGATTCCACGGCGTGGCGGGAGCAGGAAGCCTGGAGGGAGGCGCTGCACGAGCTCACGGGAGGCGAAGTGACGGTGGCGGCGGGCAGTGTCGTGCGGGCGGCATCCGAGCTGTCGTCTTCGCACACGGCCGCACGCGCCGCGCTGGGGATCGCGCTCGCCACAGCGCGACCCGCCGTTCGCCACGATCTGCTCACCCTCGAACGCGTCATGCTCGCGGTGCCACATGAGCTTCTCGACGAACTCGTGGCGGCCGAACTCGGTCCACTCATCGCCGCAGACGAAGCCACCGGCTCAGAACTGTGCGCGACCCTGGAGATGTTTCTGGGCACCGGGAACGCCGCTGATGCTGCCCGCAGGCTGTACATCCACTACAACACCATGAAGCACCGAATGGCCCGGATCACGCAGCTGCTGCCCGCCGACCTGCACGATCCTCGGGCGCGCCTCACCCTCGCGTTCGCCCTGCAGGTGCGCAAGCTCGTGCCCACACTGTAGGGATCGACCGATCCCGAACTACTTCTTGCCCTGAGCCACTACTTCTTGCCCTGAGCCGCGACCGCGGCAGCACCGGCGGCGGCCGCCTCGGGGTCGAGGTAGACGCCCGGGCCGACCGGCATGAAGTCCTCGTCGAGCTCATAGACGAGCGGGATGCCCGTGGGGATGTTGAGTTCCGCGATGTCGTCGTCCGAGATGCCATCGAGGTGCTTCACGAGCGCACGCAGCGAGTTGCCGTGGGCCGTGACGAGCACGGTCTGACCCGCGGCGAGGGAGGGCACGATGTCGGAGTGCCAGTAGGGCAGCATCCGATCGATCACGATCTTGAGGCTCTCGGTGCGCGGCACCTCGCCGTCAATGCCCACGTAGCGCTCGTCGTGCACCTGGCTGTACTCGGCATCCGCATCGAGGGGCGGCGGCGGGGTGTCGAAGCTGCGGCGCCAGGTCTGGAAAAGTTCGGGGCCGTACTTCTCCAAGGTCTCTGCCTTGTCGAGCCCCTGCAGCGCGCCGTAGTGGCGCTCGTTGAGGCGCCAACTGCGCTTGACCGGGATCCACGCGCGGTCGGCGGCGTCGAGTGCGAGGTTCGCAGTCTGGATCGCGCGGGTGAGAACGCTCGTGTAGAGGATGTCGGGCTTGAGGCCTGACTCGGCCAGAAGCACGCCCGCACGCGTCGCCTCGGCAACGCCCTGGTCGCTCAGGCGCACATCCACCCAACCCGTGAAGAGGTTCTTCTGGTTCCAATCGGAGTTGCCGTGGCGCAGCAGGATGAGGGTGTGAGTCATGGGTAATAGCGTATCCACATGCCCATCGGACGTCTCACGCGCGGCACCACGGGCGTCAACCGCCTGCGCCGCATCGACCGGTGGATCGCACACCTTCCTGCCCTGCGCCGGGCGAGCGAGCCGGTCGTCGTCGACCTCGGCTATGGGGCATCCGCAACGACCGTGCTCGAGCTGCACCAGCGACTGTCGCGCGTGCGGCCCGACGTCTCGGTCGTCGGCATCGAGATCGAGCCCTCGCGCGTGGCGGTGGCCGCACCATTCAGTCGGCCTGGCGTGTCGTTTCGGGTCGGGGGTTTCGAGGTGCCCGGGTCACCCGCGACGGTGATTCGGGCGCTGAACGTGCTGCGGCAGTACGACGAATCGGAGGTGCTCGACGCGTGGCACCTCATGGTCTCGCGCCTGCAGCCCGGGGGTGTGCTCGTCGAGGGCACCTGCAACGAGGTGGGGCGGGTAGCGAGCTGGGTGGATGTTGCGGCATCCGGCCCCGTCTCGTTCACCGTCGCTCTGCACCTGCCGTCGCTCGAGGCACCGTCGATCGTCGCGGAGCGGCTGCCGAAGGTACTGATTCATCGCAACGTGCCCGGCGAACGCATCCACGCCTTCCTCGCCGACCTGGATCGGCAGTGGGCCGTGCACGCGGGACTCGGGGTGTACTCGCCCGTGCAACGGTGGATGGCCGTGTGCGCCTCGATGCGCGAGAACGGGTGGCCCGTGATCGGCGGTCGCACCCGCTGGCGGCTCGGCGAGTTCACGGTGCGGTGGGATGCGGTCGCGCCGGTCGGGTTCTCGTGGTGAGAACTTCCGCCTAGATCGGCGGCAGAAGCGACTTCGCGTCATCCGACGACATGCCCGACGCCGCCAGCAGGTCGACGATGAGCGGTCGCAGCAGCACGACGATGAGCGTCTCGCGCAGCTCGGGGTCGGTCATGATCGCGTCGGGGTCGAGCCGGCGCGCGAGGTCTTCGAACACCGACCGCGACGCACCCGTGAGATCGCGATCGTCGACCTGTTGCCCGAGCAACGAGATGCCGTTGGCGAGCTCGGCGATGAGGTCGGCGAGCTCGGGTCGCGGTTTACCGTCGGCGGTCACGGTCGCGACGCGACGGGTCACCGTGCGGAGGTGTCGCGCGGTGAGATCGGCTGCCTTGAGAACGCGGGACTGCATCTCGAGTTCCGGCAGTTGTCGGTGGATCCACGGCGAGATGTGGGCAATCGAGGTCGCGGTGTCGAGTGAGGCTGTCCAGTTGTCGACGAGTACCTGGGTGCGGCGGAGCCGCTCGAGCGCGAGTTCGGCGGCCTGGTGGTCGCCGCCGCGGAGGGCATCCACCGTGCCCGCCAGGGCTTCACTGAACACCGAGAACAGAACGTGCGCGTCACGCGCCGCCTCTCGGCGCGGGTCGCGGGGAAAGAGGGCCGTTACTGCGAGAGCCATCGCGCCCGCGATGAGACCATCGAGGCTGCGGGTAAACACACCGCCCTCGGGTTCCGGCAGTAGCACGACGAGGCTCGACTGCACGGCGGCGGCGATCGCGAACGCGGGGTTGGCCGAGATGGCACGCGCAACGAGAAGGGTCGCGAGCAACACGAGCGAAAGCTGCCACGCTCCCCGGCCGACTGAGATGACGATGAGCTCGCTCACCGCGATTCCGACGGTGATGCCGATCGAGGTCTCGAGCACTTTGCGCGGGCGAGCGTCACGGTTGATGCCGAGGGTCGTGATCGTCACGGTCACGGCGATGAGGGGGGCGGGGTGGCCGACAGCGAAGTGGGCAATCGAGTAGGCGCCCACAGCGGCGATGACGATCTGGATGGCCGCGGGCAGCGACTCGACCATGCGCCGCCACCCCGCCGTGAGGTGCGCCCGCATCGCGACACGACGCGCGAGTCGGCGCAGCGGCGCGGAGTCGGACACGTCGGCTACGCCGTAGGCCGCGTCACGGCACCGAGGCGCGGCAACCGCGGCACGTTCGCCTCCGCGCCCGCGCCGGGAGGGACGATGACCTCCTGTGCGGCGGCGATGAGTACGTCGTCGGTGTGTACTGTGAGCGCGGCATCCGTATCGGTCGATCGCTTGACGACGGCGAGCGCGATGGGTCCGAGTTCGTGGTGGAGCGCAGACGAGGTCACGCGACCCACGACGTTGTCGCCGAGCAGCACCTCGTCGTCGGCCACGGGCAGGACGCCCTCGGAACCATCGAGGTGCAGCATCACGAGCCGGCGCGGCGGGTGACCGAGATTGTGCACCTTCGCGATGGTCTCCTGGCCCCGGTAGCAGCCCTTCGACAGATGAACGGCAGAGCGCAGCCAGTCCAGCTCGTGCGGGATCGACTTATCGTCTGCCTCGGTCGCCAGCCGCGGCCGCCACGCGGCGATCCGCAACGCCTCGAGTGCCAGGGAGCCGGCGGCCGGGAACGACGAGAGGTCGGCATCCGGCTCGACGAGAACCTCACGATACGACCAGGCGGATGCCGGGTGCTCAGCTACCCGCGCATACTGATGCCCACCCGGGGTCACACTCGCCCACGGATCCTGCCACACGAGAGGCACCCCGTTCGGGGCCGCCGCGGGAAGCTGCGGAGAACCGAACGTGCCCACCGTGCGCAACGATGACACCGCGACTTCCACTCGGAGCATGAACACCATGCGCGTCAGCCACGCGGCGAGAGGCTCACCCTCCGCGCCATCCACGAGAAGCCAGGTCGTCTCGCCATCGTCGATGACGCGCATGGCGTGCTCGAGTCGGCCGGCAGGGTCGAGAAGGAGGGTCTCGGCGGACTCCCCCGCACGCATGCCCTTGAGTGATTGGGAGGTGAGCGAGTCGAGCCAGGACAGCCGATCGGGTCCCGTCACCGAGATGACGGCGCGATCGGACAGGTCGACGATCGCCTCCCCGGCGGCGAGAGCCCGCTGCTCGCGCAGGGGGTTTCCATAGTGCTGGGGCGGATCGCCCACGGCTCCCGGGCGCTCGGCGAAGTCACTCGACACGAGCGAGCCGTCCCGAAGCGTGGGTGCGCAGGTCCTGACCGAGCGCGGCGATGTCCCAGGCCCACAACAGGTGAGCGTCGACGAGGCCGTAGATGCGGGTCGCGGCGGCGTACTCCTTCGCGCTCGCGGACCGCATGACCGCGTCCGTCGCGAGGTCGATGCGGGGACCTTTGACCTGGCCGAGGTAGAGCTCGCTCACGCCATTCGGATGCACGAGGGAGACCTCGATGTCGAATCCGTCGTTCGCGTTGCGCAGGGTCTCGACCGCGGTCGCCGTCGTGAACGGCCGGTCCCCTACTCCCGGAAGCATCCCCGGACCGGGGTCGCCGCCAGCCGCGGGGCGACTCAGGCGCCAATAGCCGGTCTCGGTGATGTGCGGGGTCGACGCGTCGTCGAGCATCCAGGTGTAGGAGGTGTAGTTGAGGTACGGCAGGCCGTCGTGACTGAAGCTGATTCGCTGACCGAACTCAAGCTCGCGCGTGCCGTCGTCCACCTTGTAGTTGACGATGCCCGTGCCCTCCCAGACGCCGAGCAGCCAGGAAAGGGGAGCGAGTTCCGCGGGAACGTCCGCGTTGATCTCGATCATGCCCCGATCCGATCAGCGCGTCGCTTAGCGCTGGCCGCGAAAGAGGTTGTAGAGAACCACCACGGAGACGAAGCCGATGCTGAGGGTCGCGAGCAGCAGCAACCCGACGAAGAAGAGCTCGAGGGCGAGAAGCATGGTCTGATCCTACCCGAGGAGGGCGAAGACACCCGTCGCCGCAGCGAGGATGACTATCGAGACGCCAATGGAGACCATGGCTCGAACGACAAATCCTTCTTTTCGCTGCAGAAAGAGCTGGATCGCGAAGGTGAGCACCACCGCGCCGGCGAGCGCAACGCCCACCCACGTGATACGCGCGGCACCCGAGCTGACCACGCCGATGACAACGGCCGCGACCACGGACAGGAGCCACACGGGGATTACGGTGAGGTTGAGTCGACCGGCCGACCATGTGGTGAACGGGTTGGCGTCCGCCGTCATCTCGACGCTCGGGTCCGGCTGAGAGCTCGTCATAGTGCGATCTTAAGCCGCTAGTACACTGGTCGGACGCACTTTGGAGGACTTATGGCTCAGTTGCTGATCCTGACCTCTGCGGTGGACACTGAGGTCTTTCCCGCACTGGGGCTCCTGAGCCACACCACCCGGCAGATACCCGCATCGCCGGCGTCGCTCGTCTCCGCGCCCACGTGCGACCTCATCTTCGTCGACGCTCGCCACGATCTCGCGAGCGCAAAGTCGCTGTGCAAGATCCTCACGACGACGGGCATCACCGTTCCGCTCATCCTCATCCTCACCGAGGGCGGGCTCACGGCCGTCAGCGCGGACTGGGGTGTCGATGACGTCATCCTGCACACCGCGGGACCAGCAGAAGCAGACGCGCGCATACGTCTCGCGCTCGGACGTCAACAGCTCGGGGGCTCGAGCAGCAAGATCCAGGCATCTGGCGTCGTCATCGACGAGGCAAGTTACTCGGCGAAGGTGCACGGCCAGCCGCTCGACCTCACCTTTAAAGAATTCGAGCTACTGCGCTTTCTTGCCACGCACCCCAGCCGGGTGTTCACGCGCGAGCAACTGCTGAGCGAGGTGTGGGGCTACGACTACTTCGGTGGCACCCGCACCGTCGACGTGCACGTGCGACGTCTGCGCGCGAAGCTCGGAGACCTGGAGTCGCTCATCGGCACCGTGCGCAACGTCGGCTACCGCTTCAACGTGCACGACGACGACACCGAGCGCGTGCCCTCCTCGGTCGCCTGATCGCGTGAGCGACACCGACCGCGCGTGGCTCGACGAGCTCATCGCGCGCGCCCGCGACATGGACGGGGTGCCCCCGTTCTCCGACGGCTCACTTCTCGGCCTCGCGTCGGGCGAGCGAGAGCTGGTGAGGCGACCGGATGCTGCGGCCCTCGTCTCCCCCACCGAAGCGGAGTTCGTGGTCGACCCGCCCGCGCGACAGCGCGGCATCGGTCGCGCGCTGCTGCACGACCTGCTCGTCGCCGCGCCCGGGGATCTGCTGGTGTGGTCGCACGGGGATCACCCCGCGGCCCGCGCGCTCGCGGCGACCTTCGGGCTTGAGCCCGTACGGCGGTTGCTGCAGTTGCGGGGGTCGACCGGTGAGGTTTCGATACGGCCTGCGGCCTACTCAACCACCGGGGGTGAGGTTTCGATACGGCCTGCGGCCTACTCAACCACCGGGGGTGAGGTTTCGATACGGCCTGCGGCCTACTCAACCACCGGGGGTCCTGCGGCCTACTCAACCACCGGGGACTGGCGAGACGCCTGGGTCACCCTCAACGCGCGGGCGTTCGCCGAGCATCCGGAGCAGGGCCAGGTGACGCGCGCTGACCTCGACGAGCTGACGCGCGAGTCGTGGTTCGACGAGAGCGACGTGCTTCTCGCCCGGGCCGATGACGAGCTCGTCGGTTACTGCTGGCTCAAGGTCGACGGTGGCTCCGGGGAGATCTACGTCGTCGGGGTCGCCCCCGAGTGGCGGGGGCGCGGGATGGGGCGCCGGCTCGTCGAAGCGGGGCTCGCGAGACTGAATGGCGCGGGCATCCATGAGGTCTCGCTCTACGTCGAGGGTGACAACCTGCCCGCACTCGCTCTGTACCATTCGCTCGGGTTTCGTGAACACTCGGTGGACATTCAGTATCGCTGGAGGTCAACACCCGACGACCCCGTGATTGAGCCGCGCGCCTAGTGGCAGTATTGGCGGATGGACAGCACGAATGGCCTCGCAGACGCCAGCGCCGCCACTGACTCGCTCGACGAGTACGACCTAGACGAGTCGTCGAGCGTCGACGACGGCACGCTGCCTGCCGACCGTTTCCTCGACCGCGAGCTGAGCTGGCTGGCGTTCAACCAGCGCGTGCTCGAACTCGCCGAAGACGACACGGTGCCGCTGCTCGAGCGCGCCAACTTCCTCGCGATCTTCGCGAGCAACCTCGACGAGTTCTTCATGGTGCGGGTCGCCGGGCTCAAACGTCGCATCGAGACCGGACTCGCTGTTCCCACGAATATCGGTACGGCGCCCGTCGACGTGCTGGCAGACGTGAGCGCGAAAGCCCACGAACTGCAGGAGCGGCACGCACTCGCGTTCCGCAACGGGGTCAAGCCCGCGCTCGATGAGGCGGGCATCCACATCGAAGGTTGGGCCGATCTCGTGGAGAGCGACCGGGTACGCATCGACGAGATCTTCTCCAGCCAGATCTTCCCCGTACTCATGCCGCTCGCGGTCGACCCCGCGCACCCGTTTCCCTACATCTCGGGCCTCAGCCTCAATCTCTCGATTCGCGTGCGCAATCCGAAAACCGGCAAGGAAGAGTTCGCGCGGCTGAAGGTACCGACCAACCTGCCGCGCTTCATCGAGTTGCCCGATGACGAGAGTGGACTCACGCGCTACATCCCCCTCGAAGACCTCATCTCCAATCACCTCGACGAACTCTTCCCCGGCATGGAGATCATCGAGCACCACGAGTTCCGCGTCACGCGCAACGAAGACGTCGAGGTCGACGAAGACGAGTCCGAGAACCTCATCCAGGCGCTCGAGAAGCAACTGCTCAACCGCCGCTTCGGGCCGCCCATCCGCCTCGAGATCACCGACGACATGGATGCCGTCACCCTCGGCCTTCTCATGAGCGAGCTGGGAATCACCGAGCAGGAGGTGTACCGCCTGCCCGCCCCGCTCAACCTCGCCGGCCTGTTCCAGATGACCCGCATCGACGCGCCCGCCCTCAAGTACCCGCGCCACGTTCCGTCCACGAGCGTCGCGTTGCTCCCCTCGGAGCCGAACACGGCACCCGACGTTTTCGCGTCGATCGCCAAGCAGGACGTACTGCTGCACCACCCCTACGAGTCGTTCTCGACGAGCGTTCAGGCCTTCCTCGAGCAGGCCGCGGCCGACCCCAACGTGCTCGCGATCAAGCAGACCCTCTACCGCACGAGCGGTGACTCCCCCATCGTGCAGGCCCTCATCGCCGCTGCCGAGGCCGGCAAAGCGGTGCTCGCGCTCGTCGAGATCAAGGCCCGGTTCGATGAATCCGCCAACATCGGCTGGGCTCGCCAACTCGAGAAGGCGGGCGTGCATGTCGTCTACGGCCTCGTCGGGCTCAAGACCCACTGCAAGCTCGCCCTGGTCGTGCGTCAGGAGGGAGGTGTGCTGCGCCACTACAGCCACATCGGCACGGGCAACTACAACCCCAAAACGAGCCGCATCTACGAGGACCTCGGTCTGCTGACCGCGAGTGACACGGTCGGCAAAGACCTCACGCGCCTCTTCAACGAGCTGAGCGGCTACGCGATCGAGAAGAAGTTCAAGCGACTTCTCGTGGCTCCGCTGCACCTTCGCAAGGGTTTGCTCAAGCGCATCAAGGTCGAGGCGGATAATGCGCGCCAAGGCCTCCCGTCGGGCATCCGCATCAAAGTCAATTCGATCGTCGACGAGGCGATCATCGATGCGCTCTACCGCGCCAGCAACGCGGGCGTCCCGATCGACCTGGTGGTGCGGGGAATTTGCGGCCTCAAGCCCGGACAGCCCGAGCTGAGCGAGAACATCCGCGTGCGCTCTATCCTCGGTCGCTACCTGGAGCACGCCCGCATTTTCTCGTTCGTCAACAACGGCGATCACCAGGTCTACATCGGCAGCTCTGACATGATGCACCGCAACCTCGACCGTCGCGTCGAGGCCCTCGTGCGCATCACCGAACCCGAGCACATCGCCGAACTCGAGCAACTCTTCGACCTCTCGATGTCGAACGAGACCTCCTCGTGGTGGCTCGACGAAACAGGCTCGTGGACACGCCATTCCCGGTCGGAGGACGGCACGCCCCTCGCCGACCAGCAAGATGTACTTATGAAGCAGATCTCTGGCCGTAGACGAGGCGGGGTACTTCGGTGACCGTGACGACGCCGCCTGTTCTGGCAGCCGGCGCCGTCTGCTGGCGACTCGTGGCGGGAACGCCTCGGGTGCTGCTCGTGCATCGCGCAGCCCACAAGGACTTCTCGCTTCCCAAGGGCAAGGTGGATCCGGGGGAGACCCTGCCCGAGACGGCGGTACGTGAGATCGCCGAGGAGACGGGGCTCGGCATCATCCTCGGCGCTCCCCTCGGCACCGTCGAATACCAGCTTCCGAGCGGTCGCGACAAGGTCGTGTACTACTGGTCGGCGGAGATCGACGACCACGCTCTCGAACTCGCGAAGTTCACTGCCAACGACGAGATCGCTGCCGTCGAGTGGCTGCCACTCGACAAGGCGCGCAAGCGACTGACCTACGAGCACGATCGGGACGTCATCGATCGCTTCGCCGAGCGACTCAAGGCGGGGAACGCGCGCACCTTCGCAATCGTCACCGTACGTCACGGCAAGGCCGTGCCGCCCTCCACGTGGGACGGACCGGACTCGACGAGGCCGCTCATGCAGCGCGGATCGGACCAGTCCATCGGAATCGCGAAGGGTATTGCCGCCTTCGCGCCGCAGAAGATCATCAGTTCAACCGCGGCACGCTGCCTCGCGACGATCGACCCACTCGCCAAGCTCACCGGTCTCGACGTGAAAGCGAGCACCGGAATCAGCCAGGACGCGTACGAGTCCGGCGGCGGCAAGGTCGCCCAGATCGTGAGCAAGCGCCTCAAGAAGCGCGAATCCGTCGTGCTGTGCAGTCACGGTCCCGTGCTTCCGCAGATCATCGAGCAGGTCGCGGTGCAGACGGGGAGCGTGATCGACGTGGGGGTGCGGCGTTCTGCCGACCTCAGCACGGGCGACTTCACGGTGCTGCACGTGTCGCGGGATCATCCAAAATCCGGGCTCGTTGCCGTGGAGACTCACTCACCCGCCTGAGATTCGCCTCTAGTGTTCCTGCGCCGTTTACGCGGCGTTCACCTATCGGGACGACCGTGGTTAACCGGTCTTCGTAGCGTGATTACTTGGGTCGCACCGGCCCGCCTGTAATCAAACTCCCCGAAGGGAAAACAGTGAGCATCAAGCGTTTTGGCAGCATCGCCGCCATTGCAGTTGCAGCAACTTTCGTACTCTCCGCCTGTGGCGGACAGCCCACCGACTCCGGCTCCGGTGACGGCCTCAGCGGCGCAGTGACCGCCGACGGTTCGTCGACCGTTGCCCCCCTGGCAGAAGCCGCAGCCGACCAGTTCCGTAGCGTCGAGGCGGGCGTCAACGTAACTGTCGCAACCTCCGGCACCGGTGGTGGCTTCAAGGCATTCTGTGCTGGCGAGACCGACATCTCCGACGCTTCTCGTCCGATCAAGGACGAGGAAGCCGCCGAGTGCGAGGCGAATGGCGTGGCGTTCACCGAGATCGTCATCGCCAACGACGGACTGGCCGTTGTCGTGAATCCAGCCAACGACTGGGCCGACGACCTGACCGTCGAGCAGCTCAACAAGATCTGGGCTCCCGAGTCCGAGGGTGTTGTCATGAGCTGGGCCGACGTTGACCCGTCGTTCCCGGATGTTCCTCTCGTGCTGTTCGGTGCCGGCACCGATTCGGGAACGTTCGACTACTTCACCGCCGAGATCAACGGTGAAGAGGGTGCGATTCGCGCCGACTACAGCCCGTCCGAGGATGACAACATCACCGTTCAGGGTGTCGCGGGCGACGAGGGTGGCATTGGCTTCTTCGGCCTCAGCTACGCCGAGGAGAACGCCGACGCTGTGAAGACGGTCACCGTTGAGGGTGTCCTACCGACGGTGGAGACGGTTCAGGACGGCACGTACACGCCGCTCGGACGCCCGCTGTTCATCTACGTCGCCAACGCGTCGTACACCGACAAGCCGCAGGTCAAGGCATTCGTCGACTTCTTCGTCGCGAACGCGGTCGAGGTCGCCGAGGCTGCGCTGTTCGTGCCTCTTACGGCCGACCAGATCACCGTGGCGAGCGACGAGCTCGCCTCGCTCACCAAGTAGTAACTCGTTACAGCTGGCAGTTGAAGGGATCACGGTTAGTTCACGATGACGACAGTTGCCAGCACGGGCGGTCCGGCTATCACGCCGGACCGCCCGTCCCCTTCCCAGTTCGTGGGCCGCGCTCGGCCAGGTGAGTTCGCGATCCGGCTCGGACTGCGTGTGGCCGCAGGCGTCACAGTCGTCACCACGGTGGGCATCCTGATTGCACTCCTGATCCCCTCGATCGGTTTCTTCGCCGAAGTGCCCGTTATCGAGTTCCTCTTCGGCACTCGCTGGGCGCCCCGATTCGCGGATGCATCGTTCGGAGTCATCCCCCTCGTCACGGCTACCGCATGGACCACCTTCCTCGCCCTCATCGTGGCGATCCCCCTCGGTCTCGGCGCAGCAATCTTCCTGGCCGAGTACGCCAGCCCCCGTCTGCGGAAGGTGTTGAAACCCCTCCTCGAGATCCTGGCGGGCATCCCCACCGTCGTTTACGGCTACTTCGCCCTGCAGTTCGTGCAGTCGACCGTTCTACGGGAGTGGCTCGCCCTTCCCACCGGAGCGTTCAGCGTGCTCGCGGCGGGGTTGGTCATGGGCGTAATGATCGTTCCGACGATCGCGTCGATCTCCGAGGACGCGATGTCGGCCGTTCCGCAAGCAATGCGCCAGGGCTCCGCGGCCCTGGGCGCCAACCGCATGCAGACCACCCTCCGCGTTGTCTTTCCCGCTGCCCTATCCGGCATTGTCGCCGCTATCGTGCTCGGCATCTCCCGAGCGGTCGGCGAGACGATGATCGTGGCGATTGCGGCCGGCAACCAGGCCAACATCGTCACCAACCCGCTCCAGGCAGGCCAGACGATGACCGGATTCATTGCAAACGCCGCCCTAGGTGACTCACGTGTCGGATCGATCGAATACGACACACTCTTCGCGGTCGGACTGCTCCTCTTTCTCATTACCTTGCTGATCAACTTCATCAGTATTAGGTTCGTCCGTCGATTCCGGGAGATCTACTGATGGGGACCATCGGCAGCACGATCGCGGGAACCATCCGCCCCGAGCGCCCCATCGCATCCGGCCGAAACGGCGAGCGACGCCCCGCCGCACTGGCATTTCTCGTTGTGCTCTGGCTGAGCCTGCTCGTCGCCTTCGGTGTCTTGGTAACCCTGATCATCACGATCATCATCGACGGTCAGGGCCAGTTCAGCTGGCGACTGTTCACGGAGTACCCGGCATCCGACCCGGATCGCGCCGGAGCACGACCCGCGATCCTCGGTTCCGCTTGGGTAATCGCGACGACCGCCGTCATGACTATTCCCCTGGGAATCGCAGCGGCACTGCATCTCGAGGAATTCGCGGACAAGAAGAACTGGTTCAACAAGTTCATCGAGCTCAACGTGCAGAACCTCGCCGCCGTGCCCTCGATCGTGTACGGCCTCCTCGCGCTCGCGTTCCTGACGATGCTGAACGTACGCGACAAGAACATCGTGATCGCGGGTGCGCTCGCCCTGTCGCTCCTCATCCTGCCGGTCATCATCATCGCGACCCGCGAAGCCCTGCGGGCAGTGCCGTCGGAGATCCGACAGGGATCGCTGGCCCTCGGCGCGACGCAATGGCAGACCACGTGGCGCCAGACCCTCCCGTCTGCAGTGCCCGGGATTGCCACCGGCTCGATCCTGGCGCTCTCGCGCGCGCTCGGCGAGGCGGCTCCCCTGCTCGTACTCGGAGCCCTGGTTTTCGTCAGCTTCGACCCCAACGGAATCCTTAGCGGGTACACGACCCTCCCCATCCAGATTTTCAACTGGACCGGCCGCCCGCAAGAGGGATTCCACCAGCTTGCCGCCGCGACCAGCGTGCTCCTGCTTGGTGTGCTCATTCTCATGAATGCGCTCGCGATCTACATCCGCAACAAGTTCCAGAAACGGTGGTAACCCGATGACCGACACAACGCCTCAGACCAAGACGGCTCCGTCCGACGATGCGGTCACGGCAGAAACACCCGGCATGCGTGTGCAAACCCGCGCGTCAGAGGGCTACCTCCCGGAGGAACCGCGCGGCATCATCCAGTGCGAGGACGTGAACGTCTACTACGGCAACTTTCGGGCCGTGACTGGCGTGAATCTCAAGTTCGGCCTCAATGAGATCACGGCGCTCATCGGGCCATCGGGATGTGGCAAGTCGACACTCCTGCGCTCTTTGAACAGGATGAACGACCTCGTCGACGGCGCACGTGTCGACGGGAAAGTGCTCTTCCAGGGCGAGGACATGTATGGGCCCAAGGTGGACCCGATCGAGGTTCGCCGACGGATTGGTATGGTCTTCCAGAAGCCCAATCCGTTCCCCAAGTCGATTTACGACAACATTGCGTACGGCCCGCGGGTCACCGGAATGCGCGTGAGTAACATGGATGACCTCGTCGAAGAAGCCCTCACCAAGGCGGCACTCTGGGGCGAGGTAAAAGACAAGCTCAAGCAGTCCGCTTACGGGCTATCGGGTGGGCAGCAGCAGCGTCTGTGCATTGCGCGCACCATCGCCGTCAAGCCCGATGTGATCCTGATGGATGAGCCGTGCTCCGCGCTCGACCCAATCGCCACCACCCGCATCGAGGACCTGATGCATGAGTTGCGGCAGGAATACACAATCGTGATCGTGACTCACAACATGCAGCAAGCAGCGCGTGTCGCCGACCGCACTGCTTTCTTCACGGCGCTCGCTGACGAAGGCACCGGGGATCGCACGGGCGTGCTGGTCGAATTCGGAAAGACTACGCAGATCTTCGAGCATCCGACGGACCAGCGCACGGAGGATTACATCTCCGGCCGCTTCGGATAATCACCCGTGACCACGTTGCGTCGCGTGGTGACTGTGGCGACGCCCGCCAACCAGGGGTCGGTCTCCGTTGCCGCCGAACTGCTCCAGCAGGGCATCGGTCTCGAACACTGCGCGGATGGCAGCTCTGCACTGATGTCAATCGGGCACATCACTCCCCACCTGGTAATTGTCCCTACGGATGTTGCGGACATCGACCCGCTGACGCTTGTCGACGCGCTCGCGCATCGCGACATCCCGGTGCTCGTTGCGCTTGGTGGCGGCACAACAGCACCAGCGACCGCCGTGGAAGCTCTGGACCGCGGGGCGGCGGCGATCATCGGCTTGCCGCTCGGCAGCGCCGACCTCGTCGGAGCCTTGCGCCGATTCGCTCTGGACACCCCCGAGCAATTGATCGTCGGCGACCTCATCATGGATATCGACGCACACCGAGTCACGGTGCGCGGTGTGGAAGTGCACCTCAGCCCCCGCGAGTTCACTCTTCTGCGACGGCTGCTCGAGACCCCGAGGCATCTTGTGAGCCTCGACGAGCTGGAGCGGCTTGCGGCCTCGGATTCGGCGTCTCCATTGACGGCCGCGCGGGTGATGGTGGCGCGCATCCGCCGCAAGCTCGAGGCTGGGGCGGGTGCGGGCGACCGACTGGTCGAGACGGTGCGTGGCGTCGGCTACCGCATCGCCGAGGATAGGGAGCAGCGTTAGAGCGCTGCGAGGTGAGGTCTAGTCACGACAATGACGCCATGAACTGCCGCGGCAGCGGCGAGCGTGTTGGTGATCGTTCCGAACTGTTCCAGGTTCCGCTTAAGCAGCTCGACCCTGCGGTCGTCTTCTGACGTGACTAGTCGTAACTCATACTCGAACTCCGTGAACCGAGGCGGCACATCCTGGCGGTGTGCGGTGATCGTTACCTCTGCGCTCGTGTAGTCGAACGGGATCATCGCCCGTGCGCGCTCGAGCCCCTTCAGGAGACAACCTGCGAGGGCGGACGCAAGCAACTCCGCGGGGCCTGGCAGCCCGGACGGCCGTAGGGGCTGCCACGCGGAGTCAAGGTGGATCACCTGATCGCCCGCGGTGATCTGGCTCGACCTGTCTACAGCGGTTGCGCCTGTCACCTGATAGCTACGCGGGATGTCGGTCATGAATTCAGTGTCGTCCTCCATGAGGAGATATGGCAGGGCCGTTGGTCCCGTCCGACCCGCACGGCCAAGGCCAGTTGCTCGTTAACCTTGTGTTCACCTTTCTGCACAACGATGCTTAACTGCGACGCCCAGCGATCGCCACTCAGACCACTGCCGAGGGGAATTCATGCTGCACCGCGCGTGGACTCTCGGGCTCGCTCTCGCCATCATCGGTCCGCTCGCCCTGAGCGGATGCGCCGTCAACGAAATGGGCGACCTGCCCAGCGATCTGAGCGGCACCCTCGATGCATCCGGCTCCTCAGCGCAGGGGAGCGCCCAGGAGGTGTGGGTCGCGGGATTTCAACGGCTCAACGCTTCGGTCACGGTCAACTACGACCCAGCCGGCTCGGGTGCCGGTCGTGAGGCGTTCCTCGCCGGCGGCACGGACCTCGCCGGCTCCGACTCCCCGTTGAGCGACGACGAGCTCGCAGGCGAGTTCGGAGGCTGCGCCGCGGGGTCCCGCGGCATCGATCTTCCCCTGTACATCTCGCCCATTGCTGTGATCTTCAATGTTGACGGGCTAGATCAGCTTCGACTCTCACCGCAGGTTCTCGCAGCGGTCTTCCGCGGCGACATCGAGCGGTGGGACGATGCGGCCATCGTCGAACTCAATCCCGACTCGATGCTGCCCAACGCGGCGATCACCGCCGTCCACCGATCAGACGACTCGGGCACGACCAAGAATTTCACCGACTACCTCGCTCAAGCGGCTCCAGGGGTCTGGGATAAACCCGCCGGCGACGCATTCCCTTATGCAACGGGAGAGGCCGCCCAGGGTAACTCCGGAGTGGTCTCGGCGGTCACGAACGGCTCGAACACTATCGGATACGCGGACGCGTCCAAGGCGGGCGATCTGGGCATTGCGCAGCTTGAAGTTGCGGGTGAGTTCGTCGCACCATCAGCAAACGCCGCAGCCCGCATCATCGACATTTCCCCTCGGGTCCCGAATCGCACTGAGCACGACCTCGCCTTTCAACTCGACCGCACCCCCGATGAAGCAGGCATCTACCCGCTCGTCCTGCTCAGCTACCTGATCGTGTGCGAGGAGTATCCGGATGCTGGGACCGCCGAACTAGTTCGCGCCTACCTCAGCTACATCGCCAGTGATGATGGACAGCGCGCGTCAGCCGCATCCGCCGGCTCTGCACCCATCTCGGCGGCACTGGCGGAGGAGGTGAACGCAGCAATTGCCTCCATTCGATGAAGGAGTCGGGACAGTCGCGCCGACACCACTCGTAGCGCGACGGTGGTCCGACCCAGTCTTCCGTGGGATCACGGTCGCGGCAGGTACCGTCATCCTGTTGGCGCTCGGCGCCGTGGCAGTATTCCTCGTCGCCCAGAGCATCCCCGCGTTGTTGGCCGACCCCGCCGAACTCAAGGGGGAGCCAGGGAGCTTTTGGGAGTACGTTGCTCCGTTGGCGTTCGGCACGGTCTGGGCCGCGTTTCTCGCTCTGCTGATGGCCCTGCCGATCTCGCTGGGCATCGCCCTGTTCATTTCGCACTACGCGCCGCGTCGAATCGCGCAGGGCCTCGGCTACATCATCGACCTGCTGGCGGCCGTGCCGTCTGTCGTCTTTGGACTCTGGGGGATTACCGTGCTCGCGCCCGCCGTCACCCCGCTGTACACCTGGCTCGTCGACAACGCCGGCTGGTTCCCCTTGTTCACGCCCCCGGTCTCTGGAACCGGTCGCACCATACTCACGGTGGCGATCGTGCTCGCGGTGATGATCATCCCGATCATCACCGCCCTGTGCCGCGAAGTGTTCCTGCAGACCCCAGTTCTGCACGAAGAGGCGGCTTTGGCACTCGGTGCGACCCGATGGGAGATGATCCGTGTAGCTGTCCTGCCCTTCGGGCGTGCCGGTGTCATCTCCGCATCGATGCTGGGGCTGGGTCGAGCACTCGGCGAGACCATGGTCGTTGCAATGGTGCTTTCACCCGCGACCATCATCAGCTTCGTGCTGACGAGCTCGCAGAATCCCTCGACCATCGCGGGCAACATTGCACTCAACTTTCCCGAAGCGCACGGGGTCGGGGTAAACGCGCTTATTGCGACCGGTCTCATCCTTTTCGTCATCACCCTAGTGATCAACTCGATCGCTCGAATCGTGATCAATCGCCGTCGGGCGTTTTCGGGGGCCAACTGATGACGACGCACACAGGCCAGTCGAACTCTTTCACCGCGGCGCATCTGCCGCGCTGGGCACCATGGGTGATTCTGTTCGGAAGCTGGCTCATTGCGAGCGGTCTGGTAGGGCTTCTCTCCGCGGCGACCGGAGGCGACTTCAATATCGTCGTCGCGATTCTGCTGGGAACCATCATCTTCGACGTTTTGCTCTTCGTGCTGTCGTCTCTCGTGGAAGGGACGCGGCAGGCGAGGAACCGTCTCGTGACCTCACTCGTCGTCACAGCCTTCATCATCGCGCTACTACCGCTCATCTCGCTGCTGTACACGGTCGTCGTGAACGGGATCGGCCGACTAGACCTGACATTCTTCACCTACTCGATGCGCAATATCGTCGGCGAGGGGGGCGGTGCGCTCCACGCTATCGTCGGGACGCTCCTGATCACGGGAATGGCGACCCTGATCTCAGTTCCGGTCGGGCTGTTGACCGCCATCTACCTCGTAGAATTCGGCCGTGGTCCGTTGGCGCGAGCGATCACGTTCTTCGTGGATGTTATGACGGGCATCCCTTCGATCGTTGCCGGTCTATTTGCATTCGCATTCTTCGCTCTGATTCTGGAAGACCCGGGCATCCGATTCGGATTCGGCGGATCAGTAGCGCTGTCGCTGCTGATGGTCCCCGTGGTCGTGCGCTCCAGCGAGGAAATGCTCAAGTTGGTTCCCAACGAGCTGCGTGAGGCCTCCTACGCGCTTGGGGTGCCGAAGTGGCTGACGGTTCTGAAGGTGGTCATTCCGACCTCCCTCGCCGGCATCACCACGGGAATCACTCTTGCGATCGCCCGTGTGATCGGCGAGACCGCCCCTCTGCTGATCATCGCTGGTTTCACCGCCAGCATGAATTACGACCTGTTCTCCGACCGGATGATGAGCCTCCCGGTCTATGTGTACACGCAGTACGCCAACCCGGGTTCCGACGTGCAGCCCTACCTCGACCGGGCGTGGACGGGTGCCCTCACGCTCATCCTCATCGTCATGGCCCTCAACCTCATCGCCCGCCTCGTTGCGCGCATCTTCTCCCCCAAGCTCGGCCGCTAGCGGTACCCGACAGAACCCCGATAGAGAGACAGCACAGTGTCCAAGCGCATCGAAGTCCGCGACCTCAACGTCTACTACGGCAAGTTCAAGGCCGTGGAGGATGTGACCCTCACGATCGAACCACGCACGGTGACGGCCTTCATCGGGCCGTCGGGTTGCGGCAAGTCCACCTTCCTGCGCACGCTCAACCGCATGCACGAGGTCATCCCCGGCGCTCGCGTCGAGGGCGAGGTGCTCATCGACGGCAACAACCTCTACGGGCCGGGCGTCGACCCCGTGCTCGTGCGCCGGCAGGTGGGAATGGTGTTCCAGCGCCCCAACCCGTTCCCCACCATGTCGATCCGCGACAACGTTCTCGCGGGGGTCAAGCTCAACAACCGGCGCATGGCCAAGAGCGATGCCGACGACCTCGTCGAGCAGTCCCTGAAGGGCGCCAACCTCTGGAACGAGGTCAAGGACCGCCTCGCTCTGCCCGGCTCGGGCCTCTCGGGCGGACAGCAGCAGCGGTTGTGCATCGCGCGGGCGATCGCGGTCTCCCCCGAGGTCATCCTCATGGACGAGCCGTGCTCGGCACTCGACCCGATCTCGACCCTCGCGATCGAAGACCTCATCGAGGAACTCAAGCAGGAGTACACGATCGTCATCGTGACCCACAACATGCAGCAGGCCTCGCGCGTCTCTGACCGCACCGCCTTCTTCAACATCGCGGGAACCGGCAAGCCCGGCAAGCTCATCGAATACGACGACACCGTCACAATGTTCTCGAAGCCGAGCGTGCAGGCCACCGAGGACTACGTCTCCGGCAAGTTCGGATAGACCCCTCGCTGATTGAGTAGCGCAAAGCGCGTATCGAAATCTGGTTTCGATACGCGCTTTTCGCGCTACTCAACCACCGGTTATCCGAAGGTGAACGAGTAGGCCTCGAGCCCGTCGCTCAGCGTGACCTCGAGCGTGCCCGTCTGTGACTGACCCTTCGGGATGAGCGGGTACGAGTTGGGCGTACCCGTGACCTCGAACGTCGTCTTCTTGCCGTTCACGTTCAGGGTCACGGTGCCCTCACCCCCGAGCACCATGCGCACCTCACTCGCGGTGTAGTTGAGGCGAATGGATCCTTCACCCACCGGCTTCGCGTTCTGGAAGTCGATCGTCCAGTCGCCCTTCAGTGCGAAGGTGTCCTTGGCCTGGTCGGCCGGGAACGTGTAGGAGTTGGTGCCGGAGCGGTACTCCTCCGATCCGCCGAAGTTCACCATCTTGCCGAGGCTCAGGTACGACTCGGGGGTGGTACTGCCCGCCTGAGGCGTCTCATCGGCGACCTCGGTGGGCGGCGGGAGCTGGGCATCCGGGTTCGCCTGAAGGATGAGTTCGCGGATGAGCGTCTCGGTCTCGGCATAGCTACCCTCACCGAACTTCACCTGGCGCACGACGCCATCGGCGTCGATCAGGTAGTGGGCCGGCCAGTAGCGGTTGCGGTAGTTGGTCCAGGTGGAGAGGTTGTTGTCGATCGCCACCGGGTACTGGATGCCCAGGCGCTCGGCACCCGCCATGACGTTCGCGGGAACCTTCTCGAACGCGTACTCGGGCGAGTGGATGCCGATGACGGTGAACCCGTAGTCCTTGTACGCCTCGTACCACGCATTGAGGTGCGGGGTGGAGCGCTGGCAGTTGATGCAGGAGTACGCCCAGAAGTCGACGAGCACGACCTGGCCGCGCAGCTCGTCGAGCGTGAGCGCCTCGTTGCCCGGTGTGTTGAACCAGCTGTCGATGCCCTTGATGTCGGGAGCCGTTCCACAGCTCTCGAGCACCGCGGAGCCGTTGGTGCAGAGGTCGAGATCCTTGTTCTGCTCGTTCTCGAGTCCGCCGAGGTCAAGCTCCTCGGCGATCTGCTCGGAGTTGGAGAACTGGTCTTGCAGTGCGCTCGTGTAGTCCGGAATGAGACGCTGCAAGAGCTGCGGGAGGTTGAAGACGAGACCGACGGCGAGCGCGATCATGACGATTCCGCCGATGAGACGGATGCGCGCCTGGTGCTTGCGGAAGGTCTTGACGCGCTCCGCGACCCGGCGGCCCGCGAGAGCGAAGATGAGAAGCGGCAGGGCGGCGCCGAGGGCGAACGAGATCGTGAGAACGATCGTCTCCGGGCCAATGCGGCCGGTGGAGCCCGCAACCGTGATCGCGGCGAGCACGGGACCCGCGCACGGGACGTAGACGGCACCGAGCGCCAGACCGAGGATGAAGCCGCCGCGGTCGGTTCCGACATTCTTCTGCGGGATCCACGAGAACGGCTTCTCGAGGATGTGCTGGAACGCCGGCACGATGAGTCCGATTCCGATGAGTACGAGCACGACGATGCCGGCCCAGCGCAGGAAGTCCTGCGGGAGGTTCAGGAGTGCCAGCAGGAGCGATCCCAGCAGCGTGAAGACGGAGAACGCCACCACGAGGCCGGCGATCACCTGGTACGGCCTCCACCGGGAGACCTTGGGTGCATCATCCGGGCCGTCGCCCTCGCGAGCGCTCATCGCGCCACCCGAAAGGAAGATGACCGGCAGCACCGGCAGGATGCACGGGGAGATGCCCGTGATGAGGCCTCCTAAGAAGCCGATGAGAGCAAGGCTGAGCACTGGGTGCCTCCGATAAGTCGTAGACCGCGGGATGCGGCTGATACGGCTTGTTCGGAACGTGGCCCCGATTGGGTGGTCAGAAAATTTTCTCCACGAAATTCCCATCGCTTTTGCCGAGGGGTCCGAAAGCACTTGAGACGGGGAAGCAATCGGCTCTCCCGGACACAGTTCCAGATCACAGTTTCAGGAGAAGACAATGCGAACCACCAAGCGCACCACCATCGCAGCTCTCACTCTCGCCGTCGCCGCCTTCGGCCTCGCCGGGTGTTCGATGCCGGCAGCGGAGACGGAGGAGCCGATGACGGCGCCCACCGAGTCCGCAATGGAGAACGACTACACGGCCGACCTCGTCGGAACCGGCTGCGCGGCGTATGCCGAGGCCAACCCCGACGGCGGCGGATCGATCGTCGGCATGGCGCAGGACCCGGTTGCGGTCGCGGCATCCAACAACCCGCTGCTCACCACGCTCGTCGCGGCGGTATCCGGCAAGCTCAACCCCGACGTGAACCTCGTCGACACGCTCAACGGATCCGAGTTCACGGTGTTCGCACCGGTGGATGACGCGTTCGCCAAGCTCCCGGCCGAGACCGTCGAGGCGCTCAAGCTCCCCGAGAACGCGGCGCTGCTGTCGAGCATCCTCACCTACCACGTCGTCCCCGGCCAGATCCTGCCGGCCGACATCGATGGTGAGCTCACGACCGTCAACGGTGCGACCGTGACGGTCACCGGAAGCGGCGACAACATCATGGTCAACGACTCCGCGGTCATCTGCGGTGGCGTGCACACGGCCAACGCGACCGTGTACCTGATCGACTCGGTGCTCATGCCCCCGGCTTCCTAAGCCTTCGGCAGTAATACGTAGCTAGATACGGGAGGGGCTCGCTTCGGCGGGCCCCTCCTTCGTGCGTGCGGTGCGTGCACCATCCACGCCCCGTGCGCGCTGGGAGTTGGCGCATAACCCATCCAATTGAGGCTCGGCGCCGAACAAACGTCATGAGACCTGCGATGCTAGAAATCGTGAGCGACGAAGAAGAGACGGCGGTGCCCGTGGGCGAGTCGCCCACTGCCCGTCAGCAGGCGCTACTCGTGCGCGTCGCCACGGGAGATCGGGTCGCATTCGGCGAACTGTACGACGAGATGGCGCCGCGTGTGCTCGGGCTCGTCAAACGACTTCTCATCGACCACTCCCAGTCAGAGGAGGTCACCCAGGAGATCTTCCTGGAGATCTGGCAAACCGCTTCCCGTTTCGATCCGAATAAGGGGGGAGCAGCGACGTGGATCCTCACGATGACCCACCGTCGCGCTGTCGATCGGGTACGCGCTTCACAGTCGTCCCGAGACCGCGACGTGAAGATCGGCATCCGGGACCTCGCGTCCGACTACGACCATGTAGCAGAATCCGTTGAAACAACCGTGGAACACGAAAGGGTGGTGAAGGCAATGGAAAGACTGACCGAACTGCAGCGCCAGGCGATCACCCTGTCGTACTACGGCGGGTACTCGAACAGCGAGGTGGCGGACATCCTGAGTGTCCCCATCGGTACCATCAAGACTCGAATCCGCGACGGCATGATCCGTCTTCGCGACGAACTGGGGGTGACCTCATGACCAACGACCACACGGGCGATAAGCGCTCAGACGACCTCGGCACTCTCTCCGGCTCGTACGCCCTGAATGGGCTCGACCCGGCGGATGTCGCCGCCTTCGAGCAGCACCTCGCCTCCTCGCAGGAGACCCGCAACGAGGTCACCGAACTCACCGACACGGCCGTGCTGCTCGGTCTGGCTGCAACACCGGTCACGCCGTCCGCCGGCCTCAAGGCAAGCATTATGAGCCAGTTGGATGCCCACCCCCAGGTATCCCCCGCGGCTACCGCACCCGCACCCGCACCCGTGGCCGCCGCGATCGGCTCCGCCGCGAAGCGCGCGGAGCGTCGCTGGTTTGCTCGACCCGTGACGGCGCTGGCAGCGGCCGCCGCCGTCATCGCGCTCGTCGCGGGTGGCGGAATGATCGCCTCGACGATCGCCGGAACTCAGCAGCAGCAACAGCAAGCCGACCAGCTCGCGGCGATCAACGCCGCCGATGACGTGCAGCGCGCCTCGGTCGAGGTCGACGGTGGCGGAACGGCGACACTCGTGTGGTCGAACGAGCTGTTGAGCTCCGCGCTCATCGTCGACGGCATGCAGGCACTTCCCGACGGCAAGGTCTACGAACTCTGGTACATCGGCGACGATGGTGCACGTCCGGCCGGAACCTTTACGACCGGCGGCGAACGCACCTGGCGCGTGCTCGACGGTGACATGGCGGCGGGCGACAAGGTCGGTGTGACGATCGAGCCAGCGGGCGGATCCGAGGTCCCGACCACCGATCCGGTCGTGGTGATCGCTAGCGCTTAGTGCCCTGTGCGCTTGTTCCAGTAGCGCTTAGTGCCAGGCCGCAGAACGCCTCTCGGCGCAAGGCCGCTCGAAGCGGCTATTAGTGGAGCCCGGGGTTACTGCGGCCCGGCGTAACCATTTTACGTCAGGTCAGCGCTACTCCAGGTTGCCGGAGCGGGCTACTCGAGGTTGCCCGCGCGGTAGAGGCGCGCGCAGGCCGTGAACTCGTCAGCCGTCTGCGCCAGGCGGTCGGCTCGGGTCGTGAGTTCGGTGGCGCGTTCGGGGCTCGTGAGCTCTGCATCATCCGCCACGCTCGTGCACCCGGCGGCGAGGATGCGGCAGAACGACGCGGCGCGGTCGAGCGCAATCGAGAAGTCGCCGCGGAACAGCCCGCGCAGAATCTGGTCGGCGAGGTCGGTGATCTCGTCGGGGCCGGTCGGCATGGGGGCTCCCGCGACGAGGGCGTCGATCGTGGGGAGCACTTCTGTGCCGCGCTGAAAGAGGTAGCTCGTACCCGGTGCGTCTTGACGGATGACCGCGCGCACCAGGTAGATGCGCCACAGGGCACCGGGCAGACTCTTGGGGCTCGAGCGCGCCCAGAGCTCCGCGATCGCATCGATGCCGTTCGCGTCGGTGAAGGCAACGAGTCGCTCGATGACAGCCGGGTCGTCGGTGTCCCGCGCGCGGTCGACAAGCGCATGCGCGGTGTCGTGGGCTACCCGAAGGATCTGGGCCGGATCTTCCCCGCCCTCGTACTCGTCGAACTTGTCGCCCGAATACTGGGTGGGTTTGTGGAAGTCGTCGGCCATCGTCATCCAGCCTAAACGCGGTGGCGATCGCATGCCGCGGCCAACGGCACAGGGGCCGGGGGCGGGCTCAGCTGAACGTGCGGATGACGTGCCACTCCGTGCCGTCGCGCACGATGTCGAACATGCGCGAGACCTCGTCGTCGTCGGTTCCCTGAAAGCGCCAGCCCATGAGGTTGAGCGGGTGCGTGAGCATGCCCATCTCGTCTTCGAGTCGGGTCGGTGTGTCTGTCACGCGGTAGTGACGGCCGTTCCACACGATTCCGTACGGCACTCCTCCCTCACACCACACGGTGACAGGGGCAGTTCTCAGCATTGTCATGGTGATCCTCCACTCACCACGGTCCGGCCTACCGTAGAACGTATGTTCGAATGTCTCGAGAGTAACCCCGGCGAGCGCGACACGCCAAACGCAGGTCGATCGCTGCGTCTTGCGTTACTGTGTGTCTCTATGTACTGTGATGCACATGGTAGCGCCGAGGGAAGCAGCGAGACACGAACAAGATCTCCGAAAGGGAGTGCTCGTGCTCGCGGTGCTGTCGCAACTGCGCACGAGCCAGTACGGGTACTCGCTGCGCCAGGCACTCGCGGAACGCGGCATGCCCATCGAGGAGGGCACCCTCTACCCCCTGCTGAGACGACTCGAGTCGCAAGGCCTGCTCGACTCCGAATGGCACACCGACAGCGGGCCGCCCCGGCGGTACTACGTGCTGAGCGCACGGGGCGTGGCGGTGTTCGGCGAGCTCAGTGAGGCGTGGACATCCCTCGCCTCGACCATGAACGATCTGCTGGATGACAGCGAGAGGAAGTCATCGTGACGAACACCATGCGAGTGGATGCCGTGCTCGAGTCGTATGTCGGGGACGTGGTTCGTCGGCTCCCCCGGCGGCAGCGCCGGGACGTCGCCGCTGAACTGCACTCCCTGCTCGCGGAAGAGCTCGCCGGCCGCGCGGCGGATTCGGGGCGCGCGGCGGACTCCGCGATGCTGCTCGAGCTTCTCGGCGGGTTCGGGCGTCCGGATGAGGTGGCTGACCGCTATCGGCCTGCGGGGTTCACCATCATCCGCCCCTCGGATGCCCCACGCTTCGCCCTCGTCTCGTTTGTCGGTGTCGTGGTGCAGTGGGCGCTCTCGCTGACGGCTACGTTCGCCACGCCGAGCGACGTGGAGCTCCTGAGTCTGCTCGGCGCGTGGTGGTTGTCGTGGGGACTCGGGGCCTTCTGGTGGCCGGGGTTGCTCGTGAGCGCGAGCATCGTCGCGGCCGTCATCAGCGCGCGCCGCGAACCGAGCGTGTGGACGCCGCGCCTCAACACACTCGACCGAGATCGGGTGTCGCGACTCGCGACCGTCGTCGGGCTGGCACTCGGCGTGCTCGGGATCTCGCTGCTCATCGCGCTCGTCTCGCTGCGTTCGATCGCGCCGGGGCTCCCCGAGCCGGTGCTCGCGGCGTTCACCTTCGATGAGGGATTCCTCGCCTGGCGGGCGCCGTGGGTGCTGCTGCTGTGGGCGGCGACCTACGCGATCATGATCGCCGTGCTCATCGCGGGACGGTGGACTCTACGCACTCGCGTGCTGTCCATCGTGAGCAACCTGCTCTGGCTGGCTTTGCTCGCGCTGTGGATTGCGGGTGGACCGATCTTCGTTCAGGCCGACGCCGACTCGACCACGAAGGGGGCGCTTCTGCTCGTCGGGGTGTTCGTCGTGGTGGACGCGATCGTGAGCGTGCGGCGGCTGGTGCCGAGGTTGAGGCCGGGGATCGCCTGACGCGACGGGTCCGGCGGCGCGAGGGAGGGCAGCGCGGCCCGGTATCCTTGACGGGTAGGGCCTGTAGCTCAGTTGGCAGAGCATCGGACTTTTAATCCGCGGGTCGTGGGTTCGAGCCCCACCGGGCCCACGGAAGCCGAGGCCCCACCGGGGCGTCGGCTTCCGTCGGTTCGGAAGTAGAAGAACCATTCGTGGGCCCCCATCGCGCCGGTTCCGACGCAGTGCGCCCTCGACTCTCTCGTCCCTGCGGATAACCGCGCACTGTGGCGGCCGTGCCGATGGGGAGTCGAGCCGCACCGGGCCCACCAAACGAAATAGCTGGTCAGGCACCTATGTAGCCTTGGATGCTCGCTACTTTCGTGGTGGCTTGCCCACCATTTGCCCACAACTGACCGCTCGACCTGCGCTTTCACATGAGTCGAGGCTATGACGATCCGGTGTCATGGGCGGCGTGATTCGAAAAGGTGCGGGATCCTCAACGGGCCTAAAATCCGTATGCCGGAAGGATCTCATGACACCCGCACAACTCGCCATGCTGGTCTCGTTTTTCGGGCCTGTAGTTATTGACAGCCTGATCGCGAAGTTCCCTACTAAACATTGGGCAGCCGATCTTGCCGGTCGTATTGCCAAGACGAGCGAACTCTCTTTCCGCCGGAATGACGTTAGGGCACTCAAACTCGCTCTCGACAAGGACGGTTGGACAGCCATCGTCGACGCCGCTCGTGGCGACCGCGCCGGCCTCCAGCGTCTTGCTTCCACATCGATCCCCACTGCAACCGGTATCCAAGTCGAGGGTCTCGCAGCTGACATTGAGGCGGAAGCGGCGCGCTCTCTTTCGCCGGTCGACTACCAGGCGCTCCTCGACCTCCGGATGAGGCTTCTGCAAGAATCGCTCGTCGCAATACAGAACAGCGACGCCACCAGCCTGAGCGGCGCCATGGGAGTTGACGCCTATGTATCAATGGTCGGAGCTACCGCGCGGCTCCGGCGCTGGAGGCTCAGGCGATCGGCGGGACTAAACGAAACTCAGATTGCCGCAAGCTTCTCAATAGACGTTCCTAGGGTTCACGACCTGGAGCACCTTGCGCGTGGATCGATACTCTTCGTGACGGCCCCGATTGGTTCAGGGAAATCAGATGTGCTGCTCGATTGGATCGCTCGTTCGGCAGATCATGCACGCATCGACCAACGCGCACCGGTTCCCGTCTTACTTCGCGCGGATGAAGTAGTCGGCCGGCTTCAGGATGTGGTGTTGACCCAAGTGCCTGTTGCGACGCTCCAGGAGCGGGGTGTGGACATCGTGCTGGACGGGCTGGACGAGGTGGGCCGGCGCTCGCGATCTCTGGCCGAGAGCGCCATCGAGTTTGTCGAATCGTGGGCTCGATCGCGCATTGTCGTATCGGCCCGCAACTCCGCGGTTCCCTCGGGCGTGCCCCACGTATCCCTCACCCAGTGGACGTTGGATCGCTCGCAGGAGCTTGTATCAGCGGTCACGGATGGCCCGAGTCCTGCCGTGCGACATTGGAGCGAGTATCTCCAAGAATCGATAACCAGACCCCTCTTCGCGTTGCTTGCCGCGCAGATGCCAATAGGCGCTGGCCCCTATGACATGGTGAATTCTTTGGTCCGGAAGTCGATTTTGACCGCTGACCACGCCGCCCACCGCGATCTGGCGATCGCGATAATTCGCGCGGACGCGGCAGTCGATCCACACACGCTCCCATCCATCGAGGCCGCTCACTTTGTAGATGACCGGCTTGTGAACACGTCAAGCAAGTTGTGGCGTTTCGAGCTGCCGATCTACCTGCAGTGGTTCGCAGCGCAGGGCATCATTGGCGGAATTGTGCCCATATCCGAAACCACGCGGTCGATCGAAGCATTCTCCCAATGGCGTTACGTGCTCGCGGTCGCGCTCGCCGGAGCAGAGCCGGAGAAGGTCGACAGCATCCTCGGGGAGATTTCTAGATGGAACCCCGGCGCCGCGAGTTGGTTGATAAAAGAAGTCGAGAGCGCGGCACTCGGAACCACCGTGGCGCCAAGTGCATCCGAGTCGAGCGCGATTGGTCGCTTGTTGAAAGCTTTTCGAGCCTTGTCAGTCAGTGGAGTGGAGCCTTATCCGGGACGCCTAGTGCCAGATGCGGTAACTCTCGCCGTCGACGTCCGCGATGCCCGCGTGACGGTCCAGTGGAGGAGTCGCCGGCCCGGAGAAGATGAAGTGAGCCCCATGTTGGCGTATGACGCCAGCTGGGAAGGCGTCCTTTGGGGCACCACTCAGATGGACCGCACTACAGATCAGGCTTCGTGGCCATGGGAGCTCGCACTGAGTGTCCTCACTGATGATCTTGAGAAATCGCTCGAGCATCCGCATCTATTGGGGAGGACCGGGTCGATACTGCGCCTTGAGTTCGCGCACACCGCGTGGTCGAAAATCGAGCGGGCCCGAATGACGATCGACGATGTGCTCACGTTCAATGGAGCCAAGAGTGTTCCAGCCCTCGCCAATGTGAATGGCCTTGTCATCGATCACGCAACCCTGATCACGCTCGACGAAGAGCGAGTGGGCTGGTCCCATGACGGGCCTTGGGCGGCGCCGGATCTCAAGACATATCGCTCAAGCTGGGTAGGTGGCAACTATTCCGATGAGCAGCTTGAAGTTCGGGTGCGCGAGGTTTACGAGGCGGCGATCGCAGCGTATCTCGAACTATCGGAAGGGGTCTTTAGCCAGTTCGGGGACCTTCTCGGCTTCCGTGCAGGGCTGCCAGGATCGTTCATCGGCCACGTTGTGCCCGCAGGCGAGAACAACGCGGGCATAAGTTCATACTTTCTGCCCGCTCCATCACGCAAAGACGAGCTAGACGCATTCAAAGTGCTCATAGATGTGAACCCCGCTCGTATGGGTCCGTCCAAAATCGAGATGATCGAAATGGAGAACGCCTACCGCGCTCGCATAAGGAACGTTCCAGATACGCGGCTCATGCTCGGTAGAAGCTACTCAATGTCGGTTCTGGATGTCTTCGGCACGAGGCCCGCGACCGGGTTGGCGCTGAAGTGGATTGGGTCTGATCTGGGCCGCCTTGGTCGCCTGCCCAGTCACTTCCGCGGTCTCCGCTGAAATCCAGTCTGGCTGCGGGCCGCTGCGCGAGACGATCGCGGATTTCATTTTCCGATGGCATGGTCGGCGACCTCATTAGCCGACTGAACCTATCCATGCTGATGGGCAAGCTCGTCCAGGACGCCTTGCGCTGCTTTTCTCTCTTGTTGTCCTCGCCACCCCCATCGCACTAGCCTCTGTACGGGTAACTGCCGTACGCTGGAGCTATGCCTCTCACCAAGTCCGAGCGCCTCGAGCTACGTCTTACGCGCGAGCAGAAGACCGAGATCGAACAAGCGGCGGCACTCTCCGGCCGCACGGTCACGGACTTCTCGGTGAGCGTCCTCGTCCGCGAGGCGGAAGATGTCATCCGATTCGAGCGGGAGCTTCATATCTCCAAGAAGTCGTGGGACGCATTCAACGAGATCCTGGACCGACCGGCGAAGCCAGTGAGCGGTCTCGCTGACCTCCTCAAGCGCCCGAGCGTGTTTTCGGATTGAGCGCGTTCGGATCGCCTCGCGCACTTGGCGCCGGGGACAAGTTCGTCTCGTTCGATTGCGGCGAACCGTCTCTGAATGAGTGGCTCCGTTCGCGTGCGCTGAAGAACGAGACGACAGGCGCCTCGCGCACCTTCGTCACGATCGAATCCGAATCGGGGGAGGTCGCCGGCTACTACTGCCTGTCCGCGAGTTCGCTCGCGCTGGCGGACGCCCCAGGCCGGGTGAGGCAGAACATGCCCTCGCCCATTCCGATCATCCTGATCGGGCGGCTGGCAGTAGGTGAGCGCTTCAAGAGCCACGGGCTAGGCGCGTCCCTGCTCCAGGATGCTGTGCTGAAAGGAATCGAGGCCTCTCGCATCCTCGGCGCGCGCGCCTTCGTGGTCGACGCACTGAATGATAGTGCGGAGAACTTCTACCGCAAGTTCGGGTTCGAGCTGATGCCGCCGGCTGCGAAACGGGCGATGTTCATGCTCATCGCTGACGCCGAAGCCACCATGCAGCACGAGCACGAGCACCGTGCGGCCCAGAGCCGGGCTATCGACGCTCTGGCGGAGATCCCGATCGACCGGGATGCGGAGCGCCGCGAGTACTGAGCCTGCTGGGCCGCCGTGCCCACATCATCCAGATAGCCAATAAAACAAAGGGAAGTCGGGGCTGCCCGCGATGGCCTCGACCCGCCAGTTCGGACCTTTACCGCGGGTCGTGGGATCGAGCCCCACCGGGCCTACCGAAAGCGCGATGTCGCGCAGCGGCTTCGGGCTTTCGGTCCGCGCATTGCAGAAGAACTTTTCGCGGGCCCCCATCGCGCGGGTTCCGACGCAGTGCGCCTTCGCGACTACGTCTCCCCTACGAAGCACAGCGCAACGTGGCGGCCGTGCCGATGGGGAGTCGAGCCCCACCGGGCCTACATCGCGATGGGGGCGCTACGCCGCCGGAACCACGATCCGCATCACCGTCTTGCTCTTGCCGATGTGACGCTCGAACGTGAATCCCGCCCTCTCGAACATCGCGCGGGTTCCGTTGTGCAGGAACGACGACGACGTGCGTTTGCCTGGCTGCAGTTCATTGGGGAAGGAGACCACTTCCCCGCCACCCGCCGTGGCGATCAAGCCCAGCGCGCCCTCGAGAGCCTCGTAGGCGACACCGGAGCGGCGGTGGTCGCGGTCCACGAAAAAGCACGTGATGCGCCACGGCGCGGGCCTCGTTTCGCCCGCGTCGTACTGCTTGCGGTGGTAGATGCCGGGCAGCTCCCGGGGGCTGCCGTACTCGCACCACGCGATAGCGTCGTCGCCGTCGAACACGAGAGCGGCGTGGGCGACGCCCTCGTCGACGAGGCGTTTCTTGAAGGTGGCGCGGTCGTGGTCGTCTTTGACGGTGTGCTCGGTGTCGCCGTGAAAGTACGAGCAGTAGCATCCGCCCCACACACCATTGTGTTTCTCGGCGAGCGCGAGCCAGGCTGGGAAGGTCTGTGGGGTGAGGGGTTTGATCACGTGCGAGCTCGACACGTGGTCAGTCTGCCTCGCGGCGGCAATGAGAACAAGCGTGCGGCGCTTGACAAGGACGCGCGCGCGCCCTAACGTACAACCAAATGGTTGTACATATCGAACTCAGCGACGCAGAAGTCGATCGCATCTTCCATGCGCTCGCGGACGCGACGCGGCGCGACATCCTGCGCCGCACCCTCACGGGTGAGGCCTCGGTCAGCGAACTCGCCGACTCCTACGAGATGTCGTTCGCGGCCGTCCAGAAGCACGTGGCTGTGCTGGAAGGAGCAGGACTCGTGACGAAAGAACCCCAGGGGCGATCACGCATCGTGCGTGGCAACCCCGAGCAGATCGCGCGTGCGCAATCGCTACTCGACACCTATGCAAACCTCTGGCGCGGGCGAATCGAGAGACTCGACGCGCTCTTGGCCGGCGACGAGAACTGAAGCGCAGACCCAAGGAGAAAGAAGAACCATGCCCGTAACATCCATGAACACCGACCCGGTCGCCCTCACGTTGACGATCGTCGCCGACTTTCCGGTGCCCGTGCAGAGGCTGTGGGATGCCTTCGCCGATCCGCGCCAGCTGGAGCGATTCTGGGGTCCCCCCGGGTACCCGACCACGTTCAGCGAATTCGACCTGCGCGCCGGAGGTCGCGCGCGCTACTGGATGACCGGCCCCGAAGGCGAGAAGTTCAATGCGCTGTGGGACTTCACCGAAGTGGATGCCCCGCGCACGATCCGCATCGACGACAAGTTCGCCACCGAGTCGGGTGACGCCGACGAGAACATGCCGGTGAGCCACATGGTCATCAGCTTCGACGAGACGGCCAGTGGGTCGCGTCTCACCACCGTGACGACATTCGATTCGACTGAGGCTCTCGAACAGTCCCTCGCGATGGGGATGGACGAGGGCATGCAGCTCGCTCTCGCTCAACTCGACACCGTGCTCGCCGACCTGCGCGAATACGCGCTGGGTAAGGGCACCCAGACCGAGATTATGGACGACACGCACGTGCGCATCACGCGCGCCTTCGAGGCGCCGCGCTCACTCCTGTGGCGCGCACACACCGAGCCTGAGCTCATGAAACGCTGGCTGCTCGGACCCGACGGCTGGGAAATGACGGTGTGCGACATCGACACGACACCCGGCGGAAAGTACCAGTACGCGTGGGCACCGGTGGGCGACACCGCGGGCGAGGCGTTCGGCTTCGAGGGCGAGACGGTCGTGTTCGAGCCGGAACGTCGGATGGTTTCTACCGAGTCAATGACGGGCGCACCGTTCCCCGCGAACGTCAACGACCTGAGCTTTGACGAGGTCGACGGGGTCACGCTCCTGACGCTGTACATCACCTACCCGAGCCTCGAGCAGCGCGACGCGATCCTCGCGACCGGAATGACCGACGGGATGGAGGCGAGCTACGCGCGCCTCGAGAACGAACTCGTCGACGCGTAGCCCCGAGGACTGCCCCAGGGCTCACGCAGGTGAGCCGATCAGTCTGGCCGTCGCCCGCGACGCGACGCGACGGCCAGACGATCATCAGCAGCAGCAGCAGGTCTCGACGCAGTCGGGGCCGCACTCCACCGGATCACAACAGTCGTTCATGGTGACCCTTTCTCTGTGCATCGACGGTTGTCGATGTTCTGACAGCATGCGTTTAACCATCGATGATTGTCAATATTTATGGCAATCTATATTTATGCCAGTTGCCGAGCGGATCCCGACCGTCAATCTGCTACCGCTCACGGACGTGAATGCGCCTTGCTGCGCCCCCCTGACCCGCGAGACCATATCGGCGGATGATGCGGAAACCGTCTCCCGCACGCTCAAGGCCCTCGCCGACCCGATGCGCCTGCGCATCCTCTCCCTCGTCGCCGCCCGCCAAAATCAGGAGGCGTGTGTGTGCGACCTGCAAGAGCCGCTCGAGCTCTCGCAACCGACTGTCTCCCACCACCTGAAAGTGCTCATGGAGGCAGGATTCCTCACGCGCACCAAGCGGGCGACCTGGGCGTACTACGCACTCGTGCCCGGCTCGCTCGACTCGATCGCGAAGGTTCTCAGCACGGTCTAGGTTGCCCGCCGGGTACTGTCGAGGCGGTCGAGAGCTGGGCTGGACCAGCTAGGGGTGCACGAGGATGCGAATGCTTCCGGCGGGCACGCCCGAGGAGAGCAGTTCCGCGGCCTCGTCGAGGGTCGCGGTGCCGGAGACGAGGTCATCGAGCGGCAGCATCCCGCGCGCGTACATGCGGAAGTACCGGTCGAAGTCGGAGACCGGCGACAGGTCGCCCGTGATGCACCCGAGCAGCCGCTTCTGGGTGGCGACGAAGTCGAGGGCGGGAACCCGGAAGTGCTCGTGGGCAGCGGGCGCGCCGATGAGCACGATGGTGCCGCCGGGTCGGGCGAGCTGGATCGCATCCTCGATCGTCGAGGTGAGCCCGGCGGTCTCGAAGGCGTAGTCGAAGCCGTCGTCGGTGAGGGAGTGCAGGCGATCGTCGCCGGGCGCGAGCGCGTCGGTGGCGCCCAGGCGGAGAGCATGCTCACGTCGAGCCGCATCCGGCTCGATCACGACGATCTGCTCGGCTCCCGTAGTGTGCAGGCCCATGAGCACGGAAAGGCCGATACCGCCCGCACCGATGACGAGCGACCGCGAGCCCGGCCTGACCTGGGCGATCGTGAACACCGAGCCGAGCCCCGTCGCGATGGCGCAGCCGACGAGTGCGGCGACGTCGAGCGGCACGTCGTCGGGCACGCTGACGAGACTCGATTCGCCCACGAGAATGTGCGTCGAGAAGCCCCCGACGCCGAAGCCCTGCAGCACGTGCTCACCCCGGTCGGTGACGCGCGGGTGGTCGATGGTGCGCTCGACACAGAGCATCGGATGCCCCGACTCGCAGTAGTAGCAGTGACCGCAGTGGTGCGACAGCGCCGCGACCACGCGGTCCCCCGGGGCGAAGCGCGTGACGGCGGAGCCGACCGCCTCGACAACCCCGCTGGTCTCGTGCCCGGGAATCACGGGGAACCGGTCGTTGACCGCCCCACTCGCCCAGGAGATATCGGTGTGGCAGATGCCCGTCGTGTCGACGCGCACGAGCACCTCGCCGGGCGCCGGGTCGGTGAGCTGCACGTCGCGCACGACGAGCTGCCCGGGGGTCTCGGCGACGATCGCCCGGGCGGTCGTCACTTGCTCGCCTCGCCGCCGACCTCGGCCGGAATCGCGGGCGGCGGTACGAGCACAGCCCCCCGGTAGATGGGCGCCGCAAGTTGTCGGTACATCGACAGCCACCCGCGGGGCGCCTCCGGCAGGGGCACCGTCGCGAGTTCCGCCAGGCGTCGCTCGATCTCGTCGTCGCTGAGGTCGACCGTGACCGACATGTCCCCGAGGTCGATACGGATGCCGTCGCCATCGTGCACCGCAGCGAGGGGTCCGCCGTCCGCCGCCTCCGGCATCACCTGCCCGACGGTCATGCCGGAGTTGAGTCCGGAGAGCTCGCCGTCGGTGACCACGGCGACGTGGTGCGAGAGTCGCGCTCCGACGAGGGCGGCGACGAGTCCCGCCGCGAAGACCGTGCCGGGACCGCCCTTGGGGCCCATGCCCCTGAGCACGAGCACGTCGCCGGGGCTGATACTGCCTGCGCGCACGTCATCCATCGCCGACTTCTCGGTCTCGTAGACGCGGGCCGGGCCTTCGAACACGGAGCGGTCTTTCGGCACAGCCGCAAGCTTGACGAGTGCGCCGTGGGGCGCGAGATTTCCGCGGATGACGCCGAGGCCACCGCGGGTGTCGGCGGGGTCGCTCGCCGGGCGCACGACCGTCGCGTCGATCGCGTCGGCGGCGAGGATGTGGTCGCCGATCGTGCCGCCCGCGACGGAGAGACTCGTGGTGTCGAACGCAGATCCGAGCTGCGCGATGACGGCGGCACAGCCGCCGGCGCGCTCGAGATCGCCGACCCGGTGTGCGCCGTTCGGACGCACGCGCGCGAGCAGGGGGACCTGGCTCTGCAGCTCGGAGAGCCGCGCGACGACGTCGACCGGCAGTTCGGTCTCCGCCGCGATGGCGGTGATGTGGCGCACCGTGTTGATCGAGCCGCCGACCGCGACGACGACCTTGATGGCGTTGTCTATCGCGGTGGGGGTCATGATGTCGCGGGCACGGATGTCGTCTTTCACCAGCTCGACGATGCGGGTGCCTGCGGCGGCGGCGCGCTCGTACATGCGCGGGCTCGCCGCAAGCACCGGTGCGCTGCCGGGCATCGTCATGCCGAGCGCCTCAGCGACGATGTGCATGCTGTTGGCGGTGCCGAGCCCCGCGCACACGCCGGGGCCGGTGATGGCGTTGTTGGCGAGTTCCGTGAGCTCCGGGATCGTCATGGTGCCGGCGGCGACCGCGCCGACCGACTCGTAGACGTCGTCGATGTCGACCGGCGCCCCAGCGCAGAAACCGTGGCCCTGGTATCCGCCGATCACGACGAGGGAGGGGAGGTTGAGGCGGCCGAGAGCCATGAGGTGCGCGGGGGTGGTCTTGTCGCACGAGGAGAGACACACAATGCCGTCGAGCTGGGCACCCTCAACCATGACCTCGATCTCGTTGACGATGAGGTCACGCGTGGGAAGCAGGTAGCGCGCCTCGCGGCCCGCGCTCGTGACGAAATCGCTCGGGGCGGTCGTGCGAATCTCGAACGCGAGTCCCCCCGCGGCCCGGATCGCCTCCTGCACGACGCGCGACGTCTCGTCGAGGTGCCCGTAGCAGCTCGAGAGACTCGACGACGAGTTGATGACCGCGATCTTGGGTCGCATCATCTCGCCGTCGGTGATGCCGAGAGCCCGCCACTGTGCGCGGCGCACGGCCCAGCGGGTGGTGCCTTCTTCGAAGTTGCTGCGGAGCATCATCATCACATCCTTGTGGTGTCGAGTCGGCCGGTGAGCTGCATGAGCGCCTCGGTCAGGTAGTACGTTCCCCACACGAGTTCGTCGTCCATGGCAAGACCGATGCGCTTGTTGTAGAGGCCGTGCTGAAGCATGCCCGCCGAGCCGCCCGAGTTCGCGGGCGCGACGTGATCGCGCACGAGAGCGTCGATCGATCGTGTCGCGAATGCCGCGTAGCGGTCGTGGTTCTGCGGGTCGAGGTGGGCCAGCTTGAGCAGCGCGGCCGACCCGATCGCGGTCGCCGACGTGTCGATGGGGGCGGCCGGGTCTGGGTCGTCGAAGTCCCACCGCGCGATACCGTCGCTCGGCAGTCGGTCGATCCACCAGTCGGCGAGCGTGCGTGCGGTGTCGAGAAACTCAGGCTCGTCGATGAGTGCGGCGTGCGTCATCCCGAGCAGGCCCCACGCCTGAGCGCGCCCCCACACGCTCTCGTCGGTGTATCCCTTGTGCGTGTAGCGGCGCGTCTGCGCGCCGGTGGCCGTGTCGAACGACGCCGACTGAATGACTCCACCATCGGGACGGATGCACATGGCGCGGTGCCCCGCGGCGTGCTCGATCGCCACTCGCCGAAAGCTCTCATCGCCCGTGTGGCGGGTGGCCCAGTCGAGCAACAGCACAGTGCCGGGAACCCCGTCGATGTTGGTTTCGCCGTCACCGACGTCGTGCGCCTCTTCGGCCGCGGTGCCGAGCGCGATGACACCCGCGTGCGGATTCTGGTCGGCCGCGAGCGTTCTCGCCGCCGCGAGCGCGAGCTCGGAGAGTCGCTCGTCGTTCGTGCGCTGCGCGCCGAGCGCGACGCCGTACCAGAACAGGAAGCCGCGGAAGATCGTGGGCGAGTCCACGCGGGGTGCCAGTCGCAGGGCCCACTCGGTCGCGCGGTCGAGGGCCTCGGCATCGGTTCCGGTGGCGCAGTTGAGCCACAGCTGCGCGACGAAAAATCCGCCCGTCCAGTCGCCGTCGGGTGAGAGGGTCCAGGCGCCTGAGCTGTCGGCGTGGTGCGGAAAGCCCGCCGGCGTCGTGCGCGCGGTCTGCTGAGCGCGAGCTGCCATCACGGCGAGCGCCTCGGTGCGCGTCATCCATTCGTTCATGTGATGCCTCCCGCTAGTAGGTCGCGCGACCGCCGCTGATGTCGTAGACGGCGCCCGTCGAGAACGACACCTCGTCGCTGCACAGGAATCCGATGAGCCGAGCGACCTCGATGGGCTGACCGATGCGCTTCATAGGGATGAGGTTCGTCATGTACTCGAGCTGCTCCGGCGTGACGGCGGAGGCCATGTCGGTCTCGATGACCGCGGGTGCGATGACGTTCACGAGCACGCCGCTCGTCGCAAGCTCTTTGCCGAGGCTCTTCGTGAGCGCGATGATTCCCGCTTTCGCGGCCGAGTAGTGGCTCGCGCGCGGGTTGCCATCTTTGCCTGCCATCGAGGCGACGTTGACGATGCGACCGTGGGGGTCGCTCGACGCCGTCATCGCCGGAACCGCCGCGTGGCACATGTTGAAGGTGCCGAACAGGTTGACGTCGACGACACTCGTGAACTGCTCGTACGTCATTTCTGCGAGCGGCAGGTTGACGCCAGCGATTCCGGCGCAATTGACGAGGATGTCCAGGCGCCCGTGCTTCGCCACGACCTGCTGCACCGCCGCATCGCACTCACTCGGCTTGGTCACGTCGGCCGTCACCACATCCGCGCCCGGCAGCGCGACACGCGCCGCCTCGAGGGGCGCGGCGTCGCGGTCGAGCAACGTGACGACGGCACCGCGCTCGGCGAGCAGTTGGGCGGCAGCGAATCCGAGCCCGCGAGCACCGCCCGTCACGATGGCGACGCGGCCGGCGAGGGGCTGCTCAACCACGTGCGTGCCCTTCGGCGACGATCGTGTTCTCGAGTCTGCCGAGGCCCTCGACCTCGACGGCCATGCGGTCACCGACCTCGAGATACTTCGGCGGGGTCATGCCGTCGGCCACACCGCTCGGCGTGCCCGTGATGATGAGGTCACCCGGGTGGAGGGTGACGACACCCGAGACGAAGGCGATGATCTCGGCGACCGAGAAGATCATGTCGGAGGTGTTCGAGTCCTGACGCTTTTCGTCGTTCACGTAGGTCGTCAGGCGCAGCGCCTGTGGGTCGGGTACCTCATCGGCGGTCACGACGTAGGGACCGACCGGACAGAACCCGTCGGCGCTCTTGCCACGGACCCAGCCGAAGCCGTCGCCCTTCTGCAAGTCGCGCGCGGAGACATCGTTGACGGTGACATAGCCGGCAACGTGGTCGAGAGCATTCTCGAGTGTCGCGTGCCGCGTCGTCCGCCCGATCACGACGCCGAGTTCGACTTCGTAGTCGAGCCGGCTCGTGAGTGCCGGCTTCTCGATGGCGTCGCCGTGTGCGGCTAGGGAGGAGACGAGCTTGGTGAACAGAGCCGGCTGGTCGGGAACGGGCAGCCCGGCTTCTTCCGCATGCAGCCGGTAGTTGAGGCCGACGCACACGATGCTGCGCGGCGCGATGGGAGCGCCGAAAGCCAGACCGGCGCTCGGGATGACCTCACCGGTGGGGGCGAAGGTGCCCCACCCTCCGCTCAAGCGCTCGACGCTATCGCCGTCGAGTGATCCGTACTGGGCGGTTCCGTCTTCGATCCACGAGACGACCTTCATGCGTCCATTCCCTTCAGGGTGCTCCGGCGCCGGCGGGTGCCGGGCCGGTCGATTGCTTCTGCCCGCAGTTCCACACCGTGGCCGGGTCGGTCGTTGGGCGCGGCGATTCCGTTCTCGATCGTCGCGAAGTTCTCCGCGATGTCGCCGTACCAGGTGCGGTGGTAGGCCCGCACACTCTCCTGAAGTGTCGCGTTCTGGAGCGACACAGAGAGGTTGACCCCGACCGTGAGCTGCACGGGTCCGTTGCAGTCGTGCATCGTGACGGGCATCTGGTAGGCCTCCGCCATCGCGGCGATGCGGCGCACCTCAGAGATGCCGCCGACCCACACCGGGTCACACATGATGTAGTCGAGAGCGCGCTTGTCGAGGATGTCGCGGTACGACCAGCGCGTGCCGAGCGTCTCCCCGGCCGTGGTCGGAATGCGCGTCGAGCGGCGGAAGTCGGCGAGCGCGCCCACGTCGTCGGGGCGAATAGGGTCTTCGATCCAGGCCGGCGACACCTCCTCGAGCGCGCGAGCGATGCGAATCGCGGTCGGCAGGTCCCACAGGGTATGCAGGTCGACCATGATGTCGATGTCGAAGCCGACGGCGTCACGGATGCGGCGAAAGAGGTCGACGGTCGAGTCGAGGTCTTTGGTGCTGATGTAGTGCCCATCCGACTTACCGACGTGCACATCGAACGGCCACATCTTCATGCCCGTGATTCCGTCGGCGATGAGCTCGCGCGCCAGCTGACCGGGATCGGCCATGAACTTGTCGAGGTCCTCGAGAGAGCGGTCCCCCTCGCCGAGCTGCCAGTTGTTCGTCGAGACCTCACCCGCGATGGGGATGTCCCGCGCGTAGAAGGGACCCGCGCACGTGTTGTAGACGGGGATGCCCTCGCGCACCTTGCCCCCGAGCAGTCGGGTGAGCGGCTGCCCCGTCGCCTTGCCCAGAATGTCCCACAGCGCGATGTCGATCGCGCTGCGACCACGGTTTTCGGTGCTCGAGCTGTTCATGCCCACGAAGCCCTTGAGCTGCTGCCAGTGGCGCTCGATGTCACGCGGATCCTTGCCCAGGAGGTACGGCGCGGCGTTCTCGTGCATCCACCCGTTGACCGCGTCGGCACCCAGGAAGGTCTCACCCAGTCCCGTGATGCCCTCGTCGGTCTCGACGAGAACGTGGATGAGGTTCGGATAGTTGGCCAGCTGGATGGTCTCCAGCGCAGTGATCTTCACGCGTGCGGTCTTTCTGTCAGGAGGCAGGCAGGGTGATGGTCTCGCCGAGGGCGAGCGTGGTGACCGTGAGGTCGGGGGCTACCGTCGCCGCGTGATCCGTGAACTCCGACGGCGACCCGGGGTTGAACGCGAACATGTCGTAGTGCATGGGGATGACCGTGTGGAGGTTGGCGCGAATGGCGAGATCCACGACCTCCGCACTCGTCATGTTGCCCACCATGCCGATCGCCTCGCGCTCGGCGTCGCGCCCGTTGATGGGGAGGAGGCCGAGGGTGACGTCGAGCTCACGCAAGCGGGCCGCGAGCTCCGGGTAGTCGAGCGCGTCACCCGAGTGGAAGAGGGTGACGCCGCCGATCGTGACGGCGTATCCCATAAAGGGGAACTCGCCGGCCGCGTTCTGAGCAAAGCCGTATCCGTCTTCCACGGCCACCCCGTGCACGACGGGGATCGGGGTGATGACGGCGCTGCCCGCGCGGATCGGCACGCCATCGTAGGCGGGGACGATCGTGCGGCCGGGAGCGGCGTCCCGGGTCATCTGCTCGAGCGGTGCGGGCACGATCACGACCGCGTCGGAGTCGGGCATGAGCGCGAGAGCCGGGGCGTCCCAGTGGTCGGCGTGCTCGTGGGTGATGAGGATCGCGTCGGCCCGGGCGAGATCTTCGGGAGTGCACTGCGCCTCGATCAGTCGCCCCTCATAGTCACTGAGGAACGGGTCTATGTAGAGGTGCGCTCCGTCGGCGATGAGTTCGAAGCCGGCCTGGCCGAGCCTGCGCAGGGTCAGTCCGTCGGGTGCGGCAGACGTCATTGCGTTCTCATCCAGACCCGCATGGTGGACGGACCGCGCCTCGACCACTCGTTGTAGGGGATCAGCGGGATGCTCGCGAGTGCGGTCGAGGGCGTCGTTGCGACACCGTTCGAGTAGGGCCAGTCGCTCGACGCGAGCTGCTCGCGACGACCCTGCACCGTCACGGCGCCCGCCGCATCGACCTGGGGGGCAACCGCCGTATCGACGATGATCTCATCGACGTGTGCTCCCGCGAGGTCGGGCGACTCGAGGCAGTAGACGAGCGGGCCGCGTTCGACGGCGACCGCTGCGCGCGCTGAGTCGATGCGCGGATCGCCGAACACGAAGTGGGCGGCCATGGGCAGGTCGAGTTCGATGACCTCGTCACGCTCCCCCACGCCCTCGACGATTGCCCATCCGGGCTCAACGTCCATCGCGGCAGCGCCCGAGCGACTGAGCGTCGCACCGGTCGCCCACTGCGGAACGCGCAAGCGCAGGGTCCATGGTCCACTCGCGTGGGCAGGAACCCGCACCGTGACGCGACCGTCGTTCGGGTAGTTCGTCTCGACCTCGAATTCGGCGACGCGGTCGTCGTCGAGTCGCGTGGTCACCCGCGCCGGAGTGTAGGTCGTCAGGGCGACGCCATCGGCATCAGCGACCGCAAGGTAGCCATCGAGCGTCGCGAAGGTGCGCGACACGTTGGTGGGGCAGCAGCTCACGCGGAACCAGGGCGCCCGTTCACCGAGGCCCACCTGCAGGCTCGACTGCGACTCGTCGGTGTGGTCGGGAACCGAGCGCTGGTGCAACGTGTTGACGTAGAAGAACGCCTTGCCGTCAGGCGCCGGCGACGTCGCGATGACGTTGTAGAGAACGCGCTCCATGATGTCGCCGTACTGCGCCTCACCGGTCGCCAGCAGCAGTCGCCAGGCGAGCATGAACGACCCGACTCCGGCGCACGTCTCCGAGTACGCGCGATCGGCGGGCAGCTCGTAGTCCAGACCATACGCCTCGTCTTGGAAGTGTGAGCCCATGCCGCCCGTGATGTAGGTGCGACGACCCAGGGTGCGGTCGTACTGGCTGCGGATGATCGCGAGCAGTTCATCATCCCCACGATCAATCGCGAGATCCACCGCGGACGCGGCGAGATAGGTCGCGCGCACCGCGTGCCCGCGGAAGATGGTCGCGTCGCGGATCGGTACGTCGTCCTGAAAGTACGCGCGACCGAACTCGATGTCCTCGAGAACGTGGTGACCGCGGCGCTCAAGAAAGAGCTCCGCCTGGCGCCGGTACCGCTCTTCTCCGGTCACACGCGCGAGTTCGATGAGGCCCAGCTCGATCTCGGCGTGGCCGCACACCGACTCGATCCCACCGGGGCCGAAGGTGTCGCAAATGTGATCGGCGACGCGACGGGCGACCTCGAGCAGACGGTCGGGGCCGGTCGTGCGGGTGCGCGCGACCGCGGCCTGCAGCAGGTGCCCGTAGTTGTAGAGCTCGCTGCCCCACTCCAGGTCGGCATAGCGGCCAACCTGTCCCTCACGCCCGAAATTGGTGTTGATGTATCCATCGGGCTCTTGCGCGTTCGCGACGACGTCGATGAGATTCTGGATGCTGCGCTCCAGCTCATCGCTGGGTTGCCGCCCGTTCTCCCAGCTCATCGCCTCGATGAGCTTGTACACGTCGGAGTCCGTGAATTCGCGACCGCGTCGCGCCTGCGGGAGGGTGCCGGCGGCCGCGGCGACGAAATTGTCGACCCAACCTTCGCTGTGCATCCACGTCGAACAGTGATCGACAATCGAGGTTGCGTTGACGTGCTGCCAACGACCCCAGTACCCGTCGGGCGCTACCGCGACCTCATCCATCGAGAGGGGACGGACGACTCCCGCCGCAGCAGCAGGGAGCCGCGAGAACGCGAGCTCCTGCCGTGCGACGGAGGTGTCATTTGACTGCGCCAAGGGTGAGGCCTTCCTTAAGGAACCGGTAGGTGAAGGTAAAGAGGATGAGGATCGGTATCGACGTGATCACGGCGAGCGCCATGAGCCCCGGCCAGTTGATTCCGAACGCGCTCACCTGCTGAGCGAGCAGCCCGCTGAGCGGGTAGTTGCTCGGAGTCAGGAAGAAGTTGATCGCGTACAGGAACTCACCCCACGAGATCAGGAAGATGAGCGTCGCCGTCGTCGCGATGCCGTTGCTGAGCAGCGGCACGAGCACCGAACGGAAGGTGCGCCACGTTGACGCGCCATCGATGGATGCCGCTTCTTCGAGCGTTTCGGGGATGGAGCGGAAGAACGGCCGCAGGAGAAGAATCGCAAACGGGGTCAGGAGTGCGGTATCCGCAACAATGACCGCGATGGTCTTGTCGAGGATGCGCCAGTCGCCGAACACCTGGAACAGCGGGATGACCATCGAGGTCTGCGGCATGATCTGCAGCACGATGAGCGCCGAGAGCAGCGCCGTGCTCACGATGCCGTTCGCGCGCGCGAGGTAATAGGCCGCGGGTACCGCGAGCACGAGCGTCAGCACCGTCGTGGATGTCGCGATGATGAGCGACTGCAGGGCGGCCCCGACGAGGCCGTTGTTGGTGAGCGCCGCAACATACGCATCGAAGGTGGGCTCGAAGAAGATGGCGGACCCACGGGCGAGCACGTCACCCGGCTTCTTGAGCGAGGTCGTGATGATCCACACGATCGGGATGCCGTACATCAGGAACAGCACCAGACGCAGCCCGGAGGCGACGGGGGTCTTCGGAATCAGACGTGAGCGCGTCATGACGTCTCCTCCTTCCGCACGTTGCGTGCATAGAAGACGGCAAGCACCACAACCAGGGCGCCCGCGATTAGTGCGGTCGCGGAGCCGAGACCGAAGTCGAAGCGGGCGAAGGCCTGGAGGTAGCCGAGGAACGGCAGCGTCACGGTCGCGGTGCCGGGGCCCCCGAGGGTCATGACGTAGATGTAGTCGAAGCCCTTGAACGCGTAGACAAGGGTGAGCACGCTGAGCACGATCGCGGTGGGGCGGGCGCTGGGTATGAGGATGTGGCGGATCTCTTGCCACGGACGGGCCCCGTCGAGCCGAGCAGCTTCGATGACCTCGTGCGGCACGCCCAGCAGTGCCGCGCGGAAGACGAGTGCGTTGAACGGAATGACGGCCCAGGAGGTGACGAGCGCGACGGAGATGAGCGCGATGTTCGGGTCGTAGAGGAAGGGAATCGTGCCGAGTCCGAGACCGCGGGCGGCTTCGTTGAACAAGCCCGCCTCGCCCATGAGGAACTTCCAGACGCTTCCGTTGACGACAGGCGGCAGCGCCCAGACGAAGACCATGAGGGCGAGGAGGAACCCACCGGCACCGCGACGTTCACGCAGAGCGATCGCGGCGGCGAGTCCGCCGACCATGCCGATGGAGAAGACGATCGCCACAAAGATGAGTGTGCGGACGAGGGCGGCCTGCGTGTCGCCCGATTCGAAGCCCTTGATGAAGTTGTCGAAGCCGATGAACTCCCAGGGGTTGCGCAACGTGCGTGCACTCACCTCGCTCAGGCTCATCCGCACGAGCTGAACGAGGGGATAGGCCGCGAGCACCCCGAGGAAGATGGCGGCCGGCAGAACGTAGGGCAGCCGCACCACCCGCTTGCTTGATCGAGATCGACTCCTGGCCGGTGTGCTGAGTGCACTGCTGGTCATGATGTCTCCTCGGCGAGCGGGTGGTGCGGCTGACAGGTACTACTAGTGACTTACTTGAGGAACGGCTTCACGTCCACGACGAGCTTGGCTGCGGCATCCGCAGGGCTCATCTGGCCGGAGATGACCGCGCTCCAGTACTGGCCACCGGTGAGCTGCAGGTCTGCAACCTTGTCCGGGATAGCGGCCGACTGCGGGTAGTTCGCGCCGTTGTTGGCGGCGGACTGAGCGAAACCCGCGAGCAGAGCGTTGCTCGTCACAGCCTCGTTCTCGGCGAGGTCGATGCGCGACGGGATCGTGCCCGACTCCGCGAGCGAGACGAGCTGGCCGTCTGCGCTGAAGAAGGTCGACTCGAGGTACTTCCAGGCGAGGTCGGGGTTGGTGCTGAACGCGCCGATCGACTCTGCCTCGCCACCGATGTAGACCTGACCCTCGTCCCCGATGGGGAGAGCGGCTACGCCGTACTCGAACTCGGCCGTAGCGGCCGCGGTGCCCTGCTGCCAGTTGCCGTTCTCGGCGAAGGCGACCCCACCAGCGGCAAAGCGCTGGAACGGAACCGTCTGGTCCCAGGTGGCGGACTCAGCCGAGAGGTAGCCGTTGTCGACCCACGACTTGACGAGCTCGTAGCCCTTGGTGAGCGCGGCCTCATCGAGGTTTTCCCAGGTGAACCCGTTGGCGGAGAGCCACGGGTACGCCTGCCACTCGCCCTGGCCCTGCGGCATGCCCGAGAGTGTGATGCCCTCGTAGCCCGCGGCCTTCGCAGCAGCCATGGCGTCGGTCAGCTCGTCGATGGTCGTCGGAACCTCGACACCGATCTCGGTGAGGATGTCCTGGTTGTACCAGAGGCCGAGGAGGTTGACGTAGCCCTGGACTGCGTAGACCTCGTCGTCGACCTTGTGGATGACGCCGCCGGGGAACTGGTCGGCCTCGGCGTACTCGCTCCAGTACTTGTCCATCGACTGGATGGTGCCTGCTGCGGCGAGAGTTGCCGCCTCGCCGCCGTTGAAGACGACGACGTCGGGGCCGGTGCCGGAGCCGGCCCCAGCGATGAGCTTCGAGCTGAACTGGTCGTAGGGAACGTAGACGTTCTCAACCTCGACGCCCTCGTTTGCGGCCTCGAAGGTTTCTTTGTAGTCGACCAGAGCGGCGACCTGCGTGTCGTCGCTGAAGTAGTGCCAGACGGTGAGCTTCGAGCTCTCGCTGTCACCACCGGTGCCAGCTGCGCACCCGGCAAGGATGAGTGCACTGGCCGGGAGGAGGGCCAGGAACCGCAGCCGGGACGTGCGGGAGGAGTGTTCCATTGCGGGACTTCCAATCGTCGTTGATGTGGGGATGCCACGGTCCGATCTTGGTTTCGGTGCGGCATAGACGCGTTTTCGGAGTTTACGGAAACTTTTGGAAACGCGTTTCGATGACTTTATGCGGCCAATTGTCGGGGTGTCAAGCTAGACCGAAGAAAACTCCAGCTACCCAGTCAAATTGTCGATTCGCGCGGAACCACGTGGCTGTTGACCTTGTGCAGACCGGGTTGCGGGTCGCCGGCCATCGCAAAAAAGAGCAGCTCCGCCGCGCGGGTGCCGAGGGCCTGATTGTTCGCGTCGATCGACGACAGCGGTGGCCGTGCCGCCAGAACGAGGGTCTCCCAGTTGTCGTGGCCCAGTACGGCAACGTCATCCGGCACACGCCGACTGTGCTCGCGCAGCGAATCCAGCGCGCCGCGCGCGATCTGGTCGTTGCCGCACATGATCGCGTCGATGTCGGGAACGTGCTGAAGAATCTGGCGCGTCGCCTGGTAGCCCCACGCCTCCGACCAGGCCCCGAGCATGGGCGGAAGCACGAGCGACCGGCCACGCTCACCGAGGTACTCGACGACGCCCTGGGCACGTTCGTGCGCCGAGGTGTACGTCGGGTCGCCGCCGATGTAGGCGATGCGGGTGCGGCCGATCGAGGTGAGGTGCTCGGCGCCGATCCGTCCGGCCTGAACGTCGTCATTGACGACCGAGGTGTCGTGAGGATTCATCGAGGGACCGGCCGCGTAGACAACGGGAACCGGCAGATCTCCGAGCGAAGGACGGGGAGCCGCCCTCTCCCCCACCACGATGAGGCCGTCGATGCGTCGAGCGAGAAGCGCCTCGATGTGGTGCTGCTCGCGGATGGCGTCGCCACGCGCGTCGCACAGGAAAACCGAGAGCTTGCCCGACCCGAGCGCATCCTCAGCCCCCATCAGGATGGGCAGGCAGAAGCGCCCCTCCAGGTCGTGGGTGAGCAGCCCAACGGTGCCGGTGCGCCCCTCCATGAGACTCACGGCCTGCAGGTTCGGGCGATACCCGAGCTGACGAGCGGCGCTCTCCACCTGGTCGCGGGTCTCCTGGCGGATGCCCGCACGACCGTTGAGCACCTTCGAGACGGTGCCCTTCGAGACGCCGGCGAGGCGCGCGACGTCGTTGACCGTCGGCATTCGACGCACGTCGGACTCCGCGCGCGCAGCACGGAACCCAGGCGGATCGACGATCATCCCGACAGTCTGGCACGCGCGCCGAGCGGATTCACAAGCCTTCGGTTTCGATACGCGACCCGAGGTCGCTACGGGGCCACCGGGCGGATCAGCCCAGGAGGGACTTCATCTGGTCGGCGATGAGCAGCGTCGCGCGCTTCGGCGACAGGCGCGCGAAACGATCCATGAACTTCGCGTCACCGCCGATGAGCACGCGGAAACTGCCCTTCTCGAGGCCCTCGATGATCTGGCGTCCGGCATCCTCAGGTGTCGTGGTCTTGCGCGGTTTTCCGCTCGCCGCCTTCTGCATCATGGCCGTCATGTCGACGCCCGAGTTGGCGGTGATGTTGGTGCCGACACCGCCCGGGAACACGATCGTCACGGCGAGGGACGTGCCCTGATTCTCGGCGTAGAGCGCCTCGGTGAACAGTTTGACGGCGGCCTTCGACGCGCCGTAGGCGGCCTGCCCGGGCACCGGGAGGAATCCGCCCATGCTCGACACGTTCAGCAGCGCCGACTCGGGACGCTCGAGCAGGTGCGGCAAGAACGCCTTCGACACGTTCACGACGCCCCAGAAGTTGACGTTCATGACACGCTCGATGTCCTCGAAGTCGAGTTCGGCGATCTTCACGAATTTTTGGATGATGCCCGCCACGTTGAGCACGCCATCGACCTGTCCGTGGGCCTTGATCACCGCCGCCGGCAGAGCGAGCACCTTCTTGCGATCGGTGACGTTGAGCGGGTGCGTCGAGATGTGGCCGTCGGGGGCGTTTGCGAGCCGCACGGTCTCGTCGAGCGCCTCGGCGTTGAGGTCGACAGCGGCGACTCTCGCGCCGCGGGCGACAAGCCCGAAGACCACCTCGCGGCCCATGCCGTTGCCGGCTCCGGTTACTACGAAGACTTTGCCTCTGACCTGCATGTTTGTGCCCTTCGAGTGTGGTGTACCCGAAGTCTAGGCCGTCCGGCGGAATGCCTCTAGATGACGCCCAAAGAGAGCATCGCGTCGGCCACTCGAGTGAAGCCCGCGATGTTCGCCCCGACGACATAATTGCCCGGCGAACCGTAGTCGTCGGCGGTCTCGAGGCACCGATCGTGGATGTCCCGCATGATGATCTCGAGGCGCTCCTCGGTGTGCTCAAAGCTCCACGAGTCGCGCGATGCGTTCTGCTGCATCTCGAGCGCACTCGTCGCCACGCCACCCGCGTTGGCGGCCTTTCCCGGGGCGAATCCGACCCCTGCGGCCTGGAGCACGCGCACGGCGTCCGGTGTCGTGGGCATGTTGGCGCCCTCGGCGACCACGATGCAACCGGAGGCGACGAGGGACTGTGCTGCCGCCTCATCCAACTCGTTCTGGGTCGCGCACGGGAGCGCGATGTCGCACCCGACAGACCAGATGGAGCCGCCCGCGACGAACTCGGCGGAGGAGCGCTCAGCCGCATAGTCGCTCACGCGGCCGCGCGAGACGTTCTTGACGCGCTTGAGCAGGTCAAGGTCGATTCCCGCCTCGTCGACGACGTAGCCGCTCGAGTCGGAGCACGCGACGACGATGCCGCCGAGCTGTTGCACCTTCTCGATGGCGTAGATGGCGACGTTACCCGAGCCGGAGACGACGACCCGCTTGCCCTCGAAAGACTGACCCTTCGCGGCGAGCATCTCTTTGACGAAGAAGACGAGGCCGTAGCCGGTCGCCTCGGTGCGCACCTGCGAACCACCCCAACTCAGACCCTTGCCGGTGAGCACACCCGACTCGTAGCGGTTGGTGATGCGCTTGTACTGCCCGAACATGTAGCCGATTTCGCGGCCGCCGACACCGATGTCGCCCGCGGGAACATCGGTGTACTCGCCGAGGTGGCGGTAGAGCTCGGTCATGAACGACTGGCAGAAGCGCATGATCTCCGCGTCACTGCGACCCTTGGGGTCGAAGTCGGAACCGCCCTTTCCGCCGCCGATGGGCATGCCCGTGAGCGCGTTCTTGAAGATCTGCTCGAATCCGAGGAACTTGACGATTCCGAGGTTGACGCTCGGGTGGAATCGCAGTCCGCCCTTGTACGGACCGAGTGCGGAGCTGAATTCGACGCGGAAGCCACGGTTGATCTGCACGCGGCCCTGGTCGTCCGCCCACGGCACCCGGAAGATGATCTGACGCTCCGGCTCGCAGAGGCGTCGGATGATCTCCGAGTCGGCATACTGCGGATGGCGGGACACGACGGGCCCGAGGCTTTCGAGCACCTCTCGAGCGGCCTGGTGGAATTCTGTTTCGCCGGGGTTTCTGCCGAGAACCTCGTCGAACATGGGAACAAGCGACTCGTCGAGATGGGGCACGAGGGTGGTACTCCTTTGGTGCTGTGGTGCGGTGGTGCGAGGGGGCACATCGTGGAACAGGGTCGCCGTAGCGACCCTCGAAAGTCCACCGTACTAGGCCGAGCTCACCTCGGGCGCTTCGTTACGTGTAGTCAGCTCGTCACCGAGAACGGTTCGAGGCTCGCCGCGGCTGCCGTCGTCACGACGCGTGTGAGCTCGTCGAGCAGCGCAGAGTCGAGGTTCCAGCGCTGCCAGTGCAGAGCCACGTCAACCGGATGCCCGGGCGCGAGCTCCACAAGGGCCCCGGTCGACAGCCCCGCCGCCGACTGTTGATCGGGCAGCATGCCCCACCCGAGGCCCAGCAGCACGGCGGACGCGAACTCGGCCGAGGTGGGAACGAAATGCCGCGGCGACACCGGCTCCCGCCCCAGTCGCGCACGCAAAAATCCTCGCTGAAGGCCGTCCTTGCGGTCGAACTCGACGAGGGGCGCACGCTCGAGATTGCTCAGATCAGTCAGCTCGTGGACCGCCGCGAATTCGGGCGACGCGACCGCGCGGTACCTCATGACACCCAGCGGAGTGCTGGTGCAGCCCTGTACCGCACGCCGCTCGGAGGTCACCGCCGCAACGACGGCGCCCGTGCGCAACAGAGTGGATGTGTACTCCTGGTCGTCGCGCAGAATGTCGAAGAGCACCCCGGTTGTGCGGTGCGCCTCGGCGAGCGCAGGCAAGAACCACGTCGCGAGGGAGTCGGCATTCACCCCCACCGCGAGTGCGGGAGCCGCGCCGGCCCGCTCGAGCCCGCGATCGAGGTCGTGGCCGAGCAACTGCACCTGTTTGGCGTAGCGCACGATCACCTCTCCCGCCTCGGTCACGGTCGCGGGGCTGCCGCGCCGCACGAGCACCTGCCCGGCGTCGGCCTCCATGGCTTTCACGCGCTGGGAGACGGCGGACGGGGTGATGTGCAGACGTCGGGCCGCGGCGTCGAATGATCCTTCTTCGATGACCGCAACGATGGTGTCGAGGTGCGGAAGTTGCAGCATTAGCGCTCCTAATGTTCCATCAGAAACCTTAGTTGGACTTATGGATGCTGCGACCCATAGCTTTACCGTCGTGGATGCATCCCTCGCCGTCGTCATCGGCACCCTGCTCGCCGGCCTGCTCACGGGCCTCGGCCTCATCGTCGCGATCGGGGCCCAGAACGCCTACGTGCTGCGGCTGGGCATCACGGGACCGGCCCGGGCCGTGCTCGTCGCCGTGACGATCTGCGCCGTCTCTGATCTGCTCCTGATCCTCGCGGGCGTGCTCGGCATCGGAGTTCTCGTCGAGAAGGTGCCCGTCGCGCTCATCGTGCTTCGCATCGTCGGCGCCGCATTTCTCATCGTCTACGGGATCATGGCCGCACGACGGGCGCTGCGACCGCAAGCGCTCACGATCGAGACCGACTCGGGCGGCGGTAGCTCTGTTCGCGGGGGCGTGGCGACTGCGACATCCGTTTCCCTGCGCACCGTTGCCCTCACGACGGTCGCGTTCACGTGGCTCAACCCCCACGTGTACCTCGACACGCTGCTCTTCCTCGGGTCGGTCGCCAACCAGCAGCCGGGTGAGCTGAGGTGGGTGTGGGCCGCGGGGGCGATGGCGTCGAGCATCCTCTGGTTCTTCTCGCTCGGATTCGGCGCGCGCTACCTGAGGCCCGTTTTCGCCAAGCCGGCTGCGTGGCGCGTGCTCGATTCGATCATCGCTGTGGTCATGATCGGGCTGGGTCTCAAGCTCGCCATCTGGGGATGAGCGTGTACTGAAACTGGTTGTCCAGTGTCAACTGGTTGACACCTCAGGCATCCGGGCGTAAACCGGAATAATGACCGACACAGCGCAGAAGACGGCGTCCCCGGCATACGAGTACGCCCCGCCCCACCCTCGCACCGACGAGCTCATCGCCTACGAAGAATCTCTCCCCGTCGAACTGCGGCGCATCAATCGCACTGGCACGATCTGGTTCGCGGCCGCGATCATCGCCATAGGCATCCCCCTCGCCGGGCTGCTGGCCGCGGGCTGGAGGCCGCACGACCTCCCCCTCATCGCAGGCGCCGCTTGGTGGGTCGGCTCGGCCCTGACAATGCTCGGCATCGCGGGATTCGCGTGGGCCGGATGCCCGGTGCTCGCGTGGCCAGCAGCGCAGGCCTACCGCCAGAAGTCGCTCTGCATCCGAGGCGGGGTCGGGCTCTACTTCGCCGGCACCGTGATCGCCGCCGTCGCGATGCTGTCGGTGTAGGGCGCCGGCGCGCTATGCCTGCAGCGAGTCGAGCAGAAAGAGCAACGCGCGGGCATATGCAGCAGAAGGGCTGCTCGCATCGAAGGAGTGCTGGGCGCCCTCGATGAGTACGTCGACCGTGAACTGCTCGTCACGCGCAGTGAGGGACCGGAACGTCGCGCCTAGCTTGCCGCGCAATTGATGCTCGTGGGGTAGCCACAGCGCGTCCTCGAGGGCAACCGAGTCGAGCGCCCACTCGGTGGTGCCGTTGAACCCCAGAACGGTGCCGGTGGAGTACTCGTGTGCCTCCACGGTCATGTCGCTGAGGATGAAGACCTCGTCGTCGGCCTCGACCCGGTCGATGAGGAAGGCGTCACCCGCCGCCGGATGCCACACGAGACCGGAGTCACGCAGAGCGCGAGCGAGTTCGGCGGACAGCATCCCACCAGTACACCACTAAGCCATGCGGTGAGCGCTAGCCGATCGTCGTGCCAAACGCCAGACCGAGGAGGTAGGTCACGCCCGCAGCCCCGAAACCGATCGCCAGCTGACGCACCGCCCGCTTGAGAGGAGAGGCCCCCGACAACAGACCCACGACGGCACCGGTGCCCAGCAAGGCGAGACCGACAAGCGCCGACGCGATCACGACAGCGGTGAAACCCGACGCTCCGAACAGGTAAGGAACGACGGGGATGAGCGCGCCCGACGCGAAAAAGCAGAAGCTCGCGAAAGCGGCACCCCAGGCGGTCCCGACCGTGTCGGATTCGTCGTCCGAGTCGTCCACGGCGGAATCCGACTCCAGGTGCAGCGACCCCAGAACCTCGGCCGCGCGAGCCTGCGCGTGCGCCTCGGACATCCCACGAGCACGGTAGACGAGCGCGAGTTCGTTGGCGTCGACATCCAAGTCGGGCAGGGCCGTGTGCGACTGCGGATCGGGTTTGGCCGCATCGATGAGCTCCCGCTGCGAGCGCACCGACACGTACTCCCCTGCCCCCATCGACAGCGCACCCGCGAGCAGACCGGCAAGGCCCGTGAACAGCACCGTCGCCGTCGACACCCCGGTCGCGCCGATACCCAATACGAGCGCGAGGTTCGAGACAAGGCCGTCGTTAGCGCCGAACACCGCGGCCCGAAACGTGCCCGAGATGCGCAGACGACCCCGAATGGCGAGCCCGCGCACAACCTCCCCGTGGATGCGCTCGTCGGCAGCCATCGCGTCCGTCGCGTCAACATCCGTGTCGTATGGCGATCGCGCCTCGGCGCGCTGCGCGAGCGCGAGAACCCACACCGAACCGAAACGACGGGCAAAGAACCCGAGGATGCGCGTGCGCAGGTCACCCCGGCGCGGCTCGCCCACATCATCCCCGAGCAGGTCAAGCCAGTGCTGCTCGTGCCGACCCTCCGCCTCGGCGAGCGCCAGCAGAATCTCCCGCTCGCCACCCTCCCGACGCGCCGCCAGATCGCGGTACACGGCGGCCTCGGCGCGCTCATCGGCAAGGTACTGACGCCACCGGCGAATGTCCGCCCTGGTGCGAGGGCGGGCATCGGGGCTGGAGGGGGGCACGGCATTGCCCACGGTGTTCGGCATGGTGCGGATCCTTCGGTTCTCGGATCCGGCAGAAGAAACGCGGGGTCGCGACGCTCCGGCCAGATCACTCACTGACCGAAGGTCTCGTTCGCCCGACCTCGGTCGGGTGGAGCACCGGGCCGTCGTCGTGACGGCCAGTATGTCGATGTCTCGCGCATCCACGGATCGAAACCCGCGGGCGGAACTACTCCCCTTCGTTAGCTACCAGAGTAGCGGATGCCCCACCCGACGCTCCACGTCTCCCCGGCCTCCAGCCACTTCAGTCCCTCACCCGAGTTGAGCGCGTCCGGCGGTGCCGTCATGGGCTCCACCGCCACCGCGAGCCCGGGCTCGCCGTCGCGCAACCCGGCACCACCGCTGCGCTTCGGGAAGGTCGTCGTCGTGTAGACCTGCACGTACCCGTGCGCCGAGTCCTGAACGAGGTGAACAGCACGCCCATCCGGCGCGGTGAGGCTCGCACTCACGCCGTCGATGGTGTGTACGCCACCGAAGGCCGTGTCGAGCTGCAGTTCGCTCACCAGGCGACCCTGGCGCAAGTCGTAGTCGCCGTCGACCGCGACCTCGGCGAGCGGGTTGAGCCGGTCATCCACGTCGAAACGCGTGTCGGCGTGCACGGTCAGCACGAGCTCATCAGGATCGGCGTCGCCGATAGTGAGGAACGGGTGCGTGCCGAAGGCGATGGGTGCCCTGGCGTCGCCGTCGTTTCGCGCACCGTGGGTGACGTGCAGAGCGCCGTCAGTCACGGTGTACCGCACCGTCGTTTCGACGCGGAACGGGTAACCGTGCTGCGGGAAGATCGTGGCACCCAGCTCGACCGAGTCGGCGGCGTGTTCGATGAGGCGATAGCCGGTGAAGCGCAGCAGCCCGTGGAGGGCGTTGCCGCGCGCGGGCTCCGTGATGTCGAGCTGCTGCTCGACGCCGTCCAACCTCCAGCGCCCATCGGCGACTCGGTTCGGCCACGGCGCGAGCACGATGCCGCAACCCGAGGGGGGCAGCGTCGTCTCTGGGTAGGTCTCCGCGAGGTGCACGCCGTCGACCGTGAACTCGCGCAGCGCCGCCGCGAGCTGGGTGACCGTCGCGCTCGTCGAGCCGGACGTGATCGTGTACTGGTCGCCTGTCGCTGCCTTCACCCGGCCAGCCTAACGTCGAGTCCGAGACGCTCGAGACCGCGCAGGGTGGGGCTCGCATCATCCGTGTCGCCCGCCGTCACGAGCGTGTCGAACGCCGCGATCGGTGCAACGACGGCGAGTTCGGTGCGACCGATCTTGGTCGCATCGGCGATGATCACGTGCCTGCGCGAGACGGCGAGAGCGCGAGACTTGATCTCGGCTTCGGCGAGGTTGACGTTGGTGACGCCGTCGGCGGGATGCACGCCGTTGCAGCCGATGAACGCGCTGTCGAGCCGCACCGAATCCAGCAACGGGGCCGCGAACGGGCTCACGAGCGAGTGCTGCAGGGCGCGCAGGGTGCCGCCCGTGACGACGACGGTGAAGCGGGGAATCGCCGCCTCGAGTTCAAGGGCGATCGTCAATCCGCACGTCACGACGGTTACGTCGTGTAGTTCGCGTCGTGCGACGAGCGCCTGAGCCAAGGCCATTCCGGTGCTGCCTGCATCGACGTAGATGCTTTCCCCGCTCGCGACGAGGGATGCCGCTGCGACGCCGATCGCCCGCTTGGCGGCCGCATCGCGGTCGAGGGCTGTCTCGAGCGAAGGCTCGCGCAGGGCCGCCGTCGGCATTGCGCCCCCGTGCACCCGCACGACCGCACCCCGCCGCTCGAGCTCGCTCAGGTCGCCGCGGATCGTGACGTCACTGACCCCGAGTTCATCGGCGGCGTCGGTGACCCGCACGAATCCACGCTCCTCAATGAGTCGTACGAGGTGCTGCCGCCGCGCCTGTGCCATACTTTCGCTTTCTTTCGAAAAGACAAGGGTATCTTTCGATATCGTAATGTCATGGCTCCCGCTGTCACGACCCTCACGGGCGGAATCACCCGACACGACGCAACCCTCGCCGACGGTCGAGACCTCATCTACTACGACGACGCCGACACCACGCTGAGCGCGGAGCGCGCCATGGATGCCCGCGCGCTCGATCCCCGTCCCGCAACCGCCACCATGCGCCAGGACCCCCTCACGGGCGAATGGATCTCGATCGCCGCCTCCCGCCAGAACCGCGTCTTCCTCCCACCCGCTGACCAGGATCCGCTCGCCCCGGCGACCCCCGACAACCCGAGCGAGGTGCCCGACAACTACGACGTCGTCGTGTTCGAGAACCGCTCCCCCTCGTTCGGCCCCGATCTAGGGCCGGTCGAGACGAGCGGGATCGGGCTCGGGCGCACGCAGCCCTCGCACGGTCGCTGCGAGGTCGTGTGCTTCAGCCCGGCGCACGAGGGCTCATTCGGTTCCCAGACGCGCTCCCGCGCTCGCACCGTGATCGAAGCGTGGGCGGATCGCACCGCCTTCCTCTCCGCGCTCCCGGGCGTGGAGCAGGTGTTCCCCTTCGAGAATCGGGGTGAGGCGATCGGCGTCACCCTGCATCATCCGCACGGGCAGATCTACTCCTACCCGTACATCACGCCGCGCACGCAGCGACTGCTCGCGTCGATCGATCAGTACGGTGGATCGCTGCAGCACGACATTCTCGAATTCGAGCGGTCATCCGAGCGAGTGGTGCTCAGCGGCGACCACTTCACGGCGTACGTTCCGTTCGCTGCCCGCTGGCCGATCGAGGTGCACCTCATGCCGCACCGGCACGTCACCGACTTCGCCGCGACGACGGCGGCCGAGCGGGACGAGCTGTCTGAGCTGTACCTGCGGCTGCTGCGCGGCATCGACGAGCTTTACGACACCCCGACCCCGTACATCGCGGCATGGCATCAGGCGCCCGCCTCTCGGCCCGATGTTCGACTGACGCTGCAGCTCACCTCCCCCCGCCGGGCGGAATCTAAGCTGAAGTACCTGGCTGGCTCCGAGAGCGCCATGGGCGCGTGGATCGGCGACATCGTGCCGGAACGCGCGGCCGAATTCATCAGGGAAGGTATCTCGAAGGTGGGACGACTGTGAGTGACATCCGGGACGAGGTGGCCGCCCGCTTCGCCGAGCTCTACGGCCGCGAAGCATCCGGCATCTGGTCGGCGCCGGGCCGCGTCAACCTCATCGGCGAACACACCGACTACAACGAGGGCTTTGTGCTGCCGTTCGCGATCAACCGGCGCACCGTCGTGGCCCTCGCGCCACGCGACGACACCGTTCTGCGTGTCGGCTCGGAGTTCGCCGACGAGGTCGCCGAGATCGACCTCGCCGAGCTCGCGCCCGAGCGCCTCACCGGCTGGGCCGCCTACCCGCTCGGCGTTGCGTGGGCACTCGGCGAGCACGGCGCGGACCTCGCCGCCGTGCCGGGAGCCGACCTCTACATCGAGTCGACCGTTCCCGTCGGTGCCGGCCTGTCCTCATCCGCCGCAATCGAATCGGCCGTCGCCGTTGCGCTCGACGATGTCTGGCGGCTTGGGCTCGACCGCCGCACCCTCGCGCGCGTCGGCCAGCTCGCCGAGAACAAGGCCGTGGGCGCTCCGACGGGCATCATGGACCAGTCCGCATCTCTGCTCGGAATCGAGGACCACGCCGTTTTCCTCGACTGCCGCTCGCTCGAGTCCGAACTCGTTCCCCTCGGCTTCGCGCAGGCCGGGCTCGAACTGCTCATCATCGACACGGGCGTCTCCCACTCGCACGCCACCGGAGGGTACGCGGCACGCCGAGCATCCTGCGAATCGGGCGCCGCGGCGCTCGGGGTCGCCTCGCTGCGGGACGCCACCGTCGACGATCTTGAGCGGGCGCGCGAACTGCTCGATGACGAAACCTTCCGCCGGGTGCGGCACGTGATCACCGAGAACCAGCGCGTGCTCGACACCGTCGCGCTGCTGCGCACCGAGGGTCCGCTCGCGATCGGTCCCCTGCTCGACGCCTCACACATCTCCATGCGGGACGACTTCGAGATCAGCGTGCCCGAACTCGACCTCGCGGTGGAGACCGCGCAGGCGAACGGGGCCATCGGTGCCCGGATGACCGGGGGCGGGTTCGGCGGGGCGGCGATCGCTCTCGTTCCGAGCGACGGACTCTCGCGCATCCAGGTCGCCATCGACGGAGCATTCGCGGAGCACGGTATGCAGCAACCGACCCTCTTCACGGTGACAGCGGCCGACGGCGCCTCGCGGGACCGATAGGGCATGAGCCCGGCGGTGGCAAGCACACAGCGCGTCTGGGACGCCGGGGGTTCAGGCCGCCCGGTCGTGCTCACCCACGGCGCGGGCGCAGACCATCACATGTTCGACCCGCAGGTTGCCGCCCTAGTCGAGGCTGGCTACCGGCCGATCACGTGGGACTTGCGCGGCCAGGGCGCGTGGCAGCCCGCCGGGTCACCGCTGACCGCCGATCGCTTCGTCGACGATCTCGGCGAACTCATCGCGGATCTGGGTCTCGTCGACCCGGTGCTCCTCGGCCAATCGCTCGGCGGCAACATCTCCCAGCGGTTCGTGCACGACCATCCCGGTGTCGCTGCTGGTCTCGCGATCATCGGCTCCGCCTGGAACACCGAGCCGCTGTCGTGGCTCGACCGCCAGCTCGTGCGCACGGCCGCACCCGCGATGCACCTCATCCCGGCATCCCGACTCGCCCGGTTCATGGCCGATGCCTCGGCGGTGACGGCGGATGCCCGCGCCGAACTCACCCGCGAGTTCGGTCAGCTCACCAAGACGGGCTTCATCGACGTGTGGCGAGCGACGACAGAATTCCTCTCGCCCGACCCCGACTATCGCACCCCCGTGCCGCTGCTGCTCATGCGCGGATCGGAAGACCGCACGGGCACCATCGCCGCGGCGATGCCTCGCTGGGCTCGCGCCGAAGGTATCGACGAGCACGTCATCGTCGGCGCTGGCCACGTCGCGAACCTCGACGATCCGGCCGCGGTTAATGCGGTTCTACTGCGGTGGTTGAGTAGCGACTAGATCGTCAGCGCGCCCTTGAGGATGAAGCCGACGGCGAGAGCGACGGCGGCGAGGGTTGCGAGCGAGAGGATGATGCGTCCCCAGGGAAATCCAAGATTGGCCATGCCGCCCATTCTTTCAGGTCGAGCTTTAGGTGCGCTCGGCAGCATCCACGACGTTCTTGAGCAGCATGGCGCGCGTCATCGGACCCACCCCACCGGGAACCGGCGAGAGGTATCCGGCGACCGAAGCGACTGCGGCGTCAACATCCCCCGCAAGGCGCGCCTTGCCCGTCGCCTCGTCGACGACGCGCGTGATGCCGACGTCGAGCACCGCCGCGCCCGGCTTGACCCAGTCGGGTTGGATCAGGCCAGCCACGCCCACCGCGGCGACGAGAATGTCCGCCCGACGCACGTACGACTCCAGGTCGGTCGTGCGTGAGTGGGTCAGCGTGACCGTCGCGTCGAGTCCCTTGCGCGTCAGCAGCAGGCCCAGCGGGCGACCCACGGTGAGGCCACGACCCACGACTACGACGTGCCGACCGGCGATGGGAACGTCGTAGCGCTGCAGCATCTCCACGATTCCGGCTGGCGTGCACGGGAGCGGCGAATCGATCTCGCCGCCCACGCCGAGCACGAGTCGGCCGAGGTTGGTGGGGTGCAGCCCGTCGGCATCCTTGTCGGGATCCATGAGCTCGAGCATCGCGTTCTCGTCGATACCGTTCGGTAGCGGGAGTTGCACGATGTATCCGGTGACCGACGGGTTCGAGTTCAGCTCCGCAATCGCCGCGATCACGTCGACCTCGGATGCCGTATCCGGCAGGTCGATGCGGATCGATTCGATGCCCACTTCGGCGCAGTCGCGGTGCTTGCCCGCAACGTAGGAGATCGATCCGGGGTCAGATCCCACGAGCAGGGTGCCGAGCCCGGGGGTGATTCCGCGCGCCTTGAGGGCGGCGATCCGCACCGCGAGCTCGGCCTTGACCGAGGTCGCGGTGGCGACGCCGTCGAGTACGACTGCCGTCATTACTTCCAGCGCCCCGGCGACTCCAGGCCCGGGTAGAGGGGGTAGCCATCGGTGAGCTTCAGCACGCGAGCCCGCAGGGCGTCGACGTCGGGCGACGGCTTGAGGGCCGTGGCGATGATGTCGGCGACCTCAGTGAATTCGGCGTCTCCGAAGCCGCGCGTCGCGAGCGCGGGGGTTCCGATACGCACACCCGAGGGGGTCATCGGCGGCCGCGGGTCGAACGGCACGGCGTTGCGGTTCACGGTGATGCCCGCCGAGTGCAGGATGTCCTCCGCGTCTTGGCCGTGGATGGCCGAGTTCCGCAGGTCGACGAGCACGAGGTGCACATCGGTGCCGCCGGTGAGCACGTCGATTCCGGCATCCTTCGCGTCCGGCGCGGTGAGGCGGTCGGCGAGGATCTGCGCGCCACGGATAGTGCGCTCCTGGCGATCCTTGAACTCAGGCTCGGCGGCGAGCTTGAACGCGGTCGCCTTCGCCGCAATGACGTGCATGAGCGGGCCGCCCTGCTGGCCGGGGAAGACGTTCGAGTTGATTCGCTTCTGCAGCTCGAGGTCGTTGGTGAGGATGAAGCCCGAACGCGGGCCACCGATTGTCTTGTGCACCGTGGACGAGGTGACGTGCGCGTGCGGCACGGGCGAGGGGTGCAGGCCGGCCGCGACGAGTCCCGCGAAGTGCGCCATGTCCACCCACAGGGTCGCGCCCACCTCGTCGGCGATCGCGCGGAACGCCTCGAAGTCGAGCTGGCGCGGGTAGGCCGACCAGCCCGCGATGAGCACCTTGGGCTTGACCTCGAGCGCCTTCTCGCGCACGACATCCATGTCGACGAGGAAAGTGTTCGGGTCGACACCGTAGGCGTGCGCCTCATACAACTTGCCGGAGAAGTTGAGCTTCATGCCGTGCGTGAGGTGACCACCGTGGGCGAGCTCGAGGCCGAGAATCGTGTCGCCCGGCTCGGCAATCGCCGCGAGTACGGCGGCGTTGGCGGAGGCACCCGAGTGCGGCTGAACGTTCGCGTACGCCGAACCGAAGAGGCTCTTCGCGCGTGCGATGGCGAGGGTCTCGGCGACGTCGACGAACTCACAGCCACCGTAGTAGCGGCGACCCGGGTAGCCCTCCGCGTACTTATTGGTGAGCACGGAACCCTGGGCCTCGAGCACGGCGCGCGGAACGAAGTTCTCGCTCGCGATCATCTCGAGCGTGCCGCGTTGGCGGCCGAGCTCCTGCTCGAGAACCGCCGCGATTTCGGGGTCTACGTCGGCAAGGGAGGAATTAAAGGTCGACACTGGCGCTCCTGATTCTTCGGACTAGAACAAAGGTATCCGGTAAGCCCAGGCGTACGGCCCACACGAGTCAGGTTGCCGCTCCCCGATGGGTGCCCATCTCAACGCCAGTCGCGACGCGGCCAGTCTAGCGCGCTGCTCACTGCCCACGTCGAGGCGCTGCGATACTCGATGGATGCGCGTCATCCCGCTCCCCGCATCCGCAGAGTTCACCGGCGGCACCGCCCCCGCCGACGCTCCGATCGTGACCGTGCGCGATGCCACGACGCCCGCCGAGGGGTATCGACTCGAGATCGGTGAGAGCGACATCCGCATCACATCGTCGGATGCCGCGGGCGAGTTCTACGCCCGCCAGACCCTCGCCCAGCTCGGACCCACCCCGCCCATCGGAGTCATCGACGACGCCCCCCGGTTCGCCTACCGCGGCGCGATGCTGGATGTGGCGCGGCACTTCTTCGACGTGTCCGACGTGAAGCGCTACCTCGACGACATCGCGCTCGTCAAGCTGAACCACCTGCACCTGCACCTGACGGACGACCAGGGGTGGCGCATCCACATCGACTCGTGGCCCGACCTGACGCGCCTAGGCGCAACGACCGCCGTCGGCGGCGCACGCGGCGGCTTCTTCACACAGCAGGACTACCGCGAGATCGTCGACTACGCCGCAGAGCGCTTCATCACGATCGTTCCCGAGATCGACATGCCGGGTCACACGAACGCCGCGATCGTCGCCTACCCCGCGCTCGGCGATGCCCCCGCCGAACCGTACGAGGGCATCGAGGTGGGATTCTCGTCGCTCGCGATTCGGTCGGAGGACACCTACCGCTTCATCGACGACGTCGTCCGAGAGGTCGCCGCGATCACGCCCGGCCCGTACATCCACCTGGGCGGTGACGAGTCACTGGCGACAACCGACGAAGACTTCCTCTACTTCATCGCGCGCGCGATGAGCATCGCAGCCAAGCACGGCAAGACACTCATCGGCTGGCACGAGATGGGGCGTAGTCGCGAGCTGCCGTACGGCACGATCGGTCAGTACTGGAGTTACCTCACCCCGCAGGATGGGGCGGCCGAACACACCCTGTCGTTCGTGGAGCAGGGCGGTCGCATCATCCTCTCGCCCGCGGATGTCGCCTACATCGACCACAAGTACGACGAGTCGACCGAGCTCGGTCTCACGTGGGCGCTCGGCCCCACGAGCATCCCATCGTCGTACGAGTGGGAGCCGACCGCGATCATCCCTGGCGTGGGTGAGGAGCAGATCCTCGGCGTCGAGGCACCCATGTGGACCGAGACGCTCTCGACGATCGAACAGGTGGAGGCGATGGCATTCCCGCGGCTTGCGCTGATCGCCGAGATCGCGTGGTCGCCGAAGACGACTGCGCCGCGCACCTTCGCGTCGGTTCGGGAGCGCGTCGCCGCGTTCGGCGAGGTACTCGACCGTCGCGGAATCGCGCACGCCTAACGCTGGCTACGGTGTGCGCGACGACTAGGGCTTCGGCTGAATCGGCGTCGACGACGACGCAACCCGCCACGATGCCTCGCGTCGGCGCCACCACGCGCCGCCGACGATCGCGAGCAGCACGCCGAGCACGGTGATCGCGACATCGGCGAACGGGAGCACGAACAACCCGACACGGTCGAGCAGGATGCCCCCGACGAGCGCACCCGATCCGATCGCCGCATTGAATGCCGTCGTCTGGTAGGCCGACGCGACGTCACGCACCCGTACCGAGGCGACGTGCATCATCTGGGTCTGCAGCATCGCGGGGATGCCGCCGAACGCGATGCTCCACACCACGAACGCGACCATCGCCGCCCAGAACTGGCCGGGCGCGAGGCCGAGCACGAGAACGGACACGGCGATGAGGATGCCCGCCACCGGAAGGCTCGCGCGGGGGAAGCGGTCGGAGAACACGCCCGCGAGCGCGAGGCCCACGGCACCGGCGAGTCCGTAGAGGAGCAGGATTCCCGCGACACCGCCTGGGTCGACCCCGACCGGCCCGATGAGGAACGGAGCGATGTAGGTGTAGAAGATGTTGTGCGCGAACATGAGCGCGAACACCATGAGGCACACGAATACGACGCCCGGGATCGTGCGGTCCCTGCGGATCGGCAGGGCGCTCTCGCCGGTCTTGAGCGGTTCGATGTGCTGCACTGACGGCACGAAACGAATCGCGACGATCAGCAGAACCGCCATCATGCCCGCGATGAAGGCGAACGCGAGCCGCCAGCCGAGCGCGTGGCCGAGCGCCGTTCCGAGCGGCACCCCGAGCACGAACGCGGCGGTGCCACCACCGCTCACGATCGCGACCGCGCGACCGAGACGCTTCTTCGGCACCAGGTGGGCGGCGTACGCGCCGACGATCGACCAGAACAACCCGTGCGTGAGACCACCGATGACGCGCGAGCCCGCCAGCACCTCGTAGGTGGGTGCGAAGGCGGAGAGCACGTTCGCGACGATGAAGAGACCCAGCACGACGAGGAGCAGCGACTTGCGTGCGAACCGTCGCGTGAGCACGGCGAGCGGGGCCGCAGTGACGACAACGGTGCCAGCGAAGAGCGTGATGAGGAGGCCCACCTGCGACTCGGTGACATCGAGTTCGCGGGCCATGTCGGGGAGGAGGCCGGTGGGCAGGAATTCGCTCGTGACGGACGCGAAAACGAGTGCGGACAGGGTGAAGAGCCCCACCCACGGGAAGCGCTGTGTGGTGGTGTCGTGCATCGCCGCCAAGCCTACGCCCGACGCATGACGACTCCGCACGAGGGCGGTGCGCGCTGGCCCTACCCTGGAGGGATGATCGCGACCGCCACGCACTGGATCCTGACCCTCGTCTGCGACGACCGTCCCGGAATCGTGCACGCGATCAGTGGGGCGATCGTCGAAGCGCGCGGCAACATCACCGAGTCCCAACAGTTCTCGAGCGACGACACCGGTCGGTTCTTCATGCGACTGCAGGTCGAGTCGGATGCCCCGCGCGAGCACTTCGAGGCCGCCCTCATCCCCGTCACCGAGCGCTACGGCATGACCTGGCAGCTCGACGTCGTGGGACGCCCCCTGCGCACGCTCGTGCTCGTCTCCAAGGCCGGACACTGCCTCAACGACCTGCTGTACCGGCAGCGCGCCGACCAGTTGGCGGTGGATGTTCCGCTCGTGCTCAGCAACCACCCCGATCTCGCCGAGCTCGCCTCCTTCTACGGAGTTCCGTTCGAATCCCACCCGGTGACGAGCCCGGGGCAGAAGCTCGCCTTCGAGGACCGCGTGCTCGAGGTCGTCGAGCAGCACGACATCGAACTCGTGGTGTTGGCGCGCTACATGCAGATACTGTCGCCGGAGTTGTGCGCCGCCCTGAGTGGCCGCATCATCAACATCCATCACTCCTTTCTTCCCGGCTTCAAGGGAGCCAACCCCTACAAGCAGGCCCACGCACGCGGAGTGAAGCTCATCGGTGCCACGGCCCACTTCGTGACGAGCGACCTCGACGAGGGACCCATCATCGAGCAGAACGTCGTGCGGGTCGATCACTCGCGCACCCCCGCCGAGCTCGTCGCGATCGGCCAGGACGAGGAGTCGCGCACGCTCACGCAGGCGGTCAAGTGGTTCGCCGAAGACCGGGTGCTTCTCGACGGGGCGCGCACGATCATCTTCCGGTAGCATCAGGCGTGCTTTCCGCCATATATCGCCGGACACTTGCGGGTCTTGCCGCTGTGGCGCTGGCGTGTGCGGGGGTGCTTCTCGGGGCGGTGCCGGCGAGCGCGGCATCCATCTACGCGGTCGTCAACACCCTCGGGGCCGTGACCGACGTCGGCTCACTCCCCTGGGCGGTCGGCCAGGCCAACGCCGACCCCGGTTCCACCATCGAATTCGACGACGTCGTCAGTGGCACGATCCTGATCACCGACCTGATGGTGATCACCGAGAGCGTCACGATCACCGGGCCGGGATCGACGGTGCTCGAGATCGACGCGCCGGGGACTGTGTTCGAGATCACCCCGACGACGCCCACGATCGACGTGCTTATCACCGGGCTTTCGATGACCGATTCGTCGGGCACCGTGTCGGCGTGTGGCATCGACGCCGTGGAAACCCGACTCACCCTGCTCGACATCGTGACGCACGACTTTGACTGCAGCGGAATCTATGTCCAGAATGGCTCCCTCACGGCGACCGACGTGAAGTCGAACAGCAACGGCGCCGGCGGGATTGACTTCACGGGTTACGACGCGCTCGACACGCTCTCGCTCACGCGAGTGGAGGCGCTCGACAACGGCGACGGCGGCATCTATGCGGCGCTCACCGACGGCACGGCCACGATCGATCAGGTGACTACGCGCGGTGGGGTCGTTTTCGGATTCCAACTCGGCGGAACAGGCATGACCGCGGCGATATCGAACGTGCGCGTCGAGAATGCCGGTATCGCGGGATTCCTGGTGTTCGCGGACACGGGGTCTACCGCCACGGTCTCCGGTGTGTTCGCGGGACCAGCGCCCGGCGATCCCCCGACGAGCGGCATCGGCATGGTGATCTCCTCGGTGGATGGCTCCACCGTCACCGCAACGCGGATGACCGCTAGTGACAATGAGGCGGGCGGTCTCGAGATCATCGGTGACGATGCCACGGTCACGGTGTCTGGATCCCTTTTCGAGAACAATGGCGTAAGTGGTGGCTGCGGCTGCCTCGGCGGGGGCGGCGGTATCTCCATCAACTCCGGCGCGCTCGGCAGCGGCACCGACTCGACGATCGCCATCACGGGAACCCGCGTGCTCGGTAACTTCGCGGGCTCCGGTGCAGGCATCTCCCTGGGAGACTTCGAGGGTGACTCCAGTCTTACCATCAGCGACTCGGTGATCTCGGGCAACGTTGCCGACAGCTCGGGCGGCGGCTTCTACGCCCAAGACCTCGGTTACGGAACGGCAACCGGCCAGGTAGCGTTCGTGCGCACGACCCTCTCCAGCAACGAAGCAACCACGGGCGCGGGTGTGCAGATCGACGGATTCAGCCACACCTCGTCGGGTGCCCCGCAGCTACTCTTCGACTCCAGCACCGTCTCGGGCAACATTGCCACGGGAGCCGTCGGCGGCATCTTCGCGACGAAGTTCGTCGACTCGGGCGGCCTCGGCATCGTGCGGATGATCAACACGACCGTATCGGGCAACTCGTCGGCTGGCCCAGCGTCCGGACTCGCCACGGTCGCAACGCCCGGTTTGTCTACCGACGAGATGCGCACGGAAGTACTCCACTCCACGATCGCCTCGAACACCGGCGACATCGGCGCGACGTTCCTCGGCGCGCAGAGCGTCGTCTTCAGCCACACGATCGTCGCGGACAACCCGGTAGGCGACCTGCTCGTGGCGATCGACGACCCGAGTCTTTTCGACATCGACCACACGCTCGTCGAAGCACCCCAGTCGCCCGCGATCCCGGCCACCGGCGGCAACATCGTCGGGGTCGACCCCGCGCTCGGGCCGCTCGCCAACAACGGCGGACCCACCCTCACACACCTCATCGCGCCGAGCAGCGCCGCCTACAACGCGGGCAATCCGGCCATCACGGGAGCACCCCTCTACGACCAGCGCGGACTCGCCCGCATCTACCAAACCATCGACCTCGGCGCGGTCGAGTGGCACCCGGCGCTCGCCGCCACGGGAACCAAGCCGGAGCCAGAACCGGGCCTCGTCGGACTGCTGTTCCTGTTCACCGGGATTGCGCTCGTCGCAGCATCCAGGCGCTTCGCGCTCTAGCTACGCTGGTCGCATGACGACCCTCTTCCACGGCGCCCGCAAGCTCGATGCGCGTGGGGAGGTCGACGCGTTCTGGATGCTCGTGGAGGGCGACCGCATCACCGCGACGGGCTCAGGCGACGGGCATCCGGATGCCCACACCACCGTCGATGTCGCGGGCCGGTGGCTCATCCCCGGCTTCATCGACCTCCACGGGCACGGTGGCGGAGGATACGCACACGAGGACGGCGCAGACGCGATTCGCGCTGCCGTCGCCACGCACCGCGCGCACGGGACGACGCGGTCGGTGATCTCGCTGGTCGCGAACCCGCTCGAGAGCACCATCCACAACCTCGGTATCGTCGCGGAGCTCGCGAAGGCCGACCCGCTCATTCTCGGGTCGCACCTCGAAGGGCCGTTCCTCGCGCCCAACAACCGCGGGGCACACAACCCCGCGTTTCTGATCGAACCGCAGCCGGGCATCGTCGAGCAGTTGCTCACTGCCGCCCGCGGCACCCTGCGGCAGATCACTATCGCCCCCGAACTTCCCGACGCGTTCGAGGCGATCGATGTGCTCGTCGAGGCGGGCGTCGCCGTCGGTGTCGGGCACACGACCGCCGACTACGACCTGACCCGCCGAGCGTTCGATGCGGGGGCTCGGATTCTGACCCACGCGTTCAACGCGATGCCGGGCATCCATCACCGCGCGCCCGGACCCGTGATCGCCGCGTTCGATGACGACCGGGTCGTGCTCGAGATCATCCTCGACGGCAAGCACGTGCACCCTTCGGTCGTCGGGCTCGCGTTCACCTCAGCACCGGGCCGCATAGCCCTCGTAACCGACGCGATGACCGCCGCCGGGGTGGGCGACGGGGACTACACACTCGGATCGCTGAATGTCACGGTGCGCGAAGGTCTCGCGATGCTGCGCGGCACCACCACGATCGCGGGATCGACCGTGACCCAGGACTCGGCCCTACGCCAAGCCATGCGCGACGTCGGGGTCGCCCCCGCCGACGCGGTTGCCGCCCTCACGACGGTGCCCGCACGCGCACTCGGACTCGACCACGAACTCGGGCTGCTCGCCCCCGGCTACGCCGCCGACGCCGTGCTGCTCGACCACGAGTGGCGCGTCAGCGAGGTGTGGGGGGCTGGAGCGCGGCTCTGACTCTTTTTTCAGGATATTCGCGTCCCCGAGGCCACAGTGTCCGCGCCCCCTAGTATTTCCTGAATTAGGTGCTCCTCCTCAGCCTGTGATCTCGCGTGAGCGCCCACGAAGTCAGCCCGCCGCGCACACCCACCTCTTCGCGTGGGCACCGTGGAGCAATGAGTGTTGCAGCCGTAGTTGGATCGATGGGTGGCGTCGCTCACCGCACGGACATCCTCGAACGCGGAGTCACCGCGCACGAGCTCGGGCGCGCTCGACACTCGGGCGAGCTTCTCCGAGTACGGCGCGCCTGGTATGCGGTACCTGGAGCGCCGTCGGCCATCGTGCGGGCCGTGAGGGTCGGCGGGGCGCTCACCGGTCCGTCTGCTGCACACCATCGTGGGCTCTGGACCGTAGATGACGGACGGCTGCACGTGTCAGTTGCACGCAACGCGTCCCGCCTACGGTCCGACCGAACGCGGTTCCTCGATCTGTCATCCGACGCGGAGTCGACGGTCTGCGTGCATTGGCGAAAGAGCCCTGGCGCCGACCGCCGGATAGTCAGCACCCCCGTCGAGATATTCCTCCACGCACTCGAATGCCAGAACGACGAGCAAGCCATCGCGATCGCTGACTCCGCTCTCAACAGAGGGCTCGTCACACTCGACGAGCTCAGGGAGGCGACGCGGGACCTCCCCCGTCGATACGCGCGAGCCGCCGCACGCGCCGACCCGCGCAGTGAGTCGGGCACGGAGACGTTCGTGCGGCTGAGACTCGCGGCACACGGCATCCACGTCACACCGCAGGCACGTTGCGGATCGGGTCGAGTCGACGTGCTGGTCGGCGAGCGACTTGTCATCGAGTGTCACAGTCGAGCGCATCACACCGGGATCGAGAATTACGCGCGCGACCGTGAACGCGAGATGGCTCTCATCGACGAGAACTACCTGACGATGACCCTGTCGTACGAGCAAGTCATGTTCGATTGGGATCGCGCGGAATCGATCATTCGAGGAATCGTTGCCCGCCGCGACCACCTCTGGCCCGGCGCCCGTGGCCGCGCCCAATTCAGGAAATACTCGCTCCCGAGGCTGTAGTGGTGACGGCTGTCAGTATGTCCTGAAAAGGGCGCTCAGACCCGCTCCCACGCGAGCCGGTTGTCCCACGCGTAGCGGTAGTAGTCGGCGTAGGCGAGGTGCGACGCCGCCGCCTCGTCGACGATGACGGTCACGCGCGGGTGCAACTGAACCATCGATCCGGGCAGCGACGCGGTGAGCGGACCCTCGACAGCGCCCGCGAGCACCTCGGCCTTCGCCTCGCCGAAGGCGAGCAGCACAAGGTGGCGGGCGCGCATGATCGTGCCCAGGCCCTGCGTCACACAGTGGGTGGGTACCTCGTCGATCGTGTCGAAGAAACGCGCGTTGTCGCGACGGGTCTGCTCCGTGAGCGTCTTCACCCGCGTGAGGGAGGCAAAGGATGATCCGGGCTCATTGAACCCGATGTGCCCGGTTCGCCCGATGCCCAGAACCTGCAGATCCACACCGCCAGCCTCGTCGATGGCGCGCTCATAGTTGGCTCCCGCGAGTTCGAGAGGACCCTCGTCGGCGGGAACCCGAATGAGGGAGGGGGTGAGACCCAGGGGTTCCACAACCTCCCGGGTGATGACCGAACGATAGCTCTCGGGATGCCCCGGCTCGAGCCCCACGTACTCGTCGAGTGCGAACCCGCGCACGTTCGACAGATCGAGGTCACGAGCCGCCAGTGCCCGCCACGTCGTGAGTGGCGTGGAACCGGTAGCAAGGCCGAGCACCGCGTCGGGTTTGGATCGTACGAGGTTCTCGATTGCGTCAGCAGCGACCTCGCCCGCAGCATCCGCATTTTCGACAATGACGACTTCAGCCATTCGGGCACCCTATCGCGATGACTAGACCAACTGAGTCTCGGCGACGCCCACGAGGGCCGCCCCGACCGCAGCCGCGGGAAAGTCGCTCGGCAGCAGGGCCACTCGACTCGCGATACCCGTTGAGGCGAGAAACGCCGACTCCTTTTCCCAGCGGGCGAGCACGCCACACACCGCATCCAGAAACGGCCGACCGAGTGAGGAGAGGCCGCCGCCGATCACCACGCTGTCGACGTCGACCGTCAGCACGAGAATGCGCACCGCGGCGGCGACGTTCTCGACGAATCGATCACGCACCTCGATCGCCGCGGAGTCTCCCGCGGCGGCAGCGGCGAACAGCGCTCGGGCGGGTGTGGGATCGTCGGTCGGCCAGGCCCGCGCAATGGCCGAACCCGACGCGAGCATCTCGAGGCAGCCGCGCTGTCCACACGGACACACCGGACCCTGTGGGTCGACGGGGATGTGCCCGATCTCGCCCGCGGCGCCACGCGCACCACGCCACAGGCGTCCGCCCATGACGAGGCCGGCAGCGAGTCCCGTGCCGAGATTGAGGAAGGCCATCGACTCACGATCGCCCAGGTCGAGCAGGTGAAATGCGCCGAGCGCCGCGGCGTTCACGTCGTTGTCGATGCGCACGGCGCGGCCCAGGCGCGCAGAGAGCTGCCCACCCAGGTCGAGTCCCTCGAGCCCGAGATTGACGGCGTGAGAGACGCGGCCGGTTGCGTCGACAGCCCCGGGGATGCCGATGCCGATGCTCTCGAAGCGTGAGACCGTCGTACCCGCGAGCTGCGCGAGACGCGTGATCGCGTCGACTGCCGTGTCGACCACGGCGGCGTGACCGAAGCCCGTGGGCAGCCGCAGCTCGCACTCCACCAAACCGGCGGCCGAGATGCCGACCGCATCGGTCTTGGTGCCACCGATATCCAGACCCACCCTCATCCCTTTACCGCCCCGCTCACGAGACCCGAGGTGAGTCGGCCCTGCACGATGAGGAAGAAGATGATGACGGGCACGGCGACGAGCGTCGACGCTGCCATGACTTGACCCCAATCGGTCTCCTTCGTCGCGGCCGCCTGCACGAAGCCGCGCAGCCAGAGCGGAAGGGTGTGCGCCGACTCGCTCGGCAGGAGCACGAGGGCGACCGTGAACTCGTTCCAGGCCTGCAGAAACGCGTACACACCAGACGCGACGAGCCCCGGCGCGAGCAGCGGGAAGGTGATGCGCATGAACGCGCCTGACCGGCTGAGCCCGTCGACCATGGCGGCCTCTTCGAGGTCACGGGGGACTCCGGCTACGAAGCCCCGCAACATCCAGATCGTGAAAGGCACGACCGCGGCGATGTAGATGATGCTCACGCCGATGACGGAGTCGAGCAAACGCACGCTCGCGACCATCTTGTACTGCGCGATGAAGAGGCCCTCGGCGGGGAGCATCTGCACGAGCAGCACCGCGATGAGGAAAGTGGTGCGCCCGCGAAACCGGAACCGACTGATCGCGATCGCCGCGAGGAACGCGAACAGCAGACAGAACACGACGACCGTGAGTGTGATCGCGACGCTCATGCCGAGCGCACTATAGAACGAGCCGTCGGCGAGCGCCCCCGTGAAGTTGGAGGCAGTCGCCCGCAGCGGAAAAAAGGTGGGGATGAACGACGCGAGCACGGCCGTCGGGATGAATGACGAGTTCACCATCCAGTAGACGGGGAAGACCCAGATGGCGGCGATGACAATCGCGAGCGCACCCAACAGCAACCTGCGCGTTCTTCTCATTCCGCATCCTCCTTGAGCAGGCTGCGCACGTAGAACCAGCTGATCGCGATGGTGATGCCGAGCACGAGAATGGAGACTGCGGAGGCCATGCCGAAGTCCTGCGCGCTCGTGCCGAGCTTGTAGATGTAGGTGCCGAGCAGGTCGAACTCGCCCGACTTGGAGCCGGCGTCCTTGAGCATCGTGATCTGCGTGAACACCCGAAGGTCCCAGATGAGTTGCAGCAGCAGCACGATGGAGATGACGGGACGGATCATCGGGAAGATGATGCCGAAGAAGCGGTTCCACCCGTTCGCGCCGTCGAGCTGCGCGGCCTCGAGCACTTCGTCGGAGACCTGGGTGAGGCCCGCGTAGATCGAGAAGGCCACGAAGGGTACGCTCATCCAGATCACGATGATCGACGCCACGAGGAAGAAGGTGGGCGGCGTCGAGAGCCAGTCGAACCGGTTCATCTCGACCCCGGGAATCATGTCGAGCAGGTAGTTGATGACGCCGCGGCGGCGGTCGAAGAGCCAGATCCACACGGTCATGGCCGCAACGACGGGCATCGCCCAGGCCAGCAGAAGCGCGATCTGAAGGATGAGCCGGGGCGCGGTGCCCACGGCCGCCATGAGCAGCGCGAGCAGCGCTCCCACGACGAGCGTCACGAACGCGGTGACGACGCAGAAGAGGAGGGATCTGCCCACGACCGCCCACAGCTCGGGGTTGGTCGCAAGGGTGATGTAGTTGTCGAGCCCAACGAAGGGGGCGGGCTGCCCGAACTGTTGGGCGAGACCGTACTCCTGCAGCGAGGTGACGATCTGCCAGATGACCGGGTAGCCCATGCCGAGCAGCAGGATCGCGATCGCGGGAATGAGCAGTGCGTGCGGGGTGCGGAATCCGCGTTGGGTGGGAACGGTGGACATGACGAACTACTCCTTCCTGTAGAGACGGTGGTCGAGCGAAGTCGAGACCAGTGGGCGGTCTTGGTGGTCGAGCGAAGTCGAGACCCGGAGTCCGAGATCTCGACTCCGCTCGATCACCGTGCGGCGCTAGCCGTTGATGAGTGCGTCGATCTTCTCGTCGTACTCAGCGGCGAGCGCCTTGATGTCGCCACCGCCATTGACCTTGCCGAAGAACTCCTCGAGCAGGCCCGAGCCCTCGACCGCGGCCCAGCCGGGCGCCGCGGGGGTGAGCTTGGAGTCCGCGGCCGACTCGGAGAGAGCCTTCGCGAACTGGTCGTCACCGAGCGACGAGGCGTACTTGAGGTTTGCAGGCCCCAGGCCGTTGGCGCCGAGCATGTTCTGGTACTCCTCGCTGAAGATGATCTTCATGAGCTCACGAGCCGCGGCCTGGTTCTGCGACGCAGCCGAGATCGCGATGTTGGAGCCGCCCGCGAACACCGGGGCCGCACCGCCGTCGACACCGGGGAGAACGAAGGTGCCGAAGACGGCGTCGTTCCAGGTGGCCACGGTTTTGGTGTCATCCTCGGGGTCGGGTGTGAGGTCGCCGATCGACCAGTGCGCCCATCCGGGAGCAATGATCGTCGCGGCCTCGGGCGCACCCGTTGCAGCGTTGTTGTTGATGTTGACCCACGGGGTCGAGTCCGCCTCGGTCACCGGCGCGAGCGAGGCGTCGGCGAAGAGTGCCTGCAGCTGCTCGAGTCCCTTGATGGTGTTGGGGTCGGAGAGGGACGACTTCCAGGTGTCGCCGTCCTTCTTCGCGAGGTCTCCCCCGTTGGCGAAGATCCACGAGATTCCGTTGCGCCAGTCCTCACCGCCGATGTAGAAACCGGACTGCCCCGCCGTCTTGAGTGCGGCGACGGATTCGTTGAACTCGTCAAGCGTGGCGGGAACCGGGAGGCCGGCTGCATCCCAAATATCCTTGCGGTAGAAGATGTAGCGCGATCCGAAGTAGTACGGCATCGCGTAGTTCTTGCCGTCGACGGCGCCCACCTCGACGAAGGACTGCAGCAGGTCGCTGCCGCCGAGCTCGTCGTACATGTCGCTGATGTCGCTGAACGCACCGACGCTCGTGAACGTGGGCGACCAGGTGTTCCCGATCTCGGTCACGTCCGGAGTATTCTCGGGGTCAGGCAGTGCTGTGGTCAGCTTCGAAAGGGCATCGGCCCAGTCCTGCTGCTCGATAGTGAGCGTGCCCCCGGTTGCGTCTGCGTACTCGGTCTTAAGGTAGTCGCGCAGCGCATCCGGGGTGTCACCACCCATCACCCACAGTGTGATGTCTTTGCCGCCTTCGTCGGCTGCGGGGGTTGTGGCACACCCGGCGAGAACGACGAGCGCGGTAGCCGCGGCGGCGACTACTCCGATCTTCCTCTTCATTGTGTTTCCTTCTCTTAGTGGGGTTGGAACTGAGGTCATGCGAGTGGGGTCAGGAGACTCCGAGCTGCGCGGAGAGCACCATGACGGCAGCACCGCGCATCACGATGTCCTCCCCGAGCGTCGTCATCCGCAACGTCAGATCGCCGGTGAATTCGGCCATCGTGCGCGCGCGGAGCGTCTCGATGGTCGCCTGTGCGAGCACGCCATCAAGCAGGTGGGTGGGTCCGCTCAGAACGACCTCGCTGAGGTTGAGCGCACCCACCACGGGAGCGAGCGCGATTCCCAGTCGCTGGCCCGCCTCCCGAAGAACTGTGTTTCTGTCGTCGTCGGATGATGCCGCCGCAAGCGCCCGGTCGAGCCGCGGTGTCGCGAGCCACGTCTCCAGGCATCCGCGCTTGCCGCACGCGCACTCGGCTCCCCCGTCGGTGCCGACCACGACGTGGCCGATCTCGCCGGCCGCGAAGCGCGACCCGAAGAGCGGAGTCCCGTCGAGCAGAAGTCCAGCGCCGACGCCGTGACCGACTTTGATGAGCATCATGTCGCTGGCGGCGTCACCGAAGCTGTGTTCCGCGAGCGCGGCAACGTTGGCGTCGTTGGCGACGACGACGGGGAGCGCGAATCGCTCGGCGAGGCGCGACTGCAGGTGCTCCGACTCCCAGCCCAGGTTGGGGGCGGTGAGCACGACACCCGCGAGGTCGACGATTCCGGGGGATCCGACACCGATGCCGAGCACCGGGCGGTCGGCGGTGGCGACGAGGCGCTCGGTCAGTTCGGTGACGAGGCTCGCGGCATCCACCCCCATGCTGCCCGCGAGGGCAACGTGCTCGCGGTGCAGGATCTGGCCGTCGAGGTCGAGCACCGCACCGCGGAGGGTGTCGGCGTCGCTCAGGTCGATGCCGATGATCTGGAATGCGCCGCGATCGAGATCGAGCAGGATGCCGGGTTTTCCGGGGCGGGCATCCTCGCGCTGACCCGTCTCGATGATGAGGCCCTCGGCCATGAGTTCGGCGACGAGGTCGGAGATGGTGACGCGAGTGAGGCCGGTCTCGCGGGCGATGTCGGCGCGGCTCTGCTGGCCGGCGCGGTAGAGGGTCTGCAGCACGAGGGAGCGATTGTGTCCGCGGGCGTGCTCGGGCAGCACCTTCTTCGTGGGGCGCAGTGCCCGTCCCGTGGTGAACCCCGTCGTCATGGTTTGTTAGTAAAGCGTACAAACAAACTCCCCGCAACCCTTTCTCCGCTGAGGTAGCCACTTTTGTGAGTAATTCCGCGCGAACATCCCCCGAAGCGGCTACCTCGAGCGCGGGCCCGGCGGAGCGAGGTGATGCAGACGATTCACAGCCACGGCCAAGGAAAAAAGAGACCGGTACGGCAAGCTGGGAACACATCGACGTAAGGGGAATCCATGCGCGCCATTTCGAAGCCCACCATCGCCGTTCTCGCGGGACTCACGCTCGCCGGATCCCTCGCGAGTTGCGCCACCCAAACCGAGGCCGACCCGACCGAGGAGACCACCTCAGAGGCCACCACCCCCGTGGAGGAGACGCCGGGAGAGGCAACCGACACCACCTACACCGACGGCACGTACACCGACACGGGCTCGTACCAGGCACCGAGCGGCAACGAGACCATCGAGGTGACGATCACCCTCAAGAACGACATCATCGAGTCCGTCGATGTCGTGGGTGAGGCGACCGACCCGCAGGCCAAGCTGCACCAGGGCGAGTTCATCAACGGCATCGCTGGAATCGTGGTCGGCAAAGACATCGACACCATCAAGGTCGACAAGGTCGGTGGATCGTCGCTCACGAGCAACGGCTTCAATGCCGCGATCGACGCCATCAAGGCCGAAGCCGCGGCGTAAGCCACCACCACATGAGCCTCAGCTTCGAGGCGATCGGCACCGCGTGGGTCATCGACTCCGCGGTGCCGATCTCATCAGAACTCGCGAGCCTGATCGAGCAACGTGTCGAGTCGTTCGACCGCACCTGGTCGCGTTTCCGCGACGACTCGCTCGTCGCCCGCATCGCGCGCGAGCCCGGCACTTTTCGTTTTCCCGACGAAGCTCCCGCGCTGTTCGACCTCTACCGACGGCTGTACGAGGCGACGGATGCCGCACTCTCGCCCCTCGTCGGACGCACCCTCGAAACCCTCGGCTACGACCGCAGTTACAGCCTCACCCCCGCAGCGAATCCCGCCCCGGTGCCCTCGTGGGACGACGCTGTCTCGTGGGATGGCGAAAGCCTCATGACCGTGCGGCCCGTCGTGCTCGACGTGGGTGCCGCAGGCAAGGGATACCTCGTCGACCTCCTCGCCGAACTGCTCGAGAAGCACGGTCACGCCGAGTACACGGTCGACGGCAGCGGCGATCTGCGGCACCGCGGCCCTGCACCCCTGCGCGTCGCACTCGAGCACCCCGGCGACACGAGCAAGGCGATCGGGATCGTCGAGCTGAGCGACGGGTCGATGTGCTCCTCGGCGACCAACCGGAGGGCGTGGGCGGGCGTTCATCACGTCATCGACGCGACGACGGGGCTGCCGACGCGGAATGTGATCGCGACGTGGGTGGTCGCATCATCCACTGTCGTCGCCGACGGCCTGTCGACCGCGCTCTTCTTCGTCGAGCCCGCGCGCCTGGCTGCGCAGTTCGACTTCGAGTACGTGCGGATGTTTGCGGACGGACGAGTAGAGTTCTCGCGAAAACTGTCGGGAGAGGTATTCACATGAGGCGCTGGCTCGACCGCATGACCGGCATGGTCACGATGTACAAGCTCATCCTCTTCACCCTCATCGCGCTCGAGCTCATCGCGCTCGTTCTCTCGCTTTTCGGGCAACTGTCCTATGGCCCGCTCGAGCTCATCGTGTCCGCCGTGGTCGCGGTTGGCCTCACGTGGGGAGCATCGCAGGTCGCGGCACGCATCGCACGGGTGACTCCGCACAGCGAGTCGGCGATCATCACGGGCATCCTGATCTTCTTCATCATGCGACCGACGCTCGAGCCGCTCGGGCTCGCCGGCATCGCTCTCGCGGCGGTCGTGGCGGGTCTCTCGAAGTACCTGCTCGCGGTGCGCGGTCGGCACATCTTCAATCCGGCAGCGTTCGGTGCATTCGTTCCGACGCTCATCGTCTTCACGACGTTCGTCGGGCTGAGTTACGGCCTGTGGTGGATCGGCACGCCGCTGCTGCAGGTGCCCGTGTACATCGGCGCGTTCCTCATCCTGTATCGCACGCAGCGCCTGACGCTGGGGCTCTCGTTCATCGTGCTTGCGGGCGCCCTCGCGACGGCCGTCGCGGTGTCGGGTGGTCAGGCCCTGGGTCCGGCCATCAGTCAGGTGCTGTTGCAGTCGCCCCTCATGTTCTTTGCGGGATTCATGCTCAGCGAACCGCTCACGCTGCCGCCGCGACGGTGGCAGCAGCTCGTCGAGGTCGTCGTTGTCGCGGTGCTCTTCGCGGTACCGCTCCCCCTCGGGCCAGTGTCGAACAGCCCGCTCTTCGCCCTGCTCGTCGGCAACCTCATCGCGTTCTTCTTCGGTCAGCGTCGGGCGATCCGCCTCAGCTATCTCGGCAAGACGCAGATCGGCCCGACGACCTGGGAGCTCTCGTTTCAGCCCTCGCGGCCCGTGCGCTTCTCCCCCGGCCAGTACATGGAGCTCACGATCCCCCATCGCAAGGCGGACTTCCGCGGCAGCCGTCGCTACTTCAGCATCTCGTCGGCACCGTCGACCGAGGGGCCCATCACCTTCGCAATCACGCTCCCGTCGAAGTCCTCGAGCTTCAAGCAGGCGCTCCTCGACCTCGAGCCCGGCGCCGTCGTGCACGGCACGAGCGTCGGCGGCGACTTCGTTCTCCCCAGCAAGACGGATGAGCCGCTGCTGCTCGTCGCGGGCGGAATCGGTATGACCCCCTTCGCCTCGCAGCTCGCCCACGCGACCGAGCGTGGCGACAAGCGCGATGTGGTCGTGGTCTACCAGAACAGCGCCGAGGGCGACCTGCCCTACTCGGCCCTGCTCGAGCGCTCGGGGGCGCACGTCGTGCTCTTCTCGCCCACCGCGCCGAGCCCCCTGCCAGCCAACTGGCACTACGCGGGGCCCGGCCGCGTCGATGGCGAGCGCCTAGCAAGCGCGGTTCCGGATGCTGCACGCAGGCGTGCCTTCATCTCGGGTCCCCCCGCCCTCGTGTCCGACCTGAAGCGCGCCTTGCGCTCGCAGGGGGTACGACGCGTGCACTCGGACTACTTCTCGGGCTATTAGTCGGCTCACGCACATGAATGCCATGCGTGCATTCTTCTGCTACGGTGATCGCCATGCGAACCCGTCGGCGCGCCCTCACCGTTGTGCTTGCCGCGGGCGCGATCGCGATCGCTCCCGCGATTTCGGCGAGCGCCGCCGGCGCCGCGATCCACACCGGTGACTCGCTCTACGCCATCAGTACCGACCCGAGCTACCCCGACCTTCAGCTCATGCACGTCGACCCCACATCAGGACTCTCGACGACGATCGGTGCTGGATCTGCGGCTACGAGTGGACAGGCCTACCAACCTGCCCACAATCCCGTCACGGGCGAGTCGTACTACGTGGTCGACAACGCGCGCGGCGCGTTCTTTCTCATGCAGCTCGACGTGACAACCGGTGATTCGACTCTGATCGGTGAGTTCGAGGACATCGGGTCGGGACTGTTCCCGGGCATCTCGGCGATCATGATCGGCCTCGATGGTTCGGCGTATGCGATGGACACCGCGCAGAGCACGATGTACCAACTCGATCTCGCAACTGCACACATCGGTCCGGTCGGCATCGCACCGTTCCCTGGCTGGGCGTTCTCCGTCGACCCCACCACAGGAGACTTCTGGGCCGTCGACAGCACGAACCGCGTGTGGACCGCGCCCGCCGCGCTCCCCGATGCGTGGTCGAACTACGGCATCGTCGTGCTCCCCGACCCTGCGAATCAGTTCGCCTACTCGCTGCAGATCGACCGCTCGGGAACGTTCTGGCTCGCCGCCACCGACAACTCGGTCGGCGGTGCGGGTCTGTGGAGCTTCACGCCCTTGACCCTCCCAACACCCGTCTACTCGGGCCCGTTCGTCGACGGGCCGTACTTCACCTCGGCGATACTCATCACGCCCTCGCCGGTGACCCCGCCGGTGCCTCCCGCGGGTCCACAGCTGGCGAACGGTGGCGTGGATTACTCCGCGGCGGTCGGGGTCGCCCTCGGAGCGGGCATCCTGCTCACCGCCGGACTCGTCGTCGTGACACGCCGTCGAAGCGCCTCCTAGCGCTCGAGCGTCTTCAGCCCGTCGACGTAGGCGCGCATCGAAAGCTCGCCGACGTCGTGGCTCGACGGCGCAAGCGGCAGACCCTCGATGAAGTGCTCCCGGAACACCATGACGCTCGTCATCCACGACGCGAAGATGGATGAGGCCTGGATGCGCGGCTCAATGGCTTCCGGGGGCCACCCGCCACGCTCGCGGAAGATCTCGGCGAGCCGGTTGAGGGCGGCTACCCAGCCGTGCATGATGTGGCCCGCGATCTCGGGACCCCCGCGACCGATGAACTCGAGCGTGGGATGCATCGATTTCATGGCGTCGAGGGGTCGGTCATCCGTCCACCCCGCTTCTCGCAACTCGGCGAGCACGCCCGACATCATCTGGTCGAGTGATTCGCCCGGGGGCCGCGTCGCAAAGCGCTCCACGAAGTCGTCGAGCCAGTCGTCGAAACCGGCGAGGAGTACCGCCGCCTTCGAGTCGAAGTGCAGGTAGATGGTGCGAACCGCGACATCGGCGGCAACGCTGATGTCCTCCATGGTCGACGCCTCATACCCTTTGGTGTCGAAGAGCTGGTTGGCAGCGATGATGATCGCTCGACGCGTCTTTGCCTTGCGTCGCTCGTACCGGTCATCGATTGCCACTCAGCCACTGTATTGCTGCCCGGTCGGTGGGCCGCCCTAGCATGACGGCATGGTGTCATTCGCTGATAAGCCACTGCTCGAGGTCGACTCCCCCGAGGAGTGGGAACGGTGGATCGTCGAGGTCGGCGACAGCGATGGTGTGCGCCTCAAGTTGCGCAAGCGCCTCTCGAAGCTTGACGTCGGCATCACCTACGACGAAGCCCTCGACGTCGCGCTGTGTCATGGATGGATCGACGGACAGGTTGCTCGCTTCGACGACGACTTCGTTCTTCAGGCGTTCACGCCCCGTCGACGCAACAGCCCGTGGTCGCAGCGCAACGTGGGACACGTGGAGCGTCTTGTCGCCGCCGGTCGCATGCGGGAAGGCGGTCTCGCGGAGATCGACCGGGCCAAGGCAGATGGTCGCTGGGATGCGGCCTACCGCGTGTCGGGAGCGACTGCCCCCGACGACCTCCAGGCCGCGCTCGACGCCAACCCGACGGTGAGGGCGCGCTTTGAGGCGATGCCGAGCCAGGCGCGGTTTCTGGCCATTGTCGGCATCACCGGGGTCAAGCGCGCCGAGACGCGTGCCCGCAAGATCGCCGAACTCGTCGCGCGACTCCAGACGCCCGAGAACGACTGAAGGCGGGCCCGGTTGACGTCTCCGGGCCCGCCTGGTCAGTGCGACGCTGTCGCGGGGCGGATCAGTACTTCGTGATCCTGCGCATGCGTGCCGTCGCGATGATCGCGAGGGTTCCCGCGACCACGAGCATCCCGATGAGCCACCACACGAGGGGCGGAACCACGAGACCATCCGCGATGCTCACACCGGCACGGGCCAGTGCGTCGCGCTCGTCACCCTGGATTGTGAAGCCCACGGTCGCCTCGAACGGCTGGCCGTCCACGGCGGTTCCCACGATGACGAGCGTGTGGGGGCCGGGCTTCATCGATGCCGGGATCGGGAAGGTGGAGATAGCCGTGGAGTCCGCGCCGACCACACCCTGCGAGAGCAGCTGGGCGGTGGAGAAGCCCCACACGTCAAGCTCGGTGCCGCTGAGGAAGCCAGACACTGTGACGTTGAGCGCACCACCCTGCTCGACCGTGAGGTGCGAGCTCGTCGACGGCACCCATCCGGGCTTCGGTCCACGCTCGGGCTGGATCGACACGTTCATGCCGCCCGCCGAACCCGTCGCCGCGGTGCCATCGAAGGTGATGACGAAGTTGATCGGAGTGCTGCCGATCTTCGCGCCGCTCTGACCGGGGCTCAGGTGGGTGATCTTCGGCGCCTTCGGCGTGGCTGGCGAGCTCGGTGCGGATGCTCCCGCCTCCGTGGGCGCCGAACCAGTGCTGCCCGAGCCGGTCGAGCCGGAGCCCGAGCTCGACGCGGACGACGGCGCTGCCGGAGCGGGCGGCGGGGGCGGCGGGGCCACGGCCGACGTGCCGGAGACGTAGCTCACCGAATCCGTGTGGCCGGGACGCGACTTCGTGACGGTGACGTCAGACGTGGTGCTCGGCGCGAGACCGGTGACGGTCACAATCGCACCCGACTGGCTGAACACTGCACCGTTGGTTCCCGTGAAGGTGTACGAGAAGGCCGGGTCGTAGTCCGCGATGGTGAAGGTGAATCCGCCATCGATCGTGGAAACTCCACCCAGAGACGGCGCCACCCCGGGGGTGATCGAGGCTCCGGTGACGGTGGTCACGGCATCCGCGACGTCTGCCTTCGTTGCCACGATCGTGACGGTGGCCGACTCACCGGGCGCGAGGCCCGAGACGATCACCGTCGAACCCGATAGGGCGACGACTCCCGCAGATGTCGTCACGGTGTAGACCGTGTCGACATCGAAGTTGTCGATCTCGAAGCTGAACCCGTCGGTGAGGTACGTCGGTGCGCCCGCGGCGGGCAGAGTGCCCGACGGGATGGCCGTGCTGAGGATCGTCGACGAGGCATCGGTGTATCCCCCACGCACTGCCGTGACGGTGACCGTGGCGATGCCGCCCGCGCCGAGGCCCGTGACGACCCCCACGTTGCCGACGAGCGAGATGCTTCCGGCGGTCGTGGAGACGACGTAGCCGGCACCGGCGGGGTCGTTGATCGAGAAGGTGAATCCGTCGAGGGTTGACGGGCCTGCGAGGAGGGTCGGCGCGATTCCGGGGATGAGGGCGTTCGAGGTGAGAACACCACCCGCGGTCGTGAAGCCCGCGCGCTCGACCGACACCGTGACATCCGCCGATTCTCCGGGCGCGAGACCCGAGATGGTGATGGTCGACCCGGTGAAGGTGATGCCCCCGACGGTCGTCGAGACCAGGTAGGCGAACGACGAATCGAGGTTGTCGATCGTGACGGTGAAGCTGTCGACCCCCTGCACCGGGGTACCGAAGATCGGTGCGGGTGCGCTCGGTAGCGAGGAGCCGGTGATCGACTCGGTCGCGTCGGTGCGCCCCTCGCGAGTCGCGGTGACCTCGACCGTCACGGTGGTGTCGGTCGGCAAACCGGAGACCGTGACGAGGTTGTCCGCGACCGTGCCGGTACCGCCGGGAACGGTGATCACATACGTCGCCGAGACGTCGTAGTTCGTGATCTCGAAGGTAAACCCGTAGTCGATACTCGTCGCCGTACCGAGTACCGGCTTCTCCCCGGCCGTCAGGGCGGATCCGCTCACGTCGGCCGAAGCGATCGTGTAACCGAGGCGAGCGGCCGCGAGGCTGAGTGTCGACGGAGCACTGGCCGCGAGACCCGACACGGTCACGACGGAGCCGCTGACCGACGCGGTCGCACCGTTGGTGACTGTCGGCGTGTAGTTCGTCGAGGCGTTGTAGTTGGTGATCTCGACGGTGAACCCGTCGGCCGTGCGAACGGGAGTGCCGAAGGTCGGCGCGACGCCCGGCCCGATTGGCGTGACCGCGGTGGATGCCGCGCTCGCGATGCTCGTGCCGTTGGAGTTCACCGCGTAGACGATGAACGTGTAGGCCGTTCCGTTGGTGAGGCCGGTGACCGATCCGCTCGTCGCCGAGGAGACGGCGTCGGTGAACCGCGTGTAGCTCGAGTCGGTCGACGACTTGTACCAGAGGGTGTAGTCGGTGATGGCACTCGCGTTGGCCGCCGGTGCGGTCCAGGTGAGGTCGACCTTGGCGTCGCCGGAGGTACCCGAGACACCGGTCACGCGACCGGGTGCACCCGTGTACACGACGGGCACGCGCGGGGTCGAGCGGGTGCTCGTGCCAGCCGCGTTGGTCGCGTCAATCGTGATGTAGTACGTCGTGCCATTGCTGAGGCCCGTGATCTGGCAGCTCGTGGCACCCGTCGAGGTGCACGTGCGCGACTGCGAGCCCTGGGTGGCGGCAGACCACGCCACGATCGTGTAGCCCGTGATCGTGGAGCCGTTGGCATTCGGTGCGACCCACGTCACGTTCGCGCCACCACTGATCGGCTCGGCGACGATCGTCGCCGCATCCGGAGCGTCGGGGAGCGTGAAGGGGGTCTTCGCGACCGCAGCTGACGCGGGGCCAGCACCGGCGGACGAGACGGCGCGCAACTGCACGCTGTACTCGACGCCGTTCGTAAGCGACGAGATCGTGACCGGGCTCGAGGTCGTGCCCGCGTTCACCCACGAGCCCCCGTTGAGGCGGTACTGATATGCCGTGATCGGCATACTCCCTGCGGACGGCGCCGTGAACGGCACCGTGAGGTAGGTGTTGGCCGCCACGATGGAACCGATGACGGGCGCTCCGGGCTTCGCGAGCGGCGTGACCGCGACACGGGGGCTCGAGGCGACGCTTTCACCGGCCGCGTTGATGGCCGTCACCGACACGTAGTAGGTCGTGCCGTTGACGAGCGAGGTGATGGTCGTCGAGGTGCTCGCGGTGGTTGCCGTGCGCACCACGGTCGATCCGCTCGCGGTCGAGTAGGCCGTCGCGACGTATGAAGTGATCGCGGACCCACCGGTGAAGGAGGGAGCAGTCCACGAGATGAGCGCGGAAACGTTGTCCGGGTCGGCCGTGACGGCGGTCGGAGCATCCGGAACCGTGCGCGGTGTGCCCGAGCGAGCGGCGTTGACACCGCTGGCTCCCGAGACGTTCACCGCACGAACGGTGACCGGGTAGGTGGTGCCGTTGGTGAGACCCGAGATGACGAACGGGCTCGAGAGCGATCCCGCATCGATCCAGCTGCCACCGATGTTGTACTCGATCGCGGTGACGGGCGATCCGCCATCATCGGCGACCGTATAGGCGACGCTCAGCGAGCTGACGCCCTCCGTGACGACGATAACGGGCTCGGCCGGAACCGCGCGCGGAGAGAGCACGCGGATGTCCGACGCGGGACCCGCGCCAGCCGCGTTGACCGCACGCACGGCAATCGAGTAGCTAGCGCCATTGACGAGGCTCGCCGAGGAATCGGACGACAGCTTCGAGATGATGAGCGGGCTCGCGGTGCTCGATGCGGTGGCCCAGGTGAGTCCACCGTCGGTCGTGTACTCCCAGCCGGTGACGGGGCTTCCGCCGTCGGTGGGCACGCTCACCCGCACGGTGAGGGTCTGGTGGGTGGGTAGGAACGAGTCGAGACTCGCCTGCGCCGGCAGGTCACGCGGGGTCTCTGAGACCGCAGCGGATGCCGCACCCTCGCCCTCCGCGTTGACGGCGCGAACCTGCACCGAGTACTCCGTGCCGTTCTCCAACCCATCGAGCTGGAACGTCGAACCGAGGCTGCCGGTCGTCGTCCACGGACCCGAACCGATGCGGTATTCGTACCGCGTCACGGCGGATCCACCGTTCGCGCCCGGCGCGAACTGCACGTGCAGTGCGCCCGACGTGGGCGTGAGTGAGGTGATCGTCGGGGCGTCGGGGGCGGTGCGCGTGATACCCGCGGCAACACCCGAAGCCGTTCCCGCACCCATGGCGTTCACCGCGCGAACTTCGACGTAGTAGGTCTGGCCGCCCGTGAGAGCCGTCGTGCCATCGCTCGAGAGGGTCGTGATGACGAGCGGGCTCGCCGTCGTGCCCGTGTCGCGAACGCGCCACGTCGCACCACCGTCGGTCGAGTACTCGTAGGTCGTGATGGGCGAACCACCCGCGTGGATGGGCGCCGTGAACTCGGTCTCGAGTGTGCCGTCGACACCCGAGATGGTGTCGCCGACGATGGCAGGAGCGCCAGGGGTGGTCGCCGGAGTCGCGCTCACGGCGAGTGAGGCATCTCCCGTGCCCACCGCGTTGACCGCGCGCACCCGCACGTCGTAGGCGATGCCATTGACCAGACCGCTCACGATGATCGGGCTGGACGCCGGAACACTCGTCCAATCGCCACCCGACTCGAGCTGGTACTCGTAGCTGGTGATCGCCGAACCGCCCGTCGCCGCCGGGGTCACCGCGATCGTCAGACGGCGGTCGTCTGCCGTGATTGCCGAGATTGCGGGGGCCGTCGGGGTGGCGAGGGTCGTGAGCGAGACGACGGTGGATGCCGAACCGGCGCCCGCCGCATTGACGGCGCGAATCTGCACCGCGTAGCTCGTGCCATCCGCGAGGCCCTGGATGGTGAGCGGACTCGACGTGTCGGGCAGTGTCACCCAGCTGCCGGAGCCGAGCCGGTACTCGTAGGCCGTCAGTGACCCACCGCCCGTGAATCCTGGAGTGAAGGAGATCGCCGCCGAGCGGATGCCGGGAGTCACCTCGTCGATCGACGGCGCACCGGGGGTCGACATGGGCGTGGCGCTCAGCGGAGCGGACTCTTCTCCGGTGCCGATCGCGTTGATGGCACGCAGGGACACGGCGTATGAGGCACCGTTGGTCAAACCGGTGATCGTGAGGGGGCTGGACGTGCCGGATGCCTGAACCCAGGCTCCGCCATCGAGCTGGTACTCGTACCGCAGCACCGGACTCACTGTGTCGCCGGGCGTGAACGCGACCGAAAGGCGGGCGTCACCGGGAGTTATTGCGGTGATGGAGGGCGCGGCGGGCACGCCGCTCGGCCGAACGATGTCGGACGCGGGCGAGGTCGTACCGGTGCCGAAGGAGTTCACCGCGGCGACACGGAAGATGTACGACGTGCCGTTCGTGAGGCCGGTGACGGTCGCCGATGTCGACGCGGAGGTGCCGTCGGCGAAGGTCGTCCAGGTCGGCGTGCTGCCCGAAACCGCGTACTGCACGATGTAGTCGGTGATTGCGGCTCCGCCCGTGTTGGTGGGAGCCGTCCAGGTGAGTTCGACCTGCTGGTTACCCGCAGAACCGATGACGTTGAGGGGAGCATCCGCCGACCCCGTCGAGTAGGAGATCACGACTGAGCCGTTGCCGGAGTTGCCGGAGAAGAACACGTAGTTGGTGTTGAGGCCGGCCAGGCCCGCGGTCGAGTTGGAGCCGGGGAATCCACCGTAACCGAGCCACTCGGTGTAGGTGCCGGTACCGAATTCGACGGTGCCCTGCTTACCGCCCTGGGCGCCACCACCACCGGCGCCGGAGCCACCACCGTCGCAGTTGTTGTTGCAGACGAGCATGACGTCGTAACCGTTTTGGCCGGTCGTGCTCGTGGTGTCGGTGCGCGGCGAGTGCGATGCCTCAGCCTGGCGACCGACGAGAGGTTCCCACTGACCGCTACCGCCACCACCGCCGGCTCCACCGGCGACGATCTTGTTGTCACCGACGACGAGCACCGTCGCGGCGCCACCACCGCCACCACCACCGGAGCTACCTCGGTTACCGGGCATGCCACCCTGGCCACCGGAGTAGCCAGAAAGGGGAGAGTAGCCGGCACTGGCGCGGCTCTGCGCAGACGTGCTGCTCGCGCCGCGCGATCCACCACCACCGACCGAGACGCTGATCACCTGACCGGGCGTGACGTCGATCGTTCCCGTGACGCGGCCCTTGTAGCCGCCCGGGATGGGCTCGCCCTGCGAGTCGCGTCCACCGAGACCACCCTCGGCGCCGGTCGCCGTGATGGTGAGCTGAGTAATGCCCGCGGGAACCGTGAACGACTGAAGCCCACCCGTGTACGAGAAGGTGACCGTCTCGGTCGACGGTGCGGCCTGCGCGGCGGTCGGGACCGCGACGACAGCGGCGCCGACGAGGCCGATGCCGGCGAGCGCGGCGAGGATCTTGGATCCGATGCGTGTAGCGAACACTGTTGTCTCCCCCAGTTGTCCGATCCCCCGAAACAGTGTCCGGAGCCATCCCACTCGGACGTCATGATGATGGCCAGTCACCATGGTGGCGGTCAGAGGGGGCGCCGGTATACGGATTTTGTACCCCATTTCGTGGCACAAAGGCCCGATTCTTGGCCCCAGAAGGGGGTGATTCGGGCGATTTGAGCGCTGTTGCTGGTGTGACTCGTGTGAATAACACGGCGAGTGGATGCCCCCGCTCAGCCCCGCTCAGCCCCCTGTCAGCCTGCGGCGAATACGGCCACCGCCGTCGCGCCAGGTGCCTACACTGGCAACATTGAGTCACCCCGACTCAAGTTTGAGAAGGCCGCGATCCGGCCGAAGGAGTCGAACATCATGGCACTCGCCTACACCCCCGTCCGCCCATCCGCCCATCCGGCGTTCCCGCAGTTCCCCGCGCGCCCCGCCTTCCCCGCGCAGGCCCGCACGCCACGCCTCGCCGCCGTCGACGTCTACCGGGCCGACGACGTGTACACCGTCTCGGTCGACCTTCCCGGCGTCGACGCCAACTCGATCGACGTTGACCTCAACGGCCGCGCGCTCACCATTCGCGCAAGCCGCACCGCCCCGGAGATCGAGGGTGCGACGTGGCTGTCGCGCGAACGCAGTACGGGAGCGATCGTGCGTCGCCTCACCCTCGGTGAGGGCGTCGACACCGAGAACATCTCCGCGGACTACGCCAACGGTGTGCTCACCGTCAGTATCCCGGTCGCCGAGTCCGCCAAGCCGCGCAAGGTCGCGGTATCCGGCGCGCCCGCGGCGGAGGTCGTCGCTTCAGCCGCAGAGTAGCTCGGCCGGGGGCATCCACCCCGCCTTTAACCATCGAAGTCGCCACTTCTGTGGATCTGGAGAACCAGAAACCCACAGAAGTGGCGACTTCGGCGTCTAAGTGACGCCTCGGGCTACGCCAAGCGCGCTGCCAGCGCCTTATCGAGCGTGTCGAGGAACTCCTCGGTCGTCTCCCACTTCTGATCGGGTCCGACCAGTAGGGCGAGGTCCTTGGTCATGTGACCAGCCTCGACCGACTTGATGACGACGTCTTCGAGGGTCTCCGCGAAGGTCGCGAGCTCGGGGTTGTTGTCGAGCTTGGCGCGGTGCGACAGCCCGCGGGTCCAGGCGTAGATCGAGGCGATCGGGTTGGTCGACGTCGGCTTGCCCTGCTGGTGCTGGCGATAGTGGCGGGTGACCGTGCCGTGGGCCGCTTCCGCCTCGACAACCTTGCCGTCGGGGGTGGAGAGCACGCTCGTCATGAGGCCGAGCGACCCGAAGCCCTGTGCGACCGTGTCTGACTGCACGTCGCCGTCGTAGTTCTTGCAGGCCCAGACGTAGCCGCCCTCCCACTTCATGGCCGAAGCGACCATGTCATCGATGAGGCGGTGCTCGTAGGTGAGGCCGGCGGCGTCGAACTTCTCCTTGAATTCGGTTGTGAAGATCTCCTCGAAGATGTCCTTGAACCGGCCGTCATAGGCCTTGAGGATGGTGTTCTTCGTCGAGAGGTACACGGGGTAGTTGCGTGCGAGGCCGTAGTTGAGGCTCGCGCGCGCGAAGTCGCGGATGGAGTCGTCGAGGTTGTACTGAACCTGCGCGACACCGCTACCCGGCGACTGGTAGACCTCGAACTTGAGCGGCTCGGATCCGTCTTCGGGAGCGAACTCGACCGTGAGCTTGCCCTTGCCCGTGAAGCGGAAGTCGGTGGCGCGGTACTGGTCGCCGAAGGCGTGACGGCCGATGATGATGGGCTTGTTCCATCCCGGCACGAGGCGCGGGATGTTCGAGATGATGATGGGCTCGCGGAAGATCACGCCACCGAGAATGTTGCGGATGGTGCCGTTGGGGCTCTTCCACATCGACTTGAGGCCGAACTCCTCGACGCGCGCCTCGTCGGGCGTGATCGTCGCGCACTTGACGCCGACGCCGTGCTTCTGGATAGCGTGCGCCGCGTCGATCGTGACCTGGTCATCGGTCGCGTCGCGGTGCTCGATCCCGAGGTCGTAGTACTCGAGGTTGATGTCGAGATAGGGGTGGATCAGGGTGTCCTTGATCTTCTGCCAGATGATGCGGGTCATCTCGTCACCATCGAGCTCGACGACGGTGCCCTCTACCTTGATCTTCGACACATTTCTCCTTAGTTCGTGGCCGCAAACAAGCATACTCGGTCGTCGAAGTATCTCGACATCAAGATACTTTTGACCCCTCGCGGCAGCCCTGGGTTAGCCTGTCCTCATGGCCGATCTGCGACTCGAAGAACTGTCCGCCGCGACCATCGTCGCCGCCAACACCCTCACCCTCAGACGCGGCCAGGAGCAGTTCGTCACGCCACCGTCGTACGCGATCGCCGACAACTTCATCAACCCCGCGACCTCGTGGCCTCGCGTCGTGCTCGACGGCGATCGGGTCGTCGGCTTCATTCGCGGCAACTTCGACCCGGATGCCGTACAAGAAGAATTCCGCAGCTGCATCTGGCGCGTGACCGTCGCGGGCGACGTGCAGGGCACCGGCGTCGGCAAGTTCGCGGTGCACGCCCTCGCCGAGGAGGCGCGCGACCGCGGCCACTCCCGCCTCACCGCGCTCTGGGAGCCCGGAGACGAGGGCCCTGAAGCGTTCTTCTTGCGCGTGGGATTCACGATCGTCGGCGAGACCCAGTACGGCGAGAACATCGGCGCGCTTGAGCTGTAGGGATCATGTGTGCGCAAGCCGTGGACACGCGCTTGTCCACCCCACTAGTGTCAAACAATGACCACTCCGGGAGCACGCGCACGAGTAACGCTCCTCGATGTCGCCGCGGCGGCCGAGGTCGACCCCTCCACGGTGTCTCGAGTGCTCCGCGGCGTCAACCAACGCGTGAGCGATGACACGAGGGAACGCATCGTCCGTGTCGCCGCCGAGCTCGGTTACGTAGCGAACGCGAATGCCCGGAGCCTGGTCTCAAGCGAGACCATGACCCTCGGGTTGCTCATTCCCAATCTCGCGAGCTTCGTCTATAGCGACGTCATCCGCGGTGCAGTGACTGCGGCGCGCGAAGCGGGATACATCCTCGTCGTCGTCGACGCATCGGAGATCGGCACTACGAGCGACGCCTTCCATCGCATGGTGCTAGAGGGGCGCGTCGACGGCCTGCTGATCGCGAGCGGAACGGTCACCGACACCCTGGCGGAGGAGATGTTGCGGCAATCGGGCAGATGCATCATCCTCAACCGACTCATCGAGAGCAGCCAACCCAGCATCATCGAAGACGACGAGGCGGGCATGCGTCTCGGAGTCGAAGAACTCATTCGCGTCGGCCACACTCGCATTGCGTGCCTCGCCGGCCCCGAAGACGTCGACACGTCGCGCCGCCGACTCGCGGGATACCGCGGTGCGATGACGGCCGCCGGCATGCCGGTACCCGAGGATTACATCGTCTACGCGGGATACGAAGAGTCCGACGGATACACGGGCATGACCCATTTGCTCGAGCTCCAGGAACCCCCGACCGGTGTTGCGGCCGTGAGCCTCGCCTCTGCGATCGGTGCGCTCGCAGCCTGCACCTCCGCGGGCATTCGGGTTCCCGACGACCTCTCGATGGTCGCGTTTCACGACGCCCCGATTGCCGGGTTCCTTGCGCCACCGCTGACGACAGTGAGCATGCCGCTATTCGAACTCGGTCAGCAGGCGACGCAACTTCTCATCAAGTTACTCAAAGGCGAGTCGATCCCCACGACCTCGAAGGTCACGGAGCCGTCCCCGAGCCTGGTGGTTCGAGAATCGATCGCAGCTCCGCGCTCCGGTCCGCTTGCGGTCTAGGGCTCGCGTGCGATCATCCTGATCGCGGCGTCGCTGTCAGCGAACGTCGCCGTGTGCTCGCGAAGTTCCGCGGCCGCAGGCGTGCCGAGGGCGAACTCGAGCGACTGGACGCTCTCGAATATGAGCCGACCCACCCCGTGCGGGCCGGTGTCGCCATGTCCCGTTTGCGCGCGCGGAAGGAATTCTGCTGCGACTAGGCCTGGAAGTGCGCGCGCGAGTTGGAGATGTTCTCCGATCCACGCTGACTCGAATTGCTCCTGACTGAGCTCCGGCCGCCGATACAGCATCACGACGTAGTGGATCACGCGGAGCTCCGGTTGCTTTGGCGTGCCCGGGCCGCGCGTCCGTACTCCGGGTAGAGCCCCTCAGGCGCGACCACGAAATCGTGCTCGTCACGACGTACGAGCCAAGTGTCGGTGGGCGTCAGGAGCGGGATATACGGCAGTCGCTCGCTGAACAAGCGCTGCACACGAGTGGCGGCTTCGTCGTACTCGGCAGCGGTTGCAGCGGTGCGCCAGGCCACATACGCATCCTCGAGTTCCGGCACGGATGCGTGCTGCCAGTTCGGAGAACCTTCCCCTGCAGCCGAGGTAAATCCGACGATCGCCTCGAGTGGGTCTGGCCATAGCCACTTTGAGAGAATCGCTGGCGGGTCCTGCTCGCACGCAGCATAGAAGTCAGCGAACGGCGGCACGAAACGCACATCGATTGCGATACCCACGGCTCGCACGTTGCGCTGTAGGACTGTGGCCATGAGATGGAATGCCACGCTGTCTTGGGTGACGCACTCGAACTCGAGTCGCACGCCGTCTCGTTCCCGCACGCCATCGTCACCGGGCACCCAACCGAGGCCCTCGAGGACCTCGATGGCATCAGATGGCCTCGCCCCGCCGACCAGTTCAGGCGCGACCCCCCGAAAATAGGGATCATGAGGCGGCACCGGCCCGAGGGTCGCCGCTGCATGACCGCCGAATGCCTCGCGAACCAATTCCGGGCGGTCGATCGCAAGAGACACCGCGCGGCGCATGTCGTCTTTGTCGAAGTCGAGGTCCGCGCGTCGAAAGTTGAGCGCGAGGTAGGCGTTGCTGTCTTGAGGGAGCTCGACGAGGTCCCACGCGCCGTGTGACTCGCCGAGCTCCTGCCACAAGCCCCAGGGTGGGGCACGCAGCACGGATACCTCGTCGGCGCGCGCGGCGCGACGTCGAGCATCCTCGTCCACAAGGCTCGTCCACACGATCGTTCGCGGGGACTCATCCTCCTCGACGCTTTCGGCGACGATCTCGTCGCGCGACCAGCTCACCAAACGGTAGGGGCCGGTGCCGTCAACAACAGTGAAACCGTACTCGCCGGGGTGCGCGAGACGCAGACGCTCGTTGTGGATCGCTGTATGCGTTCCCCACAGCAGCGCTGGAAGCCGGGGGTACGGATGATGAAGGCTTATACTCACCGTCGACTCATCGATCGCAGTGACCTCATCGACGGCATCCCAGTACCATAGTTGCCGTTCTGGGTGGTCTCCCCATCGGCACCCGTGTAGCGCGGCCACCACCGCGGCCGCGTCACACGGCTCGCCGGAGTGGAATCGCGCGCCCGCTCGCAGCACGAACGTCCACGACAGTCCGTCGGGAGCAACGCCCCACGACACCGCCAGTCCGGGCAGCGGCACGTGACCAACACCCTGACGCAGCAAGGTTTCGTAAATCGCGATGCTCGGCGGGTCGATGTGCGGTGAACCTACCGGATCGATCGCGCTGAACTCGTACTCGAAGCCTTCGCGCAACACGCTCACGCTGCCGATCCTTCGACGGTGTCGATAAGACCGTGTGCGAGCGCTCCGCGAACCCACACCGCGACGGGCTCGGCTAGCGGACCGAGGCCCATACGCAAGTCGCCGCCGACGACCACAAGGTCCGCAGCTAGCCCCGCCTCGAGCGCTCCCGTTTCGGCGCGCAGCCCGAAAGCGGTGGCTGGCAGGTCGGTGGCTGCGTGGAGCGCCTCTTCGAGGGAGAGACCGACCTCGTCGTGGAGCGCCGTAATCGCGCGCGCGACCGTGTGATGCTCGACGTGAGTGGATCCGCCGTCGGTGCCAGCGAGCAGGGGAACCCCCGCTTCGTGCATTCGCTGGTAGACGGGGATCATGGCGGAGCGCACTCTGGACCGCGCGATCGTGCGCTCGTCCGCGCCGTCCCAGGGGACGCCCACCGTGAGGGTCGGGTCTACGAAAGACCCCGATGCCACAAGGACCTCGAGAGTCGCATTATCGAGCTCATAGGCGCCGTCGGTGTAGCAGGTCGCGTGCGCGATCACCGTCGCCCGCGCCTCGGCCGCCGCGCGCACCGCCTGGGTCGAGTGCGCGTGTACCACGAGGGGCTTTCCGAGCCGCGCGCACTCCGCGCCGAGGGCGTGCATGGTCTCGACAGGATATTGAAGTGCACCCGGATTGGTGCCCGCCGTCATATTGCCGCCCGTCAGCATGATCTTTACGACATCCGAGCCGTCAGCTACCCGCGACCGCGCGCCCCGGATCACCTCATCGAGGGTGTCGGCCGCGCCACCCAGCCAGTGACAATGCCCGGCCGTCGTCGTGAGCGGGGCCCCAGCCGAGAGGATTCGCGGCCCTGAGGCGAGCCCCGCGAAGATCGAGTCGCGCAGGCGCGCGATAACGGTGCCGCGCGAACCGCAGTCGACCTGAGTCGTGACCCCGTGGCGAAGCGCCCGCTGCGCATTGCCGAGCGCGCGCACCGTCGACCCGAGGTCATCCTCACCACGAAGCACATCGACGGTGTCGCTGAGCCCCGAAAATGTGAGGTGCACGTGTGCGTCGATCAGCCCGGGCAGGATCGTCCCGCCCGGGAACGACGCGGGCGTTGCCGCCGAGGTGTCGGGCCGCGGTCCGGTCGAGTCAGCATGACCCACCCACGCGATTCGGTCGCCTTCCACGAGCACCTCGCAGTCGTCGACGAACCCGACTCCCGCGATAAATCCATGCCGTGCACTTACTAGCCACGACGTCTGCTGCACGATCACAGGAGGTTCGGGGGAAGACCGATTTTGTTGAACTGGTTAGCCGCCAGTTCAACGTGACGTTTCCCGTCCCGCAGGGAAAAGTTCAGGTGTCCGGGCATGAGCGCTTCGAAGTCGAACGTGAGGAGCTTGTTCATCGATAACGCGTAGTCCTGCACGCTCGAGTCGGCGACGTTCTGCAAGATGATCTTGCCGCCCCAGAACACGTGGTCTCCACTGAAGAGGTAGCTCGTTCCGCCACCCTTCACCAGAAAGCACATGTGTCCCGTGCAGTGACCGTCGGTCGAGATCGCAGTGATCTCGAAGCCACCCGATCTCATCGTCTGCCCGTCGACAAGTTCGATGTCGATCTCGGCGGGCTGCCACGTGAACGAGTCGGGGTAGAAGCCGAAGCTCTTCGCCCACCCGAGGCCCGTGGGACCTTCGTCGGCGGCGCGCACGACATCAGCCGACTCCTTCGCGATCGCGATCTCGAGGGTGTCAGAGAGCGCGCGCCGCATGTACGCGAGGGCACCTGCGTGATCCGCGTGATAGTGCGTGACGAATAGTTTGGTGATGCGACGCGGGTCGATGCCTTCCCGACGCAGGTTGGCGATGATGTCGTCGCCTCCGTCGAAGCCGGCGTCGATCATCCAGAGCTCTTCGCCCGTATCGATGATGTAGCTGTTGCAGTCGAGGCGGTGCGAGAGGTTGAAGCCGTAGTCACCGCCCCCGACCACATAGAGGTGGGAGTTGACCTTCACTTCGCGATCAGCTCCTCGGGAATCGAATACGAGTGGGCGCGCAGGCCACCATCGACGATGATGTTTTGGCCCGTGACGTAGGCGGAGTCGTCCGAGGCCAGGTAAGCGTAGGCGGCCGCAATCTCCTCCGCTTTGCCGAGCCGGTTCATGGGAACAAGCGGCCAGTGCTTGCGAGCCGCCTCAAGGGCCTCCTCGCTGCCCAGCACGTCGAGGGACTGCGGGGTGTCGAGAGGGCCGGGGCTCACAGCATTCACACGGATGCCGTACTCGACGAGCTCGATAGCCATCGTCTGCACGAGGTTGACGATTCCAGCCTTCGAGGCGCCGTAGTGGGCGTACTCCTTCGATGCACCGAGTGCGGAGACCGACGCGGTGAACATGATCGATCCACCCGTACCACCGGCGACCATAGCCTGCGCGACACGCTGGCCGAGCACGAACGAGGAACGCAGGTTGATGCGCAGCACACGATCCCACTCCTCGGTGCTCATGGTCAGGAACGGGGCGGCGCTGTGCGCTGGGGCGTTCCCGAGGAAGAGGTCGAGGTGACCCTCGGCCTCCACAACCTGCGCCACGGCCCGGTCGCAGTCGTCGTCGATACCCACGTCGCCCACGAAACCGACCGCTCGCGGACACACACCCGCCAGCTCTGCCACGACCTTGTCAAGGTTGTCGGGATTGCGATCGAAGAGGTAGATGGCTTCACAGCCCTCCGTGGCGAACCGGTGCGCGGTGGCGCGGCCGACGCCGCTCGCAGCACCCGTGATGAGGGCGACCTTTCCGGTGAGGCGATCTGAAATCATCGTGCGAACTCCTTAGAAATTGACGTAGCGGATAGAACGTGGCGCACACCATCGGCGATGCGTGACGCAGAAGGCAGGATTGCCGAGGAAAGGTGCGCGGATGCAGGAATGCGCAAATCGGGAGTGCCAACTCGATGTGCGCGGCGCAATTCGGACCCGAGGTGCTCGACGACGGAGGCGACGATCTCTCCCCCCAGTCCTCCCGTGACGTTCGCCTCATGAGCGACGACGAGGTGGTGTGTCTTCGAGACCGACTCGAGAATGCTGGGCAAGTCGAGTGGCGCGGCCCACCGAAGGTCAATGACCTCAGCGTCGATCCCCTCGTTCTCGAGCTCGAGTGCGGCATCTAGACCCGGCTGCACCATCGTGCCCCATGTGACTATCGTGACGTCGGACCCCGGGCGTCGCACCGCTGCTCCCCCGATGCTCTGCACGGGAGCGCCGAGCTGCACCTCACCCTTGGTCGGATAAAGCCGGCGACTCTCCATGACGAGAACGGGATCGTCGCTCGCGATCGCGGTGCGCAAGATCTGGTAGGCGTCGTCGGGAGTCGACGGGAGCGCAACACGCAGGCCCGGAACATGGGAGTACAGGGCCTCGAGCGACTGACTGTGCTGTGCACACGCGCCGGGAGTCGAACCGTGCTGCGTGCGAATCACCAGTTGGGCCTGCTGACGACCATCGGAGACATAACGCGCGTTTGCGACCTGATTGACGATCTGATCCATGGCAACGAGCAGGAAGTCGCCGTACATGATCTCGACGATCGGGCGCATGCCACCAAACGAAGCACCCAACGCCGACCCGATCATGGCCGACTCAGAGATGGGCGTATCGAACACTCGATCGCCGAACTCGTTGCGCAGGTTCTTGCTCGCACCGAACGGCCCTCCCGGGATCGCCACATCCTCGCCGAAGACGATTGTTTCGGGCAGATTTGTTAGCCCCCAGCGAAGCGCCTCGTTGACCGCGCGAATGTACGACAACTCTTTCGTGTCAACGGACTGCATAAAGGTTCCTCATCACTGTTGTCTGGTCGGGCGACGGAAGCCCGCGAGCGAACGCGAAGGCGTCATCGAGAGCGGCCTCGACCTCGGCCTTAGTTGCGTCGAGCTCGGCGCCGTATTGGTTCTCGAACCGCCGAAGCGGCTCATCCTCACGCCACGAGTCGAGCTCACCCGCGGGTCGGTATTGCTGGGCGTCACCCGAGTAGTGACCGGAGAGACGACGTGTTCGCGCCTCGACGACTACCGGAGTCAACGACGCGAGCGCTACCGCACGCGCTTCCGCGATCGTTGCGCTGACGATCTCCGGGTCGTTGCCGTCGATGTCCCACGAGGGGATGCCATATGCGGCAGCACGCGCGGCCGCATTGACTGCCGTGAGATCGTCAGAAGGCGTCATCTCTACGTAGCCGTTGTTCTCGATCACGACAATCATGGGGATCGAGAGCACCGAGGCCATGTTCAGGGTCTCGTGCACGACACCTTGATTCACGGCGCCGTCACCCATGGCCACGAGCGCGACACGGTTCTCTCCGCGATACTTGGCTGCCATGCTCAACCCCATGGCGACTGGCGCACCAGCACCGACGATCGAGTTCTCGCCATAGAAGCCGTATTGCGTTCCGGAGAGATACGCCGATCCACCGCGGCCTCCATTCAGATCAGATGCGCGCCCCAGAATCTCACCGACGAGCTGGCCAGCGGGAACCCCTCGCGCCATCGCCCACCCGTGACCGCGATAGGTTGCGATGACGGGGTCATCGGCACCCAGCGAACGACATGCCCCCACTGGGATCGCCTCCTGCCCGATGCATAAGTGGATGGAGCCCGTGATCTCGCCCGTGTTGACGAGAGGCATAAGCGTCTCCTCGACGCGCCGGATGAGCAGCATGTCGCGGTAGAGGCTGAGCAGGCGCGGTTCGATGGTCATGCTCGGTCCTTCAATTTCTGGGTGCGAGTGTTTCGGTGATGGCGCTGTTCCAGCAAGAACTTCGTGGATAGTGCGCGGATGTGCAGGTAGCGCATATGCCGGGCATCGGCGACCGGCGCGTCAACAGGCGCGGCGGATGCTGCGGGCTCACGATGCACGAACGCGCGCACGTTCCACGCCCGCACCTGACGGCTGAACGCTTCCGTCGCCGCGTCTGCGGCGGCATCCTGCGGATCGAGGATGTAGAGGCTCGGCAGTCGCCGCCAGATATTTTCGGAATCGAGCTCGGTCGGCAGGTCCCGCGGGTCGATCACCACCATGCCCAGCGAGTCGACAAGCGGGGCGTGCACAAGGTGAGCGGCACTCGAGCCCACCGCAACGAACCCCACACCGCGAGCGTGCTCGGGGTCGGCGAAGGCAGCAGCCGCCGCGATAGCCAGAGGCGCGTCTTCCGTGTAGTTCCCGCTACTCAAGCCGTGGCCAGGCAGGTCGAGATTGACGATCGAAAAGCCCAGTTCGGCGAGCGCAAAGGCGAGCGGGCGCATGGAGTCGAGGTCGGCGGCCTCGTCGTGCAGAAGTACTATCGCTGCAGCATCCGGGCCTGCCCAGAGGCATTCCGCGAGACACACGCGGTCGGGGGCCAGGGTGAGCTCGACGATCGAGGGTGCCGGGGCGGACTGGGGTCCGGGCGCCGGTGCGAGCCCGGCGCTCACACCGGCATCCGGGGAATCGAGGCGACGAGTCGCTGGGTGTATTCGTGCTGCGGAGCAGTAAGCACAACTTCGGGGTCACCGGACTCGACAACCACGCCGCGTTCCATGACGATGAGTCGATCGCACAACTGGCGCACGACGCCGAGGTCGTGGCTGATGAAAATGCATGTGAGGCCGAGCTCCTGGCGCAGCTCCGAGAGCAGGTTGAGCACCTGGCCACGCATCGACACATCGAGCGCAGAGACGGGTTCGTCGGCGATGAGCACCTCCGGATTGACCGAGAGAGCTCGGGCGATGGCGACACGCTGCCGCTGACCTCCCGACAACTCGTGCGGGAACAGGTCCGCGTACTTCGCCGGCAAGCCCACGAGGTCTAGCAGGCGGGCCACCTCTGTCGGTACCTCGCTGCGGGGCTTCACTCGCTCGATGCCCTCCGCGAGGACTCGGGCGATGCGCAGCCGACCGTTCATAGACGAGTAGGGGTCCTGAAAGACGACCTGGATGGTGCGCGTGAGGTGTGCGCGTTGCTCGCGGTTCGCGTGCGCGACATCGATGCCAGCAACTGTGATCGTGCCCGACGTGATGGGCTGCAACCTCAGCATCAGGCGCGCGGCCGTGGTCTTGCCGCTGCCGCTCTCGCCGACGATGCCGAACATCTCGCCCTTCTCTACCGAGAACGACACGTCGTTGAGGACACGTCGACGCGAGCGCCCCGACCCGAAGTCTTTGTTGACTTTCTCGACGCTAACGATCGACATCACGCGCTCGCCTTCTCGACGGGGTTGATGCATCGCCATTCGTGGTCGTCCCCGACCAGCGCGGGGTGCGAGGCACAGGCGGGCAGCGCCCGCAGACAGCGATCCTGAAACCGGCAACCGCCGCCCCACTCGGTGGGCTCGGGAACGCTCCCCGGCACGGAGGCAAACGGCATGCCGCGTGGGCCACTCACCGAACTCGCGATAAGTCCGTTGGTATAAGGATGACGTGGCCCTGCGAACACGACCGGCTTAGGTGCGGTCTCCACGAGTTCCCCCGCGTACATCACCGCGACGCGGTCGGCGAGATCGCCCACGACACCCAGGTCGTGCGAGATCCAGAGCACTCCCATTCCGAGGTCGCGCTGCAAGTCTTTGACGAGTTCGAGGATCGACGCTTGCGTCGTCACGTCGAGCGCGGTGGTCGGCTCGTCGGCGATGAGAAGCTCGGGGCGCAACACGAGGGCGGCGGCGATCATGACGCGCTGCCTCATCCCGCCCGAAAGCTCGTGAGGGAACGCCGACATGCAGGCCGTCGGGCCTGCGATCTTGACCATGTCGAGCATCTCGATCGATCGCGCGCGGGAGTCGGCGGCGCTCATACCTTCGTGCGCCTGGATCGACTCCACCATTTGACTGCCGATACTGAAACACGGGTCGAGGCTCGTGAGGGGGTCCTGGAAGATCATGGCCATGCTCGTGCCCCGCAGAGCACGCAAACCGTCGGCATCCAGCGAGGTGATGGACTGGCCGCAGACCTCAATCTCGCCCGAACTCACAAAGAGCCGGTCGGGTAGCAGGCCCATCGCAGACAGTGCCGTGATGCTCTTGCCCGACCCACTTTCACCGACGATCGCGAGAACCTCACCCACGCCCACGCGCAGGGAGACATCGGTCACGAGTGGACTCACGTCACCGCTCGAGGTCACTCGGCTGATGCCGACGTGATCCATGACGAGAACATCTGTTGCTGGTGTGCCGCTCATGCGCGCACCCGTCCTCTCGGGTCCAGTCGGTCTCTCAGACCGTCGCTGACGGTGTTGAGGGCGAGTACGACGATGATGAGCACGACTCCGGCAATGAGCACTGGCCACCAACTCACATTGAGGTAGTCACGCCCCTCGGCAAGGATTACGCCGAGCGACGGGGTCGGCGCCTGTGCGCCGAGTCCGAGAAACGACAATCCGGCCTCTCCGATAATCGATGTCGAGACGAAGAACACGGCCATCACACTCGTAACGGGGTAGAGGCTGGGAAGCAAGTGCCGCAGGCTAATCCGTGTGCGGGACACCCCGAGTAGCCGGGCCGCCGCGATGTAGTCACGCTCCCTCAGTGTCAGCACCTCCCCGCGAACGACACGGGCAAAGCTCGCCCAGCCGGTCATCGCGAGAGCGAGCGTCACCGTCAACAGCCCTGGACCCAGCCATCCGGCAAAAATAATGGCGAGCAAAATCGCGGGAAACGCCCACGTCACGTCGATGGCGACGGCCGAGACTCCGTCTGCGGCGCGACCGAAGTATCCCGCGAAGATGCCCACGAGAAGTCCGAGCAGGATCGACAGGATCGCGACGCTGATCCCCACGACCATTGATACTCCGAGCCCCGCGATCACACGCCACATGAGGTCGCGGCCGAGATTGTCGGTGCCAAGGAGGTGACCCTCGGAGAGCGGCGGAAGGAAGGTCGACGCAAGATTCTGCGTGTCGTACAGCCCACGTGTTTCGGGAATCTGTTGAATGACGAGGCCGACGATTGCGACAAGTGCGACGAGTGCGAGCGTCGCGAGCGATATCACCCACGCTCGTCGACTGTTTCGCTCCCGCTTGTCGAGGTGAAGCACGCGCGGCGAGGGAAGGGTCAGTGGGTTTGCCATGTCACGACATCTTTCCGGTGAGCCGAACCCGCGGGTCAGCAACGCGAAGGGCGAGATCGCCGAGGAAACTTGCCAACACCACGACGCCAGCGAGCAAGATCGCGAGCACCTGCGCGACGCCATAGTCCCGCGTCAAGATGCTCTGCACGAGTTGATAGCCGAGCCCGGGCCAGCGGAAGATGACCTCGATGATGAGGGCGTATCCGAGCAAATTGCGAATCTGAACGGCGCCGAGCGAAATGATGGAACTGAGCGAGTTGCGCAACACGTGCCGCCAATTGATTCGCGACTCGGCGACTCCGCGTGCCCGCAACGTTCGCACGAACTCCATATTGCGTTGCTCGAGAAAAGCCGTGCGGGTGACGCGAGTGGTGAGCGCTGCAGGTTCCGCCGCGAGCGCAACGGCCGGCAGAATGATGCTCTGCCAGCTACCGGCTCCCGAGACGGGCAGCACGTGCAAGATGACTCCGAACAGCAGCACCAGCAATAGCGCGAGCACGAAGTTGGGAACGGCGAGGAAGAAGCTCGATGTGGTGCGGATCGCCCGGTCGAGCAGGCTGTCCTTATTGATCGCCGCGATCACTCCTGCGGAAACCCCCACCCCGAACGCAATCACAAATGCGGCGAGGGCGAGCATGAGGGTGTAGCCGGCCGAGTGCGCGATGATCTCGGCGACCGGGACGCGGGTCACCAATGAGGTGCCAAGGTCGCCGCTCAACAGCCCGCTCATGAACCGACCGTATTGAACGAAGAGGGGATCGCCGAGCCCGAGCTTTTCTTCGAGCGCGGCGATGGCCTCGGGAGTTGCCGTCGTCGGGTTGAGCAGGCTGCTCGTGACGCTCCCCGGCGCTACCCTCAGCGCGAAGAACGTCACGAGCGATGCGAGGAACATTACTAATGCCGCATAACCCACTCGCCACAGAATGAACCTCATGAATTCGCCTCTACTCAGCCGTTGCGGTCAACTCGACGACTACTGGGCGAGCCAGACGTCGTTGTAGAACGGGTAGAGATTGACCTGGTTCGGGCTCCATCCGACCACATTGGTGCGGTTGACCCACACCGTGTTGGGGGTGAAGATCGGGATCACGAGCAGGTTCTCGGCGTGGTACGCCTGGTATGCCTCCGCCGCGGCGCGAAGACCATCGACGTCGGGAGCGAACTGCCAGTCGGAGTAGAGCTTGTGCGACATGGCGGTTGTCTCGTTCTCGGGCTGCCACGCCGTGCCGAAAATCTCCACGACATCGATGGGGCTCGACCACAACCACTTGAAGCCGAACGCCACCGTGGTCGGAGCGAGGTACGGGAAGAAGGCCGCCCCCTGCAGGCTCGAGACGGTCATTTCAACACCCACATCCGCGAGCATCTGCGCCACGGCCTGCATGACCTGGTTCTCGGTGGTGTCGGTGAGGTTGACGATCTCGAACGAAAGCCGGTTGCCATTCTTCGCACGAACGCCATCGGCACCGAGGGTCCAACCCGCTTCTTCGAAGAGGTCGGCGGCTACCTCAGGGTCGAACTGGTTGAAGTTCTCGACCTCAGGGTTGTAGAACGTGTAGCCGGGGTAAATCGGTCCGTAGGTCGCAGCCGCGTGGTTGAGGAAGATCGACTTGACGATGCTCTCACGGTCGATTGCGTGGGAAATCGCCTGCCGCACCTTGAGGTCGTCGAAGCCGAGGTCAACCTGGCTCATGTTGAGGGAAAGGAAGAAGTTCGATAGCTCTTGAAACTCCTGCACCACGAGGTCCGGGTTGCCCTTGAGGCGGTCGATGTCCTGCGGCGGCGGGTTCTTTATGGCGTCGACGTTGCCGGTCTCGATTTCAGGCGCGCGCTGCGAGCCCTGCGTGATTGCGACCCACTCGATGCCGTCGAGGTACGCCTTGCCCTTGTTCTCAAAGAACGGCACGACGGTGCCGGGGTAGTCCTCCCAGCGCGAGGCAACAACCTTGTCGCCCGGGTTGAACGAGTCGAGCACGAACGGACCGGTGCCGTCGAGCGATGTGGACCCCCAGTTCTCGCCCGCTTCGTCGCGTGCCGCCGGGTTCAGGATGTAGCTGTACTCCGTCGAGATGACCTCCTGGAATGCACCGAACGGTCCCGACGTCACGCACGTAATGGTCTGGCCGTCGACAAGGATCTCGGTGATGGGTGCCCAGAAGCCCGCGTTCTGGCCGGTGCCCGCGAGCCGGAAGAGTTCGAAGTTCTCTTTGACAATCTCGGCCGTTACTGGCGCGCCCGACTGGAACGTGAGTCCCTCGCGCAGGTGGAACTCCCAGCCGCTGTTCGTGGCCGAGAACTCGTCTGCGAGGGACGGAACGAGGCTGCCTTCGGGGTCGCGAATAACGAGCGCCTCGAAGAACGCGTTGAAGGTCGGGTCAGCCCAGGCGTTTGCCACAGGGTCGACGGGTGTGAAGTCACGGTTGTAGCCCTCACGAAAAACACCGCCAGCGGCAGGATCGCCCGTCGGCTGACCGGTGGTCGTCGGTGCGCAAGCAGCAAGCAAACTGCCGGAAGCGGCGACGCCAAGACCGACGACACTTGCGCGAATCATGAAGGTACGGCGGCTGATTGTGCCGGCGACATACTCTGCGAGGGCAGGTTGGAGCTCTTTGACTTGCTCTTTCACTTTCACACACTCCTAGTCAGGTTGCGGTTCGATGGCTGAGGGGCAGTTGATTTCCTGAACCCTAGCCCAAACGTTTGTTCAGACGCAATATGCGGCGAGAAGATTGAGTCGATTGACGTCGCTACGCTGTGGTTCATGGCCGAAGTTCATGTAAACGACGACTTTGTGTCACGCGTACTCGAGGTCGTCGCCGCGATCCCGCCCGGACACGTCATGGCTTACGGCGACGTGGCCGCGGCGCTCGGCTCCCGAGCGGCGCGGGCGGTCGGCAGCGTCATGGCGCACTACGGCTCGGAGGTGCCGTGGTGGCGCGTGGTTCGTGCGAGTGGGCATCCGGCGATCGATCATGAATCGCGCGCACTCGAGCACTACCGCGCCGAGGGCACTCCCCTGCGCTGGAGCGGCGACGCCTTTCGAGTGGACCTGACGCGGGCGCGCTACACGCCCTGACCGCTGTTTCCCTTGCCCGCCAGTGGCGGCATCACTCCCCCAACGGTGTCACTTCCGAAATGACGGAGATCGGTCACCGTCGCTCCTTCAGAGCCAGACATCGCGACGCGTGGGGCTCTTCTCCGTCATTTCGGAAGGTGGGCGAACGTTGTGCACCAACAGCGGCACACCCGTGAATGGATGCCCCGGCCAGGCCACGCTCGTCCGATGCGCTCGATTCACTCTGACGTCATCCGCCGCGGCGGCGTAGCAGCCACGTTCGAGCTTCTTCGCGATGGGCACACGTCCCATCAGCTCACCCGAGCCGTGCGGCGCGGAGAGGTGATCCGCGCTCGACAGGGGCACTATGTGGTTCCGACACTCGACTCATCCGAAGTCGAGGCCGTCCGCGTGGGCGGGCGGCTCACAGGCCTCGCTGGCGCACGAAGACACGGGGTGTGGACCCCGCTGCGAATCCCCCTGCACGTTGCCGTACCCGCCCACGCACGCGAGTTGCGCGCGCCAACCGATGCGCGACGCCGCTTGCGCGACCTGATACGTCCAGCGGTGCGAGTGACGTGGGAACCTGCCCGAACCACGGGGACTCGCTCGCTCGTCGGCCTGCGCGGATGCATCGCCGAAGTCGCCCGACGTGAGTCTTCGGAGATCGCGTTCGCGGTCATCGAGTCCGCACTCCACCTGCGAAAGCTTGGTCGGCACGAGTGGGCGAGTACGCAAGCTCTCCTCCCTTACCGAGTGAGGCGAGCCCTTCGCTCGGTCTCGTCGCGGAGTGAGTCGGGCGGCGAGTCGCTGGCTCGATGCTGGATGCTGCGCTCGGGCATCCATCACGCGCAGCAGGTCTCCATTCCGGGTGTGGGACGCGTCGATTTCGTCGTGGGCGATCGACTCGTCATCGAGGTCGATGGCGCACAGTTCCACACCACGCGAGCGCAATTCGAGGAGGACCGTCGACGGGACGCCGAACTGAGCCGACTCGGATACCGAGTGCTGCGATTCAGCTACACGCAGGTCGCTGATGCCCCGCACGTCGTGATTGCCGCGATCCTCTCGGCGATGTCGCGCGGCGATCACCAGGTGTGACTCCGGCTCCATCATCCACCCCCGCCCCTTCTGAAATGACGGATGTTCTGACGCGATAGCCCACGGCGCGCGGGGATCTCACGCGTGAAATCAGGATCTCCGTCATTTCGGAACTGTCGGGCAGAGGTCAAGGCCGGAACGCCGGCGAGCGAAGGGCGGGAATCGGCCCGGCTGGGTCACGGCGCGTTGACGCGGTCAGACGCCCCGAGCGGCTCCCTAGCGCCTGCCGCTAGACAGCCGCCGCGGCGGCCTCGAGGTCGGCGATGACGATCTTGCGCATTCTCAGCATCGCCTGGTTGACACGGTTTGCCTTCTCGCGATCGGGATCGGCCTGCAGACGCATCAATGCCTCGGGGATGATCTGCCACGAGAGCCCGAAACGGTCCTTCAGCCACCCGCACATCGACTCCTCGCCACCCGCGTCGGTAAGCGCCTTCCAGTAGTAGTCGACCTCCGCCTGATCCTTGACCGAGACGAAGAGGGACACCGCCTCGGTGAAGTGAAAGTGCGGCCCCGCGTTGAGCGCCATGAGGCGTTGCCCCGCGAGCTCGAAGGTGGCGTAGTAGAGCGCGCCGTCGGGGGTGCGGTTCTCGTCGATGACTTTCGCGTCGTCGAAGATGCTCGAGTAGAAGGTGATCGCTTCCTCAGCGTTGTCGTCGAACCAGAGGAAGGGGGTGATAGTCGCCATCGACCCAGTCTGTGCCCTGGCCAGCGCCTGGCGCTAGACCAGCGAATCCCGCCAGGCCGCGTGCAGTTGCGCGAACCGACCGGTGCCCGCGATGAGTTCGGCAGGTGTGCCGTCCTCGACGATGCGGCCGTGCTCCATCACCAGAACGCGGTCGGCGATCGCCACGGTCGACAGGCGGTGGGCGATGATGATCGCGGTGCGGTCGGCGAGCAGGGTCTGCAGACCTTCCTGCACGAGCCGCTCCGACGGGATGTCCAGCGACGCGGTCGCCTCGTCGAGGATGAGAACCACCGGGTCGGCGATGAACGCGCGCGCGAACGAGAGCAACTGACGCTGACCGGCCGAGACGCGCCCGCCGCGCTTGTTCACGTCGGTGTCGTAGCCGTTGGGCAGCGATTCGATGAACTCGTGAGCGCCGACGGCGCGCGCGGCGCGGATGATCTCCTCGCGCGTCGCGTCGGGCTTGCCGAGCGCGATGTTGTCGGCCACCGTGCCGGAGAACAGGTAGGCCTCCTGGGTCACCATGACGATCGCGCGTCGCAGATCTTTCGGATGCAGCTTGCGCAGATCTACCCCGTCGAGGGCGACCGTACCCAACGTGGGGTCGTAGAACCGTGAGATGAGTTTCGCGAGGGTCGACTTTCCCGCGCCCGTGGAACCGACGAGAGCAATGGTCTGCCCGGCCGGAATCTCGAGGTCGAACTCGGGCAATACAACGCGATCGGACTTGTACGCGAACTCGACGCCCTCGAACGAGACGCGACCGCGCGCTTTGCGCAGGTCGATGGGGCGGGTCGGATCCGGCACGCTGAGCTTCTCCTCGAGCACGCCCGAGATCTTCTCGAGCGCTGCCGCGGCCGACTGGTAGGAGTTGTAGAACATCGCCATCTCCTGCGCGGGCGCGAAGAACTGGCGCGCATACAGGAGGGTCGCGAGCAGGGTTCCGATCTCGAGGGCGCCGGTCGCGACTCGCAGGCCACCCGCGAGCAGGATGCCGGCGAGCGCGAGGTTGCCGATGAGCACGAGCCCGGGGTCGTAAATGCCGAAGAGTCGGATGACGCGGGAGTTGGCATTGCGGTAGTCCTCGACCCGGTCGGCGAAGACGGCGTCGTTGCGTTTCTCCTTGCGGAACGCCTTGACCGCGCGGATCCCCGTCATGGTCTCGACGAACTGCACGATGAGTCGCGCCGATGCCGTTCGAGTCTGCCGGAAGTGCCGCTGTGAGTGCGTCTGGAACCACCGCGTGAGGATCGCGAGCGGGATGAGCGAGCCGAGCAACACGATTCCCGCGACCCAGTCGAGCCAGAACATGGCCCCCGCGATGAAGACCATGTAGAGCACGCCCTGCACGAGCTGGTTCACCCCGGAGTCGAGCAACTCGCGGATGGCATCCAGGTCGCTCGTCTGTCGCGCGATGATGCGCCCCGACGTGTAGCTTTCGTGGAATTCGAGCGAGAGCCGCTGAGTGTGCAAGAAGACGCGCTTGCGAAGATCGAACAGGATGGCCTGGCTCACGCGCGCCGTGAGCACGGTGTACCAGGCAATGAGCACCGCGCCCGCGATGCCCGTCACGAGGTACGCGACGACGGCTGCGCCCAGCGGAACCCAGTCGCGGCCCAGCAACGCGGGAAGGCCGTTGTTGATGCCGAACGCGATGAACAGCGGACCGGCGACTTGAGCCACGGTGCTGGCAACCACGACGAACATCGTGAGAATCACGAGCCCGCGCTGGGGCCGCAGAAGTGAACGCAGCAAGCGTAGGGAGCGCGCGCGGATCTGACGCGACTCCGCTTTCGTGTAGTCGGTGCGCTCCTCGCCCTCGACTCCGGAAAGTCCGCTCATGAGGTGGCCGCCCGCTTCTCCTCGTCCTCGAGGGACGATATGACGAATCGGTAGTGATCGCTCATGGCGAGCAGGTCGGAGTGCTTGCCGACAGCGGTGATCTTTCCGCCCTCGAGAAGCGCAACCCGGTCGGCGAGCATGACCGTCGAGGGGCGGTGGGCGACGATGAGTGCCGTCGTCGACGCGAGCACTCGACGCAGCGCCGCTTCGACGAGGGCTTCGGTGTCGACGTCGAGTGCGGAGAGTGGATCATCCAACACCAGCACGCTCGGCCGTGCAGCCACCGCACGCGCCAGCGCCAACCGTTGACGTTGACCACCCGAGAGGCTCAGGCCTTCTTCGCCGACCGTCGTGTCGAGACCCTCGGGCAACTCGTAGACGAACCCCGCCTGCGCGATCTCGAGGGCTTCGGCGAGGTCGTCGTCGCTCGCCTCGGGTCGGCCGAGCAGCACGTTGTCGCGCACGCTCGCGCTGAAGAGCGTCGCGTCCTCGAACGCCATCGCGAGATGCGTGCGCAGATCCTCGAGGGTGAGGTCGCGCACGTCTACGCCGTCGACCGTGATCGAGCCACCGGTGACGTCGTACAGCCGCGTCGTGAGGGCGGTGAGCGTCGACTTACCCGAGCCGGTGAGTCCCACGAGCGCCATGGTTTCCCCGGGCTCGATCTCAAGCTCGATGCCGTCGATGAGGTCGGGCACGTGGGCGGGAGAATCCTGGTAACGAAAGTGCACGTCGCGGAATGCGAGCCGCCCCTTCGGATCGCTGATCGTCGTCGGGTGTTCGGGGTCGACGATCGTGTTGGGGGTGCTCACGACCTCGAAGAAGCGGTCGGCGGCGGTGCGCGTGTCGAAGGTCATCGACAGCAGAAATCCGATCGACTCGACCGGGAAGCGCAGCACGGTTGCAGTAGCAAAGAACGCAACCAGATCGCCCGCCGTGATCTGCCCCTGTGCGGTGAGCCACACGCCCCCGAGCAGGCTCAGCGCGAATGTCACGTCTGGAACGAGCAAGAGCCATAGCCAAATACCGGCGACGGCCTTGGCCTTCTCGATCTCGGTGCCGCGCAACTCCTCAGCCTGGTCGGCAAAACCGTCCAGCGCATGTTTGCTCCGCCCGAAGGCTTTGAGTACGCGGATGCCGTGCACCGACTCCTCGACGGCCGTCGCGAGGTCACCGGCCTGGTCTTGGCTGCGGCGCGCGACGATCGAGTATTTCTTCTCGAAGACGTAGCCGTAGATCCAGATGGGGATCGAGCACACCATGAAGAGAATGCCGAGTATCCACGAAATGTTGATGAGGAAGACAAACCCGATGACGATCGTGAGCACGTTGACGATGAGCAGCACGAGCCCGAACGAGATCCATCGGCGAATCAGATTGAGGTCGCTGATGGCGCGCGAGAGCAACTGCCCGCTCGGCCACCGGTCGTGAAAGCTCACGGGGAGGCGCTGCAGACGCTCGTACAGCGTGTTGCGCATCCGGGCCTCGATGTGGGTGCCGGGCGTCAGTACGAACCAGCGCCGCAGCAGGATGAGCACGGCCTCGAGCACACCGAGCCCGAGCACGACCCAGAAGGCGGGCCAGATCTGGGCGGAGTCCCCCGACTGCAGGGGCCCGTCCACGAGTTCACGCAGTACCTGCGGGATGAGCAACGCCACGACCCCCGCGGCGAGCGCGGCGATCATGCCCAGGATGATGCGACGCATCGCCGGCCGGGCAAACGGGTAGACCCGAGCGATCGACGCGAATGTGCTCATCGGCTTGCTGCGACCTGCGGCGGTCGAGGTTTCTGACATGACTGCGTGCCCCTGGAAGTCTGGTGCTGCCCGTGGGCAGCCCTCCAGATTAGACCCGCTCCCCTACGGAAGCAAACGGTCTGCGCGCGGCTACCGCAGACGCACAGACAGGCAGGTGACGCAGCCCTCGAGCTTCTCGAACTCGCCGATGTCGACCGTCACGACCCGATATCCCAGGTCCTCGACGAGTGCCGACGACTTGGGCGTCGAGGTCGACATGAGCACCGCCTCGTCAGAAAGCACGAGCACGATCGCACCCGGCTCGGGCAGCGCGAGAAAGCGGGGGAACAGCGTGGGGGCATCCACGAGTTTGGCGTGGCCCACGACGGTGCCGTCAGGCAGGGCGCTCACTGCCGACTTCAGGTGCAGCGTCTTCTTCACCGGCACGGCGACCACGTCGTAGCCGAGCGGCGTCACGATGGCGCGAAGCTGACGGATGCCCTCCGCGTTGGTTCGCGAGCTGCGCCCGACGTACACCGTGGTGCCGACCTTGAGTACATCGCCGCCCTCGAGGGTGCCGGGGGCCTCGATGGAGCGCACCGCGAACCCGAGTTCGGCAACGGTCGCGTGTACCGCCTCGGTCTCGCCCCGACGGGACTCGGCACCCGGGCGAGTGATGACGGCGACGTCGCCAAAGACGACGATCGCGTCCTCGATGAACACCGAGTCGGGGTGCTCGTCGGCGACAGGTACCTCGACTGTCTCGAAACCCTCGGACTCGAGAGCCTCCAGGTAGTCCTGCCACTGCTCATCGGCAAGAGCCAGGTCGACGGGGGTGCGCTCGAGATGGGTGAGTTCTCCCTCGGCGAGGCGCGACGACGGGGTACGAACGAGCGCGATAGATCGGCGGGTGGGCGCTGTGGCACGCAGCACCGCGCTCCAGACGCGACCACCGACGAGCACCATGACGAAGGCCGACGCGGCGACGAAGAAGGTGCCGGGACCCACGAGCGCCGATGCAGCATATGCACCGGCATCCGCTCCCCACTGGCCGCCCGCCTGCACGTATCCCCAACCGGTGCCGAGCCAGAACGCGATCACTCCGGCGACGACTCCCGCGATCGCGGCCGTCGTCACCCAGCGGTGGGCGCCGAGGGATGCCGCGAGCGAGGCGAGCACGAAGAGCACGAGGCTCGACGGCACGAAGTACGCGTTGATGGGGGCGAGATTCTCACCACTCGCGCCGTTCACGATGTAGTACGCGAACACGGTCGCGATGTGCGTGACGAGTGCGACGGCGATGCCGGCAGCGAGTGCCGCCGTCACCCGGCGGGTGAACGCGATGGGGGCGGGACGCATGTTGAGGGTTGCCATCAGTGGAAGAAGTGCCTCTCGCCCGTGAAGTACATGGTGACGCCGGCGGCCTGCGCCGCGGCGATGACCTCCTCGTCGCGGATGGATCCACCCGGCTGAACGACGGCACGCACCCCGGCGTCGAGCAAGATCTGCAGCCCGTCAGCAAAGGGGAAGAAGGCGTCACTCGCGGCGACGGAACCCGATGCACGGTCTCCCGCGCGCTCTACGGCGAGTCGGCACGAGTCGACGCGGTTCACCTGGCCCATGCCGACGCCCACCGAGGCTCCGTCATGGGCGAGCAGGATCGCATTCGACTTCACGGCACGCACCGCACGCCAGGCGAACTCGAGGTCGGCGCGCGTCGCGGGGTCAGCCTCCTCGCCGGTCACGAGAGTCCAGGTCGAGGAGTCGAAGTCGGCGTAGGTGTCGGGGGTTTGCACGAGCGCTCCGCCCGAGATCTGACGGAACTCCTCGCTCGACCGCGAGTAGCCGGCGGGCAGCTGCAGCAGGCGCAGGTTCTTTTTCGATTCGAGGATGGCGAGGGCATCCGGCTCGAATGCGGGCGCGACGATCACCTCGGTGAAGATGTCCTTGATCGATTCGGCGGCGGCCGCGGTGATCGCACGGTTTGCGGCGATGACGCCCCCGAACGCGGACACGGGGTCGCACGCGTGCGCTCGAGCGTGGGCCGAGGCGATGGGGTCACCCGAGCCGCGCGAGACCGCGATGCCGCACGGGTTGGCGTGCTTGATGATCGCGACCGCCGGCTCGTCGAAGTCGTACGCGGCTCGGAGTGCGGCATCGGCGTCGACGTAGTTGTTGTACGACATCTCCTTGCCCTGCAGCTGGGTCGCCTGGGCGATGCCGCGGCCACCTGCCTCGACGTACAGGGCTGCCGTCTGATGCGAGTTCTCGCCGTAGCGCAGGGGGGCTTTGAGGTCGTACGACATGGCGATCGAGCTCGTCGAGATCTCGGAGCGGGTCTCGACAGGCTCGACCACCGGTGGCTTGATGCCAACATTCTCTGCGAAGTACCGCGCCACCTCCGCGTCGTACGCGGCCGTGTGCGCAAACGCCTCCCCCGCGAGTCGCTGACGCTGCGCGAGCGTTGTGCCGCCGAGAGTGAGCGCCTTCACGATCTGCGGATACGAGTCGGGCGAGGTCACGATCGCGACGTTCGCATGATTCTTGGCGGATGCCCGCACGAGCGCCGGCCCGCCGATATCGATCTGCTCGATGACGTCGTCGCGCGCGGCACCCGAGGCGACCGTCTCGACGAACGGGTACAGGTTCGACACCACCAGCTGGAACGGTTCGATTCCGAGACCGGCGAGCTCAGTCTCGTGCGCCTCGAGGCGCAGGTCGGCGAGCAGCCCTGCGTGGATGGCCGGGTGGAGGGTGCGCACGCGACCGTCGAGCGACTCGGGAAAGCCGGTGACCTCGGCGACCTCGGTGACCGCGAGTCCGGCATCCCGGATCGTCTTCGCGGTCGAACCGGTCGACACGATCTCGACACCGCCCTCGACGAGTGCGCGTGCGAGGTCGACGAGCCCCGTCTTGTCCGAGACGGAGACGAGCGCGCGCCTAATGGGGACGGCGTCGATGGCGCGGTAGTCGGCGGGGTTGTGGCTGGGGCCGGACATCACAGATCCTTCAGGTCGATGTGGGCGTTGGCGATGTCGAGTACAGCCTGGGTGAGCAGTCGGCGTTCGACCTGCTTGATGCGCTCGTGCAACGTCGCCTCGGTGTCGTCGGCGAGGATGGCGACGCGCTCGCGCGAGATGATCGGGCCGCTGTCGACGCCCTTGTCGACGACGATGACACTCGCGCCCGTCTCATCCACCCCCGCCTCGATGGCGTCGCGCACCGCGTGCGCGCCCGGGAACTCGGGCAGGTACGCGGGATGCGTATTGATGACATGGGGGGCGAGAGCCTCGACGACGCGCGCCGGCAGGAGCTTCATGAAGCCGCTCAGCACGACGAGATCGGGGTTCCACACGCGGATCTGTTCGAGGAGGGCATCCCCCCACGCGTCGCGATCCGCGAAGTTCGAAAGAGCGACCGAGAACGTCGGGATGCCGAACTCTTCGGCGTGCTCGAAGCCGTCGGCATCGCGGTCGGCGCCCACCGCGACGACGCGGGCCGGGAACTCGGCGTCTTCTGACGCTTCAAGCAGAGCCCTGAGGTTGGAGCCACCGCCGGAGATCAGCACAACGAGTGAGAGCACCCTTGAGCCTACCGCGGGCGCCTCGCCGGGAATGGCCGCTCCGGCTCCCTGCGGCGGCTGGCGAGAAGGCCGAGCACCGCGGCGAGACCGATCTCGAACGTCGCGGCAATCCACACCGCCCACGGGTTGGGACCGACGTCGACCAGTCGCCCCGGTCCCGCCGAACCCGCCGAGAACCACGCCAGCAGCCCGAGCAGAATGCCGCCCACGACGCCCATGCCGACGCCGGTGAGGGCAACAGCAACACCCTCAACGCGACGGATGCCCCGCCCCAGAATCGCGCCCGCGAGAAACCCCGCCGCCACCGGAACCGCAAGCCCCACGAACCCGAAGGCAAGGTCGCCGGGCGGCAGGGCTCCCAGCACGGGAATCGCCGGAATCGGCCCGAGGCTCGTGCCGAGCGGACCCACGGACGACCCGGTGCCGAGCGCGAACCCCGGACCCACAAGCCAGCTCGCAACCCAGATGACGAGGTTCGGGGTGAATGCGAGCTGGCCGAGGGTGACCGCGATTCCGCCGAGCACCTCGGTGTGCAGACCCTCGTAGAGGGTGATGATGTCCGCGAACGAGAACGCGATCGCGAGACTCGCGATGAGGGCTGATGCCAGCAGCACAGTGGCGGCCGCCGCGAGACCCCCGCGCAGGGCGGTCGTCACGGCCGTGCGCACCGGCGACGACCACGACTCGGCCCAGCGTTCGAGTGGTCGCGGAAACTCGTCCGTCGCCCCCCGCAGGCCGATGATGAGCCCGAGCGTGAAGACGAGGGTCGGCAGGAATGTTCCCTGCACGAGCGACGGGCGGGCCATCGCGTGCAACGACGAGAAGGTCGCCAAGAACGAGACGATGCCCACCGTGGTTACCGCAACGAGGGCGCCGAGCATGACGTAGCGCGTCTCGGCGATGCGCCGGGCCGCGCGAATGCCGAGCAGCACGGTCAGCAGCGCGAACCCCAGAATCGCGATAGTGACCGTCACCGCGCCATCCGATCCCGCGACGCCGAGAGACGCCGCGACATTCGGGTCAAGCACGAAGGTGACGTCGACCCCGTGGCCCAGCAACCAGATGTCGACGGATGCCCGCCAGAACGTGGTCCAGTCGATGCCGAACCCGAACTGCGCGCCCCACAGCACCGTGAGCGGCACGAGGGGAATGGCGATTCCCACCGCCACGACGGCAAACGCCTCGAAGGCGGCGAAGAGTGCGGTGATCCGACGGTTCATACGCTCGCGAGACTACCCGCAGTTGTCACGGCGACGATGCCAGACTGGCCGTATGGGGGATCGCGCGATCTATGTCGAGGTCGACATCGCTGCACCCCTCGAGCGCGTCTGGCAGCTCACGCAAGAACCCGCGAACCACACCCGCTGGGATCTCAGGTTCAGCCAGATCACACCCGTCGGCGAGCTCGAGTCGGGGGGCTACCGGTTCGCATACGAGCGGCGGATGCCCCTGCACACGATCCGCGGAACCGGCACGTCGATCGGCGAGAGCACGGGCGCGCGCGGCGAGCGCACCTCTGCCCTGCGCTTCACCACCACTGACCGACTCTCACCCCTGCACGAAGGACGCGGCTACTGGCGCTACGTTCCCACCGCGACCGGGATGCGGTTCATGACGGGGTACAGCTACCGGCCCGGGTGGGGCGCACTGCTCGATCGGCTCGTCATCGGCGGAATCATCGGGTGGATGACCGCCTGGAGCTTCGATCGGCTGCGCATCTGGGCCGAGACCGGCGTCGAGCCGGAGCGGTGGCCCGTCACATCCGTGTTGCAGTTCTGGCGCCCCGACCGCCCGCTCGCGCGACGCGCGCGACGACGCCCCACCCGCGGTCGCGCCATGGACGCTGCACCCGCCACCCTCGACGCCCTGGAGGACCCGTGACCTCCATCTTCGAGCGTGCGATGGGAGACGACTTCGCCCGCCTGCACCCCATGCTGCGTCAGCGTTTCGGGGTCGGCCTCGACGCGGGCTATGCCGCGGTGGGCACGGGCGTCATGACGAGCATCCGGCGCGGGCCGTGGTGGACGGTGCCGTTCCTGCACATCGGGCGCATCCGCAACATCCTGATCCCGGATGTCGGAACCAACGTTCCCTTCACCGTCGAGAACTACCCCTACCGCGACCCCCTCGGGCGTGAGACCGTGACCTTCGTTCGCGAATACTCAGTGGGAGGCAGGCACAGCCGCTTCGACGCGACCATGATTCTCGACGCCGGGCGAATCGTCGACTACCTGGGCACCCACCAGCACCTCGCGGTGGACCTCGAGCTCAGCGCCGAGCCGGACGGGTCACTGCGACTGCGTTCCGGTGCCCAGCGTTTTCACGAGGGCCCGTTGGTGTCGTTCCGTTTCCCGATGCTGTTCAGCGGGTACGCCGACCTGCGGGAGAGCTTCGACGACGAGGCCGGCGTCTACCGCATCCACCTGGAGATCACGAACCGCCGCTTCGGCTTCTTGTTCGGCTACGAGGGATGGTTCCGGTGCGAGTTCCCCCAAGCGCACGACGCCCCGGCGCGCCTCCGCCCGATTCGGCACGAACCCCGCACCTAGCAGGGTCACCTTGGTCGAGGCGTGCCTCAATGCACGATGAGGTTGAGGATGATCATGAGAAAGCCGAACAGCGCCGTGCCGATGCCGCCGAGGATGCGCACGAAGATCGGGGATTTGCGCGCAGCGAATGCCTTGTAACCCAGCACACCGAGCACGACCATGGCGATGAGCAGGGCGTAGTCGGAACCGTCATCCGCGCTGATGAGGCTGAACGAGGCGAGCACGAGCGGAATCGACGGCAGGATCGACGCGTAGAGCATGCCCGACGAGTGCTTCATGGCACCCCACAGCGACTTGCGGAAACCGGACGTCCCGTGACCGGCAAGCGTGCCCGCGTACACGTGCGCGCCCCAGAAGATCAGCAGGGACGCCCCCGAGAGCAGCAACACTTCTAATGCGTTGTGGTCACCATCTGAGACACCACCGATGAGCGCGGTGTACAGGATGAGCCCATACACGGCATCCGGCGTCACGAGGCGCGTGCGCACCCACTCAGCAAAACCCATGCCGCTACGGTAGCGGCTAACACATCGGGTCGGCCGACGGCACGGTGCCCTTCGTGAAGTACGCGTCCACGACATCGTCGATACACGCGACGCCCTGGTTGTAGATGGTGTGACCCTCGCCCTCGTAAGAGATGAGCACCCCGCTCGACAACTGGTTAGCGAGCGACACCGACGACGCGTAGGGGGTCGCGGGGTCGTTGCTCGTGCCGATCACGAGGATGGGCGGCGCGCCCTCAGCGTCATAGATCTCGGGATGCTCGGCCGTCGGCACCGGAAAGTGCGTGCAGAGCACATCGAGCACCGCGTAGTCGTCGTACGTGAAGAACTTGCCGATGGTCGGCGCTGCGGCATCGATCTCTGCGACGCGGTCGAGGGTGGAGGCCTCGTCACTCAGGAAGTCACCGTCGAGGCACGTGACGACCTGGTAGACGTCGACCGAGTTGCCGGAGTACGTGCCGTCGGGGTTGCGCGAGTTGTAGTAGTCGGCGTTGATGAAGGCTGACGCCGGGTCACCGCTACGAAGGTCGACGAACATCGAACTGATGTCGGGCCAGTACCCCTGCGAGTAGAGGTTGACGGCGATCGCCGTGCCGACCGTGGCCGAGTCGAGAACGCGCCCATCGTCGTTGACGAGTTTCTGACCGTCTATGCCGTCGAGGATGCTGCGAGCCTGGGCAAGTGCGTCGTCGAGAGATCCCGTGAAAGGGCATCCACTCGACGCCAGGCAGTCTTGCATGTAGGCGCGGAAGGCGCTCTCGAAGCCGGCCATCTGCGTCTTGAGGGCGTCGAAGTCGCTCACGAGAGGGTCGACGGCGCCATCGAGCACCATGCGACCCACTTTCTCGGGAAAGAGCTCGGCGTAGGTGTAGCCGATCTTCGTGCCGTAGGAGTAGCCGAGGTAGTTGAGTTTCTCGTCGCCGAGTACGGCGCGCAGCAGATCGAGGTCGCGGGCAGTGCTCACGGTGTCGACGTTGCCCAGCAACTCGCCCGTGTTCGCCAGGCACGCGTCGGCGTACTCCTCTTGCGCATCGGTGAGCTCGTCGATCCATGCCGACGTGTCGTAGGGGCTGTCGAACGTGCCGTAGAGCGACTCATCACGGTCGTCGTCGTCGGTGTAGCAGACGACGCTCGTGGACTGGCCGACACCGCGAGGATCCCAGCCGACGATGTCGAAATCGGCTTGCAGGCCGGGGAACGAGGAGTACGCGACGAAGTCCCAGCCCGAGCCACCCGGTCCACCGGGGTTGACCATGAGCGAGCCCTGCTTCGTGCCGGTGGCCTGGCTGCGCACGACCGCGAGGTCGATCGAGCCGAGCGACGGCTGCTCCCAGTCGATGGGAGCCTTGACGGTCGTGCACTGCATGCCGCCGACACAGCGATCCCAGCTCAGCGACTGGTGGTAGAACTCGGCGAGCGCCGGGTCGACGTCTTCGTTGGTGCTCGAATTGACCGGACCGGGGTTGACGATGTCCGTGAAGAACTGACACCCCGAGAGAAGTAGCGCAGAGACGGTCGCGAGAGCGGCGACGGCAGAGAGACGGTGGCGTCGGTTCATGGTCCGAGCGTAGCGCGGCGGCGGTCCCCGCCTGGGGGACCGCCGCCCTACTGCATTACATCTGCAACGTTGGTTGAGACAGGAAGGCTAGAGCGCCGCCATGACCTCACGCATGAGAGCCGCGGTCTCTGACGGCGTCTTGCCAACCTTGACTCCTGCTGCCTCGAGGGCTTCCTTCTTGCCCTGGGCCGTGCCGGCACCCGCAGAAACGATCGCACCCGCGTGGCCCATCGTCTTGCCCTCGGGCGCGGTGAAGCCGGCGACGTAGCCGACGACGGGCTTGGTGACGTACTCACGGATGAAGTCCGCGGCACGCTCCTCGGCGTCACCACCGATCTCGCCGATCATGACGATCGCCTTGGTCTCGGGGTCGTCCTGGAAGGCGCGCAGTGCGTCGATGTGGGTCGTACCCACGATGGGGTCACCGCCGATGCCGATCGCGGTCGAGAAGCCCAGATCGCGCAGCTCGAACATCATCTGGTACGTGAGCGTTCCAGACTTCGACACGAGCCCGATGGGGCCCTTGCCGGTGATGGTCGCGGGGGTGATGCCCACGAGCGACTCACCGGGGGTGATGATGCCGGGGCAGTTGGGGCCGATGATGCGAGTCTTGTTGCCCTTGGCGGTCGCGTGAGCCCACGCCTCCGCCGTGTCCTGCACGGGGATGCCCTCGGTGATGACCACGAGCAGCGGGATGCCCGCGTCGATGGCCTCGATCATGGCGTCCTTCGCGAAGGCCGGCGGGACGAACGCAATGGAGACGTCGGCACCGGTCTCGGCCATCGCCTCGGCGACGGTCCCGAAAACGGGGAGCTCTACTCCTCCGTCGTGCGAGACGGTCGTGCCCGCCTTGCGCGCGTTGACACCGCCCACGACCTTCGTGCCGGCCTTGAGCATGAGGGCGGTGTGCTTGGTGCCCTCACCGCCCGTGATGCCCTGGACGATGACCTTGGAATCCTTGTTGAGGAAGATCGACATTCTTGTTCCCTTACGCGTTCGCGAGCTCGGCGGCCTTGTCGGCGCCTTCGTCCATGGAGTCCGCCAGCGTTACCAGCGGGTTGTTGGCGTCGCGCAAGATAGCGCGACCCTCGTCGACCTTGTTGCCGTCGAGGCGCACGACGAGCGGCTTGGTTGCCGAATCGCCAAGAATCTCGAGGGCCTTCACGATTCCGTTCGCCACCGCGTCACACGCGGTGATGCCACCGAAGACGTTCACGAAGACGCTCTTCACCTGCTCGTCGCCGAGGATGACGTCGAGACCGGCGGCCATGACCTCTGCGGATGCGCCACCACCGATGTCGAGGAAGTTGGCGGGCTTCACGCCACCGTGCTTCTCGCCCGCGTAGCTCACGACATCGAGCGTCGACATGACCAGTCCGGCGCCGTTTCCAATGATGCCCACCTCGCCGTCGAGCTTGACGTAGTTGAGGTCGTTGGCCTTCGCCTTCGCCTCGAGGGGGTCTGCGGCATCCTTGTCTTCGAGCGCCTCGTGGTTCGGGTGACGGAAGCCGGCGTTCTCGTCGAGCGTCACCTTGCCGTCGAGCGCGACGATGTCGCCATCGGCGGTGAGCACGAGCGGGTTGACCTCGACGAGCGTCGCATCCTCACCGGTGAACACCTCGTAGAGCTTCACGAGCACAGGGGCGACCTTGTCGGCGATCTCGTCGCTGAAGCCGCCCGCGAGGGCGATCGACTTGGCGGTCGGGAGGTCAATACCCGTGATGGGGTCGACGTCGATCTTGGCGAGGGCATCGGGGCGCTCGACCGCGAGTTCCTCGATCTCCATGCCGCCCTCGACGCTGCACAGCGAGAGGTAGGAGCGGTTGGCCCGGTCGAGCAGGATCGAGAAGTAGTACTCCTTGTCGATCTTGGCGCCCTGCGCGACCATGACGCGCTTGACGGGCAAGTCTTTGATGGTGAGCTTCAGGATGGCCTCGGCAGCGGTGGCCGCATCATCCCCGTTGTGTACGACCTTGACACCGCCAGCCTTGCCGCGGCCTCCCGCCTTCACCTGGGCTTTGACGACGACGGTGCCGCCGATCTTCTCTGCGGCCGCCTTCGCCTCCGCGGGGGTGTCGGCCACGATGCCTGCAAGCACAGGCACTCCGTAGGATTCGAAAAGGTCTCGTGCCTGGTACTCGAAAAGATCCACGCGGGCTCTCGCAATCGTAGCTGTGGGTTCGTTTGGGTCGCCCGGGTGTCGACGAAAAAATCTCGACGTCAAGACACTTTTGGGCCATCTAGAACTCTACCCCCGGTTGCGGGGTGCGCTGGTCGAGCAGAATGTGACGGTGGCCTTAAGGATCGCGGATGTTTCGGCGGAGGCAATTCTGCTCGCCGGTGGAGCCCGCGCGATCCTGCTCCAGCTCGCCAACCCCGGCGTCGCGGCTGGCGTCGCACGGCACTCCGACTTCTCCTCGCGCCCGCTCGACCGGCTCAACGGAACACTCACCTACCTCTACGTCATCGTGTACGGAACGCCCGACGAACGCGCGCGCGTCGTGAGCAGGGTCGCCGCCGCCCACGCGCCCGTTCGCGGCGACGGGTACGACGCTCGCGACGTCGACCTCCAGCTGTGGGTCGCCGCCACGCTCTACGACACGGCCATGCGAGTACGCGAGCTCGTCTATGGGCCCCTCCCCGAGATCGACGCCGAGCAACTGCTCGCCGATTACGCGGTGGTAGGTACGGCGTTGGGTGTTCCGAAAGCGGTGTGGCCGGCATCCATCGACGCGTTCGATGCGTACTGGCGGGCAGCCGAGTTGCGGGTGGATGCCGACGCCCGCCGCATCGCCGACGACCTGCTGCATCCCGTGGTCGCACCCTGGTGGGTGCGTGCAGCCATGCCCGCGGTTCGCCTCGTGACGGCAGGACTCCTCGAGCCCGAGCTACGGGCGGCGTACTCGTTGACCTTCAGCGAGAAGCGGTACCGGCGGCTCGTGCGGTTCGTGCGGGCGGTCTACCCGCGGCTGCCCCGAGCGGTGAGGGAGGCGCCGAAGCGACGCTACCTGCGGGTGTTTCGCCGTTCGATCAGTCGACCGTGAAGAGTGTCGTGCCGGTCGCAATGTCGGCGGTGACGAGTCGGGCGTGCACGGTACTGCCTGCTCGCACGTCGCCCTCGATCGCGGCAGTCACGACGGGCTCGGTGAGCTGGATGCTGCCCCCGCCGTCTTTCGCCGAGATCACGACCGCGTCGAACACCTCACCCACACGGCGGGAGAGCAGCGCCGCTTCGATCGCATCCACCGAGGCGTGTTCGAGGCGGGACGCGACACCGTCTGATCGGCCCATGATCTTGGGGAGCGTCGGCAGTGCATCCCGCACCCACTGCGGCACCGGGCGGTCGTTCAGTACCGCGTCGCACGTGACGAGAACGAAGCGATCGACGAGTCGACGCAGTGGCGCGGTCGTGTGGGCGTAGGGCGCAGCGACGGCGGCCTGAATGGTCTTCTCGGGCGGGGCACCATCGAACGCCGTGTACCCGGCGCCACGGAAGAGGCTTGCTGCGGCGTGGATGGCGGCCAGGGTTCGGGCATCGTCGCGGTCGAGCCCGCGCAGATACTCGCCGTAGGGCACGCCCTGGGGCCACGGGCACCCGAGCGCGGCGACCTGCCGCCGGAACACGTCAAGCGTGTCTCGATACGGCGCGGGCATGGTGCGCAGGATGCCCACGCCGCCGTCGAGCATGATCCGCGCCGCCGCCATGCCGGTCATGAGGGAGATCTGCGCGTTCCACTCCTCCACCGGAAGTGGGCTGCGGCGCACGAGACTGTACACACCGTCTTCGACGACCACCTCCTCGTCGGGTCGGTTCAGTGAAGCGCCGCCACGCTCCCGCTCGAGCGCGATCCGCTTCTCGCCGACCTGCTTGAGCAGTGCGAGAGAGTCATCTGCAGCACCCGAGTCGAGACGCTCCTGCACGTCGGCGTAGGTGTACTGCGTGCGCGACCGCACGCGCGCGAGGCGCAGGGTTGTCGCGGTGACGGTGGCATCGGCATCCAGCTCGAACGTCCAGACATAGGCGCCCCGCTCACGCTCTGGCAGCAGGGAGGCCGCGTTTTCGCTGATGGCCGTCGGATGCAGGGGTATGCGGCCGTCCGGCGAATACAGTGTCTGCCCCCGCTGGCGCGCCTCGGTGTCGATTGCGCCACCGGGTTCGACGAACCCTGGCACGTCGGCGATCGCATAGTGCACGCGATAGCCGCTCGCGGTGCGTTCGAGGTGCACAGCCTGATCGAGGTCGGTCGCGCCGGGTGGGTCGATGGTCACGAACTCGATGTCGGTGAGGTCGGTGTCGGGGAGGCGGTACCGCGAGACGGCATCCCGTGCCTCGGACTCGACTTCAGGCGGGAACGACTCGGGGAGGTTCATGTCCTCCCGGATGAGCTGCAGCGTCGACGCGAGAACGCCCGGGGGTGTGTACGCGCGCACGCGCGGCACGATGAGCCGCTCGCGTTCCTCCCGGTCGGCGTCGGCGGGAGCAGGCGTCATGCGTCGACCGTGATCACGTGAGCTTCTCGATGGGTGCGATCTTGATGAGAAGCCTCTTGCGGCCGGCGGTATCGAATTGAACCTCGGCGACGCTCTTCGGTCCCGAGCCCGTGACGGCCGTGACGCGCCCCTCGCCGAAATCGGTGTGGCGGATGCGGTCGCCAGCCTCGAGCGTGAGGTCACCGTTGTCCCGCACGGCGCCCGTCACCGCAGACGTCCACTCCGTCTTCGGTCGCGGAGCCGGGGGAAGTGAACCGTAGCTCTCCCGCATGGGCGCCGCGCGAACCCGACCCTGAGTGCTGCGGAAACCACCACCACCCGCGCTCTGCCGCCACTCGATGAGATCAGCGGGAATCTCCTGCAGGTAGCGGCTCGGCATGGATACCGCCACCTCACCGAAGCTCGCACGCGACGCCGCGAGGGAGAGGAAGAGGCGCTTCTTGGCGCGCGTGATTCCCACGTAGAAGAGGCGTCGCTCCTCGGCGAGACCGCCCGGCTCGTTCGTGGACATGCGGTGCGGTAGCAGATCCTCTTCGAGACCCGTAAGAAACACGGCCGGGTACTCGAGGCCCTTCGCCGTGTGGAGGGTCATGATCGAGACCGAGCCGTCTTCGTCGTCGATCTCGTCGGCGGCGGCGAAAAGCGCGACGCCCGTGAGGAAGTCGAGCAGGGTGCCCTCGGGATTGGCGGTACGGAATTCTTTGGTCTGGGAGACGAGCTCTTCGAGGTTCTCGGCGCGCGCCTCATCCTGAGCGTCACCCGAGGTCTTGAGGATGCGGTGGTAGCCCGTGCGGTTCAGCAGCTCCGTGAGTACATCGTGCGGGGCGGCCGTCTGGGCGAGCTTCGCGCCATCATCGAGAATCTCGCCGAGGTCGACGATTGCCGCCGTCACTTTGGGTCCGAGGCCGAGCTGAGCGGCATCCAATAGCGCCTCACGCAGGGGCATACCCATTCGGTCGGCGTGCGCCTGCAGCGCGGCCTCCGTGGCGGGCCCGATGCCGCGCTTGGGCACGTTCATGATGCGGCGCAGGGCGAGATCGTCGTCGGGGTTGGCGACCTGGATGAGGTAGGCCATCGCGTCTTTGATCTCGGCACGCTCATAGAACTTTGTACCGCCCGGGATACGGTACGGGATGGCCGAGCGGATGAAGATCTCTTCCAACGGTCGCGTCTGCGAGTTCGTGCGCACGAACACCGCGATGTCGTTGTAGGTGAGTCCGCCCTTGCGCAGAGCCTCGACCTCGTCGGCGACGAACTGCGCCTCGTCGTGACCCGAGTAGCCGGTGTATCCAACGATCTTGTCGCCTGCCCCCACCACCGTGAAGAGGTTCTTGGCCTTGCGATCGAAGTTGTTGGCGATGACCGCGTTGGCGGCATCGAGGATGTTCTGGGTCGAACGGTAGTTCTGCTCGAGCAGGATGACCTTCGAGTTCGGGAAGTCCCGCTCGAACTCGACGATGTTGCGGATGTCGGCACCGCGGAACGCGTAGATCGACTGGTCGGAGTCACCTACGACGGTCAGCGAGGCACCGGGGATCTTCTCCCCGTCGAAGGTCGCGGGACGAACCAGCTCGCGGATGAGCGCGTACTGGGCGTGGTTGGTGTCCTGATATTCGTCGACGAGCACGTGTCGGAACCGCTTCTGGTACAGCGCCGCCACATCGGGGAAGGCGCGGAACAGGTAAACGGTCTCCGAGATGATGTCGTCGAAGTCGAGCGCGTTGGCCCGGCGCAGGGATGCGCTGTACTGCCGGAACAACTCGAGGAAGACGGCATCCTTAGGGTCTGCCATATTCGCGGACCGTGCAAAAGCGTCGACATCGGTGAGCTCGTTCTTCAGCCGCGAGATGCGACCGAGCGTACCGCCGGGCGTGAAGCCGAGCACATCGGCCTCGTTCTCCTTGATGATGCGCTTGATGAGCGCTCGCGAGTCTTGTGTGTCATAGATCGTGAAGCCCTGCTTCATGCCCAGCACCTCGACTTGGCGCCGCAAAATGCGCACGCACGCCGAATGGAACGTCGAGATCCACATGCCCTCGGAGGCATCGCCGACAAGCGCACGTACGCGTTCTCGCATCTCGGCCGCGGCCTTGTTGGTGAACGTGATCGCGAGGATCTGGCTTGGCCACGCCTCGCGCGTCTGGAGAAGCCCGGCGATTCGCCGCGTGAGCACGCTCGTCTTGCCAGACCCGGCACCCGCGACGATGAGCAGAGACTGCCCGCGATACTCGACCGCCTCGCGCTGCTGGGGGTTGAGCCCCGCGAGCAACGACTCGGTGAAGCCCCCCGATGGGGTCTGCTCGGGTCCCAGAACGAATGTCATCTCGCCCACGATCCTAACGGCGGCCCCCGACGCCCGGGCCTGGCTACTCCGCGGCGAGCGCCGCCAGCACCAGGTCGGGTTGGTCGGCAAATACGCCGTCGAGTCCCGTGGAGAGGATGAGGCGAAACTCCGTGAGCCAATCGCCGAAGTCGCGCCCCACTCCCCCACGCCGCAGATTCTTGGGCAGAAAGCGATTCTCGGCGCGCAGAGTCCAACAGAAGGCGAGAAGTCCCGCCGCGTGTGCACGCTCGACGAGGTCGGTGGTCCCCGTGGCGTTGCCCTTGCTGTCCCAGGTGAGCAGCAGCCGCTTGTCAACGCTCACCCCGTCGATGCCCGCCGCGGCGAGGCGCGCGAGTCCGGCATCCGTGAGGTGGGCCGAATAGGGGATCGCCTTGCGCCCCAGACGCGCGACGAGGTCGGCGGGAGACCCGTGGGACTCCGCGAGGAAGACGTACCGACCCGCCACGCCGCGCGAACGGATCTTCTCGAGCACCGTTTGCTCGAACGCCTCGACGATGAGATTGTGCGGGGTGGCCCACCCGTCGACCGCGGCAGCGAAGAGCTCGTCGAGCGGAAGCCCGATCGACTCGAAGTAGGTCGCGTGCTTGATCTCGGCGACCATGATGAGCTCACGGCGGTGACGCTCGCGTGCGGCATCCATTATTTCGATGAGGTCGACGAGGCGAAGGATGCGCGACGTGCCGTCGAAGCTCGCACCGGCTTGGCGGATGGCTGGCAGCCGTTCGATGGCACGCAGCGTCGAGAGCTCGTCCCACGTGAAGTCTTCGGTGAACCAGCCGGTGAGCTTCACCCCGTCGATCGTCTTAGTCGTCTTGAGGTGCGCAAACTCGGGGCGCGTAGCAACGTCGGTGGTTCCGGAGATCTCGTTCTCGTGGCGCAGCACGAGAACACCGTCCTTCGAGGCGACGATGTCGGGTTCGACGGCGTCGGCGCCGAGGATGAAGGCGAGCTCGTATGCGGCTCGGGTGTGCTCGGGGCGGTAGCCGCTGGCCCCGCGGTGTCCGATGACGAGTGGGGATCTCACAGCACCCAGGCTAGGCGACGGCTAGCATTCCCCCATGCCGTGGCGCGAACCCACCTCTCTGCTCCCGTTGCACTGGGGCACCTATCTCGGGCGCTACCTCGGCGGGCTTGCCCTCATTGTCGGCGGGGCCTTCCAGATCAACGGGTCGAACGTGTGGGCTCTGCAGTTCCTCTTCATCGGCACGGTCGCGCACGTCATTGGCTGGCTCATCCTTCCGGCCCGTGGATGGCGGCGGGGCGTCGCCGCCGTGGCCTCGACGGGAGCGAGCGTCGCGCTTCTCGTGGGACCCCGCGCGATGCCCGTGTTCGCGGTAATACTGATCTGCTGGTTGCTCGTGCGTCATCGACCGCTCGTGAGCTTCGTCACCGTCATCCTCCCGCTTGCGTCGGGGCTCGTGGTCTCGCAGGCGCTGACCGAGTATTCGGGGATGCCCGTAGCCGTGCTCGTGAGTCTGACCGTTCTTGTGGGGTCCGCGTGGATCTCACGCGTGATCGCTGCAAGCAGAAGGACTACCAGCCAATCAGCGGCTGCCATCGGCTAAATTTGATCCAGGACACCGTGTCCGTTCATTGCTGAAAGGGTCATCCGCCATGGCTTTCAACAACCCCGCGTTCTCTCGCAACGCGGCCTTCACGGGTCAGGGCGCTGTCGCCACCGCCCAAGACGTCTCTGCGCAGCAGCTTGAGGAGATCTACCAGCGCTCCTCGGCCCCCGCCGACGGCGAGGTCATGACTGTCGAAGACACCATCGCCAAGACCGTCGGCGCATTCGCGATCCTGCTCGTCGGTGCCGCTGTCGGCTGGATCACCGCACCGATGATTCCGTTCCTCTGGATCGGCGCCGCGATCGTGGGCCTCGTGCTCGGGCTGGTGAACACCTTCAAGCGCGAGCCGTCGGTTCCGCTCATCCTCGCCTATGCGGCTGCGCAGGGTGTCTTCGTCGGCGGCATCTCGTCGTTCTTCGAAGCCATGTACCCCGGCATCGTGCTCCAGGCGGTCATCGCGAGTCTCGTCGTCGTGGGTGTAACCCTGGCGCTCTTCGCGAGCGGCAAGATCCGCGCGTCGAAGCGTGCGACCAAGGTCTTCCTCATCGCGATGGTCGGCTACCTCGTGTTCTCTCTCGTGAACGTCGGCATCATGCTCTTCGGTGGCGCTGGCGGAAACCCGTGGGGCCTCCGTGGCAGCGTCGAGATCTTCGGCATCCCACTGGGCGTCGTGCTCGGAGTCTTCGTCGTGATCCTCGCGGCCTACTCGCTCGTTCTCGACTTCGACTTCATCCAGCGCGGCGTGCAGAACAGGGCGCCGCGCAAGTACGGCTGGACCGGCGCCTTTGGCATCATGGTCACGGTCATCTGGCTGTACCTCGAGATCCTGCGCATGCTCGCGATCGCGCGACGCTAACCGCGCACAACGAATGAGGGCCGCTCCTTCGGGGGCGGCCCTTATTCGTTACTCCCACTCGATGGTGCCCGGGGGCTTCGAGGTCACGTCGAGCACCACTCGGTTCACGCCGGGAACCTCGTTGGTGATGCGATTCGAGATGCGGGCGAGCACGTCATACGGCAGGCGCGTCCAGTCGGCCGTCATGGCGTCTTCCGATGAGACCGGGCGAAGCACGATCGGATGCCCATAGGTGCGCCCATCACCCTGAACCCCCACCGACCGCACATCGGCGAGCAGCACGACGGGGCACTGCCAGATCTCGCCGTCGAGCCCCGCGGATGTCAGCTCCGCACGAGCAATCGCGTCTGCCTTGCGGAGCAGCTCGAGACGCTCACGGGTAACCTCGCCCACGATGCGGATTCCGAGGCCTGGCCCCGGAAACGGCTGCCGCGCGACGATCACTTCCGGCAGGCCGAGCTCGCGGCCGATCGCGCGAACCTCGTCTTTGAAGAGGGTGCGCAGCGGCTCGACGAGAGAGAACTGCAGGTCTTCAGGGAGCCCGCCCACGTTGTGGTGACTCTTGATGTTGGCCGTACCGGTGCCGCCACCTGACTCGACGACGTCGGGGTAGAGGGTTCCCTGCACGAGGAAGTCGATTGAGTCGCCTTCGCCCTGAGCCTCGAGCACGAGCGCCTCGGCCGCGTTCTCGAAGCTGCGGATGAACTCGCGCCCGATGATCTTGCGCTTGGTCTCCGGGTCGGTCACGCCCGAGAGCGCATCCAGGAACTGGTCGACCGCGTCGACGGTCACGAGACGTACACCCGTCGAGGCGACAAAGTCCTCCTCGACCTGGCGACGCTCATCCTGCCGCAGCAGTCCGTGGTCGACGAAGATGCACGTGAGTTGGTCGCCCACGGCCTTGTGCACGATCGCCGCGGCCACGGCGGAGTCAACACCACCGGAGAGTCCACAGATGACGCGCGCCGATCCGACCTGGGCGCGGATGCGCTCCACCTGCTCGGCGATCACGTTGCCGCTATTCCAGTCGGCCGGAATGCCGGCGGCCGTGTGCAGGAAGTTCTCGAGCACGCGCTGCCCGTACTCCGAGTGCCTCACCTCGGGGTGCCACTGCACTCCGTACATCCGTCGCTCATCCGACCCGAATGCGGCGACCGGAGTCGAGTCGCTCGATGCGAGCACGGTGAACCCCTCCGGCGCCTTCGAGACGGAGTCGCCGTGGCTCATCCATGTCGTCTGGTCGGCGGGCTGACCGGCGAGCAGGGTGCCGCCGTCGCCCTGCAGGCGCACGGCCGTCGCCCCGTACTCCCGCAGACCCGTGTTGGCGACCTCGCCACCGAGTTGCTGCGCCATGACCTGAAATCCATAACAGATGCCCAGCACGGGGACGCCGAGCTCGAGTATGCCCGGGTCGAGGGTCGGCGACCCCGGCTCGTACACGCTCGACGGTCCGCCGCTCAGCACGATGCCGACGGGGTTTTTCTCGGCAATCTCCGCGGCCGTGATGGTGTGCGGAACGATCTCGCTGTAGACGCTCGCCTCGCGCACGCGACGCGCGATGAGCTGGGCGTACTGGGCGCCGAAGTCGACAACGAGTACGGGACGGGCAGCAGTGTCAGTGGTGGTCACGCGGCAGCTTTCGACGGGGTTACCGAACTCAGGGCGGCCTCGACGTCGCGCGGAACGCGACGCTCGAGGAAATAGGAGAGCAGCGGGATGATGCCGCCGAGAGCAATGAAGAGGAACCGCCCGAACGACCACCGCACGAGGCGCCACAGCACGAAGTCGACGGCGACGTACAGCACGTAGAACCAGCCGTGCACGATGAGGATGAGCGACGAGAGGTTGATTCCCTGAATGAGATCTTTCGGGGTGAGGGCGAGCAGTCCGTAGGGGCCCGCGAACTCGATGTCGACCCCGAATCCGTAGCGCAGCACCATCATGAGGCACAGCAGCAGCAGGAATGTTCCCGTGATGATCGAGGAGACCTTGTAGACGGAGACCGCCCGACGAATCTTGGTGACGTCTTCCGGGCGAGGCTGCATGCGCCTATTCTACGGTCGCCGTATCGGTCGGATTTGCGGCGTCGGGTGCTCGCTCTGACTCGGCTGTGGCAGCTGTCGCCGCGGCCGCCTCCTCCTCGATGGTGTCCCTCACGAGCCGGTACCAGAGGAAGATCGCGAAGCCGCCGAAGATCACCCACTCGATCGCATAGAAGAGGTTGAGCAAGTTGAGGGTCACCTCTGTCGAGGGGGCGGGTGCATCGATGACGTCGAGTCCCGCGGGTGCCTCGGACGCGATGATGTATCCGCCATACACGCCGTCAGGGGCTGTCGACCAGATATTGATGAGTTCGGAGACCGCGAGCGTCGACCGCGTGCCCGCCTCGAAATCGCTCTCCTGCGGCGACTCGCTCGGCAGGTAGCGACCCGTGAGGGTCGCCGGGGGCGGGGACTCCTGCAGGGTACGAATTGCGGATGATGCGCCATCCGCCGTCGCGCTCCATCCGAGTGCTACGGCCACACTCGCGCCGTCGGACGCCACGGCGTGTCCCACCACCCAGTACCCCGGATCGGCGTGGTTGATGCGCCCCTCGAGCACGACGTAGTCGGAACTCACGTACCGCGCGTCCACGCTGACCATCTGCCCCGTCGTGTCCGCTGGCATGGGCTTCTGGGGCTGCCCGACGATCTCGAGCGGCTTGGCGGTCTCGGTCTGCTGGGCAGGCGGCGCGCCCGCCTCGAAGCTGCGCTCGAGCTGCCACTGCCCGAGCGCGGCAAAGGCACCGGCGATCGCAACGCACAGCACGAGGGCGGCGATCCACTTCGGTCGTCGCGCGACCCTGAAGAACTCGTTCAATACTCGGGATCCCTCTGCCGCGTCGCGACCTCGTCGGACTGCTCTGCGGCCTGGCGTGCGGCCTCGTCGACCTCGTCGTCTATCGGAAAGTGTTCGACGAGGTCGTCGAGTTGCGCTGCCTCACGGCTGTCTGGTTCCGCTGTCGCGGCTTCGAGCAGCGCGATGCCCTCGGCGCGCATGCGGTCGCGCTCGACGGGTCGTGGAGTGGCTCGGGTCGGGAACAGGGCGCGCCCGATGCGCTCCGAGTTGACCGCGAGGATCGGGCCGATGATCGCCATCGAGAGCACGTAGAGACCAGCGAAGGGCGTGAGACGGGCATCCAGACCCGCGGACGTTGCGAGGGTCGCGAGGATAAGCACGAACTCGCCACGGTTTTGCAGCATCGCACTCACGTTGACGCCCTCGCGGCGAGTGAGACCGTTCTGCCACGCGATGAGCTGACCGCCCGCGATCGTGAGTACGACCGTCAGAATCACGGCCTCGGCGACGGGCACGACCACCTCGCCGAACGTGGAGGTGTCGAGCGAGAGACCGAAGTTGAGGAAGAAGAACGCCGCGAACACGTCACGCAGGGGCAACGCGAACTGCTCGATGCGCGCCCGGAAGCGCGTCGCGCCGAGCACTAAACCGATGAGGAAGGCGCCAATCGCGTCAGAGACTCCGAGCAACTCCCCGATTCCACCGAAGGCGACCGCGAGTCCGAAGAAGAGCACTGTGAAGAGCTCGTCATCCTTGGTCTGGATGAGTCTCGAGACGAACTTGCCGCCCCAGCGCGCGAGCGCGAACATCGCGACGAGGAACGAGAACGCGATCGCAAGTTCGAGCACGATCGCCCACACGTCTGTCTCGCCACCGATGACAACCGCGACGATCGCGAGGTAGAAGGCGACGAAGACGTCTTCGAGAACCATGATGCCGAGGATCGACGGGGTCTCGCGGTTCGGCAGTCGCCGCAACTCGATCAGCAATTTGGTAATGATCGCGCTCGAGGAGACGGCCGTCATGCCGGCGATGATGAGGGCTTCACGGATGCCCCACCCCACCCACATGCCGAACAGGAATCCCGCGACGATGTTGATCGCAATGCGAGTCCCGCCCGAGATGAGAAGTGAGCGCAAGTTGCCGTAGAACTCGTCTTGATCAAACTCGAGACCCAGGCTGAACAGGAGGAGTATGAGGCCAATGACGGCCACAAGTTCGACGTTCGCGGGCTCGAAGGCGAGTGGGAACCACGTCGAATTCGGACTCGCGATGAGTCCGACCATCATGTAGATGGGGATCGCGGGCAATCCAACGAGCTTGCCGAGCCTGCCCAGCACGTACGCGATGATGAACAGGATCCCGAGGATCAGGAGGTCGTCACCGATGTGCATGGACTACGCGCCCGGTGGGGACTCGGCACCGACCTTGTGCGGCATCTCTCCGGTTCGGTAGAACGCGAATGCCTTAGCAACTTTCTCGGGCGTTCCCGCCACCACGAGGGTGTCACCGGGGAATACCGTGAAGTCGTCGGCGGGCGCGGGGTTAGCCGACTCGCCGCGCACGACAGCGACGACGGTGAGGCCCACGACGCCGCGGCTGGCCAGGTTGCCGAGCTTCTGACCCGCGATGTGGTCGTCGTAGTCCACGCTGAACCAGTCGATCGACAGCCCGGGAATGGTGTCGAGCTTCGAGAGGGACTCCGTGATGCGCGTGCCGCCGAGCAGCTCGGCGAGAGTGTGCGCCTCATCCTCGTCGAGTCTGAGCGAGACCTTCGTGGCGTCCGCGCCGTCCTCGTGATCGGAGAAAGTGATGAGATCACTGTGGCCGGAGCGGTGCGTGATGACACCGACTTTGCCGCCATCATCCGTCACGAACGTGTGCAGTACACCGACACCGGGAAGCTTGACCCGCCGAACGTCGACCATGTGTGGACCCCTCCAGAGGATTCCAGGAAGGTTCTATTCTACGCGCGGTCGAACAAGCATCCCGGTGCGGTGCAGTGCCTAGTCCTCGCCGAGCGTGCCGAGGTAGAGGGAGATGACCTTGGGATCGTTCAGCAGCTCGCGGCCCGTACCCGTATAGGCATCCTTGCCCTGATCGAGCACGTAGCCGCGGTCGCAGATCTGCAGGCAACGACGCGCGTTCTGCTCGACCATGATCGTCGTGACGCCCGCCTTGTTGATCTCCTTGACGCGCAGGAACGCCTCGTCCTGTTTGACGGGCGAGAGCCCCGCAGACGGCTCATCGAGCAGCAACACGTGCGGGCCCATCATGAGCGCGCGGCTCATGGCGACCATCTGACGCTCGCCGCCGGAGAGTGACCCGGCGCGCTGCGGCATGCGCTTGCCGAGCTCCGGGAAGATCTCCGTGACAAATTCGAGGCGCTCCTTGATGCCCTTCGGCTTCTGGTAGAGCCCCATCTCGAGGTTCTCGCGGATCGTGAGAGACGGGAACACGTTGTTGGTCTGCGGAACGAACCCGACTCCCTTGGAGACGAGCTTGTTGGCCTTGAGACCCGTGATGTTGTCGGCGTTGAGCATCACCGCACCGTCGCGAACCTTCACGAGACCGAAAATGGCCTTGAGCAGCGTCGACTTGCCGGCGCCGTTCGGGCCGATGATGCCGATGAGCTCGCCCTGGTTCGCGGTGAGAGAGCAACCGTTGAGGATGTTGACGCCGGGGAGGTAGCCCGCGACGACGTCCTTGACGTGCACTACCGGAACGGCCGTGGCGGTCGCCCCACCCTTCGTGTCGGGACTAGTCGTCGTCATCGGCCAACTCCTTCATTGCTTCAACGTGCTCTGCATCGATCTCGCCGAGATCCTGGTCGTGGTGGCTGCCCAGGTAGGCGTCGATCACGGCGGGGTTCGCCATCACATCTTCAGGCGGACCCTCGGCGACGATCTTGCCTTCAGCCATCACGATGACCCAGTCCGCGATATGGCGGACCATCTGCATGTCGTGCTCAACGAAGAGCACGGTCATGCCCTGCGTCTTGAGGTCGAGGATGTGGTCGAGCAGCGACTGCGTCAGTGCCGGGTTGACGCCTGCCATCGGCTCGTCGAGCATGACAAGGGTCGGCTCGCTCATGAGGGCACGCGCCATCTCGAGCAGCTTGCGTTGACCTCCCGACAGGCTCGCGGCATAGTCGTCGGCCTTCTTGTCGAGCTTGAAGCGGGCGAGCAGATCCATGGCGCGAGCCTCGATCTCCTCCTCCTGCTTGCGCCACAGCCATGGCAGCAGGGCGACGAACATGTTCTCGCCCTTCTGGTTCTTCGCCCCGAGCTTCATGTTGTCGAGCACGGAGAGAAGGCTCAGCGCCTTCGTGAGCTGGAACGTGCGCACCTGGCCGAGTCGAGCGACCTTGAACGAGGGGATGCCCGCGAGCGACTTGCCCGAGAACGTCCACGTGCCCGTATCAGGTTTGTCGAATCCGGTCAGCAGGTTGAAGAAGGTCGTCTTGCCCGCGCCGTTGGGACCAATGAGCGCCGTGATCGCATTGCGCGGCACTTCGACGTGCGCGACGTCGACGGCAGTAAGACCGCCGAACGTGCGAGTGACGTTGTCGGCAACGAGGATCGGGTCCGTCTTGGCGACACCCGGCTCGATCTCTCCGACGTGCAGGTTAGTGCTCTTGACCGGAGCACCCTTCGTGGGCTTGGCGTTACTTGACAAAAGCCAGCTCCTTCTTGTTTCCGAAGATGCCTTGGGGTCTGAATATCACGAGCAGCATGAGCACGACGCCGACGATGATGAATCGGGTCTGTCCCGCCTGCACGCTCGACATTCCGGGGAACCATCCCGCGGCCTGGGCGCGAGCAACGAAGCCCGAGACCATCGACAGCAACACCCAGAAGACCATCGAGCCCACGATGGGTCCGAGGATGGTCGCGGCGCCACCGAGCAGAAGGATCGTGTAGATGAAGAAGGTGAGGGTCGTCGCGTAGTTCGCGGGAACCACTGCACGCGGCATGATGAAGATCATTCCGGCGAGCGTTCCGAACACGCCACCGAGGATGAGCGACTGCATCTTGTAGAAGTAGACGTTCTTGCCGAGCGCGCGCACGGCATCCTCGTCTTCACGGATGCCCTTGATGACGCGACCCCACGGGCTCTTCATGAGCCGCCACGCGATCACTGCCGCGATCGCGACGAGGCCCCACCCGACGATGCGGATCCACCAGTCGTAGGCGTTGTTCTCGAAAGGACCGAACCCGTACGTTCCCGGCGGGATCGGGTTGAGCGCCGCGAAGCCCGTCTTGTACCCGCTGAGGCCGTCGGCCGAACCTGTGACAGGTTCGAGCGAGTTGGTCGTGAAGATGAGCCTCAAGATCTCGGATGCCGCGATCGTCACGATGGCGAGATAGTCCGCTCTCAATCGCAGGGTGGGTATACCGAGGATGAGGGCGAAGACGACCGATGCGCCGATGCCGACGAGCACGGCTCCCCACACCGGGAATCCGAGCGTGAGCGTGGAGATCGCGTAGCCGTAGGCACCGATCGCCATGAAGCCCGCCTGACCGAAGTTCAGGAGGCCCGTGTAGCCGAAGTGGATCGCAAGACCGAGGGCGGCCAGGGCGTAGGCGGCCGTCGTCGGGCTAATGATCTCGACGATGCCGTTCTGCAGTATCTGCCAGAAGTCAACCATGGTCTAACCGATTCTCTCTTTGCGGCCCAGGATGCCCTGGGGCCGAACCAACAGCACGAGGATGAGGATGACGAGCGCCCCGACGAACTTCATGTCCGAGGGGATCCACAGCGTCGTGATCTCGACGAACATGCCGACGACAAGGGAGCCGACCAGGGCGCCGAACGCCGTGCCGAGTCCGCCGAGCGTGACAGCCGCGAATATGAGCAGCAGGATCTGGAAGCCCATGTCCCACGAGACGCCTGGGCGATAGAACGCAAAGAGGATGCCGCTCAGGCCCGCGAGCGCTCCACCGATGACCCAGACGATGCGGATGACGCCATCCACGTCGATTCCACTCGCCGAGGCGAGACTGGGGTTGTCGCTCACCGCGCGCGTCGCCTTGCCGATGCGCGTACGCAGCAGGAAGAACGCGACCCCGAGGAGTACCACGACACTGATCCCCATGCCGAGCAAGTCGACGGGCGAGAGCGAGATGGGACCGAACTTGAGGTCGGCTCCGTCGGCCCCCGGCAGCTGCCGGGTCGACCCGCCGTAGATGTACTGATAGGTGTACCGCACGGCGAGTGAGAGGCCGATACTGACGATCATCATGGGGATGAGTCCGACACCCTTGCGCCTCAGGGGTTTCCAGATCGCGGCGTCGAGCCCGAACCCGAATGCGGCGCTGAGTATGACGGCACCGATCAGCGCGATCCACAGTGGCCACGCCAGGTCGACCGCGAGCGAAAGTGTCGCGAGCGCTCCGAAGGTAACCATTTCGGCGTGCGCGAAGTTGGAGAGGCCCGTGGTTCCGAAGATGAGTGAGAGTCCGATGGCCGCGAGCGCAAGCAGCAGTCCGAAGCTGAGCCCGTTGAACGCTCGACCGATGAATTGGTCGAGGAAGCTCGTCGTCTCTCTCACGCCCTCGCCGATGAAGAAGTTCACCGACTTGTTGTTCGTGAGACCGAACTCGGCCTTCTTCTCTGCGCCGCCCTCTTCGGTCACGATCACACCCTCGGGAAGCGTCGACTCGTCGAGCTTGATGGTGTACTCGCCCTTCTCGGGCACTCCGATCCTCCACTTGCCATCGACGTCGGTCTTCACCTCCGCCGAGTAGCCGTTGCCCGAGATCTGGATGAGTACGCCCTCTAGCGGCTCGCCGTCGAACTTAACGTTGCCGCTGAACTGGTAGTCGTACTCCTCACCTACCTCGTCGGCATGGGCGGACAGGCCGCCAGAGAATGTAAGAGCTACGAGCAACATCGCAAAGAGCGCGATGAGAACACGCGTCCAGCGATGGCGAGCCATACCGGTGACTTCCACGGAACCTCCAAGACGGGACCAGCCGAGATCGTGCATCCCGCGGGTTCTGGCGCACCGTCGACGTTGACAGTACTTGCGGTTTGTGTCACCCGTGTTTCGGGTGAGACACAATCCACAGGCCATTATGCGCGTGGAATACGTCAGGGTCTAACCCGTTAATATTGAGCACCGGCATTCACCGCAGCATCCGGACTCTTTTCGTCACCAACAAAGGGGCCACATGGACCAGCCCGATCCCTTCGGATTCATCGGACTCACGTACGACGACGTCATGCTCCTGCCGGGCCATACCGATGTCATCCCGAGCGAGGCAGATACGTCGTCGCGCCTCACCCGCCGTATCCGCGTCGCGTCTCCTCTTATTTCCTCCGCCATGGATACCGTCACCGAGTCGCGAATGGCGATCGCCATGGCGCGCAACGGCGGCCTCGGCGTGCTGCACCGCAACCTCTCTATTGAGGATCAGGCATCGCACGTCGATAAGGTCAAGCGCAGCGAGTCCGGCATGATCACCAATCCCGTCACGACGACTCCCGACGCCACGGTCGCCGAGGTGGATGCGTTGTGTGGTCAGTTCCGCGTCTCCGGTCTGCCGGTGGTCGAGGGCGACGGCAAGCTCGTCGGTATCATCACCAACCGCGACATGCGCTTCGTCTCCCCGTTCGAGAAGTCGACAACGCTCGTGCGCGACGTGATGACGAAGACCCCTCTCATCACTGCCCCCGAGGGAATCGACCCAGACGGCGCCGTCGCGATCTTCGCGCAGCACAAGATCGAGAAACTGCCGCTCGTCGATCCCCAGGGAAGGCTGCGCGGGCTCATCACGGTCAAGGACTTCGACAAGACCGAGAAGTACCCCAACGCGACCAAGGATGATGCGGGCAGACTGCGCGTCGGAGCTGCCATCGGATTCTTCGGCGACGCGTGGGACCGCGCTGGCGCCCTGCGCGACGCGGGTGTCGACATCATCGTGGTCGACACCGCCAACGGCGATTCGGCCGGTGTGCTCGAGATCATCTCTCGCCTCAAGAAGGACTCCGCGTTCGCCGACATAGACGTCATCGGCGGCAACGTAGCAACGCGCTCCGGCGCTCAATCGCTCATCGACGCGGGCGCAGACGCCGTCAAGGTGGGAGTCGGCCCGGGCTCTATCTGCACGACACGCGTGGTTGCGGGCGTCGGCGTGCCCCAGGTCACGGCCGTCTACGAGGCCTCGCTCGCCGCACGCGAGTCGGGTGTGCCGGTCATCGCGGACGGCGGCTTGCAGTACTCGGGTGACATCGCGAAGGCGCTCGTCGCGGGTGCCGAAACGGTCATGCTCGGCTCGCTACTCGCCGGCACCGACGAGAGCCCCGGCGATCTGATCTTTGTCAACGGCAAACAGTTCAAGGGCTATCGCGGAATGGGATCGCTTGGCGCTCTCCAGACTCGCGGTACGAAGACGTCGTACTCGCGCGACCGATACTTCCAGGCGGATGTACCAAGCGACGAGCAACTCATCGCTGAGGGCATCGAGGGTCAGGTTCCATACCGCGGCCCGGTCTCGTCTGTGGTCTACCAGTTGCTCGGTGGCCTGCGTCAATCGATGTTCTACACGGGCGCCCGCACGATCGACGACCTGCGCATGAAGGGCAAATTCGTGCGCATCACCGCCGCGGGCCTCAAGGAATCGCACCCGCACGACATCCAGATGGTGGTCGAGGCACCCAACTACCGCCGCTGACAGCGACGCCGTGACATTCACGGCTCGCCGGTAGGCTCTATGCGTGAGTGACATCGAGATCGGTCGGGCCAAACGCGCCCGTCGTGTTTATGCCTTCGACGACATCGCCATCGTGCCGAGTCGCCGCACGCGCGACCCGCAAGACGTGAGCGTCACCTGGACGATCGACGCCTACACCTTCGAGATGCCCGTGCTCGCCGCGCCCATGGACTCCGTTGTCTCGCCGACGACGGCGATCGCGATTGGCAAGCTCGGCGGACTCGGGGTGCTCGACCTCGAGGGTGTCTGGACGCGCTACGAAGATCCGGAGCCCGTGCTCGCCGAGATCCGCGGCCTCGACGCCGACGTTGCCACCAAGCGCATGCAGCAGATCTACGCCGAGCCCATCAAACCCGAGCTCGTGACCTCGCGGTTAGCCGAAATCCGCGCGGCGGGCGTTCCCGTCGCCGGCGCCCTCAGCCCCCAGCGCACCCAGGAGCTCTACAAGACCGTCGTGGATGCCGGCGTCGATCTCTTCGTCATTCGCGGCACGACCGTCAGCGCCGAACACGTCTCCAAGACCGTCGAACCCCTCAACCTCAAGAAGTTCATCTACGAACTTGACGTCCCGGTCATCGTCGGGGGCGCCGCGACCTACACGGCGGCGCTGCACCTCATGCGAACGGGGGCGGCGGGTGTGCTCGTCGGATTCGGCGGAGGCGCTGCGTCGACGACTCGCGCGAGTCTGGGCATCCACGCTCCCATGGCGACAGCCGTCGCGGATGTCGCGGGCGCGCGACGTGACTACATGGACGAGTCCGGTGGGCGCTACGTGCACGTGATCGCGGACGGCGGCCTCGGCACGAGCGGCGACATCGTCAAGGCGATCTCGGTGGGTGCCGACGCCGTGATGCTCGGGAGCACGCTCGCCCGGGCGACGGATGCCCCGGGCGGCGGTTGGCACTGGGGTGCCGAGTCACACCACTCCGAACTCCCCCGCGGCAACCGGGTGCACGTCGGCAGCGTCGCCCCGCTCGAGGAGGTGCTGCTCGGTCCGTCATCGACGGCCGATGGACGCGTCAACCTCATCGGCGCCCTGCGTCGATCAATGGCAACGACCGGCTACTCCGATCTGAAAGAGTTCCAGCGCGTCGAGGTCGTCGTCGCGCCCTACCAGGCGGGGTAACCATGGCCACAGTGTCGAGATCGTCCAAGCTCGGTGTCGAGGAGCGCGCGGCGGCGATCGACGCTCTACGCACGAAAGAACTTGACGTCCTGGTCGTGGGTGGGGGCATCGTGGGCACGGGAAGTGCCCTGGATGCTGCAACGCGCGGTCTTCGCGTGGGCCTCGTCGAGGCGCGTGACTGGGCTTCGGGAACCTCGAGCCGGTCATCCAAGCTCGTGCACGGTGGAATCCGTTACCTTGAGCAACTCGACTTCCGGCTCGTGCGCGAAGCGCTCATCGAGCGCGGACTGCTGCTGCAACGCCTCGCACCGCACCTCGTGAAGCCCGTTCGATTCCTCTACCCGCTGACGAAGCCCGTGTTCGAGCGCCTCTACATCGGTGCCGGGATGTTGCTGTACGACCTCTTTTCGTACACGGGCGGTCGTCCGCCCGGCGTTCCCCACCACCGTCATCTCACGCGCGGCCAGATGCTGCGCGCAATGCCGAGCCTGCGTAGTGATGCCTTCACGGGCGGGCTGACGTACTACGACGCTCAAGTCGACGATGCCCGCTACGTTGCCAATCTCGCGCGCACGGCATCCTTCTACGGAGCCCACACCGCGAGTCGCGTGCGCGTCGAGGGGTTCATCAAGGTAGGCGAACGCGTCGTCGGGGTGCACGCGCACGACCTCGAGTCCGGGGAGCGCTTCGAGATCCGGGCACGCCAGGTCGTCAACGCGACGGGAGTGTGGACCGACGATACCCAGGCGATGGTGGGTGAGCGGGGGCAGTTCAAGGTGCGGGCGTCTAAGGGCATCCACCTCGTCGTGCCGCGCGACCGCATCCATTCCAAACTCGGCCTATTGCTGCGCACCGAGAAGAGCGTGCTCTTCGTGATTCCGTGGGGACGCCACTGGCTCATCGGCACGACCGACACCGACTGGAACCTCGACAAGGCTCACCCCGCTGCGACGGCCGCCGACATCGACTACCTGCTCGAGCACGTCAACTCGGTGCTCGCGGTGCCGCTCACGCGCGACGACGTCGAAGGCGTCTTCGCGGGGCTGCGTCCGCTTCTCGCTGGAGAGTCGGACCAGACCTCCAAGCTCAGCCGAGAGCACATCGTCGCGCACACCGTGCCCGGCCTCGTGGTCGTCGCTGGCGGCAAGTGGACGACGTATCGCATCATGGCGAAGGACGCCATTGACGAGGCCGTCGCGGCCCTCGACGGCAAGGTCTCGAAGTCGATCACTGAAGACATCGCGCTGCTCGGCGCGGAGGGCTACCAGGCCGCCTGGAACAAGCGAAGCAAGATCGCGCGAGCGTTCGGCGTGCACAAGGTGCGAATCGAGCACCTGCTCAACCGCTACGGCGTGATGACGGACGAACTGCTGGACCTCATCCGTGCGCGCCCCGAGCTTCACGAGCCGCTTCCCGGTGCCGACGACTACATCGGGGCAGAGGTGGTGTACGCCGTGACCCACGAGGGTGCTCTTCACCTCGACGACGTGCTCGCGCGCCGCACCCGCATCTCGATCGAGGCGTGGGACCGCGGAGTCTCGGCCGCGCCCGTGGCTGCCGAGCTCATGGCGGGCGAACTGGGGTGGGATGCTGCGCGCACGCAACTCGAGGTCGATACCTACCTCGAGCGAGTGCGCGCCGAACGCGAGAGCCAGCTACAGCCGGACGACGCCTCAGCCGACCGCGTACGGCTGGAAGCGCCCGAGATCGTCCCTGAGTAGGTCCGAGGCTTTCTGCGGCCCGTGAGCCGGCCGCAGGCTCAACGAGAAAGGGCCCCAGCCGAAGCTGGGGCCCTTCCGCGTTACGACCTACTAGTTGATGCGGCTGTACGTGTTGTCAGCGGCGTACTCGTAGATACCGATGGTCGCCTCGGTCGGGTCACCGTTCTCATCGAACGTGATCGGACCGGAGAAGCCGTCGTAGTCAACGACTCCACCATCGAGGATGATCTGAGCGGCCGACGCGAAGTCGGTCGCCTTCTTGCCATCGCCCGAACCACCCGAGACCTCCTGCAGCTTCGACGCGATGTCGGCACCGTCGGTCGAGTTCGCAGCAAGAGCGGCGAGCGCAACGAGGATGACGGCGTCGTACGACTCGGCCGCGTAGCTGAAGTCCTTCAGGTCGGGGTCGATCTCGAGCAGGCGGTCGGTGAAGTCACCGAGCTTTGCCGTGTCGAGGCCGGGCAGCGTGCCCTTCGAACCCGTGAGGGTGTCAGCGGCGAACTCGGCGCTGTAGTCGGCGAGGTTTCCGTCGACGAAGTACAGCGGGCCGGTGTAGCCAGCGCCACGCAGAGCGGGAACGATGACCTTCGCCTCGTCGAACGTGACGAGAGCGATGGCGTCCGGGTTCGCGGCCAGGATCTCGGAGATCTGGGTCGTGAACACGGTCTCACCCGTGTTGAACAGCGGAGCCGCGACGACCTCGCCACCGGCGGCCTCGAAGACCTCGGTGATCTTGGACGTGAGGCCAGTTCCGTAGGAGTCGTTCAGCTGCATGATGCCGAGCGTCTGCACGCCATCCGCGGCGATCTCGTTTCCGAGAACCTCGCCCTGGAGAACGTCCGACGGAGCGGTGCGCCAGTAGAGGCCGTCATCCGCGTAGTCGGTGAAGTCGATCGAGGTGTTGGCCGGCGAGAACTGAACGACGCCAGCGGCGACGATCTGGTCGATGACGGTCTTCGAGACACCCGAGGACGCGGCACCGATGATCGCGGAAACGTCCAGCGAGAGGAGGTCGGTGACGGAAACCGTCGCCGTGTCCGTCGTGGTGTCGCCCGAGTCACGGTACTCGACCTCGACGGTGATGCCGAGGTCGGCATCGTTGATGTCCTGCACAGCGAGCGCTACGCCAGCCTCCTCGGGCGGGCCGAGGAACGCGAGCGTGCCACTCTGGGGAAGGATGGTTCCGATCTTGAGGGTGAGGTCACGGGGACCGGCGTCGCCGCCGCCACCATCGGTCTCGGCGGCCGGTGCGCAGCCGCTGAGAACGAGAGCGCTCGCGCCAACGAGCGCGACACCACCGAGGATGGACTTGAGAGACCGGGAGCGCGAGGCAGTTGCCTTCACGAATACGCTCATGTTGCTCCTTGCATTGAAATGTGTTGGGACGCATCACGGCACAACAGCCGTGTTGTGGGTTTTACGGTATTCGGCAAGTGAGTCGGGCACAAGCTGCTGGTGTTACAGCCCTGTAACACGACCGGATCGTTACCTACCGTGACCTAGTGTTTCACTGCTTTTTTGGCCCTGATCGGCCAGTTTTTTGGGCGCGGGGCCGATAATTACCCCAGTTAGGGGGCACCTTCGGGCGTCGCCGCGGCCTCCGCGGCCCGCTGCCGCGTGCCGTTGACCACCATGTCGATCGTGAGGATGACGAGCGCGAGCCACACGATCGCGAAGCCGATCCAGCGCTCCACCGGCATCGCCTCGTGAAGGATCACCACACCGATAATGAACTGGATGACGGGCGCGAAATACTGCGTGAGTCCCATGTACACGAGCGGGAGTCGGCGCGTGCCTGCGGCGAAGAACAGCAGAGGGGTCGCCGTCGCTATACCCACGCTCGCCATGAGCCAGGTATGCAACGGGCTGACCGTTCCTACCGTCAGACCGGTCGTGAAGCCGACCACGACGAGCATGACGATGGCCACGGGACTGAGAAGAAGGGTCTCGGTGGTGAGGCCACCAATCGCGTCGGCGCGGCCCGCGACCCTTTTCTTGACGAGGCCGTAGAGGCCGAAGCTGAATGCGAGTGCCATCGCGATCCACGGGAAGGCACCGTAGCCGATCGCGAGCACAAGCACCGCAACGGCGCTGACGCCGATAGCAACCCACTGCAGTGGCCGAAGTCGCTCACGGAGCAGGAACACCCCGAGCAGAACCGTGACGATCGGGTTGGTGAAGTAGCCGAGTGAGGCCTCGACGATGTGGTTGGTGGTCGCGGCGATGATGTAGATGAACCAGTTGATGAACACGAGCACCGAGGCGACGGCCAGGGTGAGCACCGCGGTGCGATCGCGCAGGATTCGCAGGAACGCGGGCCAGGTACGGGTGATCGTCAGGAGGAGAGCACAGAACGCAAGCGAGAGCACGATGCGCCAAGCGACGATCTCGAACGGTCCAGACGGAACGAGTCCGAGAAACAGCAGAGGAAGAAAGCCCCACAGCACGTAGGAGCTGATCGCAAAAGCGAGTCCCGGGCCGAGCCGACGATGCTCGCCAACGACGGGCGAGGGGGTCGGTGGCACTCCCCAAGCCTAGAGGTGCCCAGACATGCCTCAGGCCCCGTGGCAACACCACGGGGCCTGAGAAGAAATCAGCGGATCTAGCGGACGACGACCGCAAGAACGTCGCGAGCAGACAGCACGAGGAGGTCCTCGCCGCCGTACTTGACCTCGGTTCCGCCGTACTTCGAGTAAATGACCTTGTCGCCGACGGCGATGTCGAGGGGCACGCGGTTACCGTTGTCATCGATGCGGCCGGGACCCACGGCGACGACCTCGCCCTCCTGCGGCTTCTCCTTGGCGGTATCGGGGATCACGAGTCCAGACGCGGTGGTCTGCTCGGCCTCGACCTGCTTGATGACAATGCGATCCTCGAGCGGCTTGATGGACACCGACACGGTTGACCTCTTTCTGAAAACTATGGGTTGGCACACTCCCTGCGAGAGTGCCAGAACTACTATACGGGGTGGTTGGCACTCGATCAACGCGAGTGCCAACGCGGCTCGACTTCGCTCGACCACGCCAGTGTGGGTACCTTCGAGGGATGGACCACACCGAGCTGCGCGAGTTGCTCTCGCCCGAGGGACTACGGCTGCTCGATTCGCTGCCGCCGTACGAGACGGCGGACGACGTGGTGCGGATGGTCTCCGATCTGCGCAAAGCGGGGCATCCGGGTCCCCTCGTCTCGGCCGTGCTCAGCCAGGCCCGCCTGCGATCTCGTGCGCGCGCCAAGTTCGGCCCCTTCGCGGAGCGCATGCTGTTCACCGAGGCCGGTCTCGAGCAGGCGACCCGGCTCTCAGTAGCTGCCCACCACGCAGCACGATTCCAGCGCGCGGGCATCGCGTGGGTCGCCGACCTCGGCTGCGGAATCGGGGCGGATGCCCTCGCCGTCGCCGCCCTCGACATCGAGGTCACCGCGGTCGAGCGCGACGAAGCAACAGCCGCCCTCGCCGCCTACAACCTCGCCCCGTGGTCGAACGCGCGCGTCGAGCATGCTGATGCCGAGCGGTTCGACCTTGCGGATGTCGACGGAATCTACCTCGATCCCGCCCGTCGCGACGGCGCCACACGACTCGCCAACCCCGCCGACTGGACGCCGTCCCTCGACTTCGCATTCGGGCTCGCCGAACGCTACGCCACGGGCATCAAACTCGGGCCGGGAATCGATCGCGGACTCATCCCCGAGACGTCGGAGGCCCAGTGGGTTTCGGTAGACCACGAGGTGGTCGAGCTCGGGCTGTGGTTCGGCGCGGTCGCGCGGGAGGGTGTGCGGCGGGCGGCGCTCGTGCTCGGGGCCCACGGCGCATCCGAACTTACGGGGCCGGACGACAGCGACGACGCCGACGTCGGCGAGCTCGGCGAGTATGTGTACGAGCCCGACGGGGCGGTCATCCGCGCCCGTCTCATCGGTGACCTCGCGCGCACGCTCGATGCGCGCATGATCGACCCAACCATCGCCTATATGACGGCGGATGCCCCGCTCGAGACCCCCTTCGCGGCCGGATTCCGCATCACCGAGCGGCTTCCCCTCGACAAGCGCACGATCAAGCGCGCGCTCGCCGAACGTGGCATCGGCACCCTCGAGATCAAGAAGCGCGGAGTCGACATCGACCCCGCGACATTCCGCACCGCACTCGCCCTGAAGGGCGACGCGAGCGCGACGCTCATCCTGACGCGAGCGGCCGGCAAACGTGTCGCGCTACTCGCCGAGCGGCTCGGTAGCGGCGGTGGTTAGCGACGCGACGAGCGCGTGGGACTAATAGTCCGACGCGCTAGTAGTCCGACGTGATGCCGACGACGATCGCGGCGACGAAGATGAGTCCGAAGATGAGTCCGAGGGCGACACCGACATACCCAGTGATGAGGCCAGTGAGCCACATTCCCTTCGCGTACGGCTGACGCCTCTTGGCGATGTGACCGGTGATGACCGCGGCGAGCGACGGCAAGAATCCCAAGCCGAAGAACATGAGCACGAGTCCCGCAATGCCGGTGATGAGCGAGGCCATCGCGATGCCCTGCTGCGGTGGCGCCATACCCGGGGTGTAGGGGTAAGCACCGGGCTGGGTGTACGCCCCGGGCTGACCGTAGGCGGGCGGCTGGCCGTAGGTCGACGCGGGCGCGTAGGTGGGCTGCTGGGCAGCGTAGGCGCCGAGCTGACCGGGGCGGGAGGCGTAGGGATCGGGCCGCGCACCGCCCGGCGGAGGCAACGGAACCGGCGGGGCAGGGGGCGCCGCGGGTGCCGGACCACCCGCGCCCGCGACGGGAGGAGGCGGCGTGGTCGAGCCGGATGTCGGGGGCGCAGGTGGGCCGACCGGCGAGGGCTCCACCGGGGGAACGCTACTCGCGGCGGGCGGCAGGGGCACGGGCGGAATCTCGTCGGGTTTCTTCGCGGCCATGGTTTGACCCTACCAACGCGTCGGGCCCGCACTTGCGCGCGGGCCCGACATGATGTTTCTCGACTCAGTACTGCGAGATCTGGCCGACCGATCCCAGGAACAGGAGCGGAACAACCACCGAGATGATGATGATGAGGATGTACAGGGCGGTGAAGACGTAGCCGAGGATCGTTCCCCACAGCGCGAGACCGTGTCCGGCCTCACCCGTCTTCTTGATCTGGCTGAGCGCCAGGTGACCGACAACAATGCCGGCGATAGGGAACACGAACGCCGCGATAAGAGCGATGATCGCGAGGGTGTTGGTGGGGCGGGCCGGGCCAGGAGCCGGGGCCGCATACGTGGGATCGGTCATGCCAGCCATAGTGGCAGCGTCGCGAGGGAGGGTCAACTCGGATGAATCTGCGTGACGGCAAGTGTCGAATCAGCTCCGAACCGGAGCGACGAGGGGGCGTGCCCGGCCATGATGAGCTGGGCACCGATTGCCGCGATCATCGCGCCGTTGTCGGTGCAGAGGCTCAGGGGCGGGATGCGCAACTCGACGCCCGCCGCGGCGCACCGCACGGCGGCAACCTCGCGGACTCGCGCGTTCGCGACGACACCCCCGCCGAGCAGCAGGCGCGGCACTCCGAGGTCGACGCACGCGGCGAGTGCCTTCGAGATGAGCACGTCGACGACGGCCTCGCGGAAGCTCGCCGCGACGTCGGCGAGAGGAATCTCGGCTCCGGCATCCTGCTCCCGCTCGACCCAACGCGCGACAGCCGTCTTGAGGCCCGAGAAGGAGAAGTCGTAGCGGTGCTTCTCGAGGTCTTTGGGAAGACTCAGCCCGCGGGGGAAACGAATCGCGCTCGGGTCGCCGCCAACAGCTGCGCGGTCGATCTGTGGTCCGCCCGGGTACGGCAGACCGAGCAGGCGCGCGACCTTGTCGAAAGCCTCGCCCGCGGCATCGTCGATCGTCTCGCCGAGGAGCTCCACGTCAGACACGATGTCGCGCACGAGCAAGAGCGACGTGTGACCGCCCGAGACGAGAAGGGCGATGGTGGGGTAATCGAGGGGTCTCGACTGCGCTCGACCACCGGGTTCGGAGAGTAGATCGGCACCGACGTGACCGACGAGATGGTTGACGGCGTAGAGCGGCTTGCCGAGTGAGAGCGACAGTGCCTTCGCCGCACCGACACCGACCATGAGCGCACCCGCGAGACCCGGTCCGCTCGTGACCGCGACCGCGTCGATCTCGTCGCGCGAGACACCTGCCTCCTCGAACGCGCGCTCGAGGGTCGGCACGAGAGCCTCGAGGTGAGCTCGGGCAGCAACCTCGGGCACGACGCCGCCGTAGCGGGCGTGCTCATCCATCGACGACGCGATCACGTTGGCGAGGAGTTCGGTGCCGCGCACGATACCGACCCCGGTCTCGTCGCAACTCGTCTCGATGCCGATCACGAGGGGGGCATCCGCCGTCATGCCGGCCTCACCCCCGGCTCGCGCACGGTGTGACGCATGACGATCGCGTCCACACCGTCGGGCTGGTAGTAACGCGGGCGCACCGCGATCTGCTCGAAGTCGAGCGAGTCGTAGAGAGCCTTCGCGTTCGGGTTGTCGGCACGCACCTCGAGGAATACCTCGGATGCCCCCCGCCCGCGCGCCTCGTTCAGAAGCTGCTGCATGAGCACGCGTCCGAGACCCTGCCGTCTCGCGGACTCGGCGACCGCGATGGTTTGAATGTCGGCCTGCGGGGCACGGTGCGGCGCACGCAGTCCCGCGTACGCCTCGATGCGATCTGGATGACCGACCGGGAAGGCCACGAGATAGACCCCGTTACCGTCCGCGAGCTCGGCCCGCATCGTCTCGCGCGACCAGGCGTCGGAGACGAACGTGGTGGACTCGATGTGCATGATCGCGTCGAGGTCGTCGACCGTCGCGCGACGCAGCTGCCACGTCGTCACGACGTCACCCGCTTCGGTCCGGCGGAGAAGGTGACATCGGGCGAGCGCAGGTAGAGGGCCTCGTCGGCAGCGAAGGAACGGCCGTTCGCGTAGAGAGACTCGGCGAGGAGACCGAGTGCGGCGGCCGACACCTCGGAAACGTGCAGCACGCGATGGCCGGTCGGGGGCTCGAAGTCGGCGGCCTTGGCGAGGGACGGCCCGGTCTCACGGGTGACGAGACCCTGGGCATCCGGGGCACCGTAAGCAGACCAGAAGAACTCGCTGCGGCGCGCATCGGTGACAACCACCACCGGATCGGTCGCGCCGTCGAGCACGGCCGCGTAGGCGACCGCGTCATGGCTCACAACGGGCACGACGATCGTGCCCGCCCCGAAGGCGAACGCGCGCGCTGCGGCGATGCCCACCCGCAGGCCGGTGAACGGGCCGGGGCCCATGCCGGCGACGACCCCCGAGAGCTCGGCGACCGCAATGCCGGCGTCGCGCAGCGCCGTGTCGATGAAGGTGCCGACGATCTCCGCATGGCCGCGAGTGTCGGCAGAGTCACATCGCGACAGGATGCCGCGCTCCCGATCCACGATCGCGACGCTCGTGCCCGCCGAGGTATCAATCGCGAGGAGCATCTGCCCAGCCTAAATCGCCCTCACCCGATGCCGCTCCGCGTGCAAGGGCCCACGTCAGATCTGCCCACCGCGAGCCCGTACCCGTGAGGGTGACCGTGCGCGGCTCGACCTCCGCCTCGGCGTCCCCGCCGTGCGGCCGCGCGATGTCGATCGTGAGCCACGAGTCGGTGATGCCGTCGGTGAGGCCAGCACCCCACTCGATAACGACAATCGATCCCGCGAAATCGATGTCGAGGTCGTCGAGTTCCGCGGCGCTCGACAGTCGGTAGGCATCGACGTGCACGAGGGGCGGTGCCTCAGAATCGGAACGCGGATGCGTGCGTGCGAGCACGAAGGTCGGGCTCGTCACGGTTCCGCGCACGCCCAGCGCCTCGCCAAGGCCGCGCGTCAAGGTTGTCTTGCCCGCGCCGAGCTCGCCATTGAGCAGCACGAGGTCACCCGCGCGAAGCTCGCGAGCGAGACGACCACCGAGCTCCCCCATGCTCTCGGGGGTATCGATCGTCAGCACCATGCTCACGGAACGTACCGGCGGGGCACGCGTGGACCGATTCGCGTGACGATCTCGTAGTTGATGGTGTCCGCCGCCACGGCCCAGTCACCCGCGCCCGGAACACCCGACGCGGGATCGCCGAACAGCACGGCCCGATCGCCGGTCGCGACGGGGGAATCCCCCACGTCGACGACGAACTGGTCCATCGCCACCCGGCCGGCGACGCGATGGAGAACGCCGTTGATGGACACCGGTCCCCGACCGGACGCCTGCCGAGGAATTCCGTCCGCGTACCCGAGCGGGACGAGCGCGAGAGTGGTCTCACGATCGGTCACATGATCGAAACCGTACGAGACGCCGTGGCCCGGGCCTACGCGTTTGACGGAGGCCACCGAGGCCGCGAACTCCATCGCCGGACGCAGCCCCGGGACGGGCGCGTCATCAGGCGAGAGGCCGTAGGCGCCGATACCGAGCCGCACCAGGCTGAAGCGGGAAGACGGCACCCGAAGGGACCCAGCGGTAGCGCCCAGGTGAGTGAGCTCGGGATCGAGGCCCGCGGCGCGGGCCACCCCCAGCGCCCGTTCGAAACGCGTGACTTGCAGGGCATCATCCGCCACATTGGCCAGGTGGCTGAAGATGCCTCGCACGATGAGACGGCCGGCCCTCTCGTGGGCTGCCGCCGCGGCGAACAGCGCCTCCCAGTCGGACTCGTGCGCACCATTGCGTCCCAGGCCCGTATCGAGTTTGAGTTGAATGACAGCGCGACCGGATGATGCAGCGACGGCTTCGAGCTGGTCAGGGTAACTCACCCCGATGTCGATGCCGTGGGCGATCGCCTCGTCGAAGGACTCCTCGGGATCGTGCAACCACGCTAGGACGGGTGCGTCGATGCCGGCCGCGCGCAGCTCGAGCGCCTCGATGATGTGTGCGGTGCCGAGCCACTGGGCCCCGCCCTCGAGCGCTGCGCGAGCCGACGGAACGGCGCCGTGCCCGTAGCCGTCGGCCTTGACGACGACCATCGCGGGTAAGTCGCCGACCGCGGCGCGCAAGGTGCGGACATTCTGTGCAATCGCGGCGAGATCGATGACGGCCTCGCGCATCACGACTCCGCTATGACATAGGCGATCGCGATACCGGCATCGTGGGTCATCGAGAGGTGCACCGAGGTGATCCCCCGGGCCTCAGCGATGGCGCGGGTCGAGTCGTGCAGCTCGATCGAGGGGTTACCGAGATGGTCGGAGACGATGCGCATGTCGTGCCACTGCACGCCCGTGGAGTCGCCGAGGGCCTTGATGAGGGCCTCCTTGGCGGCGAATCGGCCCGCGAGGGAACGCAGAGGTAATGGCTCCCCGCCCTTCACCTGTTCGCTCTCGGCGAACAGACGGTTTTTGAGAGTCGGCGTGCGCACCAGCGCGCGTTCGAACCTCGCGAGGTCGACCACGTCTACGCCGATGCCGACGATCACAATTACTCGACGGTGACGGACTTGGCGAGGTTGCGCGGCTGGTCGACGTCGAGACCCTTTGCCGACGCGAGCTCCATGCTGAAAATGTGCAGGGGCACAACCGCGAGGAACGGCTCGAAGAGCGACGAGGCCAGCGGAATGGGGATGACCTCGTCCGCGAAAGGAAGCACCGCGGCGTCGCCCTTCTCGGCGATCGCGATGACCCGGGCACCACGCGCTCGGATCTCCTGGATATTGGAGACGATCTTCGGGTGCAGCGAATCGGGGTCTCGCGGACTCGGAACAACCACGATGACAACCTGGCCGGGTTCGATGAGCGCGATCGGACCGTGCTTGAGCTCGCCCGCGGCAAAGCCCTCGGCGTGGATGTATGCGAGCTCCTTGAGCTTGAGCGCACCCTCGAGCGCGATGGGGTAGCCCACGTTGCGACCCAGGAACAGCACCGACTGCGTGTCCGTCATCCAGTGCGCGAGCTGTCCGATCTCCGCCTGCGAGACGTTCAAGACCTCCGCGATCTTCTCGGGGATCGCCTGCAACTCGAGCACGTTCTCGTGAATCTGCTCGTCAGTCTGCGTGCCACGCACCTTCGCGAGGTGAAGACCGATGAGGTAGAGCGCGGTGATCTGGGCGACGAAGGCCTTCGTCGACGCGACCGCGACCTCGGGGCCAGCGTGCGTGTAGACGACCGCCTCCGACTCACGGGGGATGGTGGCGCCCTGGGTATTACACACCGAGAGCACACGGGCACCCGCGGCACGCGCGTGCTGCACGGCCATGAGGGTGTCCATGGTCTCGCCCGACTGGCTGATCGAGATGACGAGAGTCTTGTCGTCGATGATCGGATTGCGGTAGCGGAACTCGTGTGAGAGTTCGACCTCCACCGGAATGCGCGCCCACTGTTCGATCGCGTACTTGCCGAGCATGCCCGCGTACGCGGCCGTCCCGCACGCGACCACGATGATGCGGTTAATGCCACGCAGCGCCTCGTCCCCGATCGGGTCGAGTTCGTGAAGGGTCACCAGGCCGTCGTGCACTCGTCCGAGCACTGTGTTGGCGACAGCCTCCGGCTCCTCGCTGATCTCCTTGGCCATGAAGCTCGACCAGCCGCCCTTTTCAGACGCGGACGCATCCCAGGCGACCTCGAACTCCTCGGTGTCGACCGACCCGCCGTCGAAGTCGGTCACGACGACCGAGTCGGGGCGGATGGTCACGATCTGGTCCTGACCGATCGCGACGGCGCGGCGCGTGAACTCGACGAACGCGGCGACATCAGAACCCAGGAAGTTCTCTCCCTCACCCAAACCGATCACGAGGGGCGAATTGCGGCGAGCGCCGACGACGACACCCGGCTGGTCGGCGTGCATGACGAGGAGGGTGAATGCGCCTTCCAGGCGCCCAACCACGGCACGGAGCGCCTCGGTGAGGTCACCTCCGTTGCGGTCGTACTCGTTACCGACGAGGACGGCGGCGACCTCGGTGTCGGTTTCGCTCGTGAACGTGGCTCCGGCATCCAGAAGCTCTTGCTTGAGACCGACGAAGTTCTCGATGATGCCGTTGTGGATCAGGGCGAGCTTGCCGTCCGCGCCGAGGTGCGGGTGGGCGTTGCGGTCGGTCGGGCCGCCGTGCGTGGCCCAGCGGGTGTGGCCGATTCCCGTGGCGCCGTTGGAAATGGGGCGGTCCTCGAGGTCGTCGATGAGCACCTGGAGCTTGCCAGCACGCTTACGCGTGTCCATGCTGCCGTCAGAGCTGATTACGGCGACGCCCGCGGAGTCGTAACCCCGGTACTCGAGTCGCTTCAAACCGCCCAAAAGTACTTCGAGACTCTTGTTGTCTCCGACGTAACCCACGATTCCACACATAAGAAGCGATTTTACGTCACCGGGTGACTCAATCCGCTCCCCGGGCCCGGGCTAGGCTGTCAGCGATGTTGGACCCCGAAGCCCCGCAGGGGCACGTCACGCCCTTTCTCGAGCTCGACCGCAGCGACTGGGCTGCGCTCGCTCCCACCATGAAGGCCCCCCTCAGCCAGACCGAGATCGTCGAACTTCGCGGGTTGGGCGACGAACTCGACCTCACCGAGGTCGAAGACGTATACCTGCCGCTGAGCCGACTCATCAGCCTGTACGCGGAGGGTGCGCAGAAGCTGCACGACTCCACGAGTGCCTTCCTCGGCGCGCGTGCGGCCAGCACCCCGTTCGTGATTGGCGTCGCCGGCTCGGTCGCGGTGGGCAAATCGACCATCGCTCGACTGCTGCGCGAACTGCTCACGCGATGGGAGGGCACCCCTCGCGTCGAACTCGTGACGACCGACGGATTCCTCTATCCCAACGCCGAGCTCGCCCGACGCGGACTCATGGAGCGCAAGGGATTTCCCGAGTCGTACGATCGACGGGCGCTGCTGCGGTTCGTGAGTCAGGTCAAGAGTGGCGCCCCCGTCGTGCGCGCACCGTTCTACTCGCACCTCGCATATGACATCGTTCCGGACGCAGAGATCACCGTGCGCCAACCGGACGTACTCATCGTCGAGGGCCTCAACGTGCTGCAGCCCGCAGCCGCCGGGCGCAGCCTCGCAGTCAGCGACCTATTCGATTTCACCATCTACGTGGATGCCCGCACGAGCGACATAGCCCGGTGGTACGAGGAGCGCTTCCTGCGGTTACAAAAGGGAGCATTCAGTAACCCGAGCTCCTATTTCCACCGGTTTGCGTCACTGACCGAAGACGAGGCACGCGCGCGTGCACGATCCATCTGGCAGTCGATCAACGAGCCCAACCTCGTGCAGAACATCCTGCCGACTCGACCGCGAGCATCACTCGTGCTTCGCAAGGGCGCCAACCACGCGGTTGCGAGCGTTCTGCTGCGCAAAATCTAGCGCTCAAGCACCGCTGAGACCCAGTCGGGCCTTGACGATCGATGCCAACTCGGCAGCGATGTCATCGGCCGTGGACTGGTGTTCCGCCTCGACCATGACTCGAACCATGGGCTCAGTTCCCGAAGGACGGAGCAAGACGCGCCCGGTGTCACCGAGCTGCTGCTCCGCGGCGGTGACCGCCTCGGCAATGACCGTGTCTGACGCGAGACCGTGGTGATCGACACCACGCACGTTCACGAGCACCTGCGGGTAGACGGTCATGATGGAGGCGAGCTCGGCAAGCGACTTGCCGGTGCGCGCCATCTCGGCCACGAGGTGAAGACCGGTGAGGATGCCGTCGCCGGTGGTCGCGAAATCCGTCATGATCACGTGGCCCGACTGCTCACCGCCGAGGGAGAGACCGTGCTCGCCGAGAGCCTCGAGCACGTAGCGGTCGCCCACGGCCGTCTGGAGCATACGGATGTCATTCTCGGCCATTGCCCGCCGCAGACCCAGGTTGCTCATGACCGTCGCGACGAGCGTGCGGTCGGTGAGCGCGCCGCGCTCCGCCATCGAGACAGCGAGGATCGCCATGATCTGATCGCCGTCCACCGGGTTACCGAGGTGGTCGACGGCGAGGCAGCGGTCCGCGTCGCCGTCGTGAGCGATACCGACGTCGGCCCCATGTCGAATCACCGCGGCAGCGAGGTTGTCGAGGTGCGTCGAGCCGACGCCGTCGTTGATGTTGATGCCGTCGGGATCGGCGCCGATGACGGTAACTTTCGCTCCGGCGTCCGTGAATACCTGCGGGGATACGCCAGCGGCGGCACCGTTCGCGCAGTCGAGAACGACGTGTACGCCGTCGAGTCGATGCGGGAGCGTCGAGAGCAGGTGAACGATGTACCGGTCTTCGGCGTCGGCGAATCGACGGATGCGACCCACATCGCCACCCGTCGGGGCGAGTTTCGGCTGACCGAGTGCTGCCTCGATACGATCCTCGACCTCATCAGGGAGCTTGGTGCCGCCAGTCGCGAAGAACTTGATGCCGTTGTCGGGCGCTGGGTTGTGGGACGCCGAGATCATGACGCCCAGGTCCGCTTTGAAGTCGCCGACCAGGAACGCCGCTGCGGGGGTAGGGATCACTCCAGCGTCGAAGACATCCACTCCCGAACTGGCAAGACCCGACGCGACGGCGGCAGCAAGGAACTCCCCCGAAATACGAGGGTCGCGCGCAATGACCGCGACCGGGCGGCGACCGGAGGCACGGCGGCCATCGGCCACCCGTCCCTTGCCGAGCACGACCGCAGCGGCCTGGGCGAGGCCTAGCGCCAAATCGACCGTGAGGTCGCTGTTCGCTAGGCCCCGAACACCATCAGTGCCGAAGAGGCGAGGCATGGATTCGAGTGCGCGTTAGCGCTTCGAGAACTGCGATGCCTTGCGGGCCTTCTTGAGACCGGCCTTCTTGCGCTCGATCACGCGCGCGTCGCGCGTGAGGAAGCCGGCCTTCTTGAGGGCGGGACGGTTGTTCTCGCGGTCGACCTCGTTGAGCGAACGCGCGATCGCGAGGCGCAGGGCACCGGCCTGGCCCGAGGGGCCACCACCGGTGATGCGAGCGGTCACGTCGTAGGAGCCGAGGAGGTCGAGCACCTTGAACGGGTCGTTGATGAGCTGCTGGTGCAGCTTGTTGGGGAAGTACTCGGCAAGCTCCCGTCCGTTGACGGTGGCCTTTCCACTACCGGGGACGATGCGCACGCGGGCGATCGCCTCCTTGCGACGGCCGACAGCGGCACCCGAGACGTTGAGCACGGCACGCGGTGCGCGCGGTGCAGCGTCAGCAGGGGTCTCGGTCGAGTAGTCGCCCGACGGGGTCTCGGTGGAGTACGACGTTGCCGTCTCCTCGGTCTCGATGGAGTCTTCGATCTTGGCCAATGTAGTAAGTCCTTATTTTCTTCAGCAGCCGCTTAGCTACTGGGCGACCTGGGTGAGGGTGTACGGCTTCGGCTGCTGAGCGGCGTGCGGGTGCTCGGCACCGGCATACACCTTGAGCTTGGTCAGCTGAGAGCGACCGATCGAGTTCTTCGGGAGCATGCCGCGTACGGCCTTCTCGACGGCGCGCGTCGGGTGCTTCTCGAGCATCTCGGAGTAGCTGGTTGCAGTGAGGCCGCCCGGGTAACCCGAGTGGCGGTACGCCTTCTTCTGCGCGAGCTTGGAGCCGGTGAGGGCGACCTTGTCGGCGTTGATGATGATGACGAAGTCACCCATGTCCATGTGCGGAGCGAAGGTGGCCTTGTGCTTGCCGCGCAAGAGCGTGGCGGCATGGCTGGCGAGACGACCGAGAACGATGTCAGTCGCGTCGATGATGACCCATTCGCGCTGAACGTCAGCGGGCGTGGGCGAAAATGTACGCGTCACAGAAGTACTGCTTTCTTTGTCGAGGAGTTCGTGAATCCCGCTCCGGTCTCGAGTTTGCGAGGCAAACGCGACGGTGGAGGGCTCAACACGTGTCGCACGCAGTGTGCGAACACAACCTCGTAAGGATAGTTGAGGGTGTGGGCTAGGTCAAACGGGGTTTCGATACGCGCTGCGCGCTACTCAACCACCGGATGCTACGCGCTGCGCGCTACTCACCCACCGGGTCTCGACTACGCTCGACCACCGGTGTCGCGGCGGGCGCGGGTCTGTTCGGCGCGGGCAGCAAGCTCCGCATCATCCGGATATCCCACCTCGACGAGGGTGAGACCGGCCGCCGGCATGACCTTGAACTCGCTCGTGCGCTCAGCCTCATCGCGAATACCGACGAGGCGGTCGCCGGCGAGTTTGCGCTGGCCGACCGCCACACCCGCTCCGACGAGCGCCCGCACCATGCTGTGGCAGAACGCGTCGGCGGTCAGCGTCGCCGTGATGACCCCCGAAGCGTCTCGCGCCCACTCGAAATGCTGAAGGGTACGGATGGTCGTGGCTCCCTCACGCGGACGGCAGTAGGCAGCCCAATCGTGCAGTCCCAGCAGGTGCCGCGCCGCCTGATTCATCGCCTCGACATCGAGGTCGGCGGGGTACCACACGGTGTGGTGCCGCAGAAGAGGATTGCGCTCGGCGCGGGCATCCGCAATTCGGTACTCGTAGCGACGCCAGATCGGCGAGAACCGCGCATCGAAGCCCGCGGGAGCGATACTCGCGCGCGAGACGTGAACATCGGACTTGAGGCCCGCGATGCCGTTAAGTCGGCGCGCGAGGGCCATCGCGGCGTCAGAGCCCTCGGCACGCCCGTGCGGCTTCGCGAGGTGACGCACCTGAGCGGGAGTGAGGTCGAGATGGGCGACCTGCCCGGTCGCGTGAACGCCCGCATCTGTGCGGCCCGCGACGGTGAGCAGAGGGGCCTCGCCGTAGCGCCCGAGCACGGTCGCGAGTGCCGACTCCAGCTCGCCCTGCACCGTGCGTCGGCCCGGCTGTCGCGCCCATCCCCCGAAGTCGGTGCCGTCGTAGGCGATGTCGAGTCGGAAGCGGCTGGTCGGCTCCTCGGTCACTGTGCGATTGTAGGTGAATGGACCTCCCCGAGGGCTTTCCCGTCGCACCCATGCTCGCCAAAGCGGTACCCGACGTGCCCGACAAACCGGGCCTGAGCTACGAGCCGAAGTGGGACGGCTTTCGGGCGATCGCCTACGTCGACGGCGAGGATGTCGAGCTCGACAGCCGCGGATCCAAGCCCCTCACCCGCTACTTTCCCGAGCTTGTCGCCGAGCTCGCGCGGCAGCTGCCGGTACCCTGCGTGATCGACGGCGAAGTCGTCGTGCGGATTGGGCAGCCGGGGCACGAGCGCCTCGATTGGCAGGCGCTCTCGCAACGCATCCACCCCGCCGCGAGCCGGGTCGAGAAGCTCAGGGCAGAAACCCCCGCGTCATTCGTCGCCTTCGACCTGCTCTGGATCGACGGTCGATCACTGCTCGACGAGCCCTTCTCGACACGACGCGCGGAACTCGAGAAGCTCTTCGCGCGCCTCGAACCGCCACTGCACGTGACGCAGACGACGACAGACGTGGTCGTCGCGCGCCGGTGGCTCGACGAGTTTGAGGGTGCGGGCCTCGATGGCGTCATCTCAAAGCCGCTCGATGCGGCATACGCCCCCAACAAGCGCACCATGTTCAAGACGAAGCACGCGCGCACAGCCGATGTCGTCGTGGTGGGCTACCGCGTGCATAAGTCCGGTTCCGGTGTCGGCTCGCTGCTACTGGGGCTCTACACCGACGCGGGCGAGCTCGTGAACGTGGGCGGAGTATCGGCATTCACGGATGCCGTGCGCCAGTCCCTCGTCGACGAACTGGCCCCGCTCGTCGTGCGAGACGACGCCGGGGCGGCCATCACTGGCGAGACGGAGCGCTCGCGCTTCTCGGGGAACAAAGACGTTTCATTCGTACGGCTACGCCCCGAGAGCGTCGTTGAGGTGCGCTACGACCAGATGGAGGGATGGCGTTTTCGGCACTCGGCGCAATTCGAACGCTGGCGCCCGGACCGGGACGCACGATCGTGCACATTCGAGCAACTGGAGCGCGTGACCGCGTACGACCTCGGCGAAGTGCTCGCCTGATGGCGCAGACGACAGACGAACTCGCGCCGTCCTCGGGTCTCGCGGCGAACGTGCGCGCCATCATCACGGAGTCCGCGATCTACGGGGTCATCGTCGTCTCCGCACTCATCATCGTCACGGGACAGAAATCCGATGCGTCGTGGGAGATCTTCTTACGGGTTCTCGGCACGATCCTGGTGCTCTGGATCGCGCACGTCTTTGCGGTCGTCGTCTCCCACCTGGGGCTCGCGGTGCGTGGGGACAAGACGTTTGCCGCACTCCTGCTCTACGGCGTACGACACTCGAGCGGGTTGCTCGTCGGCGCGGTCATCCCTCTCGCGATCATCTTCTTTGGCGCGATCGGGGTGCTCTCAGACGATGTCGCCGTGTGGGCAGCACTGTGGGCAGACGTCGTGCTGTTGGGCGTGATCGGCTACATCGCCGTCGCGCGCATGACCCCGAAGCGGTGGGCGAGGGTGAGCGGCGCAGCCATCACGTCATTGCTCGGGGTCGCCATCATGCTCATGAAGGTGCTCATCCACTAACCCGTGGGCACTAGTCCTTCTTTGCGCGAGACGGCTGCACGCGCGGCGGCTCACCCGGCATCTTCGGATATTCGGGCGGGAAGGGCAGCTCCCCGAGGCCATTGTCGAGATCGCGCTGCCACCACTCGAGGAGCACGTCGATGCGTCCGGGCTCAGTGCCGAAGTTCTGCCACGGGTCACCCGTTGAATCCAGTCGAGCGGGGATCGTCTGCACAGTGAAGGACAGTGGGTCGGCATCCGCGAGTTCATCCCACTCGAGAGGCGTCGATACTGTCGCCGTCGGAAGCGGACGCGGGCTGTAGGCCCCCGCCATGGTGCGGTCGCGGTTGGCCTGGTTGAAGTCGGCGAAGATCTTCTCGCCGCGCTCCTCTTTCCACCAGTTGGTCGTGACCTTCTCGGGCATGCGTCGCTCGAGCTCACGCGATGCGGCGATGACGGCATGTCGCACGTCGAGGAACTCGTGGGTCGGTTCGATGGGAGCGAAGACGTGCAGGCCGCGGTTGCCCGACGTCTTCACGAACGCCGTGAGCCCCGCCTCGGCGAGCACGGTCCTCAGCTCGAACGCGGCAGGCACGGCATCGCCGAAATCGGTTCCCGGCTGCGGGTCGAGATCGATTCGCAGCTGATCGGGGTTGTCGGTGTTGGCGGTCTTGCACGGCCACGGGTGGAACGTGATCGTGTTCATCTGGATCGCCCACACGGCGGCCGCGGGTTCGTCGATGACGAGCTGCGGGTGCGAGCGCGCACTCGGATAGATCACCGGGACGCTGCGCACATAGTCCGGTGCCCCCTTGGGCGGGTTCTTGGAGAAGAACTGCTCACCGTCGATGCCATCGGAGAAACGCTGCAGCGAGAGCGGTCGGTCACCATTGGCCCTCACGAACGCCTCGCCGACCGCGATCATGTAGTTGGCGAGGTCGAGCTTGGTGATGCCGACCTCGGGCCACATCACGCGCGACGGACTCGAGAGACGTACCTCACGTACTCCGTTCGGGCCGTCTACCGACAGGGTTACCGCTTCGCTCGCCATGCTCCCAACCTACGCCGCCGCTAGGCTAGCGGGCGGAATCCGAATCATGAATGCGAAGAAGCTAAGCGGACCCGCCCGCCTGACGGGTCTCGATGGACTGAGGGCTGTCGCCGTCGTATCCGTGATCGCCTATCACTTTCTGCCCGAGCAGGTCGTCGGTGGATACATCGGCGTCGATCTGTTCTTCGTGATCAGCGGCTTCCTCATCACGGGTCTGCTCGTGCGGGAGCGCAATTCCACGGGCACCATCGAGCCCCGGCGATTCTGGATCAGGCGAGCGCGGCGGCTCATTCCCGCGCTCGGCCTCGTGGTGCTGGTCTGCTCGGCGCTTGCGTTCGTGATCGGCGGTGACGTCATCGTGCGCATCGGATCGCAAGTGCTCGGAGCGGCGACGTTCTCCAGCAACTGGATCTTCATCGCCCAGGGCTCCAACTACTTCACTGCCGACACCCCTGAGCTTTTTCGCAACCTGTGGTCGCTCGCGGTCGAAGAGCAGTTCTACTTGCTGTGGCCGCTCATTTTGCTCGGTCTGCTGTTCATCCCCTCGCGGATCGCGCGGATCTCCATCGTCGGTGCCCTCGCGGTCGCGTCGGCAGCCGCGATGGCGTTTTTGCCCGCCGAGGCGACACGGCTGTACTACGGCACCGATACCCACAGTTTCGGGCTCGCCCTCGGTGCCGCACTCGCGATCGCGTTCGAGAGCCGCTTCACGACCGCCCCGACCCCACCGTCGGCATGGGTGCGACGAGTGCTGCCCATCGTGGGGGTGGTCGCGCTCGTGGACATACTCGTGATTGCCGCCCTCATGCACGAGGACGACCCTGGAGTTACACAAGGCGGTCTCGCCGTCGTCGCCGCGCTCACCGCGATCGTCATTGCCGCCAGCACGATGCCTGGCTCGTGGCTGGGGCGGGCGCTCGACGTGCAACCGATGAAGTGGATCGGCGAACGGTCGTACGGCCTGTATCTGTGGCATTGGCCTCTGCTCGTGTTGTTCGCCGAGGGACTGCCACGGTCGACGCCATGGTGGGCTGCGCCCGCTCTCGCTCTCGTCACTACCGTGGGCGCGGCGACGCTGTCATACAAGTACATCGAGATGCCCGTGCGCACCCGCGGCTTTCGTGGCGCTCTCGCGGCAGGTTTCGGCGAGCGCGCCGCGCTCGTGCCCGTCTCCATAGCGGGAGTAGTGGCCCTCATCGTGGCTGGCGGACTCACGATCGCGGGCGCCGCGACCGACCCCGGCAAGAGTGAAGCGCAGCTCGCGATCGAATACGGCCAACAGGCCATTCGCGACGCGACCCCGGTGCGCACGATCTACCACGAGCAGGAGAAGGTCGTGCAGCTACCGGGCGGTGACCAAATCAGCGCCGTCGGCGACTCGGTGATGCTCGCTGCGGCGCCGATCCTTCAGGCGACGTTCCCGGGCATTCAGATCGACGCGGCTGTCTCTCGTCCCATGCTCATGGGCCCCGTCATCGTGCAGGCGCTCAAAGATTCCGATCAACTGCGCCCCGTTCTCGTGGTTGGCCTCGGCACCAATGGCCCCATCGACGATGAAGATCTCGACGCCCTGGTGCGCATCGCCGGCCCCAAGACCCTCATCGTGCTCGTCAACGCCCAGGCACCGCGCGACTGGATTCCCGGGGTCAACGCGCAACTGCAAGCCTTCGCGCGCACGGAACGCAACGTCGAGATCGCGAACTGGCATGACGCAATAGCCGGTCGCATCGATGAGCTCGCGGACGATGAGGTGCACCCTGGCGGCCCCATCACGCAGGGCGTCTACGTCGGCAGCATCGCGGATGCCCTTCAACGCCTCGCCGAACTTCCTCCGCTCGTCACCAACCCGTGGGTCAATCGCGCGGTCTGAGCGCTCGGCCTAGAACTCCCGCACCCACGACATGCTGCGCGTCGCCTCGGCGAAACCGAGTGACGTGTAGAGACCGAGTGCTCCGGTCGGGCTCTCCGCATCTACGTCGAGTACCGCTTTGTCGAGCCCGTCGGCGGCGATGAGCCGCAGGGAACGGGCGAGCATGGCCGTGGCGAGACCGCGACCGCGCCACTGACGTCTCACACCGACGAGGTCGATGTATGCCGAGCTGAAGCCGGTGCCCTCCCAGTCCTCTGGGTTCACGGAGACGAGTACCATTCCCGCGACCTCGGTAACCCCGTCACGCGTGCCGATCGCGAGGCACGACAGGTCGGGGCGCATGATCGAGCGTCCGACGAACGCGTCCCAACCCTCCCGGTCAGTGGGTTGGGAACCCCAGTGATCGCGGAACGCATCGTTGCGGGCGACGCGGGTGGCCTCGGAGTGGTCGGCGCTGAACGGCACGAGCGACACGGTGTCGTCGAGCGGGGCATCCGGAAGCTCCCGCACATCGTGACGCAGCTCGAGGAAGTATCGACGGATGGTCAGCCCAAACCGCGTGAACAGGCGCGCGGCGTCATCCACACCATCGGAGACGAACGTCATGAGCCAGCCGGGAAGGGGCTTGTCGGATGCCGCGAGCGTCTGGATACCCCGCGCGACCTGCCACTCGAACAGCTGTCGACCGAGGCCGCGGCCGCGAGCGTCGGGCCGCACCGCCCCGGGGAGGATCGATCGCACAAGAGTCTCCTGCCCGGGCGGCACGAAGACGATGCCGTACGCGAGAACGGTTCCGTCGGCTGCCTGGGCGAGCAGGGAATCCGTCGCTGCGTCGAAGAAGCTCATCTCGAAGTCCTCTGCGATCTCTTCTCGCGAGACGACATAGTGCGGATGATCCGCAGCGGAAACCTCCCGTTCGAGCTCGTGCAACGCATCGAAGTCAGCCTCCGTTATTGTGCGCCACGAGACCTCTGCGGTGTCGTGGGGAATGCGCACCTCGGGACCGGTGACTCTTTCGCGCAGCGGTTTCATGCCTTAAACAGTAGAACCCCGCCGACGGATCGGCGGGGTTCTCACGTGTTAGCTGCGTGGGACTACTTTGTGTCGTCCTCGGCAGCGTCGGCCTCGACCGCGGCCTCGTCGGCGGAAGCGTCGGACTCGTCAGCGACGACCTCGACCTCCTCGACGGTGGTCGGGTTCTCGTCAACCGGACCGTTGTTCTCGTCGGGAGTCGCCTCGAGCTCAAGCTCGGCGGCGTTCTCGTCGGCGGGCGCCTCGTCCTTAGCGGCAGCCTTGGCAGGCTTCTCGTCCTGGGAAGCAGCGGCTGCAGCCTTCTTGGCGCTCTTCGGCTTCGGGTTCACGGGCTCGAGAACGAGCTCGATCTGCACCATCGACGCGTTGTCGCCCTTGCGGAAGCCGAGCTTGGTGATGCGGGTGTAGCCACCCTCGCGGTGCTCGACGAGCGGCGCGATCTCGGTGAAGAGCTCGTGCACGACCGACTTGTCGCCGATGACTGCAAGCACGCGACGGCGCGCGTGCAGGTCGCCGCGCTTGGCGAACGTGATGAGTCGCTCGGCGACGGGACGCAGGCGCTTGGCCTTGGTCTCCGTCGTCTTGATCGACTTGTGGGTGAAGAGGGCGGCGGCAAGGTTGGCGAGCAACAGACGCTCGTGAGCCGGCCCTCCGCCGAGGCGGGGTCCCTTGGTGGGTGTAGGCATTGTTCTAGTTCTCCAGTATCAAAACGGCTAGGGCGCGGGCCTAGGCGTTGGTCTCGTCGTCGTCGTAGCCGCCGTAGAAGTGCGCGCCGTCGAATCCGGGAACACTGTCCTTGAGCGACAGTCCCATCTCGACGAGCTTGTCCTTCACCTCGTCAACCGACTTCTGTCCGAAGTTGCGGATGTTCATAAGCTGCGTCTCCGACAGGGCGACGAGCTCCGACACGGTGTTGATTCCCTCGCGCTTGAGGCAGTTGTAGCTGCGCACCGAGAGGTCGAGGTCTTCGATCGGCATGCTCAGCTCGCTCGAGAGAACGGCGTCGACCGGCGCGGGGCCGATCTCGATACCCTCTGCAGCGGAGTTGAGCTCGCGGGCCAGACCAAAGAGCTCGGTCAGCGTGCGGCCGGCCGACGCGACGGCGTCGCGCGGGGTGATCGCCGACTTGGTCTCGACGTCAACGACGAGACGGTCGAAGTCGGTGCGCTCACCGGCGCGAGTGGCCTCGACGCGGTAGGTGACCTTGAGCACGGGCGAGTAGATCGAGTCGATCGGAATCTGACCCGCCTCACTGAACTCGGTGCGGTTCTGCGTCGCTGAGACGTAGCCGCGCCCGCGCTCGATCGTGAGTTCGAGCTCGAACTTCGCCTTGTCGTTGAGGGTCGCGATGACGAGCTCCGGGTTGTGGATCTCCACACCTGCAGGAGCCGAGATGTCGGCCGCGGTTACCTCACCGGCACCCTGCTTACGCAGGTAGGCCGTGATCGGCTCGTCGTGCTCGCTCGAGACGACGAGGTTCTTGATGTTCAGGATGACCTCGGTGACGTCTTCCTTGACACCGGCGACCGTGCTGAACTCGTGGAGCACGCCGTCGATACGGATGCTCGTGACAGCCGCTCCCGGGATCGAGGAGAGCAGGGTGCGACGCAGGGAGTTACCGAGGGTGTAGCCGAAGCCGGGCTCAAGCGGCTCGATCACGAAGCGTGAGCGGAACTCGGAGATGTTCTCTTCGGCAAGAGTGGGGCGCTGTGCGATGAGCACTGGTGATTCCTTTCGGCGAGGTGTCCGCTATTTGACACCTGGGTACGACGAGTGGCTGGCCCGTCGGTCTATTGAGTTGTAGAGGGATGGATGACGCGCTGAACCGGTGATCGAGCCAGTCGAGATCTCGACTGCGCTCGATCACCGGTGACGAGCTAAACCCGCCTGCGCTTCGGCGGGCGGCACCCGTTGTGCGCCTGCGGCGTGACATCGTTGATCGAACCGACCTCGAGGCCAGCAGCCTGGAGCGAGCGGATCGCGGTCTCGCGACCGGAGCCCGGGCCCTTGACGAAGACGTCGACCTTCTTCATGCCGTGCTCCTGCGCCTGGCGCGCTGCGGACTCCGCGGCGAGCTGGGCGGCGAACGGCGTCGACTTGCGCGAACCCTTGAAGCCGACGGCGCCAGACGAAGCCCAGCTGATGACGGCACCCGACGGGTCGGTGATCGAGACGATCGTGTTGTTGAAGGTCGACTTGATGTGGGCCTGGCCCAGGGCGACGTTCTTCTTCTCCTTGCGGCGCGGCTTGCGCGCTGCAGCCTTGGGTGCGGCCATTACTTACGTCCTGCCTTCTTCTTGCCGGCAACGGTGCGCTTCGGTCCCTTGCGGGTGCGAGCGTTGGTCTTGGTGCGCTGGCCGTGCACAGGCAGGCCGCGACGGTGGCGGATTCCCTGGTAGCTGCCGATCTCGACCTTGCGGCGGATGTCGGCGGCGACCTCACGGCGGAGGTCACCCTCTACCTTGAAGTTCAGCTCGATGTAGTCGCGCAGCGCGATGAGCTGGTCGTCGGTGAGATCCTTCACGCGGATCTCGCCGCTGATTCCGGTGTCGGCGAGGGTCTTGAGCGCCCTCGTACGGCCCACACCGTAGATGTAAGTCAGTGCGACCTCAACGCGCTTATCGCGCGGGATGTCGACGCCGGCTAGACGTGCCATTGTGGCTTCTCCTAGGGAGTATGTGGAGGTGATGGACACGACCGGTGCCGAGGCCTCCACCCCGGGTGTCCCCTTCCCGAAGAAGGTTCTTGGTCGTGCTCTAGATATTCAGTTGTGTGTCTCGACACGCTCGACAACCGATTCGACACGCTCGACAACCGATCGGTGATCGAGCGAAGTCGAGATCAGCCCTGGCGCTGCTTGTGGCGCGGGTTCGACTTGCAGATGACCATGACGTTTCCGTTGCGGCGGATGACGCGGCAGTGGTCGCAAATCGGCTTGACGCTGGGGTTGACCTTCATGAGTGTTTCCTTGTTTTCGCTGTCTTCGTACCCACGGTGTGCCGTGGGACGTTACTTCTCAGCGAGCCTTACTTGTAGCGGTAGGTGATGCGGCCGCGGGTCAGGTCGTACGGGCTCAATTCGACGACCACACGGTCCTCCGGGAGGATCCTGATGTAGTTCTGTCGCATTTTGCCCGAGATGTGGGCGAGCACTTTGTGTCCGTTCGTCAGCTCAACACGAAACATCGCATTGGGCAGAGCTTCGACTACTGCGCCTTCGATCTCGATGACACCGTCTTTTTTGGCCATAGCCTCTTCGTCGCTAAAAGTATTGGTTCGCTGGTCTGCGTTGGATTTCGGTGTCTCGTGCAGAAAACTGCGGGCACGACAAAATCGGCCAGAAACACCAAAGATCAAGCTTAGGTCATTCCCGGGCGTTTCGCCACCGCAGGTGTATAAGGCATTCCGCCGGCGGCGGACGGCGCATCATCCGTCGGTCAGTCGGAATCGTCGCACCTTGCCGACGCTCGTGCGCGGTAGTTCGGCGATGACGTGCCACTCGCGCGGCCGCGCCTGCGGCGGCAGCTCACCCATCGCCCACTCGGCGAGGAGGTGCGGGTCGGGTGGAGCGAGCGGGTTACTCGCGACGACGTAGGCAACGGGCACGTGATCGCGCATCGGATCGTCACGCGCCACGACCGCGGCCTCGAGCACACCGGGAGCCTGGGCGATCGTGGCCTCGACCTCGGTGAGGCTCACGTTCTCCCCCGCGACCTTGATGACGTCGTCGGCGCGTCCCACGAACGTGGCTACAACCCGCGCGACTCGAGGGCCCAGGCGAGGCCCACGAGAGTCTCCGTGCTCTCGAGGGAGCGGCCGACCGCCTCCTCGAAGCGGGCGAGACGGTAGCGCAGAGTGTTCTGGTGCACGTGCAACTCGCGCGCGGCATCCTTCACCCGGCGATCGCACGCGAGGTAGGTGCGCACGGTGTCGATGACAAGTTCCCCAAACTCGCCCTGGCTCTCGAGCGGCGCAAGGTAGATGGCGGCCAGATGGGCGGACACGGCGGGGTCGACGGCGGCGAGTCGCCACGAGAGCTCCGGGATTCCATAGACGCCGGGTTGCCGGTCGCGCACGAGTGCGAGCACGCGCCGGGTGAGGTCTGCGGAGGAGCGTAGATCGAGCACCTCGACGGCGGGGCCGACGGCGAGAACGCCCTCCCCCCAGGACGGCGGGTGGGCGAGAACTGCGACGACCGTGTCTCCGACCCGACCGGCAATGCCGCCTGCCTCACCGAGGGCACGCACGACACGATCAGCGTGCTCGTCGGCGAGCGCGAGAGCGACCGAGTACCGCCCCGGCTCGAGGCCCACCGTGTTCTCGAGCACGCCAGATCCATCGAACACATCGCGCAGGAACGCGCTGCGGCGCACGGCCTCATCGATCGAACGCGCCTGATATTGGATCGCCACCCCCGCCGTGAACCAGTCCCCCACCGCCCACAGCAAGGTGGAGCCGCGCAGCACCTCCGCCGCCGGCACCCCGCGCGAATCGGCGAGCTCGACGAAGCGATCGTGGATGACGCGCAGACAAATACGATAAGCACGGATGATGTCCTCGATCGGCACCCCCTGGCCCGCCCGCTCCCGGGTCGTGGCCGCCGCCTCTTGGGATGTCGCGGTCGAGGGCGCAGCGCCCTCGGCAAGGGTGCGGATCGCGCGCCCCACGTTGTAGCCGAGTGAGCGTTCGACGTCGGCGCGAGGCACCGCGGCGTAGGACGGCAACTCGCCGTACACGGCGGCGAGCGACGCGGCAACAATGTCGGCGCGCTCGTGCTCGAGCCGGGTCGCGAGTTCGGTGAGGGAATCGGTCACGAGCTACCTCGTCGCGCGCTCCACGATCTCGAGGATGTGCTCGTAGTCGTGTCCCGTCGCCCGCGTCATCCCGAGCTCGCAGGTGCGATTCGTCGACGCGTATGCCGCATAGTCGCGGGTCGCGACCTCGGCGGCCTCGGCCGCGGTGGCAGAGGCGGTGAGTTCGGGATGCAGCATGCCGCGGTCACCCGCGAACCCGCAGCATCCCCACGCCACAGGCACGTCGACATCGTCGGAGATAGCCTGCGCGAGAGCAACGAGTCGCGAGGTGGTGCCGAGCGCTGCCGACGAGCACGTCGGGTGCACGACGATCGACTCGAGCGGCGTCGACACCCGCAGCTGGTCGATGACGTTCTCGTGTACGAAATCGACGGCGTCGACGACGCGCATAGGTCCGTAGGGGTTCGACTCGACCGCGAGCGCGAGATCGCGCATGGTCTCGAGGCCCTCGGTGCAGGATGCGGCATCGCACACGATTGGCAACTCACCGTGCCGAGTCGCCTCCCACAACAGGGACAGGGTGCGATCACTCATGACGTGATAGCCGTCGATGTACCCCTTCGACTTCCACGGGGTGCCGCAGCAGGCGGCCGCAATGCCCTCGGGGATGGTCACCGAAACCCCCGCCCGATCGCACAGCTCGAGGAACGCGCCACGCACACCTGGCTCGCCATCGATCGCCGGACCGAACATCGTGCTTGTGCAGGAGGGGAAGTACACGGCCTGCGGGCTGACCGCGGCGAGGGGGCGGCGACGCGAGCCGCCCGCCGGGAGGTCGGCGGTGTAGGCCGGAACGGTGTCGGTGCCGAGGATGGCACGACCCACCGTGGTCGCGGCGGAGGGCAGGGCGGCGGGCAACCGGTCCGCCACCGTGAGGGCGATGCCACCGACCGCAGCCGTTGCGCCCCAGCCCCGGGCGACACCCTTCCACAGCGCGCCATCGAGAGCCCCGCGGCTCTCCGCACGCAGCCGACGCACAAGGTCGCCGGTATTGATGAGGACCGGGCAGGCGGTCTGGCACATTCCGTCGACGGCGCACGTCTCCTCGCCCTCGTACACGTAGTCGCGCTCGAGCTCGCGCACGAGAGCGGTGTCACCCCGCTGACGCGCCGCCTCGATCTCGCGACGGATGACGATCCGTTGTCGCGGAGTCATGGTGAGGCTCTTGCTGGGGCACACCGGCTCGCAGTATCCGCATTCCACGCAGCGGTCGACCTCGACTTCCACGGTGGGCACAACCTTGAGGTTCTTTGTGTAGGAATCGGCATCATCGGTGAGGATGACGCCCGGGTTCAGCCACCCCGTTGGTTCGATGAGCTGCTTGAGCTCGCGCATCACCTCGTAGAGCTCGTCACCGTACTGCCGACGCACGAACGGCGCCATGATGCGGCCCGTACCGTGCTCGGCCTTGAGCACCCCCTCGTGATCGAGCACGAGGTCGACCATCTCCTCGGTAAAACGCTCATAGCGTTTCAGGCTCGCGGGGTCCTCGAAGCGCTCATTGAGCATGAAGTGGATGTTGCCGTCTTTCGCGTGCCCGAAGATGACGCTGTTCTCGTAGTCATGCTCCTCGAACAGGCGCGTGAGACTTTCGCAGGTGTCGAGCAGGGCACCGACCGGAACCGCAATGTCTTCCAGGAGCGCCGTCGTGCCCGACGGACGCGCCCCCGCCACTGCGGTGTAGAGACCCTTGCGAATGTGCCACAGGCTCGCCCGGGTCGCGGCGTCCGTGGACAACTCCAGCGGCACGGAGAGGTCGTAGTGCTGCATCGCCCGGTCCGCGGCGAGTTGGGCAACCTCCTCCGCCGAATCCGCCTGCAGCTCCACGAGGAACGCCGCGTGAGACGAGACCGGGAGGCTGCGGAGGGCGGGCGGAGCGTCGGACTGCAGTTGCGCGACCGCGAGGCTCGCGGCATCCATGAGTTCGATCGTCGAATAGCCGGACTCGACCAGGCTGGGCAGGGAGGCGGTCGCGGCGGCCAGCGAATCGAAGATCATGAGACCGGTCGCGGCGTGCGCCTTGATCTCGACCGTGCGGAAAACCGCCTCGGCGACGAACCCCAGCGTGCCCTCGCTGCCGATGACCAGATGGCTGAGGATGTCGACGGGCCGATCGAAGTCGAGGAAAGCGTTGACGCCGTAGCCCATGGTGTTCTTCATCGAGAACTGTTGCTCGATCGTCGCCACCGATGCGGGGTTGCCGCGCACCCGGTCGCGCAGTCGACCGAGACCCTCATGCAGCGCAGGTTCGTCGCGGCGCAAACGCTCGTCTGCCTCGGGGTGGGCGGTGTCGACGACGGTTCCGCTCGTCAGCACGACGACCATCGACTCGAGTGTGCGATAGGTGTTCTGCAGGATGCCGCAGGCCATGCCGCTCGAGTTGTTGGCGATGACCCCACCGATCGTGCACGCCGCCTCACTCGCCGGGTCGGGACCCAACCGGCGCCGGTAGCGCGCGAGACGAGCGTTGACCTGACGAACCGTCGCACCGGGCTGCACGCGCACACGCATCCCGTCGTCGAGCACGTCGATGCCGCGGAAGGACTCGCGGGTGTCGATGAGCAGACTGTCGCTCACCCCCTGGCCGCTGAGGCTCGTGCCCCCCGACCGAAGCGTGAGGGGACGCGGATCGAGACGGTTGGCGACGAAGATCTCGACGACCTCGTCGCGTGTCGCGGGCGTGAGAACCGCGTCGGGGACCAGCAGGTAGTGGGACGCGTCGTGCGCCATCGCGAGCCGGTCGATCATGCGCTCGGTGACGCGCGTGCCGGCGGGGAGGGTGGAGATCATTGCGTCAGTCCTCGTTCAACGAATCGGGTCGGCTGGTAGCGGCGCGCGAACGCGCCACCCCCGCCATCGATACGCGCGAAGAGCTGCCGGGCGGCCTCGCGTGCCAGTGCGGTGATGTCGTAATCGACGATAGTGCTTCTGCGGGGCACGAGGTGCGACATCTCGAAGTCATCGAAGCCCACGATGCGCGCTTGTCGGTTGCGCCGATGAAGCTCCTCGATGACGCCGATCGTGGCGCGATTGTTGCCCGTGAGAAATGCCGTAGGCGGATCGGGCAGCGCGAGCATCGCGCCCACGGCTCTCGCGGACGAGTGCGGGTCGTGGGCGGCCGTCGTGACGAAGGCTGGGTCGAGAGGAATACCCGCCGCCGCAAGCCCTGCCTCGAAACCCTCAAGGCGTTCGCGCATCGTAAAGATACCGAGGTCGTCGAGCACAACGGCGATTCGAGTGTGGCCCTCACCAATGACGAGGTCGGCTGCATCCCGCGCGACGTGACGGTTGTCGATGAGGAAGACGTCCGCACTGACGCCGACCGGCGGACGGTCGATGAAGACCATGGGCGTGCCGAGCTTCATCTCCTCGGCGAGATAGGCGTGGTCGTTGCCCGAGGGGACCACCAAGAGCCCGTTGACGCGACGCTGGCAGAGGTCGAGCACAATGCGACGTTGCACGTCGGGCTGCTCCTCAGCGCTCGCCGAGATTACGAGCGTGTCGCGCTCCTTCGCAACTTCCGAAACGGCCGCGAGCATACGGGAGTAGAAGGAGTTGGTCACGTCACCAATGACGAGTCCGATAGTCGCGGTATTCGAGCCGGATCGCAGGTTCGCGGCGACCGAGTTCCGGCGAAAGCCCAGCAGCGCGATCGCTGCGTGCACGCGCGCCGCCATCGCCGGGTCGACGGACTCGACGCCGTTCACGACACGAGAGACTGTCTTGAAACTCACGCCCGCTTCGCGCGCGACGTCGACCATGGTGGCGCGCTTCGTCGACTCGGTCATTCGCTGCCGCTCACGACTCGAGCACCAGCGGTGATGCTCATCGCGAGTGTCTCCGCTGGGGATTGCCGCGACATGAGGGCCGCCAGGAAGCCCGCGGTCGCCGCATCGCCCGCCCCAGTCGTGGTCGCGACGTTATCGATGCGGGGGGCTGGCAGCCACAGTGCCTCGTCCGACCATCCGTCGAGCGACGAGACGAGCGCGCCCGCCGCCGCGAAGCGCTCTCGTGAGCCGGTGGCGAGGCCGATGCCGTGCGGTCCCGCGGAGACCGCGGCAATCGCCGCGCCCTGACGCACGAGATCCCGGGCCGCATCGATGAGCCCCTGCGGCGTGATATCGATCACGGCGCCGGTCGCCGATGTGAGGTCATCGACACTGGGCGTCACCACGTCAGTATGCGGTAGGAATGCGGCGAGCAGCGAACGCCATGACGCGCGGGTACCGTCATCCGGCTCGCTCACCACAGCGAGATCGAGTGACGTCACGACACGAGCCGCGTGCGCGCGCTCGAAGAGCGCGATGAGGGGGCGAGCCGCGTTCGCGACCAGACCCGGGAGGATCGAGGGATACCCCACGTGCAGTGCGTCGAGTCCATCGAGCTGCACCGCGGATCCATCGAAAGTTCGGTTGGCACCGACATGATGCCAGAACGTGCGATCTGCGTGGGGCGGTTGGATCACCACGGAGTACGACGTCGAACCAACTACGGTGCGGAATCCAGAGGCATCGAGACCGCGTTGGCTCACGGCATCCCGCAGCATGGATGCAAGAGCGTCGTCGCCCACATCGGCGAAAAGCGAGACGGCAACCCCTAGGCGGGCGAGCTGCGCTCCGGTGTTGGCGACACATCCGCCGGCCGATGCCGCCATCGCGCCCACCTCGTACAGGAGTCCGGGTTCGAGCCCCGGGGCGTGGTCGAGGCTGGGCGTGAGGTCGAGGCATACGTGGCCGGCGACGCCGATGCGAGTCATGGGCGTCATCCTAGACAACGTTGTCTCAGATGGATAGAGTCCCACCATGCACCAGTACCGAATGAACCGTCTCTTCCGCGCGCGCTCCGGTCGCATGCTCGACGTCGCCGTCGATCACGGCTTCTTCGGGGAGCCCTCCTTCCTCACGGGCATCGAGGACGCGGCCTCTGCGGTCGCGACGCTCGTCGAGGCGAAGCCGGACGCCATACAGCTCACGCCCGGACTCGCGCCCCTACTTCAATCCCTACCGGGCGGCGACAAGCCAGCGCTCGTCATGCGCACCGACGTCGCCAACGTCTACGGCAATCCGCTCGACGAGACGCTCTTCAGCCACGCGTTCCCCGACGCCGTCGAGCAGGCCGTGCGCCTCGACGCCGCGTGCATCGTCGTCAACCTGCTGCAGCTCCCGGGCCGACCCGACGTGCGTGAGGCGTGCATCCGCAACATCATGGCGCTGCGAGCGGAGGCTACCCGTTACGGAATGCCCCTCATGATCGAACCACTCGTCATGCAGGACAACGCCAAAGCCGGCGGGGGGTACATGGTCGACGGCGACGTTGCCAAGATCACCGCGCTCGTGCGCCAAGCGCGCGAGCTCGGCGCCGACATCATCAAGGCGGACCCGACGGACGACCCGCTCGAGTACCACCGGGTCATTGAGGTCGCGGGTGATCTGCCGGTGCTCGTGCGCGGCGGCGGACGCACTACCGACGAAGAATTGCTCACGCGCACTGTCGCCGTACTGGAGCAGGGTGCGCGCGGAATCGTGTACGGGCGCAACATCATCCAACATCCCGATCCGGCAGGAATCACCTCAGCACTCATGGGCATATTGCACGACGGGCTCCACGCCGACGACGCGCTCGCGATGCTTCAGGCGCGTGCCGCATGAGCGAGTCTCGACAGGGCTCAGCCGCCGCGGCCAACTCGAACCGCAACACGGTCGGCATCGGCATCGTCGGCGCCGGGCTCATGGGCCGCGAGATCGCCGCAGCCATCCAACGCTGGCCCGCCCTCATTGACCATCCCGTCACGCCGCACGTGGTCGCGGTCGCGGACATCAATCCAGACGCGCTCGGTTGGTTCGATCAGATCCCCACCGTCACTCAGAAAGTCACCGACTACCGCGAGATGCTCGCCAATCCCGACGTTGACGTCATCTACATCGCGGTGCGTCACGACCTGCACGAACAGCTGTACATCGACACAATCGCGGCGGGCAAGTCGTTGCTCGCCGAGAAACCCTTCGGGATCGACGCGGCCGCCGCCGACGCCATCCTCACCGCGGTCGAGGATCATCCTGCGTCGTTCGTGCGGGTCTCGAGCGAGATGCCGTTCTTCCCCGGCGCGCAGGCCGCACTCGAGTACATTCGCAGCGGTGCGATCGGCCGCATCATTGAGGCACGATCGTGGTTTCTGCACTCGAGCGACTTCGACCGCAGCAAGCCCATCAATTGGAAGCGACAGGTCAAGTACTGCGGCGCGGCCGGGGTGATGAACGACCTGGGCCTGCACGCCTGGCATCTCCCCCTGCGACTCGGATGGGTGCCCGCCCACGTACACGCGACCCTTCAGAACCTCGTGACCGAACGCCCCGGCCCCGACGGGACGCCCGTCGACTGCGACACCATCGATAACGCGACCATCACTGCGACCGTGGATGCCGACGGGTCGGAGTTCCCCCTGGTCGTGGAGACGAAGCGCATCGCGCCGGGCGAGAAGAACACGTGGGGCTTCCGCATTGTGGGACTCGACGGGGCCGTCGAGTTCACGACCAAATACCCGAAAACGGTCTCCGTGCTCACCGCCGAACCGCAGGCCGCGCTCGGCCATCTCTCCCAGGAGCAGCGCTGGCAGTCCATCGATGCGGGCAGCCAGGCGGTGTGGCCGACGGTGACCGGCGGGATCTTCGAGGCCGGGTTCAGCGACGCGATCCTGCAGATGTGGGCGGCCTACCTCGCCGAACGAGCGGGCGAGCTGGGCGACCGCTTCGGGTGCGTGACGCCGAGGGAGGCGTGGACTACCCATCGGATCTATGAGGCGGCGCTCGCCTCATCCGCCGGGCGAAGCGTGGTTGCGCCGAGGTTGAGGTGAGCGCACCGATCAGGCTCGACGCCAACCAGCCCGCCGATCGGTTCTACCGAGGCGGGTCGCGCATTCGCGACTTCCGCGGTGAGGCGGCGGCGGGCGATCGCGTGCCCGAGGACTGGGTCGGCTCGGCAACGCCGCTCTTCGGGCAGGAGCGCCTCGGGCTGAGTACTGTCGGCGACGATCTGCTGCGCGACCTCATCGCCGCCGACCCGGTCGGGTGGCTCGGCGCAGATCATGTCGCGAGGTGGGGCAGTTCCCCCGCGCTGCTCGTGAAGCTGCTGGATGCCGGCGAGCGCCTCCCGGTGCACGTGCACCCCGATCGCGAGTTCGCCGTGCAGCACTTCGCTTCACCCTTCGGCAAGACCGAGGCCTGGATCGCGATCGAGTCGGTAACCGCCAAGGTCGGTTTCAGCCTCTCCGTCAGTATTTCCGCGGTTTGCGAGTGGGTGACGGAACAGAATATCGAGGCAATGCTCGACGCGATGACCGAGGTCACCATACCCGCCGGGTCGTCGATCGTGGTGCCGGCGGGCGTTCCACATGCCATCGGCGAGGGGGCGTTCATCGTCGAACTGCAAGAACCCACTGACTTCTCCGTGCTGATGGAGTGGCGAGACTTCGCGATCGACGGCAGCCAGCACGGACACCTCCAACTCGGGTTCGAGACCGCACTACAGGCGCTCGACCGCAGCGCGTGGTCGCCCTCGCGGGTCGCCGAGCTCGTTGCGGATGGTCCCGAGCTCGCCCCCGCAGCAGACGGATTCTTTCGGGCGGAGCGGGTGCGCGGCGGCGTGGCGCTCGACGCGGGATACTCGGTCATCGTGGTGCTGGAGGGTGCGGGTCGGCTCGGCGACGCATCCATCGCCGCCGGCCAGACGTGGGTCACACCACACTCGGCGGGAGCACTCGACCTCATCGGGGATGTCGAGCTCGTGAGGTGCCGGCCGCCGCGCTAGGGCAGGAACTCCTTCCCGACCTTCCAGATGTAGGGGTAGTTACCGGGCTCGAGCAGGCGCGTGCAGCGCGCCTCGCCGACGGCACCAATGAGGAGGTACGCTTCCTGGGCCGTGAGTGAATGGCCCTCGACGAGCCAGCGATGCAGTGCCACAAAGGCCTTCTCAGATGCGACCTTCAGATCGTCGTCGAGCGCCACTGCCGACAGGTGCGTCGCATCCTCGATGAGCGGGCCGGCGATCGGCCACGATGGCCGCTCGATGCGCACCGTCAGCACGACGGTCGCTCGCGTTTCGACGGCACTGAGTTCGGCATCCGACTGTCTCGCGTGGACATCACCGACGTTGAGTCCCGCTCCCCAGGTCGACACCGGCAGGCGCACGGTCGCGCCGACACGCACCTCCTGCACATCCATGTTTCCGCCGTAGAAGCCACCCTTGACGTGACTCTCCGATCCCACCGGGATGGTCGTTCCGAGGGTTCCAATGAGCGGTGCTGTGGGAACCCGGAGACGATCGGTGACGTGGATGATGCCATCCTCGATCTTCACCGAGTTCGAGAAGACCTCGCCGAAGTGGCGACGCGTGAACTCCGGGTAGACGGCGTCCTCAGACCCAATCGCCATGTATCCGATCGCGTCGGGTCGGATCTCTTCGATCGTGACCGCGAGCACGTCGCCGGGCCGCGCACCGTCGACGTTGACCATCACGCACGGGTTGTTCCCGCTCGTCATGGTCGGATCCCACTTGTCATCCAGCGAATGCAGCCAGTCGCCCGAGGCGAGCTCGGTCGCAAGGGAGAACGTCTCGCCATCGGCAACCGCGCCAACGGCACGGTTCGTGGGATCGTTGTACTGGTAGACGACGTCTTTGCTGAAGTGCTGCATGACTACCTGCCTGTCGGGGTGAGGGTCGCCTTGAGCCACGCGGTGGCCGTCCCGCCCGCGGGGAGACTCGGCGCGAGACCCGCCTCGATCGCCGGCCCGAGCGAGGGAAGGTACGCGGACTGAGGCTCCAGCGCGAGCCCCACGGTGTGTCCGTCGAACGGGTTCTCCGTCGTGCCGCAGTTCTCGATCCAGATCCACAGCGCCGGGAAGGCGTCGACGTCCCAATCGAGATGCAGTCGCACGCCCGACCCCTCCACCGTGGCGCGGGGCGACCTGACGGTGCGAGCGAAGAGCATCTCGGCTGCGGGCGCCGACGGGAAGAGGCTGAGGTCAACCGGGTCCCCCGACCGACCCGGCAGTCGATCGAGGGACGCAGGATGGGCGTCTGGCTGCACGGATGCCGCCGGCTTGGTGAAGCGCTCGATACCGACGATGTCGTCGCTCGCGACGTCAATACGTGCGCCCGTCACGAACCGCTCGCCGAGTGTGATGTGGTGGCCCCACAGATAGCTGACGGCATGATCGGAGAGGTTGGAGACCACCTCGGTGACCGTCAGCTGCGAGCCGTCGAGTTGCATGCGTCGCGTGAGGCGCAGTGGGAGTTCGGCGCTGTCGACCGTGAACTCTGCCCAAGTGGTGTCACGGTCGACGACCGTCCACGGCGCGTTTCGCACATCCCCGTGGGCCGAGATGTCTCGGCCGCCCACCGTCGCAGCCGGGCCGGCATTGGGGAACAACTCGTACCACCCGCCGACGATGTGGTGCTCGACACCACGCGGGTCCTCGTATAGCAGGTTGTACCCCGACTCGAGCAGCACGAGTTCGAAGAGGTGCGCGCCCCTCCCCACGTCGATCGAGGCGCGCACGGTCTCGTTGGCGAGCACCACTGTGCGCGCCGGGTCGAGCGGTCGGGTCACGGCAGGTAGTCCTGCCGAGCCTGACGATAGCCAGCCATGAACAAGCTCACCTCGGTGCCGATCCATCGGATCGACATGCCGCGAGCGCTCCAGTCGGCCGCGAGTGCGGGCGTCGGCATCATGGCACCCGACGGCACGCCCGCCCTGGCTGCCGCCTCGACCACGGCGTCGACGGCCGCGGAGAACACCGCAGAGGAGAACTGCCCGGGCACACCCAGTGATTGGGAGAGGTCGAACGGGCCGATGATGGCAGCGGCTACCTGACCACTGCCGAGCAACTCATCGACATTTGTGAGCGCGTCAGCCGTCTCAATCTGGATCAGAAGGATCTTCTCGTCGTTGTATCCGGCGAGCTTCGCCGCGAGATCCCCACCCTGAAAGTCGTATCCGCCGATGCCCTTCGAACCCATGGGGGGAAGCCGCATGGCATCGACGACCTCGGCGAGCTCATCCATGGTGCGAATGCGCGGAACGAGAACTCCGTCGGCACCCGCGTCGAGCACCTTCGAGATCGCCTCGTAGCGAATCTCGGGGATGCGCACGAACGCGAGAACCCCGAGCAGGTTGAGCATGCGCAGACAGGTCGCGACCTCAGAGAACTCGAAGTGGCTGTGTTCCATCTCGATGACGATGAACCCAGGTCGCGGCTCAAGAAGCTGCACGAAGTCGAGCGACAGCGACGAAGCTAGCATGAAACCGTCAACGGGCTTACCCGATCGCAGCGCCGAGCCGGATGCGCGACGGCGAGCGAGAGCAGCATCATCGCCGCCACCCGCGGCGAAGTAGTTGCTCACTTTGTACTCCCCTGGGCCAATCCGCTCACGATATACCTCTGGAACACGATCGACAGCACCACGGGGGGAAGAAGCGCGATGATCGTCGCAGCAGACACCGTCGTGAGCGAGAAGGTCTGCAGCGATCTCATGCCCGCGATGAACGGCGGGAGGGTGAGCTGATTGGTGAGAACGAGCGAGTAGAAGAACTCACCCCACGCCTCGAGGAAGATGAGCAGCGACGCCGCAATGAGACCGGGGCGCGCGAGGGGCGCGACGACCTGGATGAGCGTGCGCGTGCGTCCTGCGCCATCGATGCGTGCCGCCTCCTCCACCTCGATGGGAACGCTGTCGAAGTAACTCTTCATGAGCCACACCACGAGCGGCAGGGTGAATACGTTGTAACTGATGATGAGCGCGGTCGGGGTGTTGATCAGACCGAGCGTCTTGAGCGCGACGAAGAAGGGAGCGATGATCGCGAGCGACGGGATGACGCGCGAGACCAGCAGCAACCCGAACATGACTTTCGCGCCGCGGAACGGGTAGCGGGAGAAAGCATATGCCGCCGTGCCGCCGATGATGATGTTCGAGATCACCATCATCGTCGAGACGAGCAGACTGTTGAGCAGCGACGGCATGAGTCCGCGCACCGACCCCGTCCGGTCGGTGAAGCCCTCCACTGTGTTGTTGCCCGTGAGCAAGACAATGTAGTTGTCGAGCGTGAACTCGCGCGGGAACCAGGAGTACGGCTTGATCCCCACCGCGCCGGGCATCTCGAAGCTCGTCATGACGGTGAACGAGATGGGGAACAGGATCCAGATGAGGAAGAAGGCGACGCCAGCAGTGAGCATGATGCGTGCGGGCCACGAGCGCCGCATGATCCGCGACCCCCGGCGACGTGCCGTTGTTCGCCGTGGAACTGCGATCGTCATGAGCCCATCCCCATCTTCGAGCTAGTGCGATACATGAGACGTACGAAGAGCAAACCGACGGATAGTGCGACCACCGCCATGACGACAGCGACAGCCGACCCCATTCCGATGTTCGTGAACTCGAACAGCTGGCGGTAGAGCAGGATCGACAGCACGCTCGTAGCGTTTCCCGGGCCACCCTGCGTGAGGCCGTAGATGACATCGAACTGCATGAATCCGAAGATGGTGCCCATGATGATGACGACCACGAGGGCTTGCTGCAACCACGGGAAGGTTACGTAGCGGAAGCGCTGCCAAATATTTGCCCCGTCGACGCGCGCGGCCTCGTAGAGCTCGCTCGGCACAGTCTGCAGCGCGGCGAGGAGGATGAGTCCGACGAACGAGGCCATGCGCCAGCTCGCCGCGAGCACCGAGAACACGAATGCCCACGTCGGTTGCGCAAGGAACGGCGTGTAGGCATCGGTGATGCCGAGTTGCACGAGTGCCGCGTTGAGCGACCCCAGATTGCCGTCTGTGAACCAGTGCCAGATGACGCCGACGATGAGCCACGGCGATGCCCACGGAATGATGAGCAGCGCTCGCGCGATGCCTCGGCCGGGGAAGGCCTCGTTGAGGATGAGTGCGAAGATGAGCCCGAGCGTCGTCGAGAGAACGAGGAAGCAGATCGCGTACCCGCTGGTGAGCAGGAACGAGTGATGGAAGTCCGCACTGGTCAGGAGGTTCACATAATTGTCGATGCCGTTCCAGGTTGCTTCACCCGTCAGCTTCACCTTCTGGAAGCTGTAGATGAGTGACTGGATGCTCGGCAGTCCCACGAGCGCCACGATGATGAGCACCGTGGGCAGTGCCATAAGAAGGCCGTAGCGGCGATCACCTCTGTGGAGCCGGGATGCCCGAGGGTTCCTGGCCAGTGCGGACTCGTTCATCTAGCCATTCTGTTTGATTGCGTCCTGCGCGTCGGCGGACATCGCGGCGACTGTGTCGGCCGCGGATGCCTGCCCGAGCAGGAGGGCGTGGATACGATCTCCGACCTTGGTTTGGAAGGTCGGGTACCACGCGAGGGAGCGCGCGGGGACCGGGTCTGACTGGCTGTTGTGAACCTCCGACAGTGCGTCGACGTCGTAGTACGGGTCAAGGCCGGCGCGGAAGTCCGGGTCCTCAAACAATCCCGGGTACGGGCCGAGCAGTGCAGCGGACTTCGCCCACGAGACGAAGGTGGCGTACTTGCCGGCTTCATCCTTCCAGCCGTAGAACTTCATGAGCTCCCATGCACCCTGGGTGTCGACACCGGCAGTGCCCATCTGCAGCACTTCACCGAGCTGCAGCGTCATGTTCGCTGAACCGGGCACCCGGTAGCTGAGTTCCACGTTCTCCGACTCGGGACCCGCCGCATCGCGGATGACCTTCTGGAAGTAGTGGTGCAGCATGAGGAAACTCGAGGTTCCGTTCTGCATCGCGACGGCGAGGCTGTTCGGGTCATCCGTCAGGATGGTCGGGGAGGTGAGGCCGTCCTGGTACATGGCTGCCCACCACTCGAGCATCTCTTTGGTCTTGCTGTCGTCGCCGAAGACGGGGTTGGCCTTCTCGTCGAACGGCGTGATGCCCTCCGAGAGCAGGTATGTCATGAGGTACTCCTCGCAGAAGCTCTTGATCCAGAAAGCCGCGTACGGCATCTCGACTCCAGCCTTCTTGAAGGTCTCGGACTGGGTGTACACCTCGTCGAGACTCTCGGGAGGGGCAGTGAAGCCGTTCTCCGTCATGTGGCGCTTGTTGTAGTGGAGGAGGGTGACCGCGGTGAAGTACGGGGCAGCAGCGACCCGGCCATCGGCGATCTGGTATCGCGAAGTCGCAGAGGGGAACATCTCGCCGAGCATCTCGTCGACACCGTCGAGGTTCGAGAGGTCCTGCGCCCAGCCGGCATCGGCGTACTTCGTGAGGTTGTAGCTCTTGTTGTAGTAGATATCGATTCGGTCGTTGCCCTGCAGACGCGTCTGCAGCGCAGGACCGTAGGCATCGCCACCGGGGAGCACCTGAAGGTCGACCTCGTAGCCGCTCTTCTTGGTGAATGCCTCGATGTTGGCGCGAGCCTCGTCGGGGTAGGAGTCCCACATAAGCATCTGTAGGGGACCGGATGCCGTGCTACCCGTCGAGGCGGGAGCACACGATGCGAGGAGCGGCGTCGCTGCTAGCAGCAGTCCGCCACCGAGTACTGCACGACGGCTGACGGGCGAGGCCGCCAAGCCGAAAGACTCTAAAGACATTTCTTACCTCTCTGGAAGTGTCGCGATACCCTCTTGCGAAGATTTCCGCGGGTACTTGCTAAGTGATAAAACTTGGACTTGCTCGGTGATTAGTTAGGAAGGTAACTTATTTAATATGAGTTCGCAAGAGGGGTTCCCCCGGTCGTCGCAGGGGGCAACGACGACCACCACGACGGGTTCTCCCCAGCTCATGCGCCGCATGAATCGGGAGCAGGTGCTGACGACCCTGCGCGACCTCGGCCCCATGACCCGCCCCGCAATCAGCAAGGTGACGGGGCTCTCCAAGATCACCGTGGACGCCGTCGCGGCCGAACTGTTGAGCGAAGAGCGCGTCATCGAGGCACCCGAACCCCCCACCGGCAGCCCCGGCCGCCCCTCCCGACTGCTGTCCTTCCGTGAAGACTCGGCGCACGTCGCCGCCATCGACATCGGTGCCACGCGGGCGAAGATTGGCATCTCCAACCTCTCGGGTGCGTTCATCGCCCACGAGACCGTCGAACTCACGGGCGGCGAAACGGGCGATCAGATCGTGGATGCCGTACGCGCCTCACTCAAGCGTGCGGTGCGCTCGGCCGGCCTCACCCTCGCCGAGGTCCGTGCCCTCTGCATCGCGACGCCCGGCATCGTCGACCCCACCACCCAGCGCGTCACCCTCGCGCCCCAACTCCCGGACTGGGACGACATCGACCTCGTGAGCGAGTTCGAGTTCATCGGCGATGCCCCCATCCACATCGAAAACGAAGTGCACCTCGCCGTTGTCGGCGAGCAGTGGCGCGGAGCCGCGCGCGGCTTCGACGACGTCGCCTACGTGCACCTCGGCGTCGGCGTCGGGCTCGGCATCGTCAAGGGCTCCAGCCTCATCCGCGGCGCGCACGGTGGCGCGGGCGAGATCGGGTACCTTCCCCTCATCGGAGTACACGGCGACGACGACCCCGGAACCACGGGTCGCTTTGAGTGGCTGGTCGGTGGTGGTGCCTACCAGCGGGCCGCGCGCGATCTCGTCTCCGCCGGCGGCGGCACGACGCTCCTCGACCTCGCGGGTGGCAAGGTCAGCCGAATTGACGCGGCCCTCGTCTATCGCGCCGCCGAGGCCGGGAACGAGGATGCGATCACCATCGTCGACCGCATCCTCGGCTACACCGCTGCGGGCATCTCCTCCGTCGTCGCGATTCTTGACCCCGGACTCGTCATCATCGGCGGGGGAATCTCCCAGGCAGGAACATGGATGCTCGAGCGCCTCGAGGCCCGAGTGCGCGCCCTCGTCCCCCTCGCCCCCGACCTCTCGCTCGCCGGCCTCGGCGACGACGCCGCTCTCCTTGGAGCCACGCGCCGCGCTATCGAAGCGTGCGAACACGAGTTGATCGACTTGACCCGATGAGCGGCCAGACGGCGCCGGGCACGAAGCTCCGGGTGATGGGGATCGGGGCACACCCCGACGATCTCGAGCTTCTGTGTGGCGGAACGCTCGCACGCTACGTCGAAGAGGGCCACCACGTCACCATGTGCCACATCGCCCGCGGCGACCGCGGCGCGACGACGGGCGAACGAGCGGAGGTCGCGGCGACTCGGCGCGGCGAAGGTGCGGCGGCTGCAGCATCCATCGGTGCCTCGTATCGCGGGCTCGATGTGCCCGACGGCGAGGTCAACGCATCGGACGAGGCGCAGAAGGCACTCGTGACAGAGGCGATCCGGCGGGTACGGCCAGACGTAATCATCACCCACTCCCCCGGTGACTACATGGAGGACCACAACCAGGCCTCAGAGCTTGCGTTCTCGTGCAGCTTTCTCGCGACCCTGCCGCTCTACGAGACCGAGTCGGAGCACCTCGACGTGGTTCCAGCGCTCCTCTACATGGACACCCTCGCTGGACTCGGCTTCCAGCCCACCGAATTCGTCGACATCACCCAGCAACTGGATAAGAAGCTCGACATGATGCGACTGCACACCAGTCAGATCACCTGGCTTGAGCACCACGACGACATGAACGTGCTCGGCCAGATCATGACCGTGGCCGCCTTCCGCGGATTCCAGTCCGGGGTGCGGTACGCCGAGGGTTTCACCCCCTGCACTGTCCACCTACGAACTCGCACCCGGCGACTCCTGCCCTGAAAGGCGATCGTGACCCAATTCAGCTTCAGCCCCGCCCCGTTCCTCGACTTCCGCGACACGGCGGCGGCCGCGCGGGTGCGCACGATCACGCGGGAACAGTTCACCCGGCACGACAATCCAGACTTCCACATCTCGGTTCACCCCGATCGCACCCGTCTCTACACTGCGTTCGCAAACGACATTGTCGACACCATCACGAGCGCGCTAGCCGAGGGTCGCAAGCCCGTGCTCATCCTTCCTGCGGGCCCCATGCCGCAGTACCACGCCGCCGCCCGGATCATCAATGAACGCCGCCTGTCGCTCGCCGATGTGACCTTCTTTGCGATGGACGAGTGGGCCAACGAGCACGGCGAGAGCGCTCCGGGCGAGTGGGAGGGCTCATTTCAATACGCCCTACGTTCCCAATTCTATGACCGTATCGACAGCGCTCTGCTGCCCCCCGAGTCCCAGCTCAACTTCCCGTCGAGCGCGACCATCCATGACTACGGCAAGCGCATCGCCGATCTTGGAGGCGCCGACGCCTGCTACGGCGGAATCGGCTGGAACGGTCACATCGCCTTCTGGGAACCGCAACTTGGTCGCGAGTTCGCGGGCGACCTCGATGCCTACCGCGCCGCATCGTCTCGTCTCGTGGACCTCAACCCGCTGACTGTCGCACAAAACGCCCTCACCTCGTTCGCGGGCGACTGGTCGATAGTGCCGCCTCGCGCAGTAACAATCGGACCGGCAGAAATCCTGGGGGCGCAGCGGCGAAGTTTCTGGCTCGACGGCGACCTCGGCGGCGGCGTCACGTGGCAGGGCTTCATCGCGCGCCTCGTCGCCCACGGCCCCGTCAACGAATTCGTGCCCGGTTCGCTGCTACAGACCGCGCGAAGCGACTTCGCCGTTCTCGAAGCGATCGCGGCGCCGCTCGAGATCCTCATAAACTGACGCCGTGCCCGCCCCGAGAGTCGCCCTCATAACAGGCGCCAGCCGCGGCATCGGTCGCGCAATCGCCCACGGTCTCGCATCGGCCGGGTACGCGGTCGCCATCACGGGAACGGATACCGACGCTCTGGCCATGGTGGCCGATGAGATCGTTGACCTCGGCGGCTCTTCCGCCACCGTCATAGCGTGCGACCTCGCGGAGCCTGGCGCGCCGTACCGACTTCACGACGCTGTTGTCACCGCCCTCGGATCCCTTGACGTACTCGTCAACAACGCGGCGCGCGGTGCGAGCGCCAACCTCGCGCCGGTGATCTCGTTCGACGACGAGGCGTGGGAGCGCACCATCCATCTCAATGTCACTGTGCCTTACCAGCTCGCAAAGGCTGCGCTGCCCTCTATGATCGAGGCTCGGTGGGGTCGGATCATCAACATCGCATCGATTCACGCGGATGTACCATTGGCGCGCGGCGTCGCGTACACCGCAAGCAAGCATGCCCTGGTGGGCCTCACCCGCACTATCGCCCTCGAGACGGCACGCGACGGAGTCACCGCCAACGCGATTTGCCCCGGTCCGGTACGCACCCGAATGGCGGGTGTGCGGCTCGCCTACGAAGCGGAGCGGCTGGGGCTGGATCCGGCTGAGATCGTCGAGCGGATGACCCCGCTCGGGCGCCTCCTCGAGCCCGAAGAGATCGCCCCACTAGCCGTGTACCTTGCTAGCGACGCCGCGGCTGGAGTCACGGGCCAGTCGTACACGATCGGCGGATGACCGCCGCTACGCGATCGGGGTCGGCACGACGCCGAACGGAGCAAGGCCCGCAGCGCCGCCGTCTTGCGCGGTAAGCACCCAGATGCCACCCGCGTGCACGGCTACCGAATGCTCCCAGTGTGCGGCGTCGAGACCGTCATCGGTCGCGACCGTCCAATCGTCGTCGAGAACATGGGTTTCGATCGTGCCGCGCACGACCATGGGCTCGATTGCGACGACGAGTCCCGGTTTGACGTCGGGTCCGCCGCCGCGCACCCGGTAGTTGAAGACGGGCGGCTCCTCGTGCATCGAGCGACCGATGCCGTGACCGACGTAGTCCTCCAGGATGCCGAAGACACCGCGCGACTCGATCGCGTCCTCGATGGCCGCGCCAATGTCGTTGAGCTTGCGCACCGACGCGAGCGCGGCGATTCCCGCCCACAGCGAATCCCTCGTCACATCGCTGAGCTCCTGCCGGCTCGCGACCACGTCGGGTCGGCTCGCATCGGGCACGACCATGCTGAATGCGGCGTCGCCGTTCCACCCGCCGACCTCGGCACCGCTGTCAACAGAGACCAGGTCACCGGGCTTTAGCACGCGGTCCCCCGGAACGCCGTGCACGACCTCGTCGTTCACCGACACGCACACGGTATGGCGGTAGCCGGGTTCCTTCATGAAGTTCGGCACGCCACCGGCATCGCGGATGATGCGCTCAGCAATCGCGTCAAGCTCTAGTGTCGTCACGCCCGGGCGTATCGCCTCGCGAACGGCGGCGAGCGACGCTGCGGTCACGAGACCCGGGCGCACCATGAGCTGCAGCTCGGCGGGCGTCTTGTAGATGCCCTTCCCGAAACCCATCTGAACTAGCGGTTGGCGGCGTCCGGCATCGCAATGCCGCGCTCGGCGAGGGCTGCGGTGATGCGCTCCGTCACCTCGTCGACCGAGCCAATGGCGTCGATCTTCACGAGCATGCCGCGATCAGCGTACACATCCACCAGCGGAGCGGTCTGCTCGCGATACACGTCGAGACGGTGGCGCACCACGGCCTCATCGTCGTCGCTGCGGCCCTGCTCAGCGGCGCGCTTGCGCAGGCGCTCGACCACGATGTCCGGGTCAGCGACAAGCTCGATGACGGCATCGAGGGCTGTTCCGTGTCCGATGAGAAACTCGTCGAGTTCGCGCACCTGATCGGTTGTGCGCGGGTAGCCGTCTAGCAGGAAGCCGTTCTCCGCGTCCTGCTCAGCGAGACGGGTTCTGATGAGCTCGTTCGTCAGCGAATCGGGAACGTTGTCGCCCGCATCCATGTAGGCCTTCGCCTGCTTGCCGAGCTCCGTTTCGTTCTTGACGTTGCTGCGGAAGATGTCGCCGGTCGAGATGGCCGGAATGACGTACGACTCGGAGAGACGAACGGCCTGCGTGCCCTTGCCCGCCCCGGGAGGACCGATGAGAAGCAGCCGGCTCACCGCAGCAGGCCCTCGTAGTGACGCTGCTGCAGCTGCGAGTCGATTTGCTTGACGGTCTCGAGCCCCACACCGACGATGATGAGGATCGACGCACCGCCGAACGGGAAGTTGGTGTTCGCACCCACCAGCACGAGTGCGATAAGCGGGATCAGCGCGATAAGACCGAGGTACAGCGAGCCGGGGAGCGTCACGCGCGTGAGCACGTAGTCCAGGTACTCAGCTGTCGGGCGCCCGGCACGGATGCCCGGAATGAAGCCGCCGTACTTCTTCATGTTGTCGGCGACCTCTTCGGGGTTGAAGGTGATCGCGACGTAGAAGTAGGTGAAGCCGACGATGAGCAGGAAGTACAGGAGCATGTAGAGCGGGTGGTCACCCGTCGTGAGGTAGTTCTGGATCCACGTGACCCACGGCGCGGGTCCCTTGCCGTCCGCGACGTCCGCCGCGCTCGGCTGGTTGAACTGGGCGATGAGTGCCGGCAGGTACAAGAGCGACGACGCGAAGATCACGGGAACCACGCCGGCCATGTTGACCTTGATGGGGATGTACGTGTTGTTGCCGCCGTAGGTGCGGCGACCCACCATCCGCTTCGCGTACTGAACGGGGATGCGGCGCTGCGACTGCTCAACGAACACGACGGCCGCAACGATCACGATTCCGATCGCAATGACCGCGAGGAATACCTCGAAGCCCTTCGCCTGCTGGATCGACCAGAGCGAGTTGGGGAACTGCGCCGAAATCGACGTGAAGATGAGCAGCGACATACCGTTGCCGATGCCGCGCTCGGTGATGAGCTCGCCCATCCACATGATGAGGCCGGTACCGGCGGTCATCGTGATGACCATGAGCATGATCGCGTACCAGGCGTCGTTCGTGATCAGCTGGCTGCACTCCGCGACACCCGTGTTCGACGGGAAGAGCGAGCCGCTGCGAGCGACAGTGATGAGGGTCGTGGACTGCAGAACGCCGAGCGCGATCGTGAGGTAGCGCGTGTACTGCGTCAGGCGGGACTGGCCGGCCTGGCCCTCCTTGTAGAGGGTCTCGAAGTGTGGGATGACCACGCGCAGCAACTGCACGATGATCGAGGCCGTGATGTACGGCATGATGCCGAGCGCGAAGACCGACAGCTGCAGCAGTGCACCACCGCTGAACAGATTGACGAGGTCGTAGAGACCCGATGTTCCGGCGTTCGACGCGAGACAGATCTGCACATTGCCGAAGTCGACGAACGGCGCGGGGATGAACGAACCGAGACGGAACAGCGCAACGATGCCGAGCGTGAACCCGATCTTCCTGCGAAGGTCAGGCGTGCGGAAGATCCGCGCGACAGCTCTAAACACAAGGCCTCCGATTTTTCAGCTTCTTCAAGCTCTGGGTAATGCAGTCGGGTGGGGCTCCGTCAGGATGCCCCACCCGGGTAAAACCGTAAGGGAATTACTTGACCGAACCGCCAGCGGCAACGATCTTCTGCTCGGCAGAGCCGGAGACCTTGTCAACTGCAACGTTCAGCTTAACCGCAATGTCACCGTCACCGAGAACCTTGACCTTCTCGTTCTTGCGCACGGCACCCTTGAGCACGAGGTCACCGACGGTGACGTCACCACCCTTCGGGTACAGCTCCGCGAGCTTGTCGAGGTTCACGACCTGGTACTCCACGCGGAACGGGTTCTTGAACCCGCGCAGCTTCGGCGCACGCATGACGAAGTTCAGGTTGCCGCCCTCGAAGCCGGGACGAACCTGGTAACGAGCCTTCGTGCCCTTGGTTCCGCGACCTGCCGTCTTACCCTTCGAACCCTCACCGCGTCCAACGCGGGTCTTGTCCTTCTTGGCGCCTGCGGCGGGACGGAGGTGGTGCACCTTGAGTACCTGCGGACGCGTTGCGGCGTCCGACTTCGGAGCAGCCTTCTTGGCGGCGGGCTTGGCAGCGGTCGACTTCGCGGGCGCCTTGGCAGCGACCGTGTCATCCGACGTCGTAGCTGCGGCCTTGGGGGCAGAAGCCTTCTCAGCGGCAGCCTTAGGCGCAGCCTTCTCGGCGGGCGCCTTGGCAGCAGCAGCCTTGGGGGCAGCCTTCGCGGCGGGTGCCTTCTCAGCGGCGGCCTTGGCGGGCGCCTTGGCAGCGCTGGCTGCCTTGGGGGCGTCCTTCTTCTCTTCAGCCATTAGTCAATCTCCTCGACCTTGACAAGGTGAGCGACCGTGCGCACATAGCCGCGGTTCTGCGAGTTGTCCTCGCGAACGACGACGTCACCGATACGACGCAGCCCGAGGCTACGCAGGGTGTCGCGCTGGTTCTGCTTCTCACTGATTTTGGACTTGATCTGGGTCACCTTCAGGCGCGCAGCCATCAGACACCTGCCTTAGCTTCAGCCTCGGCGCGCAGGAGGCGCGCGGGCACGACGTGCTCGACGTCGAGGCCACGACGTGCGGCGACCGCACGAGGCTCCTCGAGCTGCTTGAGGGCAGCAACCGTCGCATGCACGATGTTGATCGTGTTGGACGAACCGAGCGACTTGCTCAGAACGTCGTGGATGCCCGCGCACTCGAGCACCGCGCGCACCGGACCACCGGCGATAACACCGGTACCGGCGGACGCGGGGCGCAGCAGCACAACGCCTGCAGCAGCCTCGCCCTGAACGGGGTGGGGGATCGTCGCTGCGACACGGGGGACGCGGAAGAAGTTCTTCTTCGCCTCCTCGACGCCCTTCGAGATCGCCGTGGGAACTTCGCGAGCCTTGCCGTAGCCGACACCGACGAGTCCGTTGCCGTCTCCGACGACCACGAGGGCGGTGAAGCTGAAGCGACGACCACCCTTCACGACCTTCGATACGCGGTTGATCGTCACGACGCGCTCCAGGAACTGGCTCTTCTCCGCGTCGCGGCTGTTGCCACGGTCACGGTTCGGGTTGCGCTCACGTCCGCCACGGCGGGCCTCGCGGGGCTCGCTCGTGAGGTCCGTCGCCGGGGCGTCGGTGACGGTCTCAGCCACGACAGCCTCGGGGGAAACCTCTACAGCCTCTGCGGCCACGTCCTGCTCCTTGTTCGTTGTTTCGTCGCTCACAGGTTCAGCCCTGCCTCTCGCGCGCCGTCAGCGATCGCGGCGACGCGACCCGCGTAGCGGTTGCCTCCGCGGTCGAAGACGACTGCCTCGACGCCGGCCTTCTTCGCGCGCTCAGCGACGAGCTCGCCGACCTTGCGGGCCTTGGCGGTCTTGTCACCGTCGAACGTGCGCATGTCTGCCTCGAGGGTGGATGCCGAAGCAAGCGTGTGCCCCTTCGAGTCGTCGACCACCTGCACGAACACGTGACGGGCCGAGCGGGTGACGACGAGGCGCGGACGCGCCTCGGTGCCCACGACCTTCTTGCGAAGACGCGTGTGACGACGAGCCTTGGCTGCCGACTTGCTCTTACCTCTGGTTCCGAGAGCCATGTCTACTTACCACTCTTTCCGGCCTTGCGGCGGACAACCTCGCCCGCGTAGCGCACACCCTTGCCCTTGTAAGGCTCGGGCTTGCGCAGCTTACGAATGTTGGCCGCGACCTCGCCGACGGCCTGCTTGTCGATCCCGCTCACGGTGAGCTTGTTGTTGCCCTCCACCGTGAAGCTGATGCCCTGGGGCGGGTCGACCGTGATCGGGTGCGAGTAGCCGAGCGCGAACTCGACCGAGTTGCCCTTCGACTGCACGCGGTAACCGGTACCGACGACCTCGAGGCCCTTCGAGTACCCGTCGGTAACGCCGACGATCTGGTTCGCGATGAGCGTGCGGGTCAGTCCGTGGAGCGACCGCGACTCGCGCTCGTCGTCGGGACGGGTAACGAGCACCTGGCCATCTTCGAGCTTTACCTCGATGGGGCTCTTGACGGTGAGCTTGAGCTCACCCTTCGGACCCTTGACCGCGACATCCTGGCCCTCGATCTTGATATCGACGCCCGAGGGCACGCTGATGGGGAGTCTTCCAATACGTGACATGACTGGCTACCACACGTAGGCGAGGACTTCCCCACCCACGCCCTTCTTCGTCGCCTCTTTGTCGGTCAGCAGACCGGAGGAGGTGGACAGGATCGCGACGCCGAGGCCGCCGAGCACCTTGGGGATCTCCGTCGACTTCGCGTACACGCGGAGGCCGGGCTTGGAGACGCGCTTGATACCCACAATGGAACGCTCGCGGTTCGGGCCGTACTTGAGGTCGATCGTCAGCGTCTGTCCAACGCGGGCGTCCTCGACCTTCCAGCCGGCGATGTATCCCTCATTCTTGAGGATCTCTGCGACGTGGGACTTGAGCTTGCTGCTGGGCAGCGAAACCGAGTCGTGGTACGCCGAGTTGGCGTTGCGCAGCCTCGTGAGGAGGTCTGCGACCGGATCGGTCATTGTCATGATGGTGATTCCATATCTCGTCTGGTTTCGACACCCGTTACGCGAGTGCCGACCTAGTCGATCGGTGGTACGTGGTTAATAAACGCAGTGTTAGTTGGCTGCGTTCTCTGAAGAGCGGAACGGGAAGCCAAGCGCCTTGAGCAGCGCGCGACCCTCGTCGTCGTTCTTCGCCGTGGTAACGACGGTGATGTCGAAACCGCGAACGCGGTCGATCTTGTCCTGGTCGATCTCGTGGAACATCGACTGCTCCGTGAGACCGAAGGTGTAGTTGCCGTGTCCGTCGAACTGCTTGTCCGAGAGGCCGCGGAAGTCGCGGATACGGGGCAGCGCGAGGGTTACGAGACGATCGAGGAACTCCCACGCACGGTCGCCACGGAGGGTGACGTGTGCACCAATGGGCTGACCCTCGCGCAGCTTGAACTGGGCGATGGACTTGCGGGCGTTCGTGATCTGGGGCTTCTGGCCGGTGATGGCCGTGAGGTCCTTGACCGCGCCGTCGATGATCTTGCCGTCGCGGGCTGCTTCACCCACACCCGTGTTGACGACGACCTTCACGATGCCCGGCACCTGGTGCGGGTTCGTGAAGTTGAAGTCCTTCGTGAGCTGGGCAGCGATCTCGTTGCGGTACTTCTGCTTGAGGCGAGGCTGGGTGGTGCCCTTCGAGGCGCCAGCCTTCGCGGCAGTAGCGGTGTCAGTCATTAGTCAGCGTCCTTCTCGGGTGCCGTCTCAGCAGCATCCTTCTTGGCCTTGGGAGCTGCCTTGGCCGGCTTCTCAGCGGCCTCGGCGGCGTCTCCACGGAGGGCCTTCGACTTCTTGGTCTCCACGCGGCGCGACTTCTTGAAGAAGCGAACGCGGGTGGTCTTGCCACGGGCATCCGTCTCTTCCTTGAAGCCCACGCGGGCGGGAAGCTTGGTGTCGGGGTCGACGAGCGCCACGTTGGAGACGTGAATGGGGGCCTCCATGGTCTCGATGCCACCCGTCTTCGTGCCGCGCTGAGTCTGGCCGACGCGAACGTGCTTGGTGACGAAGTTGACACCCTCCACGACCACGCGGTCCTTATCGGCGAGCACGCTGATCACGCGACCCTGCTTGCCGCGATCTCCACCGCGGTCCTGGGTCGGGCCGCTGATGACCTGAACGAGGTCACCCTTGCGAATGTTTGCCATTACAGCACCTCCGGTGCGAGCGAGATGATCTTCATGAACTTCTTGTCACGGAGTTCACGGCCAACCGGCCCGAAGATACGGGTACCGCGAGGGTCTCCGTCTGCCTTCAGGATCACGGCGGCGTTCTCGTCGAACTTGATGTACGAACCGTCGGGACGACGGGTCTGCTTGACGACGCGAACGATGACGGCCTTGACCACATCGCCCTTCTTGACGTTTCCGCCCGGGATCGCGTCTTTGACCGTGGCGACGATGACGTCACCGAGACCCGCGTAGCGACGGCCAGAGCCACCGAGAACGCGAATCGTGAGGAGCTCCTTGGCGCCGGTGTTGTCGGCGACCTTGACTCGGGATTCCTGCTGCAGCATGAGTTACTTCGCCTTTTCGAGGATCTCGACCAGGCGCCAGCGCTTCGAGGCGCTGAGCGGACGGGTCTCGCTGATGACAACGAGGTCGCCGATGCCGGCCGTGTTGGCCTCATCGTGCGCCTTCACCTTGGAGGTGCGGCGGATGACCTTGCCGTACAGGGGGTGCTTCACGCGGTCTTCAACCTCGACGACGATGGTCTTCTCCATCTTGTCGCTGGTCACGTAACCACGACGCGTCTTGCGGTAACCGCGAGCGAGCTCGGCGGCATCCGCCTTCGTCTTCTTCTCTTCAGTGACCTTGGCCATGACTACGCCTCCTTCGTCTCTTCGGTGGCCTCGGCCGCGTCAGCGGCCTCCGCCTTCTTGGTGGTCTTTTTGGCACCCTTGACCGGAGCCTCAAGAGGCGCCGGCGTGGCACGGATGCCGAGCTCGCGCTCACGGATGACCGTGTAGATACGAGCGATGTCGCGCTTGACCGCACGGATGCGGCCGTGGCTCTCGAGCTGGCCCGTCGCGGACTGGAAGCGAAGGTTGAAGAGTTCTTCCTTCGCCTTCTTCAGTTCCTCGACGAGACGCTCGTCTTCAAAGGTGTCGAGCTCGACGGGGGCGAGCTCCTTGGAACCGATCGCCATTATGCGTCGCCCTCCTCGCGCTTGATGATGCGTGCCTTGAGGGGCAGCTTGTGAATTGCACGGGTGAGCGCCTCGCGAGCGATGGTCTCGTTGACACCGCTGAGCTCGAAGAGCACGCGACCCGGCTTGATGTTGGCGATCCACCACTCGGGCGAACCCTTACCGGAACCCATGCGGGTTTCGGCCGGCTTCTTGGTGAGCGGACGGTCGGGGTAGACGTTGATCCACACCTTTCCACCACGCTTGATGTGACGCGTCATGGCGATACGAGCTGCCTCGATCTGCCGGTTCGTCACGTACGCGGGGGTGAGTGCCTGGATGCCGAACTCGCCGAACGACACCACGGTGCCACCGGTCGCCTGGCCACTGCGTCCGGGGTGGTGCTGCTTGCGGTGCTTGACCTTACGTGGGATCAACATGGTTACGCCTCAACTCCTGCTGCGACCGGGGCCTCTGCCTTGGGGGCAGAGGAGCGGGGTGCGCGGTCGCGGCGGTCGCCGCCACGGTCGTCACGACGCTCCGGACGGGATGACTTCTGGTTGGCCTGCTCGCGAGCGAGCTCCTTGTTCGTGATGTCGCCCTTGTAGATCCAGACCTTCACGCCGATGCGACCGAACGTCGTCTTGGCCTCGTAGAAGCCGTAGTCGATGTTGGCGCGCAGGGTGTGCAGCGGAACGCGACCCTCGCGGTAGAACTCGGAGCGGCTCATCTCCGCGCCGCCGAGGCGACCGGAGACCTGAATGCGGACACCCTTGGCGCCGGCACGCTGAGCGCCCTGCAGGCCCTTGCGCATCGCGCGGCGGAACGCCACACGTGCGGAGAGCTGCTCGGCAATGCCCTGCGCGACGAGCTGAGCCTCGGCCTCGGGGTTCTTGACCTCGAGGATGTTGAGCTGAATCTGCTTGCCGGTGAGCTTCTCGAGGTCGGCGCGGATGCGCTCGGCCTCGGCGCCGCGGCGACCGATCACAATTCCGGGGCGAGCGGTGTGGATGTCCACGCGCACGCGGTCGCGAGTGCGCTCGATCTCGATGCGAGCAACACCCGCGCGGTCGAGCGACGTCTTGAGCAGGTTGCGGATCTTGACGTCCTCAGCCACGTAGTCGCTGTACTTCTGGCCCGACTTGGTGCTGTCGGAGAACCACCGCGACACGTGGTCGGTGGTGATTCCCAGACGGAAACCGTAGGGGTTTACCTTCTGTCCCATTACTTCTTCCCTGCCTTGACGTCGGTGGGCGTCGCGAGCTTGATCGTGATGTGGCTCGTGCGCTTCAGAATCTGGAACGCGCGTCCCTGGGCACGGGGCTGGAAACGCTTGAGCGTGGTGCCCTCGTCGACGAACGCCTCGGCCACGAACAGGTCCTGCTCGTCGAGGTACTCGTTACTGGCGTCAGCCTTGACACGTGCGTTGGCGATCGCCGAAGCGACGAGCTTGTACACGGGCTCGCTGGCGCCCTGGGGGGCGAACTTCAGGATGGCGAGCGCCTCCTGAGCTTGCTTGCCGCGGATCAGGTTGACGACGCGGCGGGCCTTGGTGGGCGTGACGCGAATGTGCTTCACGCGGGCGATTGACTCGACCATTAGCGGCGACGACCCTTCTTGTCATCCTTCTCGTGTCCACGGAAGGTGCGGGTGGGCGAGAACTCTCCGAGCTTGTGCCCAACCATGGTCTCGGTGACGAACACCGGGATGTGCTTGCGACCGTCGTGCACCGCGATGGTGTGACCCAGCATGGCGGGGATGATCATCGAGCGACGCGACCAGGTCTTGATCACGTTCTTGTTGTTGGTCTCGTTCGCCTTCACGACCTTCTGCAGCAGGTGGTCGTCGACGAAGGGGCCCTTCTTCAGACTGCGTGGCATCTTCTTGACTCCTACTTGCGCTTCTTGCCGACGTTGCGGCGACGAACGATGAGCTGGTCACTCGGAAGGTTGCGCTTACGCGTGCGGCCTTCCTTCTGGCCCCAGGGGGTGACGGGGTGACGTCCACCGGACGTCTTGCCCTCACCACCACCGTGCGGGTGGTCGACAGGGTTCATGGCAACACCACGAACGGTCGGGCGAACGCCCTTCCAGCGCATGCGGCCGGCCTTACCCCAGTTGATGTTCGACTGCTCGGCGTTGCCGACCTCGCCGATCGTCGCGCGGCAGCGAACATCCACGTTGCGGATCTCGCCGGAGGGCAGACGCAGCTGGGCGTAGGGGCCGTCCTTTGCGACGAGACGAACCGACGCACCGGCGGAGCGGGCCATCTTGGCGCCACCACCCGGTCGCAGCTCGATCGCGTGGATGACGGTACCCACGGGGATGTTGCGCAGCGGCAGGTTGTTACCCGGCTTGATGTCAGCCGAGGGACCCGACTCGATGATGTCGCCCTGGTTGAGCTTGTTCGGAGCGATGATGTATCGCTTCGTGCCATCGACGAAGTGCAGGAGGGCGATGCGCGCCGTGCGGTTGGGGTCGTACTCGATCTCTGCGACGCGAGCGTTGACGCCATCCTTGTCGTTGCGCTTGAAGTCGATCACGCGGTACTGGCGCTTGTGGCCACCACCGATGTGACGTGACGTGATGCGACCCGCGTTGTTGCGACCACCGGTCTTGGGCAGCGGACGCAGCAGCGACTTCTCCGGGGTCGAGCGCGTGATCTCGGCGAAGTCTGCAACCGAGGAACCGCGACGACCCGGGGTCGTGGGCTTGTACTTACGAATAGCCATGAGTTATCCCTCTGCTCCCTAGCCGACAGCCGTGAAGATGTCGATGGAACCGGACTTGAGCGTGACGATGGCACGCTTCGTGTCCTTGCGCTTGCCGATGCCGAAACGCGTGCGACGGGTCTTGCCCGGACGGTTCAGCGTGTTGACCGACTCGACCTTCACGCCGAAGATCTTCTCGATCGCGAGCTTGATCTCGGTCTTGTTCGAGCGGGGGTCGACCTCGAAGGTGTACTTGCCGTCATCGATCAGGCTGTAGCTCTTCTCGGAGACGACGGGCGCGAGGATGATGTCGCGCGGGTCCTTGTACGTGAGGGCGCTCATGCGCTGACCTCTTCCTTGCTCGTGCTCTTCGGCGACTTGGAGTCGACGAAGGAGTCGAATGCGGCCTTGGTGAAGACGATGTCGTCGCTGTTGACCACGTCGTATGCGTTGAGCTGGTCATCCCAGAGCACGTGTACAGACGGGAGGTTGCGAACGCTCTTGTAGCTGACCTCGTCGCCACGCTCCAGCACAACGAGCACGTTCTTGCCCGTCACGGAGGCGAGCACCGAAGCGGCGGCCTTCGTCGAGGGAACGTCACCCTTGCCGAGCGAGTCGACCACGGTGAGGCGGTCGCCGCGAGCGCGGTCGGAGATGGCGCCGAGCAGAGCCGCGGCGATCATCTTCTTGGGGGTGCGCTGCGAGTAGTCGCGGGGCACCGGCCCGTGCACGATGCCACCACCGCGGTGCTGCGGCATGCGCAGCGAACCCTGGCGAGCGCGGCCGGTTCCCTTCTGCTTGAAGGGCTTCTTTCCGGTACCGGAGACCTCGCCACGACCCTTGGTCTTGTGGGTGCCCTGGCGAGCCGCCGCGAGCTGGGCCACGACGACCTGGTGGATGAGCGGAACGTTGGTCTGCACGTCGAAGATCGCTGCGGGGAGCTCGACCGAACCGGTCTTCTTACCCGAGCTGTCGACGACGTCGATCGAAGCGTTAGCCATGACTACGCTCCCTTCACTGCGTTGCGAACGAAGACGATGCGACCACGAGCACCGGGCACAGCGCCCTTGATGAGCACGAGGCCCTTCTCGAGGTCGACCGAGTGGACGGTGAGGTTGAGCACGGAGACGCGTTCTCCACCCATACGACCGGCCATGCGCATGCCCTTGAAGACACGGCTGGGGGTCGACGAGGCACCGATGGAGCCCGGCTTGCGGTGGTTGCGGTGAGCACCGTGGCTCGACGAGACGCCCGCGAAGTTGTGGCGCTTCATGACACCCGCGAAGCCCTTGCCCTTGCTCGTTCCGACGACGTCGACCTTCTTGCCGGCCTCGAACATTTCGACGGTGAGCTCCTGGCCCAGGCTGTACTCCGACGTGTCGTCGGTGCGCAGCTCGGTGAGGTGACGGCGCGGCGTGACGCCGGCCTTCTCGAAGTGGCCCGTGAGGGGCTTGGTGACCTTGCGGGGATCGATCTGGCCGTACGCGATCTGCACGGCGCTGTAGCCGTCGATCTCCGGCGTGCGCAGCTGCGTCACGACGTTCGGCGTGATCTCGACGACGGTCACGGGCACGAGCTTGTTGTTCGCGTCCCAGACCTGCGTCATGCCGAGCTTCTTGCCCAGCAGACCCTTGGTCGACTTGGTGTTAGACATGGGGATTCCTAATCGGCGTCGTCGGGACTAGAGCTTGATCTCGATGTTGACGTCTGCCGGCAGGTCGAGTCGCATGAGCGAGTCGACAGCCTTGGGCGTCGGGTCGATGATGTCGATGAGCCGCTTGTGGGTGCGCTTCTCGAAGTGCTCGCGGCTGTCCTTGTACTTGTGAGGTGAGCGGATGACCGCGATCACGTTCTTCTCGGTCGGAAGCGGCACGGGGCCGACGACCGTCGCTCCTGCACGGGTGACCGTGTCGACGATCTTGCGCGCCGAGGAGTCGATGACCTCGTGGTCGTACGACTTCAGTCGAATGCGGATCTTCTGTCCCGCCATGACTTCACTCTCTCTCTTTGGTAGCCACTACCCCGCGCCGCGCCCGAGGGCCCGTCGCAGTGCAGCACTTCTGCTTTCGCACCACTGTTTATCTGTCAATGTGTTGATCCACCGACCCGCCGCCGCGCACGCGCAGCACTCGGATTTCGCCGGGCGAACTACGCCCGCGAAAACGAGAGAGTCGATTGAGCCTCGTTCTGCTCCCCGCGGCCTAGTCTCTGAGTCTTGGACCCGGACTATGCACTGCCTGGAAGTGATTCACGCGCCGAGGCACGGAAATGTTGAACTAGATGAGTTTGCCATACCCCGGCATTTGCTGCAACCCGGGCGTGTCGCGCCTCTCTGACTATTCGAACAGCAGCGCGCGCAACTCGCTCTCGGCCGATGCGGTGCGACTCGGGTCGATTGTGCGACCGTGATCAAAATGGTCGACGAGGCGTGGATCCACGTAACTGGAGCGGGCAACCGCGGGCGTGTTTCCCAGCACATCCGCAACATCGCGCATGACCTGGGCAACGGTGCGCTTGCGTGCCGTCTCGGTGGTCTGGGGTCCGGCCTTCGCAAGCGCGACGGCCGCCGCGACCGTTCCGTGCAGGGTGCGGAAGTCCTTCGCCGTGAAATCCCCGCCCGTGCGCTCCCGCACATACACGTTGATCTCCTCCGCGGAGACCAGGCGCCACGTGTCGCCGTCCTTCCAGGCGAGTAGACGGGCCTGACTACCACGCCGCTTCAGGGTGCGCACGAACGATGCGAGATCGGCATCCTGGATGGCCGACGACCACTCCTGACCGCTCTTTCCCGGAAAGCTCAACGCCACGGTATCGCCAGACACGGTAGCGTGCGCGCACAGCAGTGTCGTGAGGCCATGGCTGCCGTGCAATTGCGCGTAGCGTTCGGAGCCGACACGAAGCGACCCGGTGTCGAGCATCCGAAAGCCCGCCGCCAGAGCGCGCTCACGCGTCGCACCCTCGGACCGCAGATCGAGCGTGACCCGTCGGCGCGCGCTCGGCAACGACTCCGCGAGGCTCAGGGCGCGATCGAACTTGAGGCGGTCCTTCTGGTCACGCCACGTCGGGTGGTAGATGTACTGGGTGCGGCCCGCGGCATCCACACCCGTCGCCTGGATGTGACCATTCGGGTACGGCGCGATCCACACATCAGTCCAGGCGGGTGGGATCGCGAGTCGATCGATGCGCGCCCGAAGGTCGGCGTCACGCACCACATGGCCGTCGGCATCCTTGTAAGTGAAGCCGGTGCCTGCCTTGAGACGGCGGATGCCGGGACCCGAGGAGTTGCTGCGGCGAAGTCGGGGCATCCCCTCACGTTACGACCGTGACTGAGCGACCGGACGGGGCTTGACAGCGGCGTGCACGATCGGCACAACGACGACCGCGGCGACGAGGAATGCGATGCCGGCTTCGATCGCGAACAGCATGAAGGTGGTCTGCAGCTGGCCAGACTGGATGAACCCCACGATCACCACGACGAGCAGATTCGCGAGGGCACCCGCGACAGCGAACAAAAGCGTCGTCCACGCGCGGGGGCGAGTACCGCGCGAACGCACGGCGACCACGACGACGAGTAGTACCCAGACGACGAGGCCGACATCCATAAACAGAAAGAGCATGCGCGCCGCCTCGCCAGCCGAGTCGATGATGTTCGCCGTGAACAACCAGAGGAACGCGGTGATGAACGCGATCGACAGTGCGATCGTCAGCACGACGTCGAGGATGATGCGCAGCGCGGCTCGGTTCATGCGCTCACGCTATCCCCTCAACGACGAACAGGGCCGCACCCGAAGGTGCGACCCTGTGTCGTTGGATCTCGATACGCCGCTGACGCGGCTACTCGATCGCCGGTGTTACTTGAGGATCTTGGTAACCGTTCCGGCACCGACCGTGCGGCCACCCTCGCGGATGGCGAAGCGCAGACCGTCTTCCATGGCGATCGGCTGAATCAGCTGAACCGTCATGTCGGTGGTGTCGCCGGGCATGACCATCTCGGTGCCCTCGGGCAGCGTGATGACGCCGGTGACGTCGGTGGTGCGGAAGTAGAACTGCGGACGGTAGTTCGCATAGAACGGGTTGTGACGGCCACCCTCATCCTTCGAGAGGATGTAGGCGGTGCCCTCGAACTCGGTGTGCGGCGTGACCGAACCCGGCTTCACGACGACCTGGCCGCGCTCGACGTCTTCACGCTTCGTACCACGGAGCAGGAGACCACAGTTCTCGCCGGCCCACGCCTCGTCGAGCTGCTTGTGGAACATCTCGATACCAGTGACCGTGGTCTTCTGGATCGGACGGATGCCCACGATCTCGACGTCGGAGTTGATCGCGAGGGTACCGCGCTCGGCGCGACCCGTGACGACGGTTCCACGACCGGTGATCGTGAAGACGTCCTCGATCGGCATGAGGAACGGCTTGTCCTTGTCGCGCACCGGGTCCGGAACGGACTCGTCGACGGCGGCCATGAGGTCGAGGATGGACTGGGTCCACTTCTCGTCGCCCTCGAGAGCCTTGAGGCCCGACACGCGCACAACGGGAGCGTTGTCGCCGTCGAAGCCCTGGCTCGAGAGGAGCTCGCGAACCTCGAGCTCGACGAGCTCCAGGATCTCCTCGTCCTCAACCATGTCGGACTTGTTGAGCGCAACGAGCAGGTACGGCACGCCGACCTGCTTGGCGAGCAGCACGTGCTCGCGGGTTTGCGCCATAGGACCGTCGGTCGCGGCGACCACGAGGATCGCGCCGTCCATCTGGGCGGCACCGGTGATCATGTTCTTGATGTAGTCGGCGTGGCCGGGAGCATCAACGTGAGCGTAGTGACGCTTCTCGGTCTCGTACTCGACGTGGGAGATGTTGATCGTGATACCACGCTGGCGCTCTTCCGGCGCCGAGTCGATCGACGCGAAGTCGCGCTGAACGTTGGTCGCCGACGGGAACTTGTCAGCCAGCACCTTGGAAATCGCCGCCGTGAGCGTGGTCTTTCCGTGGTCAACGTGACCGATGGTTCCGATGTTTACGTGCGGCTTGCTCCGCTCGAACTTGGCCTTAGCCACTGTGGGTCCTCCTCAGGACTCGATTGCACCGCACCCGGATGGATTCCGGCTGCTGGACAAATGGGTTGTGTTTACTTTAGTTGGTTTGTCTTTGGGTCATCCGAATCAGCTCGAACAGCCCGCAAAGGCTACTCGCCCTTGTTCTTCTGGATGATTTCCTCGGCCACCGCTTTGGGGACCTCGGCATAGCTGTCGAACGACATCGAGTACACGGCGCGTCCCGAGGTCTTCGACCTCAGGTCACCCACGTATCCGAACATCTCCGACAGTGGCACCTTTGCGGTGACGACCTTCACGCCAGTGGCATCATCCATCGACTGGATCTGGCCACGGCGCGAGTTCAGGTCACCGATGACGTCACCCATGTACTCCTCGGGTGTACGTACCTCGACGGCCATGAGCGGCTCGAGCAGCACGGGATCGGCCTTGCGAGCCGCTTCCTTGAACGCCATGGATCCGGCGATCTTGAACGCCATTTCCGACGAGTCGACATCGTGGGCGGCACCATCGAGGATGATGCCCTTCACGCCGACCATGGGGTAGCCGGCGAGCACGCCGACCGCCATCGATGCCTGGAAACCAGCGTCGATGGAACCGATGTACTCGCGCGGGATGCGACCACCGGTGACTTTGTTCTCGAACTCGTAGATCGTGTCCGGAGTGACCTCGAGGGGTTCGAGCGAGATCTGTACCTTCGCGAACTGACCCGATCCACCCGTCTGCTTCTTGTGGGTGTAGTCGTGCTTGTCCACGATGCGGCGGATCGTCTCGCGGTAGGCCACCTGGGGCTTGCCGACGTTCGCCTCGACGTTGAACTCGCGCTTCATGCGGTCGACCAGGATGTCGAGGTGAAGCTCGCCCATTCCCTTGATGACCGTCTGACCGGTGTCCTGGTTCTGCTCGGTGCGGAACGTCGGGTCCTCTTCGGCGAGCTTCTGGATGGCCGTGCCGAGCTTCTCCTGATCGGCCTTGGTCTTCGGCTCGATAGCGACCTCGATGACGGGCTCCGGGAACGTCATCGACTCGAGGACCACCTGGTTGTTCGGGTCACTGAGGGTGTCTCCCGTGGTGGTGTCCTTGAGGCCGATGACCGCGTAGATGTGACCCGCGGTCACGCTCTCGACGGGGATCTCCTTGTTGGCGTGCATCTGGAAGATCTTTCCGATGCGCTCCTTCTTGCCCTTCGTCGAGTTGGCAACCTGGCCACCCGAATCGAGGCGTCCGGAGTAGACGCGGATGAAGGTGAGTCGACCGAAGAAGGGGTGCACGGCCACCTTGAACGCGAGAGCAGCGAACGGCTCAGCAGCATCCGGGTGACGCTCGATCTTCTTGTCTTCGTCGCGGGGGTCAGTACCCTCGGTCGCCGGCACGTCGAGCGGGCTCGGCAGGTAGTCGACGACGGCATCGAGCATGGGCTGAACGCCACGGTTCTTGAACGCGGAGCCGCAGAGGATCGGGTACATCTCGCTCGCGACGGTGAGCTTGCGGATGCCGCCCTTGATCTCGGCGACCGTGAGCTCCTCGCCCGCGAAGAACTTCTCGAGAAGAGCGTCGTCGGTCTCGGCGACGGCCTCGAGCAGAACCTGGCGGTACTCGGCGGCCTTCTCCTTGAGATCTTCAGGGATCTCCTGAACCTCGTACTTGGCGCCCATGGTGACATCACCCTTGGCGTCGGAGGGCCAGACCAATGCACGCATCTCGACGAGGTCGACGACCCCCACGAAGGAGCTCTCGGAGCCGATCGGCAGCTGGATGACCAGCGGCTTTGCGCCGAGCTTGGAGATGATCGTGTCGACGGTGAAGTAGAAGTCCGCGCCGAGCTTGTCCATCTTGTTGACGAAGCAGATGCGCGGCACGTCGTACTTGTCGGCCTGGCGCCAGACGGTCTCGGACTGGGGCTCTACGCCCTCCTTGCCGTCGAACACCGCGACCGCGCCGTCGAGCACGCGGAGCGAGCGCTCCACCTCGACGGTGAAGTCCACGTGACCGGGGGTGTCGATGATGTTGATCTGGTTCTTGTCCCAGAAGCACGTCACGGCAGCGGAGGTGATCGTGATGCCACGCTCCTGCTCCTGCTCCATCCAGTCGGTGGTCGAGGCACCGTCGTGCGTCTCGCCGATCTTGTGGTTCACGCCCGTGTAGAAGAGGATGCGCTCGGTCGTCGTCGTCTTGCCGGCATCGATGTGCGCCATGATGCCGATGTTGCGGACCTTCTTGAGGTCGGTGAGCACGTCTTGTGCCACGGGGGTTCCTTACGTTCGATGTGGGAAATGGCGCCGGTTGAGTAGCGCGTGAGCGCGTATCGAAACCAGGTTTCGATACGCGCGCTCTCGCGGCCTACTCAACCAGCGAAGTTGCCTACCAGCGGTAGTGCGCGAAGGCCTTGTTCGACTCGGCCATCTTGTGGGTGTCTTCGCGGCGCTTGACCGCGGCACCGAGGCCGTTCGACGCGTCGAGGATCTCGTTGGTGAGACGCTCGGTCATCGTCTTTTCGCGACGGCCCTTTGCGTAGCTCGTGAGCCAGCGCAGAGCCAGGGTGTTGGCGCGGTGCGCCTTGACCTCGACGGGGACCTGGTAGGTCGAACCACCAACGCGACGCGACTTGACCTCAAGCGTGGGGCGCACGTTGTCGAGCGCCTTCTTGAGGGTGACGACCGCATCCTGGCCGCTCTTAGCGGAGACGCCCTCGAGTGCACCGTAGACGATGCGCTCGGCGAGGCCCTTCTTGCCGTCGAGCAGGATCTTGTTGACGAGCTGGCTGACGATCGGTGCGCCGTAGACGGGGTCTGCGACGACGGGGCGCTTGGGAGCTGGACCCTTACGAGGCATTACTTCTTCTCCATCTTCGCGCCGTAGCGGCTGCGAGCCTGCTTGCGGTTCTTGACCGCCTGGGTGTCGAGGGCGCCGCGAATGATCTTGTAGCGAACGCCGGGGAGGTCCTTCACGCGGCCACCGCGGATGAGCACCATCGAGTGCTCCTGCAGGTTGTGGCCCTCACCGGGGATGTAGGCCGTGACCTCGGTTCCGTTGGAGAGCTTGACGCGAGCGACCTTGCGGAGGGCCGAGTTCGGCTTCTTCGGGGTCGTCGTGTAGACGCGCGTGCACACGCCGCGCTGCTGCGGGTTGGCCTTGAGGGCGGGAGCCTTGGTCTTGACGACCTTCGGCGAACGGCCCTTTCGCACCAACTGCTGAATGGTAGGCACTAAGTAACTCCTTGTAATTGCTGCACGGTGACAGCGGGTTGATGATTTAGCATCTGTTACCTGCAGAAACGGCAGGTATGCCGTGGGGCCGCCCGATGGGCGAACCAATCAGTGCGCGACAAAGCACACACCTGCTCGATGGTAGTCGCTGCGAAACCGACGGTCAAATGATTCAGGGCGTGTGCGCTGGAGGCGTAACGGGCTGCGCCCCGCGCTTGCGCACGAGTTGAATCAGTGAATAGACGGCGATGCCGCTCCAGACGACATTGAGGATCGCCGACGGCCACGCCGCGTGGACGGCGCCGTTGATGAGCAAACCGATCGCCCCGAAGAGATTGATCAGCTGGTACGTGCGTCCGTTCTCAAGTTTGCCGATCGAGAGCATGAGGTAGGCGAACAGGATGAGAACGGTGCCGGCCCAGCCGATCACCTCGAAGACGATGTCCATGGTGGAGGACAGGCTACCGTGGGGCGAGGGCGCGCGCCGCGAGAACCACGAGCGGCGAGAGCAGTGCGGCGGCGGCCACGAACGGACTGATCGCGAAGTGGGCGGCGATCTCGGGCATCCGAGCAATGAGGCCGGTCGTGAGCGTGTAGCCGACCGCGCCCACCACCATCATCGCGAGATAGCTGGAGAACAGCGCGATCACCGGGGCGAGCACCGTGCGGGAGCGCCACGTAACGATCCAGGTGATGACGCCAGCGGCGAGGGCCATGGCGGGGCCGAGCAATGGTCCGGCATCCGCGTAGTCAATGACGTCGCGATCGAGCAGAAGGCTCAGGATGCCCCACGCGGCGATCACGCACGCCAGGTACGTGACCGCCGCGAGAACGGGCAGGACCGCGCGGTTAGCGGGCGGCGGCAGCTGCGGCTCGTGCACCCTCGGCTCGCGCCTCCTCGAGTTCGCGCTCGTGATCGATTCGGGCCTGGGCGTTGCGGGCCTTGATGGTGCGACCGCGGCGACTGATGAGCGAGCCGACCCACAGCGAGGTCTCGCGGGCGAGAAGTGCCGCGGCGATGACGAACGGGCTACCCAGCTGGCGCGCGTAGTTGGCGGCGGCATCCTCGGGGGTCTGCAGCACGACGCCCGAGCTCAACAGGCCGAGTCCGATCGTGCCGAAGTAGACGAACACGCCCACGAGGATGCTGCCGAAGATGTAAGCCCACCATGCTGCGCGGTTCGCGATCAGTACGAGCAGCACGAACCCGATAACGAAGAACAGGGTCGGGATGTAGAAGCGCGGCTCCGTGAGGAAGCCGAACGAGAACTGGCGCGATGCGAAGAACCCGATGACCGCAGTGATGAGGGCGAGCACGGCGGCGAAGACGATGCCGGATGCTGCGGCGATCGCCGCACCCACACCACGGTTGCCCAGCTTGCGCGGGGCTGCGGGCGCGGTCACGTAGATGACCTCCCGCACCGGCTCGGAGCGGACCTCTTCGTCGACCGCGACAGCTTCCACGGTCTCGGCCGGGGCAGCGGGCTCTGCGTGCGCGGGAACGACAACCGGCTCGTCGACGACGACCGCGTCTTCGATGACCTCGTCTTTGCGGGGCTTGCGTGACGGTGTGGCTGGCGTGGAATCGGTCATGACTGATCCTCCTGTTCAGCGGCCGCGGCGCGTGCCGCTCGCAGGAGAACAGTGTAGCGAGGTGCGGTTAGCCCCCGGTGGTCGCGGGCTGGGTCGTGGATTCGTTGTCGTCGGGGTTGGCACCCGTCAGACCCGGCAGGAAGTACACGAGCCCGTCGATCGTCGAAGCACCCGGTCCCTGCTCGGACCCGGGGGTCAGGGTGGCCCCGGTGACCAGGAACAGGCGCTTCGACTCCGAGAGTCGCGTGATGAACTGCAGCAGTTGGCCCGAGTCAGCGTTCACGGTGATCGACACCGGCAAGGCGACGAGGGAGCCCGCGGTAAGCGCATCGACGTCAGCCTTCGCAACCTGCACGACTCCCGCGGTCGGGTCCTCGGACGGGATGACGACGGGTGGCGGTGTCGCAGAATCCCCCTCGGTCTCGTCGCCGGTCGGCGGTGCCACGGGCGCGGCAACGCCCGCGGAGACCGCCGCCTGATAGAACGTCGACTCACCCCAGTTGACCGAGACCACGGTGACGCCGAGCTCTGCTGCAACGGCATCGATCATGTCAACGACACCGTCATCGTCCGCGCGAGCGGGAATGGCCTGCCTCAGTTCCGCGAGTTCGCGACGGAGTGAGGCGATGTCTTCGAACTGCTCCTTGAGCTGCGCGAGGTCGGCGGCGTGCTTGGAGTTCTCCGAGACGACGGCGATGCGCTGCTGGTCGGCGGCTACGGCGGAATCAATCTGAGGCTGCACCCCGACCGTCCACCCCAGCGCGACGACCACGACCGACGCGAGTGCGAGAACGATGATCCACAGCTTGTTGGCGGTCATGAGGTCGCCTCCTGCGCGTGCGCGAGCACCGTCGAGTCGACGGAGACCGTGAGCGTCGTGAGGAAGCCCGCGGTTTCGGACTGGATGGAGTCGACGGCAACGTCGGAGACTCCGGGGATCGCGCCGAGGGACCTCATCCAGTCGCGCGCTGTCGGCAGCGACGGGGACACCACGGCGATCAGCACGGTGGCCACGCGCGGTGTCGCAAGGGGACTCGACGATTGCGCGAAGCCCGCGATCGGCGTGGCCGACTGGATCGTGAACGACCGCACCGACATACCGTCAGTGAAGCCGCCCATGAGCGAGCCCACGAAAGCCTGCCAATCGATCGCCGTCGAAGTGCCCACCCGTGTGGCCGTGTCGATGAGCTCGATCTGCTGCGCGTTCTGACGAACCTCGATGTACTGCTGCTGCTGCAGAAGCAGGTCGGTGGTTATCGCCTGCTCCGCCTCGAGCCGGGACTGGGCGGCACCGGCGAGCAACGAGGCTCCGGCCCATCCCAGGCCGACCGCGGCCACCAGACCGATGAGCAGCATCGTCATCGCACGACGGATCGCCGCGCCACGACGCGCGAGACGGATCTCGGGCGGGAGGAGGTCGACGCGGGGTGATCCGCCGACGATGAGTTCGGGCATCCGCTTGCTCATGCTGCACTCCCCACGGCGAGGCCGAGGGCGACCGAGAGGGCGAGCGGGCTCACGGTCGACTTCGCGAAGTTCTTAGCGGGCGTGACCTGTTCGAAGGGGTTGCCGATGATGACGGGAATACGAGTCAGATCGGCGAGCGCCTCGGGGAGGCCGGTGAGCTGCGCGCCGCCACCCGACAACACGATTCGGGTCGGGCGGTGTTCCGGCCGCGCGTTCACGTAGTACTCGACGGTGTTACGCAAGCTCGACAGCAGATCGAAGCTCGACTCGGTAACCACCTCAATGGCCTGAAGTTCGTCGGGATGTATCTGCTGCCCCGCCCGACCGATGCGGGAGGTGCGCTTGAGGTTCTCGGCGACCGGAAGCTCGAGGCCCAGCCGGTTAGCGATGCCCTGCGTGACCTCGTCGCCGCCAGTCGGAATGATGCGCACGAACTCGGGCACTCCCCCGACCGCCACCACGACGTTCGTTGTCGTGCCGCCGATATCGACGACGACGACCGCCTCGGCCCGTGACGTCGCAAACAGTCTCGTGAGCGCAAAGGGAATCAGGTCGACCTCGACGGGAGTGAGTCCGGCGAGCCTGACCGCCTCGACGTTGGCGTTGACCGCCTCCTTGAGCGCAGCGATGAGCAGACCGTGGACGACAGGCCCATTGTCACCCTGGCTCTCGGAGACAGGGTAGAAGTCGAGCATCGCATCCGAGACCGGTACGGGCAGCAAGTCCTGCACCTGGAAGGGAAGGGACGCACGAATGTCGACGAGCGGCATCTTCGGCACCGTGAGGTCACGAGCGAGCACGCGCTGGTTGCCCATGCCGAGAACGACCTTCTTGCTGCGGAATCCACCCGTAGACCACAACCGCTTCAGCGCCGTCGCGACCGTGCGGATCTCACGCACCTCGCCACTCTTGACCGCGCCCTCCGGCAGCATCACCTCGTGCACGCGCACGAGCGACGGTCGCGCCTTGCGCGGATGTTCGATCTCCACGGCGCGGATGCGGTCATTACCGATATCCACCCCGACGATGCGGTCACCCATCTGATTCCCCCCAGATTTCCTTTATTGCCTAGACCAGACCCGACAGTGTCAGGTACTGGTGCCCCAGCGCTTCCCCCCAGAAGACGCCGATCCATGCACCCGCGAGCATCCACGGGCCGAACGGTATCGCGGTGCGCCGACCGGCGCGACGAGCGATGAGAAGTGCGATGGCGTAGATTCCGCCGAGCAGGAAGGCGGCGAGCCCCCCCACGGCGAGCGCTCCCCACCCGATCCACGCGAGCGCGAGACCGAGCACGGCAGCGAGCTTGACGTCGCCGAAACCCATGCCGCCCGAGACGAGGGCGAGCACGAGGTACAGGCCCGTGAGCGCAAGCATCCCCACCACTGCGCGCACGAGCGCGTCGAGGTCGCCTGAGAGGGTGCTCGACACGCCGAGGAGCACGGCCATCGTCACGAGTGTCGGCAGCACGATCGCGTTCGGCAACGTCTTCGTGTCGATATCGATGAGCGCGAGCGAAACGGAGGCGGACGCGAGCACGAGGAACGCGACGAGGGCGAGCAGGGTGGCTACGGCATCCTGCGTCGACCCCGCCGCGAACAGTGCCGGAGCCATGACGAGCGTCACGGCAACGAAGAAGAGAGCGGTACCAAGCTCGACGAGCGGATACCGGATGGAGATGGGAGCGGAGCACGAACTGCACTTGCCCCGCAGGAACAGCCACGACAGCACCGGGATGTTCTCCAGCGCCGTGATCTGGTGACCACAGTGCGGGCACGCGCTTGGCGGGGCCACCAGGGACTTGCCGCGCGGCGTGCGGTACACGACGACGTTGAGGAACGAGCCGAGAGCGAGGCCGAAGACCCCGCTGAGGATGGCAACCACGGTCGTCACCCCACCACGTCACGGTAGGAGACGGCGGGGACCGTGACGGTGCCGAGTCCCGTCGTGGCACCACCCGAGCCCGCGCTCCCCGTCGACGTGGCGGTGCCCAGGTCGAGGTTGACGCCGGGAAGACCAAGCGCTTCGTACAGCACCGTGGTCGACTGGTGCATCGTCGTCTTCTGGGAGTACATCTGCCCGTGCCAGTAGGCGTTCGAGTTCTCGATCGTGCACGGCGTGTAGGCGAGAGCGGTCACTGCCGGGTCGATGACGAAGTTGCCCGCAATAGTGATGGTGCCGCTACTGCAGGTGGGTGCTTTGTCGTTCGGGTTGGTGTCCGGCACGATCAGCCACAGCTTGCGAGGCTGGTTGCCCTGCGCCTGGATGGTGTTGTTTCCCATGCTGAAGCTCTTCGCGACGATCACGAGATTGCTGTTGAGGCGCAGGTTCGCGTTGTGCCACCACGAGATGTCGCACTTTCGCGCATCGATGACGGTCGGGGTGGATGAGGCGGCGGCCGCCTGCAGCTTCGCCATGCCGGTGCTCGCCCACGACCATCCACAGTCGTCGCCCGCGTTCAGGGTGACGATGATGTAGCCGGTCCACTCGGACGCCGTGAAGTTGTATTCGGTCCAGCCGGGGACGACCGGGACCGGTGGGGCAGAGATGCCGGAAACGCCGTAAGAGATCGTGCCGAGTACGTGCTTCGGATCCTTCTCCATGATGCACTTAGCACCCTTGCTGTATTCGGGGCGGTTGGTGCCCCAGTCGCACGCCCCCATGCCCTGCGCGTTGAGTTCGCCCGCGACCGTGAGGTTGCCGTTGATCTTGGCCGTGTTTTGGAACATGGATGTTCCGAGGCCAGGGCCGGCCGTAACGTTGCCGCCCACCGTGTTCTGCACCACGACAGGTCCTGCCGCATTCACGTTGCCGCCCACCGACGTGGATGACGAAGTCATCGAGACGGAGTATCCACCGCCCGCGGGCGCCGTGGAGGCGCTCACATTGCCCGAGATCTTGGCACTACCGGTGAGGGTGACGGTGCCGGAGGCCGACGCGTTGCCGTTGACGACGCAGTTCGCGACCTCGAGGTTTCCCCCGCCAGCGACGATGTCGCCGTTGATGACCGAGTCGGAGTCACACTGGAACGTGCCGGAACGCAGGATGACGCTCGCGCGAGCGGCCGTCGCCGAGCTGAGCTTGAGGCCAGTCATCCGATAGTCGCCCGAGTAGCTGTACACGGCGGCCCCCGACGGCGCGATCGTGGGCGGGGTTGCGGCAGCCTGCGGCGTGTAGGCGAAAATCGCTTCCACCGAGTTTCCGGTCGCGAGCCCGCCCGTCGCAGCGGTGGCTGCGGAGCCCGCGGAGATGAGGCGCAGGAACGTCGGGGAGCTCGAAGTGGGGCACCCATCGGTGAAGGGGCCGGTTGCGCTCGCACCCCACGCGATAGAGACCGAGTAGGCGGGCGCGCTGGTGCGCGTGTAGCTCGGCGCGCACGCCGACGTGTTGAGCGCGGCCACCACCGCGGCGATTCCCGACTCGGCGGCGGCCTGCGACTGCACGGAGGACCGGTTCGCCGTCGTGGTCGCGAGCGCCCCAAACGTGGCTGTAGCGATGGCGACACCCACGATCGCCGTGATGACCATGAGAGACACCGTCGCAACCATGGTGCTTCCCCGCTCGTCGGCGGCGGCGCGGGCGAATCGGCTCAAACGCATGATGTGCTCCCGGTGATGCTCTGGCGGGTACTGGCGGTTGACGAGATGATGATCGGCTGAGCGGACGCGTTGGCCATGGCCCACTCGAAGGTGATGGACCGCGTCGGTGTGGCATCCGCAGTCAGAATGGCTGTTGGCGCACCCGAGCGGGGGCTGAGCAGGATGCCCGAGGTGAGCTTCGTCCACGTTGCGAGCTGCGCTGCCGTCGGTGTCGGGATGCTCGAGGTCGATGTGGTCGAGTAGACCGCGCCGCCGTTGTCGGTCGTGAAGTACCAGGCTTGGCATCGAGCCGACGCGGTCGCCGCCAGGCCAGGGGTGCGGATGATGAGCATCTGAGTCGTGGAGTTGACCGACTTGACCGTGATCTCGGTGGCGCTGCGCACCCCAGTCGAGATCGACTGGGCCACGAGTTGGCCGGCGTTGGTTCCCGACGACGACGCCGCGATGTCGCGCTGGCCACGCAAGGCCGAACCGAGGATCGCGCCCGCGATCGTGATGATGACGAGCATGAGGGCGGAGTAGATCATGAGTTCGACGAGGGTGACACCGCCGTCGTCGCGGGCCGCGCGAATGATGCGGGTGCGCATCAGTTGCCCGTCACGTAGACGAGGGCGGTCGCTTCGGCGAGAACGATCGCCTTGCCGGATTCGGTGACCCAGGCGCGGATGGCGACGGTGCCGGGATAGCTCGTGGGGCAGGCGCCGACGAGCTCACGACGCGGCTGGAGCACGACACCCCGGGCATCCGTGACGGTCGGCAGAACGGCGGTCGCGAAAGTCGTCGCCGCCGAACAGGTCGACGGGGTGATCACGCGAGCCTTGTCCATGCTCGACGCCACCAGTTGGGTCGCGGCGCTCGTGATGGTGTTCTGCGTCGAGAGGGTGAGGGTGCGCATGAGCAGCGGCAGAAAGCTGATCGCGATGAGCGCGATGAGGAACATGGAAACGACGATTTCGAGCATGCCGATGCCGTCATCGGTGCGGATCGTGCGCTTCACTTCGTTCCTCCCCCCGGAAGTGTCAAGTAGTGAAGGGGCGCCCTCGCAGCGGATGCGAGGACGCCCCATTCGGGACGTGCTGGTTTTAGTCGACCTGGAGCGGGTTCGTCTCGCAGCCGACCGAGTCGGTCTGCGTCGCGGTTGCCTCGGTCGCCTTGTAGATGTCGCCTCCGTCGTATTGGCCGCTCACGCAGAACGTGAACACGCCGCCGGTGACCGACTGGGCGTATTCGAGCGGCAGGTCGTCGTTGAACGAAACGCCTGCAGCAGCGAGAGTCGCAGGAGCGGTGCCGTTGTCGGTGTAGTAGGCGAGGATCTGAGTCTTCGCTTCGGTAACGCTCGACGCCGCAGAGTTGCTCTTCGCACTCGCCGTCACGTTGATGTAGATCGGAATCGCGATCGCGGCGAGCACGCCGATGATCAGGACGACGATGAGGAGCTCGACGAGCGTGAAGCCCTCTTCACGCTTGCCCATGCGACGGTCGCGCTGTGCGGTCAGCGCCTTGCTGAATGCGTTCATCTTTTGTTCCATTTCCCCTTGATTTTTTGGAATGCCAGGCCGTCCCCCCGTAACGGTGATGACCCCGCAAGTGCCAAAGTAGGGGGCTCGAATCGCCGGGCAGAATCCCGCGAATGGGGGTGATTGGTGCTAAAAGCACCCCCAATACGGGGCTAGTTGATCTCGCCGATGATGGTGAACATGGGCAGATACAGGCAGATGATCATCCCGCCGATGACAACCCCGATGAAGGCGAGCATGAGCGGCTCGATGAGCGACGTGAGCTGCTCTGTCGTGGCCTGCACCTCGGAATCGTAGAAGTCCGCGATCTTGCCGAGCATGGTTTCGAGCGAGCCCGAGTCCTCACCCACGGCGATCATCTGCGTCACCATCGCCGGGAAAACCGGCTCTTGCGCGAGTGGCCCCGCGATGGAGCGCCCGACCCGCACCGAGTCCTGCACCTTCACGAGCGCCTGCTGAATGACGTAGTTGTCGGCCGTCTCACCGACGATCGATAACGAACGGAGAATGGGCACGCCCGAGCCCACCATCGTTGCGAAGTTGCGGGTGAAGCGCGTGATGGCGATCTTGGCAGCGAGTGGCCCGAAGACGGGCATCCGCAGCTTGATGGGATCGACGATGCGCCTGACTCGCTCGCTGTCTTTGTTACGTGACCACCAGATGCCGAAGACGACCGCGACGACGAGGATGATGGGGCCGAGCCACGCCGAACTCTTCGACAGCCACACGAGCACCTGTGTCGGCAGCGGAAGCTCGCTGTCGAGGTCGGCGAACATCTTCTCGAAAACGGGAACGATGAAGATGATCATGCCCACGACGCCGACGATCGACATGATGAGCACGATGACCGGGTAGGTGAGCGCCGCCTTGATGGTGTTGTGCAGCTTCACCTCTTTCTCGTAGTTCGTCGCGACCGACTCGAGGGCCTTATCGAGGAACCCGCCCGTCTCACCCGCCCTGATGAGGTTGATCATGAGCGGGGGGAAGACCCGCGGATGTCGCGAGAGCGACTCCGAGAACGAGTTGCCGATCTCGACATCGCTGCGCACCTTCGAGAGGGTCGACTTGAGCTTCTTGCTCTCCGACTGCTCCGAGAGGATCGTGAGCGACTGCAGCAGCGAGATGCCCGCGGCGATCATGGTCGAAAGCTGGCGCGACATGATCGCGAGATCCTTGAGCCCCACCCCCGCCTCGAAGAGGGCGAGGTTGATCTCCATGTTCAGTCCGGTGCCCCCGACCTCCTTGATGGAGGTGGGAGCGACGCCGAGGGTGCGCAGGCGGTTGACGACGGCGGACTCGGTGGGAGCATCCAATCGTCCCTTAACGGGCTTGCCTGAACCGTCTCGACCGACGTACTCGAACGTCAGACTGCCGCTGGGTGCCGACATGCTCTACCTCCCCGAAAAGACATCGCCGAAGTCGATGCCGGTAGCCGACATCGATTGCGTGCCCGACTCGTGCCGGTGCACGAGCCGCTTGAAGCCCTCAAGGTCGTGCACCTTCTCGACGGCGACCTGGTAACTCACGACCCCGTTGTTGACGAGGCCAGCGAGGTCCTGATCCATCGTGTGCATGCCGAGGTCGCTGCCCGCCTGCATCGCCGAGGTCATCTGGTACGTCTTGCCCTCGCGAATGAGGTTCGAGATCGCCGGCGTTGTCACCATGACCTCGGTCGCGATCACGCGCCCCTTGCCCTGCGCTCGGCGCAACAGGGTCTGCGAGACGACCCCCTGGAGGGTCGCCGCGAGCTGCGTGCGGATCTGGCCCTGCTGGTGCGGCGGGAAGACGTCGATGACGCGATCGATCGTCTGCGGGGCATCCTGCGTATGGAGGGTCGCGAAGACCAGGTGGCCCGTCTCGGCCGCCGTGAGCGCGACGGAGATGGTCTCAAGGTCACGCAACTCGCCAATCAGGATGACGTCGGGGTCCTGCCGCAGCACGTGCTTGAGCGCACTCGCGAAGCTGTGGGTATCGCCGCCGACCTCGCGCTGGTTGACGAGCGACTTCTGGTTGGTGTGCAGAAACTCGATCGGGTCTTCGATCGTGACGATGTGGTCGGCGCGAGTGCGATTGACCAGATCGAGGATGGCCGCGAGCGTCGTCGACTTGCCCGAGCCGGTCGGTCCGGTCACGAGCACGAGTCCGCGAGGCAGGGCGGCAAAGCGCGAGACGGACTCCGGCAGTCCCAGCTCCCGGAGCTGCTTGATCCCCGTGGGGATGAGGCGGAACGCAGCCCCCATCGCCCCCCGCTGCTGGTAGACGTTGACGCGAAAGCGCGCGTTCGCGGAGATCGTGTACGCGAGATCGAGCTCGAGATACTTCGAGAACTGGTCGCGTTGGGTGGGGCTGAGGATGCTCGTGATCGCCGCCTGCACGCGCTCCCGGTTCCACACCGGCGCACCCGGGATCGACTGGAGGTGCCCATCGATGCGGATCATCGGAGGCGAATTCGACGTCAGGTGCAGGTCGGATGCGGTGGAGAGTACGACCTCCTGAAGGGCCTGCAGCAGGTCGGGATCCGCGGACGCAAGCTTCACCCGGTACGACTCGTCGACCGGCACACTCTCCTGTGCGGTTCCGAGGACGGGCGGCGGCAGTTGGTCGAGCGGCACGTCGCGCAGGGTCGGCGCGGGCGGTGGCGCGACCGAGGTGGGCACACCCAACGGGATGACCGTGGGCGGAGCACTCGGCGGCACGGGTGCACTCGCCGGCGGCACGCGCAGGTCGGGTCCCGTGACCGGAATCTCGTAGACGGGCTTGTTCACCGTTTCCCCTTCTTCGCTCCAACGCATCACGCGACCACTCGCAGAATCTCTTCGATCGTCGTGATGCCGAGCAGCACCTTGGCCCAGCCGTCCTGCCGCAGGGTCGTCATCCCCTGCTCGATCGCGACGCGACCGATCTCGGCGCTCGAGGCTCGTGCGACCGCGAGCCGTTCGAGCTCCTCGGTGACCGCCATGACCTCGTGCAAGGCGACGCGGCCCCGATACCCGGTGTTCGAGCACACCTGGCAGCCGACCGCGCGATACAGCGTGGGCGCGGGCATCGCAGGGTTGTACCCGACCCTCAGGTTGACGAGTTCATCGGCCGGGGCGACATAGGGCTCCCGACATCGGTCGCACAATCGACGGGCGAGGCGCTGGGCGACGACACAGTCGAGCGCCGAGCCCACGAGGAAGGGCTCGATTCCCATCTCGGTGAGGCGGGTAATCGCGCTCGGGGCATCGTTGGTGTGGAGGGTGGAGAGCACGAGGTGACCCGTCAGCGAGGCCTCGATCGCGATCTGCGCCGTCTCGTGATCGCGGATCTCTCCGAGCAGCACGACGTCGGGGTCGGACCGCAGAATTGACCGCAGCGCGCTCGCGAACGTGAGCCCCGCCTTGGGGTTCACCTGCACCTGATTGATGCCCTTCATGCGGTACTCGACGGGGTCTTCGACCGTGATGACGTTGATCTCGGGTCGCGCGACCGCATGCAGGGTGGTGTAGAGCGTGGTCGACTTGCCCGACCCGGTCGGCCCGGTCACGAGGATCATGCCGTAGGGCTTCGTGTATGAGCGTTGGTAGACAGCGGCGTTGCGCTCGAGCAGCTGCAGCTGTTCCATCCCCATGCCCGACGCCGCGTTGTCGAGAATACGCATGACGACCTTCTCGCCGTACACGGTCGGCAGGGTCGCGACGCGAAGGTCGATCTGACGACCGCCATGGATGACCGACATGCGGCCATCCTGCGGACGCCGTCGCTCGGCGATATCGATATCGCTCATGATCTTGAGCCGCGAGATCACGCCGTTCTGCACGTTCTTCGGTGCGCGCTGCATGTCGTGCAGAACACCGTCGATGCGGTACCGCACGGCCATCTCGTACTCGCCCGGCTCGATGTGGATGTCGCTCGCGCGGTCCTGGATCGCCTGGCTGATGAGCAGGTTGACGAAGCGCACGATGGGGGCATCATCCTCTTGCGCCTCGGCGATCGGAACGACTGACGACTCGGTCGCTGGTCCGCTCTCGTGGCCGAGAACCGTGGTGATCTCGCTGAGCTCGCCATCGGCGCGCAGGAACCGGTTGATCGCCGCTCGCAGATCGCTGCGCTCGGCGACGACAACGTCGACGCGTTGGCGGGTGGCGGCGCGCACGTCGTCGAGGGCGAAGACGTCACCAGGATTCGCCATGGCAACGATGAGCTTGTCGTCGTGCAGGGAGATGGGGAGCAGGTCGTGGCGGCGACAGAGGCCGGGTGGCACGGTGGAGACGGCGTTGCGGTCGATCGGGTAGTCGACGAGCTCGACGAAGGGCAGGCCCACTTGGGCGGCGCGCGCCGACGCCACCTGGGCATCCGTTATGACGCCCTGATCGATGAGGTCGAGGATGCGCTGATCATCGTCGTCACGGTCGCCCGTGACCGCATCGAGACTCTCGATGGGCATGAGTCCGCGGATGATGAGAATCTCCGCCAACGACGACACAGCAGCACCTCCCCCGATGTGCTCGAAACCCCGGTTCCCCCCGGAGCTTCCACGCTAGGGTGCTGATGCCTCCCCCCACACCCCCACAATCTAGGGGTACAGGCGGCTGCGCTCGGGGTACCGCGGTGCGACGCACACGAGCAATAGATCGAGGATCTCGTGACGACGGGCCAGCACGGCCACCCGCACCTCGCGCAGCGCGGCGGCGGCATGATCGTGCCCGCTCACCCAGTACTCATGCGGGATACCGTCCGCGTCTTCCTCGTCGAGCGAGTCGCGCACCTGCCCGACGACACCATCGAACGCCGTGTAGAGGGGTGCCATGAGATCTTCGGGCCACGCGCCGAGATCGAGTGCGGTAGCCATGGCGGAGGAACGCGCGACAGTGATCGGGAGGGCGCGCGCCGGGGTCCAGGCGACGCATCGAGCGATCCAGCGCGCGAGCACGCTATCGACGACGTCGCTGATGTCTGCGGTGTGCACGCGTCGAGAATGCCATGGTGCTACCGCTGAGGGAATGGGGGAAACGACGGAAGGCCCCCGCATTTCTGCGAGGGCCTTGCGCTGCTGGTGATCGAGCTTGTCGAGATCTCGACTTCGCTCGATCACCGGCTAATTGTAGGTGCCGGGCGTGTAGTCGTCCGACGAGAAGCTGTCGAAGTCGACGAAGCTCAGGTCGGATTCAGTGAACACCGAGTCATCCGTGAAGATGCGGTTCGGGTAGCGCTCCGCCTTCGCCTCGTCGGTCGCCTCGACGGAGACATCGCGGTAGCGCGGGAGACCCGTGCCGGCCGGGATGAGCTTTCCGATGATGACGTTTTCCTTGAGACCCATGAGCGGGTCGGACTTGCCCTCCATGGCGGCCTGCGTGAGAACACGCGTGGTCTCCTGGAACGACGCGGCCGACAGCCACGACTCGGTCGCCAGCGATGCCTTGGTGATACCCATGACCTCCTGACGGGCCGAGGCGGTGGCCTTGCCCTCGGTGAGCGCAGCGCGGTTCAGCTCGTTGTACTTGAGCCGGTCGACGAGCTCGCCGGGCAGGAGCCCGGTGTCACCATGGTCGACGACAGTCACCTTGCGGAGCATCTGCCGAACGATGACCTCGATGTGCTTGTCGTGAATCGGCACACCCTGCGAACGGTAGACGCCCTGCACGCCGTCGACGAGGTGCAGCTGCACCGCGCGCACACCCTTGACGCGAAGAACTTCCTTCGGGTCGAGGTTTCCGACGTGGAACTGCTGACCGAGCTCGACGTGCTGTCCGTCTTCGACGAGCAGCGTCGCGCGACGCAACACGGGGTAGGCGATGGGCTCGTCACCGTTGTCGGGGGTCAGGATGATGCGGCGAGCGCGATCCGTGTCCTCGATGGTGATGCGGCCAGCCGCCTCCGCGATGGGCGACGCGCCCTTGGGCGTGCGGGCCTCGAAGAGCTCCGTCACGCGGGGAAGACCCTGCGTGATGTCATCCGCCGAAGCCACACCACCGGTGTGGAACGTACGCATCGTGAGCTGCGTTCCGGGCTCACCGATCGACTGGGCGGCGATGATGCCGACGGCCTCGCCGATGTCGACGAGGAGCCCCGTCGCGAGCGAACGGCCGTAGCAGACCGCACACACACCGACGGCCGACTCGCACGTGAGAACCGAGCGCACCTTGATGTTGTTGACACCGGCCGCGAGGAGCGTGTCGAGCAGCACGTCACCGACGTCGGCACCCGCCTCAGCGATGACCGTGCCCTTCGCGTCGACCGCGTCCGCGGCGAGGCTGCGAGCGTAGACCGAGTTCTCGACGTTCGAGTCGCGGATCCAGGCGCCCGAGGCGTCCTGGGTCGCGATGGGCATGTCGAGGCCCTTCGAGGTGCCGCAGTCGTCCTCACGGATGATGACATCCTGCGAGACGTCCACGAGACGACGGGTCAGGTAGCCCGAGTCGGCGGTACGCAGAGCGGTGTCGGCGAGACCCTTACGGGCACCGTGGGTCGAGATGAAGTACTCGGCCACCGACAGGCCCTCGCGGTAGCTGTTGACGATCGGGCGAGGGATGATCTCACCCTTCGGGTTCGACACGAGACCGCGCATACCCGCGATCTGGCGAACCTGCATCCAGTTACCACGCGCACCGGACGAGACCATGCGGTTGATGTTGTTGTCGGCGGGGAGGTTGTCCTCCATCGCCTTGGCAACCTCGGCCGTGGCCTTGTTCCAGATTTCGATGAGCTCCTGACGACGCTCGGCCTCGGTGGTCAGACCCTTCTCGAACTGGTCCTGAACCTTCGTGGCCTGCTTCTCGTAGCCCGCGATGATGTCGCGCTTGTTCGGCGGCGTAAGGATGTCGCTGAGCGCCACGGTCACACCGGAACGGGTTGCCCAGTGGAAACCTGCGTCCTTGATGCGGTCGAGAGCTGCTGCGACCTCCACCTTGGGGTAGCGCTCGGCGAGGTCGTTGACGATCGCTGAGATCTGGCCCTTGTCGGCGACAGCCTCAATGTAGGGGTAGTCGGCAGGAAGCGTCTCGTTGAAGAGCGCGCGCCCGAGCGTGGTCTGCTTGAGAACGGTCTGTCCCTGCACGAAGCCCTCCGGCTCCTCGCCCTCGGCGAAGTGCACGTTCTCGAGGCGGATGCGCACGGTCGCGTTGAGGTCGAGCGTGTGCTGGTCGTGCGCGAGGATCGCCTCGGCGATCGACGAGAACGCACGGCCCTCACCCGTCGCACCCTCCTTGACGGTCGTCAGGTGGTGCAGACCGATGATCATGTCCTGCGTGGGCAGGGTCACCGGGCGACCGTCTGACGGCTTGAGGATGTTGTTCGACGCGAGCATGAGCACGCGGGCCTCGGCCTGAGCCTCGACCGACAGCGGCAGGTGCACGGCCATCTGGTCACCATCGAAGTCGGCGTTGAACGCCGCACACACGAGCGGGTGCAGCTGGATGGCCTTGCCCTCGACGAGCTGAGGCTCGAAGGCCTGGATGCCGAGGCGGTGCAGCGTAGGTGCGCGGTTCAGCAGAACGGGGCGTTCGCGGATGATCTCCTCGAGCACATCCCACACCTGCGGACGCGACCGCTCGACCA